>Ga0315910_10000124_pt1 | contig 97565 bp, 95 predicted proteins | sample EdamamesoilMG_FD_204470 | JGI IMG/M metagenome (GOLD analysis project Ga0315910, IMG submission 204470) | Garden soil microbial communities collected in Santa Monica, California, United States - Edamame soil | ecosystem: Environmental > Terrestrial > Soil > Garden | place: USA: California...
AGCTGTGTCGGGCACACTGCGAGCGCCGAGCGACACAGCCGTGGGCGGTCCCAGGCGTGCATCAGCGCGTGGAATCAAACTGGTCGGCGCTCTAGCAGCTGTCCCGAAACCACGCCGAAAGACCCCCGCCTGCGGCGAACGTGGCAAGGTGCCAAGACCAAGCACGTCGGCGCGTTTCGGGCGGGCGTTCGGCACGCTGGCCCGTACGTCGCTGCGGGTCAGCATTGGCTCTGTTCTCAAATCGACGATGTGGAGTGATTCGGTAGGTCGCTATGAAACAAAACCTTCTACCCTTCCTTGCCGTGGGATCCGTGGCCTTGGTCGTCGTGGCATTCTACAGCCTCGGCGGAGTCATGACGAAGTCGGGCGAGGCTTCGAGCGACGATGGCGCTCGAGCGCCTGTGTCCGCCTCCAAGCGAGCGTCGGGTGAGAAGGTCGCTTTGGGCTTCGATCCATCGAGGCGCAGGGTCGTCGATCATCGCCGAAATCGGGACGCACCGAGGGCTGAGGGTGCGGACGAGCGCGTGGCCGCGGACGACGATCCCGGCGGCAAAACGCAGGAGCCCGAGGTGTTGTCCGACGACGAGATCCTGCGACGCGAGACCGAGCAACGCGAGAAGGTGACCACGTTCTACGAGTCGCGGTTCGAATCGGAGGCCGTGGATTCGTCGTGGGCGGGGGGGTACGAGCGGGAGATCGCCGATGTCTTTGCGGGGGACGAGATGTTCGAGGGCAATCGAATCGAGGCGGTCGATTGTCGTGGCACACTCTGCAGGCTCGAGGTCGCTCATGAATCGGACACATCACGCGAGCGGATGAGGACTCCGTGGGGCGCAGCCCCCTTCGCGCATGGCAGTTTCATTCGGCACTACCCCGAGCGGAACGCCACGGTCATCTTCCTGGGACGCGAAGGGCATCCGTTCGCGATGCCCTCGCAGGCGCGCGCCAAGGGGTGAGTTCGCAAAACGCTCTCGCCTCTGGCGCGGTCCTCGGACGCTCCGTGGTCTCGGTTTGCGGCGACGTGCGGAACTGGCGCTCGCGGGGCGACCGGCGATATGCTCTGCACGGGAGATCCATGGCGCACGAGCAACGGAGTGAAGAAGTCTGTGGGTGGTGTGGCGGAGTCGCGCTGCGGACGGCCCGAGCGGGATCCTCGGTCGTGCTCGCCGCACTGCTGTGGGCTTGCGACGAGGACTCGACCTCCGACGAGGGATCGAGCTCGACGACGGGCGTCGGGAGCTCGACCACGGAGGTCGGGAGCTCGACCACGGGCGTCGGGAGCTCGACCACGGAGGTCGGGAGCTCGGACTCGGGGAGCAGTACCACGGGAAGCGAACCGACCTGCGAAGCCACGGGCAAACCGGAAATGACCGGACCCGTCGTCGGGCTCCAAGCGAGCTACGGGGCGGGGGATCCGATCGACGTCGGCATCCCGGTGGACGAGGACACGGCGCGCGTCATCGTGGGGATCTACGAGGTCGGGTCGCGGCTCTACCTCGGTGGCACCGCGGAGGACGTCGCCGCCTCGAGCACCACGACGCTGAGCTTCTACGCAGGCGTCGCGGAGGGGGCGACCGGCACGTTCTACCTGGCGGTGGAGCTCTGTTCCACAGCGGTCTGCACGACGCCCTTCGTCCGCAACACCTACGACAGGGCCGACACGGCCGCGCCGCTCGCGAGCGGGGAGACGTACGTCCAGACGCGCGAGTTCGTCGGTGGCGATGCGATGGTGGAGACCTGCCGCACGTCGCTCCCGATCCAGACCTTTCTCATCGAGTGACCTCGAGCCGTGGCCGGGTTCGGCGCGCCGGGTGGTTCCTGCGCAGCTCCAGGTATTGCTCGGTGGATCTAGGGCGTGGCCACCGGCTGCGCGTACGTCATGACCAAGTAGATCCAGCACTCGTCCTTGCCCGGGTTGACATAGGCGTGCGGGACGTCGGCGATGAACACGATGGCGTCACCGCGCTCGAGATCGTAGTACAGGCCCCCGACGTGGAGCTCCAGGCGACCGGCGGTCACGACCAGGTTTTCGCGCGTGCCGGGGCGGTGCGGTTGGGCGTCTTCACGGCTGTGGGGAGCCAAGTACAGCTCGTAGAACTCAGCGCTGGGGGCCTCGGAGAAGGGATACAGCGCCCGAGACGAGAAGCGGCCGTCGGGGCTGACCAGCGCTGTCGCTGCGCCGCGCTTGAGCACGGTGGTGCCGACGGTGGGGGTCGTGACGAGCAGGGAGGAGAACGGGAGCTCGAAGGCCTGCGCGAGCTTCCAGACGACGCTCACGCTGGGGGAGGTCTTGCCGAGCTCGAGTTGTCCGAGCAGCGACCGGCTGAGGCCCGTGATGCGGGCGAGCTGATCGAGCGTGAGGCCACGCTTCATGCGGTGGTCGCGTAGGTTCGTCCCGACGACGGCATCGAGCCCGGGCTGGGGCAATCCGCAGGTTGGATTCGAGATGGGTGCGGGCGGCTTGGGGGGCGCGGGGGCCTGTGGCACCGTGTCGGCCGAGCGCTCGGTGGGCAACCCTTCTGCGACCCAAGCTTGGGTGCCGCCGTCGAGGTGATAGACCGGTGCCTTGCCGAGGCCGACCGCGATGCGGGCCGCGGTATCGCTGCGCATGCCTCGGGCGCAAACGAAGAGGAGGGGATCCTTGGCGAGGTGAGGCCGCGGATCCTTGCGCAGCTGGTCGAGGGGCACGTTGTGCGCGCTCACCACGTGGCCTGCGGCGTACTCGTGCGGCTCGCGAACATCGATGACATCCGCGCCCGCTTGGATGAGCGCGTGGGCTTCGGCAGGAGAAAGCGACCGGATGACCGCCGTCATGCGGGGTGTGCGGCCTGGAGTCGGTGGAGGGCGCTCACGAGGGCGTCGATGTCTTCGATGGTGTTGTAGGGCGCGAGCGAGGCGCGAACGGTCGCCTCCACGCCCAATCGACGCAGGATCGGTTGAGCGCAATGGTGGCCCGAACGCACGGCGATGCCCTCTTGATCGAGCAGGCCGCCGACCTCTTCGGTCTTCTGCCCGGCGAGCACGAACGAGAGCACGCCTGCCTTGTTGGGTGCGGTGCCAAACAGACGCAGGCCCGGCACGGTCAGGAGTCGATCCGTCGCATACGTGAGCAGATCGTGTTCGTGCTGCGCGACGTTGTGGATACCCAGACGCGAGAGCCAGTCCAGCGCGGCGCCCAAACCCACGGCATCCGCGATGTTGCCCGTGCCTGCTTCGAAGCGCGCAGGGGGGCCTTGGTAGACCGTGCGCTCGAAGGTGACGTCTTGGATCATGTTGCCTCCGCCTTGCCACGGGGGCATGGCTTCGAGCACGTCTTTCTTGCCGTAGACCACACCGATGCCCGTGGGGGCGAACACTTTGTGTCCCGAGAACACGTAGAAGTCGCAGTCGAGCTGGCTGACGTCCACGGGCATGTGCGACACCCCTTGCGCGCCGTCCAGGAGCACGCGGGCGCCATGCCGGTGTGCCAGCGCGATCATCTCTGCGGCGGGCGTGATGACGCCAAGGGCATTGGAGACCTGGGTGAACGCTACGATGCGCGTCTTGTCGCTCAGGAGCCGCTCGTATTCCTCGAGCAGGATGCCGCCCTCCGCGTCCACGGGGGCGACGCGAAGCTTGGCCCCCGTCTCGCGCGCGAGCTGTTGCCACGGCACGATGTTGGCGTGGTGCTCGAGGTGGGTGAGCAGGATCTCGTCGCCTTCATGGACATTCTGCCGGCCCCAGGCCTGGGCGACGAGGTTGATGCCCTCGGTCGCGCCTCGCACGAAGACGATGTCGTTCTTCGAGGGGGCCCCGATGAAACGCCGGACCGACTCTCTCGCGTTCTCGTAGGCATCCGTGGCACGTGCGGCCAAGGTGTGCGCCGCGCGATGGATGTTGGAGTTTTCGTGCTCGTAGAAATAGGAGACGCGATCGATGACCGCCCGCGGTTTTTGAGTCGTGGCGGCGTTGTCGAGCCACACCAAGCGCTTCCCGTTCACGCGCTCGTTCAGGATCGGGAACTCCTGGCGCACGAGGTGGGGATCGAAACCTAGGCCGCTCGAACGGAGGGCGGGGACGGCCTCCGAATCGAGGTCGAAGGTTTGGATGTGGAGCGGGGTGGAGCCCGCCGACGAACGCCCGTTCGAGGCGCCCTCCGAAGGGACCGCGGCGAGCCAATAGGGCGCCACGTCGATCGGGGACGTCGTGGGCAGGTCCGTGACTTCGGGGCTCGGGCTCGCAGGCACCACGGAGAGCGCGGGCGTCCCCGCGGGGGTGGGCGGGGAGACTGGGGAAGGGGCCCCTGGCAGGGCGTCGCCCTCGAGTGCATCGAGTGCGCCGAAGTCCAGGGGAACCGCGAAGGGATTCACGGGCGCACCCGTCCCCGCTGCGGGCCCCGCGACGTCCGCGACGGAGCCGGAGGGTTGCACGGGGGCGTTCGCCGGATTCGCTCCGGCGGTGGTCGGCGCGGCCCCGCCCGCGGGGGGGTGCGCGGCGTTCGGGATGCCTCCGTCTGCGCCTACGCCCGGACCGGGGGCAGCGGGCTGACCCAGCGCGAGCTGGTTCCACGCCAAGGCGAACGCGGGCGCGCCTGGATCCGGGAACGAGGGGCTCCCGGGAACGCGTGCGGCACCCAGGGCGAGCCCCGGGCTCTCGCCCCGGGTGGCGGGCGTTTCGCTCGGACGAGGAAGGTGACCCTCTGCGAGGGTCACCTCGAACGGCACGAGCTGTGGTCGGTCAAGCGTACTCATGATAGTGGTCAATGACGACTCCCTCGAGTACGGCGAGTGCGTCGTGAACGAGGACGGCGACCGAGCAATAGAGCGAAAGTAAGTACTCCGCCGCGCCTGCTTGATTGATGCCCTTGAACCGGACCGTGAGGCTCGGGCTCACTTCGCCGGGGAGACCTGGTTGGAACAAACCGACCACGCCGCGTTTTCGCTCGCCCACACGAAGGAGCAAGATATCGGTCTTGTTGTCCTTGATGGGGAGTTTGTCGGAAGGTACGAGCGGTAGTCCGCGCCAGGTGAGGAATGGCGAGCCAAACAAGCTTACGGTTGGAGGTGGAACTCCGCGGCGCGTGCATTCGCGGCCAAACGCAGCGATGGCTTTGGGGTGCGCGAGGAAGTACGCCGGCTCCTTCCAAACCTTGGTGATGAGCTCGTCGAGGTCGTCTGGGGTTGGCGTACCTTTGCGCGATTGGATGCGTTGATCCGGGTCGACGCTGTGGAGCAGCCCGTACGCACGGTTGTTGAGGAGCTCGCTCTCCTGCTTCTCCTTCAGCATTTCCACGGCGAGACCGAGCTGTTCCTTGGTCTGGTCGTAGGGGCTGCGGAAAAGATCGGAGATGCGCGTGTCCACCTGGATGGTGGTGCTGATCGAGGCGAGCACGTACTCGCGCGGCTGCTCTTCGTAGTTGATCAAGGCGACGGGGAGCGGGTCACCCTGCGTCGGGCTACAGCGAACGTCGAATCCATCGTCGATCGCCTGGTTGACCCTGTACACACCAGCCTCGGTCGGCACCCAAGGTAGCAGCTGCGTCAGCCAACGCGGTGATTGTCCCAGCCACTGGGGAGGCGTCTTGGTCGTATTCGATAGTTGGCGAGCCGCCTTCTCGCCCAACAGTCGCACGATTTGGTCGGTCATGATATTTGGCTGTCTCTTGGGCGAAAGTACGCTCTGGGGTGCACGCTTGCAACAGGATTCGTACGAGGAACGGGCACATTTCCGGAGTTCGTGCCCAATTCTCTATATGGTCTTGGAGGTCATGACTGAATGACTGATCAATCTGTTCGATGTCACGGTTGCCTGGTCCATTTCACAGGTCGAGGGTGAAAATCCGTGCGATGCCAAAGGTTCCGCCGAATCTCACGGGTCAGGCACGGGTCAGGCGGTTCGAAGGCGTGAGAACGCATGTTTCGCGCGCCGACCCGCGCTGCCAGCAAAAGTCACGCTGGCACGAGCACGCGGACGAGATGGATCGAGAATTTCGTCATTGTGGCGGGGAGAATGCTTATTCCGCCATCTGCGTAGAGCCGTAGCGCCAAGCCTCGTCGCATCGAAGACGAACCCCGCCACCGCACCCACGAACGCGTGCTTGCTGCTTGTCGCTTGCTGCTTGCTGCGCTCGAGGTGCGCGGCATGAGCGGCCCTCGGAAGCATCACCCACGCGCGGAGAACGTCGCTTATCGCTCATCTTCGAGTCTTCGAGAACAGAGCGGCCTGGCTTGCGGAAAGGCGCGTAAGGATCGTGTTCGCCGTGGATGAAGAGCGTGGGCAGTATCGCGGATCCTCCCTTCAGCCATGCTCAAGCAAACCGGACCTTGGGGCAGCGCTGACCACGGCTGATCGAGGCTCCCTCGGAGCCGCCGCAAGACAACGTCGTCGACGTGTACCGCCCCGACATTTGCGGCTGGCGAAGGGAGCGGCTCCCGGAGCTGCCCTCGCAGGGCCGCTGCTCGTGATACCGGACTGGGTGTGCGAGATCCTCTCGCCCTCGAACGAAACGCAACGACGTGGTGAAGAAGATGCTCGCCTACATGCGAGCCCGCGTCCCGCACTACTGGGTCATCGATCCGATCGCCGAGACGCTCATCGTCTCCCGCTGGACGGACGAAGGCTATCTGCTCGTCCATGAAGCAAGGGGAGGAGCGTACATGCGCCGAGACATTCGAGGCCGTGTCGTTCTCGGTGCGCGGCCGGCTCGATGGCACGACGACTGAGGGCGCCGCGGACCGTGGGCATGGCCCCTGTCTCTGCGCAGGGAGGTGGGCTATGCTAGCGCGAGAGTCATGACCCGCCCTTTGGATACCTCGCCCGAGATCTGGGCGCGGATGCAGGAAGGCCTCCGTCGGATGACGCCCGAGCAGCGCATACGGCGGGTCGTCTCGCTCACGGTGCTCGCGCACGGTCTCGCGCTTGCGGAGATCCGGCGACAGCACCCCGAGGAAGACGAGCGCCGCCACCGACTGCGGCTTGCCGCGCGCTACATCGATGCCGAAACGATGCGCGCGGCGTTCGGGTGGACCGGTGACTGATCCGGACGAGCTAAGGACAACGCTCGTGGCCATGCGCGAGGCCCTCGACGAGCTGGGGGTAGTTTGGGCGATCGGCGGCTCGCTCGCGAGTGCCGCGTACGGCGAACCTCGGGCGACAAACGACGTCGACATCATTGCCAAGCTCGACGCCTCCACCGCGCGTGCGCTGGTCGAACGTCTCGAACATGCATTCTATGCCGATGTGGAGATGGCGCTCGACGCCGTCCTGCGGCGCGCGAGCTTCAACGTGATCGACGAGCGCAGCTTCATCAAGGTTGACATCTTCGTGCCCCATCGCGGGGCCATGGGCGACGGGCAGTTGGACCGTCGCCGCCGGGTGGACCTGATGCCTGGCATCGCCCTCCCCGTGCTCGGACCTGAAGACGTCGTGCTTCAGAAGCTGCGGTGGTTCGAGATGACCGGTCGCACCTCGGATCGTCAGTGGCGAGATCTCGTATCCGTGCTCGGCTCCGACGGTCTCGACTCGGAGTATCTGCGCGCGACCGCGGATGCTGCTGGCCTGGGAGCGCTCCTCGACGACGCGCTTCGCGAAGTCGACGCGTGAGTGGAGACCTGAGCCGTGCGGGTCTTCGTGCAGGCCCCAGGCTCGGGTCTGGAACTCGCTTGGGTTCCGCCGCGCGAGGGACGCAAGCGTTCGGAGGCGCCGTGACGCGAGTCTTGTCAATGAATGCTCATTCGTCCGCACCCTCGGAGGGATCGGGCGCAATCGCATCGAAGACGAACCCCGCCACCGCACCCACGAATGCGTGCTTGCTGCGCTCGAGGTGCGCGGCGTGGTCGGCCCTCGGAAGGATCACCCACGCGCGGAGGACGTCGCTCATCCGGGAGAACAGCGCGGCCTGGTTTGCGGAGGGCGCGTACGGATCGTGCTCGCCGTGGATGAAGAGCGTAGGCACGCGCAGGTGTGCGGCGTCGAGGACGTTGAACTCGTCGAGCGCGCGCCAATCCATGCGGATCGGATCGGTCTGCACCGCGGATTCGGCGAAGCTGGCGATCACGGCGTCCGAGGCCGCGCCGGCCACGATGAAGTCCTCCCGCGCCATCGCGGCGGTCGTGGGACGTTGCTGCGGCGGGCTCGTGGACGGCGGCCCAGGCGGGTGAACGTGTCCCGCGGCGCGCGGATACCCGTAAAGGATCACCGCGGACACGCGCGCGGGCTCGCGTTGAGCCAGCAAGTGCGCACAGAGAGCCCCCATCGACCAACCGAGCAGGGCGGGCCGCGGCAGCTCGGGATGCTGGGCTTCGATCCAGAGCAGCACGGCACGGAGATCGGAGGCCGCCCGATCGGGCGTGAGCCAACCCGTGGCATCCCGGGGCGTGGCCCCGTAGCCGCGGAGGTCCACGGCATAGGCCGCGATGCCCTGGTCGGCGAGCAGGGCGAGGGTCGAGGCCTCCTCCCCAGGAACCGAGAGATCGAAATCGGGTCGGCTGCTCCACGTCCGACCGTGCACGAGCAACATCGTGGCCTTGGGTGCCCCCGTCGGTGCGCGGCTCCACACGGCGAGCGGATGGCCGTCCTCGGCGGTGACGGTCTCGCGGCGCAGAGGGGCGGTGGCTTCGTCGTGACCGGACGCGGGGGCGCCCTCGGGAGCGACGAGGCGCGGTGCCTCGACGGGCGCCTCGGATCTGCCGGCCCGTGATGCGTTCTCCGCACACGCGAACCCAAGGACGCTGGCTACGACGACCGCGGCAATCCGGGTTCGCACCCGCGTCACAGGATCCGCTCGCCCATCGCCGATCCGATGAGCTCCACCGCGAGGCTGGCTGTGCGGTTCTCGTGGTCGAGCGTGGGGTTGATCTCGACGAGCTCGAGGCTGCGCAGACACCTCGTCTCCGCGATCATCTCGAGCGCCAGGTGGGCCTCGCGATACGTGAGACCACCGAGCTTGGGGGTTCCGGTGCCGGGCGCGACGCGGGGATCGACGGCGTCGATGTCGAAGCTGCAGTGCAGGAAGTCGGTGCCTTCGGTCGCGAAACGCAGCGCCTCCTCCATGACCGAAGAGATCCCCCGGCGGTCGATGTCGGCCATGGTGAAGGCGTGGATTCCCGACTCGCGCAGGAGTCGCTTCTCCTGCGCGTCGAGCTCGCGCAGGCCAATCTGACAAAACGTCGCGGGGGCGACTTTGGGGCCCGCGTAGCCTACGTCGTTGAGCTCCGGAGGGCCTTCGCCGAGCAGGCACGCGACCGGCATCCCGTGGATGTTCCCGCTCGGTGACGTGGAGGGACGGTTGATATCTCCGTGGGCGTCGAACCAGAGCACGCCGACCCGCGGGGCGCCGGTGGGCGCAGCGATGGACGCTTGGGCGTGCATGAAGGAGGAGACGCCCGAGATCGTGCCCACCGCGATGGAGTGGTCTCCGCCCAAGACAAGGGGGAAGCCGTCTTGGGTCAAGATCTCTTGGACCCTCCGGCAGAGCTCCTCGCAGACTTCGGTGATGAGCGGGAGATACTTGGCGTTGCCGTCACCCGCGGCCTCGGTTTCCGGGGACGGCACGAGCAGGTCACCGTGGTCGAGCACCTCGTAGCCGAGCCGGCGGAGCTTGGGCCGCAGTCCCGCGACCCGGATCGCGCTCGGTCCCATGTTGACGCCGCGCCGGCTGGCGCCGTGATCGAGCGGGACCCCGAGGATGTGGACGCGGGACACCCCCAAAGCGTAGCAGGACGTTGCCGGTGCGCGGTACGATGGGCGCATGGCGAAGGCCGCGATCCCCCCGCCGCCCGAGGAGATCTCTGACGAGATCGTCGCGCGCGCCAAGACGATCCATACCCGCCTCGCGAAGGCGCAGCCGCGCCCTCAGGTGGAGCTCGACCACGAGAACGCCTTTCAGCTGCTCATCGCGACGATCCTCGCGGCGCGCTCGAACGATCGCACGATCAACACGATCACACCCGAGCTATTTCGGCGCTGGCCTACCCCCGCCGCTCTGGCGCTCGCGGACCAGGGCGAGGTGGAAGCGGTGGTGAAGGCCTCGGGCTTCTTCCGCAACAAAGCGCGCGCGATCCGTGAGACCGCGCAGGCGCTCGTGGCCGACTTTGGCGGCGAGGTGCCCGCGACCATGGAGGCGCTCGTTTCGCTGCCCGGCGTCGCCCGCAAGACGGCCAACGTCGTGCTCAACACGGTCTTCCGCATTCCGAGCGGGATCATCGTCGACATCCACGTCACGCGTCTGGTGGCGCGGTTCGGGTTCACCACGAGCGACGACGCGGTCAAGATCGAGGGCCTCTTGTGCGCGCTGTTTCCCAAGTCGGCGTGGGTCGACGTGGGCCATCGCTTGGTGCTGCACGGCCGCCACGTTTGCACGGCGCGCAAGCCTCGATGCGAGCATTGTCCGATCAACGAGGTGTGCCCGAGCGCCGCGGCGTCGCCGGCCGGGACGTGGTCCGAACGCGCCCAGTGGGAGCAGGCCTTGACCGAATCGCGCGGGGAGCTCGGAGCATGACCGCACGCGCGTTTCGGATCGGGGAGAAGGGAAGACTTCACGAGCAAGATCCGGCGGTGCTCCTGCGCGCGCTCGCGGACCCATCGAACCCCGAGCCTGCGGCGACGGAACTGTGGGTGGATCTCACCGAGGCGTCCGAGGCCGACCTCGATGCGTGGTTGCAGGCGTGCGCCGTGCCCCATGTGCTGGTCGAGTTGATGACGGGTTCGGTCAAGACCACCATCGTGGGGGACCAGGCCAGCGCGGCGTTGGTCTCCGAAGAGGGCGCGTACTTCTTCTTCCCGCTCTACGGCGGAGGCGCTGCCGGGCAGCCCGCTCGCTTGACCGGGCTTTGCTTGCCGCACCTCGTCCTGACGCTCCACGACGATGAACTCCCGGCGCTGCAGGCCGCGCAGCAACTCGCCCAACAGGGCGGCCTCATCCCGAGCGCCAACACCTCGGGGGTCGTCGCGGCGCTGCTGCGATTCGCGAGCAACCGGAGCATCGACCGCGTGCACACGCTCCGAACCTCGCTGAGGGCGGTCGCACAGCGCGTGGGGGACCGCGATGACGCGATCGAGCTGCAGGAGATCTTGGACATCGGCGCGGAAGTCGAGACGCTGAGCGCGACGGCGGAGGAGCAGTTGGTGACCGCCCGCGCGCTTTCCTTTGGCAAGAACGACGCGCTCGATGTCGTCCCGATCTCCGCCCATTTCGGAGCGACGGTGTCCAACCTGGAGACGCTCCAGCGGAACGTCGAACGCCTGGATCGCCGCGTGGACTCGCTCCGGGATCAATACGATTCGCGGTTGGTCGAGCGCACGAATCGGCGCTTGGCGGTCCTCACCGTGCTCTCGGCGGTCTTCATGCCGCTCACGTTGATCGCGGGGATCTACGGCATGAACTTCCAGTATGTCCCCGAGCTCTCGCTGCCTTGGGCATACCCCGTGACGCTCTTGGTCATGGTCGCGATCGCGGGTGGGATGACCTGGTACTTCTGGACGCGCGGCTGGTTCAACTGACCAGATCGTCGCGACGAAAAGCCGTGTCACCCTCGGGGGATTTCCACGAGAGGGACGAGCTTCAACGAGTCCTTGGACGAGATGGGCTCGCGCGCGATCCGTAACGCCGAGGGCGTGCTGGCGCGTCCGCGGGATCAACCGAAAAAGTCTAGCGCCTGCATGCCGAGGGCTTGCTTCCCTTGATCATTCGCGTGGCACCCGTCTGCCTGCACCTGTGAACTGCTCAGGGGCCCAAACGGACCGACATGAATGACATCCAACGCTGGATCCGCGGCAGCCTGAGCTGCCAGCGCTTCCATGTCTTCCGGTCCCGTGGTTCCAGCGGCGGAGCAAACATGCCCCCCGCTATACACCGGTTGGCCACTAATATATATGGTTGCGCCAGGGGCCGCGTGTTCGCGGGCATTCGCGATCAGCTGCTGCACCTCTTGAAATGTGGCTCCCTGCCACTCGAAAATACAAATCTGCACCCAGACTGCCGTGGGTTCGCCAAACTGCGCGACTTGGCTATCGAAGTTGCCCCATGCAGCCGAGTTCGTGTCCGTCCATTGCTGAACGACCTGGCCATAAGTTCCATACGGACCCCACATTCGCTCTCCGCCTACGGCGCGATATCCTTCGGACACATTTTCGCCCATCGAGCAACCGATGAAACCCATCGTGTTGGGCCCTGCCTCCACCGAGCGACACAGCCGTGGGCGGTCCCAGGCGTGCATCAGCGCGTGGAATCAAACTGGTCGGCGCTCTAGTGGGTGGTCGGCGGGGAGGCTCGTCCGTGAGGCGCACGGACCTTCGCGGACTCGGGCTCCCTACGGGAGCGCGTGCTGTTGGAGGAAGTCGTCGTGCCGACCTGGACCATCCGGGTCGTCCCGCCAGGTTCCAGCCGCGGTTGGTTCAACGGACGGGCGCGTCGCGGTGCGGCTCGAGGATCGCGAGCGCGTCGCGGACCGCTTCGCGCACGGATGCGCGAGGGTGCCACGCGAGCCGCCTCAGCCAGGCCTTGCCCGCGGCTCCGTCCTCGCCCGCTCCGCACTGCGCCCAGGCGTAGGCGGCGCGCACGCGGGTCACCCCCGGGAGCAACGTCCGACGCGCGAGCTCGCGGATCCGATCGAGCGCTTGCGGACCGACGCTCGGACCCAAGCGACCCAGGGCCTCGAGCGCACGATCGCGATGGAGGCGGGAACGCAGGGCCTCGAGCAACACCGGGACGCCGTCCGTGCGTTCGGCTGCGGCCAAGGTCAGGGCGGCTTCGTAACGCAGGGTCCAAGCTTCGGCTGCATCCTCGGCGACCTGGGCGAGCGCGGCGATGGCCCGTTGGCCGAGACCTTCGAGCATCGAGAGGGCGACGACGAGGTGTTCTCGCACCTGCGGCTCGCGTTCGCGGCCGAGGGCCTCGAGCAAGGCTGGCTCGGCGCCGCGTCCTTCGACTTCGGCGAGCGCGACGGCGGACTGGAAGCGTTGCTCGGGCTGCGGCGACGCGATCGCACGCAGCAGTGCCCTGCGGATCACCGGGCGCACCGCGTCCTCGGCAGGGGCGGCGCTCCCGAGGTAGGAGAGGGCAATGATCGCGCTCTCGCGCAAGAAGCTCGCGTCTTCACCGAGATCCGTGCTGTCTAGCCAACCGATGGTGGTCTGGACGAGGGCGGCATCGCCGAGCAAGCCGAGCCCGATCGCCGCCAAGCCGGCGATCGCGGGGTCGCCTGCCGTCAATGCAGCGTGCAAGGCGGCCGAGACCTCGGGGCCTCGAGGATGGTGGTTCGCGGCGGCCCAGGCGGGTGCGGTGAGCTTTGCCTCCTCGAGGAGTGCGGGGGCGAGGTTCCGCAGCGCACGCAAGCGGGCTTGCGGCGAGCGGGCGCTGCAGTCCCGCAGCGCGGCGGCCAGGGTCAGATCAGCGGCCTGCATGGGTGTGGAGATCGAGCAGGGTGTGCTCGAGCGAGAGGCGGACGTTGGGGTTGCGGTCGATGCCTTCGAGGAAGGTTTGCACGCGGTCGAGCGGGCGCAGGACCGCTGCCGCGGCGGTGCTCTCCGGAGTCGCGTCGAGGATGCCGGGTAGACCAGGGCGCCCGCGCAGGCGCTCGCGGAGATGCAGGAGCCAAAGTTCGGCGACCTGACGGGCGATGGTTCGCTCGCGCGCGGGGCGGCCCGTCTTCACGGGTCCGACCGCCTCGCCCCACGCTTGCCACACGGCCCCGGAGTCTCCGCAAAAGATGGCGCTCGGGCCCTGTTTGGCCGCCTCGATCAGCGCGCCGAGCAGCGCCAGCGCGGTGTCGAGCGTCGGGTCGAAGAGGAGCTGCATCGCGAGCCCGGGCCGACCTTCACAAAGGCGCACCGCCAAGGCGATCCGGTCCGCGGCGGGCGGTTCCTCGAGGCTGGCGCTGTGCGCCTCGAGGATCGCGGTGACGTCCGCATCACCCACCTGGCCCAAGCGAATCGTCACGCAGCGGCTCAAGATGGTGGGGAGCAAGGCATCGAGCCGCGTGGTCAGCATCACGAAGTGGACCCCCGGGCGCGGCTCTTCGATGGTCTTGAGCAGAGCGCTCAGCGCTTGTTCATTGAGGGCCTCCGCGGGGTCGAACACGACGAGGTGATGCTTGCCCTCGAACGGCGCGTGCTCGAGGTGCACCGCGAGCTCGCGGGCGGCCGCGACCTTGATCGCGGCGCCCGGCTCTTCCGGTTCGATCCACTCCACGCCCGCGTGCTTGCGCTCCAGGATCCTCCGACACGTGTTGCACGCACCGCAGCCCTCGCCGGGCCGCTCCGGGCAATGCATGGCGCACGCCAGGCCGCGCGCGAGCGTGGCCTTGCCGATGCCGGGGGGGCCGACGAGGATGATCCCGTGATGCAGCTGATCGCGCACCAGCGCCCGCTGCAGGCGGGCGACGAGGGTTGCATGACCGCGCACGCCCCAGCGTGCCGCAGTGGGTTGCGCGGGGGCCGGAGCGTTGCCGCGTGACACCCGGCTAGGCCTACCGCGAATGCGGGCCTCTTCCAACCCTGATAACCTAGGCCCGGCAAGGACGCGGCGATGAGCAAGAAACCAGGTCTCTTTTCCCGCTTGAGGCGCAGCATCTCGAGCACCCTCAGCGACGCGGTGGAATCGATCTCCGATCCAGGTCAGGAGGTCGCCCTCATGCTCGATGACTTGGCGGCGCAGATCCAAGCGTCCGAGAACGACCTCAAGCAAGCGACCATCGATCGCAAGGTGATCGAGCGCAAGCTCGCCGAGTACCAAGGGAAAGCCGGCGAGTGGCAAAAGCGGGCCGAGCAAGCGCTGCGCGCCGGCGAGGAGAGCCTCGCCCGTCAGGCGCTCAAGCAGAAGGCGGAGATCGATCTGCAGGTCAAAGAGACCGATCAGGCGCTCACCGACCAGCGCGGCCTCGTGGAGACGATGAAGCGCCAGATCAAGGAATCCACCACGCGCCTCAAGGCCCTCAATCTGCGCCGCGGCTCGCTCATGGCCCAGGCGCGCGCGGCCAAGAAGGGCGTGGCGCCGGGCCAGCTCGGCGACGGTGGAACCGGCTCGCGCATGGACGCCATCGAAGACCGGATCCATCAGCTCGAGGCCCTCGCGGAGGTCCACACCGAGCTCGCGGGCGAAGATGCAACGGCGGCCGAGCTCGATGCGAAGTTCGCGGATCTGGCCGAAGAGACGGAGCTCGACGACGCGCTCGCCCAGCTCAAAGCCAAGCTCGCGGAAAACCAGAAGAGCCTGCCCAAGGGCGAAGAGTAGGCTCCGACCGGGCGAGCTCGCGCGATGAAGATCCCGTCGCTACCGTCCGAGCGCCCGCGCGCGGCGGGCTTTCTCGCGTTCCTCGGCCTCGCGTTCCTCCTTTGTTTTCCGTACGCGGAGGCCACCCGCAACGCGAACGAGCTCCCGCGCCTCGTTCAAGGCATGGCGCTTTGGGAGACCGGCCAATGGGCGATCGATGGGCCTGCGGCGCGCCGTCTCCCGCTCGGGCCGGACGTGGCCCGCAGTCCCAAAGACGGGCGGCTCTACCCGAACAAGCCGCCGGGGACCGCCGTCGCGTGTGCGCTCGCCTATGGTCTCGCCCGCGGCCTCCATCCCGACGACCTCGACCTGCGCACCTACACCTGGTGGGCGCGGCTGCTGACCGGTGTGGTGCCCACGTGGGCACTCGCGGCGTTCTTGACCCTGCGCCTCGTCCCGCTGTTCGGTCGCGAGGCCAGCTTCGCGGCCATCGCGATGCTGACGCTCGGCACGCCCCTCTTGTCGTATGCCCACCTGGCGTACGGCCACGCGCTCGCAGCTTGTTTCGCCGTCCTCGGGGTTTGGGGCTGCATCGACGCGGTGACGCGCGCCGAGGTCGCTCGCGCTGCCGGTTTTGGCGCGCTCGCGGCCGCCGCGGTCACCGTCGAGTACGGGGCCGTGTTCTGCGGCGTCCCGCTCGCGGTGTTCCTGGTGGCCTCGGTGCGGCAACGGGGTCGTGCGGTGGCCGTGGCGGCCGCCCTCGCTGGCGCGCTCGTCCCGATCGCCGCGCTGGCGGCCTATCAAGATGCCGTCTTCGGATCCCCGTGGGCGACGGGGTATCACCACGTGATCGAGCCCGACTTCGTGCGCAAGCATGGGCAGGGCTTGCTCGGATTGGGGCTGCCCCGCGCCCGCGCGGCGTACGTGCATCTCTTGTCGCCCTCGACCGGGCTTTTGTGGTGGGTGCCCACGTTGCCGGCCGCCGTCTACGGCCTCGCCGTGGCCGCCAGTGGTCCCAAGATCCCGCGCCGCGATCATGCCCGCGTCGCGTTGGCCACGTTGCTCCTCTACGGGGTCGTCCTCTGCAGCCTGAGCTTCGAGGGGGGGTGGCGCGTGGGGCCGCGGTATTTCGCGGTGGCGTTGCCGTTCTGCGCGATCGGCTTCGCGGAGATCGTGACGCAATGTCGCACCACGGCGGGTTGGCTCTTGGCGATCGTCGCGCTTTCGACCTATGCCTTCGTGACGAACGTCTGGGCCGCAAACCTTTGGCCCCACTTCGATCCCACCAACCTCCATCATCCCGTCGCCGAGGTGTTGTGGCCGCTGTGGCGGGAGCACGCGGAGCCCTACGGCCTGCTGCGCGCATGGTTTGGCATCGATGGGCTCCGCATCTGTGTGTACGGCAGCGTCGCGGGGGGCCTGCTGGCGCTCGCGCATACCGTGGAGCCACGCCTCGTGACGATCCTCGGGTTCGCGACGGGCGTCGGGGTTGGCTTGGCCGCCGTCGTCGCGGTGGAGCGCTGGCCGCAGCACCCGCGCGGGCGCCAGAACTTGGCCTATGTCCGCGGCGTGTGGGAGCCCGATCACCGCGTCCCCGGCGACCCCCCGAGCTTCCGAATCGCAGCGCTCTCGCCCGAGGACATCGAGCGCGCGCGGCTCGGACCGGTGCCGCGTGGGGCGGGGGCGACGAGGGGGCCTTCGTTTCGTTAGCGGCGACTCGGGGCGCTCCTCGGGCCACGAGAGCGGGGCGGTGTTCGGATTTGGCATGGTCGGCGGCGGGCCAACGAGCGCACTCGCCCGCTCAAGTTCTCGGGCGCGGTTCTCGATGTCCCTGCAAGATGACGGCAGTGGCTATCGACCTCGCTTACCGCACGGCTGCGACCGCAGGCCCCTTCGTCGATTCGCTCGCAGGGGACGTGGTCGCGATCGCCTTGGCCTTGCGCGACGGAGACCTGGAGGACGCGCTCGAGGCCTTCGAGACCAGCACCGAGCGGTTGCACCGGTTCTTGACGTTCTTGGTCGTCGCGACCGAGCTCATGATCGACACCCAACCGTCGCTCGGAGCCGTGATCGCCGACTACAGCCGCCGGCTCTTGGAGGTCGTAGGGAACATCGAGGCGATGCTCGAGGAGGGAGATCTCGTCGGGTTTGCCGTGACGCTCGAACATTCGCTCGCGCGCTCGCTCTGGGAGTATGCGGCGTACGATCCCGAGGTTCGTCGGGCGCTGGCACCTGCGGCCTCGGACCGGATCCGCAACGCCGGCTGAGCGTGCTTGCGTTCAGGCGCCGCGTCGGAGCCGGCGTAGGCGCTCCGCGCTGATTCCGACGCTGAGGCCGAGCCCCAAGAACGCGATGGCGAGGCCGAGGGCCCGGCCGTCCGCGGGGAGCTCGGGGTCGTCGTGGGTGGTCGCGGTCGCCTCCAACATGAGGGTCACGGGGCCTTCCGGCAGGATCGCGGTCTCGATCGTCTCCACGCGCGCGCGCAGAAGGTCGGGGTGGGCATCCTCGCGGTGGCGCACGAGAACGAGGCCCCGTTCCACCGTGCCGCTGCCGGTCAGCGAGAGCGTGGCCCGGACCTCCAAGACGCCCGGGAGCACACGGATCGCGGCCTCCAGTTCGCCGGTGAGCGCGAGCTCGGCCCGCGCTCGCTCGCCGTCGCGGCTCGGGACGAGCCCCGGGTCCGCGTAGAGAAAGGCCTTGTCGGGGCGCGGCCGCGTGGGGTGCCGCGGGCGAGGGGAGGGCTCGCTTTGGCAAGCCGTGCCCGCGAGCGTGGCGAGCAACGCATAGGTTCGCGGGCTCGACCAGGACATCCGTGGGAAGGGTGGCCGATCCCAAAGCCGCTGGCAAAAAAGTCAGCCGAGATCGTCTCCGCGGAGGTGTTTGGCCAGGCGCGTGAGCACGCGGGCATGCTGGCGGGAGATCGTGCTGGCGCTCTTGCCTCGCTTGGCCGCGAGCTCTTTCATCGAGAGGCCCTCGAAGTAGAGCGACTCGATGAGCGCCCGGTCCTCGGCGCGGCAGGCCTCCAGGGCCGCGCGGATCTTCGCGCGGGTCTCGGCGTCGAGCAGCTCGTTTTCTGCGCCGCGGGCATCCTGGACCGAGTCGGGGTCCTCGGGGGCCAGCCGGCTGACGAGGACCGCGGTCGTCGCTTGCATGACGAGCTCCTGGGCCGACTCCACGCGGGATTTGAGGCTGTCGGCTTCGTGGGCGAGGCCGCGGCGCTGTGCGTCCTCGAGCAGGGATTGCGTGGCCTGGAGCACCCGGAGCGCGCGTGTGCGCTGGCGGATCGAAGGCACGGCGCGGCGGGCCGCATCCAGCATGGCCCCGCGGATCCGGTGCAGCGCATACGCAGCGAACGGGACGCCCGCGCCGGGGTCGTAGCGTAAGGCCGCCAACGTGAGGCCTTCGTGGCCTGCGCTCACGAGCTCGTCCTTGGAGAGGTGCGAGACCTGGCGCTCGAGCACGGCGGCGAGGCGCAGCACCAGCGGGAGCGACTCTTCGATCCAGCGACGTTGCTGGTCAGTGAGCCCGCTTGCGCCCATGCTCGTTCATGCGTCGGTGTGCTCGGCCTCGCGGAGGTGCTTGCGCAGCGCCCACTTCTGCTCCTCGCTCAGCGAGTGAAACTTGATGGCCATGCCGTCCGCGTTGCTGCGCACGACGACGCCTCGCAGGGGCAGGTTGGCCCCGAGCGCGGGAAACGTGAGGACCAGCTCGACCTCCGTGTCGACGTTTTCCCACGCGTCACCTGCGAACCGACAGCCGCCCAAGCTGATGTCGGCGACCGGCCGGACCATGACCACCTCGTCTCCAAGGACGTCGGCGTGCATGCTGAGGCCAAATCGGGGGTGGACTCGGGCGTCGGTAGGCATGACGGTAAGGATAGACGGGCGGCGGTCCGAATGTGCGCGAAGGGCACGCCTCTGTCACTCGATCCAACGGCCAGTCTTTCGCGTGTCAAAATGGCAAACGCGCGGCCCCCAAGCCGTACCGCAACCCTAGGGATTCGCACCGTTTTCTCGTACCTTGCACCGGGCGCCGATTTGCATTCAGCTCGCCACGCCTGCGCTCCCCCCCTCCCGCCATGCGCATCTCGATTCGAAGCCTCGTTCTCTCGTCCGTCCTCGGCTCGCTCTGCCTCGCCGGAGTTGCCTGCAAGGAGGCGCCCACGATTCCCGGCACCGAGATTCCCGACTCGGAGGACAACCGCGAGATCCTGCGCGTGCTCGAGCGCTACCGCGTGGCGTTCGTCCGTCGCGACGCCGCGGGCGTGCTCGCGACGGCTCACCCCACGTACTACGACCCCGCGGGTACCGACGACCCGGAAGACGACATCGCCTACGAAGATCTCGGGCCGATGTTGCGCGAGCGCATGGCGCAGATCGCCTCGATTCGCTTCACGATCGACTATCTCGAGATCCACCACGTGGACGATCGCGCCGTCGTGAAGGTGTGGATCGATGCGAGCTTCCGTCTGCATCCGATCGTCGATGGTGAGCTCGGGGCGGTGCGGGTCGAGAGCGCGCACAGTCGCAAACAGGATCACTCGCAGTTCGAGCTGCTCCGCGACGACAAGGCTTGGCGGATCACGAAGGGGCTCTAGGGTAGCGCCCCTTGGCGCCAGTACTCGATCCGCGCGCGCCAGAGGTCGAGCTCCTGACGATCGCCGTTGCCTTGGGGATCGGCCGCGAGCAAGGCCTGTTGTGCCGAAGCGGTTTCCAGATCTCCGGCGAGCAGCGCGGCCGTCATCGCCGCGACCCGTGCAGCGCGGACGAACGCGGGGTCCGGCAGGGCGTCCGACTGCGCGATCGCATCGCGTAGCCCGGTGAGCGCGGCCTCGCCATCGCTCAGGTTGAGCATCTGGCGGCCGAGCAAGTAGCTGCCGAGCGCTCGCGAAGCGGGCCTGTCGTGGATCTGGCTCGCCACGAACACCTGCTTGGTCGGGGCGAGCAAAGCTTGCAGCGGATCGAACAAGGCGAAGTAGGCGAGCAATGGATCGCGGAGGGAGGAATCGGTGGCGGCCAAGCGCTTGAGCAAGAGCAGCCGGCGCTCGTCTTCCGAGATGGGCTCGGCGAGCGCCCGGTCGTACGCCGCGAGCGCGCGATCGGGTTCGCCCGCGACGAGGGCCACGTCGCCTTCGCGTTCGGCGATCCGTGCCCGGATCGTGCTCGTCGTGTCCTCGCGCAGGGCGGCCTCGGCCAGCACCCCGGCGGCCTCGGAGAGGCGGCCCGCTTCGGCCAAGGCCGTCGCGAAGCCGATCTCGTGGGCGGGCTCCTCGGGTTCGAGCGCACACAAGGTCTTGTGGTGCGCGATGGCCTGCTCGAGCTCGCCGCGGCTGCGCGCGCGGCGGATCGCCGACTGGATCTCCGCGACCGCGTGCGCGCAGGGGCGCCGAAACACAGAGCGTCGCTGGAACTGCTCGGCTTGCATCGCGACGTCTTGCGGCCGAACGCCCGGATAGGCGCGGATGAACGCGAGCCACTCCGCTTCCAGCGTGGCGAGCGAGGTGTCGTACGCCGCCATGAAGTCGCCGCCGCTCTCGTAGACCTTCGCCATGGGCTCGATCCCCCGCGTGTCGATGAGGTAGCGGCAGAACGACCCCGCGGTGATGTACGCGACGCGCGAGGCCTGGGCGAGGAACCCGGCACCCATCACCGTGCTCATGGCAGGGCGATGTTCCAGCGTATCGAGCACCTTCGCCTGATCGTGCAGATCCAGGCGGCCGGAGGCGCGTGGCGCAAGGGCCGTCGCGAAGCCTTCGATGAGCCCCATGTTGGGGGCGAGGCCGCGGCGCGAGATGCCGAGCAGGCGATCGCCGACCGTCGCGCCGAAGATATGGGCGAGCTCGTGGGGCAGCACCTCGTGGGGGAACCCGCGATGGTCGAGGTAGATCTGGTAGCGCCACGGCGCCGCGACCTGCACCGAGCCTGCGCCCATCAAGCTGCGCTTCTGGTCCGCATCGAGGAACAAGAAGCTGTGGACCCGGGTGTGCGGCTCGCGGCCGAGCTGCGCACGCAACTGCGTCCACGCGAACTCGTGGTCGGTGGCGAGCGCCCCGATGACGAGCGCGTAGGGGGAGCGCGGCGGGTAGTGGATCACGAAGTGCTCGGTCTCGTAGGTCCCCGAGAGTTTCTCCGTGATGCTGCGGACGGTGGCCGAGAACCCCAAGCGGTCCGCTTGGGTGCCGACCCAAAGGCTGCCGAGCACACCGAACGCGACCGCGGCGAGGCGCCCGCGCGATCCCGCCGAGGGCGCGGGCCATCGCCAGCGTTTGGCGGGCCACTCGAAGAGGGTGCTCCACGCAAGCCATGCGGTGGCGCACACCCAGGCGTTGTAGGCTCGATAGCTCCAGTAGCGCTCGCCGACCGTGATGGACTCGTCGTAGATCGACCCGGAGAAGTAGCCCCAGAAGGGGTCGTACGCGAACACGACCGGGTGGGCGTAGAGCCGCCACAGCCCGATGGCCAGACAGACGACGAACGGGGCGAAGGCCAGCGCGATCGCCCGGCCACGGCGGGCGCTCAGGCAGCCTGCCCAAATCCCGCAGCTCCATCCCAAGAACGAGCTGAGGAGCGGCCCTGCGACGAAAAACAGCAGGCCGCCCCAGGGATCACAGCCAGGCTGCCACAGCCGTCCGAGCACCATGACCCCAAGGGCCACCAGATCGAGCGTGGCGACCTCTCGCAACCCCTCCAGCAGCACTTCGCGGCGCCCATGGGCGGGCTGCTGGCGCGCGGTTCGGACCGCGTCGACGCCCGCGAACATCGCGAAGCCCGAGAGGACGGGGGCCAAGACGAACGCGTTTTCGTAGCCCAGCGTGCCAATCAGGGGCAATGCGGTGAGACCCGTGCACAACGCTGCCAGCGCGACGTGGCGACGAGCAGACGGTTGCGCGAGCCGCCGGAGCACGCTCGAACTCACCGCAGAAGTATACCCGAGACCCGCGCAGGCGGTGTACGCTCACCGCCGATGAGCTACCAAGCGTGGTTCAAATGCGTCTCCGGTTGCCCAGGTCGCTGGCCGCTCAACGAAGTCATCTACCGGTGCCCCGAGTGCGGCGGGCTGCTCGAGGTGCAGCACGACTTCGAGGCGCTCCGCTCTCGCAGCGCGCCGGAGTGGATCAAGCTGTTCGACCAGCGCTACCTCAAGACGCGTTGGCCGTACGGCAGCGGCGTGTGGGGCAAGAAAGAGTGGGTCCAGCCGCACGTCGCCGACGACAACGTCGTGTCCTTGCTCGAGGGGGGGACGAACCTGTTTTGGGCCGATCGCTACGGTCGCTCGCTCGGGGTCGCGGACCTCTGGATCAAGCAGTGCGGGACGAGCCACACCGGGTCGTTCAAGGACCTCGGGATGACGGTGCTCGTTTCGAGCGTCAACCAGATGATCCGCGAGGGAAAGGCGATCCGCGCGGTCGCGTGCGCCTCCACGGGGGACACCTCCGCCGCGCTCGCGGCCTACGGGGCCGCAGCGGGCATTCCGGTCGTGGTGCTGCTCCCGGCGGCCAAGATCAGCGCCGCGCAGCTGGTGCAGCCGCTCGCCAATGGCGCGCTCGTCTGCAGCTTGGACACCGACTTCGACGGCTGCATGCGGGTCGTCCAGGCGCTGACGGAGGACACCAGCATCTATCTGGCGAACTCCATGAACAGCCTGCGCGTGGAAGGGCAGAAGACGATCTCGCTCGAGATCGTCCAGCAGTTCGATTGGGAGGTCCCCGATTGGGTGCTCGTCCCCGGTGGTAACCTCGGCAACGTCAGCGCCATCGTGAAAGGCTTCTCGGAGATGAAGGCCATGGGCCTCATCGATCGCATGCCCCGCGTCGCGTGCTGCCAGGCGGAGCACGCCAACCCGCTCTACCTCGCCTACAAGAAGGCCGAGGCCGCCGGTCGCCCGCTCGCCGAAGCCGACTTCGCCCCGGTCACCGCCAAGAAGACGCTCGCCTCGGCGATCCAGATCGGAAACCCCGTCAGCCTGCCCAAGGCCGTGCGCGCGCTCATCGAGACGAACGGCGTGGTCGAGCAAGCGAGCGAAGCCGAGCTCGCGGACGCGGTGGCGCGCGCGGATCGGACGGGTATGTTCAACTGCCCGCACACGGGGGTGGCGCTCGCGTGCCTCGAGAAGCTCATCGCGCGTCGGTTGATCGAACCCGGGCAACGCACGGTGGTGGTCTCCACGGCGCACGGGCTCAAGTTCACCGAGTTCAAGACGCGCTACCACGAGTCGGCGCTCGCGGACGTTTCGCGCTTCGCGAATCGTCCGGTGGAGATGGGGAGCGAGCCCTCCGAGGTCGTCGCGCAGCTCCATCGTGCGCTCGACACGTTTCGGGTGCAGGACGCCCAGCCCTGAAGGGCGGGCGCCACGGGTCGGGTTGTCCAAGGCAAAACGGGCGAAAGCAAAACGGGTCACCGGCGCGATGGCCGATGACCCGTCCCATGCCCGCAGGGCTCGCAAGCGTCTAGCGTTTGTCCATTGGGACGAACGGACGCTCGCCGTGACCGGTGTAGATCTGTAGCGGGCGCGCGATCTTTTGCTCGGAGTCCTCGAGCATCTCCTGCCACTGCGCGAGCCATCCGCTGGCGCGAGGGATCGCGAACAGGACCGGGAACATGTCGACCGGGAAGCCCATCGCCTGATAGATGAGGCCGGAATAGAAGTCCACGTTGGGGTAGAGCTTGCGGCTCACGAAGTACTCGTCGTCGAGGGCGATCTTCTCGAGCTCGAGGGCGATGTTGAGCAACGGATTGCGGCCCGTGACCTCGAACACCTCGTCTGCGAGCTTCTTGATGATCTTCGCGCGCGGGTCGTAGTTGCGGTACACGCGATGCCCAAACCCCATCAAGCGGCCTTCGCCACGCTTGACGCTCTCCACGAACTTGGGAACGTTGTTGACGTCGCCAATCGCATGCAACATGTGGAGCACGGCCTCGTTGGCGCCGCCGTGGAGCGGGCCATAGAGGGCGGCCGCGGCCGCGGCGAGCGAGACGTACGGATCCGCTTCGGACGAGCCGACGGACCGCGCCGCGCTCGTGGAGCAGTTCTGCTCGTGGTCGGCGTGGAGGATGAAGAGGACATCGAGCGCCCGCTCGAGTACGGGGTGCGGCTTGTACTTGGGCTCCGCGCGCCGGAACAACATGTTGATGAAGTTGCCGGCGTACTTGAGCTCGACGTCGGGGTACACGTAGGGCCGCCCCAGCGAGTGGCGATAGGCCCACGCGGCGATCGTCGGCATCTTGGCGATGATGCGGGCGATGTGCGACCGGCGGATCTTCGGGTTCCGGACCTGCTTGGACTCGGTGTAGAAGGTGGAGAGCGTCCCGAGGAACGCGACGAGGCGTCCCATGGGATGCGCGTCGTAGCGGTAGCCCTCCATGCACGTCTTCAAGAACTCGTGCACGTAGGTGTGGCTCTTGATCTCTTCGTCCCAGGTCTGGAACTGCGTGCGCGAGGGCAGCTCTCCGTGGAGCAGGAGGTAGGCGACCTCGATGTAGTTGGACTGCTCGGCCAGCTGCTCGATCGGGTACCCGCGATAGCGCAAGATCCCTTTCTCGCCGTCGATGTACGTGATCGCCGAGCGGCATGCCGCCGTGTTCTTGTACGCCGGGTCGTACGTCATCAACCCGAAGTCGTCGGCGCTGGTCTTGATCTGCCGCAAGTCCGTGGCGCGGATCGTGCCGTCGGTGATGGGCACTTCATACGACTTGCCCGTGCGGTTGTCCCTGATCGTCAGCGTCTCTGCCATGGACCACGGATGGTATACGCTGCGGCCACGCCTACTCAACCGGAGGACAGGGTTGGCGCAAACATGGACCATCGGTTTGCCGGTTGTCCGTCCGAAAGAGCACCACCGATGATCAGCGTGATCCCGGTTGCGAGTTCGACGGTCGAACCTCCCGTTTCTCGCGTCGGCGCGACGGCCTGAGGCGTCGCGCCGAGCGTCGCGCGATCGATGCGGACCAGTGTCGAGCCGGATTGCGCGTAGAGCGCGAAGTCATCGGAGAGCCAGCGCAGATCGGGCATGGGCAGCGTCAGAAGGCCGGAAAGCAGCGATACCATCGTTGGTTGGCCCGGCTGCAGCTCGATGAGCAGGGCGTCGGGGGTCGGGGCGCCGTCCCGGACACCACCGCCGCAAACGACCCGCAAGCGGCCTGCGTCGAGGGACGCGCAGCGTAGTCCTTGCCAGTCTCCCGTGGGTCCCGTCGCCTCGGCGCGCGCGGGCAAGAAGATGCGTGGCAAGGAAGGATCGTCGCCGCCTGCGAGCAAGAACTCCGGAGCTTCCGGGGGTCCTACGGCGATCGCATGCGCAAAAGCCCTCGGAGCATCGAGCAACCAGGCAGGCTCGACCGTGGTCCGAGCGGTTTCGGGATCCGCGAGATCGACACGCGCGATGTCGCGACGCGCTCCGCCCCCGAACACCCACAGGACCTTCTGGGTTTCGTCGTGGACGAAGGACGCGCCCGCCCGCGCGTTGGCGGCGTCGCCTTCCACCGGAACCGCGGTCCAGGCGTCCTCGCGGAGATCGAAGCGCTGCATCCCGAGGATCTCGGACCACCACACACGTGTGACGATGGCGTGACCTTCGGAGAGAAACGTCCCGTCGTGGGGTGGGGGCAAGGGAATCTCCGCGGGCCACGGCGCGGCGGCACGTAGTGCGTACGTGTAGCCGTCGAGAAACAGGGAGGTTCCGTCGGTGCCGAGCGCAAGCAGGCCCACGCCGCCGAACGTCGCCGCGGTGGTGCCGGGATCGGGGACATCGAAGGCGTACGGAAACGTGCCGAGCAACCCGGGGTAGGCCAGCAGCACCCGCATGTCGATCGACGCGGCGGCGTCGTACTCGAACGGGGGCGTGCTGCCGTAGCCGAGCAGGGTTTCTCCGCGCGCCAGATAGAGGGCGAGGGTGCGCGCGGTGTCGTCGGGATCGAGCACCACTTCGAGCTCGAAGTCGAGGCCATCGACCGCGAAGCTCTCGCTGAAGCCGGACGGTTGCAGCGAAATGTGTGCGTTGTCGGCTCCCTGCAAGATCGTGTCGTCCGCGGGCACGAGCATGCGGATGTCGACCTCGGCGACGACGGTCTCACAGGCGAGGCTCGGGCCGATACCGAGGATCCACGCGTGACGGAGCAAGCAACGCATCTGCCGCGGTGTATCACGGCGGGCGCACGTCCCTGCGCTGCGCATGGCTCGGCGGCCGGTCTCCCAAGGCGTCCATGGCTCGGGCCGGGGCCACCGACGGCTTCCGCGGACTGAGGCTGGGTGTGTAAAAAATATTTGACATCGAGTAGTGTATACATAACATTTGGACGCGTATGGCGGACTTCAGGTCGGAAAAACCAGACCACGGGGCGCGCTCGGGGATGAGCTACGAGGGGCGGAACACGGTCGTCGCCTTGGTCACCAATCTCTGCGTGGTCACGTTCTTCGCCTGGCGCTTGCTCGCCTTGCATCGGCAAGGCGCGTTCGATGGACCGAGCGGCCTCGCGACCTGGGCGCAGTGCGTGTTGTGGATCATTCCCGCCTCCGTCGGCGTGTCGATCGTCCTCGCCGTCCTCCTCCCCGTGCTGGCAGCGCTCGTCTGGCGCGACGACGCGTCGAGCTTCGTCGTCGACGAACGCGACAAGGCGTTCGCGATCAAAGCGATGTCGGCGACGATCGTCGTGGCTTCGGCGGGGTTCATCCTCGCCCTCGTCGTGCTCGCATGGGGGCGCTCGGCGTTGCTTGCCTTCAACATCATCCTCGCTGCGTTCGCGCTCGGTGATCTCGCCGGCAGCCTCGCGAAGCTCTACTTCTACCGCCGGGGCTACTGAGGGACGAGGGGACCATGCCCACGGCAAAGATTCGAAACACGATCCGGAGGTTGCGATTCGATCGCGACGAGATGACCCAGAAGGAGCTGGCCGATCGCGTCGGGGTGACCCGCCAGACGATCCTCGCCGTCGAGGCGGGGAAGTATTCGCCGTCGCTCGAACTGGCCTTCCGCATCGCCCTAGTCTTCGGTGTCCCTCTGGGCGAAGTATTCACCTACGAAACGGACAACGAGTGAAACAGTCCCACCAGAGTCGAGGAATCGTATGAAAGCGATGGTCGTCACCACGTATGGAGGTCCCGAAGTCTTGCGATCCGCGGAGCTCCCTGTTCCAACCCCCGGGCCTTCGGAGCTCCGCATTCGCGTCACGCGGACGCTGGCCACACTTGCCGATTGTGCATTTCGCTCGGCCCAACCTTTCGTCGTCCGACTGTTCGCCGGGCTCCTCCGACCGCGGGATCCCGTGCTCGGGGATACGTTCGCGGGGACGGTCGATGCCGTCGGGGCCGAAGTCACCGGCTTTCGACCGGGGGACCGCGTGTTCGGCAGCATCGCGCCGCGCGCGGGCACCTACGCCGAGTATTTCGTCATGCCGTCTTCGGGGCCCATCCAGCGCATTCCAGACCACCTCACCGATACGGACGCGGTGGCGCTCGCCGATGGGTACATGACCGCGATCACGTTCGTGCGGGACGCCGCGCGGGCGCGGTCTGGAATGCACATGCTCGTGCTCGGTGCGTCCGGGGCGATCGGATCCGCAGGCGTTCAACTCGCAAAGCACTACGGCGCGGAAGTGACGGGCGTGTGCAGCACCAAGAACGTAGCGCTCGTCGCGTCGCTCGGGGCCGATCGCGTCATCGACTACACCGAGGACGACTTCACGGCGAGGCGGGGGACCTACGATGTCGTCTTCGATGCCGTGGGCAAGAGCTCGTTTCGCCGCTGTGAGGGCGCGCTCAAACCCGGCGGTGGCTACCTGACGACGGTCCCGAGCTTGGGCATCGCGGGGCGGATGTTGTGGCAAGCCATGGGTGGGCGCGGGCGTCAGGGCAAGACCGCCAAGCTCCTCACGACCGGACTGCGGCCGGTCGCGATCAAGACGCGGGATATGGCGCTCCTGGTCGAGCTCATCGCCGCGGGCGCCCTCCGGCCGATCGTCGATCGCACCTACCCGCTCGAGGAAGCCGCGCGGGCCCATCGTTTCGTCGAAGCTGGACGCAAGGTGGGTAGCGTCGTGCTCTCGGTCGGGTAGTGCCACCCACGTCGGGGTGTCTCAGAGGTTCGGAAGCTGGGCCGCGTCGACGCAGAGGTCGAGCGTCGCGGACAGGCCGAACGAGTCTCCGACATTTTGTCCGCAGACGAGGCTGCCGATGCAATCGTTGTCCGTATCGCAGTCGCCTTCCCCGGGGCCGCACGGGCACGATGGGGTGCAGAGGCTCTGATTGATCGCGTCGCGATCCATGCGCGCGCATCCGGGAGGACGCTGGTTGACACACACGTCCGTCGTGGCGCTGAGGCCGACGGCGGGGCCATTGTCTTCACCGCAGAGCAACCCGCCACCGCACTCTGCATCATTGTCGCAGTCGCCGGATCCGACGCCGCACGGGCACTCGATGTTGGTACACCGTACGGAACTCGAGCCTGTGCATCCCACTGCGCCGTCATCCATCCTGGAGTTGGGTGGCGCGCAGACGTCACCCGTGCTGGGCGCGCCGTAGCGCGAAACCGCTGCGCTCGTCTGATTGCAGATGAGGTAGCCCTTGCACTCGGCATCGCTGTCGCAATCGCCTTCTCCGACGTCGCAGGGCTCACTGGTGCTGCAGAAGTTCCAGTCCCACTCGGTCAGGTCGTAGGTGCGAACGTGAGGGTAGAGGATGTGCGCGGCGTGGGTGTCGTCGTCGTAGATGAAGGGCCAAGGAGGAACGCCGGAGGTCGTGGGTGGCCCTCCGTTGCACATGACGGTCCCATACGCTGAAGGGATGTCGGCGCATTGCGGCATCGGTGATGCCCATGGCCACTCCTCGGTTCCCGCCAAGTGAGCGCCTTGGCTTGGGTGGTTGAATCCGAGCGTATGGCCAACTTCATGCAGCGCCGTCTGATCGATTGTCGCTTGCGAGTAGTTGGCGATGTTCGTGGTGACGACGATGAGACTCCCAGGTCGCATCCCGAAGTGTCCCCCTCCGATCGGGACGTACGCCGGGTAGCTGGCCAGCGCAAAATGGTTCGAGGTCGTGTTCACGTGGATGTTCCACCGGCTCGAGCGCTTGCCCTCGGCGTCGATGGAGATCCGTACGGGGGACCCCTCGTGGTGCTGAGAGCTCCAGACCATCGCTGCTTTCCGGAACGCTGCGACCCAGGCCGCGGGAACGCCCGAAGCGAACGTCATTCCAATCGAGTTGACGGAATCGATGGTTTCAGTGGCCGTGAGGTCGCAACTGTCCCCGTCCGCGGTGCCCTCGCCGCCGATGCAGAGGTAGGCCTTCTGCGGATTGCGGATGCGCTGGATGTATCCATCGAGTTCATCGGTGCGGATGAGGATGTCGCCCTCGACGACCATACCGAACTCGGTCTGCTCGCCCTGCCCAGGCTCAAACCCCAGTTTGGTCAGAACGAGATCGAACTTCTCCGCCTCGGTCATGGAGGCGGGGTCGATGGCTGCGTCCGATGAATCCGATGCAGGTTCTTCGACGTGCACTCCGTGCGAGGTCTCGTCTTCGTTACACGCGGTCAGTGGCCAGAGATAGAGGGGTGCGAGAATGAGGTGCGCAGATTTACGCAAGGTCGTTTGGTTTCGCATGTCCAAGTCCGTGTGCCTTCGTGGCGGCAGAACCATCCAGGACTTTCTCACCAGTTCCAAGTCCCAATGAGTCGGGTCGGAAACTGTGCGGATGTCGCGGCTATGTTCTGCCACAGTCGGGCACCGGAGGGGCACGCAAGGGTCATCCACGGCAACGGTCATCGTGCGGCCATCGCGTGGATGTGCACATTTCCTGTCACGCGGATCAGGTGCCGGTCCGCCATTCTGCGTAGGATGAAATGCGGAGACCCGGGAAGCGCGAGGGTGATCGCCGACCTGCGATATCGCGCACCGCGACCACTGCAGGAGCGCAGAACCGAAAGCGCGCACGGGCGCTATCTGCTGCTCACAGCAGTGCGACCAGCTGACCGCTCTCGCCGATCATCGCGTCGAGCTCTTCCGTCGTGAATCCGAGCGTGGCGAAAACCGGATCGCTGGCATCGAGCTCACCCTCGCGACCGGCCACTTGGTGGTGCGCCCCGAGGCGCTCGGCCACGGCGACCGCGAGCACGAGCGGTTCGAGGCCCGGCCGCGGCGAGCGGTGGTGGTCTCCGATCACGCGTGCGACGGTCTGCGGAAAGTTCCAAGACGACGCGACCCGTTCCCCGACGGAGGTGTGCAGGCAGTCGATGATGGGTTCGCGATCGATGCCGTCGATGCTGGTTTCGATCTGCTCGAGCGCTTGTCGGGTCATCGGGCGCCCGAGGTCGTGCAGCAGGCCGCAGGCGAAGGCGAGGTCGGTGTCCAGACCCATACGCCCGGCGACCACGCGGGTGGCATGCGCGACGAAGACCGCGTGCGTGCGAACGTCGCGGAGCTGCTTCCGACCGTTCCCTCGGAAGACGTGCGTCTCGGCGAGCACCTGCCAGAGCACGTCTCGGATGTTGCACCACCCAAGCAGCATCATGGCTTGACGCAACGAACAGACGGGCGCGGCCGGCCGAAAGCGCGCGGAGTTGGCGGTCCCCAGGATCTTGGCCGCGAGCTCGGGGGTGCGTCGAACGAGGTCGTCGACGCGGCGGAACCCCGCCTCGCCCGCGTTCGCCAGCTCGAGCAGCTCGGATGCGCTATCGGGCAACGTCGGAAACTTGAAGGCGGGATCGAGGACTGTGCGCGTGACGCGGGCGACGAACGCGTCGTGGTCTTCCTGCTGCTCTCGTGTCGTCGCCCTCGTCCGCACGACCTGTAGCATCGGCGACGGACGGGTTCCCTGAACCGCACGGACGGGCTGTTCCGGGCCAGGTCGCCGGTCGACCTACCCGATGATCAGGTTCTCGCGGCGCGCGAGGGTCTCACCGCGGAACCGCGAAGGGTTCCAACGGGCCAAGATGGGGTGTGTCTCGTTCCGTGCGAGCCAGCGCGCCACGATGCGGCCGACCGCTGGAGCCATCATGAAGCCGTGCCCGGTGAATCCGCAGAGCTGGATGAAGCCTGGGACACCGGGGCTCGGTCCGACGATCGCGTCGCCGTCGGGGCTGACGTCGTAGGGGCCCGACCACTGCCGGAGCACCTTGAGAGCCGCGCAGACCGGCATGAGACGAATGAGCGCGCGTGAGAGGTGGCGCAGGAACGCGAGCGACTGGCCGAGATCGATGTCGGTGCCCCTGCCGTGACCGCCGGGCATCGTGATCCCCGTGACGAGCTCGCCGCGCGTGCTCTGGGACACGTAGAGGCCCACCGTCAGATCGACGACCAAAGGATCGAGGAAGGGTTTGAGCGGCTCGCTCGAGAGGATCTCATGGCGCTCGGCACGGTTGGGCAGATCGATCCCGAGCGAGCGGTTGAGGACGCCGCTCCACGCCCCAGTCGCATTCACGATCCGCGCTGCGCGAAGCTTCTCTCCCGTACCGAGCTCGAGCTCGAAGCCTCGTTCGCGGGGTGTCGCGCGCGTGACGTTCGTATGCGTGCGGATCGCGACCCCGTGGCGTGCGGCCTGCTGCGCGTAGCCCCAGACGAGGGCCCAAGGGAACACGACGCCGTCGCGCGGATTGTGAGCCGCCATCCAAACCCCCTCCGTCGAGAGCTCGGGGACGAGCTGCCGGATCCCGCGGGCGTCGACGACCTTGGTCGGCGCGCCGAGCTGGCGCTGGAGCTCGACGCTGCGCACCAAGGCGGCCTCCGACGCCGAGTTGCGGGCAACGAAGAGATAGCCGCCTTGACGAAACCAGGTGTTGATCCCGAGCTTCTGGGCGAGCGTCCCGAAGATCTGGATGCTCTCGATCATGAGGGCGATGTTCTCGGGGTCGCCCCATTGCATGCGCACGCCCCCGCCATTGCGGCCAGACGCGCCGCTCGCCAAATAGCTGCGCTCGATCACGGCGATCCGCAGGGACGAGATCTCGGCGAGGTGCTCGGCGACGCTCAGGCCCATCACGCCGCCACCGATGATCGCCACGTCGACCTCCGCCGGCAGCGGCGTGCTCGGGCTCCCGAGCGCGCTCGTGGGGGCGGTCATGATAGTTCCTCGGGGTCCTGACCTGCGAGCGCCGCGAACGTGATGGGCTCGGCAGGGGGGCGGGCGGTAAAGGGCTCTAGACCGTCGGAGGTGGCGAGCCCGCGTTGCAGCAGCCATCGCGCGAGCGTGGCGAGACACTCTTTGCCCTGGCAGGGACCCGTGCCGAGCCCCGTGTAGCGCTTGATCTCTTCGACGGTGAGCATGCCTTTGCCCACGGCGGCTTCGAGCTCGGCGACGGTTACGTCTTCGCAGCGGCAGAGGAAGGTCCGACGGTTCACGAGCGTGCCTCCTCGGCGAGCAGGGCCTGCGCGACGGCGCTGCCGACCCGCGTGCCATCCGCGATTGCGGCGTCTCGGCCCGTGACCCCCGTGACGGCACCGCAGGCCCACAGCTGCCATGGACCCGAACTCGAGCAACGCCCCGTCTCGTCGCGCTCGATCGCGAAGCCGACGTGTTCGGTCCACGCGACGGGGGCTCCTCCTTGGCGTCCGAGTTCGGATGCGGCGTTGGGATGCTCTGCGAGCGCGACCACTTGCGCGGGAATCACCCGGCCGTCACGCAGTTCGATGGCTTCGACGGATTGCTCGCCGCGGATCTGAGCGACGTCCGCGACGGAGAACCATGGCAGGTTCAAGCGCTCGCCCCATGCGGCCGCGAGCTCCGGTTGCCCGATCACGACCGCGTCCGCGGCGAGCTCGAGGTTCTCGGTCTGCAGCAGCGCGGCGAGTCCCTGGGCCGCGAAGACGCCAGGTCGGTCGTTGCCCGAGACCTCGAGCATGGAAGGGCGGGTCCCCGTAGCGATGACGATGTGCTGGGTCTCGAACGTCGTGAGACGTTCTTGACCGTCGCGCCCATCGGTGCCCGCCGCGACCACGCCATCTTCGGCATACAAACCGAACACCGCGTGACCTGGGTGCCGCCGATCGAGCAGGACCGCGCTGCGTGTGGTCTTTGAAATCGCTGCGAACGCGGCCTGCCCCGCGACCCCGCCACCGATCACGACGGCGCTCACGCGTCGATGCTCGTGCGTCGAGGTGGGCCAGCGCGGCGGATCGGGGAGAGTTCCGAGGCCGCTCAAGCGCCGCGCGACGGTCTGCATCCACTGGTTCGCCCAGCGCGGCCGCAGCACGAAATGATGATGATCGAACATGGGTCCGATCCAAGCGTCGACGAGGCGGTTGGGATCCCACGCGCCTTGCTCTTGGCGATTCTGGGATTCGACCTCCATTCCAGGTTTGGCTTCGACCATGCAGGCGCGCAGGTTGGGCCGCCCGTCGATACGGACGAGACACGTGCCACAATCGCCCTGCAAGCAAAATGGCCCTCTCGGACGGCGATACTTGAGGCTGCGCGAGGTCGCGAGCACGCCCGCGCAAAGCAGCGCGCCCGTGACCGTTTGACCCGGGCGTACGGGCACGCGAATCCACCCGTCGACGCGCAAGACGCCCGAAGGCGGATCCGCGCCACGTCGCGCTCGAAACACGCTCACGGTCTGGGGCTTAGCACGGCTGCACTGTGGGGACCACGGGAGTCTCACGCATCGCGAGCGCCAAAGATTGCAGTGCCGATCCGGACGATCGTCGCGCCCTCTTCGATCGCGATCTCGAAATCGCTGGTCATGCCCATGGAGAGCTCCGTGAGCTCCACGTTCTCCCGGTCGTTCCGCGCAAGCTCGTCGCGCAAACGGGCGAGCGTGCGAAAATATCCGCGCGTTTCCTCGGGCTCACCCACGGGTGGGATCTGCATGAGACCCCGGCACCGCACGTGGGGGGTGGTCGCGAAATGTCCGAGCAGGTCCGGCAGCGCCTCGGGGGCGATTCCGGCTTTCTGAGTCTCGCCCGCGAGGTTGACTTGCACGAGGACGTCGAGGCACGTACCGAGTTGCGCCGCGCGTTGTTCGAGCTCATCGAGCAGCGCGCTGCGATCGATCGCATGCACCAGAGCGGAGCCGGTGACATACTTGATCTTGTTGCGCTGGAGCGGGCCGATGAAATGCCAGCGCAGCGCGAGGTCGGAGAGCTCGGTTCGCTTGTCCCGCAGCTCCTGGGCGTAGTTCTCTCCGAAGTCCTGCAGGCCCGCGGCTGCGGCAGCGCGGATCGCCGCGGCGGGGTGACGCTTGCTCACTGCCACGAGCGTGACGGGCGAGGCTGAGCCGCGCCGCTCTCGTGCGCGCTCGATCCGGTCTTGGACCGTCGCGATGCGAGAGCGTAGATCCGTGAGGTGGTTGTCCATCGTCATGCGGCGCTCCGAGCGTGTAGTCGCACGAGAACCTGCGCGAGCGGTAGCCCCACGACGTTGGTGTACGAGCCCTCGATCCGCGTGACCCAGGCGCCCGCGATCCCTTGGATTCCATAGCCGCCGGCTTTGTCGTGCCATTCGTCGCCCGCGAGGTATTGCTCGAGCTCACCCGCGTGGAGCGGCCGCATGGCGACTTGCGTCGTCTCCACGTGGGCTTCGAGACCTGCAGGGCCATCGAGGACCCAGCCGGTGCTGACCGCGTGAGGCGTCGCCGTCAAGTGCTCGAGCGTTCGTCGCGCCTCGTTGCGGTCGCGAGGCTTTCCGAACAGCGCGCCCGTTTCCGGCGACCACACGATCGTATCGGCGGCGAGCCAGTCCGCGCCCGGAGGTGCCGTCGGGGCGAGCCGCCGCGCTGCCGCCAACTTCTCTTGGGCGACCCTGCGGACGTAGTCGAGGGGATGTTCGCCTGGGCGCGGGCTCTCGTCGCACGGCGCGGGGCAGGTCGTGACGTCGACGCCTGCGTCGCGCACGAGCGCGAGGCGGCGGGGGGAGCGGGACGCGAGCATCAAGGGGCGCACGCGACCATGGTCGAACGGCGCGGCTCGGGGCGCAACACGGGACCTGCATCGCGGTGGCTGCGAGACGCGGAGCGTCGCCGCTGCGTCGTTTTCAGTGACAGCCAGGACGACCGGCGCTGTCCAACGCGCAGACCCGTGCCTCGTCGCCGCAGTCGTGGGCCGAGAGGACGCCGCCCTCGCACCGCACGACGACGTCACCCGAGCAGCGGCCCCGCGCATCGACGTTCGGGCACGAACTCACCCCCGCCGAGACGCAGCGATACCCTTGCTCGCGCTCGGACCATCCACACTCTTGCCCACCCGCGCAGGCTTGCCCTTGGATGCGCGCTCCGTCGCACCACACCGCGGAGGCGCCGTAGCAGCGCCCCTCGGGTTCGATCCCACCGCAGTCCACGGCGAGACAGTGGGGTGGAACGGACGCCGCGAAGAACGGATCGTCCCCTGAAACCTGGACATAGTGGTCTCGCCCCCGGCAGTCGGTGGAGCCTCGTGACAGCACACCGAGCACACGGACCGTACCGTCTTCCGCGCGCATCAGGGCTGGGCCACCCGAGTCGCCCGAACATGCACCCGTGCGCTGCTGTCCGTCGACGGTGAGCTCGTCACCGTTCGCTTCGACGATGGGCTCGACCGCGAAACGCCGGCTGCCACGGGTCGCGAGCTCGGTCTCGCCTAGGCCGGCCAGGGCCAGGAGGGATCCGATCTCCGGTGTGACTGCGTCGGCGAGCGCGATGGGGTCGAGGACCGCCTCGATCTCACCCGGATGCACGTCGAGCTCGACGAGCATGAGATCCAGGGTCTCGTGCTCAATGATGTTACGACTCCACCAGGTCGAGATCTCTCGATCGAGGGTGTCGAATACGGAAAATGCGACGGAGGTGCCGACCGGGGGGGAGCAATGGGCGGCGGTCAGTACCCAACCCGCGGCGATCATCGTGCCCGTGCAACCAGCAGGACGCCCTTCGCCCGTCCATGCCCATTCCGGAACCAGGAGACCAATCGCGTGGTGTTGACGTCCAGTCAAGCCGAGGAACGTCTCTTGGGTCGTTCCTTCGTAGATCCTGAAGTCCTCCGTGCGCCCGCAATATGTGATGGGGGCAGGATCGCTGCTCTCGCTGCAGCTCGAGCCCGACCCCACGGTCCATAGCGCGACCGTGAGGCTCCAAAAACGCTGCCCGACCATTGCTGGGACGGTATCACGCGGTAGGGTGCCGCTCACACTGGGCACAAACAGGAGCCGCCGGACGGGAAGCAACCCGCGCGGCAGGAGTTCCACGAAACCATGAACATGCGATGGTATGAATCTCCACTCGCATTGTAGATCTCGAGGCGCCAATCGAGTTCCTCGCCCAGAGGGTTTGCCCAAAAGTGAACGGTGTTGTAGAAGCCCTCCTCGACGTTGACGTCCCAGAGGGTTTGATAGGACGATGATCCGGCGCCGAGCGGTTTCCACCGCAACCGGCAGCCGATATCGCCGTCATACGCGAGGCAGCCCGGGTAGGCTTCGTGGCGGGCGTTCTCGTTCCAGCTCCCGCCGTTCGTTCGGTGGACCGAGCAGTTCTCGTTGATCGAGCGATCGGGGAATTGGAGCTGGGTATGGTCACAGATGGTGTCCTCCCAGAAATCGTGCCATGGATCCTTGGGCACGACCGCGAGCGCTTCGTCGGTCTGTGAGGCGTCCGCTTCGGGGTTCGCGGTCTCGGGGACTGGCGCTTCCACCCGTGAATCGACACCCTGCGGCGGTTCCGTGGTGAGCGGAGCGCTCTGCGCGAGGACGAGGTCCTGCCGTCCTTGGGCTTCTTGGACTTCAGGAGGGACGGACGCGCCCGGCATCAATCGTGCGTAGATGTCCAGGATCCGTCCGGTGAGATCGTGGTCGTGCGTTACCGGCGGGGCGCCGATCGGCCCGGTCGATCCGATCATGAAATGTCCAGGTACGGGTTCGTAGATCTCCACGGTCCGCCCCTGGTCGACTGGAATACTGAGGAAAGGCTTCAGTGAGGCGCTTCCGGTTTGCGCTCCTCCGTCCGATTCTTCAGCAGCGTTCTCTTCGGCGGCCGCAGAGGAACCGTCACCCTCTGTGCAAGCCGTGGAGACGAGTCCGAAGAGGACGCTGAATGATGCAAGTTTTAGCGTTCGATTCACTCTGCAAATTGCCATGTGATGCTCTTCTGTTCTGGCTCGAGCTCCGCACGCGTGTGCGCAGTGCCGGACCAGCACTGTACCCACCTGCCCACGGTGCGAGTCTGCGTGAGATTCGTACAATATCGTTTGCTCTGCACCGGGTCAAGATGGATTCGAGGCTTTCTTGGCCGAGTGACCAGTTGTGACGATTCCCGTTTTGGTAAGGTATTGAAAGTGCAAGAAAGTGCGAATGTCGTCGGTCGATCACTGGTCACCACGAGCGGGGAACTGAAACGAAACCCGCAGCTGGTGCCAGGATCGGAAATGAGCAGGAAGCCTCGCGTTCTGTTCGTGAATCGTTGTCGTGAACTCGATGTCACGCAAATCGTGGAGGTATGCGCGGATGACACACTGTCCTTTTTGGCAGTGTTGTCCACGTATCTGCGAGGTGGTGGAAACGATACGCGTCGAACGCTCACTGTCCTATTGGACAGAGCCTGTGGGCCACGGACCCGAACCAAACCGTCCCCAATGACACCAACGGCGATCAGAACGAGAAGGTGGCCGAGGAGCGAGCTCGTGATCCAGGAGTTGTCTGGGGATTGACAGAGGACTCCAGGCGGGCGTCCTCGACAGATTTCGCGGGGAGCTGCGGCGATCCTTGAATCCGAGATTCGAAGGCGTCGCTGGCGTTCCATGCCGCCACCAATAGGGATTCTGGTCGAACCATCGCGCTCCGGAGAGGTGTATTGGGATATGTATGAGGAAGAACCCGGTCTCAGGACGTCCTGCATGTCGATGAGGATGAGGATGAGGATGGATGGACGAAAGTGCCCTCGGAGTATCGTACATGTCCTCAAAAATAGTGCGTGACAGTCGATTCCTGTCTGTAGTACAGGAGCGGTCAGGAATGAGGGTGTCTGGCGGTACTTGCTTCGGCACTTGGGTGCGCTCGAGGCACTCGAGCCGCGGAGTTCCGAAGGTTGACACCCTGTTTTGTGACAGAGTTTGGCGCGATCGATTCGGTGCTGCAGCGTGTCCTCGAAGAGGAGTGGTCGCGAAAGTGTGATCGGGCGCTGCTTTTGCAAACGGTGGATGTCGTAGGGCGGTCGCGCATGGTGCCGAGCTCGAGCAGAGAACGGCTCACGGTTTCCACGCTCCCAGCTGGCCATCGATCGGTGTTCATTGGGCTGCGTTCGGAAGTTGAAACGCATAGAGAGAAAGGAAAGTAGACACATGAAAGCCAGAATCTTTGGAATCATCATCGGTTTGCCGCTCGCTGCCGTTGCCGTGCCTGTCCAAGCGGATACCTTGAACACGTCGGGCTACGCCTGCAAAGCGCTCAACGGGGACCAGCAAGACGATGTCTGGTACAACACCGGGGCGATCCAAACCTCCGGAACGACGACCGTGATCGCGTGCCCCGTGCCTCGCGAGATCGGAAATCGGTCGATGACGGTGTACATCGACCTTTGGCACGCGGTGTCCACCGTGAGCACGACGTGTTCGATCAACGTTGCAGACCAGGATGGAACTCCGTTCACGACCAGAAGCGTGACTGCGACGGGCAACGGCCGGCGGCGCGTGAGCGCATCCTTTACGGCCGCAGAGAACCCGGGATGGGCCTACACCTGGGTCAACTGCACTCTGGGCCCCTCGGCCAACATCTTCGGAGTCGAAGCGGGTTACTGAGGTTCACCCCTCGTAGCTTTCGCGGGTCGGCACCGTCGTGCCGACCCGCGAACTTTGGTCAGGTCATACCGTGTGACGCCGAGGCGTCGTGAGCTGCTCGCCTATGAAGATTTCACTCCCATTGTCGATAAGTGTCGCCGTCGTCGGTCTCGTTTGCGGCGTCGCGTGGCTTCGGGATTCCCGCGAAGGTGCTCCCAACAGGGCTTCCGCGTCGAACGTCCGCTCCGATGGCCACGGTTTCGAACGGACGAGCAACGTGCGGCAAGACCCCGCAACCCCGTTCGCGCGCTCTTCGGAGGCATCGGAGTTGGCGAACCTGAGGCGTGAACTTGCCCAACTGAAGGCCGAGATGAAGGTCCTCCGTGGGCAAAGTCTCGAACCTGACCCTGGAGACCAGCCCGATCCAGCGGAGGAGGAAGCCAGGCTGCGCAAAGAGCGTCGCGAGTATCTCCAGGACCTCGCGGAGAACTTCCCCAACGAACTCGTCGATCGAGGTTGGGCCTCCGAGACACAGGATGTCATCGCCGACGCGCTCGAGTCCAACGGATTGGGTGCCTCCGCCCTGGGGGTCGAATGCCGCTCCGAGACTTGTCGGGTCGAGGTCGCCATCGGATCACCGCAGGACGTTCACGCGATGTCGATGTTCGTCCTCGGCGTCGGGCAGGCGCTGCCCAAGGTCGACTACGACCAGACCGACGACGGTGAAGGCAACCGCAGGACCGTCATGTACATGTCGCGGTACGACAACCCACCCGAAGACGTCGAGCCCCAGCCATGAGCGCGACGCTGGTGACGACCACGTGCTCGTCGCTCCCGGACCCATGGTGGCGGGGTGCGAACATCACGCAAGCACGTGATGGTACTCCGGCAGCATCGTGCCGGGCGTTCTCCTCCCACTCCTGACGTGCTGCGTGGCGCTCGCGTGGCGAGCGGAACCTCTGGATCCCCCAAAAGACGCAGGTCCGGCAAATGGCGCAGCGGTGGGGCCTCCGCCAGCCTTGCGCCTCGATTTGCCTCCGCCCGTGGCTGTTGCGGACGAGGTTCCCGACATCGAAGTCGCGCCTCCGCTGGCGCCCATGCGATTGAGCGCAACCCCACCGAAGGAAGGTTCAGGTCCAACCTGGGTCCGTCTGACTTCGGGGGAGTGGCTCAAGGCATCGGTCGAATCCTTCGAGCACAATGTGCTCGAAGTCGATAGCGACAAGCTCGACGTGCTGGAGATCGACTGGGCGGACGTCGACGCCTTGTGGGTTCCCGACAGTCACGTTTGGGTGAGACCCGACCGCTCGACGGCCATCGGCCCCGCCGTGCTCGTGGATGGCATCCTCCGCGTGCGCACGGCCGAAGGGCATCGTGGAGATCCCGAAGGCCGAGGTCCTCGCAACCGCCCAAGGAGCACGTCCAGATCGTCGCCGGACTGACCGTAGGTCTTCCGTGAAACGCGAAGGAGGCGCTCTGCGCCGTCCGAGTTGCCTTCGGATGCCACTTCCTGCGAGGCCGACGGTCATCGTGTCGAGCAGCGGGTGAGCCCTCGCGCGGGTGAGCCCTCGCGCGGGTCTCCTCGCGTAGTCCCCGGGGTTGGCCACGCGGCGTTTCGAGGATCCCGCGTGCAGGCGCCTGGGAGCTGCTATCGTGGCCGGGAGCATCGCCCGAGCTGGCTCTTTGGGCCTCTGTGGGGTAACCCCACGGAAACTTCCTATCCGATCTCCGCAGGGCGAGAACCTCGGCCGGGCAAGCCCGGCGCGCGCCGTAGGCGCTTTGTTCTCGCATCACCGGTGTCGTCGGGCGATGCTCCCTTTCCCGTGGCGATCGCTCCTTTCGCAGACTTGGATCTGGCGACGACCCCGGCGGTTGCGGCGTGGCTCGACCTCTCGGTCGAGGAGCTCGAGTGGCTCGCCGATTGTGAGAGCCGTGAGCTCCGGCGCCGACCGACGGCGTGCCACTACCACTATCGCGTCATCGTGAAGCCGGACGGAGGAGAGCGTCTGATCGAGGCTCCCAAGCCGCGCCTCAAGGCCGCTCAACGTCGCGTGCTCGATCGCCTGCTCGACCGCGTGCCTCCTCACGAGGCGGCCCATGGTTTCGTCCGCGATCGATCGGCTCGGACGGGCGCCCGTGTGCACACGCAGCAAGCGATGGTCCTTCGCGTCGACCTGCGCGATTTCTTCGCGTCGATCCCCGCGTCGCGGGTTCATGCCCTCCTGACGACGTTGGGGTGTTCCACGGCCGTGGCACGCCTCGTGACGGGTCTTTGCACGAACTCGACGCCGCGCACCGCGTGGGGGACACCGAGCCGGTCGCTCGGAGCTGCGGCCCTGCGCGAGCGATGGCATCGCGTCCGTCGCTATGCGGTGCCGCATCTCCCGGCAGGCGCACCCACGTCGCCCGCGCTCGCGAACCTCGCCTGCTACCGTCTCGACTGCCGTCTTTCGGGTCTTGCCCGCAAGATGGGTTGTCGCTACACGCGGTACGCGGACGATCTCACGTTCTCCGGGGATGAGGCGCTGCGACGGAATGCGCGCGCGTGTTTCGAGACGATCTGCACGATCGCCCGCGAGTCGGGCTTTGGGGTGCATCCCAAGAAGACGCGGTTCATGGGCGCGTCGACGCGACAGGTCGTGACAGGGCTCGTTGTCAACGCGCGTCCCAACGTTCCGCGTGAGGAGTTCGACCGCCTTCGCGCGGTTCTCCACAACTGCGCCCGGCTCGGGGCGGCGTCCCAGACCCACGAGCCGCTGGCCACGTTCAGAGCACGGCTGGAAGGGCGCATCGCGTGGTGTGCAACGAACGCTCGCCGTGCGGAGCGACTGCAGGCGCTCCTGCAGCGGATCGATTGGAGCGAGTCGCCACGTTGACCGACCTCATTGCGAACGTCGAGATCGGTGGCCGTGTCAGTTCCGTTCCGGAACCTTGGCCAACACCGGATGGAACTACCGGAGTCCCAAGGTTCCGCGAGGGGATTGTGGCAGGGCAACGGGTCCCCGCCTCGGCAATCTGATCACTTGGGGGTCGGGCGCACAGCCCGTGTCCGACGTTCGCTACGCCCGCCGCAGAGTCGCGACGAAAACGAAAACCAAACGGGGAGGGGATGCCGCCGTGGCCAAGCGGCCCGGTCCGCGGGGGAACACTGGTACCCTCGCACGCATGGTCCGCAGCTCCTTCGACCTTCATCGCTTCGGGCTCACCGCCCTCTACGCGTTGGCCGTGGTCGCCGTGCCGGTGGCCGCCATGCTCCCGCCCGCGTCGCACGAGGCCCCGACGTGTGTACGGCCGTGGCTCGACGAAGCGGCGCTCTCGGGGCTGTGGTCGCAGCACGAGGGCGGGGCCGAGGGCGACCCGGTCGCGTTCTACTATTTCCACGGGGACGGGCACGGCCTCTACCGCTATGGCCGCGTGGGTCTCAACAACACGCACAGCTTCGACTATCGTGTGCAGAAGGGCGCGCTCGTGCTTCGCTTCCGGAAGACGGGGGCCGAGCACCGTCTCGAGGTGCGGGTCTCCACCGAGGGCGACCGGGATTGGCTGACCGTGGAAGGCGACCCCGAGGCCGATGGCGCCACGATGCGGTACTTTCGGCAGCGGGGCCCCGTGGAGGCGTCCATCGATCCGTTCGGCGATGGCCCGCTGCCCGCGGGGCGCCTTTGGATCGATCATCGCAAGTTTGCCACGGGGGGCGCAGGTTTCTCGATGTATCAGTTCCGGCCCGCGGGGCTCGATGGGCGCGGCGTGGGTTGGTTTCACCGCGGAGACTTCGACGATTGGAGCACCGAGGCGCTGACGTATCGGATCACGGGCGATCGCCTGGAGCTGCGGTTCTCGCTCGCGGGACAGCAGGCCCACACGAGCTTTCGACTCACCGGTGCGGACAAAGATCGGAGCTTCTGGCTCGAGTCGGATCCGCGCGACTTCTGGCACAGTCACCGCTATCGCGACGCCGGGCCCTCGTTCGGAAGCACCACGTGGGGTTCGACACCGCCACCCGCCATGTTCGCGGCGCCGTGAAACAGGTGCGAGAACGGGGCTTGGTGGCGAGCTTTGGGGCCGTGGAGACACGCGGCCATTCTCGTGATGGATTTCCCCGGTGATGCCGGAAGCCGCGGGCGACACGGAGACGGTCTCGGGACGGGTGGAGCGCGTCGTCTACCACGATGCCCGCTCGCGCTACACGGTGCTGCGACTGCACGTGCCGGGGTACGAGACGCTCGTGACGGCGGTGGGGCGCTCGATCGAACTCGAGGCCGGGGCCGATGTCACGCTGCGCGGGCAGTGGGACGAGCATCCCCAGCACGGTCGCCAGTTCTCGTTCGCCCAGATGCACGTCGAGACGCCGACGACCGTCGCGGGCATCGAGCGCAGGCTCAAGCGCTATCCCGGCGTCAAGGACGTCATGGCGGCGCGGATCGTGGCGCGCTTCGGGGCGGACACGCTCGAGATCCTGGCCAAGCAACCGCGGCGGTTGCTCGAGGTCGAGGGTATCGGGGCCAAGACGCTCGAGCGGATCCTCGAGCACCATGGCAGCCAAACGGGGCCCGCCGCGGAGCTCGAGGCGCTGCTGCTCGAGTTCGACTTGCCCCCGTATCTCGCCGAGCCGATCCATGCGGCCTATGGTGAGCGTGCGCTCGAGGTCGTGCGGGCGCAGCCGTACCGCCTCGCCCGGGACGTCCACGGCATCGGGTTCGCGACGGCCGATCGCTTCGCGCGGGCGCTCGGCCTCGATCCCGACAGCCCCGATCGCGTGGATGCGGGTCTATTGCACGTGCTCGAGCAGGCCGAGAAAGACGGCCACTGTGCGTTGCCCATCGAGGATCTCGTCACGCGGACGGCGATGTCGCTCGAGGTCGAGGACGTCGCCGTCCGGGAGGGGGGACAGCGGATGGTCGCCTCGGGGAGCCTCGTGCTCGACTACTCGAACTCGGGGGTTCCGCTTTGTTTCCCGGCGAAGTTCGTCGAAGCCGAGCGGGACATCGCGGCCAAGCTGGGTGCCATTGCTCGCGCTCCCCGCGATGCGTGGCGCGTGCCTCCGTTGCCCGAGCACCTGAGCGCCGGTCAGGTCGAGGCCGTGCACGCCGTGGCGACCCATGGCGTCGTGGTGCTGACGGGAGGTCCAGGGACGGGGAAGAGCACGGTGGTGCGCGAGATCATCGACCTCGCGCGCGCGAACGCGACCGCGCTGCTGCTGGCCGCACCCACGGGGCGGGCCGCCAAACGCCTCGAGCAAACGACCGGGGTGGAGGCGTCCACCGTGCATCGGCTGCTCGAGTTCCAGCCGGAGACCGGAAGGTTCACACGGGGGCTCGGCAATCCGCTCGAGGACGGGCTGGTGGTGGTCGACGAGAGCTCCATGCTGGACACGCAGCTCATGGCGTCGCTGCTCGCCGCGCTGACGCCCGACCACCGCCTCCTCCTCGTGGGCGATGCCGATCAGCTGCCTTCTGTGGGCCCGGGCAACGTCCTCCACGACGTCATGCTGGCCGCCGCCGATGCGCACACGCCCATGCACCTCGTGCGACTCGTGGAGGTGTTTCGCCAGGCCGAGGGCAGCAGCATCATCGCCAACGCGCATCGCATCCTCCACGGAGATGAGCTCCTCCCCGACGAATCAGGGCAGGGTGGGCAGTTCTTCGTGGTCGCGGCGCGTAGCCCCGAGCACGCGCACGATCTCATCGTGAAGATCGCGACCGAGAGGATCCCGCAGGTCTACGGGATCGAGGCCAAGCAGGGCGTCCAAGTGCTCTGCCCCATGCACAAGGGGCGGGCGGGGACCGAGTCCATCAACCGCACGTTGCAGGAGTTCCATACGCAAGGGTTCAGCGAGCTGCGTGTTCGCGGCGGTGCGCAGGGCAGGGTGCTCCGCGTGGGAGATCGCGTGATGCAGACCCGCAACGATTACGAACGCGGGGTGTTCAACGGCGACGTGGGCCTGGTCGTCGCGGTGCATCCCGATGACGACGAGATCGTCGTGGAGTTCGATGGGGCGCGACCGCGCTACGCTGGGAAGGACATTCGTGGGCTGCAGCTCGCCTACGCGGTCTCGATCCACAAGAGCCAGGGCAGCGAGTTCGAGGCGGTGATCGTGGCGATCTTGCCGGAGCACCACGTGATGTTGCAGAGGAACTTGCTGTACACGGCGGTGACGCGAGCCAAGCGGCTCTGTGTGGTCGTGGGGGATCCGCGGTCGATCCGGCGGGCGATCATGCGGGCCGACGCGAGCCACCGGCACACTGCGCTCGGCCGGCGGATCCTCGAGGTGATGAACGAACCGAGGTAGGGGCAGCGCTCGGCCTCGAAGTGGTCCAGGATGCTGGGGATGGCTCGCGTCGTCATTGTCGTGTTCGAAGCTGCGCAGGCCCTCGACTTCGTGGGACCCGCGACCGTTTTCGCGGCGGCTCGCACTCAGGCGCGCGCGGGCTACGAGGTGTCGTACGCCTCGATGGGGGGGGGACCGTGCCGCGTGACGTCCGGACTCGTCCTCGATACCGTCGACCTTGCGCGGGTCCGGGTTCGCGCGACGGACACGATCCTCGTTCCGGGTGGGGAGGAGCCGGCCATGCGGAAGGCCCTGGCCGACGACGGGCTGCTGCTGTGGCTGCGCCGTGCCGCAGCCCGGGCCAAGCGCGTCGCTTCGGTGTGCTCGGGGGCTTTCCTCCTCGCCGAGGCCGGGCTGCTCGACGGGAAGCGATGCACGACCCACTGGCGTGCCTGCGATCGCTTGGCCCACGCGTATCCCAAGTTGAAGGTCGATGGAAACGCGATCTATGTCCAAAGCGGGGGCGTGTGGACCTCCGCTGGCGTGACGACGGGCATCGATATGGCGCTCGGGCTCGTGGAACTCGACTGCGGCCGGCCGGAGGTCGATCGCCTCGCGCGTGATCTCATCATGTACGTGCGACGTCCCGGCTTCCAGAGTCAGTTCAGCGCGCTGCTCGTCGCTCAAACGGCGAGCTCCGCTCCGCTTTGGCGCGGGCTCGAGTGGGCTCGCGCAAACCTACCCCAAGCAACCGTCGAGTCGCTCGCGCAGCACGCGGGGCTCTCGGTTCGGACGCTCCACCGGGTGTGTCGCGAACAGCATCGCACGACCCCGGGGAAGCTCCTTGACCGGATCCGCGTCGAGCGAGCGCGGGTCGTGCTCTCGACGACGGGAGAATCGCTGAAGTCCGTGGCTGCGGGCTGCGGCTTCGATAGCAGCCTACGCATGAGGCGTGCGTTTCTGCGAGAGCTCGGGATGGGCCCCCACGAATACCGCCACCTGCACGGCGCCCGTGATTTGGCACAAAACGTCGATGGGTTGACATAGCCGCCGCGCACCCGGGGTCCGCTTGCCCCTGACACCCTTGTCCTGCATGAGCGACGGGCAAGGGCACGGCTGCCGCGGAGGCGTTTGTCCGGATCTTGAAAACGTGGCCAGGACGCTCGTGGCATGGAAACTGCAGGCAAACGGGCCCATGACCCGCCTCGCCTGGCTCGCTTCGGTCTCCCTTTTGGGCTTTGCCTACATCCCCTCCGCGTCGGCGGCCACGGTCGACTGCGAGGACGCGTTCGGGTCGTGTACGGTGATCAACGACTACGCGGACTCGGTGACGTGCGAGTGTTCGGGGGCAGGGGGCGAGTCCGCCTCGGTGACGGGCGAGAGCGGAACGAACGAGTGGGAAGGTCTGTCCGAGGCCGAGCTCCTGGTGATCTGCGAGGAACGGCTCACGCAGATGTGCAACCCCGGTCCGGTTCCCGAGGAGGGGATCCCTTGCGAGAACGCCCAAGGCCGTTGCGTCGTGGACAACGACCCCGCCGACGCGGTCTTCTGTGCTTGCAACGACGGTAGCGGCGGTGGCGAGGGCGATAGCGGCGGATCGGGCGGGGGCAATGGATGGGCCGGCTTGAGCGAGCAGGAGTTGCAAGAGGTGTGCTTCGAGCAGCTCGATTCCTTCTGCCCGGTCTCGGCGGAGGTGACGACGGATTCCGCCACGACGGACACGGGCGTCAACGACGATACGAGCGGCCCCGACGACGCGGGGGCGACGAGCGGGACGTCCGAAACCGAGGGGACGACCGGGGCCGCGACGGCTGCGGACACCGGCAATGAGACGGCCCAGAGCGGAGAGGGCGGGGACGGTAGCCCAGGCGGGACCACCACCGGCGTCGCAGATACGGGCTCGGGTGCTGGGAGCGCGGCGTCGGCCGACGGCGGCGGCGGCGATGCGAGTTCGGGTGCCGACGATGCAGCCGCGGATGCCGACGAAGACATGAAGGGCTGTCGCGTCGATCCTCGAGGGGGAGCGCCCGGCGGAGCGATGCTCGTGCTGCTGGCCGCGCTTGGACTTCGCCGCCGGCGAGCGGCGGGCTGAATCCGGCCTATCGCTCCATCAAGATCGCCAACGCCCGGCGTACGAGCGCATCGAGTTCGGGCGCTTCGCCGTTCTCTTCCATGGCGCGGGCGAGGGCGGTCTCGGCCGGCTTGAGCTTCCATCCGAGGTTCACGAGCACCGCGCGGGCGTCGTCGAGCAGGACCGCTTCGGCCGGCGCTGCGCCTCGCCGAGCGCTCGCAGGCGAAGCGGTCGCGGCGTCCGGGGCGGGCCGGAGCCGCTCCACCTTCTCGCGCAGGTCGAGGATGATCCGCTCCGCCGTGCGTCGCCCCACTCCGGGGATCCGCTCCAGCGTCAGGTGCTCGGCGTTGGCGATCGCATCGATGAGCTCGAGCAGCGGGAATCCGCCGAGCACCGCGATCGCGTTCTTCGGTCCCACCTGGGGCACGGAGGTGAGCAGCTGGTACATCTGCTTCTCCTGCGGTGTGGCGAAACCGTAGAGGGAGAGCACGTCCTCGCGCGCGTGGGTATGTACCCAGAGCGTGCCGGTTTGCCCGACCTCGGGCACCTCCGTGAAGGTCTGCCAGCTCACCAGGAGCTGATACCCCACGCCACCGGCATCGATCACCACCGTTCCGCTCAAAGGGTCGCGCAAGCGGACGGTCCCGTGCAGCCAACCGATCATGCGCTGTTATGTCGCCCGGATCCTCGGCAAAGTCGAGAGCGTCGGGCCGAGCTGCAACCCGTGACAAAGCGCGATCGCCAACGCATCGGCGGCGTCGCTCGCTGGTGGCGTTTGGAGGCTGCAGAGCGTGCCCACGCGGTGCTGGATCTGCGCCTTGGTGGCGTGACCGTGACCCGTGACCGCCTGCTTGATCTGCGAGGGCGCGTACTCGAACACGTGCAACGCGCGTAGTTTGGCCAGCAACATGAGCGCGCCGCGGGCCTGACCGAGCTTGAGTGCGCTCGCGGCATTGCGGCCGCTGAAGGCCTTTTCGATCGCCATCACGTGCGGTGAGAACTCGTCGATCACCTCTCCGAGAGTTTGGGCGACGACGAAGATCCGGTCCGCGAGGTCTTGGCTTCCGGGCACCTCGATGACGCCGCACTCGAGGTAGCGCCACGGCAGCTGCCCGCTCGTCGCCCGGTGACCGGCGCCTCCGGAGTGCTCGAGCAACCCGTATCCGACTTTACGCGTGCCAGGGTCGACGCCGAGGATCCGCATCACGCCTCCAACACGGTTTCGTACCATGAAGGGGCCCATGGGCCCAGGATCCCGCGCTCCTGCGAGACCGCGCGGAGCTAGCGATCTTGGACGGCGTCGAGCAGATCTCCCACCGTCAGCGCTTGCGGCAGGTTCTCTTGCGCGAGCGCATTCCAGAGCGGGAGCAAGGCGTCGTCGCGTGTCTGTCGGCGCAAGACTTCGCGGATTGCGGCGACGGCGGCCCGGCGACGACCGACCTCGAGGGCGGCTCGCAGCGCCTCCATCACGGTGCCATCGACGGACTCGGGCACGTCTTCGGCAGGCGCCGTGGGATCTGCGGTCGGATCGTCATCGAGCTCGAGCTCGGTGTCGCGTAGCCGCAGTTGCAGCTCCGCGTTGGCGGAGCCGTGCGTGCGAACTTCGTCCTCGGAGGGCCCCAGGTCTTCGCGCGCGCTGCCATTGGGTTCGACGGCATCGCCATGGCCGTTGTTCCCGCCGTTGCCGCCACCGGGGCGAACGATGCGTTCGATGACGACGGGTCCGCCCGCGTCTTTGCGCCAACGCCTGCGATGACCGTCCCAGCGCTCGTCCTCGCGGGGTTCGGGCGGACGCACACTGACTTGACCCGAAGCCACCTTCTGCTCCATCGCCTGTCCACGTTGCAGGATCTCTTCGCCGTGGCCCTGGGGCAGCACGGTGACTACGGTGTCCTCCTTGATGATCGCGTAGAGGAGGTCGCCGAACGTGGTGACGGGGATCAATGTCTGCGGTTCGCCCAACATCGCGTCGAGCGTTCGAATGGCTCGACCACCGTCTTCGGCTTCTCCGAGCGCGACGTCCAGCGTGTCGCGCAGCGTCTCGTCGTCTTCGTCATCACGGCCGGGTACGAGCTCTCGCAACCGCTGCACGGCGCGGTGCGTGATGCTGTAGCGCCGATGACCGACAAAAGGAGGCCGCATCATGAGTGTTCGGCGGTGTAGCGTAGCGTTTGAGCGTTGCCAACCCCGAAACTTGCCATCGCTCACGCCTCGCCCGCATCATGACGGACGTGAACGGACTCCGGGGGGCTCCTACGCTGCTGTTGGCCTTTGTCCTCGGGCTTGGCAGCGCGATGGACGCGAATGCAGCGCCAGTGGCGGCGACCGGTTGGGCGACAGCCGCCGACGTGAAGAAAAACGCGGGACCTTCGGAGACGCACGCCGTGGCGGTCCGGCGCGCCAGGGCGGAAGCGCTCACGACGGCGATCGAGGGCTTGGACGAAGCGGTCGATGCCCAGGCGCGCAAGGCCGTGCTCGGGCAGCCCGAGGCTTGGACGGGGGCGTATCGGATCCTCGAGACCAAGGTGGAGGGCGACAAGGTCGGCGTGACGGTCGAGGTGGAGGTGGACCTCTTGCGGCTCGCCAAGCGGCTCCAGCCGCCGCTCGCACCCGCCGCGCGCGTGCAGTTCACGTGGGGTGAGGTGAAGGACGCGGGCGGCTGCGGTCCTGCGTTGCGCGATGCCCTGATGCGGGAAGTCGAAGGTCTCGGTGCGGTCCGGCGGGCGGCGAGCGGGACGGCGCTCTCGCTCGAGCTGCGCTGCGCCGCGCTTGGGGATGTGCCGCACACGGGGTTGCAGGCGGCGCGGATCGAGGCCTCCGTCGTGCAAGGGAAGAATCCCATGGTCGAGGCCGGGGAGATCGGGCTTGGCCGAGATCTCGAGGCCGCGCTCGGGGATGCGATGCTCCGCACCGCGGCGACGATCGCCGATCGTTTGGCGCTCCGTCCCACCCACGGCGTGACGGTACGGATCGTCGACCCCTTGCCTTCCGCTCAGGTCCGACGGTTCGAGCGCACGGTTCGCGACCGCGTTCGCGGCGTACGGACCACGGCCGTGGTCGGCGTGGAGGCGCAAGGTGCCGTCCGGCTGTGGATCGAGGGGCCCGACGATCCTCGGCGCTTTGCCAAGACCCTGGAGGGGCTGAGTTGGCCAGGGTTCTCCGTCGTCGTCGGTGAAGTCGACAGTTTGGGCGCGATCACGCTTCGCTTCGATGCCGCGACTACGGCCGCGCCGGGGGAGCTCTGAGCCGCGTTCGGAGGTTAGGCCTTCAAAAGCGGATCCCGTAGCCCGCGGCGATCGAGAACTCGAACTCCGCTTCGTCGAAGCCGAGTTCTTCGAACGGGGCGGCGGCGCAGGAGTCATCGCCGTTGGTCCCCTCCCCGAACACGGTGCCCATGGGGGTGAGCATGAGCCCGATTTCGTGACGGCGAGGCTGCCCGAGGAGCACGGTGAAGTTGATGCGGAGACCTGCGCCGACGCCTCGCCGCACGCTCGTCACGCCCGTGCGCTCGACCGGACAGGTCGTGGGCGAGACGCCGGTGTGCGTGAGCCGCTGGGTCCGAATCGCGAGGAGACCCGTCCCGCGCAGCTCGAAGCGCTCGCTTTGCCCGATCGTCGCGCCAAAGCCCGCTTCCATCGCGAGGTGCCAGCCGAAGAGGTGATGGCGGGTGTCGTCGCGCCCGGGGAAGCCGGCGACTTGGAGCTCTCCGCCCAAGGACGCGCGTCGTCGCCGACCCAGGAACCCGGTGACGCCGAGGATGCCTCCGAGGTTGGGGTCGTCGTCGACGTCGGCCTGGGCCGGAGTACGCCAAGCGACGAGGGCCAGCAACCGCACGCGAGCGTGTGGGAAGGTGCGGCGTTCCACGGGCGGGCGCGGGGGCGCGGTCGTGGGGGCGGGTTCGGAGGGCGCGAGCGGTTCGGAGGGCGCGGCGGTCGGAGCTGGCTCGGGCGTGGGCTCGGGGGTATCCCAGCCATTCTCGGCGGCGGTCGCGGGCGGTGGGGGTTCGTGGCCGGCCTGCAGCGTCGCGATCACGGACTCGACGTCCGCGCGATCGCTCGCCTCGGGTGCGGTCTCGAGATAGCGCTGGTACGCCGCGATCGCTGCGGCCCGATGGGCTTGCGCGGTCGCGGGCTCGCCCTCCATCAGACGCTGATGGCACGCGGCGATGTTGTAGTGCAGGGCGGGCGCGGGGCGGAGCTCCAGCGCACGCTCGTAGTGTGCGAGGGCGGTTGCATAGTCGCCGCTGTCCCTAGCCTCGCGGGCGTGTTGCACCTCCACCCGCGCGGCCGCGGTCGCGTCCCCGCTCGCCGGTGCGCTCGCCAGGCACACGACGAGCACGGACGTGGCCGCGAGGCTCATGCCGGATCCTCCATCAGGAGGGCGCTGCCTGGGGTTTGGGCAGGGCTCCGGGGGGTGGGGGAAGGGGCGGCAACGCGTTGTCCGGCGCGGCCGCGTCCACGGCAGTAGGCGTGGCCTCGGGGAGCGGTGGCGGCGGGAGCACGGGGAGCGTGGGGGGTGCACCGCGAACGATCGCACCGGAGGCGTCGCGGGCCGGGAGCACGAGACCCGCAGGGGTGATCCGCAGGTCTGCCGCGCGGGCGATCGCCTCGCGTCGCTCGAGATAGATCTGCACCAGCCGCCGCGCCGCGTAGTGGGCTTTGATCCGCCACTTGGGTTCGTTGGCGAGCAGCACCGCGAACGCGATCTCCGGGCGCTCGGCGGGCGCAAACCCGATGAACCAGTTGTAGTTGAGGTACGGCTCGCGCTTGCCCGTGAGGCTCCCCGTCTTGCCCGCGACCTCCATGCCCGGGATGTACGAGTTGCCGCCGTCGTCGCGGAAGCTCTTGCGTGCGGTGCCGATGCGCGTGGTCTCGTGCATCATCGTATGCACGGCCGCCGCGACCTCCTGGTTCACCATTCGGGTGCTGCGTGGGCGCGGCGGCGTGAGATCGGAGCCGTCCGGTCCGAGCACCTGCGCGACGATGTGCGGCGGTTGGTAGAGCCCGTCGCGGGCGAACACGGACGCCAAGACGGCGCCATGGAACGGGCTCATGTCGACGTTCCAGAACCCGGCCGCGACCTTGGCGCGCTCTTGGGGCGACGTGGGGATGTGAGCCGGGCTGCGTTCGATGTTGAACTCGAACGGGATCTCGGTCTCGAACAGCAGGGAGCGGGCCATGTCGGCGAGCTCCTGCTGCTCGAGGTGACGTTGAGCGAGCTTGGCGATGACGAGGTTGTAGCTGTGCGCCACGGCATCGCTCAGGTTCTCGCACCGCGTATCACGGCTGGGATCGTCGCGGAGCTCGTCGTCCTCGATGCCATGCAGGCCGCCGTGGAAGCAGGCCTTGGTGGCTGGTGTCACGCCCGGCTCCTCGAGCAGCGCGGCCGCGGTCACGAGCTTGAACGTCGAAGCCGCGGGGGCCCACGCCGAGGCGACGATTTCTAGCGGTGCGACCTCGGGATCCATGGACGAGTGTCCCGCGAGCAGCAACACCGCGCCGTCGCGGAGGTCGAGCATGACCGCGCCGGCATACGGCACCTCGCGGTTGCGGAAGATCGTGAGCGCCGCGTCTTGCAGCACGGGATCGAGCGTCAGCAGGATGCGATGCCCGTCGTTGAGATCTTGGACGAACCCCGCGTTCGCCGGGTCGACGTGGGTGGGTTCGGGTGTGGGCGGTGGCGGTGGCGAGGGGATAGCGGGTGCAGCGCTGTTTGGCGAGGGCGCAGCGGCGGGCTCCTGAGGGCGCTGAATCGGGACGAGCACTGCGGCGGAAAGATCGAGGCGGTCTCGCCATGGCAGCACCACGGGCTTCTCCGTGAGCGGCTCTTCCGGAGTGATCGTGGCGGCCTTGCGCAGCTCATCGCGCTCGTGCGGCACACTTTGCCCCTGCACGTAAAAAGCGATTGCGCCGAGCGTCCCGAGGAAGAACAAAGCTCCTAGACCACCGAGCCTTCCTTTACCGGACCTCGCCATCGCGTCTTTCCTGCCCTATAGCAACTACGTGCGACGATGGTCAAAATACTCGCCCCCGGCGCGAACCGCCCGGAGGAGCCCGCGGACCGCACCTGTAGGGGTGCGTGGGAGCGGCCAGAGACGCGCAAGGACTCCAAGAATTCCTGCTAACCTTTCTCCGGGGCACTGCACCTGACGCACGCAGCCATGCGCGACGAAACCATCGTCACCATCATCCACAAGCTCGACGACAACCCTGACCGGCGTCGCAAGAAAAATGCGTGTCTGGTCGTGATTTACGGGGACGAGCTCGGGCGCAAGTACACGATCTCCGCCGGTGGCGAGATGACCGTGGGGCGCGCCGCCACCAACGACATTTGCGTCAGTCAAGACTCGGTCTCCCGTACGCACGCGAGTCTCCTCGTAGAGGAGCAAGGCGTCAAGATCCGGGACAACGAGTCGACCAATGGCACCTACGTCAACGACCACAAGGTGCACGAGGCGCTCCTCCGCGACGGGGACCTCATCAAGATCGGGCGCTGCATCTTCAAGTTCCTGACCGGGGACAACATCGAGAGCGCCTACCACGAAGAGATCTACCGCCTCTCCACGGTGGATGGGCTCACGCAGATCTTCAACAAGCGCTACTTCGCCGAGACGCTCGAGCGTGAGCTGGGCCGGGCGCGCCGCTATGATCGGCCGCTTTGCCTCATGATGTTCGACATCGATCACTTCAAGCAGTGCAACGACACGTACGGGCACCGCGCGGGGGATCACGTCCTGCGGCAGTTGGCCGAGCTCGTGCGTCGCCGCGCGCGCAAGGTCGACATCGTCGCGCGCTACGGCGGAGAAGAGTTCGCGGTGATCTTGCCCGAGATCGACGTGCGCAAGGCGGCTCTGTTCGCGGAGAGCGTGCGCAAGCTCGTGACCGAGGAAGAGTTCGTGTTCGAGGGGCGCAGGATCCCCATGGCCATCTCGGTGGGCCTGGCGCAGCTCGACCCCGGCATGCAGCGCCCCGACGACCTCGTGACCTGTGCGGATGCGCGGCTCTACAAGGCCAAGCAAGGTGGGCGCAACCGCGTGGTGTGGCAGGACAGCGTCGCCGCCGTCGGGGGGTGACGCGCCTTTTCGATGATGCTACTCAGAGCGCGTCTGTGGACGCCCCGAGGGCACGCATCGCGGTGCTGAGCGCCGAGCTTGCCGATCAGATCGCGGCCGGCGAAGTCGTCGATCGTCCGGCCTCGGTGGTCAAAGAGCTCGTCGAGAACGCCGTAGATGCGGGGGCGCGTCGCGTAGAGATCGATCTGCGAGAGGCCGGCCTCGAGCGGATCCTCGTGTGCGACGACGGGCACGGCATGGTCGCCGAAGACCTGCCGCTCGCGATCACGCGCCATGCGACGAGCAAGGTCCGTACGGCCAACGATCTCATCGAGGTCGCGACGCTCGGCTTTCGCGGTGAGGCGCTCGCGTCCATGGCGGCTGTGGCCCACGTGACCGTGGAGAGCCGGCCGCCGGACGTGCGCGTCGGCACGCGCCTGCGGGCACATCCAGGGCTGCCGCCCGAGCTCGAGCCGGTGGCGATGTCGCCGGGGACGCGCATCGAGGTCGCGCGGTTGTTCGCCAACGTGCCCGCGCGGCGGAAGTTCCTGCGCTCCGAGTCGACGGAGGTCGGGCACTGCAGCGACACCGTGTTGCGGCTCGCGATCTCCCATCCGCACGTCCACCTGCGCCTCCAGCACAACGGACGGGTGTTGCTCGATCTCCCGGGTGCAGACCTGGCGGCGCGCATGCTCGCCGTGCTCCAGAGGCGCGCGCAGGGGCTGCCCGAACGTTTGGAGGGCACGCATGCAGGGGTCTCGGTCTTGGCTCTTCTCGCGCCGGTCGAGGTCGCGCTGCGATCGCGACACGGTCTTTTCGTGGTCGTGCGGCGGCGCGTCGTCCAACAACGCGAACTCGCGCGGATCGTCGAAGAGGCGTATGGCGAAGCGCTGCTGCCGGGGCGGCACCCGGTGGCGTGCGTGATCGTAGAGCCGCCGCCCGGGACGGTCGACGTCAACGTCCATCCGCAAAAAGCCGAGGTTCGTTTCAGCGATCCGCAGACCGTCTACACGGCCGTGCGAGAGACCCTGCGGTCGTACTCCGAGTCGCGCGGCGCCCCGACACCGCTGCTTTCGACGGCCTTGCGGTTGGCTCCCGAGACGAGCGCGGCGCTCTCTCGCTGGGAGAGCGCGGGCGGGCCCGCGGTCGAGACCGCGCCCAGTTCGTCGCAAGGGGCCTATCGGCTCCGTACCCGCGCCACCGGAGCAGACTACGCCGCCGACCGTGCCGATCTGCGCGCGGCCGCCGAGGCGATCGGGCTGCCGCGGTTCCAAGGGCCCTCCGATCGCGATCCCTCGCCCGGAGCCCCGCCGGAGCTGCCCATCGCCGTTCCGCGCGAGGAAGACCCGCTGCAACTCCTCGCGTGCCTGCCGGGCCCTGTGGCGGTGTTTCGCCACGAGAGCGTGCTCGTGGCCGTCGACCTCTTGCGGCTGCGCTCGCACCTCGTCTACGAGCGCCTGCGAGAGGACCTCGGCAATGGCGGGCGCGTCGATGCGCAGGGGCTGCTCGAGCCGGTCTTGATCCGGCGCGACCCCGCCGACGTCGCGCTCGTCCTCGCCTCCGAAGAGCCGCTGCGTCGGCTCGGTCTGGTGATCGAGGCCTTCGGTGACGATGCGGTCCGCGTTCGGGCCGTGCCTGCGCGCCTACGGGATTGCGTGGAGGAACCCGATGTCGCCGATCTCGTGGCACGCGTGGTGCCGTGGTTGCGGCTCCACGCCCAAGAGCCGCTCTCCGCCGCACGCGTCCTCGCGCAGACCCAGGGCCCTCCGCCGGCGCCGAGGCTCGCCCGGCGTTGGCTCCGAGAGCTGCTCGAACGCGGTGCGCAGCTCGATGCGATCCCGGGGGTGCGCCGCTGGACCGCCGCGGAGCTGTGCCCGTGAGCGCATCGCTGCCGCGGGCCGTGGCCGTCGTGGGGCCGACGGGGGCCGGCAAGAGCGAGCTCGGGCTCGAGCTCGCCGAGCGCTTGGCGGTCCCCGTGCTCGTCTGCGACTCCGTCAAGGTGTATCGGCGGCTCGACGTGGGAAGCGCCAAGCCGAGTTCAGAGGCCAGACGCCGCGTTCCCCACCACCTCATCGATCTCGCGGATCCGGACGATGCGTTCTCGGCGGGTGACTACGCCCGCGTCGCTTGGGACCAAGTCTCGCGGACGGGGGGCGTCTTCGTGGGCGGGACGGGCTTCTATTTGCGCGCAGTCGGCTGGACCCACAGCGGATCCGAGGACGGCGCGGCCGGGGTGGCGGTCGACGACCCCGAGCGGATCGCGTTCGACGCGGCCTGGGAACAGCGGGAGCACCGCGATCGGGGGTCCGCTCACCGTGCGCTCGAAGCGATCGATTCCGCGACCGCGCGCGAGGTGCATCCTCACAACTTTGCCCGCGTTTTGCGAAGCCTCTGGTTGTGCCATATCTACGGGGGTCCAGTCAGCCAGATTCGGCGAGAGGATCCTCCGCGCGCGCGGATGGAGCTGCTTTTGATCGTCTGCGACCCTGGCACCGAAGCGCTTCGCCCTCGGATCGAGCGGCGTTTGGACCAAATGCTCGCGGCAGGATGGTTGGCGGAGGTGGAGCAACTGGTCGCGGATGGGTATGATGCGCGGCACAAAGCGATGCGGAGTTTGGGGTACCGACAGCTCCTGGAGGTCGTCTCGGGGCGCATGGACCTGGGCGCCGCCCGGGAGACCATCTTGACCGCGACGTGGCAATACGCCCGGCGCCAACGTACGTACGTTCGCCATCAGCTCCCTGCGTCTGCCGTCATGCACGTCGCGGACGCCAAGGGATTCCCGTGGGAGCGCGTCACCGCGTTCATGCGCGGCGAGGCTGCGAGCGGCGCTGGAGGTTGCGCATGAGCACGAAAATTCTCGAGTTCGAGCGACCGATCGTCGAGCTCGAAGGCAAGATCCGCGAGCTCAAGCTGCTGAGCGGCGAGAGCCGTGAGATGGCGGCGGAGATCGAGCGGCTGGAAGAGAAGGCGCGTCAGCTGCAGAAGGAGCGGTTCGCTTCCCTGACGCCGTGGGAGCAAGTCCAGCTCGCCAAGCACCCCGATCGCCCCTACACGCTCGACTACATCGGCGAGATGGTCGCGGATTTCGTGGAGCTGCGCGGCGATCGTGCGTACGCCGACGACCCTGCGATCGTCGGGGGAATCGGCCGCCTCTGCGGTCGCTCGGTCGTCCTGCTCGGCCACCAGAAGGGGCGCAATACCAAGGAGAACTTGTTCCGCAACTTCGGGATGGCCCGTCCGGAAGGCTATCGGAAGGCCCAACGCCTCATGCGTTTGGCCGAGCAGTTCCGCCTGCCGCTCCTGTGCTTCATCGATACGGCGGGCGCGTACCCGGGCATCGGTGCGGAGGAGCGCGGCCAATCGGAGGCGATCGCGGCCTCGCTCGAGCTCCTCTCGGTGCTTCGCGTCCCGACGATCTCGGTCGTGATCGGCGAAGGCGGATCCGGGGGCGCGCTCGCGATCGGCCTCACGGATCGGATCCTCATGCTGGAGCACTCCGTCTACTCGGTGATCTCGCCGCGTGGATGCGCCTCCATCCTTTGGAAGGATCCGGAAGCCGAGCAGACGGCCGCAAACCAGCTCAAGATGACGGCCCACGATCTGCTGCAGCTTGGGATCTGTGACGAGGTCATCCCCGAGGCTGTCGGCGGTGCCCATCGCGGCCTCACCCAGACGTCGGCGGCGCTGTTCGAGGTCCTCGCGCGCCATCTGGACGAGCTGCGGGGCGAGCCCATCGAAACCCTGCTCGAAACCCGCTACCTGAAGTATCGGCGGATGGGGCACCTCGAGTCCGATGGCGCTTCGTGAGCTCCTGGTCCTCGCGGCCGTACTTCTGGTGATGACCGTGGTCCGCCTGACCCGGAGCGGTGATTCGGTCGGGCGCGGATACACGGTCTTGGTGGCGGGCATCCTCGGGGTGGTCGTCGTCGCCTTCGGTCGCGAGTCGGACGCGCTCGCGGTCGCCGCGGTGGCGTTGACCGTCCTCGTCGTCGTGTTGCCGTGGGGGCTCGAGGCGCTCGCCCGCCTCGCGTTCGCCCGCGGATACCTCGGTTGGGCGGTGCGCTTCGCGGGCTTGCGCGCGATCCTCATGCTCGGCTCGGGCCTGGCGCGCCAGCAGGAGATCCTCCACGGTCTCGCGCTGCTCGAGCGCGAGGGGGTCGATGCGGCGCTCGCCCATTTCCGCGGTTTGGCCGACGCCACCGAAGACGGGGGAGAGCTCGCCCTCATCAACGAGCAGATCGTCTCCATGTTGTTCTACGGGCAACGCTGGGACGAGGGCATCGCGTTCTACGAAGCGCGGTTCCCCCAGCGCTATGCCGCGTTGCGGCCGGCGCTCGCGGTGGGCCTCCTGCGCGCCTACGGAGAGTCGGGGCGCATGCAGAGCGCAGCGGGGCTGCTGCGCGCGCTGGAGGAGGGGCCGGTCGGCGCCGATCCTCAATCCATCGGGATCGTTTCGCAAGCGCGGCTGACCTTCTTGGCGTATGCGGGCCTCGTGCCGCCCGTGAGCTCGGCGCTCGTCGCCGAACATCGCCGCGATCTGCTCGGCCTCACCGCGGCGAGCGGAGCCCTGTTCGAAGGCATCGCTTGGTCGCGCGCGGGGCATGCCGAGCGCGCCCGCGATCGCTTGCGCGAGGTCGAGTCACTCGCGTCCGCACGTGAGGAGCGCATCGTCGATGCTTCGCGCCGTGTGATCGCCGAGCTCGGCGTGGCGCCGCCGGTCGGCCGCGTGCCGCTCGAGCCTGATCTCGGGCGCTACGCCGAGCTCGTGGCCCATCGCCTCGAGTCCTTCTTGCAAGCGGCGCCCAAGATCCGCCGCTCGGTCGGTCTCGTCGCCACGTGGTCGTTCATGGCGATCCTCATCGCGACGTACGTCGCGTTCGTGCTGGTCGATGCGGGAGGCCTCGGCTTGCTGAGAATCGGGGCGTTGACGGCCGAAGCGGAGAGCGTCGGGCAGAGCTGGCGCGTGTTCTGTGGCGTGTGGGCGCAGGCGGATCCCGTGGCCGTCATGCTCAACCTCTACGCGCTCTGGCTCTCGGGTCCCGTATTCGAGCGCGTCTATGGTGCGGGCCGGATGGTGCTCTGTGGCTTGGGCGGTGCCGTGTTGGGGTTGCTCGGTGCCCAATGGGCGGGGCCGCTGTGGGGCGAGAGCGATGCAATCTACGGTGGCGCCCACCTGCTCGCCGTCGCGGTCGTCGTCGGCGCGATCTGGACGTTGCTGCCGATCCGTAGCCCGGCGTTCCCGCAGCGTGCGCGGCGGGCCTTGCTCATCCCGCTTCTGTTCGTGCTCGTGGCGCAGATCCTGTGCATCGTGCCCGGCGTGGTTGCGCTGACGGTTCCGGCCGTCGGGGTGCTCGTGGCGTTCGCCGTCGGTCTCGGAAACGCGTGGATTCCCGCCACGCCGCGCCTGCGGGGCGCCGGTTGGGCTGCCTTGCCGCTCGTGCTCGCCGTGGCGGGCGCGACCCTGGCGGCGCTCGTCGTGGATCCTCGGACGGTCTACGAGGCGGGGGCGCCCCGTCGGATCGAGCTCGGAGGACGCGTCGTCACCGTCGAGCGGCCGTTTGCCGCCGTCGACGCGCGCGCGGAGGTGTTCGGCCTGGCGATGCCGCTCCTCCCCGGCGCGGTCGATGCCCTCGCGATCCGGACGGGCGATCAGGTGCAGCTCGTCGGAGCCGTGCGCATGGACGCAGCCCCGCGCGGCGAGGGCACGACGGACGCTCCGGAGGGCTCCCTGCTGTTCGCCGTCGATCCGACCTTGCGACGCGAAATGGTGGAGTCGGTAGGAGAAGTGCCCGCCGCCTTCGCGGTGGCCTTTCGGCGCGCCGGAGGCGACCCCGACGCCCTGCGATGGGTCACCTACCGGAGGAACGGGAAGGTCGTCGCGGCGGTGCTCGAACGTCGCACCCCACCCGAGTCCGCGAACGCGGATCCGTGGGTCGTGGGGTTGCTCGTTTCGCCCCCCGAGGCCCTCGAGGTCGCGCCCGGGGTCTACGCCCGCGCGCTCGCATCGCAGTAGGCCGAGCTATACTGCTCGGACGCCGTGCCTGCGCGACGCGATGCTTCGACCCTCACCACGGTGATCTTCGCCGCCGTGGCGTCGATGCTGCTGCACCTCGTGCTGTGGCCGATCGGCAATCGGGTCATCTCCGCTTCGCGCAGCGACGCGGCGCTGCCCCGGACGGGGGGCGCGATGGAGGTGTCGCTCGTGCCCGCGGAAGAGTCCAAACCACCGCCCGAGGAAGATCCCGAAACCAAGCCGCCCAGCCCCAAAGAGCAGCTGGTCAAGCTCGATCGTCTCGAGCGCGAGGCCAAGCCCGAGCACGCCGACTACGTGTCCGAGTTCGATCACCGCGTGGAGCAGGAACAACGGGCGCCGCGTCAGCGCCCGAGCCCTGGCAGCGCCGCCGCGCCGCGGTCGGCCCCGACCCTCGGGCCAAAGAGCGACGCGGAACCCGGGATGTCGCTCGACCCGGGCAGCTCGACCCAGGCGCTGCCCCTCGACCATCGCGGGCACGATGCGGCCCCTGCCGCGCGTCGCGGAGGCTCGCCGCTTCCGGCCCTCGACCCTCGGGTCGTCTCGGATCTGTCCGACGATCTGCGGCGGGAGTGGGGGAGCCCCGGGACCATGGACGCCCTGGATCCGGACCTCGAAGAGGGCGATGGCAACCTGCTCAACACCCGGCGCTTTCGCTACGCGTCGTTCTTCAATCGCGTCCGCGATCAAGTCGCCGAACACTGGGATCCCGCGGGGGTCCAGCGCTCGCACGATCCTGACGGCCGCGTGACGGGCAGAGGCCCGCGCAAGACCATCCTCGCGATCTCCCTCAACGCAGATGGCTCGCTGCACAAGATCGCGATCCGCGAGGCCAGCGGCGCGCCGTTCCTCGACGAGGAGGCGATCCGGGCGGTACGGGCGGCGGCGCCGTTCAGCAATCCACCGCCCCAGCTCGTCGACGCCGCGAGCGGGCACATCGATTTCCTGTTCGGATTCATCCTCGAGGTCGGCGGCAGCAAGCGGATCTTCCGCTATCAACGCTGAGGTATCGTTCCGGCATGCAACCCCGCCGGAAACTCAGCGCCGTAGAGATCGATAACCGGCTACCCGAGCTGCCCGAGTGGACGCTCGTCGAGGGGCGCCGGATCAAGCGCAAGTTCGTGTTTGCGAGCTTCGTCGAGGCCTTCGGGTTCATGACCCAGGTGGCGCTCGTCGCCGAGAAACTCGACCACCATCCCAACTGGTCGAACGTCTACAAGACCGTCGACATCGAGCTTTGGACGCACGATGTGGACGGCCTCAGTACGTTGGATTTCGAGCTCGCGCTCGCCATGGACCGTCTCGCGGGGTCCTGAATCTCAGTCGAACTCCGTCGTCCCCGCACGCCACTCGACGACGAGGTCGTGGACGCGCTGCTGGAACAGCTCCTGGGTCGCCGTGTCGAACGGCAGGGTCCCACCGGGGCCAAACGGATTCGCGGGGGTTCCGAGGCCGATCATCCCGTCGTTGACGAACGGGGCCCCGAACACGCCGTTGTAAGCATACGTCGCGCCGACGGGTGAAGCGTCGCCCAGCGCCGCGTAGAACGTCCAGGCGATGAGCAGCGTGCCGAGCATGTTCTGATGCGGGTCGTTGTTGGGGCGGTGCAGATAGTCCGCGCGAGGGACCGCGAGCGGCGGGTTGGTCATGAGGTCGTAGAAGACGAGCGCCATGGGGACCGTGATGACGTGGGGGTACTCCGCTTCGATCGTCCGAGCGGTGGTGACGGCGTCTGCGATGATCGCCTCGTAGTCATTGGGGTTTCGCGTGGGTGACGCGGAGCCCCCACGTGAGGTAGAGGACGACGTGATCGCAGATCGGCGTGAGCTCCTCTACGAAGTCGCGCATGCCACCGATCGGATCGTTGTCGTCGGTGGACGAGCGCGGGTCGCCGCCCTCGAGCACGCTGCTCGTGAACACGCAGGTGTCGATGTCGCCGTCGCTAGCGATCCGCGTGATCGCCGGGTCCATGTTCCAGAGCCCCGATCCGAAGAACCAACCGCTGTAGCCGTTGGCGGCGCTCGCTGCTGCTCCGTTCGCGGGGTAGGTGATGATGTCCGCGTCGGTGTTGGCGGAGATCACCGCCTGGACGTGGAGGTTCATGAGCGCCATGAAGCTGTTCCCGATGAACTGGAAACGATCGCCATGCGCGAGGATGCTCGCGGACCCGTCGAGCTCCGAGCAGTCTCCCGAGCACGTGTCTTCCTCGCCGGCGGAGGTTTCCTCGCCCGCGGAGGTTTCCTCGCCCGCGGAGGTTTCCTCGCCCGCGGAGGTTTCCTCGCCCGCGGAGGTTTCCTCGCCCGCGGAGGTTTCCTCGCCGGGTCCTCCGTCGCTTGCGTCCGCGGCCGTGTCGTCGTCCTCCTCCTCCGGCGGGGCCTCGGCCGTGGCGCAGGCCTGCATGTCCGGGATCGCGGCGAACGACACGGAGTCGAATACGGCTTCGAAGTTCGGCGTGCCGTTGTAGTCGGCGGCGACGGGTCCGACCGCGAGGGGACCTGCGAGCTGCGGCATGTCTCGCTCGTCCGCGGTCACCCACGGGTCGCCGGGCGCTCCGCGGAACATCGACCGGACGCGCGTGCCTACCCGGCAGAGGCGAATCTCGCCGCGGCCCGAGGCATGGGGATCGTAATCCATGGTCGAGACGCCGCCGACCGTGGATTTGAAATGAAAGACGAGACCGTTGGTCACCCACGGCGCGGTCGTCCCAAACGACCCCTCATAGGCTTGGACCGCGGTGCTCGTGGGGTGTCTCAGCTGGAGGCCCGCCAGCCGATAAAGGGGGGTGGGGGCAGCACCGGCGTAGTCCGAGACCGAGACCGACGCGGTGACCGCGAAATTGCCCTCGGTGAGCTGATACAGCTGGATGGCGCGCTGGTTGTTGTACCAGGCGGTGTTCCGCGTGGGGCGCAGGTGCAGCGCCCCGTCCACGACGGACACTTGCGCGAGCGTCGGCGCAGCGATCTGCCACGCGGAGAGGTCACCCGTGAAGTCGTCGGAGACCACGCGCCACTCGCTGCTTTCGGACTCGAGTGCACCTTCGAGGCACCCCCCCAAGGCACCTGCAGCCAAGAGCAACGCACCTCGCGAAGCGAGGCGCCGAACGCCTCGTCCGAAATCTCCCCGTATCCGCATTTCAAGCGCTTCGAAGCCATGCACGCCCGCAAGGTACGATGACGCGTCGTACGATCAAGTCACCAAAACTGGCTTTGTCGTTGCCCTTCGTTGGGATGGTCGAGAAGCCAGGTCCACGACGGCAGAATCGCGAGATTTCGAATGCTCTCAGGAAATGGCGATCCCCTGCGCCCAAAGCGTGTGTCGACTACCCTGAAATCGGCTGTCGCTTGGGGACTACGATGCCCCTGTTGCAATCTGCGACGGGGCGTCACTCCGCATCGATGGCACGATTGCGAGGGTCGTTCGGATCGCCTCGTCGATGGGCGTTGCTTCCATCCCAAACGTGGCTCGGAACCGCCGGTCATCCAACACGAACGGTTGCTCCCATTGGTAGAGCATTGGGCGAATGGCCCGGAGGGTGGAAGAGAACACGCCCATCGCGGCCAATGCCCAGTTCGGGATCCGTCGTACGCGACCTGGGCGGCCGAGCGCGGCTCCGAAACGTGCGAGGAGTTCTCGGCTCGTCCCTGTCCACGAGGCGGGGAGGTGGAACGCGCGGCCGATGGCCTCCGGCCGTTCGCCCAGGACGGCGAGCGCTCGGGCGACATCGGGGGTGTAGTTGTAGGCGTGGGGCATGTCGGGATCCCCGAGCGCTTCCACCGGCTTACCCGCGCGCAGGCGAGCGAGGTTGCGCGGGTGCAGCAACATGGACAAGGGGGTGTTCGGACCGAAGTAATCGGATGCGCGCCCCGTGGTCACTTGCACGTCGCCGCGGCGATGGGCCTCGAACAGTTCCTCGGCGAGGAGCTTCCGGAGCTCGCCTTTGGGGCTGCAGGGCTCCATGGGGGTGTCCTCGTCGAATGGGGTGCGCGCAGGGGCTCCGTACATGTACAGGCAATCGAGCACGACGAGACGTGCGCCCGCCCGCGCGGCGGCTCCCCGAACCGCGCGCATCATCGGTTCCAACACACCGTGCCACTGGGCATAGTCGGGCGGGTTGACGCAGTTGTAGACCACGGCCGCACCGCGGGCGGCCTCGTCCGCGAACGCCTTGTCGGTCACATCGCCGGACATCCACGTGAGGTCTTCCCTCGGGGCGCCGGCGGGTCCTCTCCGGACGAGGCGCACCTGATGGCCGCGGGCGAGCAGCTCGTGGGCGAGGGGGAGGCCGACCTGGCCGGCGCCGAAGACCGTGTGGATCGCTTGCTGTTCGCTTCGCATGACCCCAAGATGAGCTTTGCGAGCGAGCAAAGCCATGGGCACGAGCGCCAAACAGTTTCCGAAAAACGCAAAACCATCGATCTCCCCATCGAGCTCGGCGGATCCGCGGCTGCGTTGGGACGACTTGGGGCTCCTGCTGGCCCTCACGCGCGCCGGAACCCTTTCGGGGGCAGCGGAGCGCCTCGGGGTGAACATCTCCACCGTCGCGCGCCGGCTCGATGCGATGGAGGCGGAACTCGGGGTGCACCTCTTCGATCGCACACCCGCCGGCGTCTCGGCCACGGAGATCGCAGAGGCGCTCGTTCCGGCGGCCGAGGCCATGGAGCACGCCGCAGCGGATGTCTTGCGGGTGCTCGCGGGGCGTGAAACCGAACCGGAAGGCACCGTGCGGATCACCGCACCTCCCGGACTTGCCAGCTGGGTCGTCGCGCCCGCGCTCGTCCGCCTGCGCGCGCGGTACCCCAAGCTGTGCGTCGAACTCTTGTCCTCGGTAGGCTACGTCGATCTCACGCGGCGCGAGGCCGACCTCGCGCTCCGGGCCATGCGTCCCCAAAGTGGCGACCTCGTCAGCGTGCGCCTCGTGGAGGGAACGCCCGTCATCGTGGCTGCGCCCTCGCTGTGCTCGCGACTCGGCAAGCTCGAGCACCTAGACGCCGTGGACTGGGTGACGTGGGGGCCCGATCTGGCGCATCTCGCCGACGGGGCGTGGATCACCAAACACGTGGACCCCAAGCGGATCGTCCTGCGGACGAGCTCCATGGACGCGCAGATCCAAGCCGTGCGTACGGGGATCGGCGTGATGTTGGTGCATCGACCGTTTCTGCCGTTCGTCGGTCTGCAAGAGGTTCCACTTTCGTCCGCCCTCTCGAAACGGCTGCCGCCGCTTCCATCGGGGAGCCTTTGGCTCGTCGGTCATCGGGCGCTACGGGACGTTCCGCGCGTTCGTGTGGTCTGGGAGTTCGTCCTCGAGATGCTCGTGGCTCCGTAGCGGGGGGATGCGTCCGATCGTATATTCTCGAACGCGGATGAAGAAGCGGATCGCGGCTCTAGTCCTGCTTCCTTTCGTGGCCTGGATCCTGTGGCCGTTGCCCTCGTCCGATCTCCGGATCGTCGACGATGCGGAGCGGATGGCGGGTAAGCAGGCGTATCTCTCGCGAGCGCCGGCGCGTCCGTCCGAGCCTCCTCCGAACGTGGTGCTGATCGTCGCCGATGACCTGGGCAAAACGGACATCTCGCTCTATGGCGGAAAGGGCGTCGCCACCCCGCGCATCGACAGCATCGCCCACGAAGGGGTGAGGTTCGATCAGGGCTACGTCACTTCACCGGTGTGCAGTCCATCGCGCGCTGCCCTCATGACGGGGCGGTACCAGCAGCGCTTTGGCTTCGAGATCCTCATCCACGACCGCTACCCCCGCAACCGCTTGGAGTGGGCCGCGTTCAAGTGGTTCGTCGCCCGTGGTGATTTCCAGCTCGCCGATCGGCCGCAGGCGCCCGCGCACGAGGACATCCTTCGGCAGGGGCTTCCGCCGTCGGAGCTGACCTTGGCCGAGATCCTCAAGCATGCAGGGTATGCCACGGGCGTCATGGGTAAGTGGCACCTCGGGTTTGGCGAGGACGCCCTGCCGCTTCGGCGCGGCTTCGACTACCACTACGGGTTTTACGACGGATATTCGTTCTACGCCGATCCGAAGGCACCCGACATCGTCAACCATAAGCACGACGACTTTACGGAACGGTTCATCTGGGACAACGGACGCGAGGGAAACCGGGCGCTGCGTCGCAACGGCGAACTCATCGAGGACGACGCTTACCTCACGACGCGGATCGCCGAAGAGAGCGTGGCTTTCATCGAGCAGCACAAAGACGCGCCGTTCTTCCTCTACGTCCCGTTCTTGGCGCCGCATACCCCGTTCCAGGTGACGCGTGCCTTCTATGATCGATTCGCCTCCGAGCCCGATGAAAACAAACGTGTGTACTACGCGATGATTGCCGCGCTCGATGACGCGGTGGGGCAAATCCTCGATGCCCTGGAACGCAGCGGCGTCGCGGGCAACACCATGGTGTATTTCTTGAGCGACAACGGCGGGGCCACCTATACGAAAGCGACGGAGAACGCGCCTCTGCGCGGTGGCAAGTTCACCAACTTCGAGGGCGGGATCAATGTGCCCTTCATGCTCCGCTTTCCCGGGCGCGTGGAGGCGGGGACGCGGTTTGCTGCGCCCGTGTCTTCGCTCGACGTCTTCGCGACGACGCTCGCCGCCACGGGCGTCGCCTTGCCCACCGATCGCACGCTCGACGGGGTCGACCTCCTTCCGTTCGTGCGGGGCGAAGAGACCCGTGCGCCTCATCGCGAATTGTTCTGGCGCGAGGTGTACGCGCACGCGGTGCGCAAGGACGGCTACAAGCTCGTGGTGGACGAACGCGCGGGCAAGCTCGTCCTGTTCGACCTGGAGGCGGACCCGCTCGAAGCGCACGATCTCGCGGACGAGCGCCCCGAGGTCGCGGAGGCGCTCCAGGCGGACTTCGCCGCCTGGGACGCGCAGATGCAGCGCCCTGCTTGGCCCAGCATCGGCAACTACGTCCATCACGACCGGGACGGGGAGTGGTTCTTCCCGCTGTGAACCCGCTCGGAACTGCCCGGACCCGGACCCGGCGCCGCTTCGCTCCGCGGAGCATCCAAGGTTTGGGACTTGAGCCGCGTCGACGCTGCACAGACGTCGCCCGTGCTGGGGGCGCCGTAGCGGTCGACGGCGGCGCTCGTCTGGTTGCAGATGAGATACCCCTTGCATTCGGCGTCACTGTCGCAATCGCCTTCGCCGACATCGCACGGTTGGTTCGTGCTGCAGAAGTTCCAATCCCACGAGGTCACGTAATATGTACGCGTGTGGGGGTAGAGCATGTGTGCGGCGAGGGTGTCGTCCGGGTATCCCGGCAACGTGAATCGTCTGTCTGGGACCGAGGAATGGCCAGGTCGGGTAGCTCGAAAACGCGAAATAGTCGGAGCCGGGATCGGATCGGACCCGTGATCAGCCATCGCGTCGACCGCTTGCCTTCGGCGTCGATCGAGATGCGGATCGGTTGACCATCGAAGTGCTGTGAGCTCCACGCAGTGATCGCGCAATTCAGGCGACTCGGTGCGCGCGAACGCGGAGGCGCACGTAATCGGCCGTCCATTCACCGCTTTGGTTGCACAGCGCGGGACCGAGCAGGTCCTCGAGCTCGGTGAGCAATTCATCATGGGCCTCGGTCGGCGTGACGGTGAAGAGCGGCCGACAGAACGTGGTCACCCAACCCCGAATGCCGGTAGGCAAGGGGGTGGGGCGCGGCACCAACTCGATGCGTTCGACGGCGAATCCGCAGCGTTCGAGTAGGTTTTGGTATTCTTCCGCGGTGGGGTTGAACCATGTCCCGGCGACCAAGGGATCGAGGTCGTGTGCCCTCGCAACCGCGCGGAGGGCCGTACCGATCGCCGCGATGTTGCCGTGGCCGCCGAACTCGGCGACGAACCGACCCCCGGGGACGAGGGCGCGCGCAATGCCCAGGGCGACCTCGCGCGCCTGCGTCATCCAATGCAAGGCCGCGTTGGAGAACACGGCGTCGAACGCCTCTGTGAAGGTCAGCGTCTCTCCATCCATCCGGCGCACGTCGAGGCCGCGCTCCTTGGCTGCGGCGAGCAACGCTTCGCTCGTATCGACGCCGAGTACGGTCGCGCCCGCTTGCGAGATCGCGACGGTGAGGGCCCCGTCACCGCAGCCGAGGTCGAGGATCCGTTCGCCGGGTCGGGCGTCGAGCCATTCGAGGATCGTCGCACCGAGCGTCGGCACGAACGGCGCATTGCCGGCATAGCTCTCTGCGGTCCAGGTTTGCTCGGGGGGGCGTTTGAGATCACGTGTCACGGACATCCTTTGCGGTGGCGATGATGAAGTGCGATGACCCCTCGACGGCGAGATGGGCGTGCGAACGTCGCGAGGCCGCGCGCCAGTCTGGGCGCACACGGAGCGAGCCTATCGTAGCGCGCATGCGTCGAGGTGCTACGCTCCGGTCCAGTGACCGTCGTTCGGCCCGTCGCGCGAGACTTGCCTGGGGACGGGGCTCCGGTGACGGTGGGGCGATGGGTTCGCGATGCACTGCAGGACCCTCCGCTCACGCCCGTCGCGCATCGCGACGCCGTGCTTGCGTTCCATGTGACAGGTCGCGCGCGCGTGGAGGTGCGTGAAGCGTGGGAGCTTCGGCCCGGAGATTGTTTGATCGTGCCTGCGGGAGAACCGCACCGGACCCTTCGCGCGGAGCCTTCAGAGTTTTGGGGCCTTCGCTTTTGCGTGCCGTGCTTTGCGGGCGAGGGCACACCCGAGTTGCTCGAGCCGTTCGAGCGGGTCCGCGATGGCGCGTCGGCGGTCGTCCGTATTCCCGAGGCTCGTCGCGCCCACCTCATCGGTCTCTTTGCCGAACTCGAGCGCGTCACGCAAGACCGCGGCATGCCAGGCAGCGCGCTCGGTGCCGTGCAGCGCAGCCTGCTCACGCTCATTCTCGCGGAAGTGGGCTCGGCCTACGCTTGGCAAGACCGCGTACACCCAAGAGGTGGGGTGGTGACCGCGGCATTGCGCTTCATCGAGCGCAACTGCCTGCGGCCGCTCACGCTTGGCGAGGTCGCGGCGGTGGTGGGGCGAAGTCCAGCGTACGTGACCACCGCGCTCACGCGCGCCACGGGGCGGAGCGCCGTGCAGTGGATCGTCGCAGGCAGGATGGCGCAGGCGCGTCGCCTCCTGCTGCATTCGGATGTCGCCGTGGAGGTCGTCGCCGAGCGGGTCGGCTACGCCGATGTCACGCACTTCATTCGGATGTTTCGTCGCGAGCACGGTGCCACGCCGGCGGCTTGGCGCAGCGCCCAGGCCCTCGGCTGAGAGCCTTCGGCGGACGAGCCTTCGGCGGACGAGCCCGACCGCTGGCGCCGGGGTCCGGCGCCGGAATCCCGACCTTCGCCCGAGGGCTCAACCGAGGCCGGGCGATGCGAGTTCCATGCTGAGCTCGAGGTTGACCATGGCCGCGGCTTGCATCCCCGCCGCCGCGGCGACGATGGCGGCTTGCAGGCGTGAGGTCGAGTCGCCCGCGGCGAAGATGCCTGGAATCGAGGTCTCGCGCCGCATCGGATCGACCTGCACGAAGCCGTCCGCGTCCAGGGCGAGTCCGAGTGTGCGGACGACCTCGACCTGCCGCTGTGGGGGATGGAAGAACAGCACTTCACAGGCGATGCGGTCGCCGCCTGCGAGTTCGATGGACTCTAGCTGCCCTTGCGGCGCGAGCAGACGCGCGACCGGGGCCGTCACGACGCGGATGCCTGCGGCGTGGAGCCGCTCGCGCGCGTCGTGTTCGAGCTCGAACGCTCCGTTCGTGAAGACCACCACGTGACGCGTCCACCCGCGCAGCTGCGAGGCGAACGGCACCAGGTGCGAGACCTGCTCGGCGCGCGCGAGATACCCCCAGACGCGATCCTGGACCTCCCAACCGTGGCAGTACGGACACTGAAATACCGAGTGTCCCCACAGCTCGCGCAAACCCTCGAGCGGTGGCAGTTCGTCGATCATCCCCGTGCAGAGCACGATCCGCCGCGCTTCGAGGCTCTCCGTGTCCACGGTCATCCGGAACGCACCTTTCGAGCCGGTCACGTTCGCGACCGGCTCGTCGCGGACCTCGACGTTCGGATACGCCGCGAGTTGGCTCCGGGCGATGCGACGGAACTCTTCTGGGGGGGTCCCATCGCGCGTGACGAAGTTGTGCACTCGTTCCGCAGCGGCGTTTCTCCGCGGCCCTGCGTCACACAGCAGGACGCGCTTGCGCGCGCGGCCCAATGCCAAAGCAGCGGAGAGGCCCGCGGGGCCCCCTCCGACGATGACGGCGTCGTACGGGATGTTCATGGTTGCTCTCGCGAACTCGCTCGCGTCATTGTCATAACACCGCGCACCGAGCCCCGTGAGCGCGGGGTGTTCGATCCGATCGGCGAGGTTTTCGGTGGTCGGGTGGACGCCGCTCCGGCGAACGCCGTACAGGAGCTATCCCCGCGCGCGCCCTTTCGCTTCGGGCTGCTAGACTCGGGGGATGGGGCTCTCGACCCGCGTATTGCATGCAGGCGAGGTCACGGCGGTGGAATACTGCTGCACCGCCCGCCGTGGGGAAGCGCCGATCCCAGAAGTCCACGACGCGTACTCCATCTCTTACGTCCGGCGAGGGGCGTTTCGGTACAGAGTCCACGGCGCGGCGTTCGATCTCGTCCCGGGCTCCGTGCTCGTCGGGGCGCCGCGTCAGGAGTTCGTGTGCTCTCACGAGCATAGCCCCGATGGCGACGATTGTTTGTCGTTTCGCCTGTCCGCGACGCTCGTGGACGAGCTCGTGGGTCCGCGCGCGACCTGGAACGTCGCGGCCGTGGGACCACGTCCCGAGCTCGTCGTCTTGGGTGAGCTCGCCCAAGCGGTCGCGGACGGTCGCAGCGATTGGGGCCTCGATGAGGTCGGCATGCTTCTGGCCAAGCGCTACGCCGTTGCTGGGCTCGGACGTCGTCACCGGGACGCTCCGGTTCCCCCGCGGACCCGTCGCAAGATCATCGACGCAGCGCTTTGGTTCGACGAGCGCGCGCATGAAGAGATCGATTTGCTGCGGGCGGCGGAGCAGACGGGCCTCAGCATGTTCTACTTCCTTCGCCGGTTCGCGCAGGTCGTCGGGGTGACACCCCACCAGTTCCTCGTCCGCTCGCGGTTGCGACGGGCGGCGCGGCTTCTGGCGGAGGGCGAGCGCCCGGTCACCCAGATCGCGTTCGAGGTCGGCTTTGGCGATCTGTCGAATTTCTCGCGCACCTTCCACCGTGCATCCGGGCTCTCGCCCGCCCAATTCCGGGCCTCGGTGCGCGGACGCAGCCCGCGTGTCCTCCCGCGCTCTCCGTGAGCTCGATGCTACATGCGAGTGCGGCGCCCTTGGAGCGACGCGAGGAGAGCAACTTTGTCCAAGTCGATCCCCGCCCTTGCCGCTACCCCAAGGGCATGGATGCACGAGCCACGACCACCCTGAAATCCTCCTACCTCATGACGATGCACGCGCCGATGGCCGGTACACCTCGCCGCATCGATGGCGAGCTCACGGTCTATAGCTCGGTCGAGGGGTGGGCGAGCGGACCTCGCATCGCTGCCCAGATCCGCGCTCCATCGGGGGATTGGCTGCGCGTCGGCCCCAATGGCAGCCTCCTCGTGGATGCCCGAGTCCTGCTCGAGACCGAGGACAGCGCATGGATCTCCGTGACCTATCAGGGGGTCATCCAGATGACTCCAGAAGTCTTCGAGCGCATGTCCGCCGGAGCGCTGTTCGGGCCGGAGGCGTTCTATTTCATCACGACGCCGAGGTTCCAGACCGACGCACCGCGCTACGCATGGCTCAATCATGTGCAAGCGGTCGGCAAAGCGGTCCAGTTGCGCGGCGGCCTCGAAGGGTTCGTCCGCTACGACGTGTTCACCGTGGAATAGCAGGTCCTCGTGACGCGGCGCCCCTTCGGCTATGCTCGCGCCTCGAGGCTTTGCAGATGACGGTGCGCGAGATCTTGAAGATGGGGGACCCGCGGCTGCTCCGCGTCGCGCGGCCCGTCACGGAATTCGGAACGCCGGAGCTGAGCGCGCTCCTTGGGGATATGTTCGAGACGATGGAGGCCGCGGGCGGGGTGGGTCTCGCGGCTCCGCAGATTGGCGTCGATCTTGCCGTGGTCATCTTTGGCTTCGAGCGCAGCGAACGCTACCCGAACGCCCCGGCGGTTCCACAGACCGTGTTGGTGAATCCGGTCATCGAGCTCTTGGGCGAAGCCGAGGACGGCGGCGAGGAGGAGGATTGGGAAGGCTGCCTCTCGGTGCCCGGGATGCGAGGGCTCGTCCCCCGCGCGAGGCAGATTCGCTACCGAGGGTTCGATCCGTCGGGTCGGTCCATCGAGCGCGAGGCCGAAGGGTTCCACGCTCGCGTGGTGCAGCACGAATGCGATCACCTGGTCGGCAAGCTCTATCCCATGCGGATCCGAGATTTCTCGAAGTTTGGGTTCACGGCTGCGATGTTTCCGGAGCGCAGCGACCTGACCGACGATTGATCACCGCGAGGCGCTCGGAGACAGGCGCCAAAACAGCACGAGCGCGGTGGCGGACAAGAGCACGAGCAGCGCGTAGAGCAGCGGCAGCGCGAGCATCGCTTCGTGTCGATCCGGAGGAAACGTCGCAACGATGATACCGATGGCGAGCGGGCTGTTTTGGATTCCGGTCTCCAGCGCGATCGCGCGGCGCTGCGGTGTGGGGATCCGCAAGACCTTGGCACCGAGGTGGCCGAGCCCAAACCCGCACGCCCCGAGCCCAAAGCTCGCGGCGAACATGATGGCCGGCGTGTGCAGAAGGCGTGCGGTGTTGCCGAGCACGCTCGAAAGCACGAGCAGGGCGAGCACGGCGGCGCCTGCGAGGCTCCCCAAGCGCTCCAGCAGCGGGGCGTGGGCGGGTCGCCGCGCGCGGACGAGCATGCCCAGCAGGAGCGGGACGAGCATCACGGCCAGGGTGGTGCCGATGTCCTTGCTCGGGATCTCGATGTCGGTGGAACCGAGCATGCCGCTGTAGAGCGTGAGAAGGAACGGGGTGACGAACACCGCGACCACGGTGGAGATCGCCGTCATCGAGATTGAAAGCGCGACGTCGCTGCGGGCGTAGAGCGCGAACAAGTTGGAGGTGGTGCCTCCGGGGACGCAGCCCACCACGAGCAGGGATATGGCCTGTTCGGGAGGGAGGTCGAGCGCGCGTCCGAGGCCCCACGCGAGGACCGGCATCCATCCGAACTGCGACAGCAGCCCGATGACCGGCGCAAACGGACGCTCGATCACCGAACGGAAGTTCGCGACCGTGAGGCCGGCACCCATTCCAAACATCAAGACGAACAGCAGGATCGCGATGAGTGCTTTTTCGAAGGGCCCGAGCACCGTGGGATCTTAGAGCGCCGACCCGTTTGATTCCACGCGCCTCACCGCAGGAAATCCGGGATCACGGTTCCAGGGGACTAGAGCGCCGACCAGTTTGATTTCGCGTGCATCAGCGCGTGGAATCAAACTGGTCGGCGCTCTAGCCCCCCGTGGCGAAACTCTCCCGTTGTTCGCTGCGGAACTGCTCGGGGGACCGCCCGGTCCACGCATTGAACGCGCGGATGAAGGAGTTTGGGTCCTCGTAGCCGAGCAGGAAGGCGATCTCCGGGCCGCTCATGGCACTGTGGCGGAGGTAGTGCGTCGCGAGGCTGGCCCGCGTGCGATCGAGCTCGGCTTGGAACGCAGATCCTTCCGCGTGGAGACGGCGTTGCAGCGTGCGCTTGCTGGTTCCGAGCTTCTTGGCGACGTCGTCGAGACCGCTGTGGCCCGAGGGCAGGAGCTCGACCAACGCCGCGCGCACGCGCTCGGCCGCGCCGGACTCTGGGGTGAGATCCGCGAGCCTGCGCTGCAGCTCGGGCTCGAAGAATGCCCACATCGAGGCGTTGGCCGTGAGCAGCGGGCGCTCGGCGTCCACGCGGTGGAACCGCAGCGAGGGCGCGTCGCCCCGTCGCAACTCGACACCGAAGTACTCCGCGTAGGGCTCTGGTGCGGCGGGGAGGGAAGGCGTGATCACGCTCGCCGGAACGATGGCCTCGCGCGTGCCCATGCGCGCGAGCTGGACGAAGAACACGAGCTCGGCCAACGCGAGCCCGGGGGGAGGGATGAGCCCCAGGTCCGTGAAACGGAGCTCGATGGCGAAGACTTCGGGCGTCCAAAGCAGAGCGAGCTCCATGGGCCCGATCAGGCGCTTGAAGGCGCTCAGGCGTTCGAACGCGCTGGCGAGGTTGGGGCTGCACAGCGCTGCGAACAGCGTGGGGTCGAACGACTCGACGGAGATCCGCTGTCCGATCGCGAGCGGGAGCTCGGCCATCGTGCTCGAGCGTTCGAGGGCGTTCCAGAGCCGGAAATACTCCGCGGAGGTCACCAGTGGCCGTGCACGGGCGAAGAGATCCTGCGGCAGGTCGGCTTCCCGCAACAACATCCCGGCGTCGAGGCCGAGGTCGCGAAAGAGCACGCGGAGGCCCGGGCTCAGCGGGTAGGAATGGCTTGCCATCGTCTCCTAACGAATTGCCATCAACACGACTCTGTCAAATACACGGTCGCCAAACCATCGCCGGATGAACATGAGAGGCCGAGCATACTTCCCAGCCGCATAGCGCGTGCGTGGACGACGGGCTCGAATTGCGACAGACACGATGCGAGCAATGAGCTCCGGCGGTGAGGCGTCGCCCTTTTCGTAGGACGTGCGCGTCGCTTTCGCCAACGCTTGGGCCATGGGGGCGTAGGCCGAGCTGCCCGAGCGCGCGAGCATCGGCTCGAGCAACCCTTGTCCGAATTCCGTCAGGATGACGCCGGGCTGAATCACGACGACATCGATCCCCATGGGCGCGAGTTCGAGGCGCAGGCAGTCGGACCAGCCCTCGAGGGCATGCTTGGTGGCGTGGTACCAAGCGCCCAGCGGCGTGTAGATCCGACCCCCCATCGAGGAGATATTGATGATGCGCGCGCTGCGTTTGCGTCGCATCGAGGGCAGGAGCAGCTGGGTGAGCCGTGCGAGGCCAAACAGGTTGACCTCGAATTGGTAGCGGGCGTCGGCGAGGCTCGTGTCCTCCATCGCGCCGTAGCTCCCGAAACCTGCGTTGTTGATGAGGACATCGACCCCGCCGTGATCGCGTTCGATCTGGACGACGGCCGCGCGCACTTGGTCGTCTTGCGTGATGTCCATGGCGAGCACGGTGGCGCCGGCGGCCTCCAGGCTGCGCATGGCGTCGACGCGACGGGCCGCCACGTAGACGTTGTGTCCCTCTGACAGCAGCTGCTGGGCCATCGCTTTGCCCATCCCGGACGAAGCTCCAGTGATCAGGATCGTTTTCACGAGGTCAGCCTAGGACCGCCCGCGCGCCACAGCACTCGCACAAGATGCCATTCACCTTGCACAGGACGCCAACGCCACCCGGGGGCAGGGGCTACTTGACGACGATCTGCTTGGTGAGTGGCGTACCGTTGCGCTCGTAGCGGATCGTGAAACTCCGCGTGGACGGCAGCGTGGAGTAGAGGGTCAGCGCCTGGACGTCGTCGTAGAGCGCCTTCCCATTGACGTGGGTGAGCTTGTCGCCCACGCGAAAGCCGAGATCGGAAGCTGCGCTCCCCGCTTGAATCGCGCGGATCCAGTAGCCGCTGAAGACGTCGTTGCGGATCGCTGGGGCGGTGCGCACCTCGGCTTGGAGCTGCGCTGGATTGTTGAGCCAGCGATCGAAGGTGGCGCGGGGGAGGGTGCAGCGGCCCGCGGTCTCGCAACGTGCACCGGAGCGAGAGGCGGTGGGGCGCTCGGGGGTGCTCGGCCTCGCGGTCGGCGGGGTCGAGGCGCTGGGCGGTCGGGCCGTCGGGGGGGTCTTGGGCGGCCTCGCGGCTGGTTCCAGCGCATTCTCGGGGGCCGCGGGAGGCGCGCCGTGGGCGTCCCGAATCCGCTGCCATGCGAGGCCCGGGACCAAGCGGTAGCTGTGTGTGAACGAGGTCCCGGCACGCGTGAGGGTGACGCGGACCTCGTGGCTCGCGTCGCCGAGGAGGGCCGCACGATCCAGCGTGGGCGGGCGTCCGTGGAGGTCCGCGACGAGGTCGCCCACTTCGAGGCCGAGCTTGGCGCGCAACGTGGGCTCGGCACCCTCGAGGATCCGCAGGCCCTCGGGGGTGGTGGCGAGCCAACCGGGGGACGGTTCGGCGGTCAGGCGGTCGAACACGTAGGCCGCGACGAACGGGTCGACGCGATACGTTCCGTCGTCCAGCGTGGGTGCCTCGATCGCCCAGTCGAGCAGCGTGTCCGCGAGGCCGGGGGCGACGAGGGGGGCCGCCGGCGACGGAGGCGGCTCGGGTCGCGTCGGCGTTTGGGCTTCTGCGGGCGCGGGTGGGGGAGCGGCGCTCGGTTCGAGCGGTCGCGCATCACATCCGGACAGGCCGAGCACACAGCAGAGCAGCACGCGGTTGCGGGGCACGGCCGCCATCATAGGGACCCCGGTCGAAATAAACATGCCGTCTGGCCCTGGCCCACGACGGCTGCGTTGCGCATCGGTCCTGCGCCGCCGGGCACGGTCAGCGGCGCTGACCCGTGCCCGGATGCTTTCTTCGCGCCGAACGGCGTCAGTTCCTGACGGGCGGCAAACTCGCGAGGATCTCTTTGAACTGCGGATGATCGGGCATCATCTGCAGCGCGGCCTGGCACACCTGGCGCGCGTCGTCGAAGAGATTGGCGTCGCGCATGCACGAGGCGAGGTGGAGCACCGGCTCGATGTCGCGAGGGTTGAGGGCGACGACGGCACGGAGGTGATCCACGGCCTCGCGTGGGCGCCCTTGCTTGCGGAGGATCGCGGCGAGCAGGTTGCGAATCTCTGCGTCGTTGGGTCGCAGCTGCGCGGCGCGGGTGAGGTGCGCGAGCGCGGCGTTGTCCCCCTCGCGGTCGCGCACGGCGAGCGCGAGGAGGAGATAGGGCTGCCAGAACTTGTCGTCCTTGGCGATGATCTCACGCAGGAAGACCGCGGCTTCGCCGGCCCGCGCCGCGTCGCCGGAGCGCACGTCCTCGATGGTCTGGTCGTAGCGCTCCTCGAAGTCCTCGAGGTCGAGCGTCAGACGACCGCGCCGTGCGAACGCGTCGTCGTCCAGACCGCGGCGCGGCAACGCCAGGATCCGTTCGAGGTAGTCGCGCGCTTTGGTGGGATCGTCGCCCTCGAGGTACATGCTGGCGACGTAGCGGAGGACCGTCGCGCTCTGCGGGAACTTCTCTGCGGCTTGCAGCAGGAGCGTGGTGGCGCGCTCGTCCGACTCGTCTTCGTGCAAGTCGAGCAGCATGTCGAGCGTGCTCTTGGCGATCGCGTTGTGGTTCACGGCGCGATCGAGCAGCGCCAGCGCCTCCTCGCGGTCTTCTCTGCCTTGGTCGCTCGTGGCGTCCGCGCGGTCCCACAGCACGTTGGCGAGGTCTCCGAAGGCGCTCGCGACGGGCCCCTCCTCGACGGCTCGGCGCAGGAACGGCTCGGCCTCGTCGAACTTGTCTTCCTCGATCATGAGCGAGCCGATCCTCGCCATGAGCTGCGGAGATTCGTTGCCTTTCTCGGCCGCGAACTCGGCCACCTTCATCGCGTTGTCCTTGTCGCCCGCGGCACGCAGGGTATCGATGAAGTTGGTCGAGATCGCTTCGTCGGTCGGGTCGAGGTTGAACGCTTGGTTGAACACCTGCACGGCGGACGCGACGTCGCCGAGCCGCCGGAACAAGGTGGCGAGGTGGTGGAACGCGCGCTTGTCGGTCTGGCGCTTCTGCGCGGCGACGGTGAGCGCCTGCAGGGAGAGCGGGATGACGCTCTGCTCGAACGGATTCTGCACCAGGATGTCGACCATCGCGTGCAGACCCTGCATGGCGAGGTCCATCTGGGGGTCGCGGTTGATCGCGTCGACGAACGGCGTGAGCAGTTGATCGGCCGTGGTGGGGATGCAGCGCCCTTGCAGCGCGCTCAAGTTGCCGAGGCCCACGAGATAGGAGGCGAGCGCCTGCTTGTTCTCGGTCTTGAAGGTCTCTTGCCAGGTCTTGGTCTCGAACGCGACGCCGAAGCGCTCACCGAGGTCGAGCAGGATCTCGTGGATGCGCTCGGGCAGGGCGTCTGTGGAGGCCACCCAGGAGTACTTGTGCTTGTCTTCGAAGGCGCCGTCTTTGATCTCGACGATGCGGGCGGTCAGCGCGACCTCGGTCTCCGTGATCCGCATGTCGGTCACGAGACCGAACTTCGCGTTCTGGAACCGCGAGATTCCTTCGAGCGCCCGTTCGTCGGTCCAAGGCTCTTTGAACACCATGAGCGCCGGAACCTTGCGGCCGCGTTGCTCGGCGAGCGCGGTGAACACGGGCGCGGCGGCCTTGGCTCCGCGCGTGGCGAGCTCTTGGGCCCACCAACGCTGGATCCCCATGGCAAGCGGAGCCCCGCGACCTTCGTGGGTGCAGGCGATGGGAAGCAACACGAGCTCGATCGCCGCGGCGGCCTGTTGGATCTGCTCCGGGTCGACGTCGCCGTCGTCCTCGTCGTCCTCGAACTCGTCGTGGTCGTGATCTCCGACCGCCCCGTCGGAAACTTCGTCGTCAGGGCCCAGGTTGTCGTCTTCGCCTGCCATTGCGGCGGCCAGCCTGCCGCAAGCGTTGTAGGCGCGCAAGGCCGTCGTGAGCCGCGACGGGCGGGATCCGCCGGCCTCGAGGATGCCGTTTCAGCCGTTGCCGGCGACGAGGGCGGCATAGCCTGCGGCGTCGAGCAGGTCCTCGAGCTGCGCCGTGTCGCGAGGGCGAATCTTGACCATCCACCCGGCGCCATACGGGTCTTGATTCACCGACTCCGGCGCGCGATCCAGTTCCGCATTGCGCTCGACCACCTCACCATCGATGGGAGCGTAGAGCTCGGACACGGCTTTGACGGAATCGATGTCCCCAAAGCTGTCGCCGCGCTGAACTTGCGTCCCTGGGGCGGGCAACGTGACGAGCGTGATGTCGCCGAGCTGCTCGACGGCATGGTGGGTGATCCCCACGACGACGAGGTTACCCTCGGTGCGAGCCCACTCGTGTTCTTGGGTGTAGCGACAATCAACGGGAATGGGGGTGGTCATGGTGCGTCTCCGGGCGAGCGTGAGGGGGTAGGACGATAGAAAGGGCCGCGCACGAGCTCGGCGTCGAGGGGCTTGCCGCGCTGCAGCAGCCGCAAGGAGGCGCCGGACTGTGCGAGGGCGCTGGGGATGTACGCAAGCCCGATTGCGCCCCCGAGTGTGGGTGACGGGCCGCCGCTCGTCACGCGACCCACGACCGCGCCGGCGTCATCCACGACTTCGGTACCGCCGCGGGCGATCCCGCGGCTCGTGACGCGAAAGCCCACGAGCTTGCGCGCCGGTGGCCCGGCGCTGCGTCGCGCGAGCAGGGCTGCTCGCCCGACGAAGTCACCCTTGTCGGGTTTGACCGCCCACTGCAGCCCGGCTTCGTCGGGGGTGGTGGTTTCGTCGAGGTCGTTGCCGTAGAGCGGAAGGCGGGCCTCGAGACGCAATGTATCCCGGGCACCAAGACCGATGGCGACCGCGCCTGCGCCCACCAAGGCGCGCCAGATCGGAGCGGCGTGCTCGGCTGCGACGAACAACTCGAACCCGTCTTCGCCGGTGTATCCGGTGCGCGCCGCGAGCAGGCGATGGCCGAGCAGCGAGGTCTCGGCGATCGAAAAGCGCGCCACGGAGCCGAGGTCCGCACCGAGCGCGCCGAGCAGGTCTACGGTGGCGGGGCCCTGCACCGCGAGCAGGGCCAGTTCTCCGCTCCGATTGCGCGCGTGGCACAGATGGCCCGCGTGCACCCCGAAATACGCGAGGTCCTTCGCCGTGTTCGCGGCGTTCACGACGATCCGATAGCGATCGGTGTCGAGTCGGTAGACGATGCAGTCGTCCACGATGCCGGCCTCCGGCGTGCACAGCAACGTGTATTGGGCGCCACCCACCTCCAACCGCGAGGCATCGTTGGTGGTGACGCGTTGGACGGCCGCCAGGGCGTCGCGGCCCGAGAAATCCACGGGCGCCATGTGCGAGACATCGAACACGCCGCAGCGGGTCCGAACCGCCTCGTGCTCCGCGAGGATCCCGGTGTACTGGATCGGCATCTCCCACCCCGCGAACTCCACCAAGCGGGCGCCGCTCTCTCGATGCAGGTCGTACAACGGGGTTCTTCGGAGGGGCGCCGCCATCGGTGGGGTGACTATCCTCGACGGGCTCCGATCGCGCAACCCACGACGGGCGGCCTTGGATGGCCGCCGGAGAGTGGTAGAACCGATGGCCGTGGACGAGGTCGGAAGCCGAGGGCGGCGAGGCCCGAGTCTTTGGGGCGTCGTTTGGATCGCCGCCGCTTCGGCTTGTGGCCCGGGACGCGCATCGAAGGCGCCGCTCGATGCCGATGGGATCGTGGCATCGGCGATCCGCGGATCCAGTGAAGGGGTGATCGTGCTTCCGTCCCACAAAGCCGAGAGCGCCTTTGCCGATGCGCGCTTGCACGAGATCGCCGAAGCCCTGCGGCGCCCTGCCGCGCACTGCTTCGTCCAACGGGCGATCGAGACGATGGAGCCCGATCCCGAGGTTCCGCACGGCTTTCTCGGAATCCCCGATGGGCAGCTCAAGCTCCGTGCACGCATCGCGCCGACGGGGACGGTCGCGCTCGCGGAGATCCTCGAGGACGGCTTTGCCGATCCCGTCGTCTCGCAGTGCTTCGCCGACATCGTGCGGAAGCGTCGGTGGCCCGAGCACGCCGACGGGCACACCCACGCGATCGATGTGGTCTACTGGGTGAGCCTCGGCGCGCAGGCCCCCCCCCCGGCGTCTTCGGATGCCAGGCGCCGTCAGGCCGCAGAGATCGCACGGCGGGGCAAGGCGTGCGTGGCAGGTCGGCTGGAGCCGGGCGACTATCGGTTCGAGGGGCTCAACCTGATCGGCAACGATGGCAAGAGCGTCGCGAGCCGGGTCGACGACCGCTCGCCCGCCAACGCTTCCGTGCCCGATGAGGTGAGCCAGTGCCTGGCGCGGGCGTTCCGAGAGCTTCGGCTGGATCCCGATCCCGAGGCCTTCCTGCGGCCGGTGGCGCTCCACGTCGGGTACACGGTCGGGGAGGACGCGGTGGTCGAGGCCAGCGACGAGGCGTGGCTGCGTTTGGTCGAGCTCGAGGACGCGGCACGTCGGGCCGAGCGACGCGCGGAGCTCGGTGCTCCGGCGACGGAAGACGGGGCATCGCGCACGGAGGCTCCGCCCGGCGGGCCCTCGACGGCGATCGCAAGCGGGGGGGCTCCTGGGGAGCGCGGCGTGGAAACCGGAGGAAGAACCGATCCCGGGCGTCCAGGGCTCAAGCTCGATCTGTCCTCGGGGCGCGGGTCGGAGGCGCCATGAAACCCAGGGCGCCTGCGACTTCGTCTGCGCTGGCGCGCCCGGAGGTCGCGGTGGTCGAGCCCGAGGTCGTGCGCCGCGAGCTGCGGGGTCTGCTGCTCTCTGATTTCTCGGAGCTCGGGGCCGCAGCAGGCTTCGGACGGCTGGTGAGGATGTTGGTGTCGGCGCCGCTCGTGCTCATTGGTGTCTTGACCGCAGCGGCAGGGTTCGCGGCGGGGCAAGGGTTCTTGGGACTCCTTGGGACCGTCATGACGGCGCTCATCGTCGGGGCGCTTCGCGATGACACGCGGATCAACGCTGCGCTCGAGCTGCTCGAACGCGGCGAGCTGCGCGGGGCCGAGGCGGGGATGCGCAATGTCGCCAACTCGAACGACCGTCAGTTCCAGCAGCGGCAGCGCGCCCGGATGTACCTCGTCGCGATCGCTTGGGCGCGCGCCGATCATCGCGAGGCGCTGCAGTGGATCCAAGACCGCAATCGCGGGATGCTGACGCAGGTGGGGGTCCCGCTCGATGAGCGCTTTGCATCGCTTTCCACCGAGGTCCAGCTGCTCGCGCTGCTCGGGCGCGGTGAAGAGGCCCATACGCTCCTCTCGCGGCTGCCTCCGTGCCCGGCGGATACCTCGCTCGAACACATGGCCGCACGCAGTGAGCTGCTCGTGGCGTTCGCCCTCGACGATCCGGAGCGGGTGTTCGCCAAGCTCGATGGATGGGAGCGCCGTTGGGCCCGGGCCGATCGCCTGGGCATGATGGGAGCGCTGCTCGGCTGGGCGTGGAACACACTCGGTCAGCGGGAGCGGGCGACGTACCTCATGATGGCCGTGCGCCGCGAAGGCGATCTCGAGTTCCTAGAGCGCCACTGTCCCCGCCTGCGCCGGGTCGTCGATGCGTTCGACGACACCGTGCGGCGCTACGGGTAACGATGGGCCGCGAGCGGCCGTCAACCGCCCTGTGAGCGGGGTTCTCCGTCTTCGTCTTCATCCGGATCGAGCGCGGCCGGATCGAGCGCGGCCGGATCGAACGCCGCCGGATCGAACGAGGGCGGATCGGCCGCTGGAAACTGAGCGGTGATGCTCTCGTCGGGTCCGAGGGTCGCGTGAGGATCGATCTTCGCGATCAGCGAAGCCGCCTGTGTGTGCTCCAGGACTTCTTCTTGATGGTGGGTTCCCGGGGGGAACGCCAAGCTCAGGACCATGGAACCACCGATGAGCGCCGCGACGATGCCGAGCGAGATCCCGATGGGGATGTGGAACGGCTCGACGATGCCGAACAGACCTTCGGCGACGATCATCTTGCCGCCGATGTACGAGAGCACGAGACCGAGCCCGTATTTCAGGTAGGCGAACTTGTCGAGCACGTTCTGCAGCAGGAAGAACATGGCGCGGAGGCCAAGCACGGCGCAGACGTTGCTCGTGAACACGATGAACGGATCGCGGCTGATCCCGAACACCGCGGGGATCGAGTCGAGCGCGAACACGACGTCCGAGGTCTCGACCATGAGCAGCACGATGAGCAGGGGAGTGGCGCGAATCGCCCCGCTCTTGCCGCGGACGAAGAACTTGTCTCCGTGATAGCGGCGCGTCAGCGGCAGCACCTTGCGCGCGAGGCGATAGGCGAGGTTGCCGGACGGATCGACGTCGTCTTCACCCGAAAACAGCAGGCGGATTCCCGTCCAAACGAGGAACAGCCCGAAGATGTAGAGCGTCCAGCTGAACATCTGGATCAGGCTGATCCCGACGACGATGAAGATACCGCGCAGGACGAGCGCGCCCACGATGCCCGCGAACAGCACGCGGTGCATCACGTTGGGGCGCACGTCCATGTAACGGAAAATGACGATGAAGACGAAGAGGTTGTCGACCGACAACGACTTCTCGATCACGTACGCGCTCAAAAACTCGAGCGCCCGCTCGGACCCGAACTGGACATAGATGAACGCGTTGAACGCGAGGCTCACCAAAACCCAGACGATGGACCACACGAGCGCCTCGCGCGTATCCACGGCCTTCGAGTTCCGATGGAACACGCCGAGGTCGAGGGCGAGCAGGGCGACGATGAGGAGCAAAAAGCCGCCCCAATACAGGGGCGAGCCCACGGTAGTCATGGCAATCAAGCGGGTTTCGACCTCTCAGGAGCCAAGGCGCTCCATGGACACGTCCTTCAGCTTCACGATCAGCTTACGGGGTTTGGCCTCCTCGCGGTACTCGACCTCGACGACGGTCCCCGTGAACCCGACATACGTGCCCGAAGGATAGCCGTGACCGAGCTTCTCGGCCGCGAAGAGCTCGTAGTCGATCGTGATCTCATAGAGGACAGGTTCGCGAACCTGCGCGGTGGCCTCGAACTTGCCGTACTGCGAGTTGCTGATGCCTGCGCCGAGCTCCGAGCCGCGCTCGAACTGCGCCTGTCCCTTGAATGCACCCGCTTTGCCCTTGAGCGCCTCGACATGGGCTTCGCGATCATCGGGCGACATGGAGTTGAAGGCATCGAGGTTCTTGGAGCCGAACGTCATGCTGTCGTCCTTGGGCTGCCAAGACTTGGGTGGTTTGAGCAAGTCTGTTTCTTTCTTCCTGTCCGGGACGCAGCCCGTGCCGAGACCGAGCGATCCGGCGAGCAAGGCGACAGAAAGAAACACAGTGGCCGCGGCGCGCATGGCGGGAAAGCTAACACGCAAGCCTCGCTTGTCCACGCGTGTTTCAGGGGGCGGCGTCGAGTCGTGACGCGGGCGGAATCGACGCAACCAAGGCGCGAGCGGCCTGCTCCGCGCGGTCGGCCTGCCGTCGCGGCGCTTCGAGCGTGACGCGAACATGGTATGCGAGCTGACCATCGGCTCGCGGCGACCAGCGGGGATAAGAGCCGATCTCGACATCGGGAAACGCGGCCACGACGACGTCGAGCAACGGCGCGAGGTGGCTTTCTTCGAGCGAGGTGTGCACGATGCATTGGTGCCATCCCTCGCCCCGAGGGAGTTCGCCAGGAAGCGCCTCCAGCTGTTCGACCTTGAGCTGAAGCAGGCCCGGTACCCCTGGAAGGATGTAGACGTGCGTCTTTCCCTCCGCGAGGTCGAGGCGGAGGACGGGCCAACCTTCGTCGGCGAGCAGTTGGGTTCCCGCAGGAAGGTCGGCCATGCGGAGCGCGTCGTCCGTGATGCTCGCGCCGTAGTGGGCATGGAGGCGCGCTGCCATCGCGGGGTTGCGCTGCAGGGGGCGGTGGGTCGCGGCCGCGATCGCGGCGAGCGTCATGTCGTCGTGGGTTGGACCCACGCCGCCTGCGGTAAATAGGATGTCTGCGCCTTCGGCGAGCCGCAGGAGCGCGCTGCCGATCGCTTCGATGCGATCCGGCACGATCGTGAGCTCACGCAGCTGGATCCCGCGGCGCCGCAGCATTTTGGCCAGGAAGTACCCGTTTTCGTCGCGGACCTTCGCGCGCAGGAGCTCGTCCCCGATCAACAAGATGGCGGCTTGGGGTACGGCGCGGTCGGACGGTTGATCGGTCATGGCGTCGACCCAGCATCGCATGAAGCCAGGAGCGCGTGGCGAAAGTCCCGCGGCCGCGCGCGCGGCGAACCCGATTTCGGGTGCATCGGTGGGCGATCGGCGCGGTTCCAGGCCGAGCCACGGGCCGCGTCGAGAGGTGTTGCAGGCGAGCGCTTGACCCAAGGTCCGCGAGGACGTAAGCAGCGACCCGCGATGCTCGATCCCAATACGCCGTACTCTGGAGACGCCGTGCTCGCGCTGGCCGATGGCAGGGTCTTCCGGGGCCGCGGCTTCGGGGCCCGGGCGACGGTCGTCGGTGAGGTGGTGTTCAACACCTCTCTCTCCGGGTACCAAGAGATCGTCACCGATCCATCGTACAAGGGACAGCTCGTGTGCCTGACGGTGGCGGAGGTGGGCAACGTGGGGTGCAACCGCGACGATGAAGAGTCGTCGGCTCCGGGCGCAGAGGCGTTGATCGTGCGCTCGCTCTCCCCCGTCGTGTCCAACTGGCGCGCCGAGATGTCTCTGCCCGAGTTTCTCGCCGCTCGCGGGATCCCAGGCATCGGAGACATCGATACTCGCGCGCTCACGCGACACCTGCGGACCGCGGGATCCGTGATGGGGGCGCTCTCCACCGAAGGCAAGAGCGCCGAGGCGCTCGTCGAGCTGGCTCGGACGGCCGCGCCCATGGAGGGCCGTGGCCTCGCGCACGAGGTGACGACGCCCAAACCGTACGTGTGGGACGAGCCGTCGTGGGAGATGAAGGATCCGCCGCCCGTGACCTCGCACGTCGTCGCGTTCGACTTCGGCATCAAGCGCAATATCTTGCGCAGGTTTCGGGACGTGGGCGTGCGCACGACGGTCGTGCCGAGCCAGAGCACCGCGGACGATGTCCTCGCGCTCAACCCCGATGGTCTGTTCCTGAGCAACGGGCCTGGCGATCCGGCGCCGCTCGAGAGCGTCATCGCGACGATCCGCGCGCTGCTGGAGCGCCGCCCCGATCTCCCCGTGTTCGGGATCTGCCTTGGCCATCAGCTCGTGTGCTTGGCGCTCGGCGGCCGCACGTACAAGCTCAAGTTCGGGCACCACGGGGGCAACCACCCCGTCCGGCACGAGCCGACCGAGCGCGTCGAGATCACGGCACAAAACCATGGATTCGCGGCTGCGCTGGAGTCGCTCGGGGGTGAAGCGGAGCTCACCCACCTCAATCTCTTCGACAGCACCGTCGCGGGTCTGCGGATGCTGCATCGCCCCGTCATGAGCGTGCAGTATCATCCGGAGGCCTCGCCGGGACCTCACGACGCGCAGCACCTCTTCGCCGAGTTTGCGGGCTGGCTGCGGCGCGACGCCAACGCGTGATCGGAGGCCGGTGGGACGCCGCGCTGGATGACGCGGCGTCCGCTGTGTTTGGATCGGAGGCTGGGCGGTCGAGGCTCGAGCCTCTGCTTGCGATCTTCGATCGCGAAGTCGGGGTGCTGCTCGAGGAGGACGGGTTCCGCGATCTGTTGCTCGCGATGCGGCTGGATTGGGCGCTATGCGACGTTCCGTGTCCGGGCGCCCGCGATCGCGCCGATACCTGGCTGCGCCGTGCCATCGAGGGGGAACTCGCCGACGTGCGCCCCGATCCCCAGTGGGTTGGGTTGCTCTCGACCCACGCGGGCTTGTTCGAGGTCTGGCCCGCCCCCGATGGCGCGTTCCTCCGGGATCTCGCGCACGGGGTCTGCTTGACGCTGACGCAGCCCACCGCGCTCGGCAGCCGTCCGCGAGGTCCCGCCGCGATTTGGGACGTGCGCGTGAAGGTGGACGCGGACGGGTGCGTCCTCTGTCGCGCGCCGCTTTCGTATCCGCCCGAGGCGCTCGACGTGCTGCGCGAGGTCGCGGTTCGGACGTTCGAGGGCGCCCCGGTCGGGCTGCTGGCCCTGCGCCGCGCGTGGCTTGCGAGCCAAAGGCAGTCTCGCCTGCAGCCCGCCCGGGCGTTTGCCCGGGCACTGCAGCCGCTCTCGCGGAACGGCAGGTAGGCTCCCGTCCCGGCGCGGCGTACACTCCATGGCATGGGGCGCGCTTCTCCAACGCCGCGTATGGCCGTGCTGGGTGCCGGGAGCTGGGGGACCGCGTTGGCGATCCACCTCGGCCGTCGCGGTTTCGACGTTTCACTCTGGTCGCGCAGCGAGTCGCACGCGGAAGCGATCCGCGCGCAAGGTCGAAACCCGAAGTACCTCGAGGGTCACGCGCTGCCGCCGGGCGTTTCCGCGACCTCCGATCTGGGTCACGCGGTCGCCGGGGCTAGCCTCGTCGTCTGTGCGATCCCTAGCCATGGGACGCGCCCGATCCTGCGCGAGCTCGCGGCGCTGCTCGGGGGCGGGCCGTGGCCTCACGTGCTGATCGCTGCCAAGGGCATCGAGGTCGACGCGCTCCTCACGATGGAGGAAGTCTTCCGCGACGAGTTCCCTCCGGCCGCCCATCCCCACGTCGCTGTGCTCGGGGGCCCGAGCTTCGCCGACGAGGTCGCTGCGGGCCTGCCCACGACCGTGGTGGTGGGCGCCCGGGAGTCCTCTGTACGCGAGGCGATCCAGCGGATGTTGTCCGACCAGATGGTGCGCGCCTACGCGACCGAGGACGTGGTGGGGGTCGAGCTCGGCGGCGCGTTCAAGAACGTCATCGCGCTCGCGGCAGGGATCGGCGATGGCGCGGGTCTCGGGCAGAATGCCCGCGCGGGCCTCATCACGCGCGGTCTCGCGGAGATCACCCGACTGGCGGTGGAGCTCGGGGCGCACCCGGGAACCCTGTCCGGGTTGGCCGGTGTAGGCGATCTGGTCCTGACGTGCACGGGGGGCCTATCCCGGAACCGTCGCGTCGGGGTCGCGCTCGGACAGGGCCGCTCCCTCGACGAGATCTTGGCCGAGATGGGGATGGTCGCCGAGGGGGTGCTCAACACCAAATCGGCCCATCGTCTGGCCCAGCGGGAGGGCGTGGACATGCCCATCGTGGCCGTGATGCATGCCATCTTGTACGAAAATCTCGGGGTCGGGGACGCGGTGGACGCGTTGATGGGCCGGCGCTTGAAAGCGGAGCGAGAGTAGCCAAGACGACCACGTACGGCCTTTTGGCCGCAGTCCCCAAGATCGCGTACACTACGGCGCACGGGCAGCCTCGGTGCCCGCGGAACTCATGCAAAACGGCACGCTCGAAGCCTGGAAAAAGTTCGCCGCGTTCGAGGTCTTTGGCGACTACGCGCCGATGAGTGGGTTCCGCTTGGTGATCAAAGTGGGTACGCGCATCGAGGCCCTCCACACCATGCTGGAGGCGCGCGCTCCCGAGAGCGAGCTCTTGGATCCCCACCTCGCGCGCTGGGTCTTGCGTGCGGGCCTCGGGCTCAGCCGCTCGGGCGTCGCGAGCTTCGTGTATGCGACTCCCGAGGAGGTCGTGGTCGTCGTCCGCTCCGACGCCCTGCGCGGTCGCTCGCCGCTGTTCGTGCACGATCAATTGGTGTCGCTCTATACCGCCAGGCTTTCGCTCCTGGCCGGACGCGAGCTTCCAGCGCTCGGCCAGATCTACGAGTTCCCGGACGTCGCCGTGATCCGCAAGGCGATCACGTCGCTCGTCGAAGACGTGGAAGAAGCCACGCCCATGCGAAGCTCGATTTGGCTGGGCGCTCAGCTACGCGGTCGCGGCCAGGCGTTCCACCCCTCCATGGTCGAGACGTTGGAGGAGCAAACGAGCCTGCTTTCGACCAACGGCGTCGACATGAATGCGCTCCCCGCTTGGTGGTGGCGCGGGATCGCGGCGGCCGTCCGTGCCGACGGAGCCGTCGAGGTCTACGACGAGCTGCCGCATGGCGAAGCCCTCGGCGCACTGATCCGTGCGGACGCCTGAGGGGCGGACGCCTGAGGGGCAGACGCCCCAAGCCCGCGGGCGCGGGCTCTACGTCCACGTTCCGTTCTGCGCGCGTGCGTGCCCCTACTGCGACTTCGACTTCGAGGTGGGGCGGCGCCCCGCGATCGATCGGTATTTCGCAGGCCTTGCTCGCGAATGGGAGGTGCGGAGCCTGGATCCCGGGTTCTCCACGGTCTACGTCGGAGGAGGCACGCCGTCGATGCTGGGGGCGGCGGGGCTTGGGACCTTGATGGCGTGGATTGGGGCGCGGCTGCCGGTCCGGCCCGCCGAGTGGACCGTCGAGCTCAACCCCGAACACGTCGATGACGCCTGCGTAGAGGCGGTCACCCGCGGTGGGGCCGATCGCGTCTCGCTCGGCGTCCAGACCTGGGATTCGGAGGGATTGCGCGCGCTCGGCCGGGTCCACGATCCCGCGGGGGCGTCGGCGGCCGTGCGCCGCGTCCGTGCGGCCGGACTGCGCGTGAGCGTCGACCTCATCGTGGGGTGGCCCGGGCAGTCGCTCGCGTCGCTTGGGCGAGACGTCGAGACGGTGCGGGACCTCGGGGTCGCCCACGTCTCGATCTACGCCCTGACCATCGAACCGGGGACGCCTTGGACCAAGCTCGTGCGCCGGGGATTGCGTCGGATGCCCGATGAAGGCGCGCAAACCGAGGCTCTCACGACCGCGGCCGCGCGCCTCGAGGCCGCGGGCTTCGAACACTACGAGGTCGCGAGTTACGGGCGGGGCGCCGAGCGGGCCCGGCATAATCTCGGCTACTGGCAGTTCCGGGACTACGTCGGCCTCGGCCCTTCGGCGGCTTCGGCCTCGTTCGATCGCGGGCGTGTCCACCGGCGCACCAACGTCCGCAGCCTCGCCGCGTGGTCGCAGGACCCGGGGGCCGCGACCACGGAGGACCTCGGGGGCGAGCACGCCGCAGCCGAGGGCTTGTGGGTGGGATTGCGGCACCTCCAAGGGATCGCGCTCGACGGCGCGGACGGATTTCTGGCGACCTTCCCCCAAGTCGACCGTCGCTGGGTCGAGCGTCGGGTCGCCACACAGGTCCTCCGCGGCAATCTGGAGTGGAAAGACGATGGGCGGCTACTGCGCCTCACGACGGAGGGGTGGCTTTGGCACGACGCGGTGGGAGCGGCGATCGTCGAGCCGTGAACGATGAAAAGTCCTGCTATTCTGTGCGTTGCGGTGTCTGCTCCCTTCACGACCACGCTGAGCGCGCGCCAACAAGAGGTGCTCGCCGCGCTGTGCCGAGATTACATCGTGACGGGCGATGAGGTGTCCTCCGCGGGGCTCGTTCGCACCCATGGATTCCGCTGGTCGTCGGCGACGATCCGCCAAGAACTCGCCGTACTCGAGCGCGATGGGTTCGTTCATCGCCCTCATCGCAGCTCAGGGTGTCTACCCACCCGCGCCGGGCTCGAGCGCTACGTTCGCTCGCTGCCCGCCCAGGTCGATCCGAGCCCGGATCTCGCCGCGGCCGTGGATCGCGGTCTGCGCGACGGGGGCCAGCACCTCGATACCAGCCTTCGTGCGGCCTCGTGCGTGCTGAGCGAGGTCGCAGGGTGTGTCGCCGTCGCGTTTTGGGGCTCGACGCGGAGCGGCAGAATCGCGGACATCGAGGTCGTTCCGCTCGTGGGCGGCCGCGCCTTGCTGGCGATGACCATGGACGACAAGTCCACGATCATGCGTCCCGTGTCGCTCCCCCGCCTGCGCCACGAGGGCCGCGATCTCGAGACGGAGCTCGTGCGGCTGCGCGGACGTCTGCGCGCGTTGTGTCGCGGCCGCACGCTGAGCGAGGCGCGGCTGGAGCTCTCGCGACGCCAGCAGGAGGAAGAGGCGCGGTTCGATACCCTGCTCGCGGAAGCGCTGCGGATTGGCCTCAATCTCTGCGCTGGGGCGTCGCTCGATCCTCTGTGGCTGCAGGTCTCGGGGCAGCCGACGCTCGCCAGGGGCCTGCCGCACCTCGACCACATCACCGATGTCCTCGAGCTGCTCGAGGATGTCCATCGCCTCGCGGACGTCTTGTGTCAACTCCTGCCGGAAGGGGACGAGGGCTCGGAATCCGTGCGCGCGAGCGTTCGGATGGGGCTCGAGGCCTCGGTCAGCACCGAAGAGAGCTTGGGAGGGATCGCCCTCGTGGGGTGTCGGGTCCGTGGGCAGGGTCCTCGCAACGAGGCGCGCACGGGAGCGGTCGCAGTGCTCGGGTCGGCACGGATGGATTACGCTGCCCTCATTCCTCTGGTAGAGTACGCCGCACGTACGCTTGCGACGCACACCGGCGCCTGAACGTAGGTGTGTGCTGCAATCACTCCAAAGCACGGCACGGGCGGCAACCATGGGGAAAGCATGAGCGCAGGAAAGGACCAGACGGACGGCGATGACAAAGGCGAGAAGGCCCACACGGGGCTCGAGGCCGAGATCGACCGCACCATGGCGGAGGCAGAGGCCGTGATCTCTGCGCTCGGTCACCAAGATGAGGATGAGGTCGATGACGATGTCGAGGACCCCTCCGTGACGATCGAGCGGCTCGCGGGTGAAGCCGCGTCGCTCAAGGACAAGTGGTTGCGGGCCGTCGCCGATCTCGAGAACTACAAGAAGCGAGTGCGGCGCGAGATCGACGATGCGCAGGTGCGCACCGTCCAGCAGATCTTGCCCTCCTTCTTGCCTGTGATGGACAACCTCGAGCGCGCGCTCGAGATCGCCGAGCCGGCGGCCAAGAGCGTCGGCGGCGATGTGGCCAAGAACGTGGAGCAGGTCGTGACCGGCTTGCGCATGGTCGCGTCGGAGTTCAAGGGCGCGTTGGCCAAGCACGGTGTCGTGCAGGTGCCGACCATCGGCACGCCCTTCGATCCGGCGGTCCACGATGCACTCCAGCAGATCGATTCTCCGGACTTCCCCCCTGGGGTCGTCGTCCGCGAGTTCGAGAAGGGGTATCGCATCGGCGAGCGGCTCATCCGCCCCGCGCGGGTGATCGTGGCCGGGGCCGGGTCCACCGGAACCGCAGGCGCCGGGGAGGGCGGGGCGGGGAACTGATATGGCGTCGGGGCGGATCATCGGGATCGACCTCGGCACGACCAACTCCTGCGTCGCCGTGCTCAACGGCGGGGAGGTCCATGTCATTCCGAACTCGGACGGCAATCGGACGACCCCGAGCGTCGTCGCGTTCACCGAGGAGGGCGAGCTGCTCGTGGGGCAGATCGCCAAGCGCCAGGCGATCACGAACCCCACCAACACGGTCTTCGCCGCGAAGCGCCTGATCGGCCGCAAGGCGAACGACCCGAACGTCGCGGAGCTCATCAAGCTCCTGCCCTACGACGTCACGGCCTCGAACAACGGTGACGCTTGGGTGAAGGTTTGGGACAAGCAGCATTCGCCCGCAGAGATCGGCGCCGCGGTCCTCACCAAGATGAAAGAATCGGCCGAGGCGTACCTCGGTGAGACGGTGACGCGCGCCATCGTCACGGTCCCCGCGTATTTCAACGACGCGCAACGCCAAGCCACCAAAGACGCTGGACGCATCGCGGGCCTGCAGGTGGAGCGCATCATCAATGAGCCCACCGCGGCGACCCTCGCGTATGGTCTGCACAAACGCCACGGCAACCAAACCGTCGCCGTGTACGACTTGGGCGGCGGTACGTTCGATATCTCGCTCCTGGAGCTGCGAGACGGCGTGTTCGAGGTGCTGGCCACCGCCGGTGACACGTTCCTCGGCGGCGAAGACTTCGACAACGTCATCGTGAACTGGTGTGCGGACCAGTTCCTGGCCCAGCATGGTGTGGACCTACGCCGCGAGAAACTCGCGACGCAGCGCCTCAAGGAAGCCGCGGAAAAGGCCAAGCAAGAGCTGAGCTTCGCGCTCGAGACCGAGATCAACCTGCCGTTCATCGCCGCGAAGGCAGGTCAGCCGCTCCACCTCTCCGTTCCGATCAATCAAAGAAAGCTCGAGGATCTCACCCGCTCGCTCGTCGATCGCACGCTCGCGCCCATCGAGCAGGCGCTGGCCGATGCCGAGCTGACCGTGGGCGACATCGACGAGGTGCTGCTCGTGGGCGGCCAGACGCGCATGCCGCTCGTGCAGCAACGGGTCCGGTCGTTCTTCGGTCGTGACCCGAGCAAGGTGGTCAATCCGGACGAGGTCGTCGCGGCCGGTGCTGCAATTCAAGGCGCCGTGCTCGAGGGCACCGTGGACAACGTGCTGCTGCTCGATGTGGTCCCCCTGCATGTCGGCGTCGAGACGCAGGGCGGAATCTTCGAGGTCCTGATCCCCAAGAACACGACCATTCCCACGCGCAAGGCGCAGGTGTTCAGCACCACCGTCGACAACCAACCGCTCGTGAACGTCCACGTGCTGCAAGGGTTGCGCGAGATGGTCGACGACAACCAGAGCCTGGCTCGGCTCCAGCTCACCGATCTTCCGCCGGCGCCGCGCGGCGTCCCGCAGATCCAAGTGACGTTCGACATCGACGCGGACGGCATCCTCAGCGTCTCGGCCAAGGACCTCGCGACCACGCGAGAGGCCAAGGTGCGCGTGCAAGCGACGAGCGGCCTGAACGAACAACAGATCGAGCGCCTGGCGGCGGAGGCCGCCACGAAGAAGGCCGAAGACCTCGGCAAGAAAGAGATGATCGAGCTGCGCAACCGCGCGGAGGCGCTCGTGTACACGTGTCGGCGTTCGCTCGAGGCCTACGGTTCGTCGCTGTCCGAGGTGGATCGCCAGGACATCGAGAGCGACGCCCAGCGGCTCGAGGATCTCTTGAGGGGCTCGGCGAGCGGGGACGCGCTCCGGCAGGCCCTCACCGCGCTCGAAAACTCCTCGCATCAAATCTATGAAGCCATGCTGGCGGATGGTTGAGGCATACGGCCGCGATGGCTGACTACTATGCCGTGCTCGGGGTGGATCGTCGGGCCAACGCCGACGACATCAAGCGAGCGTTTCGCCGCCTGACCCGGGAGTATCATCCGGACCGGCATCCCAACGATCCCGAGGTCCAGGATCGGTATCGCCAGATCAACGAGGCGTACAACGTGCTCGGAGATCCCGCAGCCCGGGCCAAATACGACGCAGGGCAACGCTTGCAGCAGGGCCTCGACCTCTCGCGGGGATTCGATGGTCGCAGCGCTCGCGACCTGCTCGGCAACGTGTTCGGGGACGTCTTTCGCAATCGCCGAAAGGAGCGCCGGAAAGGTCGAGACCTGCGCTACACCTTGACGGTTTCGCTCGTCGAAGCGGTGCTCGGCAGCCAACATGCGATCGAGTTCGAAGCCGGGGGGCCCTGCACCGACTGCGAAGGCTCGGGGACGCGTCCGGGGGGAGCGCCACCGGAGACGTGCTCGGTCTGCACCGGCCGCGGCGAGGTGAAGGGCGAAGGCCTGTTCGCGGGGTGGACCCGCTGCGGACGATGCGATGGAACGGGCATGTTCCAGAGCGACCCGTGTGGCGGGTGTCGGGGCCTCGGTCGACGGCGGCAGAAGCGTTCGTTTTCGGTACGGCTGCCCCCAGGCACGGATGGCGGAGCCGAGAAGGTCATTGCGGGCGCTGGGGAACCCGGCCGGTTCGGCGGGGAGCCGGGCGACCTGCGGGTCATGGTCAACGTTGCGCCGGATCCCTGGCTGGAGCGCCGTGGCGACGAGGTTTGGGGCGAACTCCCCGTCAGCGTCACCGAGGCTGCTTTGGGGGCCCGCGTCCCCGTACCGACCGTCGACGGGATCGTGATGGTCGATGTGCCCGCCGGCATCCGCAGCGGTACGAAGCTGCGGCTGCGCGGCAAGGGCGTGCCCATTCCGCGCGACAAGAGGACGGCCGGGGGCGCCGAGCGGGGGGATCAGCTGCTGCACGTCATCGTGGAGACCCCGCAGATCCGCGAGTCTGGGCCCGAGCGTGAGCTCCTCGAGCGCCTCGAGGCGCAGGCGGATGCGTCGATGCTCCCACGGCGGGCCAGTCATCGCGACGCGTTGGCCACCAAGCGCGAGCCTCCCGCATAGCGCGAGCCTCCCGCATCGCGCGAGTACGATACCCTATGGGGGCAGGGCGGCTCCCCCATGGTGTTCATCGATATTCAGCATCGGGAGGTCACCCTCAAGCTCGTCTACTACGGGCCGGCGCTGAGCGGGAAGACCACCAACCTGCAGCAGCTCCACCGGGCGATCGGATCCCACGCGGGCGGCCACCTCATCGAGCTCAACACCCGCGACGATCGCACGCTGTTCTTCGACCTTTTGCCCCTACGGTTCCAGACCCGCGGGGGCTTCCAGATCAAACTCAAGCTGTTCACGGTTCCGGGTCAGGTCATGCACACCGCGACGCGGCGCATCGTGCTGCAGGGGGCCGATGGCGTCGCGTTCATCGCCGACAGCCAGATCCGTGAAACGCGGAGCAACAACGAGAGCTTCGCGGATCTGCGCAACAACCTCCACGAGAACGGGATCTCGCCGGGAGACGTGGCCGTGGTGATCCAGTTCAACAAGCGCGATCTGCCCGGAATTCGTTCGGATGACGAGATCACGCGGATCGCCGCCAAAGGAAGCGAGCCCGTGTTCAAGGCCAGCGCTTTGCACGGCGTCGGCGTCACGGAGACGTTCTTGGGGCTCGCTGCGGCCACGTGGGAGAAGCTCGACGCGCGCTACGAGCTCCGCGAGAAGTTCGGTGTCACCGCGGGCGAGTTCATGGAACACGTCGAGCGCTTGCTCGGGGTGCGTTCCGGAGGCGGGGCATGAACGTGGTGCCCGTGTCCGATCGCGTTCCGCCGCTTTCCGAGCTGCTCCGCGCCGCGGAGCTCGAGCGTTGTCTGGCTCCGTTCTTGACCCCCGGAGTCGATGGTGTGCTCCTCTTCGACCGCGCCGGGGCGTTGTTTGCGGGCGCCTTGCTGCCGTCCTCGCCGATGTCGGGGTGGGAGCAACTCCCGCCCGAGGCCGAGGCATGCCTGCGCCGTGGCCCCAAGGAGACCTTCGGCCTGCAGTCGCACGTGTTCGATCTCCGACCTGCGTATGCCGCGACCGAGCGGGTGGGGGCGCTGGTCGTGTCGCGGCAGCCCACGCTCGGTCAGCCGCGAGACGCCAACTTGGTCGATGGTTTGAGCGCGGTGCTCGGCCAGCTGCTCCAGGCCGGGTTCGCGACCTGGGTCACCTCCGAGCTGCATCTGGCGACGAGCGAGTCCACCCATCGCGCCCTCACGGAGCGCAACGACGAACTCGAGCGCGCCGTGTCCCACATGCGCGAGCTCGACGTGCTCAAGAGCAACTTCCTGGCGACGGTCTCCCACGAGCTGCGCACCCCGCTGACGAGCGTGATCGGGTTCGCCGAGATGTTGCTCGAGGGCCTCGCGGGGCCGCTCAACGAGGAGCAGCGCGAGTGCGTGCGCACGATCCTCCATCGTGGCGAGGAGCTCCTCAATCTGATCTCCCGCGTGCTCGAGATGTCGCAGCTCGAGGTCGGCGCGGTGCGCTTGGACCTCGCCGCATGCGAGCTGCGCGACGTCGTCGTCCGAGCCTCCGAGACCGTGATGCTGGCGGCCAAGGCCGCCAATGTCACGTTCGTCCCTCGGCTCGAGGGCGCGCCACGGGTGTTGGCCGATGCCGAGAGCCTGCACCGCGTGCTCGTCAATCTGCTCGGCAACGCGATCAAGTTCTCCCGCCCGGGCGGCGACATCACCATTACGGCTGTGCCCGCGCCCATTCGGCGGCCCTTCCGGGAAGTCACCTTGTTTGGGGACGAGGCCGACGACGCCGTGCGGGTTTCCGTGCGGGATACGGGCATCGGCATTCCCGACGACAAGCTCGGTCGCGTGTTCGAAGCGTTCTACCAAGTGGACGCGAGCCCGACCCGCGAGCACGGGGGCGCGGGGCTCGGCCTCTCGATCGTGCGGAGCCTCGTCGAAGCCCACGGCGGCGAGGCCTGGGTCGAGAGCACCTTGGGGGAAGGGACGGTCGTGCACTTCACCCTACCGCTCGCCTCGGAGGCTGCCGCGGAGATCGATCCGGGCTGAGATCTCGGGCCTTTCGCAGCGCGGCCTCTCGGAACGCCAGGCCTCCCCCACGCGGTTCCGGCGGCTGAGCTCGGGCGCAGCGTGGATTGCAGGCGCGAGGATCGAGCTCCTCACCGTTGCGAGCCCGACCGGATCGCACAGGGTCGCGCCGCTTTGATGCATTGCGCCCGGCCGACCAGGTGTGAACAATAGCGACGCTCGATGAAGGTCACCCAGCAGCTGCAAGAACTCGAGACCCTCGCCAAGCGCCTCGGTGTCAAACTGAGCTACGAGCCCACCGGCGGCCTCGTGTCCGGAACGGGGGGCTTGTGCCGCGTCCGCGGCAACTACCGCTTGATCGTGGATCGTCGGCTCAAGCCGGGGGCCCGCGTGCAGGTCCTCGCGGACGCGCTCAGTCGCTTCGATCTCGGCGGGCAAGACCTCCCTGACGCGATCCGGACGTTGCTGGCCCCGCGTCCCGAGACGGGCACCTCCCCCGAAGCGGCCTAGTGGTGCGATAGGGGACTAGTTTCCCACCTCGGCTGCGCCGAGACCCGCGATGGCGGAAACCTGAGGTACGCTCGGGGGTCGGCAAGGAGGTCGCGGCCTGAATGGTGCGCGCAGCCCGTGGACTAGTTTGACCCGA
>Ga0315910_10000125_pt1 | contig 96566 bp, 62 predicted proteins | sample EdamamesoilMG_FD_204470 | JGI IMG/M metagenome (GOLD analysis project Ga0315910, IMG submission 204470) | Garden soil microbial communities collected in Santa Monica, California, United States - Edamame soil | ecosystem: Environmental > Terrestrial > Soil > Garden | place: USA: California...
ACCTCCATGCCCTGCGTGTCCGATCGGACTGCCGCGCCCCGAGTGCGACGGCTCGTGCGATCGCTCGCGGGGATGGTAGTTCCGGTCGCGCGGTCCGCCATGCGGCGCGCCTTGCGGAGCGCGCGGCGCGTGCCAGCCGTGGTTCGCGCGCGGAGCACGCGGCCCGCGGTCGGCCTGCGGGAAGGGGCGCGGCGGCGGCGGCAGATCGGGAAGCGGCGGGACCGGACCGTGCGCGACGACCGGCACGTTGCGCCGCTGCATCTTCTCGATGTCGCGCAGGTAGGCCCGCTCCTCGCGCGAGCAGAGCGACACGGCGATGCCGCGCGCGCCCGCGCGCGCCGTGCGGCCGATGCGGTGGACGTAGGTCTCGGGCACGTTCGGCAGCTCGAAGTTCACGACGTGCGAGATGCCCTGCACGTCGATGCCGCGCGCCGCGATGTCGGTGGCGACCATCACGCGCACCTTGCCCGACCGGAAGTCGGCCAGCGTCCGCTCGCGCGCGCCCTGCGACTTGTCGCCGTGCAGCGCGAACGCCGGCAGGCCGGTGCGCGCGAGGCGCTTCGCGACCCGATCGGCGCCGTGCTTCGTGCGCGTGAAGACCAGCGCGCGCTCCACCTCGGGCGCGCGCAGGATCGCCGCGAGCAGCGCCATCTTGTCGTCGCGCTCGACGAAGTGGACACGCTGGTCGATCGCGTCGACGGTCGAGCCGGGCGGCGCGATCTTCACCTGCTCGGGGTCGTGGAGGATGTCGCGCGCCAGCGCCGCGATGGGCGGCGGCATCGTCGCCGAGAAGAGCATCGTCTGGCGGCGCGCCGGCAGCCGCGACAGGATCCGCTTCACGTCGGGCAGGAAGCCGAGGTCGAGCATGTGGTCGGCCTCGTCGAGGACGAGGTACTCGATCCGCTCGAGCTTCGCGTGGCCCTGCCCGATGAGGTCGACGAGCCGGCCGGGCGTCGCGACGATCACCTCGACGCCGCGTCGCAGCGCGCGCACCTGCGGATCCTGCGAGACGCCGCCGTAGATCGAGACGACGCCGAGCCGCAGGTGGCGGCCGTAGTTCACGAAGCTGTCGGTCACCTGGCCCGCGAGCTCGCGCGTCGGCACCAGCACCAGCGCGCGCGGATGGGCGCCCGGTCCCTGATGGGTGCCGCGGTGCGTGGCGAGGCGCTGGAGGATCGGCAGCGCGAAGGCGGCCGTCTTGCCGGTGCCGGTCTTCGCGCAGCCGAGGAGGTCGCGGCCGGCGAGGAGCGGCGGGATCGCGCGCTCCTGGATCGGGGTGGGCGCCTCGTAACCGGCGTCGCGCACGGCGCGTTGCAGCGGTTCGTGGAGGCCGAGCGAGGAGAACGAAGGGGCGACGGACGCAGCAGTCGAATCGGTCACGCGGAACTCTTCTGGGAGACGGCTCGGGGGACAGTCCGCGGAGGACCGTCGTGGACGCGAAGCTTCGTGCGAGCCGGCAAGAAGAGGCGCGGCGCCCGAGGTATGGGCGCCGTCTGGAATGTCCCGCCCCGCCGAGTCTGCCCGGCCGGATTCGAAGGGGTTTTCCGAGATCCGACTACCTCGGCGGGACGAGACGGCGGCAACTTTACGTCGATGACCCCTCGATGCAACCCCGACTTTCCTCGCGCCTTCCCCCTAGGGTCGCGAGGAGCAACCACTTTTTTCCGGTGGCGCGCGGCGGCGGAACCGTGCGTTGAACTTCCTGCCACTCCTGCCAGAACGGCGCCACGCGGCTATTTTCGGCGTCTCACTCGGCTGCCCGCGGAGCGCGTCCTGTCGATGCGTCGGCTCGTTGCCAGCGCCTTTGCACTGCTCTTGCCGATGGCGGTCATCCGCCCCGAGGGCGACGACTCCGACGCGCTGGCCTCCCGCGTCGACGCCTTGCTGGCCACCGCCTGGAAGGCGGAAGGGATCGAGCCGGCACCGGCCGCCGACGACGCGACCTGGCTCCGCCGCCTCAGCCTCGACCTGCGCGGCGTCGTCCCGACCGGCGAAGAGGCCGCCGCCTTCCTCGCCGACGCTTCCGCCGACAAGCGGGCGCGCACGATCGACGCGTGGCTCGACGGCCCCGACTTCGCCCGCCACCTCTCCTATCGCTGGAGCAACGTCCTCTTCGCGACGGCTCCGCGCGAGCGGCAGCGGTGCGAGGCGCTGCTGCGGCCGTGGCTCGAGGCGCAGTTCGCCGCGAAGGCGCCCTTCTCCGCGATCGTCACGGGCGTCGTCGCCGGCAGCGAGTGGACGCAGTACCCGGCCGCCGCGTCCTACGTGATGACCTACCAGGACTCGATCGAGACGCTCGCCGGCGGCGTCGCGCGCTCCTTCCTCGGCCTCCAGATCCAGTGCGCGCAGTGCCACGACCATCCGTTCGACACGTGGAAGCAGGCCGAGTTCAACCGCTTCGCCGCCTTCTTCCTCGACCTCCGCTCCGACCACGTCGCCGGCCCGAACCACACCACCGTCTTCCGCGTCCTCGACCGCAACCCCGAGTGGGACTTCCAGGACCGGCTGAACAAGATGGTCGTCCAGGCGCGCCGCCCGTCGGCGGGCATGAGCGGCGGGATGCGGCCCGAGATGGCGCCGAAGGCGGAGGGCGACGCCGTCGTCTTCGAGGACGACGTCACGGGCGCCGACGCCGGCATGGAAGGCGCAATGGCGGCGCGCGCGAAGGCGAACGCCGACCAGCTCGCGGCGATGGAGGAGCTCCTCGCCGTCGCGAAGAGGACGAAGAAGCGCGAGGACGTGCTGCGCGACTACGCCTCCGACGCCGAGCGGATGGCGGGCCTGCTCGCGCGGCTGCCCGCCGACGCGCGCGACCTGATCACGCGCTACCGCGAGCGGCGCGCCGCCTTCACCGACGCGGCGTTCCTCGACGGCGTGCCCTACGCCGACGACGAGAAGCGGACGCGCCGCGCCGCGCTGGCCGAGTGGATCACGCGGCCCGCCAACCCGTGGTACGGCCGCACGATCGCGAACCGCGTCGTCGACGAGCTCTTCGGCCACGGCGCGATCGAGCCGATCGACGACCTCAGCGGCTCGAAGGATCGCGTCGTGCCGGAGCTGCTCGACCTGCTGGCGGCGGCGTTCACGAAGGGCGACGACGTGCGCGTGCTCTACCGCGCGCTCTGCCGCACGCGCGCCTACGCGGCGGGCCACGCTCCGGCCGACGCGGGCCCGCTCGGCGCCAAGCTGGAACGGTGGCTCGCGGCGCAGCCGATGCGCTCCTTCACCGCGGAGCAGCTCCTCTTCTCGCTCGCGCGCGTGACCGCGCCCGACGGGAGCTGCCAGCTCGGGCCGGCCGAGAGCGACTTCCTCGTCGAGCGCGACCGCAAGGCGCGCGTCGACAAGCTGAAGGCGTGGTGCAGCGGCGACGCGCCGACCGGCAGCGCCGAGTTCGAGCCGAGCATCCCCGCCGCGCTCTACCTGATGAACGGCGACACCACCGCGCGCGCCGCGGCGCTGCAGCAGGTGCCCGCCCTCGCCCCGCTGTTCGAGGCCGGCGCGCCCCTCGACGCGCCGCTCGACGCCCTCTTCCTCCGCACCCTCTCGCGCCTCCCGACCGCCGCCGAGCGCGAACGGTTCGCCCGCTTCCTCGCCGACGGCGAGGAGGGCCGGTTGCGCGCGATCGAGGATCTCTTCTGGGCGCTCCTCAACTCCACCGAGTTCCACACGCGGAGCTGAGGCGACGATGGGCTGCTGCGATCGCGGAGCGGACGAGGAGCGCGGCGCGACGACGCGGCGCCAATGGCTGGCGCACGCGGCGCGCTTCGGCGGCGCGGCGCTCCTCGCTCCTTCGCTCGCCCGCCTCTTCGCGAGCGCGGCGGCGCAGGAGACTGGCGCGCGCGCGAAGAAGCACCTGATCCTCCTCTGGCTCGCCGGCGGCCCGAGCCAGATCGACACCTTCGACCCGAAGCCGGGCGCGCCGACGAACGGCCCCTTCAAGGCGCTGCCGACCGACGTGCCGGGCTGGCTCTTCTCGGAGCACCTGCCGCGGCTGCGCGAGCGCGCCGGCCAGCTCGCGCTGCTGCGCACGCTGCGCTCGACCGAGGGGAGCCACTCGCGCGCGACCGACCTGCTCCACTTCGGCTGGACGCCGACGCCGTCGATCCACTTCCCGACGCTCGGCTCGATCGTCGCGCACCAGCTCGGCGACCGCGACCATCCGCTGCCGCCCTTCGTGCAGATCGACGGGATGCTCGGCAGCAGCGGCTACCTCGGCGTCGAGGTCGCGCCGTTCATCGTCCGCGACCCGACCGGCAGGATCGACAACCTCGGCTACCGGCGCGGCGTCGACGCGGCGCGCATGGATCGCCGCGAGGGGCTGCGCTCGCTGCTCGAGGAGGGCTTCCGCGCGCGCGGCGGCGGACCGACGGGCGCGGCGCACGACTCGCAGCGCACGCGCGCGCGGCGGCTGATGGACACCGAGCTCGTGACCGCGTTCCAGCTCGAGGAGGAGAAGGAGTCGGTGCGCGACGCCTACGGCCGCGGCAAGTTCGGGCAGGGCGTGCTCCTCGCGCGGCGCCTCGTCGAGCGCGGCGTCGCGGCCGTCGAGGTCTGCCTCCGCGGCTGGGACACCCACAACGACAACTTCACCACGACGCGCGCGCTCTGCGGCGAGCTCGACCCCGCCTTCGCGACGCTGATCGACGACCTCGGGCAGCGCGGCCTGCTCGACGACACGCTCGTCGTCTGCATGGGCGAGTTCGGCCGCACCCCGCAGGTCAACGCGACCGACGGCCGCGACCACTGGATCTCGAACGCCTGCGTCGCCTTCGCCGGCGGCGGCACGAAGGGCGGCACCGTCGTCGGCGCGACCGACGAGACGGGCGAGCACGTCGTCGGCGAGCCGGTGCGCGTGGCCGACCTCTACGCCACCTTCGCGAAGCTGCTCGCGATCGACGGCACGCAGGTGCTGACCGGAACGGCGATGCGCCCGATCGAGCTGATGGACCCCGAGGGCGTGGCGATCAGCGGCCTGATGCGGGGCTGAGCGGACGCGCCGCTGCGGCGCGCTCCCGCACCCGAGCCGCCTCACTTCAGGCGCGTCAGCTCGATCGTCGCGACGACCGCTCCATCCTGCGGTTCGAGTTCAATGACGGCCGTGCGGTAGCCTTGATCGACGCCGGCGAAGAGGCGGTAGCGCGGCGCATCCCAGAGGCGCCCCTCGGCGCGTCCGTGGTCGTCGCTCTTCCACTTCGCGAGGTCGATGACGACGTCGCCCAGCAGCGCGCGCACCATCACGTTCGTCCCGGGCAACGGCGCGCGACTGTCCGCGTCGACCACCTCGATGCGGCAGGGCAGCGTGGCGACCGAGCCGTCGGCGCCACGGATCGCCGGCAGCTCGATCACCACTTCGTCGACTGGCACGCCGGGCTGCTTCACCGCGATCTCGATCTTCCGTTGCGCAGCAGGCCACCGGCTCTCCAGATCGGGGACGCCGCCCCGTCCGCCGGACGAGCGTTCGTCGGCGTGGAGGTAGAGGAGCCCCGCGCCGGCGGGCGCCGCCGCGAAGGCGAAGCGGCCGTCGCGATCGGTCGTCGCCGTGCCACCCGAGACCGAGCGGCCCCCACCCGGAGAGACATGGAGCTCCACGTCGCGGAACGCGATCGGACGGCCGCTGCCGAGCTCGACGAGGCGGCCGCGCCACTCCCCGCTCGGCAGGGGCGCCCGGACCGTGACGGTCGTCGCGTAGCTCGTCGCGCGCGGCACCGCGACCTCGGCGTGCTCCTTCACGCCTCCCGCCGCGATCTCGAGCGAGTAGCGGCCGGGCCAGAGTTCCATCCGCGCGACGCCGTCGTCGCCGACCGCCGGCATGAGGCGCTTCCTGGCTGCTGCATCGTCGAGCAGCGCGAAGTGCGGCCCCTCCAGCGCGGAACCGCCGAGGAGGCGCGCTGCGGTCGCGGGCTGTCCGTCGGGCGTCACGAGCTGCAGTTCGACCGCGACCGGCTCGATCAGCGTCGCCTCGACGCGGGCCGTCGCGCCGGCCTCCACCGTCGTCGCGCGCCCGTCGGCGAAGCACGAGTCGTCGAACGGCCACGATGCGACGCCACGGCCGCGCTCCGCGTCGACGCTGTCGTCACGCGCCACCTCGTCCGCGCCGACCTCGAACGCGGCGAGGTCGAAGCGTCCCGAAGGCAATCCCGGAAAGCGGACGAGCCCCTCGTCGTCGCCCTCACCGCGCCACGCGCGGCGGCCGTCGCCGTCGAGGCGCTGCAGGAGGACGGTCGCGCCAGCGACCGGAGCCCCGTCGCCGTCGAGGACCGCCACCTCGAGCGTCGCCTCCTCCTCGAGCGCGACCTCGATCGCGTCGTCTGGCGACTCGACCACCCGCGACCACGTCGCGCAGCCGTCGGCGCGGGCGACCAGCAGCCAGCGGGCGCGCGGCAGGTCGCGGAAGGCGAAGCGGCCGTCGGGCGCCGACGCCGTTTCGAGCAGCGGCTTGCGGCGATCGACGCCGTCGGGCGACTCATCGGGATGGAGCAGGTGGAGGCCGAGCCGCGCGGCGCGGTTCACCGTGCCTCCGATCGCGATCGGCCGCACGCCTCCGTCGTCGCGCGCGAGCGCGATGGCGACATGCGGCGGCTCCCTCTTCGCGTCGAGGTCGAGCCGCAGCGACGCGGCGGCGTAGCCGACGGCAGCGACGTGGACGACGACCGTGCGCGGCCCGCCGCCCCGCCGCTCGTCGAGCCACTCCGGCAGGACCGCGAAGCGCTCGCCGATCCCGAGCGGCACGAAGTGGCGGCCCGGCGGGACGTCGCCGCCTGCGGAGTAGCCGCGGTTGACGCCTCGCCGCAGCAGATCGCCCGTCTCCGCATCGAGCAGCAGGAGCGCAGCCTGCTCGATCGGCGCGCCGCTCTTCGCGTCGGTCAGATCGAAGAGGGCGTCGCTGCGGACGAGTCGCGGCTCCCATGTCGAGCCGACGTGCTGGTCGAGCTCGCCGGCGTGGAGATAGCCGGTGGCGCTCGCGCCGACGGTGAAGCGCGCCGCCGGCAGCGAGAGGAAGGCGAAGCGCCCGTCGTCGTCCGCGCGCAGCATCTGGCCGAGGAAGGTCGCACAGGCGACGTAGCGCGGCGCGTCGGGCAGGTGGCGCGCGACGCGCGTGATCCACGGCTCGCCCGATTCGACCACGGCACCGACCCCCATCCGCGCGCGCGGGATCGGCCGCCCCTCGCTGTCGCGCACGACGCCGCGGATCTCCCGCTGGCGCGGCAGCACGACGCGCAGCGCCTGCCGGTCGCCCGCGTCGGCAGCGAGGTCATGCACTTCGACGGCGGCGAACCCCTCCTTCACGAAGTGGAGCGAGCCGAGGAGATCGCCCGGCTCGGCGACGGCGAAGCGACCCTCCGCGTCGCTGATCGCGACTCGCTGTTCAGCGACGGAGGAGAGATCGAGGCCCGCCATTCCAAGGCGGCCCTCGGCGTCGTCGGTCAGCCCCAGGCGGTTCGCGACGACGTTCACCCCCGCGATCGCCGCTCCTTGCTCGTCGACCACGACGCCGGCCGTGAACGGCGGCGCCGCCGGTTCGCGCGGCAGCGCCTCGCGCACGGCGCGACCCACCACCGCTTCGCCGCGATCCGACGCTGCGCCCCGCTCCGCCGCCGTGCCGCGCTCCTGCGCGCCCCCGCCCTCCGCCGCCGCGACCGCGATCGGCGCCTCGCGCGTCTCCTCGTCCGCCGCGACTCCCTTCCACGGCTGCACCAGCGCCACGCTCCCGCTCGCGATCAGCAGCGCCGCGACCGCGAGGGGCAGCGCCTTCGTCTTGGTCGCCACGATCGCGGGCCCTCCGATCCACGGGACGATCGCCGCCATCCAGCCGTCGCGCCGTCCGCCGTGGACGACGTCGAGGCGGCGGCGCAGTTGCTCGAGGCCGCGCGCGAGGCGGCTCTTCACCGTCGCGAGCGGGACGCCGCTCGCCGCCGCGATCGCGCTCGGCGCGCGGTCGAGGAAGTAGCGCTCGAAGAGCGTGCGGCGGAACGGCTCGTCGAGCGCCTCGAGCGCCGCCGTGATCCGCCGCGTCAGCTCGAGCTGCGCCGCCAGCTCATCGGCGGGCGGCGTCGCCTCGGGCCGCGCGACCGCCTGCTCGCGCGCGAGGCGCCGCGCATCGGCTTCGCGCTCGCGCCGCATCAGCCGTTGCGCGACGCGCCGCAGCCAGCCGCGGAAGGCGACGCCCGTCTCGGGCCGCTGCGCCCACGCCGCCGCCACCGTCCGCGCGGCGAGCTCGTCGGCCGCATCGGCGCCGCCGGCCAGCCCGCGCGCGAGCCGCCGCACGAAGGCGAGCTGCTGCGCCAGGAGCTGCGGATCGAAGGCGGGTGCAGGTGCGTCCATCCAGCGTCCTCATGCGCGCCGACGCGCGGGAGGATGCGCGCGCCTCACGCCTGGCGCGCGCGCAGCTCCTCGCCGTAGGCCGGTTCGGCGACGATCCGCGCGTCGTCGACCGGCGTGCCGACCGTGAAGTGATAGAGGCTCTGGAACGCTCGGTCGCCGAATCCCAGCAGCTCGTGGACGACGTCGTCGAAGTAGCAGCCGATGCCGGTCGCGCGCACCCCCTGCGCCTCCGCTTCGAGGTAGAGCTGCTGCCCGACGAAGCCGCTCTCCCAGAAGAGGCGGCGGTAGCGCCACGGCGCGCGCGCGACCTCCGCCTCGAAGCGCGCGAGCATCGCGACCGTGAACGCGCCGTCGGCGGCGATCTGCTGCCCGCAGCTCATGAGCTGCGCCGTGTCGCGCCAGTCGCCCGGCTTCAGGAGCCAGAGGCGCGTCGGCGCCGGCGGCTCGACCGGAGTCCACGCGAACGGCGCGCGAATCGCGGCGCGCAGCTCGGCGACGGCGGCGGCGCGGCGCGCCAGCAGGTAGAGGCCGGGCGCGACGCCATCGACGCGATGGACGAAGAGGAGCAAGTGGACGAGCGGCGCGGCGGGCCACGCGTCCCACGGCGGCGCGGCGCGCGGGAGGACCGAGTCGAGCAGCGCGAAGAACGCCTCCTTCGCGAGCGTCGGCCGCGGATCGAACGCGACGGCGCTGCGGCGCTGGCGGATCAGCGTCGCGGCGCGCGCGGCGCCGCCGACGCGTGGAAGCGCCGCGGAACGGAGCGGATCGGGCGGCGCCGCGACGCTTGCTTCTCGCTCGTCGCGTTCGTCGCGCTCCCCCGCCGGCCGGATCGTCGCCTGCGCCGCGAGCTCGATCACCGGCCAATCGACGTGGTCGGGGCTCAGCACGTTGGCGCGGCCGCTGAAGCGCGCGTCGCCAGCGTCGCGCGCCAGCGCAGCGACGAGCTCCGCGACCGCCGTCCCATCGACCGCGCCGCCGTCGACCTCGATCCAGAGCAGCGTCTCGGGCTGCTCGCGGTCGTGCGCGGCGAGGTGGGCGAAGTCGGCGTCGCGGTCGAGGCCGATCAGCCGTGCGAGGCGCGCGTCGCCCGCCTCGTCCACCCACGTCGCCCGCCAGCCGAGCGCCGCCGCCGCGAGGCGCAGCGACGCCAGCGCGTGGCCGAGGTCGTGCTGGCAGTAGCGGAACGCCCGCTCGCCGTACTTCCACGCCTCCCGCCAGTGGATCGACGTGAGCGCGACGCCGAAGCCGCCGCGCCGCGCCGCCGCGTGGTCGCGCGCGCGCGCCACGGTCGCCGGCGCGAAGGCGACGCGCTGCTCCAGGAGGTGGTCGCGCGGCAGGTAGTGGTGGACGCCGGGCGGAAGCGCGTCGCCGCGCGGGACGACGAGCCACCCTTCGGTCGGGTGGAGGTTGCCGCTCGACGGATTGGCGCGCAGCGACCAGCGCGCCGCGCCGGCCCGCTTCCACGCGGTGAGGCCGAGCGCCAGCTCGAAGAACGCGCCGAGCGACGCGAGCGACGGCGCTGCCGGCGGGACGGCGCCCGCAGTGAGCAGGTCGGCCCAGCTCGTCGCCACCGCGTCGGCCGCGAACGGGAGCAGGAGGCGCGGCGCTCCCTCCCACGTGCGGAAGGGAGCGGGCTGCGTCTCCCAATCGAGGTAGCCGAGCGACGGCGCGTAGCGGCCTGGCCGGTGCTTCGAGCGCTCGTGGTAGCCGAGCACGACCTCGAGCGGCGAGAGCGGTCGCTCGCTCAGGCGAGCAGCTCGCTCACCGCCGCGCCGTCGGGGTCGATCAGCTTGGTCGGCCGGCGCGTGGTCGGGTTGAACTCCTTGTCGCGGTCGAAGCCGAGGAGCTGCGCGAAGGTGGCGAAGAGATCGGCCACCTGGACCGGCCGCTCGACGATCGACTCGCCGCGCTCGTCGGTCCTGCCGACCGCGACGCCGGGCTTGAGGCCGCCGCCGCCGAGCAGCGCGCAGAAGTTGTTGGGCCAATGGTCGCGCCCGCCGCCGGCGTTGACGCTCGGCGTGCGGCCGAACTCGCCCATGCAGACGACGAGCGTGTTCTCCCAGTGGCCGCGCTCCTTCAGGTCGTCGACCAGCGCCGAGAGCGCCGGGTCGAGCGCGCCGCAGAGCTGCGCCTGGCGCGCGAAGTTGTCGGAGTGGGTGTCCCAGCCCGGCAGCTCGACCTCGACCGCGGCGACGCCCGCCTCGATCAGCCGCCGCGCGAGCAGCATCCCCGCGCCGAACGGCCGCAGCCCGTAGCGCTTGCGCGTCTTGGCCGGCTCCTGCGACAGGTCGAAGGTCTTCCGCAGCGGCGACTGCATCAGGCGGCGCGCGGCGCGCCGGCGCGTCTCGAAGAGATCGACCGTCCGGCCGCCGTCGTGGTCGCGGAACTCCGCGTCGATCGCGGCGCGCAGCGATTCGAGACGATCGCGCTGCGCGGCGCCGTCCGGTTTCTCGCACGCCTCGCAGGTGAGGTTCGCGACCTGCTCGGTGCCGTCGGCGATGAAGAACGGGGCGCAGTCGGCGGGCAGATGGCCGGGGCTGCGCGGCGTGCCGCCGATCTGCACGAAGGGCGGCAGGTCGCCGTCGAAGGTGCCCACCTCCAGCGCCGCGATCGCGCCGAGCGTCGGGTAGTCGACGCTCGGGTTCGGGCGGTAGCCGAAGTGGAGCAGGTCGCGCGCGCGGCCGTGGCTGCTCTCCTTCGAGGTGAGCGTGCGCACGACCGAGAGGTGCTGCGCGCGGCGCGCCAGCTCGGGCAGGTGCTCGGTGAAGCGCCAGTCGCCGATGCCGGTCTCGGCCGCCGCGAACGGCCCGCCCGTCGCGGCGCCCGGCTTCGGGTCGAAGGTCTCGAAGTGGCTCGGCCCGCCGTCGAGCCAGACCAGCACGAGCTGCTTCTTGCGGACGCCGGGCGCCGTCTGCGCGAGCGCGTGCCGCGTGATCAGCTCGAGGAGGGCGGGCGCGACCGCGCCGGCGGCCGCGCCGCCCGCGAGGCGCAGCAGCAGGTCGCGGCGCGACCAGAGCGCGCTGTCGGCGTGGCGGGTCTCGCGGTTCGGAAGGTGGAGCATCGGTGCCGCCATCGCGCTCAGTGGTTGACCTGGAACTCGGTGCTGTTGAGCAGCGCCCAGCGCAGCTCGTCGAACGCGCCGGGCAGCGCCGCGTCGCCGGCCGGCAGCAGCTCGAGCAGCCGCTTCGCCTCGCGCTCGGTCGGGAGACGGCCGATGGTCCGCAGCCAGAGCGGCGAGAGGCGCGCGACCGGCGCCTTGCCGGCGTCGGCGAACGCCGTCCAGCCGAGCGCCGCGCGATCGCCCTCGCTCGCCGGCGACGTGCTGAACGCGCTGTTCATCGCGAAGAGCGCCTGCGGGATCGTCGCCGACCACCAGATGAGGCCGGTGCCGTCGGGCGCCGCGCAGCTGTTCATCAGCTCCTTCACGAGCTTGCGCATCCGCCAGCCGTCGCGCGCCGCCGCCTCGTCGCCGAGGTCGGCGCTGAACGCCGGGTCGGTCGCCTTCAGCAGCGAGCGCGCGAACTGGTCGAGCGTCATCGCGCGCGCCGGATGGGCGGCGTACCAACGCTCGGCGCGGCCCGCCTCGTAGGCGTCGGCGGTCGTCGCGGCGCCGAGCGCGTAGGCGCGCGTGCGCGCGAGCGCGGCGAAGAGGAAGCGCAGGTCGCTGCCGTGGTCGAGGAAGGCGCGGCCGAGGACCGGCAGCAGGTCGGGATGGATGCGGTCGATCCCGCCCGACAGGTCGTCGACCGGCTCGATCAGCCCCTTGCCGAGCAGTTGCTGCACGACGCGATTCGCGACCGACGCGCCGAACCACGGATTGCCGGGCGCCACGACCCAATCGGCCAGCGCCGCGCGGCGGCTCGAGTTGCGGCGCGGCGTGAAGTCGCTGCCGTCGGGGAAGCCGGCGACCGAGAACGACTCGCGGTGGTCCCAGTACTTCTCGACCAGCGTCTTCGCGTCGGGCGCCAGCGATTCGGTGAGGAGGTCGATCCGGTCGCGCTGCTTCGCCATCTGCGCGGCCGCCTTGTCGCCGGCGCGCCCCGCCTGCGACAGCAGCCGCACGAGCTCCTGCAGCGACTCGGTGTCGGGCCGCTCCACCATCGGACGGCCGAGGTCGGCGCCCATGCCGCCGTCGGCGTCGGCGTCCGTCCCGTCGTCGTTCGTGCCGTCCTCGTCGCCGCCCGCGTCGCCGCCCGCGTCGCCGCCCGCGGCGCCGCCGTCCATCGCGGCCCGCTTCGGATGGCGCCGCGCGGTGCGCTCCTTGTCGGCGCCCGCCTGCGCCTTGTACTCGAGCTTGCGCAGCCGCTTGGCGAGCGCGCGCTCGGGCGGCAGGTCCTCGACGATGAAGCCGCAGTCGATCACCGACTCCTCGAGCTCGTCGTACTGCTCGTTCGGCCCGCCAGCGGTCATGCCACCCATGCCGGCGCCGTCCGCCTCGCCCTCGCCGTGCTTCGAGGCGTAGCGCCGTTCGAGGCGACGCTCGACCGCGGCCATCGCCTGGTCGCGCTGCTCGCTGTCGCGCAGCGGCGCGAAGTCGGCGCGCACGTCGGCGAAGAAGCCGGCGAAGCGGTTGAAGTCGGTCTGCTTCCAGTGGTCGAAGGGATGGTCGTGGCACTGCGCGCACTGGATCTGCAGGCCGAGGAAGGAGCGCGCGGTGATGGCGGTGAGCGACTCGATCGAGTCGAAGTAGGCGAGCATCAGCCCGCAGCCGTCGACGTCGGCGCCGTTGCAGGTGTCGGTCAGCAGTTCGCGCACGATCGCGGCGAACGGCTTGCCCGCCGCGAACTGCTCCTCGAGCCACGGCCGCAGGTAGGGGACGAGGCGCGTCGAGTTCATGCCGGCGCTGACCAGCAGCAGCTTGGTCCAGCGCGACGCCATCTGCGCGGCGAAGCGGCGGTCGGCCAGGAACGCGTCGATCGTCGCGCCGCGCTTCGCGGGCGACGGGTCGGCGACGAAGCGCTCGATCTCGGCGGCCGACGCGACCTCGCCGCGCAGGTCGAGGCTGACGCGGCGCAGCCACGTCGCGTCGTCGACCGGGCGCGGCGGCGCGAGCCCCTGCGCCTTCCAGCCGGTCTCGAAGACGAGGTCGACGTAGTCGGCCAGCGCCTGCGTGTCGGCGAACTTCGCGGGCGCGGTCGGCAGCGGCGGCGACTCGACCAGCGCCTTCTTCGCGTCGGCCGCCGGGGCGTACTCCTGCGCCGACGTCAGCGCCGTCGCGAGGACGACGGCGGCGGCGACGACGAAGAGGACGCCTCGACCTCGCACGGGTGGCCTTTCTCGGCCCGGGTCGGAGAGCCCGGGCGGACGGCGGGCATTACACCGGAGGAATCGCCGATCGTCCACGCCGCGGGGCGCGCGGCGCGCCAGCCCGGGCGTGGCGGCGAGGCGCGGAAAGAATCTCCGCTCGCGCGGCGCCCCTTGGCGCGGAGCGCGTCGGCCGCGACGATGCCGCCGTCGTCCCGTCCGACGAGGAGCCTCGATGAAGTTCCGCTGGTCGATCGCGTCGTTCGCCGCGTCGCCGCTGGCGCTGCTGCTCGCCTTCGCGCCGCAGCAGGGCGAGCCGCCGCGCAAGCCGGCCGTCGCGCCCGCCGCGCCCGCGGGCGTCGCGCCGCCGCGCCCCAACCTCGTGCTGGTCACGATGGACACGACGCGCGCCGACCATCTCGGCTGCTACGGCTACGAACGGCCGACCACGCCGCAGCTCGACCGCCTCGCCGCCGAGTCGCTCCTCTTCGAGAACTGCCAGTCGACCGTCACGATCACGACGCCGAGCCACGCCTCGATCCTGACCGCGACCTACCCCTTCGAGCACGGCGTCGCCGACTTCTCCCACAAGAAGAGCGAGGCGGAGCAGCAGTCGAACGCCTTCGTCTCGGTCGCCGGACTGCGGAGCGTGGCCGAGCTCCTCGCCGAGCAGGGCTACGCGACCGGCGGCTTCGTGACCGCCGCGACGACGAAGCGGATCACCGGCCTCGCCGCCGGCTTCGCGGCGTGGAGCGAGCCCGACGACGAGGTGCGGCCGGGGGCGGAGGCCGCGGCCGACGCGGTCGCGTGGCTCGCGACGGCGCCCGAGCCCTTCTTCCTCTGGCTCCACTGCTTCGACGCCCACGAGCCGCCGCGCAACGACGTGCCGCTCGACCGCGCCGAACTCGCGCCGGACGACGCGCTGCGCCGCCACATGGAGCGCTGCGGCATCGATGCGACGAAGCTCGGCGCCGGCAAGGTGAAGCCCGAGACGCGCCAGGCGCGCGCCGAGCAGCAGATCGCGCTGTACGACGCGGGGCTGCGGCGGATCGACGACGGCTGGGCGAAGCTCCGTGCCGCGCTCGAGGCGCGCGGCGCGTGGCCGCGGACGACGGTCGTCGTCGTCGGCGACCACGGCGAGGGGCTCGGCCAGCACCAGTCGTTCTCGCACGGACCGGTCTGGCGCGAAGGGACGCACGTTCCCTTCCTGCTGCGCGTGCCGGGCCGCGCACCGGCGCGCGTGGCGACGCTCGTCTCGACGATCGACGCGCTGCCGACCGCGTTCGCGGCGACGGCCGGACTCCCCGCCGACGCGCTCCTCGCGCAGGCGCGCGGCGCGAACGTCCTCGCCGACGACTTCGAGGCGCGGCCCGTCTTCAGCATGTCGCCGCTGCGCCGCGGCGAGTACGCGCTGAACAGCGGCCGCTGGCGCTTCATCCGGCGCGACGACGGCAAGCAGTTCCTCTTCGACCTCGAGGCCGACCCGCACGAGCTCCACGACCTGCGCGCGACGAAACCCGAGGTCGCGGCCGGACTCGAGCGGCAGCTGCTCGAGTCGATCCGCCTCCAGCGCGCGCGCCACGTCGAGCTCTTCGGCGCAGGCGGCGTCGGCAGCCACGTCTCCGACGAGGCGGCCGCGCGCATGCTCGAGGAGCTCGAGAAGCTCGGTTACGCCGACGGCGGCGAGGACGAGGGCGGCGGCAAGGACGCGAAGAAGGACGGCGACGACGACGGCGACGGCGACCGCGACCGTTGACGGACGCGCCGCGCGGAGGAGCGACTCCCCCGCGCGGCGCCGGGATGCAAGGCTTGCGGCCGCGGCCCGAGCCGCGCCAGGGAATCAGCTCCCGAGGATCACTTCGAGCGCGTTCGAGAGCGCGAGCTTGCGCGGCGCCGCGGCGTCGAGCACGAAGTCCTGCCAGTAGGTCGGCAGGCCCGCGAGCGTCGGATCGTCGGGGATCTCGAGGTCGAAGAGCAGCGTGCCGTTCCCGTCGCCGCTGCCGCCGTGCGTGACGGCGAAGAGCTCGAAGCCGCCGCCGAAGTCGACGTAGGTGTTGCCGCCGAAGAGCGGCAGCTGCGCCGTCGCGAGGCCGCCCATCAGGAAGCCGCCCGCGCCGCCCAGCGCGTGGCGCACCTCGAGCGCGCAGGTCACGCCGAGGTCGGGCGTGAAGAGGCCGCGCAGCTCGGGCACGAAACCGCCGCTGCCGGCGAGGCCGGTGCCGAAGCTCGCCATCGAGCCCGACAGCGGCGTGGTGCGCCGCACCGCGACGCCGAGGAACTCGCCGAGGTGGTAGCCGGTGTGGAGCACCGTCGCCTGTCCCGCCGCGTCGATCTTCACGAGCGAGCTCGTGTAGGCGGTCGTCGTGTAGATCGAGCCGTCGTTCGAGAAGGCGACGTCGTTGGGCTGGTCGAGGATCGAGTCGTCGCAGAAGTGGGTCAGCTCGCCCGTGTCGGCGCGCAGACGCGCGACGTAGCCGTCCTCGTACGACGCGATGAAGACGTTGCCGGCGTGGTCGCACTCGATGCCGGCCGGGACGTGGAGGCCGTGCGACGCGCCGTCGAGGAACTCGACCGGCGCGCCGGTCGGATCGATCACGACGATGTCGTGCGTGCCGTGGTCGGTCATCCAGAGGTTGCCCGCCGCGTCGAAGTGGATGCCGCCGGGCACCATGAAGAGGCCGAGCGAGTTGTCGCAGAAGACGCGCTGCGCGCCGGTCGCCGGATCGATGGCGACGATGTGCTGGAAGCCGAAGTCGGTCACATAGAGCTCGCCCGTCGTCGGATGGACGCAGACGCTGAGCGGCAGGTCGAGCAGCCCGCCCGAGCTCACGACGCTCTTCGTCCCGTCGGGATCGATCCCCCAGACCAGGGCGCGGCTGTAGTCGGCGATGTAGAGGCGGTCGTCCTGCCCCCACTCGCCGTAGAGCGTCACGCCGACGTTGCTCGCCCAGGGAGTGAGCGTGCCCGCCTCGACGTCGAACTTCCGGATCTCGCTGATGTTGGGCAGCGAGATGTAGAGCTCCTCGCCGGCGCGCGCGGGCGCGGCGAGCGCGGCGAAGAGTCCGAGCGGGATGGTGGCACGGATCGACGGGTGCATCGCGTTCCTCCTCCGTTCCGGGCGCGCGCGCTTCCCAGGCTCGTCCGCGGACGCGCCGACGGGGCGATGGCATAGCGCCGGAACGCGGCGCGGTCTGCAACGAGGACCACGGAACGGCGGAACGTGGCCGCGCTGCTCACTTCCCGCCCGATTGGCCTCCGGCGGGATCGCTCTTTCTCGCTGCCGCCGCCTGCATCCGCTCGCGGCCGGCGATCCCGACCGCCGCGTCGGTCGCGGCGCCGGCGCTCGCGCCGCCGACGTTGGTGGCCGCAACCATCCCCCAGCCGCCCGCGAGGTCGAGCCAGCAGCAGCAGAACCAGAGGTTGTTGCTGCCGGTGTGGGTGATGACCGTCTGGTCGCCCGCAGCCCAGTCGCGCTTCGCGATGCCCCAGCCGTAGCCGTAGCTCATCTCGTCGCCGCTCTGCATCGGGTAGGCCGTGTGGAGGCGCGCGAAGGTCGACTGCTTCAGCGTGATCGCCCCCACCTTCACGTCGCCCTTCACACCGCGCAGGTGGAGCTGGAGGTACTTCGCCCAGTCGGCCAGCGACGCGTGGACGGTGCCGGCCGGGCCGAGGAACGCGGGGTTGTCGGCCTGCGGACCGGGCTCCAGCGCCGTCACCTGCGCGCCGTTCACGACGTGGCCGCGCGGCTGGGTGAGCTCGTCGGCGTCGCCGGGCGGGCCGAAGCCGGCGCTCGTCATGCCGAGCGGTTGGAAGAGGAGCTTCTCCATCAGCGCCTCCCACGACTTGCCGGTCGCGCGCTCGGCGACATGGCCCGCGACGATGAAGCCGACGTTGCTGTAGACGGCTTGCACGCGCGGCTTCGAGGTCGGCGCCTTCGCCAGCACCTCGGCGACGAATGCCTTGCGCTGGTCGGTCGTGCTGCCGGGCAGCGCCGCGCAGCGCTGGAAGGCGCCGTCGGGCTCCGTCATCGACGGCACGCCGGCGCGATGGGCCAGCAGCTCGACCACCGTGAGGTCGACGTAGTCGGCGTGCATCGTCTTCGCGAGCTCGGGGAAGTGGTCGCGCAGCGTCGTCTCCCACTTCAGGTCGCCGCGCTCGACGAGCAGCGCGATCAACGTCGCCGTCATCGACTTCGTGCACGAGCCCAAGTGCCACGAGTCGCCCGCCTTCGCCGCCGTCTCGTCGTCGACGACGCGGCGGCCGGCGACCCACGTCCCCTCGAGCTGGTCGGTGGTGAACACCGCCGCGGCGAGCGCCGGCACCTTCTGTCGCACGCGCAGCTGCTCGAGCTCCTTCTGCTTCGCGTCGGGCGCGGCGGCGGCGAGGAGCAGCAGCGCGGCCAGGGGCGCGGCCAGCTGCGCGGCCACGCGGCGGGCGAGCAGGGACGGCATGCGATTCCTCCAGGAGTCGTCCACCGCGCGCGGCGCGGACGGGCGCGCCATCATGGGCGTACTGATGCGGGAACGAATCGCCCACGGCAGGGCCGGCGGCGGGAATGGAACGGGGGGCGCGGCCTGTCCTGCAGGCGTGACGACGGAGTGGCTGCGACGCGAAGCGACGACGACCGCCCCTTCCCCGACGACGCGATCGCGCGCCTCGCCGCCGGCGACGGCGACGCGCTGGCCGCGTGCTTCCGCGCCTTCGGGCCCGCGACGTGGCGGCTGGCGCGGACGCTGCTGGGGCAGGCGGCCGACGCCGACGACGCGGTGCAGGAGATCTTCCTGCGCGTCCGCGCGAAGGCGGGACAGTTCGACGGCCGCGGCAGCTTCGCCGGCTGGCTGCGGCAGCTCGCGGCGCGCCACTGCCTCAACCTGCTGGCCGAGCGACGGCGGCGCGCGGCGCGCGAGACGGCAGAGCCGCACGACGAGCCGATCGCCGCGCCGGCGGCCGCGCCCGATGCGGCGGTCGACGTGCGCGACGAAGTGGAGACGCTGCTGGCGCGGCTGCCCGAGCCGTTCAAGACGGTGGTCGTGCTGCGCGAGCTCGGCGGCCTCTCGTACCGCGAGATCGCCGCGCAGCTCGAGCTGCCGATCGGCACGGTGATGTCGCGCCTCGCGCGCGCGCGCGAGCGGCTGGTCGCGGCGAGCGGCGAGGAGTCGACGGTGGCGCGAGGAGCCGACGATGGACGCCGATGAAGCGGACGACGCGGCGATGAGCTGCGAGGCGGCGCGCACGCGCCTCTCCGCATGCCGCGACGGCGAAGCGGAGGCGGGCGCGGCGCTGGCCCGCCATCTCGCCGCGTGCGACGACTGCCGTCGCTTCGAGCGGCAGCTCGCGCGCCTCGTGCGGCAGTTCGAAGCGTGGCGCGCGACGCCGCTGCAGGACGAGGCGGCGCGGCTCGCCGCGATCGAGGCGCGGCTGCGCGACGGCGTGGCGCCGCTGCGGCGGCTGCCCGGCCGCGCGGTCGCGCTGCGGGTCGCGGCGAGCTTCGTCGGCCTCGCGCTGGTGGCGCTGCCGGCGTGGCTCGACGCGCGGCGGCGCGGACGCGAGGCGCGACGCGGCGCCGAAGAGCCGGCGTGGCTGGCGCCGCTGACGGGCGGCGCGCTCGCGCCGGGCGACGCGCCGCTGGCGGCGTGGCAGCCGCTGATGGCGGCGGCGCTCGAAGGCGCACGAGCGGAAGGAGGCGGACGATGAGCGGCTCGACGACCCCGTGGCTGCTGGCCGGCGCGCTGGCGGCCAGCCTCGGATGGAACCTGCTGCAGTTGCGCGACGCGCCGGCGCCGGCCGCCGCGCCGCACGACTCGGGCTGCCTCGACGCGGCGCGCCGCGCCGGGATCGACCTCGGCAGCGGCGAGCGGCGCGCCCGGCTCGAAGGGCTGCTGCGCCAGTGCGAAGAGCGCTGCAGCGGCGACGAGTCGCGCGCGAGCGCGATCCAGGCGGCGCTCTTCGCGGCGATCCGCGCCGAGCCGTTCGACGCCGCCGCGGTCCGCGCGCGCGCGGCCGAGCTGGCGCAGCTGCGCTCCGACGCGGTCGCGCGCGCCGCCGACGCGATGGTCGAGCTGCGCGGCGAGCTCGGCGCCGAGCCGTTCGTGCGGCTGCTCGACACCTGCTGCGGCGACGGCTGCGCCGACGGCGGCTGCGGCTCGTGCGCGACGGGCGGGGAATAGCGGCGCACGCCGACGCTGTCTCCTCTCGCGGCCGCCGCGATGGTGCGCGCGGCCGCGACGGGAGCTCGAAATGGTGAAGACGCTGGTGCTGTCGTTCGGGACGCTCTCGCTGGCGGCGCTCGGCGCGGTCGGCCTGCGCGGCGGGGACGGCGAGGCGGCGGCGCGCGACGGCGGCTGCTGCGCGAAGGAGGCGGCGTGCTCGGGCACCCGGCCCGCGACGCTCGAGTGCCACGACGGCCGCTGCCTCGTGACGTTCAAGACCGACGACGGGCGCGACGGCGTGATCGAGCTCGCGTGCGAGGGCGGCACGTGCAAGGTCGTCCGCTGCGAGCCGTGCTGCGGCGACGAGTGCAAGGCGCCCGCGAGCGAGGCGGCGACCGCCTGCCCGCCGTCGAACTGCTGCGGATCCTCCAAGTCCGAGTGAGTTGCGGGCGTACCGATGCGGGAACGAACCGCCCGTTTCGCAGCCGCGCGGGCGGTTCGTTCCCGCATCGGTACGCCCACTTCCGTCGCGGCGAGCCGCGGGCAAGCTGTCGCGTCCATGAGCGCGCTCGCCCCCCTCCTCCTCGCCACGCTGGCGCTCGCGCCGCAGCAGGCGGCCGCGCCCGCCGCGGCGCCGCCCGTCGCCCGCCGCAAGCCGAACTTCGTCTTCGTCATCGCCGACGACATGCGGCGCGACTCGGCGAACTTCACCGCGGAAGGGAAGGGCCGCAATTACTCGCCCCACCTCGACCGGCTCGCGGCCGAGGGCGTCGTGATGGCGGGGCAGCAGATCGTCTCCCCCACCTGCACGCCGAGCCGCTACTCCTGCCTCACCGGCCGCTACGCCAGCCGCGCGCGCAACGAGGACTTCCTCGAGACCACCGCGCGCGCCGGCACGACCGTCGTCGCGTGGAACACGCAGATCCTGCCCGACGAGATGACGCTGCCGAAGCTGCTGCAGCAGGCGGGCTACGTGACCGGCACCGTCGGCAAGCACCACTCGATCGCATGGGGCCCGATCGAGGAGACGACGAAGGAAGAGGACGCGCGCGACCCCGCCGTCGCGGAGAAGCTCCGCGAGAACGGCCGGCGCGAGGAGGCGGCCCTGAAGCGCTGCGGCTTCGACGAGGCGGCCTGCGTCTACCGCGGCAACGTCAACGAGGAGTACCCGCGCGGCGTCGCGGTCCACAACCTCGACTGGATCACGCAGGGCGCGCTCGACTTCATCGACCGCCACGCCGAGCAGCCCTTCTTCCTCTGGTTCGCGCCGACGCTGATGCACGCGCCCCACGACGCGAAGGAGAACTGGGACGCCGATCCGCGCGCCACCGCCTACGGCTTCCTCGACGAGCCGCCGCGCTGCCTGCCGCCGCGCGACACGCTGTTCAAGCGGGTGCGCGACTCGGGCGTGACCGGCGGCCGGCTGCCGGCGACCGTCCTCTGGCTCGACGACGCGATCGGCGCGCTGATGAAGAAGCTCGAGGAGCGCGGCCTCGACGACGACACGATCGTCCTCTTCTTCAACGACAACGGCCAGGAGGGGAAGGGGTCGATCTACCAGTACGGCACGAACTACCCGAGCCTCGTCTGGCGCAAGGGCGGCTTCCCGTGCGGCGCGCGCTGCGACGTGCGCGTGACCAACCTCGACTTCGCGCCGACGCTGCTCGAGTGGGCGCGCGCCGCCGCGCCCGAAGGGACGCTCGACGGCAAGAGCTTCGTGCCGGTGCTCGAGGGCCGGACGAAGGAGCTCCACGACGCGCTCTACTTCGAGCTCGGCTTCACGCGCGGCGTGCTGCAGGGCCGGTGGAAGTACCTCGCGCTCCGCTACCCGCCGTCGCCCGAGACGCTGATCGACCAGCGCTCGCCGCAACGCGGCCGCGGCAGCAGCGCGCCCGATCCCGACTCGCCCGCCGACCTCGTCCCGCGCCCGCCCTTCGGCCATGTCGGCGGCAACCAGTCGGAGGAGTGGAACAAGAAGCTCCATCCCGCCTACTGGGACGCCGACCAGCTCTACGACCTCGCGAACGATCCCGACGAGAAGGTGAACCTCGCGAAGGCGCCCGAGCAGGCGGAACGCCTCGCGGCGATGAAGAAGCTGCTGGCCGACAAGCTCGCGCAGGTGCCCGGCGGATTCGCGGAGTTCAAGCCGGTGAAGTGAGCGGGACCGCATTCAGCGACGCGGCCCGCGCACGACCAGCGTCGCCGTCGCCTCGCCGCCCGCAGGGACGTCGATCGCGATCGGCTCGGCGGCGGCCGCGCGCGCGAGCCACCGCCCCGCCGGCAGCGAGACCGCCAGCGCGCACCCTTCGGAGTCGCTGGTCGCGGTGCGGACGCTGGCCGCGTCGTCGGCCCGTTCGAGCGTCAGCGCCACCGCGGCGAGCGGCACGCCGGCGCCATCGACGCAGCGGAGGCGGGCGCGGCCGGTCGGCGCCAGCGTCAGCGAGAGCGCGCGCGTCTCCCCCCATTCGAGATCGACCACGACGGGCGCGGCGGCGCGCCGATCGGCGGCGCGCGCCTCGACGCGCCACGAGCCGGCGGGAAGGCGGGTCGCGACGACGGAGCCGTCGACCGCGGTGCGCCCACGCCAGGCGGGCGCGTCGCACGCCGGCAATTCGCGCAGGACGACCTCGGCGTCGACGACCGCGCCGCCCGCTTCGTCGCGCACGCGGATCGCTACGCGCGCCTCGGGCTCGAGCACCGACTCGCGCGACGCGTCCGGCGGCGCGGCGGGATCGAGGAGTTCGCTCTCCTGTCGCGCGAACCCGGGCGCGGAGTAGCGCAGGCGGAACGGCGCGTCGCGCGGCGGCGCGATGCGATAGCGCCCCTCGCGATCGGCGTGGACGGTGAAGAGCGGCGCGGTCGCGGGCGGCGCGACGACCTCGACGTCGGCCGCGATCGGACGACCGTCGCCGTCGACGACGCGACCCGCGAACGTCGCCTCGGCGAGCGCGAGACGCAGCAGGACGGTCTCGCCTCCTGCGGCGCCGCCCGCCGCGATCTCGCTGGTCGCCTCGCACGCGGCGCCCCACCCGGCGTGCTGCGTCACGGCCTGCGCGACGTAGCGACCCGGCGCGAGCGCGAAGAGGACGAAGCGGCCGTCGGCCTCGCAGCCGGCGGAGGCGAGCGGGTCGCCGACGCGCGAGCCGGTCGCGTCGGCCGCGAAGAGGCGCACCTCGACGTGGTCGAGCATGGCCGCGTCCTTCGCCGCCGTGACGAAGCCGACGATCCGCCCGCGCGCCGTCAGGTCGAACTCGACGTGCGCCGTCGCGCCCGGCGCCACCTCGACGCGTCGCTGCGAGCGCGACTCCTGCGCCGACGCGGCGCGCCCGCCCCAGAAGTCGTCGACCTCGAGGAGCCAGCAGCCGGCCGGGACGCGGCTCCAGCAGAAGGTGCCGTCGGCGGCGACCTCGATCGACGAGTAGGTGCGCGTGCCGTCGAGGTGGCCGAGCAACGCGACCGCCGAATCGGGCGCGCTCCAAGGCAGCCGGAGCCGCCCCTCGATCGTCGCGGTCGGCGCGAAGACGAGGTCGCGCGGGAACTCCTCGACGCGCAGGTCGGGGAAGCTCGCGTTCGGACGGACGTTGTCGGTGACGCGGAGCGCGAAGGGACGATCGGGGAGGCCGTGCAGCTCGAACGCGCCGTTGCGGTCGGTGTCGCAGCGAGTCGGCGTCGCGCGGCCCGTCGGCTCGCCGAGCGACGACTCGTAGAGCCACGCGACGGTCGCGCCCGCGATCGGCCGCCCGTCGGGAGCCACGACGCGGCCCGCGATCGTGCGCGCCGCGGCGAGCTCGACGAGCAGTTCCTCGGCGACCGCGCCGGGCGGGACGACGACGAGACGCGGATCGGGCCGCTCGCGACCGGGCGCGGCGACGAGGAGCTCGACCTCGCCCGCGTCGACGTCGGCGAGCCGGAACGAGCCGTCCTCGGACGCGACGTCGCGCCACGCCAGCGTCTCGCGCGCCTCGTGTTCCCGGAGCGGGTCGTGGCGCGTCGGGAGCCAGGCGACCTGGTACGACGTCACCGGCGCGCCGGCCCCATCGACCACGCGGCCGGCCACCTCGCCGCGCCGCTCGAGCACGATGCGAAGCCCCTGCTGCGGCGCGATCCCGGCGAGTCGCCGCGACGTGTGACCCGGCGCGCGCGCGTCGATCAACTGGGTCTGGCGCGGATCGATCCACGGCATGTCGAACGTGCCGTCGTCGTAGGTCGTGAAGTTGCCGGGATTCGACGCCGCTTCGGCCGCGACGAACTCGAGGAAGGCGCCGGCGATCGGGCGGCCGAGGTCGTCGACGACGACGCCCGAGAGCTTCGCCTCGCGATGGAGCGCGAACTCGAGCGGCCGCTCGTCGAGCGTCTCCATCACGTAGCGCCCCTCGAACGCGTAGCCGATCCGGTTCACCAGGAAGAAGAGCGGCACGTCGGGCAGCGCGGCGAGCTCGAAGGTGCCGTCCTCGCGGCTCGTGACGCGGCCGAGCTCGTGGCCGGGGTCGAGCCCCATCGCCGCGACCTGGATCTCCGCGCCGGAGAGGCCATGCCCCTCCTCGTCCATGACCCGTCCGCGACGCGGCGCGCCGCCGTAGATGCGCACGACCTGCTCGATGCCCGACGGAACGATCGGGTGGAAGCTGCGCGGCGGGTAGCCGGCGGCGAAGAGCCAGAGGCACGAATCGCCATCCCGATCGACGAACGCGAGGGTCGCGCGCCCCTCCGCGTCGGTCGTCGTGGAGCGCGTCGTCAACGCCCTCAGCGCGAGCCCGATCGACTCGCGCTCGGCCCCCGGCCCCTTCCAGCGCAGGCCGTGCAGCAGCGTCGCGCCGGCGATCGCCGCCCTCGTCGTCCCGTCGATCACCCGCAGTTCGATCGTGCCGGACAGCGCGAGGGCGAACGAGGAGCGGCCGGCCGCCGCCTCCGCCGCCGTGACCGTGCCGGCGCAGAGCGGATGGCCGTCGGCCTCGACGCAGACGCGGGTCCCGGGCAAGACGCCGTGCGGCCAGGTCGCGCGGCCGTCGCCGTCGGTGAGCTCGATCGCCTCGGTGTGCTCGACCCGGAACGCGGCGGGATCGAAGCGCTCGAGTTCCGGCGGTCCGCGCAACGCTTCCGGATAGAGGCGCACCTTCGCGCCCGCGACGGGTCGTCCCGTCGGCGACATCACCTCGATCGCCAGCGCGCCGCCCTCCTCGCGGACGACGGGCGCGCGCGGCGGCGCGACCGGCGCCTCCGTGCGCGACGCGACCGGAAGGCGGAGATCGAGCGCGGCGTCGCGCGGCAGGAGCGGCAGCAGTCCCGACGAGGTCGCGTCGGTCGCCGTCGCGCCGCCCTTCCCGCGTCGCGCAGAGCCGACCTCGGCCGCGACCTTGACCGCGGTCGCCGGCGCCGCGGGTCGATCGACTCGCGCCACCCACCACCACGACGCCGCGGCGATCACGGCGCCGCCGACCACGAGCCGCGCCGCGCCGCGGCCGATCCCGTCCTCCATCCCGCGCCCTCCCGCTGGAAGGTTCCGGCCGCGACACCGCAGCCCGCGGATCAATGCCGCTCGCGCGCGAAGTTCACACGGGGCGAGAACGCGGGTTTGCGCGCTCGCAATCGCGCGATCGGCGCCTAGCCTCCCGCGCGCGATGCACGACCTCGACCTCATCCTCACGCTCACCGGCGGCCTCGCGGCGGCGCTGGTCCTCGGCTACGCGACCCACCGCATCGGCCTCTCGCCGATCGTCGGCTACCTGCTGGCCGGCATCGCGATCGGCCCCCACACGCCCGGCTTCGTCGCCAACCGCGGTTTCGCCGAGCAGTTCGCCGAGATCGGCGTCGTCCTGCTGATGTTCGGCGTCGGCCTCCACTTCGACCTGCGCGACCTCCTCGCGGTGAAACGCGTCGCCGTGCCGGGCGCGGTCGGCCAGAGCCTCTTCGCCACGCTCCTCGCGGCGGTCGCGGCCCACGCCTGCGGCCTCTCGTGGACCGCGGGGATCGTCTTCGGCCTCGCCGTCAGCGTGGCGAGCACCGTCGTGCTGGTCCGCGTGCTGGCCGACCAGCGCCAGCTCCACACTCCGACCGGCCACATCGCGGTCGGCTGGCTGGTGGTCGAGGACCTCTTCACGGTCGTCGTGCTGGTCCTCCTGCCGGCGCTGCTCGACGGCGGCGAGACGGCCGGCGACGCCGCGGGCGCCGTGAGCGGCGGCCTCGGCGCGATCGTGACGGCGCTCGGCGTCGCGACGCTCAAGATCGGCGCGCTGGTCGCGTTCGCCTTCCTCGTCGGCGGCCGCGCGATCCCGTGGCTGCTCGAGCGGATCGCCGCGACCCATTCCCGCGAGCTCTTCACGCTGACGGTGCTGGTCGTCGCGCTCGGCATCGCCGTCGGCTCGACCCTCTTCTTCGGGGTCTCGATGGCGCTCGGCGCCTTCCTCGCCGGCATGGTCGTCGGCCGCAGCGACTTCAGCCTCCGGGCGGCCGCGGAAGCGCTGCCGATGCGCGACGCCTTCGCCGTCCTCTTCTTCGTCTCGGTCGGGATGCTCTTCGACCCGCGATCGCTGCTCGAGTCGAGCGGCTTCGTCGCGGCGACGCTGCTGATCATCCTGGTCGGCAAGCCGCTGGCCGCCTTCGCGATCGTCCGGCTGCTGCGCTACCCGCTGCGCACCGCGCTCGCCGTCGCGGCCGCGTTGGCCCAGATCGGCGAGTTCTCCTTCGTGCTGGCGCGGCTGGGCCACCAGCTCGGCGTGCTGCCGGCCGTCGCGACCGACACGCTCATCGCCGGCGCGATCCTCTCGATCACGGTGAACCCGCTCCTCTTCCGCGGCGTCGGGCGGTTCCACGGCTGGCTCGCGCGGCGCAGCGGACGGACGGCGGCCGCGGCGCGCGCGACCCGGCCGCCGAGCGCGGTCGACGCCGAGGCGAACGTCTCGACCGACGCGCCGCTGCCCGAAGCGGTCGACGCCGTCACCGAAGCGCAGCGCGCCGTCGTCGTCGGCTACGGGCCGGTCGGACGCACCGTCGTCCGCCTGCTGGCCGACAACCACCTCGAGCCGACGATCGTCGAGATGAACCTCGAGACGGTGCGGCGGCTGCGGCGGGACGGCATGCGCGCGATCTACGGCGACGCGACGCAGCGCGAGGTGCTGGAGGAGGCGGGCATCGCCGGCGCCGCGACGCTGGTCGTGACCGTGTCGGAGCTCGAGGGGACGGCCGACCTGATCCGCACGGCACGCGAACTCAACCCCGACCTGCGCGTCCTCGCCCGCTCGAACTACGTGCGCGAGCGCGACGCGATGCGCGCCGCGGGCGCGACGACCATCGTCTCGGGCGAGGCGGAGGTGGCGCTGGCGCTGGCCGAGTCGGTGCTGCGAGGGCTCGGCGCGACCGTCGAGCAGATCGACCGCGAGCGAAGCCGCGTGCGCGAGGAGCTGCTGGGCGACGACGCGCGCAACGGGAGCTGAGGGCCGGAGGAGCGGCGCGATGGCGAAGAAGCGGACGAAGGAGAAGACGAAGCAGACCGCCGGCGGCGACGCGAGCGAGCCCGACGGGCGCGCCTTCCTCGAGGCGCTCGACCATCCGCTGCGGAGCGACTACGAGAAGGTGCGCGCCGCGGTGCGGGCCGTCGACCCGGCGATCCGCGACGGCGTGAAGTGGAACTCGCTCAGCTTCCGGACCGGCGAGTGGTTCGCGACCGTGAACCTCCGCTCGCGCGACGAAGTGCAGCTCGTCTTCCACCTCGGCGCGAAGGCGCGGCCCGCCGCGGCGACGAAGGGGCTGCGCGCCGCGATCGCCGATCCCGGGCGGCTGGTGAAGTGGCTCGCGCCGGAGCGCGCCCTCGTCACGCTCGGGAAGGGGAAGGAGCTCGACGCGCGGCGCGCCGCCTTCGCGGCGATCGTGCGCGAGTGGATCCGCTGGGTCTGACGGCGCGGTCCGCTCCCGACGGCGTTCGGCGGGACGTCACGCCCCCGCGGCGTGCGCGTCCTGCTCGACGCCGCCGCCGAGCGCCTTGAAGAGCGCGATCGCGTGGGTCGCCGCGGCCGCGTCGCTCTCGGCCAGCGCGTCCTCGACGTCGGCGCGCGTCCGTTCGGAGTCGAGGACCGCCTGGAAGTCGGAGAGGCCCGACTCGTAGTCGGCGCGCGCGAGCTCGACGGCGCGGCCCGCTTCGCCCGATGCGTTCGCGAGCGAGCGATGGCGCTCCTGCTCGCGCGCGAGCGACGCCATCGACCGCTCCGACTCCTCGACCGCCTCGAGGACGGCGCGCTCCCACGCCACCAGCGCCTGCTCGGCGCGGGCGTCCTGCACCGCGACCTGCTGGCGGATGCGGCCCGAATCGAAGAGGTTCCAGCGCAGCGACGGCCCGAAGGCGAAGCGGCGGCTGTCGTACTGCAGCAGATCGGCCGCATCCTCGGCCGCGAGGCCGAGGCTTCCATTCAGCGTGAGGCGCGGGAAGAGGTCGCCCTTCGCGACGCCGATGCGCGCGGTCGCGGCGGCCAGCGCGCGCTCGGCGCGACGCACGTCGGCGCGGCGGCGCAGCAGGTCGGCCGGCACGCCGACCGCGATCGTCGCGGGCACCGCGGGGACCGGCCGCGCCTCCTCGAGCTCGGCGGCCAACGCGCCGGGCGCGAGGCCGAGCAGCACCGCGAGGCGATGCTCCGCGACGCGCACGCCGAGGTCGAGCGGCGGCACGCGCGAGCGCGTCAGCTCGACGAGCGTCGCCGCCTGCGCGACGTCGCGCCCACCCACGAGGCCGGCGTCGTTGCGCCCGCGCGCCAGCGCGAGCGTCTCCTCCTGCAGCGCCACGTGGCGGCGCGCGATCGCGGCGCGCTGCTGGAAGCTGCGCAGCTCGACGTAGGTGCGCGCCGTCTCGGCGGCGAGCAGGAGCGCGACGTCGCGCGCCTCCTCCTCCGTCGCGGCGAGGTCGGCGTCGGCCGCCTCGACGTCGCGGCGGACGCGGCCCCAGAGGTCGAGCTCCCACGACGCGTCGAAGCCGGCGCTGTACTCGTTGGCCAGCGGCAGGAAGTCGGCGAACGGGACGTTGGCGCTGTCGCCGTGGCGCTCGAAGCCGGCGCGCGCGTCGAGCACCGGCAACTGGTCGGCGGCGGAGATGCCGCGGCGCGCGCGCGCCTCGCGGACGCGCGACAGCGCCGCGCGCACGTCGAGCCCCTGCGCCAGCGCGCGCGCGACGAGGCGGTCGAGCTGCGGATCGCCGAGGCGCTGCCACCAGAAGGCGGGAGCGGGAGTCGCGGCCGCCGCGGCGTCGCCGGCCGCCGGCGGCTCGCGGAACTGCAGCGGCAGGTTCGCGGCGGGCGGCGCGTAGTCGGGGCCGACCGAGCAGGCGAGCGCGAGCGCCGTCGCCGCGGCCGCGAACGCGAGCCGGGAGACGGGAAGGCGGGCGGGAAGGCGAGGGAGCCGATGGAGCGAGTTCATGCGAGCCTCACGGACGGTTCGAGCGCGCCGTCGGTTGACGCGGCGGCCGGCGCCGGCGCGGCGTCGCCGGACGGCGCGTGGCCGACGACGTGGCTCGCCGCGATCAGGGAGTAGAAGACCGGGACGACGAAGAGCGTGAAGAGCGTGCCCACCACCATGCCGGCCACCAGCACGATGCCGATGCTGTTGCGCGCCTCGGCGCCCGGACCCGACACGAAGACCAGCGGCAGGTGGCCGAAGACGGTCGCCGCCGAGGTCATCAGCACGGGTCGCAGCCTCGTCTGCGCCGCCTCGCGCAGCGCCGCGGCCTTCGAGAGGCCGCGCTCCTGCAGCGTGTTGGCGAACTCGACGATGAGGATCCCGTTCTTCGCGATGAGGCCGACCAGCGTGATCAGCCCGACCTGCGAGTAGATGTTGATCGTGGTGAGGTCGAGGTAGCTGAAGACCAGCGCGCCCGAGATCGCCAGCGGGACCGAGCCGAGCAGCACGATGAGCGGATCGCGGAAGCTGCGGAACTGCGCGGCGAGCACCAGGTAGATCAGCACGACCGCGAAGCCGAGCGTGACGGTCAGCGCCGACCCCTCGCGGCGGATCTGGCGCGACTCGCCGGCGTGGTCGAGGACCAGCGCGGGGCCGGGCGCGGTCGCCGCGGCGCGCTCCAGCACGCTCAGCGCCTCCTCCTTCGTCACGCCGGGCCGCACGCCGCCGAAGACCTTGACCGCGTTGCGCTGCTGGAAGCGGTTCAAGCTGCGCGGCGCGACGCCCGACTCGATGCGGGTGAAGGCGGAGACGGGGACGAGCTCGCCGCGCGGAGTCTTGATCTTCAGGTCGAGCAGCGGGCCGACCGTCGCGCGGCCGGCGTCGCCGATCTGCGGGATCACCTTGTAGCTGCGGTCGAACCAGTTGAAGCGGTTGACGTAGGAGCCGCCGAGCAGCGTGCCGAGCTCCTGGCCCACGGTCGCGAGGTCGAGGCCGAGGTCGGCGATCCGGTCGCGGTCGACGATGACGCGCGCCTCGGGCCGGTCGATCTTGAGGTCGGTGTCGACGTAGAGGAACTTGCCGCTCTGCCAGCCGGCGCCGACGACGGCGTTCGCGGCGCCGAGGAGCTGCTCCACCGGCGCGTCGCTCTGCAGCACCAGCTCGACGTCGTACTGGCCGGGCGTCGGCAGCGGCGGGTCGAGGCGCGGGAAGACGCGCAGGCCGGGGACCTGCGACACGGCGCCGAAGAGCTCGCCGTACATCTCCTCGGTGGAGCGCGAGCGCTCCTTCCAGTCCTTCGCCGCCATCCCGCCGAAGCCGCCCCAGTTCGCGGTGAGCGACCACATGAAGCGCGCCTCGGGGAACTGGCGCACCGCCGCGACGACGGCGAGCGACTCGCGGTTCACGGCCTCGAGCGTCGAGTCGGGCGACGCGTCGAGGAAGAGGCTGATGTGGCTCTGGTCCTCGACGGGCGCGAGCTCGCGGCGCGAGCCGGAGTGGAGCGGCCACGCCGCGACCATGACCAGCGCCGCGCCCGCGACGATCGCGCCGCGCATGCCGAGCGCGCCGTCGAGCAGCCGCGCGTAGACGCGGCGCACCGCCTCGAAGACGCGGTTCACCAGCCGCGTGAGGCGCCCCTCGGCGCCGTGCGGGTGGACGAAGCGGGCGCTCATCACGGGCGAGAGGGTGAGCGCGACGATGCCCGAGACGACGACGGCCGCCGCCAGCGTGATCGCGAACTCGAGGAAGAGCGAGCCGGTGAGGCCGCCCTGGAAGCCGATCGGCGCGTAGACGGCCGCGAGCGTGATCGTCATCGCGATCACCGGCCCGGTCAGCTCGCGCGCGGCGGCCAGCGCCGCCTCGACGCGCGTCTTGCCGGAGCGCACGTGGCGCACGACGTTCTCGACCACGACGATCGCGTCGTCGACGACGAGGCCGACCGAGAGGACGATCGCGAGGATCGTCAGCAGGTTCAGGCTGAAGCCGAGCGCCACCATGATCATCGCGGCGCCGATCAGCGAGACGGGCATCGCCACCAGCGGGACCAGCGCGGTGCGGACCGAGCCGAGGAAGAGGAAGACGACGACACCGACGATCGCGACGGTCTCGACCAGCGTCTTCGAGATCTCCTCGAGCGCGTCGCGCATGAAGACGGTGCCGTCCCAGACGAGGCGCATCTCGACGTCCTTCGGCAGGCCGGGGCGCAGCGCCTCCATCTCGGCGCGCAGCCGGCCGGCGACGTCGATCTCGTTGGCGCCGACCAGCGGCCAGACGCCGAGGTAGACGCTCTCCTCGTCGTTGTACTTGGCGACGAGGTCGGCCTCCTCGGCGCCGAGCTCGACGCGCGCGACGTCGCGCAGGCGGACGACCGCGCCGTCGCGCTGCTGGACGATCAGCTGCTCGAACTCGGCGGTCGTGCGCAGGTCGGTGTCCGCGATCAGGTCGACCTGGACGAGGTTGCCCTTCGTCTGGCCGACGGCCGCGAGGTAGTTGTTGCGCTGGAGCGCGGCCCAGACGTCGCCGGGCGCGAGGTGGAGCGCGGCGAGGCGGTCGGGGTCGATCCAGATCCGCATCGCGAGCTGCCGCCCGCCCTCCTTGTTGGTCACGCGCTGCACGCCCTCGATCGTGGCGAGCTGCGGCTGCACGGTGCGCGAGAGCCAGTCGGTGATCTCGGCGACGCTCCGCTCCTTCGACGTGAAGGAGAGATAGAAGGTCGCGTAGGGCCGGTCGGCGCGCTGCACCTCGATGATCGACGGCTCGGCCTCGGCCGGCAGCTCGGAGCGCACCTGCTGGAGGCGCGCGGTCACCTCGGCGAGCGCCGCGGTCGTGCTGTGGTTCAGCTTGAGGTGCACGGTCACGATGCTGACGCCGGCGCGGCTGGTCGACTCGAGGTGGTCGACGCCGCCGATCGCGGAGACGGCGCGCTCGATCGGCGTCGTCAGGAAGCCGCGCACCGTCTCGGCGCTGGCGCCGGTGTAGACGGTCGTGATGAGGACCGACGAGCTCTCGATCTGCGGGAACTGCTGGATCGGGAGCGTCATCGCGGCCCGCCAGCCGACCAGCACGATCGCGAGGTTGACTACGGCCGCCAGCACCGGGTGGCGGATGAAGAGGTCGGTGAACGATTTCATCTCGCGGCCTCGCTCGCGGCGGCGGCCGCGGTCGCCACGGCCGCGCCTTCGCGCAGCTTGAAGGAGCCCGAGGCGGCGACCGTCTCGCCGACCGCGAGGCCGTCGCGGATCAGCACGAGGTCGCCGATCGCGGCGCCGGCGACGACGCCGCGGAGGTGGGCGCGCGGCTGGCCGCGCTCGTCGGGCGCGACGACGAAGACGTGGTCGCCGTCGGGCCCCTTGCGCAGCGCGCTGACCGGGATCGCGACGAGGCGGCTCGCCGGCGCGGTCGGGACACGGACGCGGACCGAGGCGCCCGGCCCCGGCACGCGCGCGCCGTCGGCCACCAGCACGCGCACCTTCGCGTTGCGGGTGACGGCGTCGACGAGCGCGTCGACCGCGACGACGGTCGCGTCGACCGGCGGCGCGGCGCCGCTCGCGGCCACCTCGACCTGCTCGCCCTCGTGCAGCGTCGCGGCGACGTCCTGCGCGACCTCGAAGTCGACGTGCACCGCGGCGTCGACGCCCTGGAGCGTCGTGAGCAGCGTGCCGGCGTCGAGGTACTGGCCGACGTGGAGATCGACCATGCCGACGCGGGCGCGGAACGGCGCGCGGATCGTCTTGCGGTCGATGATCGCGCGCGTGCGGGCGACCTGCGCCTCGGCGACGTCGCGCTCCGAGCGCGCGCGATCGACGTCGAGCTCCGACGCGCCCCGTTGCGCGCGCGCCCGCTCGAGGCGGCCGAGCAGCGTCCCGGCCAGCGCGAGCTGCGCCTCCTGCGCGCGCAGCTCCGCCTCCTCGACCGCGACGTCGAGCGCGGCGAGCAGCGCCCCTTCCTCGACCACGGCGCCCGGCTCGAGCGCGACCTGGCGCACGGTGCCGGGCAGTTCGTTGCGCAGCGTAATCGAGCGGAGCGCGACGACGGTGCCGATGGCGGTCGTCGTCGGCCGGTGGTCGCGCTCGATCGCGGTCGCCACCACCACCGCCTCCTGCGGCTCGGGCTGGCTGGCGGCGAGCGCGTCCTGCTCGGCCGCGGCCGCGCGCTTCCACGTCGCGAGCGCGGCGCCCGTGCCGAGGAGCGCGGCCAAGAGGACGAACGATCCGATCCAGCGGGAACGATTCATGGGCTGCGCCCTCCCGAGCGCGGGGTGAGTCGGAACCAGGTCGGTGGTCAGCGCGGGCCGGCGAGGACGCGAGGGCGCGCCTCTCCGACCGCTGCCGACGCCAACGACGAGCGAGCCTTACGGAACTCGACACAGCCTTCTTGAGTAGACCGGTCGGCTAGCGACCAAAGACGATGCAGCGGGGCCGTCGGGCGTTTCATGGCGCCGCCTCAGCTCCGCGCGACCAGCAGCGCGTCGAAGACGAAGTCGAGGAAGGCGTCGACCGGCGCGATGCTCCGGTCGATCTGCATCCGCAGCGTCGCCCCCTCCCACAGCATCGCCAGCACGTTGGCAAGCCGGTCGGGATCGTGGCTCTTGCCGATCTCGCCCGCCGCCTGCGCCTCGCGGACCACCCGCGCGATCAGCGCGTTCCACTGGTCGTACGCGCACTTCACCGCCGCGTGGACCGGCTCGGAGAGCTGCGCCGTCTCGAGCGCCATCTTCGGCACGAGGCATTCGCACTCGGCGCCGTTGGCGATGCACTCCTCGCGCCCGTGCTCGAAGATCGCGCGCAGCCGTTCCAGCGGCGAACGCTTGCGATCGGCGAGGATCGGCTGGATCTGCTCGAGGTAGTTCCGCGTCTCGTGCTCGATGAGCGCGATGCCGAACTCCTCCTTCGAGCTGAAGTAGTGATAGAAGGAGCCCTTCGGCACGCCGGCGCGATCGAGGATCTCGGAGAGGCCGCAGCCGTTGAAGCTCTTCTCCGCGATGACCGCCTTCCCCGCCTCGAGGATCCGCTCGCGCGTCGAGGAGTCGTGCGGCGCCGCGGTTGTCGAAGCCGACGCCGCGCTTCGCTTCGCGTTCGCGGTCGTGGCGGCATTTCGGCCGGCAGGCGTCGAGGAGGACTTCATGGCGCGGAATAGTAGACCGGTCGTCTCGTGAGTCAAGCCCCCACTTCATTCCCCGGGGCGCCCTGGGGAAGGCGTCGAGGATCCCGGGAGCCTCGGCCCGCGCGACCCGCGCCGAAGGAGCCGCCACTCGCTAACAAGGCCGTGGTTCCAGGCGCTCGAACCTCGGTCCAGGTCGTTCACGCGACATCCGCCGCACTCCCCCAAGAAGGAGCCCACCCATGCGCCGCCTCTCGCTGACGCTCGGCGCCCTCGCGACCTTGCTCCTCTTCGTGGCCTGCACCAGCAGCGACGCGACGGGCAACGACGCCAGCCGCGAAGCGTCGATCCGCGGAATCATGATGCAGAACGCCGCGGCGAACACGGGAGCGATCCGCTTCGGCGGCGATTGAGCCGACCGTCGCGCGACGCGACGCGTGTCGCGCGGTCGCGCTCCCTTCTGCTCGCGAGATTCCCATGACTTGGCCTGCCCGCGCGCTCGCGCTTCCGAGCGCGTTCGTCGTCGTCGTGTCGCTCCTCGGCAGCAGCGCGCCGTTGCAGGAAGGCAAGCCCGCTCCCGCCGCGCCCGCCGCCGCGTCGCCGACGACCGCTACCTCCACCGCCACCGCCGAGAAGCTCGAGCCCTTCGTCATCGAGTACTACTACAAGGCCAAGTGGGGCCACGCGGCGGAGTTCTTCCGCCTCTTCAAGAAGAACTACCTCCCGCTCCTGCGCGAGATGGAGCGCCAGGGCCGCATCCTCTCGATCGCCCTCCACTCGCCGCGCCACCACGCCACCGAAGAGGGCCGCTGGGACTGGCGCCTCACCGTGACGTGGCGCGACGTCGTGACCGCGCACGACGACCACCACCCGAAGGAGCTCATCGCGAAGCTCTTCCCCGACGTCGCGCTGCATCAGCAGGAAGAGCAGCAGCGCTTCGAGTTGCTGATCGCCCACTGGGACGTGCTGGTCGAGGAGGAGGAGCTGGAAGAGGTGAAGGAAGCGGTCAAGTAGGCAGGAGCTTCTCGCGCATCCAGTTCCGCAAGCCGCCCTCGTAGAAGACCCACTCGCGCTTGTATGGATCAAAACGCATCGCATAGATGCGCTGCGGTCGGCTCGCCGCGATCCCCTCGGCGAAGGCGCCCGCGAAGAGTCCTAGGAGCAAGCCCAGCTTCGCAGCGGATCCCTTCTGCTCCTCCGACTTGGCCACGATCGCGTCGATCGCCGCTCCCGCCGCTCCGGCAAGGCTTGCCCGACCGATTCGCGTGAGCACTTCGGCGCGCGGTTTCTCGAGTCGCAGCACTCCAGCGTCTTCGAAGAGGACCACGTGGTAGGTCCGCCCCGCATGCGCCAGCTCGTAGCGCAGCGGCTTCTCGTCGACGAGCCGGAGTCCCTTCAGCGGCTCCGGCCCGTGCATCTCCTCCACGTCGTCGGCGAAGACGTCGATGGCGTCGTAGCGACCCTCCCAGCTTTCCACGCCGGCGATCAGGTCGGGGAGGGTGAGGTAGGGAGTGCGGCGACGAGTCATGCCGATGCCTTCTCTTGATCGTGGAATCGGTCCGCGAGCCTCATCACCATCGCACTCTCACGGCGCCACGACTGCGCGAACCGATCGAACTCCTTGCGATGCCTTTCGCGCAGCGCCAAGAGGATAGCCGTCGCGTCGTCGACGTCGCCGCCGAGCGAGGCGACGCCCTTGATCACGCCGCTGCGATGGAGGTCCGCAAGATCACCGAGCAGCGCCGAGCCATCGGCCGACGCCAGCTCCTCCACCGACTCGACGAATTGGAACACCAGTTCGAACTCCCCATGCACCGCCTGACCCAGCGCGCACTCGAGCTGCAGCGCCAGCTCGACGGCATTCTTGATCGGAACGCGGGCCGTCATCCGGGCCGATGCCGCTTGGGAGATGACCTCCTTCGAGCAGCGGTCCGCTGCGTTCGCCGCCGCCAGAAGGGCGAAGACCGTCGCGGCGGCCGACTTCTTGCAGCTTTCGTCCACCTGCTTGTAGACCGCCGAATGTTCCAGCTCGTTGAAGAGATGGCCCGCCAGCGTGACGACCTGCACTTCCACCGTCGTCCCGCGCAGCGACTTGCGCGCGGCGTCCCCAGGCACGACGAACAGGAGGTGGGTCGACGAGTAGCCGCTCTCCTTGCGATGGACCTGCTCCGACCGCGGCAGGTCCGCGAGGGCGAGCACGCGCTTCAGCGCCCTCGATGCTCGTTCGACGTCGATCTCGCGGTACACCATCACGCGACATCCCGCGACGTCCGTGACGAGCCGATCGAACGGCTCCCCCTCCGCCTCTCGGCCCCACTTCGCATCCGCCGCATCGCGTCGGACGCGCCGCTCGAACGAAGCCGGCGACTTCGCCCGCGACGACGTCATCGCGAACACCGCATGGCGCTGCAGCACTTCGCGGATCCGCCGCTCCGCCCACAGCGCCGCCTCCTCGAAGCGAGGAAGCTGCTGCTCGTAGCGGCGCCGCAGGAGTTCGATGTCGGGATCGGTGAGCACGGGGAGAGGACGTTGCTCGCGCGCGGGGGTGACTGAGCGGGCGGGCGTCGGCGCGAGCCCGCTGCGGGGTCAGACACGTCGTGAAGCACAGGACCACGAGCGGCGAGCTACGGTAGGAGTCCCAATCGCCGCGGCGACTTGTCCGGAATCGCCGCCACGGACCTGCCCGCATGAACCTGCGACCGCCCTACATCGCACTGACCGATCGACGCTGGTTCGACTATCTCGCGAGTCGATCGGAGTTCGGCCGGATCGACGAGGCGAACTTCTGGCGACCCTCGGCGCAGACGGCGCCGGCGGGCGTCGCTCCGGGCGACCCCTTTTTCCTTCGGCTGAAGGCTCCGGTCGCCGCAATCGCGGGATTCGGCTTCTACGCCGGCTTCTGCACGCTGCCGCTGCGCGATGCATGGACGACCTTCGGCGATCGCAACGGCGACGCGACGTGGGAGGGCTTCCACGCGCGGCTGACCGCCTATCGCGCAGCCTCCATGTCAGCGATCGAGGTGGAGAGCCGGCCGATCGGCTGCATCGCGCTGGTGCACGTCACCTTCTGGCCGAGCGAGCGCTGGCTGCCGTGGGGCAGCGAGCGCGATTGGCTGCCGCAGACGCAGGTCGGCAAGTACGAGCGCGATCCCCGACGCGCCGCGCTCCTCCTCGACGCCATCGCCGCCGAGGCGCGCACGCGGCCCGCGGAGCTCGCCGATCGCTTCGAACTCGTCGACCACGATTCGCGCGCCCTCGTCCGTTCCGACACCGTTCGACGCGAAGGCCAAGGAGCGTTCCGCACGCGGCTGCTCGGCGCCTACGGTGGATCGTGCGCCATCACGGGCGAGCACACCGAGCCCGTCCTTGCCGCCGCCCACATCCAGCCCTACCTCGGCCCACGCTCGAACCACGTTCAGAACGGCCTCCTCCTGACGCAGGAGTTCCACACGCTCTTCGACCGCGGCTACGTCGCCATCACGCCCGACTACAAGGTCCGCGTCAGTCCGCGGCTGCGCAAGGACTTCGGCAACGGCCGGCGCTACGAGAAGCACGACGGGCAGTTGCTCCTGCTGCCGAGCGATCCCGCCACGCGTCCGAGCCAGGAGGCGCTCGCGTGGCACGAGAGGAAGTTGTTCAAGGCAGGATGAGCGCGACGCCACGCTGACTGCCCACCCGTTCACGAGGAGTCCCCATGCCCACCCCCATCCTCGCCCTCTCCGGTTCCCTCCGCCGCGCTTCCTTCAACACCGCCCTCCTCCGCGCCGCCGCCGACCTGATGCCCGCCGGCGCAACCCTCGACGTGCGCACGCTCCACGGCATCCCGCCCTACGACGGCGATCTCGAGGACGCTTCCGGCATCCCGCCCGCCGTGACCGCGCTCAAGGACGCGACGATCGCCTCGCGGGGTCTGCTCATCGCGACGCCGGAGTACAACCAGTCGCTGCCGGGCGTGCTGAAGAACGCGATCGACTGGATGACGCGGCCGCCGGCCGATGCGGCGCGCGTCTTCGGCGGGAGGCCGGTGGCGCTGATCGGGGCGTCGCCGGGCGCGTTCGGGACGATCACGGCGCAGTACGCGTGGCTGCCGGTGCTCCGGACGCTCGGCACGCGGCCGTTCTTCGAGGGGACGCTGCGAGTGTCGCGCGCGCACGACTGCTTCGACGCGGAAGGGAAGCTGGTCGATGCGAAGGTGAAGGAGCAGCTCGCCAAGTTCCTGCGCGGCTTCGTGGCGTTCGCGGAGAGGTCGGGCTGAGGGAACCGAGGCGAGACCGAGGCGAGACCGAGGCGATGCAGACTCGCACCCGACGAAGTCGCGCCGCGCGCGCGCGGTGCTCGCCTTCCCCTCCGTCTTCCCCCGTAGTGCGCCCCGCGTCTCCCCTCGCGGCTTGATCTCTTCTTCTCCTTCGATCGAATCCTCCCGTGGTCGAAGGAATGCCACCCCGTCCGGCTCCTGCTTCCGAGGCGCCCGACGCCTCTTCGTCATCGCCGCCGCGCGCGCCGCGCGGTTCGGCCTTCTCGTCGATCGAACGCCAGCTCCCGCTCCTCCTCTGCCTCGTCTTCGCGCCGGTCATCACGGTGCTGGTCCTCTGGTCCTACGTCGAGCTGCGCGAGACGCTGATCACGTCGGCGAGCGGACGCTTCGAGTCGGGGGCGCGACGGATCGCGCTGCTCCTGACGGAGAACGCGCTGGCCTTCGACGCGCAGGCACGGCAGATCGCGGCGCTGCCGGCGATGCGCGAGGCGATCGAGCAGCCGGGCGAGGCGTACGAAGCGGCGGCGCGGCGCTCGTTCGAGACGGTCTTCCGGGCGGGAACGGCGTCGGCGGTCGGGGAGCTCTGGACGATCGACGGGACGCGCGTCGCGGTGGCGAACCATGCGTCGGCGGGCGGCCTCGCGCTGGCGGCGGAGCTCCAGTCGTACGCGAGCGCGCCGCCGGAGTCGGTCGGCGTGATGCGCATCGGCTCGGTCGGGTCGACGGTCTTCCTCGAGGTGGTGGCGGAGGTGCTGGTCCGGGCGCCGACACCAGCGCTGATCGGCCACGTCGTCCTCCGACGGTCGATGTCGGGCAACCGCAACCAGGTCGACCTGCTGATGGGGTTCATCGGCAGCGGCGTGACGCTGCGCGTCGGCAACCGCGACGGGACGGGCTGGAACGACCTCGACCATCCGGCGCCGGCGCCGCCGGTCGATCCGCTCGATCCGGAGCGGCGCTTCCATCGCGTCGCGGACGGGAGCAACCGCATCGGCGCGGGCGTCGAGGTCGAGGGCGCGCCTTGGGTGGTCTGGGTCGAGAGCGCGGCGGGCGACGTGCTGGCGCCGGCGCGCAGCTCGGCGATCCGCATGGCGATCGTGAGCGGCGTGCTGCTGGTGCTGGGCGTCGCCGGGGCGTGGGCGGCGGGCCGGCGCATCACGGCGCCGCTGCGCGACGCGATCCACGCGGCGGAGGGGATCGCGGCGGGCCGGCTCGACGGCCGCCTCGCGGCGCGCGGTCCGGCCGAGGTGCGCCGGCTCGGCGACGCCTTCAACGCGATGGCGGAGCACGTCGAGCGCTCGCAGCGCGAGCTCGAGCAGCGCGTCGATGCGCGCACGGCCGACCTGAAGGAGGCGCTGCGCCAGCTGCACGACGCGCAGGACAGCCTCGTCCGCAAGGAGCGCCTCGCGACGCTGGGCCAGCTCGCGGGCAGCGTCGGCCACGAGCTGCGCAACCCGCTCGGCGTGATGACCAACGCGATCTACTACCTCGAGATGATCCTCGACGCGGCGCCCGACGAGGTGCGCGAGTACCTCGGCATCCTGCGCCACCAGATCCACCTCTCCGAGAAGATCATCAGCGACCTGCTCGACTTCGCGCGACTGCGGCCGCCGCAGTCGAAGGCGGTCAAGGTCGACGACCTCCTCGACGAGCAGGTCGCGCGGCTCGGCCCGTTCGCGGGCACGATCGAGCGGGCGATCCCGGCCGACCTCGCGCCGGCGTGGGCCGATCCGGTGCAGGCGGGCCAGGTCGTCTACAACCTGCTCACGAACGCGGTGCAGGCGATGGGCGACGCGGGCGGCACGCTGACGCTGCGCGGCGCCGCCGCCGACGCCCGCCGCGTCCGGATCGAGGTGGCCGACACGGGGCCGGGAGTGCCGGTGGAACTGCGCGACAAGATCTTCGAGCCGCTCTTCACGACGCGCGCGCGCGGCATCGGGCTCGGCCTCGCCGTCTCGCGGCGCCTCGCCGAGAACAACGGCGGCGAGCTGCGGCTCGAGCCGGCGCGCGACGGCGCGGGCGCGACCTTCTCGCTGCTGCTGCCGATCGCCGCCGGAGAGGGCAGGTGATGCGCAGCGTCCTCGTCGTCGACGACGACCGCCTGATGGTGCGCACGCTCTGCGACCTGCTGCGCCGCCGCGGCTACGACGCGCACGGCGCGCACAACGGCGAGGAGGCGCTGGCCGCCGCGGCGCTGCGCGCCTGGTCGGTCGTGCTGATGGACGTCCGCATGGAGGGGATGACCGGCGTCGACGTGCTGAAGGAGCTGCGCAAGTCGCGGCGCGCGCCGCCGGTCGTGCTGATGACCGCCTGGTCCGCGGCCGAGCTGCTGGCCGAGGCGGCCGCGGCGGGCGCGACGCGCGTGCTCTCCAAGCCGATCGCGCCCGAGCTGCTGCTCGAGGCGCTGGCCGCGGCGCTGGCGGCGACGCCGGTCGTGCTGCTGGTCGACGACGACCCGGCGTTCCGCCGCACGCTCGGCGACCTGCTCGCCGCGCGCGGCGTCGCGTCGGAGCCGGCCGACGGCCTCGCCTCCGCGCTGGCGCTCCTGCGCGGGACGGCGCCGCGCGTGATCCTGCTCGACCTCAAGCTCGACGACGGCGATCCGTGCGACACGGTCCGCGCGATCCGGCAGGCGGCGCCCGCCGTCCCGCTGGTCGTCTACAGCGGCCACGTCGACGCGCTCGAATCCGCGGTCGCGAGCCTCCCGACCGAGTGGTTCCGAGCCGTGCTCCGCAAACCGTTCCTCCCCGAACGACTGCTCGAGGTGCTCGATGACCCGCACCCTCGCTGAGCCGCCGCCCCTCGTGTCGGAGCAGCTGCCCGTCCTGGTCGTCGACGACGACCGCGCGCTGCTGCGGACGCTCGCCGACATCCTGCGCGCCCGCGGCTACGAGCCGCGCGTCGCGCCGAGCGGTCGCGAGGGGCTCGAGCTCCTCCTCGACGGACGCGCGCCGCCGGCCATCGCGCTGGTCGACATGCGCCTCCCCGACATGGACGGCATGGAGGTCGTGCGCCGGTTGCGGCAGCGGTCGCGCCTGATCGAGGTGGTCGTGCTGACCGGCCACGCGACGGTCGAGAGCGCCATCGACGCCCTGCGCGAGGAGAGCTGCGACTACCTCGTGAAGCCGGTCGCGCCCGCGCGGCTGCTCGACACGCTGGCGCGCGCGGCGGAGCGCTGGCTGCGGCGGCGCGCCGAGGAGGCGCTGCGGCGCGGCGAGGAGCGCTTCCGCCGGCTGATCGAGGGGATCGGCGAGGCGATCTTCCTGCTCGACGGCCGCCTCGCGATCGAGTACGCGAGCCCGTCGGTGAAGCGCGTGCTCGGCCTCGATCCGGCGACGCTCGCAGGGAAGCCGTTCCTCGGCCTCGCGGCGACGCCGGCGCCGCGCGATCTCGCCGAGCGGCTGCGCGCGCTCGCGCCGGGCCGCGCGCTCGACCTCGCGGCGCGCCACTCCGACGGCGGCGAGCGGCTGCTCCAGCTCTCGACCAGCGACCTCCTCGCCCACCCCGAGATGCCCGGCCTCGTCGTCACGGCGCGCGACGTGACCGAGCAGCGCCTCCTCGAGCGCCAGGCGCTGCAAGCCCACCGCCTCGACGGCGTCGGCCGCCTCGCCGGCGGCGTCGCGCACGACTTCAACAACATCCTGAGCGTGATCCTCGGCGCGGGCGAGCTCGCGCTGGCCGAGCCGGCGCTGCTGCCCGGGACGCGCGACCACCTCGCCGAGATCCAGGCGGCGGCGACGCGCGCGACCAGCCTCGTGCAGCAGCTGCTGCAGTTCGCGAAGCGGCAGCCGGGCGAGGCGCGCGTCGTCTCGCTGCGCAACCTCGTGAACGAGCTCGAGCCGCTGCTGCGCCGCCTCGTCGGCGAGGGGATCGAGCTCGCGCTCGCCGTCGGCGACGCGCCGCTCCACGTGCGCGTCGACCCGTCGCAGCTCGAGCAGGTGGTGATGAACCTCGCCGCCAACGCGCGCGACGCGATGCCCGACGGCGGCCGGCTCGTCCTCGAAGCGCGCACGCTGCGCGCCGACGCGCCGGCGCGCCTCGGCCACGCCGGACTGCCCGACGGCCCGTGCGCGCTGCTGGCGGTCGTCGACAGCGGCACCGGGATGCCCGAGGAGGTGCGCGCCCGCGCGCTCGAGCCCTTCTTCACCACGAAGGAGACCGGCAAGGGCACCGGGCTCGGCCTCTCGATCTGCTACGGCATCGTCAAGCAGGCGGGCGGGAGCGTCGCGATCGAGAGCGCGCCGGGAAACGGGACGCGCATCGAGGTCGTGCTGCCGCTGGCCGAGCCGCCGGCCACCGACGCGCCGTCCGTCGAGGAGCCCCCGCTCCCGCGCGGCCGCGAGTCGCTGCTGCTGGTCGAGGACGATCCGGCGGTGAGGCGCGTGCTCGAGCCGATGCTGACGTGGCTCGGCTACCGCGTGACGGCGGTCGCCGGCGGGGACGAGGCGCTGGCGCTGCTGCGCGCGCGGCCCGACCTCGCGCAGCTGCTGGTCTCCGACATCGTGATGCCGCGGATGAGCGGCGTCCAGCTCGCGCGCGAGGCGCTGGAGCTCGTGCCCGGGTTGCGCGTCCTCTTCGTGAGCGGCCACGCCGGCAAGGGCGGCGTCGAGGCGCCGGAGTGGGCGCCGCTGCTGCAGAAGCCGGTCACCTTCCACTCGCTCGGCCACGCCGTCCGAGCGGCGCTCGACCGGCCGCCCGAATCGGGGCGGCCGGCCTGAGCGCCCGGGTTCCGTCCCGCTACTGGCCGGCGATCAGCTCGAGTCCCGGCGTGAACGAGACGCCCTCGCTGGCGCCGTCGTCGATCAGCAGCACCTGCGCGTAGTAGTGGATCCCGACGATCGCGTCGTCGAGCGGGACGTCGGCGCTGATCGCCAGCCCGCCCGGCGGCACGAGGAAGACCATCGAGAGGATCGGGTCGACGAGGAAGTCGCCGCCCAGCGCCGTCGGGACCGACAGCGGGCTGAGCCCGAAGAAGAAGAAGCCGACGGTCCAGAAGCCGAGCGAGTTGTCGACGAGCCCGTCGATCGAAGAGCCCATCACCGGGTTGGCCGTCGGCGTGAACGTCGGGATGCCGTTCGTGCCCGGCCAGCCGGCGCCGTAGTTCTGCCACCACGCGAAGATGTCGGGCTGCGTGCGGTCGCGGACGAGCAGGTCGAAGATCCCGTTCGCGTCGCCGCCGATGAGATCGGTCCCGTTGTGCAGCAGCGCGACGGTCAGCCCGTCGTCCGAGACGTCGTAGCCCGAGCTCGCGCCCGCGCCCTCGGCGCCGCACGGCCGCGTGCTCGCCTTCGTCATCGTCCCGGCGACGAGATCGCGGAGGAAGACGTCGGTCGTGAAGTTGGTCTCGATCCCCTCGAGGTTGCGCGCGTTGCTGTTGAAGCTGGCCCAGGCGCCGTTGCGCGAGAGGGCGGGATGGTCGGCGCCGCGGTCGCCCTGCTCGCCGCTCTCCGAGACGGAGAGGCAGACCGTCGTGCCGGCGGCCAGGTCGCGCAGGAAGACGTCGGACTTGTTGTTGAGGTCGGAGGCGACCACGTCGTCGGCGTCGGACGACCAGACGAGCTTCGTGCCGTCGGCCGACATCCGGAAGTCGCGGGCCGCGCCGTTCGTCTCGTTGCCGTTCCAGCCGAGCGACACGCGGTCGGTCGTCCCGGCGCCGAGGTCGCGCACGAAGACGTCGTTCGCGCCGTTCAGGTCGCCGGCGACGAGGTCGTCCGCCGTGCTCGTGAACATCACGCGCGTCCCGTCGGCCGTGATCGCGGGATCGAACGAGGCGGCGTCGCCCGACGCGCCGAGAGCGGCGACGCTGACGAGCGTCGTCGTGCCCGCGACGAGGTCGCGGACGAAGACGTCGGTCGCGCCGTTGCCGTCGCCGGCCGCGAGGTTGTCGGCGTCGCTCTGGAAGGCGACCTTGGTGCCGTCGTCGCTGATCGCGCCGCCCGTCGAGGCGCCGTTGGCCGCGAGGCCCGCGGAGTCGACGCTCACGCGCACCGTCGTCTCGTTGCCTTCGTCGAGGATCCCGTTCGCGTCGGGATCGCGGTCGCGCACGAAGACGTCGCGCTGGTTGTTCGTGTCGAACCGGATCAGGTCGTACGCGTCGCTCGAGAAGACGACGAAGCGGCCGTCGGGCGTGATCGCGTGGAACGCGCTGGAGTTGTTGCCGGTCAGGCCGGTCAGCGCGGCGCTGATCAGGATCGTCGCGCCGTCCGCGCGGTCGCGCACGAAGACGTCGGCGACCGTGTTGATGTCCCACGGCGAGAGGTTCGACGCGAACGTGTCGAAGCCGACGTGGCGGCCGTCCGGCGTGAGCCGCACGCCCGTCGAGCCGAGGTTGCCGTTCGCTTCCGCGCCCGAATCCGACACGCTGATCCGCTGGAAGCGGGCCTGCGCGCGGCAGGGATCGGAGGAGACGATCGCGACGACGACGCAGCCCGCGGCGACGCGCGCCGCGAATCCTTGGCGACAGGACATGGGGGGATTCCTTCTCGAGAGACCTTTGGGCAGGAGGCCGAATCGAGCCGGAAGGCTAGGGGGCTTCCCTGAAAGGGGAAGACGTCGCTCGCCCTCGTCGCCGCGCCTTTTTCCCCGCCGAAGGGCCGCTCAGCCGCCGGCGCGCCGCCCCGCGAGCGCACGCGCCTCCTCCCAGAGGGCGCTCCACTCCTCGCGCGTCGAACCGGGCAGCGCGCCGAGCGCGGCAGTGTCACGAAGCGGGGCGAACTCGGGATCGGCGAGCAGCAGCGCGGCCCGCTGCGCCGCCGCGTCGACCTCGTCGTCGCTCCCCGTCTCGATCGCCTCGCGCGCGAGGAGCAGCTCGTCCTGCAGCCAGCGGAGCGCCTGGCCGCGCCACGGCGCGCGCGCGGCGTCGTCGAGCGACTCGCCGTCGTCGGCGCGTTTCCCCGCCACCTGCGCGGCGCTGCGCGCGGCGTCGAGGCGGTCGCCGGCGACACCGTCCTCGGCGAGGCCGGGCTCGAGCGCGAAGGCGCGCGCGTAGTTGCGGCTCGCCGCGACGTGGAGGCGGCGGATGCGGGCGAGGCGCGCGAGGTCGAGGAGCCCGCGCGCGTCGGCCGGCGCGCGCGACGGATCGAGCAGGTCGGCGAGGCGCGGCTCGAGGGCGAGCAGCCGCTCGCCGTCGGCGATCGCGCCGGAGAGCTCCGCGACGGAGCCGGGCGCCTTCGCGCGCAGCTCCTCCGCGCGCCGCAGCGCGTCGAGCGACTCGCGCAACCGGCCGCGCGCGCGCAGCGCGGAGCCGAGCGCCGCCAGCGGCGCCGGATCGGCGGGCGCGAAGCGCGTCGCGACGCCGAGCTCGGTGATCGCCTCGTCGAGCTCGCCCGCCTCGCGCAGCCGCGCCGCCAGCTCCGCGCGCGTCGGCCCCCACTCCGGCTCGAGGCGCACCGCCTCGCGCGTCGCCGCGATCGCGCGCGCGAGGTCGCCCGCCTGCCGCTCGATCGCCGCCTGCGAAAGGCGCGTCCGCGGCTCGCCCGGCTCGAGCTCGACCGCCTTCTGCAGCGCCGCGCGCGCGCCCGCGAGGTCGCCCGCGTCGGCCAGCAGGAGGCCGCGCGCCTGGAACGCGCCGACCGCGCGCGCGCCCGGATCGAGCGCGATCGCCTGATCGGCCTGGGCGCGCGCCTCGTCGGGCCGCCGCAGCGACCACAGCGCCAGCGCCAGCTGCGACCGGACGCGCGTCTCGTCGCGCACCGACGTCGAGTCGCGCCGGCTCCCGAACGCGCGCAGCGCCTTCTCGAGCGACTCGACCGCCTCCGCCGGCCGGCCGAGGTGGTTGAGCGCGATTCCCCTCACCAGCGGCGACTTGACCGGCTCGCGCAGGCGCTCCGGCACGGCATCGACGTGGACCAGCGCCTCGCCGTCGCGCCGCAGCGTCGTGAGCGTCCACGCGAGGCCCAGCCGCGCGTCCGGCTCGTCGGGATAGAGCGCGACGCACTTCTCGAAGCAGTCGGCCGCGTCGGCGCCGCGCTCGAGCGCCGCGTAGCGGATTCCCGCCATGTGCCACGCGCTGTACGACGACGGCCGCAGCGCCGCGGCGATGGTCGCGTGGCGCAGCGACTCCTCGACGTGCGGCGGGACGAAGCGGCCGTGGAGGTCGGCGAGCGAGAGCTGCAGGTTGAAATTGTCGGGATGGAGCAGCGCCGCGCGCGCCGCCACGCGGAACGCCTCGTCGTGCGCCTCCCAGCTCGAGAGCGCGTAGACCAGCGCGATCAGGCTCTCCTCGGGGAAGGTCGCGACGTCGACCGACTCCGCCAGGTCGACGAGGGCGACCGCGCCCTTCGCGTCGCGCAGCCGCGTGCGCCACGGATCGGGATCGGCGGCGCGCGCCACGGCGAGGAGCCGCTCCTCGCGCGGCGGGTCGAGCTTCGCCCAGTAGTCGAGCGCCAGCGCCAGCGGCACCGCGATGCGGCTCTCCGCGACGAGCGGCGTCGCCGCCGCGGCGTCGAGCGCGTCGAGATCGATGCCGTAGTCGCGGAACGCGGCGGCGAAGTCGTCGACGGTCGACGTGACCGAGTCCTGCTCGATCCCGCGGATCTCCTGCAGCCGCTCCACCATCCGGAGGTCGCGCTGGAGGCGGGCCGCCTCGCGCTGCGCCGCGGCGCTCGACTTCGCGACCTCGTCGGCCACGGCGAGCACGCGCTGGCGCAGCTCCTCGGGCACCTCCGCGGTCTCGGCCAGCCGCCGCGCGCCGTCGGCCGCCGAGAGCGCCTGCAGCCACGGCGCCGCGTCGGAGGCGGGAGCCGCCGCCGCCGTCGCCCGCAGCGCGACGACGCTCTCGAGCGCCGCGGTGAGGTTGCGCTCGCCGATCGCGACGCGCTCCCGCTGCTGCTCGCGCTGCCACCAGAAGCCGCCGGCCGCGACGATCGCCAGCAGCAGCAGCGCCACCAGCAGCAGCAGGCCGCGCGCGCGCGCCCGCGCGTCGGCGGCGGCGATCAGCGCCGCGCGCCCGCGTCCCTCGAGCTCGGCGAGGTAGGCGGTGATGCGGGCGGCGACCTCCTGCGCGTTGCGCAGCCGCTGGTCGCGCGCGGGCGCGAGGCAGTGCTTGGCCAGCGCGACCAGCTCCGAGTCGGCGCCGCTCTTCTCGAGGCGCGCGAACGCGTCGGCGAGGTCGCCGCGCATCGCGCGGTCGAGCACCTCGCCGCCGTCGCCGACGTAGGGCGGCGCGCCGGTCAGGATCTCGCAGAGGACCGCGCCCAGCGCGAAGACGTCGCCACGCTCGTCGACGAGGTCGATCTGCCCCTGCGCCTGCTCGGGCGGCATGTAGGCCGGCGTGCCGAGCACCGAGCCGGCGACCGACTGCGACCCGATCGAGCCGGAGCGGACCGTCGCGATCACGCTCATCTGCGGATCGCGGAGATGGCGCGCGTCGGCGTCGCCGGTGCGGCCGAGCACCTTCGCGAGACCCCAGTCGACGACCTGCAGCTCGCCGAACGCGCCGACCATCACGTTGGCCGGCTTGAGGTCGCGATGGATGACGCCGCGGCTGTGCGCGTAGGCGATCGTCTGGCAGGTCGACTCGAAGATCGTGAGGCAGCGGCGGCGGTCGGCGGCGAGGTCGGGCCGCTCCTGCAGCAGCGCCGAGAGCGTCCGCCCCTTCACCAGCTTCATCGCGAAGAAGTGGCGGCCGTCGGCGTCGCGGCCGAGCTCGTAGACCGGCACGATGCCGGGATGCTGGAGCTGGCCGCCGATCTGCGCCTCCTCGACGAAGCGCTGCAGCACCGACTCGTTCGCGGCGTGCTCGACGCGCAGCATCTTGAGCGCGACGTCGCGGCCGAGCTCGGCGTCGCGCCCCTTGAGGACCAGGCCCATGCCGCCGCGCGCGATCTCGCCGAGCAGCTCGTAGCGGCCGGCGCGTCCGGTGGCCGGCGCGGCGATCGGCGTCGCGGGCGACGCGCCCGGTTCGCGCAGGACGACGCGGGTCGGCGGCCGGGAGGGAACCGCGGGCCGGTCGTCGGCGCTCATGGAGCCTCTCGCAGGCGTGCCCCCGCACCTCGCGGAGGCGATGGGCTCAACGGTACTTCAAGCTGCCGAGATCGACGCCGCCGCTCTTGAAATTCGAGTTCAGCTCGCCGAGCGCGTCGGAGAGGTCGGTCAGGTAGGCGTCGAGCTCGCCATCGCCGTTCAGGTCGAGGTCGCCCTCGCCGAGCGCGCCCGAGAGCGCGAGGTCGACGACGTCGACGACGTCGCCCACCGCCCAGCCGAAGAGGTCGCGGTTGACGTTCTTCACGAAGAGCAGGTCGCCGAGCTTCAGCGGGTCGCGGAGCTTGCCCTCGTCGTAGGCGCCCGCCTGGTCGAGGGCGTAGTTCAGCCGCGCGACCAGCAACTGCGCGACGAGCTCGCCCGCGGGGGTCTCGAGCGGGTCGACGAGGTCGCCGGTCAGCGGCCCGACCGGACCGTCGTCGGGCAGGAACTTGGCGATCGCGCGCGGGCTGGTGAAGACCACGCAGTACTCGCTGTCGCCGTCGGGGCCGTCCTGGTCGCCGAGGATCACGCCGTTCGGGAAGAGGACGTCGAACCACTGCTCGAGGACGCAGGCGGGACCGCCGAACCCCTCGCAGTTGACGCCGATCTCCTTCTGCTCGTAGGTCACGAAGTCGCCGGGCGCAAGGTCGGCGATGATCTCGAGCGGCTCCTGGTTCGAGATGCCCCAGTCGGGCCGCAGCGTGAGGAACTGCGAGTAGACGACGGTGCCGATCAGGTCGGTGTCCTCGGGCAGCACGGTGTCGAAGGAGTAGTTGCCCTCGGCGTCGAAGAAGAAGGGCAGGTCGACCAGGAACGGCAGGTCGAGGCAGAGCCAGCCGTTCTTCGTCTTGATCGGCCCCTCGCCGAGCGACACGTAGTAGTGGCCCGCCGCGAAGGCCGGCCCATGCATCGTCACCGTGACCGTCGAGCCGACGGCCGCCATCACCGGCACCTCGAGCTCCCAGCCCGGAAGCCCGTCGCAGTTGTCGCGCGCGGCGGCGCGCGCGGCGGGAGCGGCGGAGGCGGAAAGCAGGAGCAACGCGGCCGACGCGAATGCGGGCAGGCTTCGAGCGAGCATGGGGGGATCCCGGCGCTTGGGGGGATGGCGGTCGCCGGAGCTTAGGGGGGCGTGGCGACCTGTAAAGGTCGGCGCCCCCCGAGGCTACGCGATCGCCGTCTGCGCAGCGCCCGCGGCGCGACGGAGCGTGAGGCTCCAGCGATTGAGCTTGCCGACGTCGATCGCGGCGTGGTCGCTGATCAGCAGCTTCCACGTGCCGGCGATCGGCTCGCCGACGAGGCCGGCGAGCGCCGGCGCGTTCGCCGCCGTCCACGTGAGCGCGAGGTTGTCGGACGAGCCGCCCGCGCGATCGTGCAGCAGCGCCTCCTTCCCCGACGGCGCGCGCAGCCGGACGCGCAGGTCGCCGACGTAGCTGTGCGACAGGTCGATCGCGAGCTCGACGCTGCTGGCCTTGCCCGCCTCCGCCGTCACGAGCGAACGCTCGATGCCGGTGGCCGGCGAGTCGGGGATCGCGGTGCCGGGCGACTCCTGCAGCACGACCGGCGAGGTCGGGACCGCCGCCGCGGCGGTGAGCTCGAGCCACCAGTGGTCGAGCTTGCCGACGTCGGCCGCGGCGAGGTCCTGCACCACGAGCTTCCACGTCCCCTGCATGCTGCGGCCGCGCAGCGTCGCGAGCGCGGGGCGCGTCGCCTCGTCGAGCACGACCTTCCAGTCGTCGCCGCTGCCGCCGTCGCCTTTCGGCTTCAGCTCGATCACCGTCCCCCACGGCGCGACCAGCGTGACGCGCAGGTCGCCGATGAAGGTGTGGGTGATCTCGACGCCGACCTTGATCGAGGCGATCGCGCCCGCGTCGGCGATCGCGATCGAGTCGCTGACGCCGGCCATCGGGTGGTCGGGGATCGCGAGCTTCGGGCTCGAGTCGCGGCGCAGCGTGCCGGGCGGCGGCGCGACGGCGTCGCCGAGGAGGCAGCGGAAGGTCACGCTCGCGCCCGCGGCCGACACCTGGTCGATCGCGAGGTTCGACGGCGTGCCGTTCCACCAGCGGCTGTCGGGCACGCTGCGGTCGTCGAAGCGCGCCGCCGCGCCGGCGTAGAGGTCGGCGCCGTCGCCCATCGCGCCGCGCTGCCGCTCGAGGTCGAAGCGGCCGTCGGCCTGCTCGAGCGAGCACTCGTAGTGGCTGGCGCCGGTCATCTGCTCGTGGCTGTTGTCGCCCTCCTCGTCGACGTGCCAGATCGCGAGCCCCTCGTCGGGCAGCGCGGCGTCGCGGCCGGCGCGGCGGCGGTTCTCGATCAGGAAGTACTCGCGCCCGCCGCGCGAGTGGAGCGCGAAGTCGTTGACGTCGGCGGCGAGCGTCACGGTCGCGCCGTGCGCGAGCGGCGTCGTGCTGCGCGCCCAGCCCGAGAGGCGCTTCAGGTAGGCGCCGATCTGCACCGGGTTCTTCTCGTCGATGTTGGCGCCCGCGCACATGAGGCAGTAGGCGCCGACGCCGCTCGACTCGTCGCCGTAGTCGTAGAGGTCGGGATAGTCGCACAGCATGTGGCCGTTCTCGTGGCAGAACGTGCCGAGCGCCAGCTCCGAGCCCATCGCGCTGAACTGGTAGTCGAACGCGGAGCGGCCCGCGGCGAGCGCCACCGCCGAGTTGAGGTGGTGCGCGTGGGGCCAGAGCCCCTCGGACCACTCGTTCACCACCGGGCCGGAGTAGTAGACGTTGGTCGCGTAGACGAAGCCCTGCGGATCGGCGGTGAGCTGCGTGAAGTCGGTCCCCTGCGCCTTCCAGTGGGCGAGCGCCTCGTTGATCAGCTCGATCGCGCGCACCGGCTGCGGGATCGTCCGGTCGGTGTAGTACGACTTCGGCTTGCGCGCGCGGTAGTAGGGCAGCACGACGTTGCGGTAGCTGCAGCGGCCGATCGAGTTGGCGAGGAAGTAGTCGCGCACCGAGCCGCGGTTGCCGAAGCCCGAGTAGCCGGCCAGGTTGCAGAAGCGGTCGACCTCGTCGCGCGTGATCGTCGCGGGCGCGTCGGAGAAGTCGATCAGCAGGCAGAGGCCGAGGTACTCCCCGACCGTCTCGCGGCGCGGCGGCGCCAGCAGCGGCCCGCCGGCGCTGGCGATCGCGCGCAAGGTGCGCTGCTCCTGGCGGCGCGCCTCGAAGCGCTGCTGGCAGCGGCGCCCCGCCACGCGCAGCGCCGACTCGCGGCCGCGCGCCAGCGCCGCCTCGCGCCGGATCCGCAGCCCGCGCGCGACGCCCGCCTTGAGCCCGTCGAGCAGCGCGCCCGCCACCGCCGCAGGCTGCAGCGAATCGCGATCGTCCGAGAGGCGCGCCACTTCCCAGCCGCCGTGCGCCGGGTTGCGCGTGACCGTGAATCCGTCGAGCGTCTCGAAGACCGCGTGGTGCTGGTCGCCGAAGCCGCGGAGCTCGATCTCCTTCCCGTCGGGCTGGCGGAACTTGAAGCGCTTGCCGTGGAATGGCATCGACATCGGCGGACCTCCTGCGCGGGACGGCGCAGGCGAAGTTCCCGCGCGCCGAACGGTCGTCCCGCATCCAGGCAGCGAACGCGACCGGCGGGCGTCACTTCGCGCGCGGCTAGATTCGCGCCGCGCGCCTTTCCCCGCGCCCAAGGAGCCCCGCATGAAGACGCGCGCCTACGCCGCCGCCTCCCCCACCTCGCCGCTCGCCCCGATGGCGATCGAGCGACGGTCGCCGCTCGCGACCGACGTCGAGCTCGACATCCTCTTCTGCGGCGTCTGCCACTCCGACCTCCACTTCGCGCGCGACGAGTGGGGCCTGACGACCTTCCCGGTCGTCCCGGGCCACGAGATCGTCGGCCGCGTGCGGAGCGTCGGCGCGAAGGTGACCCGCTTCAAGGCGGGCGACCTCGCCGCGGTCGGCTGCCTCGTCGACTCGTGCCGCGACTGCACGAGCTGCGCGCGCGGGCTCGAGCAGTTCTGCCTCGCCGGCGCCGTCTTCTCCTACGGCTCCGACGACCGCCACTCGGGCGGCAAGACGCACGGCGGCTACTCGGAGCGGATCGTCTGCGACGAGGCGTTCACGCTGAAGGTGCCGCCGAACCTCGACCCCGCGCGCGCGGCGCCGCTGCTCTGCGCCGGGATCACGACCTGGTCGCCGCTGCGCAAGTGGGGAGCGGGGCCGGGCAAGAAGGTCGGGATCGTCGGGCTCGGCGGCCTCGGCCACATGGGCGTGAAGTTCGCGCATGCGCTCGGCGCGCGGACCGTGCTCCTCACGACGTCGAAGGGCAAGGCCGACGACGGCCGGCGCCTCGGCGCCGACGAGGTGGTGCTGAGCGGCGACGCCGCGGCGATGGAGCGCCACGCGGGGAGCTTCGACCTGATCGTCGACACCGTCTCGGCCGACCACGACCAGGACGCCCTGCTCGAGCTGCTGAAGCTCGACGCCGCGCTGGTGCTGGTCGGCGTGCCGCCGAAGGCGCAGACCGTGAAGGCGTTCAGCGTCATCGCGCCGCGCCGCATCCTCACCGGCTCGCTCATCGGCGGGATCGCCGAGACGCAGGAGATGCTCGACTTCTGCGGAGCGCGCTCGATCGCCTGCGACATCGAGACGATCCGCATGCAGCAGATCAACGACGCCTACGCGCGGATGGTCGCGCGCGACGTGAAGTACCGCTTCGTGATCGACATGGCGTCGATCAAGGGCTGAGCGGCCGCCGATGGACGACGTGATCGCCGAGTTCGCTCGTCGCGCCCGCGAGCTGAACGTCGACCGCAGCGGCGGCCTCCGCAAGCCGCACAAGCCGCTGCTGCTGCTCTACGCGCTGGCGCGCCTCGTGCAGCACGGAGAGACGTCGATCCCCTACTCGCGGATCGAGCGCGATCTCGCCGGCCTGCTCCGCTCGTTCGCGCCCCCCATCAAGGGGAACGCGCGACCCGAGAATCCCTATTGGCACCTCCACAGCGACGGCGTCTGGGAGATCGAGGACGCGGCGACGCTCGAGCGGAACCAAGCGGACTTCCCGACGATGGCCGCGCTGCGCGGCAGCCGAGGTCGCATTCCCGATCGCTTTCGCGCGGCGCTCGAGTCTTCGCCGACGACGGTCGCCCGCATCGTGCAGGAGCTCCTCGACGACCACTTCGAGCCGTCGGTCCACGCCGACGTGCTGTCCGCAGTCGGATTCGCCGAACCGGACGCGAGCGCGGTGGACGCGTCGCGTGGCCTGACGCTCCGGGATTCGCCGGCGTTTCTGCAACGCGAGACCGTCGAGCGGTGGCGACGGCCCGACGCCTTCGCGCGGGCGGTCATGGCGGCGTACGACTTCCGCTGCGCGGTCACGGGCTACCGAGCGGAGCTGGCCGGCGCGCCGCTCGCGCTCGAGGCCGCGCACCTCCAATGGCACTGCAAGGGCGGACCGGCGACGCTCGCCAACGGGCTCGCGCTCCAGCCGACGCTCCACCGCCTCCTCGACCAAGGCGCGTGGACGCTCGACGACGATCGCCGCGTCCGCGTCTCCAGCGCGTACCAGGAGTCGGCCGACCTGCCGGGCTTGCTGGCGCCGCTGCATGGCAAACGGATCCGCGAACCGAACCGCGGCGCCGCCTCGCTCGCCATCGAGCACATCCGCTGGCACCGCGAGCCCGACCAAGGCGGGATCTTCCGGGGCTAGGCGACCGCTCGCGGCGAGCGCGCGCGAGTCCGTCCCATCGCGAACCCTCCGAAGACGAGCCCGCGCCCGCCCCCGGGCTCCGTTCGCACGGAGCCCGCGAGGGCGGGCGCGGGAAGCTTCGGTCCGCCGAGATCAGCGCTTGGTCAGAACCGGAAGCGGCCGTCGATGCCGATGCGGCTGTCGTCCTCCATGTCCGCATAGGTGAGGCCGACGCTGAAGCGCTCGAGGAAGTGGACGCGCACGCCGAGCTCGACCGAGGTGATGACCTTTTCGCTCGCGAAGGCGTCGATCTCGGTGCGACGGATGCCGCCGTTCACCTCGAGCCCGCCACGGTTGAACGGGAGCACGAGGAAGCGCGCGCCGACCAAGAGCGAGAAGCCGCTGTCCGAGTCGCTGCCGCCGATGTCGCCGTCGATGTTGTTCCAGAGCCACGCGACCTCGCTCAAGAGGTCGAGCCGCTCGAGGACCGAGATGTGGCCGCCGATGCCGAGGTCGAGGGCGTCGACCGCGACGTCGTCGAAGTCGCTCGATCCGCGCGCGTAGCCGGCGAAGCCGTAGAGGAACTTCATGAACTCGAACGAGCCGCGCACGTGCCAGAGGTCGAGGTCCTCGTCCACCACGTCGACGTCGGTCACGCTGTAGCCGGCCTGGATGTAGGAGTAGTCGAACTTGAAGCCGTCGCGCCGTCCCTCCTCCGCGGCGGGCTCGAGCGTCAGCGGCAGCGCGAACGCCGCCGTGTCGAAGGTCCGCATCGCGGCGAGGCCGATGGGCGAGTCGGCCAGGGCGGCCGGATCGACCGAGGGCGCAGCGGGGTCCGCTGCGATGCAGGCGAGGAACAGCGTCGCGAGGTCCATCGAATCTTCCTCCTAGTTAGGGTCGTACTTCGAGTTGGGATCTGGTCACGACTGTCCCGGTCCATTTCCCGGTCCATTTCCCGGTCCATTTCCCGGTCCATTTCCCGGTCCATTTCCCGGCCATTCGCGCGAACGCGCGGGATTCCCGGCTCATTCGCCGCTTCTTCCGGCGTGAGAGTAGGGTCGCTCCCCCGCGGAGTCGAATTCGAACATCGAGGCGGCGCGCCGCTCGAGCCCGCGATCCTTCGCGACGACGTCGAGGTGGAGCGACGTCCAGTCGGCCAGCAGCACCGCCTCGTCGCCTTCGCCATCGCAGGTCTTGAGGTAGCCGCGGCACGACTCGCACCAGTCGAGGCGCAAGCCCCCTTCTCCCTCGATCGAGACGACCGCGATCCGCCGCGTGTCGACGTCGCAGAAGGGGCAGCCGGTCCGGCTGTAGCGCCAGCGCGTCCTGCAGCTCGAGCAGACGAGGAAGCGCATGCGGCCCGGATCGACGCCGACCAGCTGCGCCATCGCGGGCGGCGAGCCGCAGGTCGGGCACCCGCTGCGCATCCAGCGGTGCTCGTCGCGCCGCAACTCGTACGCGTCGATCATCGGCCGCAGCCAGCGCGTCGCCGCGGCCCACGCGAGGCAGCGCAGCAGGCCGGGCTGCGCCGGCTCGAAGCCGCGATCGCCGAGCAGCCACGACGCGACGCGCCGCGACGGCGCGACCTCGCGCCGCAATTGCTCGGCGAGCGGACGGAGCGCGGCCGCGCGCGCGCCCGCCGACGGGCTCGCCGCCATCCGCTCGACGAGCGCGATCGCGAACCCGCCCGCCGGCTCGAGGTCGATCGCGGCGAGCGTGCTCTGCAGCAGCGGGATCCCCGCCTGGAAATCGGGCGTGTAGTCGTCCCAGCAGGGCAGCGGCGCGACGCGATCGCCCACCGCCTGCGCCGCCAGCGCCTCCACCTGCGCGCAGAAACCGGCGAGCGGGCGGAGGAAGGGACGGCGCTCGATCCAGGTGGCGAGGTCCACTAACCGGCCGCTCCGCCGGCGCTCTTCTTCGGCAGCAGCGGCATCACGCGCGCCCCGGCCCCGAAGAGGAAGATCGTCGCGGCGATCAGCCCGAGCGAGATCCCCCACTCGACCAGCGACGGCGAGTAGGACTCGGGCCGCGCGTAGGGCGGCGTGCCGAAGTTGGTCATCGCGTTCAGGACCACGTTGGTCCGGTTGAGCACGATGCCGAGCGCCGCCAGCAGCGAGCCCGCGAAGAGGAGCTTCGCGTTCTCCCGCCACGACTCGCGGCCGAGCAGGATCAGCGGCACCACGCCGCCGACGCCGAGCTCGAGCGCCAGCAGCGCGCCGAGCCGGCCCGAGAACGCCCCCGCGAGCTGGCCGCGGAACGCGAGGTCGCCCACGCGGAACCCGAGGTAGACGAGCAGCGACCAGAAGGTGACCTGCCCGAGCGCGGAGTGGCGCGCCATCGAGATCGGCCGACGCCACCCCTTCGCCGCCCACATCGCGAGCAGCACGATGACCGCGGTGCCCGCCGCGATCGACGAGAGGAAGAAGGAGACCGGCAGCATGGGCGACCACCACGCCGGCGCCAGCATGTTCTTCATCAGCAGGTAGAGCGAGCCGAGCGAGCTCTGGTGCATCGTCGAGAGCGTGACCGCGGCGATCGCCAGCAGGATCGGCTCGAAGCCCTTGTCGCGCGCGCGGAAGAGCCAGGCGAGCGTCCCGAAGATCGCCGCGGTCGCGCCGACGTACGCCCAGTTGCGCGAGAGCATGAAGACGAAGAGCGACGCGGCGAACGCGACGTAGGCGCCCGACCAGCGCTTCCACGCGGCGAGCGACTTCTTCCAGCCGAAGTGCTCGAGAGGCACCGGCAGGAACTCGAAGAGGAGGATCGTCACGTAGAGGCCGACGCACCACGAGACCTCGAACATCGCCGAGTGGTCGGGGTGGTTCAGCGCGAGCTGGTAGAAGTGGAACGGCAGCCCGAGGTCGGCGACGAGCGTGACCGTCACGAACGAGTAGCTCAGCAGCCCGAGGAAGACGGCGGAGCGGCCGATGCCGTAGAGGTCCTTGCGCTGGAAGACGTAGATCAGCCCGGCGGTCGCGAACGCGCCGGCGGCCAGCGCGATCCAGACGAGGTCGAAGATGATCCAGAGCCCCCACGGATAGGTGTCGGAGAGGTTCGTGGTGGCGCCGAGACCGAGGGCGAAGCGGGCGACGAAGGCGATCGCGCCGAACGCCATCATCGCGAGCAGGAAGAGGTTGAACGGCGAGACCCACGGACGGTCGAGCTTCTCGAACTCGACGTGCGGCTCGTGGTGCTCGGCGCCGCCAGCGGCAGCCGTCGCGGCGACCGCGCGGGCGCGGCGGCGGAAGAAGGCGTAGACGCCGCCGAGCAGCCCGCCCACCGCCATCACGGCGAACGGGACGATCTGCAGCGCGAGCCTGGAGAAGGCGGGGATCGCCTTGGCGCCGACGTCGGGGAAGCCGAGCTTCTGGAACGGCACGGCCGAGAGGTAGAGCACGCTCGTGCCGCCCGCCTCGTGCTCGCCGTAGATGTGGTCGACGTACTTGCCGGGCCGCTTGCCGATGCGGCGGCGCGCCTCGATCAGCATCTCCTCGCGCTCGCCGTAGACGAGCGCGTCGGCGGGGCACGCCTTCACGCACGCCGGCGTGACGATCGTCTTCTTGAACTGCGAGCTCTCGGTCGCGTTCAGCGCCGTGAAGTTGCGCGTCAGCGGGATCGGCTGGTCGGTGCGGTCGGCGCAGTGGGTGCACTTGTGGATCTTCGGCGTGAGGCTGTCCCACTCCGCCGTCGGCACGCCCCACGGGCAGGCGAGCACGCAATAGCGGCAGCCGATGCACGGATCGGAGTCGTAGACCACCGGCCCGTCGTCGCGGCGCCGGAGCGCGGTCGTCGGGCAGGCCGAGACGCACGCCGGCTCGAGGCAGTGGAGGCAGCGCCGCATCACGTTCGCGGTCTGCAGCCCGCCCGGCGCCTGCTCGTCGATCAGCTCGTGGAACGAGATCAGCGTGTAGGTCTTCGCGCTGAGCGCGACCGGGTTCTGGAAGCCGAGCAGGTCGAGCAGCTCGGTCTCCTCGCCGTCGCGCTCGTTCCACTGCTTGCACGCCACCTGGCACGCGTGGCAGCCGATGCACTTCGTGATGTCGACCAGCGTCGTCTTGATCGGCCCGAGGGCCTTGGCCTCGTCGGCGGTCGGCGTCTTCATGACTTCCTCCCGCGCGGAGCCGAGCCCTTCGCGACCGCGTCCTCGACCTTCTCCACGTTGACGAGGCACGCCTTCGTCTCTTGCGTGCCCGCGCCGGGATCGACGGCGTCGATCGTGAGGTGGTTGACGCTCGGCCCGGTCGAGAGCCCCTGGTAGCCCCAGTTGTAGGGCATCCAGACGACCGTGACCTCGCGGCCGTCGACCTGGAGCGCCTTCATCCGCGGCGTGACCACCGCCTTCACCGTGACCGCGCCGCGCGCCGACGTGAGGCGCACCTTGTCGCCGCTCTTCACGCCGAGCTTCTGCGCCAGCGCGACGGGCAGCTCGACCATCGGTTCGGGCGCGAGCTCGGCCAGCCACGGGATGTTGCGCGTCGTCGAGCCGCCGCACCAATGCTCCGGCACGGTCGACGTCATCAGCACGTAGGGGAACTGCTCGACCTTGCCGATCGGCTGGTGCGACGCGACGCGCGGGTACTTCAGCAGCGGGTTGTGGCGCACCTTCGGGTGGAGCACGTTCTCGACCGGGCTCTCCACCGGCTCGTACATCTCGGGCAGCGGGCCGTCCTTCGGCGTGTAGCTCCAGTCGCGCGGGAGCGCGGGGTTCTTCGGGTCGGGGTCCTCGTAGATCGCGGCGAAGAGGCGCCCGACGCCCTCGGCGTTCATGTGGAACGCGCGCTGGCCGTTCGGCGTGTCGGGACCGTCGGTCAGGCTCGGCACGTCGGGGATGTCGTGGCCGGCCCACCGCTTCGCCTCGGCGTCCCACCAGACGATCGGCTTCGAGCCGGGGTAGGGCTTGCCGTTCCGGTCGCACGACGCGCGGTTGTAGAGGACGCGCATGTTGTTGGGCCAGGTCCACCCGAAGTTCGGGTAGAGGCCGAGCCCGCCGGGATCGGTGAGCGAGTCGCGGCGCTTCGAGAGGTTCTCGCCCTTGCTGAAGACGCCGGCGTAGATCCAGACGCCCGACGAGGTCGAGCCGTCGGCCTGCAGGTCGCCCGTCTTGCTGACGAGGTCGCCCGCCTTGAGGCCCGCGGCCGGCACGTCCTTCACCGCGCGCCCGCTCATCTCGCGCAGCACGTCCTCGGCGGTCGTGTAGCTCCACGCCGACTTCGTGACGATCGCGTCCTTCGGGTCCTTCGACTCCTTCAGCAGCTCGCGCACCTTCCGGAAGACGAGATCGACGATCTCGCCGTCGGGCCGCGACTGGCCCGGCGGCTTCACGGCGCCGTAGCGCCACTGGATCATCGCGCCGGAGTTGGTGATGGAGCCGTTCTTCTCCATGAAGAACGAGGCGGGCAGCAGCAGCACCTCGGTCTGGATCGTCTTCGGGTCGACGCCGGGACGCTTCCAGAACGCCGCCGTCTCCGTCTCCCACAGCTCCTGGACGATCAGCACCTTGAGGTTCGCCAGCGCGTCGAAGACCAGCCTCAGGTTGGGCGAGCTGACCGCCGGGTTCTGCCCGCAGATCCAGAGGCCGCGCAGCGTGCCGGCCAGCGCGGCCTCGAAGATCCCGAAGGCGCTGTAGTCCTTCGCGGCGTCCTTCTTCGGCAGCCAGTCGTAGTGGAAGTCGTTCTCCGCCGTCGCCTCGTCGCCGTAGAACGCCTTCAGCATGTTCACCAGGAACTTGCGCCGCAGCGTCCCGTTCTTGTCGGTCCACGCGGCGAGCGTCGGCTGCGTGTGGTCGGGGTAGTTGAGGTAGCCCGGCAGGTAGTTGTTGAGGATCGCCATGTCGCAGGCGCCCTGCACGTTCGGCTCGCCGCGCAGCGCGTTGACGCCGCCGCCGGGCTTGCCGATGTTGCCGAGCAGCAGCTGCAGGATCGTGAAGCCGCGGATCCCCTGCACGCCGGTCGTGTGCTGCGTCATGCCGAGCGCGTAGAGGATCGTGCCCGGCCGGTTGCGCGCGAACGTCTCGGCGATCTCCTTGATCTGCGCCGCCGGGATGCCGGAGATCCGCTCGCCGACCTCGAGCGTGTAGCGCGAGTAGAAGGCCTTCAGCCGCGCGAAGACGCAGCTCGGGTCGTCGAGGCTCGTCGCGACCTTCGGGTGGCCCGTCCCGTCGAGGTCGTAGCCCCAGCTCGTCGTGTCGTACTTGCGGTGCTCGTCGTCGAAGCCGCTGAAGAGCCCCTCCTTGAAGTCGAAGTCGGCGCGCCCGAGGAAGAGCGCGTTCGTGTGGGTGACGACGTAGTCCTCGTCGTAGAGCTTGTGCTCGAGGACGTGGTGGATCATCGCGCCGAGGAAGGCGATGTCGGCGCCGGGACGGATGCGCGCGTAGATGTCGGAGGTGCCCGACGTCCGCGTGAAGCGCGGGTCGACGTGGATCAGGACGGCGCCGTTCTCCTGCGCCTTCCGGATCCACTTCATCGCCATCACGTGGTTCTCGGCGACGTTGCTCCCTTCCACCAGGATCGACTTGCAGTGCTGCATGTCGGACCAGTGGTTGGTCATCGCGCCGCGGCCGAAGGCGGCCCCCAGACCGGGGACCGTGGGACTGTGTCAGAGCCTCGCTTGGTGCTCGACGTAGTCGGTCCCCAGCAACCGCGCCGCCTTCTGGAAGAGGTAGCACTCCTCGTTCGTGTTCTGCGCGCCGCCGAGGAAGGCGATCGCGTCGGTCCGGTTCACCGGGACGTCGGCGTCGCCCACCTTCTGGGTCGCGATCCACGTCTCGTCGCGCACCTTGACGATGCGCTCGGCGACCTTCGTGACCACATCGTCCCACGAGAGCTCGACCCAGTGGTCGCTGCCGGGCGCGCGATAGCGCGGCACGAGGTTGCGCCGCGGCGACGCGTGGGTCGGCATGACGCCCATGCCCTTCACGCAGAGCGAGCCGCCATTGACGACGTGGTCGTAGTCGCCCTCGAGCGTCAGCAGCTGCCCGTCCTTGACCGCGGCGATCATCCCGCAACCGCACGAGCAGAAGTTGCAGGCGGTCGTGAACTCGCTCACTTCGGAGAGCTTGAGCTGCTGCGTCGCGGCGCGCGCGACGGAGACGTCGAAGAGGCCGTCCAAGGCGAATGCGGCGCCGCCGCCGCCGACGGCCAGCTTGAGGAAGTCGCGGCGCTGGAGTCCGGGCGCGGCGGGCTCGCGACCGGGATCGCCGACCTTGAAATCGACGCCGGGACTTCCGGCGGAATGCGAGGCGGACGGGACGCGAGCTGGTTCCATGACCATTGCCCCCGAGCTCGATGACGCGACGCGCGGATGGTAGCGCTGCGGAACTACCGCTTCTCGAGCCGCTTCAGCATCGTGTCGACGCCGAGCAGTTTCAGCACCTGCGGATTCGCCTCCTCGACCGCCGACGGGAAGTGGCAGCGGAAGCAGTCGTTGGTGATCTTCTCGCCCGTGGTCGCGACGTGCTCGCCGTCGTGGCAGCGGAAGCAGCCCGGCGAATCGTGATGTCCGTTGTGGTTGGCGTAGGTGCCCCAGTCGACGCCGTACTCGGGGAAGACGTTGTGCGCGTAGAGGTCGGCGATCACGCGGCCCGCCTCGTCGATCTCTGCGCCGCGCGCCTTCGCCGCGTCCGGATGCGACTTCGCGTAGTAGGCCGTCAGCGCCGCGGGGATCGCCGCCGCCGCCGCCGCGCTGTCGGCGTAGCCGGCCTTCAGGATCTCGAGCGCCGCCTTCTTCAGGTACGGCAGCCCCGCCGACATCCGGCCCAGCGCGATCGCGCGGTCGACCGCCCGCTCCGGCAACTCGAAGCTGTGCGCCGGCCGGTTGTGGCAGTCGAAGCACTGCATCGTGATGCGCGGCGCGTTCGCGAGCGCCGCCGCGTCGACGCCGGCCTTCACGTAGGTCCGCGTCACGTTGGTCTTCGTGTTCCGGTACTCGACGAGCGGGATCTCCGCGCGCTTGGGATCGCTCGCCACGAACCGGATCTCGACCCCCGCCTCGTTGTGGGCGCCGTGGATGCCCCCCATCGCCGACCCGCCGACGTTCATCGTGAGGAGCGTCGCCGTGGCCGTGTTCGCCTCGTCCACGCCGTAATGGGGCAGGAGCTTGACCGTCGCCTTCGCCGGCCGCTCCTTCCAGTGGCACTGCTCGCACGTCTCCGCGCTCGGCACCATCAGGCCCGATTCGATGGCGCCCTTGATCGGCTTCGGGACCTCGTCCATCAGCACGGTCAGGAGCTGATGCGCGCCCTGGATCTTGCTCTTCACCAGACCCGCGGCCCCTTCGCCGACATGGCAGTCGACGCAGAGGATCCCCGCGTGCGCTCCCTGCGTGAAGGCGCGCGCCTCCGGCGTCATCACGTGGCACGAGCCGCAGAACTGCCGCGACTCCATCTGATGGAGGACGCGCAGCGTCAGCTGCGACGCGATCGCGAGGTTGACGAGCGACACGACCGCAAGGAAGACGAGGAGACGGCGCCACGCGAACGACCGCTCCGCCGCGGCTTCCGCGGCCACGACCGCGACTCGCTGCTCGATCCGTCGCCGCCCGAGGTGGAGCCCGATCGGAGTGAGCACGAGACCCAGCACGAAGAGGGCGCCCACGACGAGCGTCGCGAGGCCGATGTATGGGTTGTCGTTCCCATGGCGCAGCTCCACGGTGATGAGGCACGCCCACATCACGATGGAAGTCAGCAGCAGTCCGAGCCCGACCATCGCGAGCCAATGGCTGGTGAACACCGTCAAGACGGGACGACGCGGCGAGCTGTCAGCGTCGGATGGCTTGGTGGCAGTCATGCGCCGCACGATACGCATGCCGATGCAGCGAGATATGGGACCGGACCGATGCGACATCGCGTCGCTGGTCGGATCGGCAAGTCGTCTCGCGCAGCGACACGCGCTTCGCCGGCCGTTATGGTGGCACCGTCGACGACCATTTCTTCCGGTGTACGCAGCAGCGAGCCGGGCAGGGGATCAAGGCATTCGATGAGTGGCGCCGCCTCGATGCGGCAGGGACGATCGGTCGCGATCGGACTTGCGTCCATGCTCGCCGCGTCGACGGCGACCGCGCAGGACGATGCGCCCGCCGCGACGTCGCCGCCTGCGCTCGAGCCGCGTCCCGCGCTCGATCTCCCTGCTCCCGACGCGACCGCCGACGATCTCCTCGGCTTCCCTGTGCACGGCAGCCTCTCGCTGCGCTACCTGCTGCGCGACAGCTCGCACGACAGCGACCAGGATCTCTACGGCTTCCTCGACCTCGACATGGGCGACGCGGAGCGCCACCTCGTCACGGCGCATCTGCTCACGAAGGCCGCGTGGGACGTCGACGGCGACATCCACACGACCGGCGCGTCGACCTTCGACAGCCTCGAGGACACCTACGACGACCGTTTCACCGGCCAGGTCTTCGAGGCGTACGGCGACTACCACGGCGTCGAGTCGCTCGAGATCGCGCGCTTCGGCCGCCAGATCCTCGGCGAGACGCCGGTGCAGACCTACCTCGACGGGTTGCGCTTCGACACGGCGGCGAAGGGCGAGCGGTCGGCGAAGTTCGGCGCATACGCCGGCACGCCGTCGCACCTCTACGAGTCGTCGCCCGAGGGCGACCTCCTCTTCGGCGCGTTCGGCGAGGCGCGTCTCCTCCGCTCGAACCGCACGCGGCTCGACTGGATGCAGGTCCAGGACGACTACCTCGATTCGGAGCGGCTGAACGCGCTGGTGCGCCTCGCGACGTGGCAGCAGATGAGCGAGACGGTCGCGCTGTACGGCAGCTACAGCATGCTCGACTGGGACAGCCGCGACCTCGACCTCCGCGGCAGCTGGACGCAGCTCGACGGCGACACGCAGGTGGAGGTCAGCTACTACCAGCTCCTCCAGACGCAGAAGGCCGAGGCGATCGAGTTCGACCCCTTCTTCGAGATCGCCGGCGAATACGACCCCTACCGCGAGCTGCGCGCGAGCGCGTCGCGCGGCTTCGGCGACCACTTCACCCTCGCGGCCGGCGCCGACGTGCGCCGCCTCGTCGACGACTCCGACGAGGGGACGTACAACCACGACTTCGAGCGCTGGTACCTCGAGCCGTCGCTGAGCGACTGGCTGGTCGAGGGGATGACGATCACGGTCGCCGGCGAGCTCTGGGACGACGGCGAGGAGGTCACCACGACCGTCGACGCGTCCGTGGTGCAGCAGTTCACCGAGGAGACGAAGGGGCACGTCGGCACCACCTACTCGCTCTACAAGTACGACTTCCTCACCGCGAGCGAGCGCGACCACGTGCGGACCTATTTCGTCGGGGTCGAGACGCGCGCCACCAAGGCCGTGCGGCTGCGCTTCGACTACATCCACGAGATCGACGCGTTCGACCACTACAACACCTTCCGGGCAGCGGCGACATGGACCTTCTGATCCGACGTCCAGCCTCCTGGAACGCGCGGACGCGCGGACGCGTCGGCGCGGGCGCGATCGTCCTGCTCGCGGCCGCCTGCACCCTCCTGAGCCAGATGGAGCAGGAGGAGACGCTGCCGCGCTTCGACCACGCGCTGCATGCGGCGAAGACCAACCTCGATTGCGACTCGTGCCATCGCGAGGCCAGCACCTCGGCCGACGCCGGCATGCCGTCGACCGCGCAGTGCTCGCTCTGCCACAAGGACCTCGACAAGGAGAAGCCGCCGGAACGGCAGGCGTCGGTCTTCTTCGCCGGCGACGCGATCGTCTCGGCCCGCGTGACCGAGATCGACGAGGAGGTCCGCTTCTCCCACCAGGCGCACGCGAAGCACGGGGTCGCCTGCGCCGACTGCCACGGCGACATCGCCTCGAGCCACGCCGTCCCCGCCTCGGCCCGCGTCACGATGGACGCGTGCATCGCGTGCCACACGCAGCGCACCGGCCGCGCGGAGGAGTGCGCCGCCTGCCACCAACAGATCCGCATCGACCGCGCGCCCGAGAGCCACCTGCGCGAATGGACCCGCCGCCACGGCGGCGTCGTGCGCATGGCGGGCGGCGCGAAGGCCGCCGACTGCACGATGTGCCACACGCAGGAGCGCGACTGCGCCGGCTGCCACTCGGTCGAGGCGCCGGCCGACCACACCAACTACTGGCGCACGCGCGGCCACGGCATCTCGGTCCGGATCGACCGCGACCGCTGCGCCGCGTGCCACCAGACCGACAGTTGCGACCGCTGCCACCACGACAGCGCGCCGCGCAGCCACACCGCGAGCTTCGGCAGCCCGCTCGACCGCCACTGCAACACCTGCCACCTGCCGTTGAGCAGCAGCGGCTGCGCCACCTGCCACAAGTCGACGCCGAGCCACGCGCAGGCGCCGCCGATGCCGCCCGATCACGTGGCGGGGATGAACTGCCGCCAATGCCACGGGCTTTCGGTCCCGCTACCGCATCCCGACAAGGGTGATTCGTGCACGTCCTGCCACAAATGACCGATTCGATCCGGTTGGAGGCCTCCGCCATGTTCCGTGAACTCCTGACTCGCGGTCCGATCCCGAGCCGTGCGGCCGTCCTGGGACGGATCGCGCTCGCATCGTCCGCCTTCGCGTTCGCCGCCTGCATGGGCGACGACGGCGACGATGGAGCGGACGGGAAGGACGGGACGTCCGCGCCTCCTCCCATCACGTCGACGGAGCTCGAACGGTGGGAGGATCCGCCGGGCGTCGTGCTCGCCGTCACCGCGCTCTCCGGCGGCACCGGCTCCGGCGGCGCGTTCGAGGCCGGCGACACGATGACGGTCACCTTCACCGCGAAGAAGGACGACGGCACGGACTGGATGCTGAGCGAGCTCAGCAGCGGCCACATCATGATCTCGGGCCCGACCTTCAACTACCAGATCGTGATCGGCGACCAGTCCGACCTGCTGACGGCCGCGGTCGACAACGGCGACGGCACCTTCTCCTACACCTTCGCGAGCCCGCTCCCCGCGACCTATCCGCCGCCCATCAACGACACGCCCGCGTTCGACGCCGATGACGGCGAGCTGCAGGGGCAGGCGCTGCTCGACGGCACCTACACCGTCGGCTTGTGGTGCCGCTGGGAGTACTTCGTCGACGCCGACGAGTTCCGCGACGTCGGGCAGGTGACGACCGACTTCCTCGTGGGCGCGCCGTCGCCCCTGACGGCGCGCGAGGTCGTCAAGACCGACAACTGCAACCAATGCCACACCGAGGTCCAGTTCCACGGCGGCAGCCGCCGGACCGTCCCGGTCTGCCTGCTCTGCCACACCTCCGGAGCCGAGGACTCGACCGGCAGCGGCGTCTCGATCGACTTCCGCGTCATGATCCACAAGCTGCACGACGGCGCCCACTTGCCGTCGGTGCTCGGGGTCGCGACGAATCCCGACGGATCGCGCAACTACGCGGCGACGCCGACGCCGCTGGTCATCGGCGGCACCGACTACTCGTCGGTCGCCTTCCCCGTCTGGCCCAGCCTCAACACCTCGATGCCGCGCGACTTCGGCTACTCGTCGCTCACGTCCGGGCAGCGGTCGCTCGAGAACACGATGCTGCAGGGCGCGGTCGAATGCGCCAAGTGCCACGGCGATCCCGACGGCACCGGCCCGCTGACGTCGCCGGCGCAGGGCGATCTCCATCGGGCGCAGCCGACGCGCCGCGCGTGCGGCAGCTGCCATGACGACATCGACTGGACGCTCCCCTACCAGAGCAACCAGTCGGTCATGCCGCCGCAGCTGAACGACTCCGCGTGCCTCTTCTGCCACGTTCCCAGCGGGGCGAGCCCGCTGTCGACCGAGACCGCGCACATCCATCCGATCAACGACCCCGCGGTCAACCCGGGCGTCAACTTCTCGATCACGTCGATGGGCGGCGCGAGCGGCGGCGGCGGGAGCTTCCAGGCCGGCGACAAGCCGACGATCACCTTCACGCTGAAGGACGACACGGGCGCGGACGTCTCGCTCGCGTCGATCGACAGCACCAGCACGATCCTGGTCGGGCCGACCGACAACTACCAGCACGTCTTCCCGTTCGCGTCGCCCAACGGCGCGTCGAGCGGGCTGCCGGTCGACTTCTCCGGACGCCTGCAGTCGACCAGCACCTCGAACAAGGGCTCGATGGGCAAGGTCGTCGACGCGACGGTCACGGAGACGCTGAAGGTCGACTTCAGCAGCGCGACCGCGTTCACCGTGACCGGCACGACCAGCGGCGCGCTCGGCGGGTCGGCGCTCGCGGCCTCGCCGAGCACGAACCCGAGCGGCTCGTCGCTCGGCACGCTGCTGTGCACTTCGGCCGCCGTCCCGCAGACGATCGCCGTCGCCTTCAGCTCCGCGACCGCGTTCACCGTCACCGGCTCCGTGAGCGGCTCGATGGGCTCCGGCTCGATGCCCGCCGCCACCGACGCCTCGCGCGCCTTCACCTCCACCGACGGCTCGGTGACGTTCATCCTCTCGAGCGGCTCGACGCCGTTCGCCGCCGGCAACACGATCCACCTCGTCGTCTTCCGCTGCGGCGCGGCCAACCCCGCGCTCTTCGGGATCGTCGGCGGCCGCACCGCGTTCGCCGCGCTCGACCGCTTCCACTACGACACGGTCGCGAGCGCCGCGACCTACACCTTCGCGCTGCCGATGGACCTCCCCACCGAGTTCCTCGGCGACGGCAACGGCGCTGGCGGCCAGGCGCTGACCGCCGCGAACCTCCCGGTCTACTTCGGCCGGCAGACGCTCTCCGAGCGGACGGCGCTGGTCGGCCTGGCGACGACGCTCTCCGCCGCCAGCAGCGAACGCGCCCGCTACGTCGACGTCGCGACGCTCGACGGCGGCCTCGCGATCGGCGACACGGCCGTGCTCGACGACGGCGTGGCCGGGCTGGAGGAGTACGCGCTGATCGGCTACATCGACGTCGCGCTGAAGCGGGTCTGGTTCCGGACGCCGCTGCGCTTCGCGCACCTGAGCGGCTCGGGATTCCAGGAAGCGACGCTCACGACGCGCCAGGAAGGCGTCCACTACACGCTCACCGCGGCGACCGGGACGATCACGTCGCTCGCGCCGGGCTTCGGCGCCGGCAACGCCATCGTCATGAGCTACCGGACGGCCGGCAGGTTCGGCTGGCTGCGGAAGGTCGGCGACACGCTGCAGTCGGTCTTCGTGCCGGCCATCAACGACTCGCCCGACCTCGAGGAGAGCTGGGGCGAGTGGACGGGACTGCCCTTCGTCGACGGCACCTACTCGGCGTCGATCTGGGGCCGCAAGAACACGGTGCTCGGACGCAACAACGAGGTGCAGACCTACAACGGCATCGGCGAGGCGTCGACGTTCGACCTCCTCTACGGCGCCGCCTCCACGGTCGAGCCCTACCAGGCGATCTCGGCCGGGGAGAACTGCAACGCGTGCCACTCGATGGTCGGGCCGTTCCACGGCGGCAACCGCCGCGACTTCAACACCTGCATCCTCTGCCACGGCGTGGCGGGCGACGAGGACTGGCCGATCTACGGGACGACGGTCGCCACCCAGCCCACCACCGGCACGACCATCAACTTCCGGACGATGCTCCACAAGATCCACCGCGGCCGGGAGCTCCACGACCCGGACGGCTACGTCGTCCTCGGCAATAGCTCGAGCGCCAACACCTACGCGGAGGTCGGCTTCCCGGCGATGCCGAGCGGGACGCAGGAGTGCACCAAGTGTCACGGGACCGCCGACCTGTGGCGGGATCCCGCGGCGCGGCAGCATCCGGCGCAAGCGACCCCGACGCGCGCGTGGCGCGCGGCGTGCGGCGCCTGCCACGACTCCCCCGCGGCCACCAGCCACATCGACGTGAACAGCAGCAGCAGCGGCGAGTCGTGCGCGGTCTGCCACGGGCCGGGCAAGTCGCTCGCCGTGGAGCTCGTCCACAAGGTCCGGTGAGAGGAGACGCTCCGTGACGTCCTCGGCGGCGACGCTCTCGCGTCGCGTGGACGTCGCACGCTTCCGCGGCGGGAGCTGCGACTCCGCGGCCGACCTCGTCGCGCAGGAGGCGCCGCTGCAGATCCGCATCGGGAGGCGGACGCTGGCCGTCGTGATGCGGACGCCGGGCGAGGACCTCGACCTCGTGCGCGGGTTGCTGCTGACCGAGGGGATCGTGGCCGCGCCGAAGGACGTGGCCGCGATCGCCCACTGCCGCGTCGTGCCGGCCGGCGCGCCCGACGACGCGCGCGAGAACGTCGTGCTGGTGCGGCTGCGCGCCGGCCTCGCGTTCAAGCCCGAGCGTTTCCGTCGCAACCTGATCACGAGCAGCGCGTGCGGCGTCTGCTCGCGCGCGACGATCGACTCGCTCGCGCGGCGGGCGTGCAAGGTCGAGAGCGACCTCGAGGTCGATCCGCGCCTGCTGCTCGAGCTGCCGTCCCTGCTGCGCGCGGCGCAGGCGGGCTTCGCCGACACCGGCGGGCTCCACGCGGCGGCGCTCTTCGCGGTGAAGGCGGGCCGGCCGAAGCTCCTGGTGCTGAGCGAGGACGTCGGCCGCCACAACGCGGTCGACAAGGTGGTCGGCGCCGCGATGCGCCACCGGCTGCTGCCGCTGTCGCGCTGCATCCTGCAGGTCAGCGGCCGCGTCAGCTACGAGATCGTGCAGAAGGCGCGGGTGGCCGGGATCCCGATCGTCGCGGCCGTCTCGGCGCCGTCGTCGCTGGCGGTCGAGCTCGCGGAGGCGGGCGGCCAGACGCTGGTCGCGTTCGTGCGCGACGACCGGTTGAACGTCTACGCGGGACGCCAGCGCGTGACCGGTTGCGGCATCACGGCTCGCGCTGCGAAGCCTCCTTCGCCTCGCTGATCAGCTTCCGCAGCGCGGCGTCGAGCACGTCCGGGTCGACCTTGCCGACGAACTTGTGCCGGATCACCCCCTTGGCGTCGAGCACGAAGAAGGTCGGGGTGCTCGGCGCGTTCCAGCTCGTCGAGATCGGTCCGGCGGTCGCGTTCCCGGGATCGACGAAGGAGCGCCACGGCAACTGCTCGCGCTCCATCAGCTTGCCGAGCTCCGCGACCGTGCTGCCGCCCACGTGGACGCCGATCAGCGCGAAGGGCTCGTTCGCGAGTGTTTCCACGAGCGACCGCTCGTGGGGCCATTGCTGGCGTCAGGTCAGTCAGGCCCAGCTCCAGAAGTCGAGCAGCACCACCTTCCCGCGGTGGTCGCCGAGCTTGAAGCGGACGCCGTGCTGGTCCTCGCCCTCGATCTCGGGCGCCATCGCGCCGACGCATAGGTGGCGCAGCTCGAAGAGCTCCGCGATCGCCCGCTCGCCGACCGTGCCGCCTTCGGGCAGCGCGACATCGCCGTGCCGCGACGAAGCGCGTTCGAGCAGCGCCTCGATCTCGCGCGTCGCCGCGGCGCGATCGAGCGCGAGCAGCCGCGCGACGTGGTCCGCGCCGTAGAGCGCGCTCCACGCGGCGCGCGTGGCGGGCTGCGCTTCGAGCAGCTCGAGCCGCGCGAGGCGCGTGTTCAAGCAGTGCGCGAGCGACAGGCACGCGATGCCGCGGATCTCCGGATGCGGGCTGCCGTCGAGCAGCGCGCGCAGGAACGGCTCGTACTCGGGGCGATGGCCCCACGAGATGCGGCGGCAGAGCGGGCCGAGCTCGGCGCTGGCGAGATGGTCGCGCTGCAGGAGCGCGAGCGCGCGGCCCGACGCGCGATCCTCGCCGACCTGCTCGACCGTCCACGGCGTGCCGTCGACCTGCCACGCCGCCTGGATCAGCGCCTTGAGCGCGATCGGGTCGGACGGGCAGCGCTCCGCGAGCTCGACGAGACGGAGCGAGACCTCGTAGTGCTGGCGGTAGCTCGCGGCGACGAGCGTCATCCGCTCGGCGTCGGTCAGCTCGCCGTGGCGCGGCGAGCGGTGGTACTCCGCCATCAGCGCGTCGAACTGCTGCTGCGGCGTCGGAGGAGGTGCCGGCGCCTCCTGCGCGAGCGCGGACGCGGACGCGAATGCGATCGCGACGAGGCCGTTCCCGATCGAGAGCATGGCGGAGCTCCGCGGAGCCGCGTGTCGCCCCGCGATCATGCCGCGCCGCGCGCCGCGTTCGCCAGCGCCGCGGACGGGACCGACGATCGCGGGCCGAAGGAGCGAGCGCATGGCGAAGACGAAGGCGGCAGGCGGGAGGCCGATGAACGCTTCCAGGCGACGCTCACGGCGTTCGAGCCCGCGACGGAGGGCCAGAAGCTCCTGCACGGCGAGACGCTGCGCGCCCACCACCCGATGATCCTGCAGATGATCCTGGCGCGACGGCTGCGACTCGACGCCGTGGACAGCGGACTGCCCGCGATCAGGTGGGCCGTGCTCCTCATCGGAGCCGTGATCGGGCTGGGCGCGTGCTTCTTCTCCAAGGTGGAGGACGCGCGCCTGCACGCGATCCTCGTCCTGCTGCTGGCCGCGTTCATCGGAATGGTGATCTTCATGATCTTCGCGCTCGACCGCCGCTTCCGCGGCGACCTCGGGCTGGGATCGGAGCCCTGTCAGCTGAGCTACGACCAGCTCGAGAAGGAGCGCTCGTCGGAGGAGGGCTCAGACGACAGAGCGGCGACGGCGGGCGACCACCTCGGGGAAGAGGAGCCTCAGCCAGGCGGAGTAGCGCTGGGGCCGCGTCCGCAGCGACTCGAGCAGCTGCTCCTCGCGCACCCATTTCCACGCCGCGACCTCGGCGGGATCGGGCGCGGGCGGCGACGGCGATTCGCCGACGAAGACGTGGTCGTACTCGTTCTCGATCCAGCCGGCGCCGACGTCGGCGACGTAGCGGCGGCGGAAGAGCGGTACGAGCCGGCACGCGCACCCGAGCTCCTCGCGCAGCCGCCGGCGCGCCGCGTGGAGCGGCGTCTCGCGCGGCCGCGGATGGGTGCAGCAGGCGTTGCTCCAGAGCCCGGCCGAGTGGTACTTCCCCTTCGCCCGCTTCTGGAGCAGCACGCGGTCGCCGTCGAAGAGGAAGACCGAGACCGCGCGATGGCGCAACCCCTGCCGGTGCGCCGCGAGCTTCCCGGCCGAGCGGATCGCGCCGTCGGCGTCGACGAGGTCGCGCCCGCGCGCGTCGACGAGGACGACCCGCTCCTCGCGCCGCGTCTCGTCGCGGCTCCGCGGAACACGTTGCTCCATCCGATCGAGCCCTCCTGCCGGCCGGCGGCGGAACCTGCGTCGTCCGCGCCGCGCACCGAGGATGCCCGCCGGCCGCGAATTGGCGAGGGGCGAGCGAGCGGGGCGCACGCGCGCGCGGCGGACGCGATCTAGGATTGCGGCCCCGAGCGAGGAGCAAGCGCATGGCGAACCGGAAGAGCCGAGGTTCGGCGCGGAGGACCAAGCCGCGCAAGTCGGCCACGACCTCCAAGCCGGCATCCCGGCTCATCGATCAGCGGATCCGCGAACTCGGCGGCTGGCGTGGCGAGTCGCTGGCGCGCATGCGCGCGCTGATCCGCGCGGCCGATCCCGCGATCGTCGAGGAATGGAAGTGGAGCAACCCCGTCTGGTCGCACGACGGGATCGTCTGCACCGGCGAGGCTTACGCGAAAGCGGTCAAGCTCACCTTCGCGCAGGGAGCGCGGCTCCCCGACCCGTCGCGCCTCTTCAACTCCAGCCTCGGAGGCAACACCCGGAGGGCGATCGATCTCCACGAGGGAGCGACGGTCGACGCCGACGCGTTCAAGGCGCTGCTGAAGGCCGCCGTCGCGTGGAACGGCGCGACGGCGAAGCAGGCCGCGCCGCGCGCGAAGGCGGCGAAGGCGATGAAGGCGGCGAAGACGGTGAAGCCCGCGAAGCCGGTGAGACTCCTCGCCGGCGGCAATCCGCAGATCGCGAAGGGCGACGGCGAGGCGCCAGTGCAGGCGTGGCTCGCGGCGCTGCCCGGCTGGAAGAGCGACCTCGGACGGCGGCTCGACGCCCTCATCACGCGCGTCGTGCCCGGCGTCCGCAAGGCCGTGAAATGGAACTCGCCGTTCTATGGCGTCGAGGGCCGGGGCTGGTTCCTCGCGATCCACGCCCTCACGCGCTACATGAAGGTCGCCTTCCTCCGCGGCACGTCGCTGCAACCCGTCCCGCCCGGCGGCACGCCGAAGAGCAAGGAGACGCGCTGGATCGACCTGCACGAAGGCGAGCCGCTCGACGAGGTCCGATTCGCCTCCTGGTTGGAGCAGGCGGCCGCGATCCCGGGCTGGGATCCGGGGCAGCCGTCATGAGGAGCGGTTGCTCACGCGGCATGCGTACCTCGCTCCAGATCGCGGCGACGCTGCCCGAGCGACCCGAGCAGGAGGTGGAGAAGGTCGCTTCCGCCTGCAAGTCGGCGAGATCAGCGTCGCGCCCTGGCACCGCATGAAGTCGCCGTTCGGGTGGCACGTGATCAAGCGGCTGGAGCAGCCGCAGGAAACGAGGCCGCGGGAGGAATGAGCTTGATGGGTCGCCCAGTCTCGAAGCGACACTCGCGCGTCCGCCTGCCCTCCTGGATCGTCGCCGCGATCTGCGCGATCGCGAGCGGTCCCATCGCTCGCCCGCAGGAGGCGATCGAAGTCGCCGAAGTCGGGCTCTCCTTCGAGCTGCCTCTCATCGAGCAGCTCACGCCCAAGGAGGATGACGAGCCGGCCGTCCTGCGGCGATGGACCAGCAAGCTGGCCGGCAAGACCGTCCGGCTCTGCGTCTGGCTCAACAAGAGCTACCTCATCGACCATGAAGGACCGGAGTACTACCTCGACGCGTTCACGCGGATGCGCGACGGCTGGTCGATCAAGCTCGCCGAGCGTGTCGACGTCAAGGGGTCGTTCGGCCGGTTCGGCTATGCGGAGTTCGCGCGCGGAGCGCTGACCGGACCCGGCGATCCCCCGATCCGACGATCGAGGTTCCTGCTGGCGTTCATGGTGGAGCGCGGCGCGTGCGCGATCCAGCTTGACGTCGACGGCGAGACCTCGCCGGAAGAGACCGATGCGATGCGTACCGCCCTCACGCGCAGCGTGCTGGTGGACGGAACTCCCGCCGACTCGAAGTGGACGGACGCGGAAGCGAGGGCGCGTTGGGAGAGGGACGTCCCGCCCGAAGTGCGGGAGGATCCAATGGTGCCGCCGATCCGGACGGCGCACTACATCGTCTTCACCAACGCGATCAACGGCGCCCTCTTCGGCAAGAAGATGGAGGAGAACTGGTCCAGGATCCGGGCGACCTTCCCTTTCGAGGAGAAAGAGGCGCGGCGCCTCCTGCCCGTCTTCGTCTTCAAGAACAAGGTGCAATACGACGCCTTCTCCAAGTTCATGGACTCGGGGATGGAAGGCGTGTCGAAAGGTCACGCGTCCAAGGACTACTACGCCACCTGGTACGAGTCGCCCAACGACCCGATCCACATCCACGAGGCGACGCATCAGCTCTTCTTCAAGCGCCTGCGGCTCCACGGGGACTCGTGGTTCGCGGAAGGCGTCGCCGAGTACATGTCGAGCTCGCGCTCCTCGCGCAACGTGCTGGCGAACCTCGTCGCGGACGGGCGCGCCGTTCCCCTGCGCGACTTCATGAAGATCCCGACCCTGATCACCCACGGCGACGGATCCGGCACCGGGCCGAGCGCCGCGAGCGAGCACTACTCGCAGGCCGCGCTCCTCATCGAGTTCCTCCGCGACTCGAAGACGATGAAGGCGAAGTTCCCCGCGTTCCTCGACCGGCTCGGCCGCATGCAGGGCGAGCCGCTCTCCGCGGTCGATGCCGCCCTGAAGGAAACGCTCGAGATGTCGATCGACGAGCTGGACAAGGCCTTCACGGCGTATTGCAAGAAGCGGTGAAGGCCGGCGGGTCGCCGCACGTCGGCGGTGGCGGCGGCTCTCGCGCCTACTTCTGCTCGACGGTCACCTTGAGGATCTTCCCGGTGAACGCGTTGGCGTTCTGCGCGTAGTCCAGCGAGACGTTGGTCTCGGCGTCCATCCCCACGTCGGCGCCTTCATCGCCGGAGAAGGCGTACGGCTGCGTCCTCGGGATGTGGCCTTCGGCGACCTTCTTGCCGTCGACGCTCAGGAGCGACTTGCCGCCCGTGCCGGGCTTCGCCTCGTCGGGGATGAACTCGTAGGTGATCACGTGCTTGCCGGCGGTCAGCGCCGCGTCGCCCGCGACGTTCGTGCGCTCGATGGCGAACCAGTTGTATTCGTGGCGCGGCTTGCCGTCCTTCAGGTAGAGCGTCCACCCGCCGAAGTAGCCCGCCTGCGCGAGGATGACGCCGTTGGTCCGGTCGTCCTTCAGCTCGACCTCGGCCGTGATCACGTGGCGCACGCCTTTCACGTTGATGAAGGCGTTCTCCATCATCCCCACCATGCCGGGGTAGACGGTAAGCGACTTACGTTCGCCGAGCAGGTCGGGCCGCCCCGCGATCGCGGCGTTGAAGCGCTCGGAGCGGCGATCGTCGATCGGCAGCGCGTGGTTGCGCTCCGCCTCCTCGAGGAAGAGCGCCTGCAGCTCGGCGAGCTTCGCGGGCTCCTGCGCGGCGAGATCGACCGCCTCGCTGAAGTCCTGGTCGACGTGGTAGAGCTCCCACACGTCGTCCTGCAGCGGCGGATTCTCGGCCAGGAGCCACGGGATCGAGTGGCGCGTGCAGGCGACCCAGCCCTCGTGGTAGATGCCGCGATTGCCGAACATCTCGAAGTACTGCGTGGTGCGCCGGTCGGCGGCCTTCGCGTCGGCGGTCGAATAGAGCATCGACACGCCATCCATCGGTCTCTGCTCGACGCCGTTCACCCGACGCGGCTGCGGGATGTGCGCGGCCTCGAGCGCGGTCGGCGCCACGTCGATGACGTGGTGGAACTGGCTGCGCACCTCGCCCCGCGCGGCGATCCCCTTCGGCCAGTGCAGGACCATTCCGTTGCGCGTGCCGCCGAAGTGGCTGGCGACCTGCTTCGTCCACTGGAACGGCGTGTTGCCGGCCCACGCCCAGCCGATGGCGAAATGCGGGAACGTCGTCGGGTCGCCCCACGTGTCGACGTGCGCCATCATCTGGTCGGCGGTCCCGACGATGCCGTTCAGCGCCATCATCTCGTTGTACGTGCCTTCCGGTCCGCCCTCGGCGCTCGAGCCGTTGTCGCCGACGATGTAGAAGAAGAGCGTGTTGTCGAGTTCGCCCAGCTGCTCGAGCCGGGCGACGAGCCGGCCGACCTCGGCGTCGGTGTGTTCGGCGAATCCGGCGAACGTCTCCATCTGGCGCTCGAAGAGCCGCTTCTGGTCGGCGCTCATGCCGTCCCATGCGGGGATCTCCTTCGGGCGCGCCGTGAGCTTCGCGTCCGCGGGGATCACGCCTTGCTGCTTCTGCCGCGCGAACGTCTCCTCGCGCAGCCGGTCCCAGCCGCCCTTGAACTGCCCCTTGTACTTCGCGATCCACTCCTGCGGCACGTGGTGCGGCGCGTGCGTCGCTCCCGTCGCGAAGTACAGGTAGAACGGCTTGTCGGGCGTGAGCGACTGCTGCGCGCTGACCCAGTTGATGGCCTTGTCGGTCATGTCCGTCGTGAAGTGGTAGCCCGGCGTCACGGGCACCTCCACGCGCGTCACGCCGTCGAAGATCGCCGGCGCCCACTGGTTCGTCTCGCCGCCGATGAAGCCATAGAACTTGTCGAAGCCCGATCCGGTCGGCCAACGGTCGAACGGCCCGGAGACCGAGACTTCCCACGGAGGCGTCTCGTGGTACTTGCCGAACGCCGCCGTGCTGTAGCCGTTCTGGCGGAGGATCTCGGCCAGCGTCGTGATCGACTGCGGGCGCACGCCGGTGTTGCCCGGGAATCCCGTCGCGAGCTCCATGATCGCGCCCGCGTTGTTGGCGTGGTGATTGTGCCCCGTCAGCAGCGCCACGCGCGTCGGGCTGCACAGCGCCGTGGTGTGGAAGCGGTTGTAGCGCAGGCCGCCGGCCGCGAGCTTCTCGAGCGTCGGCATCCGGATCGGGCCGCCGAACGCGCTGCTGTGGCCGAAGCCGATGTCGTCGATCAGGACGATCACGACGTTGGGCGCGCCTGCCGGCGCCTTCACCTCGAAGCGCGGCGGCGCCTTCGCGTCGCGCGCGTCGAGCGTGCGGATCGTCCCCGGCTCGGGCTCCGCGATCGGCAGCACGGTGCGATCGAGCGTGCCGGCGCGCGAGCTCCCATCCATGGCGGAGAAGACGGAGCACGCGCTGACGGAGAGGCCGATCAGCAACGCGACGGGCATGCGGAACGCGACGGACGCCATGGACTTCCTCCGGAGTTGGGCGCGACAAGCTAGCGAGCGCGCGAGCGCGGCCGCGTTGCATCCCGGGAAGTCGCTGTCGCGCCGCGGGGGCAGGGAGATGCGACCGCGACGCGGACGTCTCATCGATCAGAAGAGCTCGAAGTCGACTCCATCCGTCCCGGAGATGCGGCCGACGGCGCCGCGATCCGCGACGAACCACTGGACGTAGAAGTGCATCCCGACGAGCGTCGGATCGGCCGGCAGCTCGCCGACGATCGAGGCGTAGCCGCCGCCCGGACCGCTGCCGAGGGTCGGCACCAGCAGCACGACGTACAGTTGCGCGACGTCGACGTGCAGCGGCGCCTCCTTCAGCTTCGCGTCGGGCGCGGCAGGTGCGGCCGATGCGAGCGCGATCGCGATGCTGCCGCCGAGCGCCGCGTGGAGACCGGCCTTGAAGTCGGGGTTGCCGGCGTTCGCGGGCGTCGTCGCCAGCATCTGGGGCACGAAGCCCCCGCTCCCGGGCCAGCCGACGCCGTAGCTCCGCGCATGGACGTCGCTCCGCTCCGACCAGAGGGTCGGCCGGTCGAACGGAGCCGACTCGGTCGCGACGCGCGCATCGACCACGCCGTTCGCCAGGAAGTCGAGCAGATCGGCCCGCTCCTGCGGCGTGAGGTTGATGGCGTTCAAGAACGGGTCGCGGTTGTCGGAGAAGTCGCCGCCGCGCTCGTAGAACGCGACGACCTCGGCGAGCGTCGTGAACTGCCCGCTGTGCATGAAGCGGGGACGCAGGACCGCATTGCGCACGCTCGGCGTCCGGAACTTCCCGCGATCGGCCGGGTCCCCGGTGATGGCGGCGCGACCCGGATCGGTGGCCGGATCACGCAGCCCGATGTTGTGGAACGAGCTGTCGGAGCCGACGGGCAGCGCATGGCACTTGTCGCACTTCGCCTTGCCGGCGAAGAGTTGCGACCCGCGCTGCTGGGCAGCCGTCAATGCGCCGCTGTCGCCGCGCTTGAACCGGTCCCACGCCGTGTCGTCGGGCACCAGCGCGCGCTCATAGGAGGCGATCGCCCACGCGATGCGCTCGGCGGTGATCGAAAGATCCCCGAAGGCCGACTCGAACAGCTCGGGGTAGCTCGGGTCGACGGCGAGCGCTGCGGCGAGGTCCGGCGGGAGCGCGGTCGCGAGCGCGAGCGGCAGCGACCGCTCGATCTTCGCGACGATCTCGTCCCAGCCGCGTCCCGCGTGCGCCATCTCCACCGCGGAGAGCGGCGGACCGGCCGACTGGCTCTCCAACGCGCCGCCTGCCGCGATGCTCACCCCGCCGCTCTGCGGGTCGATGAACGTCGTGCCCGCGCGCCCGTCCCAGAAGATCGAATCGGCCCACGCTGCGAGCAGGAAGCTCGGCGAGTTGCGCCCGGTTCCCTGCGGCGCGAAGCCGTGCACCGGATCGGGCTCGTAACCATTCGCCGCATCGGAACGGATCACGCCGGGCGAGCCGAAGACGTCGTCCGCCGTGCCCAGGATCGCGTCGGGACCCGCCAACGCGAGGAAGCGCGGATCGGCACCGCCCTGCGCCGGCCGGTGGCAGGTGCCGCAGGCAACCGTGTTGTCGCTCGACAGCTGCTCGTCCCAGAAGAGCGCCTTTCCCAGCACCACCTTCGCCGCCGTGACCGGGTTCTCCGCGGATTGCGGCGGCGGCCCGAGCTGCGCATGGGCGGCGGTCACCGTGCCTCCCACTGCGACTGCGCCGAAGAGAACCGTGCGGAGAGTTGCCCATCGCGCGACGGGGAACTCGACCCTTAGGCATGGCGACATGTTGCGCACCTCCACCCACTCGAACCCATCTCAGCCCGGGGCGACGAGCGACTGGAGCGAAGTGGCAACTGCTGCGCCGCGGGCGCCGGCAGGGCGATCGTGACGCGGAGGTCGATGCTCCGCTCTACGTCGGGGAAGTACGCAGCGAAGGAGCACCCGACCCATGCCACTCAGCGACGCCGCACTGGACCAGGCCTCGAAGAAGCTCGATCAGGTCGAGCTCCAGTCGTTCAAGGCCACGCCCTCGACGATCCAGCCCTTCAAGCAGTCGACGCTGAGCTGGCGCGCGACCGCTCCGACCGGCGTCACCTTCAAGCTCGATGGTCGCGCGGTCCCCCGGATCGGCTCGCAGCTCGTGCGCCCGAACGAGACGCGCACCTTCAAGCTGACGGCGCACTCGGGCCCACTCAGCAGCGCCCTCGGTCAAGTCACGGTCTTCGTCGACCTCGGCGCGTGCACGACGATCTTCATCGACGAGGCCGAAGTGCAGGCGACGCTCGATGCGATCGTCGAAGGCATCCTCGCCGTGCAGCCGCAGCTGAAGACGCGCGCGCCGCCCTTCATCGACGTGACTCCGGACGGGATCGTGCTCAAGCTCCGGTTCGAGATCGCCGTCGCCTGCTCCCGCGATCCCGACTTCAACGTCGATGCCGTGGTCTTGCTGCGGATCGAGGGCAACTCGATCGTCCCCTTCTTCAAGTCCTTCGAGGGCAGACTCGACTTCAGCGCCTTGGAGGACGGCCTGAACTTCACGATCGGCGCCTTCCTCGGCTTCGGCCCCCAGTTCGCGATCGCCATCGCCGAGGACAACGCCGAGTCCGACGCGCGCCGCGCCCTCCTCGAAGGCCTGCGCGGAGCCATCGACAACATCCTGCGCGCCGCCCCTTCCGGATCCGCCCCGAGCCACCTCGAACTGAGAGACGACGGCATCGAGATCCGGATGTGCCCGCTCGCGGGTTTCAACCGGCCGATCAGGGTGCCGCTGACGGGGCTGACATTCGTGACGGCGGCGGGAACTGGGACGGCCGCTACGAAGAGACGCCCGACCAAGGCTGCATCCAAGGCGAAGGGCCAACGTGGGGTGAAGTGATCAGGGGTGGCGGCAGCTACATCGGATCGAGCAATCGCCACGTGATGCGGATCGGCGCATCGCCTTCGTCCGCGATGGGGACGGCGAGCCCGCAATAGGTGAACACGCGATCGGACTTCTTGCCGCGAACCCAGACGTGGATGGCTCGACCGGTGTCGAGGCAATCGAGAAGCTCGCGGCCGCGCTTGCCGGTTCGCGTGGTCGAGGTCTGGCTCGACCAATGGAGCCGCTCCTTCCCGTCCAATCGATCTTGGTACTCGCTGCCGCGTTGCATCTCCGACTTGTCGAGCGTCACCAGCAGGACAGTCGCCTCTTCGAGCGAGACATGACCCGCGTTCCAGTTCCCTGGATTGAACTCGACGCCATGGACTCTCGCGATCTCCTCGCGACGAAACTGCCGATGGAGTTGCGGCGCGAGCGGGTTGATCTCCTCCTGCCGCAACCGGCGCACGAGGACGGCGATCACCTGGTCCTCCGCGGTGGCGGGAAGGGTCGCAGTCGAGCTCGCTGGATTGTCGGAGCCGAGGGAGAAGCCGCCGCGGCCATCGTCGAGCAGTCGCTTGAGCGCGACCGGTGCGGTCTTCCCCCGGCCATGACGGACGAGGACGACTGAGCCGACCAGCTCGCGCCGCGTGCGGTCGCGTACCCAGCGCAAGAGCAGAGGATCACCGTGACGGATCGGCGCGCTGCCTCCCTCCATGGAGTCGCCGCGAGCGAAGACGATGAAATCGCCGACCTCCGGTGAGGGGACTCCGGCGATCGGGATCACGGCTCGATGCAGAGTGTGGACGGTCGACGCTTGCGGCTGGTCGAACGCACCGCAAGCGACCGCGTAGTTCGGGAAGAGTTGGAGCAGGCGACCTGGTGCGTCGGTGACCGGGAGCGCCTCGGCATCGGCACGAAGCACCCAACCGGAGTCGGTCGACTCGAACAGGACATGGTGCGTCGTTCCGGAGTGGCCCGCTGCCGGACCGAACCAACCGCGAAGCAGGGCGTGCAGCGCGTTGCCTCGCTCGCCGGGCCGGGTCGCGACGTTGAGGGCGATCTTCTGGAACTCTCCCCGATAGATCGCGCCCTCGGCACGGAACTCACACTCGCCCGATGGCAGCACTTCGCGGCCGCGATCGGGGAATCGGACGATCGGATTGCCGCCCGAGTGACTCACCTTGCAGCGGATCGCCCCCGTCGCGAGCGGTCGGCGATTCGCGAGATACTCGGCAAGCCTCCACTCGACGATCTCCGAGACCATGCTCGCGAAGGCATCCGCGCACGCGGGTGATGCGCTGAAGCGCGGAACGAGCCGATCGCCATCGAGGCGGAAGTGCTTCCCCTCCTTGCCGCGAAACTCGCCGATCCATGCTGCAATCGGGTTCTTGCGCCAGTACTTGGCCCACGCAGCATCGTCGATCGTCGAGAGCTCGATGCCGCTGTCGGATTCGACGTCGGCGATCAGTCGCGGGTCGCGCAGGATGAGCGCCTTCGCGGTCGACGCGATCGAGTGGACCGAGCCGCCCGAGAGCAGGGCGCCATCGGCGGCAAGCACCTTGAGCGTGAGCAACTTGAAGCTCTTGGTCAGCGGTTCGACTTCGAGGTCACGCAGGAACTCGCCGCACTCGCGCAGAGCTTGCGCCTCGGTTTCGACGAGCACCGGCGCGAGCTCTCCCGACGTGGCTCGTTCCTCGAGCGACGAGAGGAACTCGAACCAGCCTCCATGGACTCGCCGGACGCTTCCGGGATCGAACCCCGCGCGGAACGTCTGGTCGGCGGCCGGCCGCGTCCCCTTCTCCGCCAGGTACTCGCGGCACCAGCTCTCCAGCTCGTCATGGGCGCCGCGGCGAACGAGCTGCTTGAAGAGGTCGACGAGACCGAGCTCGTATTCGACCGAGCAGCCGTCCGGCAACTTGAACTTGCCGCTCGCCATCGCGTCGAGCGTCTGTGCGACGCTCGCAGTCGCACGTCGACCGAGGCTCAGCAACGTGCGCGGCTTCAGCAGGAACGATCGATGGTTCCCGATGAAGTCGATCACGCGGAGCACCTTCCCGTCGGCGCCGCGACGCAACCCGCGCCCGAGCTGCTGGAGGAAGAGCACCGGCGACTCGGTCGGTCGCAGCATCAGCACCGTGTCGATCGCGGGGACGTCGAGCCCCTCGTTGAAGATGTCGACCGAGAAGAGGACGTCGAGCTTGCCCGCTCGCAGCTCCTCGATCGCTTCAGACCTCGGCGCGCTCGACGGCCCGCTGTGGACGGACTTCGCGCGGATCCCGGCCTCCACGAAGTGGCGCGCCATGAAGTCCGCGTGCGTCGTCGTGCAACAGAACGCCAGCGTCCGGCGCTGCGCCCGGTCCCGCCACTCGCGCAGCGCCTGGTCGGCGCGCTCGCGCGTCTCGACGGCTTTCGTCAGCGCTTCGACGTCGAACTTCCCGTTGCGCCACGGGATCGGAGTGAAGTCGACGCAGTCGCGAACCCCGAAGTAGTGGAACGGGCAGAGCAGATTCCTCTCGATCCCGTCGACGAGATCGCAATGGAAGAGCTCCCTCTCGCCGCACAGCGCGAGCAGGTCGGCGCCGTCCATCCGTTCGGGAGTGGCGGTCAGCCCGAGCAGGAAGCCGGGCCGGAAGTGATCGAGGACGCGGCGGTAGCTGGCCGCCGCCGCGTGGTGGAACTCGTCGACGACGACGTAGTCGAACGCGTCGGCAGCGAACTCGCTCAGGCGGCGCGACAGCGTCTGGACGCTGGCGAAGACGACATCGGCGGTGCGGACCTTCTCGTCCGCGTGGTAGACGCCGAAACTCGACTCGCGGCGCACGCGTCGGAAGATCTCGCGGCTCTGGAAGAGGATCTCGTCGCGATGCGCGACGAAGAGCACGCGCTGGAACGCTCGCGTGTCGAACGCGGCAAGGTAGGTCTTGCCGAGCCCGGTCGCCATGACGACCAACCCGGCACGCGCGCCTTCCTTGCGAGCCGCATCGAGCGCCGCGAGGGCCTCCCGTTGCACGGCATTCGGCACGACCTCCTCGAGCGTCTCGTGCACCTCGATGCGATCGGCGACATCGGTCGGATGGCGTGACGGAGGGTGATAGGTGTCGAGCCACTCCTGCGTCAGCGCGGTCGCGCGCGGATCGGCCCAGAGCTGCTCGAACTCGCGGGAGAGATCCGTCACTGTCCCGACGACGAGGTTCCACTCGATCCCTTCAGCGAGGCCGGAACGGCTGAGGTTGCTGCTCCCGACGATCCCCACCGCCTCCCCGCTCGCGCGGTTCGCGAAGACGTAGCCCTTCGGATGGAAGCTCTTCCCCTTGCTCTCGAAGACACGGATCTGCAGGAGCGACGGTTCGTCCTCGCTCCAATCGTGCAGCCACGCGAGCGCCGACTTCTCGGTCACCCCGAGGTAGTCCGTCGTGAGCAGTCGCACCGTCGCCTTACGCTGTCGTGCTGACTCGAACGCCTCGGCGAGCGCCTCGATCCCGCTCCGCATCACGAAGCTCACGACGAGGTCGATGCGATCGAAGCGCGGATCGGCGAAGAGCCCTCGCAGCCGTCGGAGCATCCGGTCGTCGCCACCCGGCAGCAGCATCGTCGTGGACCGAGCCGGCGGCGCTGGCGCCAAGTAGTTGGCCTTCGCCGGGATCACCCAACGAATGCCGCCCCGCGGATCGGGCACGTCTCCGTCGTAGCGCGGGATCACGTGGACGTGCAAGTGAGTGACGGTCTGCCCCGCCGCTTCACCCGCGTTGAATCCGACGTTGAATCCCGCCGGCCGACGCTCCACGAGCAACTGCTTGCGCACGATCTCGACCAGATCAAGGAGCGCTCGCTGCTCGTCGCGCGTCGCCTCCCACCATGTCGCGATGACGCGGCGGGGAATCACGAGCGAGTGGCCAGGCGTGACCGGGAACTTGTCGTGGATCGCGAACGCCAGCTCGTTGCTCGCGATCCATGCTTCGGGCGGGACGGCCGAGAAGGGCGACGAAGGACCCGACGACATGGTCACACCGCGCCGAACTGGCCGATTGGATCACGCGCGATCATGCAGTTCCCCCGCGTTCCATCGCCCCCATCACCCCAGCAACCCGAACAACCTCCTGCACTCGTCATCCAGCTCCCCCTCCGTCCGCACGCAGTGGAACGCCACGACCGTCCGCAGGCACGACCGAAACTCCTCTCGGGCGCGGGCGTACTGGCGGTGCAACGCGGCGAGGTCCAGCTCGAATCGCGTGGCGATCTCGGTCATCGCGACGTCGTCGCCGAAGCGCAGGCGCAGCAGCTCGACGCGCAGGCGCGACTTGTCGTCGGTCGATCGCTCGAGCATGAGCTTGGCGGCCTCGCGCATCAGCATGCGCGCCCATTCGCGGTCGAAGAGCTGCGAGACGCGATCGTCGCCGTCGACGGCATCGACTTGGTCCGGCAGCTCCTCCACCAGGGCGCGGCGCCGCGCCTGCGCTTCGGCGCGCAGCGCGATGTTGCGGGCGACGCCGAAGAGGTAGCCGCGGAAGTCGCCTTTGGCGGCATCGGCGTGCGTCAACGGGCCGTCGGGGCGGAAACACTCGACGAAGACGTCCTGCGTGGCGTCGTCGAGCTCCTCGACGAGCTGCGTGCCGCGCCAGCGATGCGCCAGGAATCCGCGGATCAGCGGCTGGTAGGCGCGACCGAAACGCGAACGCGAGGGGGCGTCGCCGGCGGCAGCCCGCGCGACCAGGCTCCAGCACGTCTCGCCGTCGGCTTCGGTCCTCACGGGCGGCGAGCCTAACCCGGGGGGCTCGAACTCGCCTGGGTGAGGCGCTGCGGCGAATCCCTTGGTGCGCGCGCAGATTCCTCGAATTGGTCGCGAGAGGTTCCGGTCGGGACGTGAAGTACGTCGCGTGGAGAGGAACCGTGACCGAGCCTTCCCGACCCGACCATCCTTCCCGACCCGACCATGACGACATGGCCGAGGGGCTGCGCGCCGCGTTCGGCAGCGAGCCGGAGCTGCAGCGGCCGAGCGTGCGGCGGCGGCTGCAGAAGAAGACCGGCTCGCAGCTCGACCTCCACCTGCACGACCACAGCGACGAATCGGACGCGCCGGTCCGGATCGACGACGACGCGAAGGCGATGCGCGATCCCTCCGGCCGCTACCAGGTGCTGGGAGAGATCGGCCGCGGCGGCGTCGGCGTGGTCTACAAGGGCCGCGACCAGGACCTCGGCCGCGACGTGGCGATGAAGGTCCTGCGGCCGGAGCACGTGAGCCGCCCCGAGATCGTCGAGCGCTTCATCGAGGAGGCGCAGATCGGGGGCCAGCTGCAGCATCCGGGCATCGTGCCGGTCTACGAGATCGGCCTGCAGGCGGGCGAGCGACCCTACTTCGCGATGAAGCTGGTGAAGGGGCAGACGCTCGCGGAGCTGCTGGCGCAGCGCAAGAGCCCGGACGAGGAGCGCCGGCGGTTCCTCGGCTGCTTCGAGCAGGTGTGCCAGACGATCGCCTACGCGCACGCGCGGCGGGTGGTGCATCGCGACCTCAAGCCGAACAACGTGATGATCGGCAGCTTCGGCGAGGTGCAGGTCGTCGACTGGGGTTTCGCCAAGGTGCTGCCGCTGGCGACCCTGGAGGGACCGGCGCCGTCGAAGGCGCCGTCGATGGCGAGCGTGATCTCGACGGTGCGCTCCGATCCGAAGACGGGCTCGCACTCCGTCGTGGGCTCGATGATGGGCACGCCGGCCTACATGCCGCCCGAGCAGGCGAACGGCGACGTCGAGCACATGGACCAGCGCAGCGACGTCTTCGGGCTCGGCGCGATGCTGTGCGAGATCCTGACCGGGAAGCCGCCCTACCTGGCGGCCGATGGCGACCTCATCCAGCAGGCGGCGCGCGCCCACTTGCAGGGCGCGTACGAGCGGCTGGAGAAATGCGGCGCCGACGCGGTCCTGATCGCGCTGTGCCGGCAGTGTCTTTCGCCGGCGCGCCAGGCGCGGCCCGACTCCGCCAAGCAGGTCGCGGAGGCGGTCGCGCACTACCTCACTTCGGTCGAGGAGCGGGCGCGCGACGCGCAGATCCACGCCGCCGAGGCGAAGGTGCGGGCGCGCGCGACGGTGTTGCTGTCCGTGGCAGCGGTGCTGCTGCTGGCGGTCGGCGGCGGCTGCTACCTCTGGCTGCAGCGCGAGAGGCAGAGCCGCCGCGAACAGGCGAGCCAGCGCGTCGGCATCGCGCTGAACGAGGCGAACGTCCGCCTCGGCGAGGCGCGCGCCAAGGAGCCGCCGGAACTCGCCCTGTGGGCGCGCGCCGCGGACGCGGCGAACCAGGCGGGACAGCTCGCCGGCGAGACCGACGTCGGAAGCGAGCAGCGTTCCCACGCCAGCGCATTGCTGGCCACGGTGCACGGCGATCAGTCGAAGGCGATCGCGGCGGCGGCGCGGCTCGAAAAGGACGCGGCGATGCAACAGCGCCTGCTCGACGTGCGCAGCCAGCGGCTGGACGCGAATGGCGCGGACTACATGGTCCAGGAGCACCGGCGTCGCGAGCGAGGCTTCGCCGCGGCCTTCGACCGCTACCTCGACGGACGCGACGTGACGACGATGAGCCGCGACGACGCCGTGCAGGCGCTGGCCGGGCCGATCGCCGTCGACCTGGCGGCCGGCCTCGACACCTGGTGCTCGAGCCGGCGCTACCTCGGCCGCAACGATCGGAAGTCGCCGCCGGATCCGGAGGCGACGTCGCGGCTGGGCGACCTGGCGTCGGCGATCGATCCCGATCCGTGGCGGGTCCGACTGCGGACCATGCTGGCCGCCGACGACCGCGATCGCGATGCGATCGTGGCGCTCTACCGCGACGCCGACCTCGACGCTTTTCCCGTCCTCAGCCTGCTCCTCCTGGCCGGCGCGCTCTACGACGTCGGCGACCTGCCTGCCTCGCAGGCGGTCAACGAACGCGGCTGCGAACGCTTCCCCGCCGACTTCTCCTGCGCCTTCCAGCTCGGCTTGCTCCACCTGAACTCCGGGCGCTGCGCGCCGGCCGAAAGCTGGTTCCGCGTCGCGCACGCCCTGCGGCCCGATCGGCTCGAGAACCTCCATCACCTCGGGAAGGCGCTCGACGGCCAGGGCGATCACGTGGAGGAGGAACAGCTCTTCCGCCAGCTCGAGGAGCGGGAGCCCGGGAACGCCCACTGGACCCACCACGTCGGGCTGGCGCTGATGGCGCAGGGACGGCTGGACGAGGCGGTCGCGACGTACCGGCGCGCGATCGAGCTCGATCCGCGGCAGACGCTGAGCTTCATCAGCCTGAGCTCCGCCTTCATGCGGCTGGGGAGGTTCGACGACGCCGTCGCGGCCTGCCGGCGCGCGCTCGAGATCGATCCGCAGTGCGCGGACGCCTGCACCAACCTCGGCAACAGCCTCGAACAGTTGGGCGAGCTCGACGACGCGATCGCGAGCTACCGGCGCGCGATCGAGCTCGCGCCGAAGAGCGGGGGTGCCCACTACAACCTCGGCAACTTCCTGAAGGAGCAGGGCCGGTTCGCGGAGGCCCTCCCGATCCTGCAGCACGCGATCGCGATCGAGCCGGGCTTCGCACGGAGCCACGGCTGCCTCGGGAGCGTCCTCGCGGAGCTGGGCCGGCCCGACGAGGCGATCGCGTGCTACCAGCGCGCGATCGAGCTCGAGCCGAAGGCGGCGGGCTACCACTACAACCTCGCCAACGTGCTGGCGATGGCGAACCGGTCGGACGAAGCCGTCGCGAGCTTCCGGCGCGCGATCGAGCTCGAGCCGACCGATGCGCGCTCCCACATGAACCTCGGCAACCTGCTGCTGAATCGCGGCGAGCTCGACGAGGCGATCGCCAGCCACCGTCGCGCGGCGGCGATCTGGGGCGCGCGGAGCGACGCCTACGCGGTCGAGTGGCGCGAGAAGGCACTGCGCGCGGTCGCCAGCGACGAACTGAGGATCGCCCACCGGGACCGTCTGCTCGCCGTGCTGCGCGGCGCGAGCGACGCCAAGGACTCCGCGGAATGGTACGAGGCCGGGAACCTCGGCCTCGCGCGCGGCGACCACCAGCTCGCGGTCGTCGCCTACCGGCGGGCGATCGAGCGCGATCCGACGTCGGCGATCCTCCACTGCAACATGGGCGTCGCCTTCGAGCGGTTGGCCCGCCTCGACGACGCCGTCGCGAGCTTCGAGCGCGCGATCGAGCTCGAGCCGAAGCAGGCGCTCTTCCACGTCAACCTCGCCAACGCGCTGCAGCTGCAGGGCAACCTCGAGGACGCGGTCGGCTGCTACCGCGAGGCCCTCGAGATCGACCCGACCCACGTCGCGGGATGGCTGGCGCTGGGCAAGGCGTTCCGCGAGATGGGCGAGATGGACGAATCGCTCGCCTGCGCGCGCAAGGGCGCCGAGCTCGCGCCGACGCTGCCGCTCGCCGTGAACTCGCTCGGCTTCACGCTGCACGAGGCGGGGCGCACGGCGGAGTCGATCGACTGCTTCCGCAAGGTCGTCGCGCTCGCCCCGAGCGCCGTCAACCACCACAACCTCGGCGCCGCGCTCGTCCGCTGCGCCCGTCCTGCCGAAGCCATCGCGAGCTACCGGAGGGCGGCCGAGCTCGATCCGGGCAACGCCCAGTTCCACCTCGATCTCGCCTTGGCGCTGCAGCAAGCGGGGAAGCACGACGAGGCGGAAGGCTTCTTCCGGAGGTGCGTCGAGCTCGATCCGACCCTGGCGATGGGGCACTACAACCTGGCTTGGTACCTGCAGGACGAGAAGCAGTGGGACGAAGCGATCGACCACTACCGGAAGACGATCGCGAACCTCCCCGATCACGCTGAAGCGCACTGCAACCTTGCGATGTGCCTCCAGAACACGGGGCAGTTCGCCGAGGCGCTGACGTTCGTGCGGCGCGGCCACGAGCTGGGTTCGAAGCGCGCCGGCTGGCCGTACCCGTCGGCCGAATGGGTCCGCACGGCCGAGCAGAGGGCGGCGCTCGACGAGAAGCTGCCGTCGCTGCTCGCGGGCGTGATCGCGCCGGACGACGAGGCGGAGCGTCTCGAGTTCACGACGATGTGCGGCGTGAAGGGGCTCCACCACGCGGCGGTGAGGCTCACGCAGGAGGCGTTCGCCGCCAACCCCGCGCTCGCCGATGATCTCGCCGCCCGCCACCGCTTCAACGGCGCGCTCAGCGCGGCGATGGCCGGCACCGGACGCAGCAAGGACTCGGCGCCGCTCGACGAGCCGGAGCGCGCGCGCCTGCGCCGGCTCGCCCTCGACTGGCTGCGCGCCGACCTCGAGGTGCACCGTCGGCGACTGGAGCGCGGCACGCCCGACGAGCGCGCGGCCGTCGTGGCCAGGTTGGGCGAATGGCAGAAGGAGCCCGACCTCGACTGCATCCGCAAGGCCGCCGCCCTGGCCGCGCTCCCGCCGGCGGAACGAATCGCGTTCGGCAACCTGTGGGCCGAAGTGGCGGAGCTCCTGCGGAGCAAGTGAGGGAGGTTGCGCACCTCGCGCACCAGCCATGCGCGGGCATGGACCGGATCGTCGCTTGACAGCTTTAGTTGTCAAGCTACCATCCCCGCATGCTCGACATCCACGTCATCGAGAAGCCGGCGGCCGCGACGGTGGCCCTGCATCCCGTGAGGAGTCGGCTCCTCTCCGAACTGGCCGCGCCGGCCTCCGCGGCGACGTTGGCCACGCGGGTGGGCTTGGCGCGGCAGAAGGTCAACTACCACCTGCGCGCGCTGGAGACCCACGGGCTGGTGCGGTTGGCCGAGAAGCGCAAATGGGGTGGGCTGACGGAACGGCTGCTCGTGGCGTCGGCCGCTTCCTACGTCGTCTCGCCGAGCGCGATGGGCCGCGTCGCCGTCGATCCGGATCGGGAAGTCGATCGACTTTCCGCGAGCTTCCTCATCGCGCTGGGCGCACGCATCGTCCGCGAAGTCGGCGATCTCGTCCGTCGTGCGAAGGAAGCGGTGAAACGGCTGGCGACGCTGGCGGTGGACACCGAAGTCCGCTTCCGCTCGGCGGCGGAGCGGGCGGCCTTCAGCGCCGAACTCACCGAAGCCATCGCGACGCTCGTCGCGAAATACCACGATCCACACTCTCCCGGCGGCCGCTCGCATCGCGTGGTGGTCGTCGCGCATCCGCTCCCGCAGGGAGCCGAACCGAAGGAATCGTCATGAGCGTGAAGAAGGAACCGGACGGTCGCCGTTCCATCCAGGTCGAGGTCGAGGTCCCTGGCACGCCGGAAGAGGTCTGGAACGCCATCGCGACCGGGCCGGGCATCTCCTCCTGGTTCGTGCCGGCCGCGGTCGAGGAGCGCGACGGAAAGCCCGCGGCGGTGAACCTGGAGTTCGGTCCGGGGATGGTGTCGCGCTCCGTGGTCACGGCGTGGCAGCCGCCGAAGCTTTTCGCCAGGGAGGGAGAGGGCTGGGTCCCGGGCTCTCCGCCGATCGCGACGGAGTTCAGCGTCGAGGCGAAGGCCGGCGGCACCTGCATCGTGCGCGTCGTGCAGAGCCTCTTCTCGAGCACGGATGATTGGGACGAGCAGCTGAGCGGCGCCGAGGGCGGCTGGCCGGGCATCTTCCGCATCCTGCGCCTCTACCTGACTCACTTCCGCGGGCAGCGCTCGGCGTTCATGCAGTTCATGGCTCCCGTCGCGGGAAAGCCGGCGGATGCGTGGGCGGCGTTGACGTCAGCGCTCGGATACGCCGGAGTGAGCGCCGGACAGCGTTGGGTCGCGCCGACCGGCGTCCCGCCGCTGGCCGGCGTGCTCGAGCGCATCAGCCACAGTCCGTACGGCGCGCTGCTTCGACTCGACCAGCCGGGGCCCGGCATCGCCGCGCTCTACACCATCGAGTTCGGCGATACGGTGATGGCTTCGCTCGCTTTCTACCTGTACGGCGAGGATGCGGCCGGAACCGTCGCGCGCGAGCGACCGCGGTGGCAGGCCTGGATCCAGGAACGCCTCTCGACGCCGACCAGCAAGTAGGGTCCCATGCGATACCTCGAGACCACCCGACACTTCCTGTGCGGCACGCTCCTGCTCCTCTCCCTCCTCGCCACGCCGGCGTCGGCGCAGACGCGAACGCGCGACGTGATCTACCTGAAGTCGGGCGGCGCGGCGTTCACGATGGACGTCGATCGGCCCGCCCATCCCAACAAGGCGGCGGTGATCCTGATCGTGAGCGGCGGCTGGATGTCGGACCACTCCATGCTCGACACCTTTGGAGCCGACCTCGCGAAGTCCTTCACCGATGGCGGCTTCACCGTGTTCTCGGTGATCCATGGCGCCCAGCCCCGCTTCAAGGTCGCCGAGATCGTGGAACAGGTGCAGACGGCGGCCCGATTCGTGCACGAGCACGCCGCCGACCATGGCATCGACCCCCACCGCATCGGGGTGACGGGCATCAGCTCGGGCGGACACCTCGCGCTCATGATCGCCGGCTCCGCGGACTCTCCCGTGCATGCGGTGGCCGCGATCGCTCCCCCCACCGATCTCGCCAACTGGGGAAAGCCGGGTCTCCTCCTCACCGAGGAGCCTCCCATGGCGATGTTCCTTCCAGCGCTCGGCTTCGATCCCAAGGGACCGAGGAGCGACATGGAAGCGCTGGCCAAGAAGCTGTCGCCGATCCACTACGTGACCGCCAACTTCCCTCCGACGCTGATCGTCCATGGCGACGACGACAAGGTCGTCCCGTTCCAGCAGGCCAAGGAGATCGATCAGGTGCTCACCAAGGCGGGCGTCCCCCACAAGCTCGAAGTGGTTTCCGGCGGCGGCCACGACGACAAGACCATCGGGCCCGCGCTGAAGGCATCGCTCCAGTGGTTCAAGGACACGCTCCTGAAGCAGGAATCGAAGTAGGGATCGCAGGAGGTCCAGCAAAGAGGAGAGCTGAACGTGACGAGCGACGAGACACGGATCGCGGGCTTCTTCGCGAAGTACGAGCCGGCGACGGCGAAGCTCGGGAAGGCGCTGCGCGCGAAGCTGCGTGACCGGCTGCCCGGCCTCTTCGAGCTCGTCTACGTGTACGAGCGCCAGGAGTCGCTCGTCTTCTCCTATTCACCGAGCGAGAACGGCGCCGCCGGCGTGTGCGCGCTCGCGCTCTACCCGGGCCAGGTGAAGCTCTTCTTCACGGGCGGCGATCGGTTGTCGAAGGCGGATCCCGACAAGCTGCTGCAGGGTCAGGGCAAGGCGGTGCGCCACGTCGTGATGAGCTCGGTCGCGGACTACGACCGCGCGGAGATCGAAGCGCTGATGGCGGCCGCGCTGAAGCTCGCGAAGCTGCAGCTCGATCCGAGCGCGAAGATCACGGTGCTCATCAAGGCCGACGAGCAGAAGGAGCGCGCGCGCCTCCGACGGGTCAGCGATCCTTCGAGGACGGCTGCGCCGGCACGACCACGCCGTGCGCTTCGAGCAGCCCGCGGACGTCGTCGCGCTGCGCCAGCTGCAGGAGCGCCGCGTCCTTCAGCCACGCATCGGTCGGCTTGAAGCCGTCGCCGATGGCGGACTGGAGCTGCTCGAACGCCTCGTCCTCGAACCCCTCCGCGCGCGATTCGTCGCTCTTGCGCGCCTGCGCGGCGCAGCGGGCGAAGAGCGCCGCGACGCGCGCGCGGTCCCGCGCGCCGGCGACCTCCTTCGCCTCGAGCGCGTCGATGGCATCGGCGGCGCCGTCGAGGTCGTCGAGTTCGATCAGGAACTCCACGCGCTTCCACTTCAGGATGCGGAGCTCGGCGGGCAGCCAGGCGTGCGTGGTGCCGGCGGCGGTGGCGAGGAGGTCGCCGAGCTCGAGCGCGAGCGCCTCGTCGCAGGCGGCGAGCGCGCCGTCGAAGTCGCGGCGCGCGGCCTGGATGTCGACGAGCCAGCGCAGGTTGCCGAAGAGCGTGGCGCGCGCCGAGCGGTCGCCGGCGTCGCGACGGACGCTCTCGCGCATCAGGGAGACGCCGAGCAGCGAGCTTGTCCGCGCGTCGTCGAGCCTCCCTTGCTTGAAACGGACGGCGCCGAGGTTGCCCGCCATCAGCCCGGCGTCGTTCGAGTAGGTCCACAGTTCCGGGAAGCGGGCGCGCAGCTCGTTCGCGATCTGGAGCGCGCGCTCCATGTCGTCGCCGGAGGGACCGAGGGCGTTGTTCAGCTCGTGCGCCTGGCCGCGGCGGAAGAACGCGGCGGCGAGGTCCCAGCGCAGCGTCCGGTCGTTCTCGCCGACGCTCTTCAGCGCGGCTTCGTCGGCGGCGACGGCGAGATCGAAGGAGCGCATGCCGTCCTGCACGCGTTCGCCGCGCACGACCAGCGCCAGCAGCGTCCCCAGCTGCAGATGGACGTCGGCGAGCAGCCCTTGCACCTCCGCGTCGTCCGGAGCGGCGGCCGCGAGCGGCGTCAGCCACGCGATCAGCGCGCGCGCCTCGCTCTCGCTCTCCTCCGCGCGCCCCGACTCGGCGAGGACCGACAGCAGCTTCGTCCAGGCGTTCGCGTACTCGCCGCGCAGCGGCGGCCTCGCGCGCCGCTCGTCGGGGATCCCGCGGAACGCCTCGAGCGAGCGCCGGAGCAGCGGCTCCGCCTCCTTGAACTCGAGGTTCCAGAAGCGGATCGCCCCGAGCCGCTCGAGCGCCTTCGCGAGCTCGACCCGCGACTGTTCGTCGGCCGGCTGCGCCGCGAGCAGCCGCTCGAGCTCCGCGGCGGCCGACTCGAACTGCGGGAACGCCTCCGCGTTGCGCCCCATCGACTGGAGCGCGAGCGCGCTCTGGAACTTCGCGCGCAGCAGGTCGCGGCGCAGCTCCGGCTCGGCGGAGTAGGTCGGATCGATCCCGTCGTAGACGCCGAGCGCGCGGCCGAGCATCCGGCTGCGCAGCGCCTCGATCTCCGGCAGGTCGTCGCTCTTCTCGTCGAGCAGCGGATCGATCAGCTCGTTCATCGCCGCGAGCAGCTTGCGGAAGTTCTCCTTCGCGCGCGCGCTCTCACCGTCGGCGCGATCGCGCTGCTTGCTGGTGAGCGCCTGCTCGGCCTTGAGGTCGCGGTTCGCCTGGTCCTGGAAGAGCGCGTACGCGACCGGCCCGCCGACGACGATCAGCGCGCCGAGCGCGGCCCCCACCGTCAGCGTCGGTCGCCGCTGCGCGAAGCGGCGCGCACGCAGCCAGACGCCGGGACGGCGCGCCTCGATCGACTGGCGCGCGAGGAGGCGGCGCAGGTCGCGCTCGAACGCCGCGGCGGAGGCGTAGCGGCGCGAGGCGTCGCGCTCCATCGCCGTCAGGCAGACCGTCTCGACGTCCCACGGCACCTGCCGGTTGAGCGTGCGCAACGGCGGCGGCACGCCCTCGAGGATCTGCCGGCGCAGCTCTTCCGCGTGGTCGCTGGCGTAGGGAAGGCGCAGCGACAGGAGCTCGAAGAGCGTGACGCCGAGCTGGTAGAGGTCGGTGCGCGCGTCGATCGCCTTCGGCTGGCCGCGGATCTGCTCGGGCGCCATGTAGGGCAGCGAGCCGACTTCCGCGCCGCTGCGCGTGAGCGAGCTCACGCCTTCGCTGCTGGCGAGGCCGAAGTCGACGAGGCGGGCGTTCCCGTCGCGCGTGATCATGATGTTGCTGGGCTTCACGTCGCGGTGGAGCACGCCGCGCTCGTGCGCGTGGCCGAGCGCGGAAGCGACGTCGGCGACCACGCGCACGCAGGCGTCGATCCACGACTCGTCGGGCGGCGGGCTCGACGGCGCCGGCGCGGCGACGGCCTCCGGGGTTTCCGCGTCGCGGCGGAGCGAGCGCTCGACCGCTTCGAGCAGGTCGCGCGCGCGCAGCGTCTCGGGGCGGCGGTTCGCGACCTCCTTCGAGACGTCGAGCAGGCTGCAGCCGACGATGCGCTGCATCGCGTAGAAGGGGATGCCGCGCTCTTCGCCGACCGAATAGACCGGGACGATGTTGGGGTGCTCGAGCTTCGCGATGACCGCGACCTCGCGCAGGAAGCGCTCGCGCGCGCCGGCGAACGGCAGGCAGTCCGGCCGCACCAGCTTGAGCGCGACCTTGCGCTTGAGCGATCGCTGCTCGGCGAGGAAGACGACGCCCATCCCGCCCGCGCCGAGCCGGCGGAGCAGCGTGAACTCGCCGAGCTGCTCCGGGATCGCATCCGCCTGCGGGTCCTTCGCCAGCGCGACGCGGCCGGCGTCGAGCAGCCCGACGCGCCGCAGCGTCTCCACCCGTTGCCGCAGCGCCGGCGCGAGCTCCGGATGGTCCGCGCACGCGCGCGCGAGCGCCGCGTCGCCGTCGGCGGAGAGGTGGTCGAGGACCTCCGCGAGGACCTGCTGCAACTGCTCGCGCGCGTTCGGATCCGGCGTGGCCGTCAACGGAGGCTCCCGTCGAGCTCGCGCAGCCTGCTCGCGAGGCACTTGGCGGCGAGCGCATGACCGGCCGCGTTCCAATGCGCGTCGGCTTCCAGGAAGAGGCTCCTGGGCGTCTCCACGCCGCGGAACGCCGCGATCAGGTTCGCGCACGGGATCGAGAGCTCGGCGCAGAGCTGCTCGAACCGTCGCTGCGGCCGGTCCCAGTCGGCGCGTTCCGGCGGGAGGTCCGCTTCCGCGACGAGGCGGCGGAAGCTCGCCGCGTCGACCAGCACGAGGTCGGGCGCGTAGGCCGCGATCATCCGTCCGCCTCGCTGCTCGATCCGCTCCTTCATCGCGGCGAAGAGCTGCCCGAGCGTGCGCCACGCCTGGTCCATGCGCTCGTCCGGCTCCACGACGAGATCGATGCGCGCGAACTGCATCTCCTTCGACTCGAGGCGCGCCGGTCGCGGCGAGCGCGCCGGCTGCGGGCCCGCCGGGCTCTCCGCGACGGAACGCGGCGCTGCAGGCGGCGCGGCAGGCGGCGACGCGGCGGCGTTCGCGACGCTGGCGCGCCGCGCCTTCCTCTGCTCGTTCAAGAGCGAGGCCGAGTAGTAGAGCTCGACGACGAGACGCGAATGGGCGTGGAGGAAACGGGTGACCGGCTGGTACCAGGACTCCCGCACCGGTCGATTCACGATGTGCAGCAGGTCATCGCCGCGCAATTCGACCAGCGGCCGGTCGGCCTCCTTGTCCTCGAAGTTCCCTTCGAGGTCGTTGTCGCAGAAGAGGACGAGCGTCCAGTCCGGCTCGTACGCCAGCCCGTCGGTCTCGAGGCGCGCGAGCTCCTGCACCGTCGAGTAGCCCGCCACCCCGAGGTTGATCGTCTCGACGCCGCCGCGCGCGCCCGCCAGCTCGCTCGCCAGCACGGTCGAGAGCATCTGCGAGTTCTCGACCCCCCAACCCCAGAGGAAGCTGTCGCCGAGGCAGACGATGCGGCGGACCCCGGCGGGCTTCGCGAACGAGCGCTCGTCGTCGCGCAGCCCCTGCGAATTGCACGTCACGCGCACGTCGAAGCTGCGCGGCTGCACGAACCGGAGATCGACGTTCGGCCGGCAGCGCTTGCCGGCATCGGGGTCGAAGTCGAAGAACATCGCCCGCGACATGCACGCGTGGCCGCCGCCGAGCAGCCGCGTCGCGAGCTCCCCGATCAGCAGCGCGACCATCACGCCACCGAACGAGAGCCCCAGCCTCGCGAAGGGAGAGGCCCTGCGACGC
>Ga0315910_10000126_pt1 | contig 96476 bp, 88 predicted proteins | sample EdamamesoilMG_FD_204470 | JGI IMG/M metagenome (GOLD analysis project Ga0315910, IMG submission 204470) | Garden soil microbial communities collected in Santa Monica, California, United States - Edamame soil | ecosystem: Environmental > Terrestrial > Soil > Garden | place: USA: California...
ACTTAGACCGTTGCGACAAGGATCGCGCTAAAGACAGCCTCGTGCGCAGGCTCCATCAACTCGGCTTCGAGGTCTCACTCCGCCCAGCTGCGTGATCACCGGCGGAGAGCCGGTTACTTGCTAGAGCCGCCCGGTCGCGCTCGCCACGCCTTCGCGCGCCCGTGGGCTCCTGCGGGCGCCCGCCCGTGGGCGCCTGGTGCCCCCGGTCGACGCGGACGTAAACTCCTGTCGCTCGCCTGGTAGATCGACGCCGAGCCATGTAGGCTGCGTGCCTTTCATTGAACCCCGCGCATGGCTCGCACATGCGCGCCCGACGACTCGCCTCAAGGACCCTGTTCGACGTGCCCGATCCCAAGCTGAAAGCAACGTCATCGATCCAAAGCTACTCGATCGCTGACCTTCCCACCGCGTTGCAACGCGCAGTCGAGGTGGCGGTAGACAAGAACGCCCGGGCCCCCGTCGTGCTGAACGTCACCGACATCACCGGTTACACGGACTGGGTTCTGCTGCTTTCGGGCCGCTCGGATCGCCATGTCGCCGCGATCGCCGAGGGCATCTCCCGCGAGCTGCGGAACGAGGGCCGCAAGCCGCTCGGGAGCGACGGATTCACCGAACATGCGTGGGATCTGCTCGACTACGACGATTTCATCGTCCACGTGTTCTATCACCCCGTCCGGATGCACTTCGACCTCGAGAGCATGTGGTCGGACGCGGCACGCGTGGAGCTCCGCCTCCCGCCCGAGGTGATGGAGACGGCGGATCTCGACGCTCTGCCCAAGCCCGACGCGATGCCAGAGTTCCGTGGAGACCGCGTCTTTGGCGGGTTCGAAGACGAGTTCGTGGACGACGAGGACGAGGACTTTCCCGACGACGAGGACGACGACGACGCGTTGGACGAGGACGAGGACGACCTCGAAGACGCCTAAGGTCTCCGGGGCGCCCCCGGGGAGCGAGGACCGATGCGGCTTGCGATCATCGCCGTCGGGAAGCTCAAGGAGCGCGGCCTCGCGGAGCTCTGCGACGAATACCAGAAGCGTTGCCGTACGCTGCTCCCGTTCGATCGCTTCGAGGCCAAGGACGAGGCCGCGGCGTGGGAGCGCGCGGACAAGCTCCCGGGTCCAACCGTCGTGTTGGACGAGCGCGGGGAGCAGATCGACTCCCCGACGCTTGCCGCGTGGCTGCGGGGCTGGCAAGCCCGTGCAGAGCGCAACGTCGCCTTCTTGATCGGTGGCGCCGATGGTTTTTCGGACGGCGACCGTGACCGCGCGGACCGACTGCTCGGCCTGTCCCGCTTGACCCTCCCGCATCGCTTCGCCCAAGTCTTGCTCTGCGAGCAGATCTACCGGGCCGCGACCTTGCTCACGGGCCACCCGTACCACCGCGCCTAGAGCGCCGACCAGTTTGATTCCACGCGCTGATGCACGCGAAATCAAACTGGTGGGCGCTCTAGGACCGTGACCCATGCAACGGCCGGGTGCGCGTGGTCGATACGAGCCGTGTGCTGCTCGACGTTCTCTTCCCTCCGACCTGCATCGGTTGTGGTTTGCTGCGCCCCACCGAGTCGCTCTGCAGCGCCTGCTCGCTGGAAGCCGGGGAGCTCTCGCAGCGCGTGGACGCGCAGGGCATCCACGCCGAGGTCCCCTACGACGGGCCGTGGGGGCGCGCGCTGCATCGGTTCAAGTACCACGGCGACCTCGCGCTCGCCGGGCCGCTGGGGCGCCGCCTGGCCATGGCCCCGGTGCTCGCCGAAGACTGGGACGTCGTCGTCCCGGTTCCGCTCCATTGGCTACGCCGCTTCAGCCGCGGATTCCATCCGGTCGTCGCCATGCTCGGGGTCGCCGCCCGTCGCGACCCGAGGCTGCGCGCCAGACTCGAGCGGACCGTCCTGCGTCGCCCTCGCGGTGGCCCTCCGCAAGCCACCCTGGCCTTCGAGGCGCGACAGAAAGCCCTCGAGGGGGCGTTCACCGTGGATCCGCGGAGGCAGCCCACCTGCGTCGTCGGGCGTCGCGTCCTCGTCGTCGACGACGTCGTGACCACCGGGGCAACGTTGCGGGAAGCTCGGCGTGCGCTCTTGCACGCCGGAGCGCTCGCCACAGGCGCCCTCGCGTTGATGCGCGCGCTTTGATGCCCACGGGAAAACTCCTGCTACCCTCCGGCTCGGATCCGTGAGCAAGCAGAAGAAGCCCAAAGGTCTCGCCCCCGCGGGCTCGATGCTCGCGCAGAACCGCCGTGCGACGCACGAATACGAGGTGCTGGAGCGCCACGAAGCCGGGATCGCCTTGTGCGGAAGCGAGGTCAAATCGATCCGCGCGGGTCGGGCCAGCTTGGCTGAGGCGTACGCGGGCTTCGTGGGCGACGAGCTCTACCTGCTCGGGTCGCATGTCGCCGAGTACGAGCAGGCCCATCGCCGCAACCATGAGACTGTGCGGCGGCGCAAGCTACTCCTCCATCGGCGCGAGCTCGACAAGCTCAAGGACGCGGTCTCCAAACAGGGTCTCACCCTGATCCCCCTCGCGCTCTACCTCAAGGACGGATTCGTCAAAGTCGAGCTCGCGCTCTCGCGCGGCAAGCAATTGCACGACAAGCGCGCGAGCCTCAAAGAACGCGAGCAGAAGCGAGAAATCGACCGCGCGAGAGCGACGCGCGAATGAGCGATCCGCGACAAGCTGCCCTCGCCGCGCTCGTGCAGCTCCTCACCCAGGCCGAACGCAAGACCCTCTCCGCGGAGGCGTGCATGGAGATGGTGGAGCACGTCCGGATCGCCCCCGGATTCCTCAAACGGGTCGCGCAGGCCCTCGCCGCGCAACGCAGCGCCGCGTCCGTGGATGCGCTGCTTTGCCTCGCGCCGAACATTCCGGGCGTCGTCGAGGGCCTCTATCAAGCCTTCACGAACGGCGTCACACGCAAGCGCCCCGATGGCAACCCGTGCGGAGCCATGCTCGCGCTCGACTTCCGCCGCAGTCGCGCCAAGCAGTTCGGAGACCTGGTCACGCGTGCTCGAGCAGCGTTCACAGATCGCTTCGAGGCCCTGCTCGTGGACGGCCGGGTCCACTATCGCGTGAGCTTGTCCGCCGGGCGCGGGACGCTTGCGGGACGCGCAGCCGCGGTCTCGAACGACCTCCAATGGCTGCACCGCGCGCTCGGCAAGCTCAAGGGGACGAGGCTGTGGCTCAACGGCTGGCCATTCCCGAGCGAGGGTCCGTTCACCGCGGCCGTCCAGGTCCATCTGGTCCGAGCGTGGCTCGCCTGGGCCGGAACGCAGACGCAGACGCAGGCTTAGGACCCCGGTCGAGATGGCTTCGGAGCTGCACCGCCTGGATCGGATGTTGCGCGCGGGGACCCGCGGGTTCGCCATCTTCACGGGCGAGGAAGCGCGCGCCGTCACGCTGATCGAAGACGCGGGCGCCGGCCTCCGATGGCCCGTCCACACGTGGAGTGCCGCCACGGGGATCGACGCCGCCGGTTCACCCTCCGGACTCGGCGAGGTCCTGCGATCGCTGCGAACGTCGCACGAGTCGGGTCTGTGGATCCTGTTGGACCCGTTCGACGCTCTCGATCCCGCGACGCGTCGGTCCATGCGAGAGCTCGCCCAGCGCACGCACGGACCGGCGATCGTCGTCGTCGCACCGCCGACGCGGGCGGCCTTCGGCTGGAGCGAAGCGCTGCCCGAGCTCTGCGTCGTGGACCTGCCGCTGCCCTCCCCTGCCGAGCTCGAGCATCGCCTCGGCGAGATCGCCGTCGTGCTCGAACGCAGTGGCTATCCAGGCGCGCGTGCCGAGCTGCCAGGGTCCGCGCTGGAGCTCGGACGCCTTGGCCACGGGCTCACCGCGACCGCCTTCGACCGCCTCGTCGCCGAAGCGATCGTCGACCATGGGGTCGAGCCCTCGGCCATCGCTCGTTTCTTGCGCGAGCACAAAGCGGAGGCCATCGGCGCCGGAGAGCTCCTCGAGTCCATCGACCCGCTCCCCATCGACGACCTCGGGGGTTGCGAACGTCTGAAAGCATGGTTGCGCCGCCGGGCCCTCGCGCTCCGACCCGAGGCGCGCGAAGCCTCCATCCCCGCGCCGAGGGGGGTCCTGCTCGTCGGCGTCCAAGGTTGCGGCAAGTCGCGAGCGGCGCGTTGCTGTGGATCCGCGCTGGGCCTGCCCGTGCTTCGTCTCGATCCCGGCCGCCTGTTCGGCGGGACCGTGGGCGCGTCCGAGGCCAACCTGCGGCGCGCACTGACCTTGGCCGAACGCAACGCGCCCGTCGTCCTGTGGCTCGACGAGGTCGACAAGGGCCTCGCCGGTGCCGAAGGATCGAGCAGCGACGCGGGCACGGCAGCGCGCGTGATCGGTACGCTGCTGACGTGGTTGCAGGAGCGAACCGCGACCGTGTTCGTCGTCGCCACGGCGAACCGCGTGGACACGTTGCCGGCCGAGTTGCTGCGCAAGGGCCGGCTGGACGAGCTGTTCTTCGTCGACCTGCCCGACGCCGCGCAGCGCCGGGAGATCCTGCGGATCCACCTGATGGCGATCCCTGCACGCCAGCTTGGACGCGCGCCGGCGCTCGCCGACCCGTTCGAAGCGTTCGCCATCGTCATGGACCGCGCCGACGGCGTCTCGGGAGCCGAGATCGAGGCTGCGATCGTCGAGGCGCGACTCGACGCCTTCGCCGAGCAGCGGCCGGTCGCTGCCCCAGACCTCACGCGTGCCCTCGCGAACGCGGTCCCGCTGTCCGTGACGCGCTCCGAAGCGATCGAGGGGCTCCGGCGATGGGCCCGCGAGCGCGCCCGCCCAGCGTGAAGGCCCTCTCCTGATCTTCGCTCAGTGATCTTCGCTCGTCGCGAGCGCGAGCAGAGGATCGATGCGCGTGTCGCCCAAGTTCATGCGCCAATCGAGGTGCGGAGCTTCGACCGTCCCGGAACGCCCGCTCAAGCCGACGACCTGCCCGCCGGAGACCACCGCGCCCTCGGCCACGCGCAATTTCTGGAGGTGGAGCAGCGTCGAGGTCAACCCGTGACCGTGGTCCACGATCACCATCGTTCCCATCTCGGGAACGTCCGCCTCGGCGAGCACGACGACCCCGGCCGCGGGAGCGCGGACGGGTCGACCCACGGGCGTCGCGATGTCGACCCCCCAGTGCACCCCTTCGTCGCGCCCGCCGACGACACGATGCACGCCGTACGGCGTCTCGATGGCGCCCCGCACTGGCAGGCGAACGCCGTCGCGAAAATACGGCGTGTCGCTGACCTGCGCTCGCGCGTCCTTCATCCGCTCGCGCGCCTTCGCCAGCGCCCGCTTCGCCTCGCGGTCGAGCGCGGGCGGAGAAGCGGCTTCGTCTGCGCCTTCGACGACGATCGGCTCGAACGCGCGCGGCTCGATGTGCACCACGTGACGCTCGGAGGGGCCATCGGGGAAACGGAAGCTCAGCAGCGCACGCACATCGAAGTCGCGGTCGAACGCGAGCAAGAAGTCCCCTTTTGGAGAAACTGGAACGCGCCGCTTGTTGAACCACACCGTGGCCTCGGGCGTGATCGTGCCGCGAACGAGCCCCCCTTGCGCGAACGTGCCGTAGAGGGCAACGCGGCCGTCGGAGCGCGCCAAATAGTCCTCGTCGACCCGCAGATCGAGGGCCACCACGCGGGTCGCCCCCACGAACTCGCCCCCGCCGCGCAGCGTCACCTTGCCCTTGAGGTGCATCTCGACCGGCGTCGCCGCCGTCCGCTCGATCCGTGCATGCAGCGTCGCGTGCCCGTCACCGCCGGCGAGCTCGCGCACGTCGATCGGGAGGTCGTGGGAAGACGCGGCCTCCAGGGCATAGGTCACCCCTGCACGGATCTCGACCTGATGGCCGTCCACCGCGACGAGCGTGCAATCGAGGGTCTGCCAAGCCGGGATCCCGAAGAACGAGACGCGACGGACGACCGTCCACTTCGCCCCAACGCCGACCGCGTCCGCAGGCACCGGGACCGACAAGTGACCGAGCGCATGGGCCATTCCCGATGCGAGCGTTCGCGCGGGCGCCAAGTCCCCTTGCTGCGCGTCGAGTCCCGCGATCCGCAGGACCTCGAACGTGTCCACGTTGGCTCCGGGACCCCGAGTGAGCAGGGACTGCACATGACCGGAGAGCGCCCCCGCGACGGCCTTGTGCTCGGCCGATGTGGCATCCACGACGACCCGCTCGATCTCGAGGTCGCGGACCTTGCTTCCGTCGGGCGCGACGGTGGTGACCGCGGTCGCAAAGGTCACGCGGATGGCTGGCGGCGAAGGCCAACGCCGCGAGCTACGGTCCTGCACCGAGATCGCGGCCACCAGGCGCTGCGGGACCGCGGTGACCACGGGAACGGCCAGGGGAGCCAGCGGCTCGCGCCCAGCCTCGCGCAGCTCGAGCGCGTTTTGGCGGGTCGAGGGCGGCGGAGGCAGGACCGGGGCCGGGACCTCGGGAACGGCCGCCGCGTGCGTCACCGGTGGAACCTTGGTCTGCGCGGTGGGTTCCTCCCCGACGCCACAGGCCGACACCCCCGCGCCGAGCAGCAGGGCAAGCAGGCAGACCCGTGATGCGCCGCCCCCTTTCATGCACCGGGTTCGATGGGTTCCAAGACCAGGCCGTGCGTGCGCAACCCGTCGAACGTCTGGGCAAACGAAGGGCGGGCGCGCTGCGCCTCGTGCCGCAACAAGATCTTGCGCAGCACATCGCGCGCGCGCTCGGGCAAGTCGACGAACTCGACGCCCACCCCCATGGGGTCATCCATCACCCGGACGACGCGCCCTCGCGCGCAAAACAACACGGGCTCCTCCACGAACACGCTGAAGCGAAGCTCGATGACGGCGCCGACTTGCGGTCGTTCGGAGGTACACACGAACACGCCCGACTCCGAAAGGTCCGTGATCGGCGTCGTCGCCACGGGATCCGTCGCCGAAGAGGCCACGTTCATGGGGACGCGGGGGTCGCGACGCGGAGGCCTGTCGTGTTCGCGAGGATCGCTCACCACGGACCATCGTGTCCGACACGACGACCTTCGGCAACCGCGGCAACCTTTTTTCGTGCGATAGTCGCCGCCTGTGACGGGGTCTTCCGAACGCTTCCGGCACCTGGGCAAGGCGCCGGGACCCGGTGACTTGTTCGAACACTACGGGGTCGAACTCGGTCCGGCGCACGAGCCCGAGTCGCCCGCGGTCGTGGTCGAGGCGCTCGCCTGTCGGCGTTGCGGTTGGTTCGTGCCCAAGGAAGGCGCGCCCGCCTGTCCGCTGTGCGGCGACGCCTCGACATGAGCCGCTACGTCCATGTGGAGTTGACCGGCGCGCTGACGCTGCCCGAGCTCGAGGCCACGCTGCGCGGTCTTGGCCTCGCGCCGCAGCGCGGACCCCTGTGCCTGCGCGGCAGTCTCGAGTGCCAAGGTGAACCCGTGGACCTTCGCCTCGAATCCGGCGCGCTCGATACCGTCGAGGATTTCGGCTTCATCTTCGAGCCCGCGCCGCGACTCGTCTGCGGGGAGTTCGATCGCACCCGCCTCGAGGCCCACTTGCTGCCCGCGCTCGCGGACGCCCGCGTGCGCGATACCATCACCGCGGCCGCCCCGAACGCGGGGCTCGAGCTCGAAGCGAGCCTCGTCGCTCCCGACGGCAGTCGGCGCATCATCCTTCGCGGGGTTCACGAGCCTCGCGGGCCTCGCGGGCCTCGCGGGCAATAAAAACTCAGCGAAATCGCACGTGGAAATGGTGCTTGTGGCTGTTCCAATGCCGCACGATGCCGTGATTGCGGCCGCGCCCATACGGGTACTGGAACAGCTCGTCCAACTCACGCTTCGACGTACCGTGGGCGAGCGCGTACTCGTAGAGCTGCTGTTGGATCGCGTAGTCCATGAAGATGTAGACCACTTCGTGGGTGTCGAGGAACGCCTTGACCAAGGTCCACGTCTTGGCGAGATCGAGGTTCGATCGCGTGACGCCCGAGAACTTCGTGCGCGTGGCCGCCTCCCCGCGCAGCACGTACCCCACGTCGATGTCCTGACCCGTACGATGCGAGAGGTGCGGGTGGAGGGCGCCTCCGCCCTTCTTGCTGATGTCGCCGATCAACACCGAGGGTCCACCGCGGTGTCGCGACGCATACGCGCGCACCACCCCCTCGAGCAGGCGGATCGTCTTGGCCGTACCGAATGCCAAATGCGGCCGTTTGAGGCGCACTTGAAGCCCCGCATCGAGCTGCACGTCGACACGCGGCCGGACGCGGGGTTTCGCCTCCGCCCCGCCCGTTCGTCCGCTCCCGCGCCGTTCCGCGCGCGGCTTGGGAAGCGGGGGTAGAAACGCTTCCACCATGCCGCCGTCCCTTCGAAACCGAAGGACCTGCCCAGGCCGGAGTCGATGCGGGTTCGAAAGCGGGGAACTCTGCGCGGCGAGGAACTCCTCCAGCGTCATCCCTGAAGAGGAAGCGATCGCGCTCAATGTCTCTCCGTGCGCGACCACATGCTCCACGGTTTCGACCACGCGTGGCGCGATCTCGGGGCACACGCGGAGCTTCTGCCCAGGCCGAATCAGATCTGGGTTCGCGAGCTGACCGTTGAGCGCGACGAGATCTCGACGCCGCACGCCGTACCGCCCCGCAATGGTTCCCAAGTGCTCCCCAGACGCGACGACATGCTCCCAAAGGGGCGTCCGATGCTCGCAATCCGCATGCTTCTCGCCACGGGTCTCGCGTAGGCTGACGGGTCGCTGCTCGAGCGGTATCGACGCGTCGTCCGCTTCGTGCCCCGCATCTTCGTCCTCGTCGTCGCTCGCGTTGGCCGTGCCCGAGAGCAAACTCGTGAGGACGGCCACGGTCCAGAGGCCGCGCCACCCGAGTGTTGTTTTTTGCCTCATTCTCACCCGCTACGGTTCCGTCCCCGGTATGCCGAGCGGGGCGAGCAAGCGCAAAAAGCCGGCAGATTTCGGCCCAGCGTGGTCCGGAGCACGCTGCCCTGCCCACGTTTCTGGCCCCGCGCCCTCCCGCATCCTAAGGTTCTAGCCTCACCATGATCCGATCCATCCCCTTGCTCTTGGCTTTGGTCCCCCTCGCCCTCGCGTCGTGCGGGGAAGAAAGTCTCTCGGGTGACCTCACCGTCCGTTATGCGTTCAGCGGAGTCACGCGCACCTGTGAAGCCGCCGCCGTTGCGACGGTGCGCGTCAACCTCGACAACGAGGTGTTCGAAGAAGCACCTTGCAACCTCGAGACGGGGATCACCCTCTCGGGGGTTCCTGCGAAGGCGTACTCGCGCATGGTCGTGCAGGGCGTCAGCGCCGAAGGTGTCGCGGTCATGGACAACCTGGCCGGGCTCGAAACCGACGAATCGGTCGAGGTGCTCGGAGAAAGCACCCAGGAGGTACCGGTAGAACTATCTCCCACCCCCGTCGACGTGCGCTTCTCGTTCGCCGTCCTGGCCGCGGACGGACTGCCGTACGCGCAACTCGAAGACCCGCTCGTCGACTCGTTCGTCGTCTCGGCGTTCGAAGATGGCGCGTATGACCTTCTGACATACGAGTTCGTCTACGATGCCCTTACGTCGGTGCGGAACGTCTCCCTGCCCGATCCCAACCGCGCGCTGCGTGGCAATGATCTCGATGCGCTCACAATCGATGTTTACGCTCGCGATCGCACGGTTTTGGCAGCGCTCGAGTTCAGCTTCGTTCCACCTGGACCAGGACGAATCATCGATGTGCTCCTCGAGTGCCGCGGTGGCACATGCACGGGAAGCCTGACGGGGGCCACCCTCGTCGATCCGTGAGGTTTTGTATCCATCGGGCGTCTCGCACGCCAGGGTCGTGGCGGTCTCACAAAATGCAACGAGATTAGTTGCATTTCCGCCGCGCACGCGTCACGGGCCACGCGTCACGGGCCAAATAGCTTCGGATCGCGTCTGAACCATGAACGGTGAGCTTTGGTAACGTAGCCATTGCACCTGCGATGCGAGTCCCGTAGCTTGGGTACAACGCGTCGCATCGGGAGTTCTTCGCGTAGAACTCCCAAGGCTACAATCTTGTAACGTCGAATTCGTTCGCTGCTGCGCCGGCTGACCACCGGCGTCCGCTCCGTCCGCTATGACCCCCCGTTCCACCGCCCCGAAAGTGCACTATACGGAACAGCCCTCCGCGCTTCGGGGAGTGCTCAGCGGTTGTGGCGGAACGTTGTTCATCGAAGGCGGGGGGTTTCTGACCCCTACGATGGTCGAGGAAGCCCTTTCGCTCGCGTCTTCGGCGAGCGGCATCCTCGTCGATCTCCGCGAAGTCTCGGGCTACGACGCCGACTGTGTTCGCCGAGCGGAAGAATGGCTCACCGTCGCGCGGCGCCATGGCGTCCGTCGCATCGCTTTCATCGCGTCGTCCATCGTGTTTCGAACCGCCGCGTTGCTCGTCGCGCGGCGAACCACCATCGACGTTCGCACGTTCGAGCACGAGCCCGAAGCACGGCGCTGGCTCACGGAAGCGCCCAGCTCGTAGGTTCGCACCGGGGCCGTCGCACCGGGGCGTTTCGCCTCACCCTCGCGCGGGTCGTTGCTGCGACTGGTTCAGGGCCGCGCGAGCAAGCGCCGTTGGCTCGCCCACAAACCCCACCCTGTTGCGTCGGAGCGTTCTCCGAGGGTGAGGCTCAGCTCGCCGCGACCGTCGACCGCAAAGATCGCGGTACCGCGCGGCTCGAGCGTGAGAACGCCGGATCCGCCCCCATGAGCCACTTGCAAAGCGTACGTGTCCTTGCGTTCGACGGACATCAACGGGGCCACCCGGCGATCTTGCCACGAGGTCGCAGGATCGAGCGCGGGGCCGAAAAAGCCACCCGCGAGCGTGACGAACGGAAACTCGGCCCAGTGCACCCACGTGCACGAGGCCTCGGGTCCCGTGGTGAAAACATGGAACGCGCGGTCGCTCCCTGCCCAATCGAGGACGCCCCAACGATGTTGCCGGAGGCAACTCGCATCGAGCGGCATCAGCTCGTCCCCGAGCCGGAGCACTCCGCTCAAACGCCCCGTTTGGACATAGCCTCGCGCTTGCGCCCTTCGAACCGTGCGCAAGAGCTCAGAATCCCAGGTCGCGGCGCTCAGATGCCGCGCCAGGAGCTCCGGGTCGTCTTGGACACCCGGGGAGAACGGGGTCCGATCGGCCTCGAACCGGAGATCCACCCGCGTTTCACACGGCGACTCGGATTCGGACGAGAGCGCGCCCACATAATGAACGTCCCAGATCCGGTGGGGAGTGTCACAATCGAGACGCAATCCGCCGGCGCGCCATCGGTCGCTCTCATGCGCGCGCGACAATTGCACGGCACCGCGAACGCGCCCCGGCTGCAGCACCCAAACCCACGTGCGCGCCGCATCGCGGCCCGGCAGCCATTCCAGGCGAACGACGACCCCCAGCTCCGGTTGGACCGCCGCGAACGTGTAGTCCTCCACGTAGCGTCGGCGCCCATCCCACGCGTGCGTGGCTTCGTCCTCGGAGGGCAATGCAAGGGCGGCGCCCTCGCGACGCCGACGCAGCATCCAACGTGCGAGGGTCTCCTTGGCCTCGCGGCGCAGGTTCGAAGCCTTGAAGGGCCGCACCATCCGAGCGAAAGCGTAGCAGGGGCGGCGACCCGCGGAAAAAACTCCGGTGGACTCCGCCCTCCCGCGCGTGATACGCCAAGTTGGTTCGATGAAGGTCATGTCGCGGTTTGGTTCCCTCGTCATCGCTCTGTGTCTGAGTTCGGTCGCGGTTGCGGCCTGCAAAGAAAAGGGCCCTACGCCGGAGGAGCTCGAGGCGTCCCGAAAGCGGAACCTCGCGGACGCCGCGACGCGGCTCCGCAACGGCAAGACCAAAGACGCGGACGCAATCTATACGAAGGTGCTCGAGACTCATCCCGAAGACCCCGACGCCATCGCCGGTCTCGGCAAGGTCCGCTACGAACAAAAGGACTTCAAGGCCGCAGAGGCCTTGTTGACCAAAGCCATGGCGGTGCGCCCCGAGGTCGCGGAGTTCCCGTTCACGCTCGGCGAGCTCTATGCCGTCACGGAACGTCCGCCCGAGTCCGCAGAGGCGTACGGGAAAGCGTTCAAACTCGATCCCGAGAACGCCACGTTCGGCCTCTCCTACGGGCGCGCCCTCAACATCGTTGGGAAGTTCGCCGAAGCGGAGGGGGTGCTGCGCGAGGTCGTCGAGCTCGATCCCCAGGTCCTCACGCCGGACAAGGTTGGCGTCCACACCGTACTCGGCGACGCGTTGCGTGGACAGCAGAAGCTGGATGACGCGCTCCGCATGTACATGAAGGCGCAGAGCGTCTACTCGTCGGACAAGATGGCCCGAGCCGGCGCCGCCTTCGTGTACGAAGAAAAGCAAGACTTCAAGCACGCGCTCGACGAATGGTCCGCATACATCCAGCGAGACTGCTGTTCCGACTACTCGCGGACCGTGGCCCAGAAGAAGATCATGGAGCTCGGGCCCAAGAACGCCGAGGGCTAGCCTTGCCGCCAGGGGTCGAGCCCCGGGCTGTCAGGATCGCAGCGCATCCAGGATCGCGCCACGGGCTGCCTGCACGGCGACCGGGCCCGTAGCCAGCGCGCACACCCCTACGGCCGCCAGCGCGGGTCCAACCGCGTCGGCGAGCCGCAGCGCGACGGGGAGATGATCCACAGGGAAGACATCCGCGCCGAGCGGGAAGCGCTGGGTCGCGAGCACGGCACAAGACAGGGCGGCAACGAAGCTCCCGAGCCCTGCCCCCACGGCACCGAGCGTGACGCCCAAGGCCTCGAAGCACCAAAACACGTTGCGGTGGTCGGCGCCGAGCGTTCGCAGCACGGCGATGTCACCCCGCTTGCGGCGGACGAGCAACAGCATCGTGGCCAAAAGCGAGCTGCCCGAAACGAGGATCATCAGCCCGAGCACCACCGAGAGCGTTGCTCGAGCTTGCTGCAGTCCAGCCAGCAGCGGAGCGTTGGTCTCCTTCCACGTGGACAGACGGTACGGAAACCCGAGCTCGGTCTGGAGCTCCTGCGCAATCTCGTCGGCGAGCTCGGGGTCGGTGAGCTGGAGCTCGATGCCGGAAACCCGCCCCTCACGGAAGAACACCGCCTGTGCGGCCGTCAGGTGCATCAGCACGAGGCTTGCGTCGAGCTCGCTCGTCCCCGTATGGACCACGTCCAACACCTGGAAGGTGGCCCATCGCGGCGGTCGGTTCACGTCGTAGTTGCCCGACTCCAGCTCCGCAGGGACGACGATCCGCGCCTCGTCGCCGAGCTCGAGACCGAGGCGACGCATCACCCCGGACCCGACGACGAGCCCAGGCAGGTGCCCCGTGTCGCCCGGGCGGAGCGCCCCCACGTCCCCGCCCTCGAACAGCGAGGACAGCCCAGCAACCTCGCCCGCGAACTCCGGATCGAGCCCTTTGCCGAGCACGATGACGGGATCGCGCTCCCCGACGAGAGCCCCCATGGAGTACGCGAACGGAGAGGCCGCCACGATCCGCGGGTCCTCGCGCAGGCGGCGGGCGAGCCCGTCGTACTCGAAGAAATCCAGCCCGTACTTGGAGAGCAACACGTGGCCGTGGATGCGGGCCGCTGAACCGAGGATCTCGCTACGGAACCCCTCCGTGACCGAGAGCGCCGTCGCCAAGCAGGCGCACGCCAGCGCGACCCCTACGATGGACACGGCGATCGCCGTGGGCACCCACGCGAGGACGGTCGCCGCAACGGCAACCCACGTCGTCGCGGCGAACACCCCGACGGCGAACCACGAGCTTCCGCTCCAGAGCGCTGCGCCGCCGCTGACGATGGCCGCCGCCGTCGCGCTCGCGGCGACCCACCGAACCGTGCGGGGGGCGGGCTCGTCCCGCAGCACGATGCGTCTGACCACGAGCCCGTACCACGCTGGCCATCGCCCCCGCGTACGGCCCTGCCTATTCGTAGCGCAAGCCCTCCACCGGCCGCTGCTTGGCGGCCCGCAGCGACGGCGGCAGCGTGGCGACGAACGAGATCACCATCGTCCCGCCAAGCACCGCCACGAGCTGAACGAGCGAGATCTCCACCGGGAGCTGCTCGATGAAGTAGACCTCGGGATCGAGCGTGTAGCCGTAGAGCTCCACGAGCCAGCAGAGCACGAGTCCGAACGCGACGCCCGCGACCGATCCCGCGGCACCGAGCAGCATGCCGGTGAACTGGAAGATCCGCGCCACCCCGGCCTCCGAGGCCCCCATCGACATCGCGATCGCGATCTCGGCCGTTCGCTGCACGACCATCATCCATAGCGCTGCCAGGACGTTGAAGCCCGCGACCATCCCCACGAGGCTCAAGATCACGGTCAGAATGGATTTCTGCGTGCGGATCGACTGGAACAGGTTCTCGTTGAGCTTTTCCCACTCGAGGATCGAGTACTCGTCGTCGCCAATGGTCTCGCGCAGAACCGTCTCCACCGCGGGAGCGTCGTAGAGGTCGTCCAAGCGCAGGTCGACCCCCGAAACGATGTCCTTGCCCTTGTACTTGAAGTACTGGAGCTCTCGGACGTGCACGTAGACCAGACGGCTGTCGTACTCCTGGAACCCCGCCCGGAACACCCCAGCGATGCGGTAGCGGCGGAACTCGGGGAGCTCGGAGTGATCGAAGCTCGCCCCCGGATCGACGAGCATGACGATGTCGCCGAGCTCGAGCGAGAGCTCCCGCGCCAGCGTATACCCGATGAACATCGTCGGGAGCGCCTCCTCGGTGGGGTCGTGGCGCGCTTCGTCGACCCACTCGGGCCACTCCTCCTCGTCCTCGACCTGACCCCGACGCCCGCCGTATTTCTCGGCCTCCGGCAGGTCCCGCCAGCGCTGGAGCGCGGGCGCGTACCAACCCGCACCGCGAGGGTCGGGCGTCTGCGCGATCACCTGAGGTAGGCGCGCGTCCTCGCGGTCGGGCATTGGCTGGAGCTCGACGTCGGCCGTCAAAGTATCAATCGCCACGGGGCTTTCGCTCGCATGCTGCAAGTGCTCCTCGAGGTCGATGACCGCCCCCGCGGTGCGAGGATCGATCCCTTTGACGAGTACGCTCGCGCGACGAACTCCCTCTTGGTCACCCTCGGGTGCGAGCGCCATGGCGTAGTAGATGAACGGGGTCGCCTCCTTCACGCCGGGCACCGTGCGCAAGTAGGCCTCGAAGCGGCGGTATTCGGTCAGCCCGAACGCTCGGGTCACGTTGACGTGCGCATAGACGCCGACCACCCGGCGCTCGAACTCGTGCTGGAACCCGGTGGAGACCGACTGCACCACGATGAGCGCCGCGACCCCGATGGCGATCCCGATGATGCTGAGCGTCGCAAATACGGCGAAGTGACGCGCGACGAGCAGCACGATCACCGCGAGGCTCGCGATCGCCACGACGACCGCAAGCGGTGCACTGCGCAGCCCCGCCTGCAACGCGCCGATCCCTGCCAACGCGACCCCGGAGGCGACGAGCAACGAGAACCGAGATCCCGCCGGCTGCGGGCGCAAGAGGATGCGGAGCCCCACCCGATGCTCGTAGCCGGAGAAGCCCTGGATGCCCCACCACAGTACGAGCGCGGCGAGGCATCCCGCCGCAATCCCCCCCGCGACCATCGGCACCTCTGGAGGCAAGGTCGGGAGCAGGGTCGCCACGACGGCCAACGCCAACGCCGCATGGACGATTGCGAACATCGAGACGAGGATCCGCGGGCGACGAGGTTGCACGGTGTAGCGCGCTGTGTCGGCCGTGGCCCAAGGTAGACCTTGGCTTGGCGGGAGGTCGGACTTCACTTCGGCGACGCGTCGGCCGATGACACTACCAGTGTACGAGCGCGCGAGCAACGCGAACCACACGCCCACACCCCCGAGCGTGCACGCCGTGGATTCCGGGCGTACACCATCGCCTCAGGCTTCGCGCCGCGAGTGTACCATGAGGGTGCCTGCCATGATCACGACGCTCGGCAGCGACACGTGTGAGATCGACGAAGGATGCCGACTCGTCAGCGGAGCGAGTTTCTCCACGCCCGAGCCGGGCAATGACGCGTTGGATGGCAAGAGTCACGTCGTCGTCCGTACGCCGTCGGGCGAGTTGTACGGTGGCGACCTCATCCAAGACATCTTGGAGTACCGCAAGCTGCGTGCGCTCCAACTCGCAGAGGGAACCAACGACGAGACGCTCACCCTCCTCGAGGAACGTCTGCGCGCCGTGCCACGCGAGGACGGTGGCCGCAACGTACGCGCGTATCACCGTTTCGATGTCGTGCTGCGGGCCAAACTCCGCCAAGCCCGCGAAGGTCAGGCCAAGCTCTCCGACGTCGAGACGATCAACGTCTCCGCGGGCGGTGTGAAGATCACGCTCGCCGTGACCCCTGCGCCGGGCGAGCAAGTGTGGCTGCTCCTTCCGCAGGACGAGTCGCTCATCATCTTGCCCGCGCGCGTCGCCTGGGCGCGCGAGAACGCCGCAGGTCTCATGTTTGCGGGCGCCCCCACGACGCGCCCGCTGCGAGGGAAACGTCGATGACTCAGGGCCGCGCGATCGTGCCCCTCCTGGGGATCCTGCTCGCCGCATGCGGACGGCCCGTCGTCGTGCATGCCCCCGACGCGTCCCCCAAGCCCGCCCCGCTCCACCTCGTGGAGGCGGAGCTGACCCAACACTCGGTGGTCGCGGACGGCATCGATGTCTACGCCACGTTGTGGGACGCTGCATTGGTCACGGCGACCGACCCGGACCGCCCGAGCAACGACGCCGCCGTAGAGGCGGAACAACAACGTTGGCGCGCGCAATACCTCGCCGATCAAACATCGTTCACGATCGCCTTCGACATCGCCGAGCGGCCCCCCATCGCCCGCAAGGGCGACGACCCGCTCACCGACCTCTCGAAGTGGGACTTTGCGCTGGAGCGCGGCGAACGGCCGGCGCAGGCGGCCACGCGAGTGGAGCTGATCGGGATCGATCGCTTTCCCACGCGACGCGGTGAACATCATCACCGGATCGTTGCGCGCGTGCACTTCGAAGGCTCGCTCCACGCGTCGCTCCCGACCTCCGCCCAGCCCTCCGAGATCCGCCTGCTCATCCGCTCGCGCGCCAAGCTTTGGAAGCGACCCGCGCTGGGCCTACACGCGGCCAATCGCGGAATCAGCCTCCGGTGGAAGGTCACGTCCGGGTAAGCTCCCCGAGAGCCGCACCCAAAGCGTGCCGGGAGCCATGCTGCGGGCCAGAAACCTTGACACGCCGACTTGGCGCAAGCTACGCTCGGCGCGCGCATGCATCGAATCCCTCGCGCGAGCGAATGGCTGGGCGCCCTCGCCTTCTTCCTCGCGCTGTGGACCCCGCAACGCGCGCTCGCAGGGCGCTACGACGTGGATCTCGCGCGTCTGACCTCGAACGCCGCGGGAGAGTTCGCGCCCCGCAACGACGACTTCCGCAGCCTCTCCTCCGAGCTCGGCACCCTTTTTGCCCCGCGACCGATGGACCCGGGCGATTCGCTCGGACTCTCGGGGTTCTCGTTCTCGGCGGACGTCACCGTCAACACGCTCGGTGGCGACAAGCCCTATTGGGCGGACACGACGGATGACAGCGCCGGCAACGTCGCTCCATCGCTGCAGATCATGGGCCGCAAAGGCCTCTACCCTGGGATCGAGCTCGGTGCCGCGGCGACCCACCTCTTCGACAGCCGCATGTGGTCGATGGGGGGCTACTTCAAGCTCGCGCTCCACGAGGGCTTCCACCACCTCCCGATCCCCACGATCGCGCTGCGTGGAACGTTCGCGCGCTTGCTCGGGGCCAAAGATTTCTCGCTCACGACGGGTGCGATCACCGTCACGATCTCCCATATCTTCGGCGTCGGAAAAACCTACAGCTTGACCCCTTACCTGGGCTACGAGGCCCTCTTCGTGGTGTCTCGTTCTTCGCCGCTCTCGGTGCCCCCCGATTGTGACATCACCATGAGCCCGCCGGACGGCTGCGCCGGCCTGCCCCCCGGAGCGATCTCCGAGTTCACCTTCGAAGACGCAGGGGTGATCATTCGCCACCGTCCCCATCTCGGACTCCGATTCCTGTTCAGTGTCATGCGGCTCGGTTTCGAGGCCATGATTGTGCCGGGGGGGCGACGAGACGGCGAAGTCGATGGCCAGACCGTCTCGGACGGCTCAAGCTTCCAGCAACAGTACACGTTCTCCGTGGGACTCGACTTCTGATGATCATCTCCTGCCCCGAGTGCTCAGGCCCGTTCGAACTCGCTGACGAAAGCATTGCTGCGCTCGTTCAACTCGAGTGCCCGCACTGCCAGTTCCGCATGATCCTCGACTTCGCGGCGGCCAACGATCCGAGCCTGCGCGAGGAAGGGATGCAGATGGCGAGCGGATTCCGGACGGCCGCCGACTACCGGGCTGCCGTAGCGCCTCGCCGTCCGGTGCCGGTTCCGGAGCCCGCCGTGGAACGGCCGCTCAAGCCCGTCGCCGAGCCCGAGCCACGGACCGAGCCACGGACCGAGCCAAGGGCGCCACTCCACCCGCCCGCCGCGGCGCCGATCTCTTCCCCGGCACCACGCCCTCGCCCAGCGCCCTCGCCCGAGCCTCCGGAAGCCGAGACGCCCGCCCGTCGCCCCAAGCACGACACGGTCGTGAGCCCCCTCCAGAAACGACCCGGCGGCCTGCCTCCCGAGCCGACGCTCGACCTCGACTACGAGGACGAACCGCCGACGATGGTTCGAGGCACGGCCGACGCCATCGCCGAAGTCGAGGGACGCGCCGCGCAAACGCGCCCAGCACCGGAGCCCGCCGCGCCACCTCCGGCGACGTTTGCTCCGCCGCCGTCGCGCCCTGCCCCACAACCGGCCGCGAGCCCGCCGGCACCATCGCGGCCCGCACCCACGGCGCCTCCGCCAGCGGCGACGCACGCCCAGCCGCCCGCGGCGGCGATCCACACCCAGCCCGCGGCGGTGACCCACACCCAGCCGCCCGCTGCAGCGATCCACACTCCGCCGTCGCACCCGCCGGCGCCGAGTCCCGGAACCACCGTGGTGCCGTCCTCGGGTCGCTCGCCCTTGTTTTCCCCGCCCGTCGCTCCGCCGCCCCCGAGCCCTCCGCCTTCGGCGAGTTCCTCCTCGAGCGGCATGCGTGCGACGGTGCTCGCGCCTGCGGCTGCACCACCGGTAGCGCCGGTGCAGCCCACCGCCCCAACCGCCGAGTCGCCGGCCCTGCGGGCGCCTTACCCCGCGGTGGAGAACCTTCCCGCGCGGGTCCCACCGCACACCCCCCCGGCACCCCGCCCGAGCACGTCCATTGGCTCCGAGAGCGGTGCGATGCCGGTGTCGGCAGAAGACGTCGGCTCGAGCGGGGAGCTCGTGCGCCCCAGACGCAAGGCTTCCGCAGCTGGCGTGGCCATCCTCGTGATCCTCCTGCTCCTGGCGGTCGGCCTGGTCGGGGCCAGCGCGGCCCTCAAGAACACCGTCGACCCGAGGCCACTTCTCGAAGACCTGCTGCGTTCGGCTATGAAACAATAGGGCTGTGAGCCCGGCAGACCGCGGCATCGATCGCGCTGTCGCGGATCCCAAAGTGATCGCCGCTCGGCTTTCGTGCTTGCCCGATCGGCGCATGCGATCCGCACGCTTGCGGGAGATCCTCGGCGACTTGGCGCCCACGGATGCGGCGTGGTTGCTCGATAGCCTCGCGACCGTGGGGCGCTCCGGAGGACCGCCGTTCGACGTCGGCTTGCTGGCCGCGGTCGACCTCGCGAGCGGCAACGACCTCCCCTACGCGCTGCGCCGCTCGGTGTTCGAGGCCGCGGACGCGCAAGGCCTGGTCGCATGCAAGGAGCTCTTGCTCAGTCCTGCAGAGGTCGCGGCTGCGTCGATCGATGCAGCCGCGCCGCGGCCGATCATCCCAGGTACCCGCCCGCTGACCCTCGGGGAACGCAAGGCGTTGGCGCGGTCGTGGCGACGGGATGTCCTCGAGCGCCTCCTGCTCGATCCGCATACCGACGTCATCGAGCTCGTGCTCGCCAATCCGCACGTCACCGAGACGGACATCCTCAAGATTGCGACCTCCCGACAGAGCTCCGCGCAAGCCCTCGCGCTGGTGCTTCGCGCCGGGCGATGGGGCCTGAGCCCTCGCGTCCGCATGGCGCTCGTCCGCAACCCCAACCTCCCACTCACGTCCGCGCTGCGCCTGCTCGGTCTGCTCAACCGAGCGGATCTCCAGACGCTGGCCCGCGACCCGTCGGTCCCTCCGCTCATCCAAAGTGCCCTCGAACGGCGCCTGCGACCGCTCTCCTGACCGCAGGCGAAACTCGCCGCCGCTTCCTTCGTCGAGCTCGTCGAGCGAGCCGCTCGTCGAGCGATCAGCCGGTCTTGCGCGTGCTGTCGGTCTCGGGAGCGCGCGGCGTCACGTCGATCTCGTTGTCGGGTGCAGCCTTCGCATCCTTGGCCGCGCTTGCATCCGCCGTGCGCTCGTCGTCGAGGGCCTTCATCTCTTTCTTGAAGCCACGGAGCATCTTGCCGACACCTTCGCCAAGCTGCGGAAGCTTGGACGGTCCGAACAGCAAGAGAACCACGACCACGAGAATGAGGATCTCTGGCAGTCCGACTCCAAACGCGAGCAGGCCGAGCGTCATGCGGGAAAGGTAGTCGTCTTTGGCCGGCTTTGCTAGCGTCGGGCGCATGGTTGGGCCGGACCGCGGCGACCGCGTCGATAGCGCTTGGTGGCGCAACGCCCTCGCTGCGGCGATCTTGCTCTCGAGCGCACCGGCACAGGCGGCGAAGGCCGAGCCGCGCCTGGAAGCGCGGACACAGGTCGGCCCGCTGCAAGTGTCCGCCGAAGGTCGCCGGACCGTCCGTGGTGGGCGTCACGAGCATGCCTCGATCCACGTGACATGGACGCCGACGGGAGACACGCCGAAGCCCGACGATGCGGCCGCGCTCGCCTCGTTCGAGGCCGCACGGTTCCCCGCGGGAGCACCGCTCCACGTGTTGGACCGCCCACCCGAACCGTGGCTGGCAGCTCTGCAGCGCCCCGATCTCCCCGTCCGGTGGAGCCAGCGCACGGTCGAGTATCTCCGCTACTTCAAAGACGATCCGCGCGGCACCTCCATGATGCGCGCCTGGATGCGGCGTGCGGGGCGATACGAGGCCCGAATACGCGCCGTCCTCCGCGAGGTCGGCGTGCCGGAGGACCTCGCGATGGTCGTGCTCGCCGAGAGCGGCTTCGACCCACACGCCCGCTCGGCCGCAGGAGCCGCGGGGCTGTGGCAGTTCATGGAACCCACCGGCAACGTCTACGGCCTGCACGCAGACTATTGGGTGGACGATCGCTTCGACATCGAGAAGTCCACCTATGCCGCGGCCCTCTACCTGAAAGATTTGCGCGTCCGATTCGGCTCGTGGGAGCTCGCGCTCGCCGCGTTCAACGCAGGCTACGGCCTCATCCTCACGACGATTCAGCGCCACAACACGAACAACTTCTGGGCGCTCTGTGAGATCGAAAGCGGCCTTCCGCACGCGACGGCGAACTACGTGCCCAAGATCCTCGCAGCCGCGATCATCTCCCGCAATCGTCGCGCCTTTGCGGTCGATCCCGCATCGATCTCGACGTTGCCGGCCGCGGATTGGGCGGAGGTGCAGGTCCAGCAGTCGACGCCGCTCGCCCTCGTCGCGGACGCCATCGAAGTCGAGCCCACGCTCCTCGCGGAATACAACGCCCACTTGATCCGGGGCCGAACCCCGCCCCAGAAGGGTGCGTATGTGATCCGAATCCCCAAAGCCAAGGTCGCCGCGTTCAAGGCCGCAGCCGCACGTCTGCGCAAGGCTTGGTCCGCCGAGACCACCGTCGAGGTGCGCCACGGAGACCGCCTGGATGCGATCGCGGCCGCCCACGGGCTCGAAGAACGAGAGCTGCGCCGCCTGAATGGCATCCGTGACGCCGCCGAGATCGCCGGGGGCGTCGTCCTCGTGGTGTCGCGCGGGCGAGCAGCCCTGCAGGCACCACCGCGACCCCGGCCACTCGCCGCGATTCCCCCTGGGCCTGCCCCCAAGGGGCACCGCGCGGTCTATTTCGTCACGACGCGCGCCACGAACCCGCGGCATTTGGCGACGAGCCTCGGGATCGCGTGGTCCGACATCGTGCGGTGGAACGAACTCGATCCCTACGCCCGCCTGCAACCCGATCAAGTGCTGCGGCTGTGGGTCCCCGCGGACTTCGATCTCCGGAGCGCCGAGGTCGTCCTCCACGAAGAGCCCGAGGTCGAGCTCGTCGCACGCGGTTCGACCGAACACATCGAGGCCGCACTGGCACTGCGAGGCCTCGTTCGCCGCGGCTATCGCGTGCGCAAGGGCGACACCTTGGAGAAGATCGGGCGCCGCTTCGGCCTCACCGTGGGGAGCCTCGCGCGGATCAATGGGTTTGGCCGCGCAGAACCCCTCACCCCTGGCGACGTGCTCATCGTCTACGTAGACACCGCGAAACAGCGCGGCACCTCCCCGGCGCCCCGCACCCTGGCGCAGCAGAGCGCGACACCACCGACACGACTCCACGCGGCATCGAGCCCCGGAAACGCGTCCCCATGACCCCCTCCTTCCTCAGCGTCGAGCAAGCCCAGGTCGAGGTCCTCGGCGGCACAGAGGCCCTCCGCAGCGAGGCCGTCGCGATCGCGCGCTGCAGTGGCCGCGTGCTCGCCCACGATGTCTTGGCCACTTGGGACCTCCCGCAAGCGGACGTGAGTGTGATGGATGGCTTCGCCGTGCAGGCGAGCGCCCTCCACTCCGGGTGCGAACTCCCGGTGGTCGGCGAAAGTGCGGCCGGCCACCCGTTCGCCGCGACCGTGCCTCCGGGTGCGGCCGTACGTATCTCCACGGGCGCGCTCGTTCCCGCGGGGACCGACGCCGTCGTCCCGCGCGAAGACGCAACCTTCGCAGACGGGATGCTGCACGTCGATCTCGCGCGCTATGGCCACGTCGCTCCCGGTCGCTGGGTTCGCTCGCGCGGTTGCGACCAAGCCCAAGGCACCCCGATCCTCACCGCTGGCATTCGGCTCGGCGCGACCGATCTCGCCGCCGCCGCGGCGGTGGGATGCACGGAGCTCCGCGTGCATCGGCGCCCGCGCGTCACCCTCCTGAGCACGGGTGACGAACTCATCCGCCTCGGAGAGACCCCCCGCCCCGGTCAGGTCGTCAGCACCAACGCGCTCATGCTGGCCACGCTCCTCACCGAAGCCGGTGCCGAAGTCGACGATCGAGGAATCATCTCCGACGACCCCGAGCACCTTCGCGCCGCCCTCGAAGATGCGTCGGAGAGCGACCTATGGGTGACCTCGGGGGGGATCTCGGTCGGCGAACACGACCACACCGCGTCTGTCCTCGCGGCGCTCGGGTGCACGTTCGCGTTCCACGGGGTGGCGATGAAACCCGGAAAGCCTCTGGCGTTCGCGCGGCGCGGGTCGATCTTCGCGTTCGCGCTCCCCGGCAACCCCGCGAGCAGCTTCGTGGCGTTCTGGCTGTTCCTCCGACCCTTGCTCCGACGTTTGGCGGGAGCCCGCGGCGCCGTGTCCCCCCCCTTGCTCCGACCGACCTTGCGCGCGGCAGCGGAGGGCGCAGGAGCCCGCGCACACTACGTCCGCGGCCGCTTGCACCCGGACGGCACGGCGACCCCCTTGCAGGAGCAACGCTCCGGGAGCTTGTCGTCGATGGTCGACGTGGACGCGCTCCTCATCGTGCCCCCACGCGTGCCCGAGCTCCCCGCCGGCGCGACCATCGACGCGCTAGTCTTGGATCCTTGGTGGAACGAACGACGCAACGCGAGCTCTCCCTGACGGTCGAGTTCCAGGAGGACGACGGGTGCCGGGCGGACGTCGTCCTCGGACGGCGATTGCCCGGCCTTTCGCGACGGGTGGCCCGCGACCTCGGCCTCGCGGGTCTCCTGCGGCGCGAGGGTCTGCGCATCGCTCCTTCGACGCGCGTCCGGATCGGCGACCGGCTCTCGCTGTGGCTCGGTGCCGCGTCGGCGTCGTCGCCCGCCGTCGACTGCTTGCACGAAACCGGCGACTTCGTGTTCGTCGCCAAACCTCGCGACCTCCACACCCATCGCTTGCGCCCCACGGATCCACCCGCACTCGCCGACGCGGTGGCCCAGCGCTTTCCGGAGTGCGCGTCCGCGTCCCCGGATCCGCGCGAGGGCGGAGCCCTGCACCGCCTCGATGGCGCGACCACGGGCGTCGTCGCGTTCGCCCGCCATCGCGCCGCATGGGAGCGAGGTCGCCAAGCGATCGCGCACACGGCCACCAAGCTCTACCTCGCGTTGGTCGACGGGACGCGGTGGCCCGACGCGGTCGTGCCCCATCATGAACCCCCTCCATCCATCGACTTGCTTCGCGCCTGGATCGCGAACCGCGAGCTCCCCGGGTTCGACATCGAGGCAGCCGTCGAGGGTCGCGGAACGCGGGTCCGCGTCGGGGCACCGGGGGCCGCGGCGCGGACTCGGGTTTGGTCGTTTCCGACCGGTCGCGCCCCGCACTGCGTGGTGGTCCAACTCGTCGGTGGCCGGCGCCACCAGGTCCGCGCGCACCTTGCCCATGTCGGCTGGCCGCTCGTGGGCGACGCGATCTACGGGAGCAGTGCCACCGAACACCGTTCTGACAGTGTCCTGATGTTGCATGCCATCCGCCTCGAGCTCGGCGCGGGATTGGGACCCGGCGTCGAAGCACCGCTCCCTTCACCTTGGTCCGACGTGCTCGTCGCGTCCCCAAGTGGGTGACCGACTGCCGTTCCCGCGCCCACCGTCATGCTATCTTCGAACTCGGATGCGAATCCGATACTTCGGCCACACCGACGTGGGCTTGGCCCGCGAGCACAACGAGGACTCCCACCTCGCCGACCCCGATCTCGGCGTGTTCGTGGTCGCCGACGGCGTGGGTGGCCGTGCCAAGGGTGAGGTCGCGAGCCAAGAGACCGTCGAGCTGATCTGGGAGTGGCTCAAGCGCAACGAGAAGACCATCGCGAGCATCGCCCACGACAAGACCTCGGATCGCTCGGGCCAGTTGTGCCAGCTCGTACGCGGCGCGATTCAGAACGCCTGCTACATGGTCCACAGCATGGGTGAGCTCGATCCGGATCATCGCGGCATGAGCACCACCGCCTCGGTGTTCTTGGTCTGCGGGCGCGTCGGAATCGTCGGCCAGGTCGGAGATTCGCGAGTCTATCTCGTTCGCCAAGACGAGGTGGCGCAACTCACCGAAGACCACACCCTCATCAACTATCAGCTCAAGCAAGGCCTCATCACGCCGGATCAGGCCCAGAACTCGCGGGCGAAGAACGTGATCACACGCGCGGTCGGCCACAAAGACTATGTCGAGGTCGACACCCTTCCGATTCCGCTCTTCCCCGGCGACCGAGTGGTCCTGTGCTCGGACGGATTCCACGGCTACGTGGAGACCCCCGAGGACATGAAGTATTTCTGCGAAATGGACGTGGAAGACGCCGTCTTGGAGGCGATCCGCTTCGCCAACGCGAAGGGCGGACGCGACAACATCACGGCCATGATGATCGAGCTCGGCGACGACTGAGCCGTCCCGCGTCGGGCGGTATCCCGCGCGTCGTTCGGGTCGTCCTTTCGCTCGCGGGCTGCCGCACGTACGCGCGCTAGCGTCGCAGAGCTCCGGCACTGCGCGACATGCCCCACGCGGTGGGGCGGCGCAGTGCTTCCGCTTTCGAGCTCAGGCCGCTTCGAGGAAGGTCTCTTCGGGCGCGAGATCGGCGAGCGATCGACGGAGCTTCGTCTTCACGCGCTGCTCGAGCTGACGGACGCGCTCGCGGGAGAGTCCAAGTTGCTTCCCGAGCTCGGAGAGGGTCTCTTTTTGGCCGCCCAAGAGGCGACGGCGCACGATCACCTGCTCACGCTCGTCGAGGCGCTCGAGCGCGTCGGCCACACGCTCGCGGACCAGATGCGCGACTTCTTCCCGAGACACGCTCGACTCCTGATCGGAGCCACTATCCGTAAGCGTATCCATGATGGTGACGCTGCCGTCTCGGAACGCCTTGGCATCGAGCGAGACGTCGCGCCCGTCGATCCGCTGTTCCATGCGCCGGATCCGGTCTTCGGTGCAGTTGAACTTCTCCGCGAGCTTCGCGGTGACGTTCTCGCTGTGGCCCGTCCGCGCGAGGAGCTTCGCCTTTTCGCGGTGCAAGCGGAAGAACAGCTTGCTCTGCATCGGCCCAGTACCTACACCTACCAAGCTCCAATGCTTGAGGATGTACGACAACACGTGCGCGCGTACCCAGTAGGATGCGTACGTCATGAACCGCAAGCCGCGTTCGGGCTCGAAGCGCCGCACCGCCTGGAGCAGACCCACGTTGCCCTCCGCGACGAGCTCGCTCAGGCGAAATCCATAGCCGCGATAGCCCACCGCGATCTTCACCACATAGCGCAGGTTGCAGCACACGAGCAGGTCGCCCGCAGCTTTGTCCCCCTCGTGGTAGGCCGAAGCCAATGCGAGCTCGCGCTCTCTATCGAGCACGGGATACCGCTCCACCGCGTTGGTGTATTTTTGAAAGCCGTTCTCAGTGCAAAGATCGAGCATTGGTCTCTCCAAGGGGTTGGGGTGTCATGCCCCGCCGAGTACATCGGCCCCAGTGAGAAACCCTGCAACGGACCTTGCCACGCCCCCCGGCTGCTCGGCCCGCTTCGGACTCCAACGTTATGGCGAAGCGCGGGACGATCCGCAAGCTCAAAGAGAGACCCCGTGTCGATCCCATCCCGAGAGCTGCGACCGCTACCCCGATGAGCACCATCTTCCCACCTCCTTCCTCCTCTACCGAAGCGGATCCCCAAAGCTTCGCGAGCGCGACGGGTGCGTTGCGATGGAGCGCGATCGTCGGTGCGTTGTTGGCCGGACTAACGGCGTTCAGAAGTCCTGACTTCTCGCTCGACGACGCCTACATCCACCTCGCCTACGCCAAGAGTCTGCGCCTGGGGGACGGATTTGCTTACAACCCCGGCGATGCCGAGACCGGGTTCAGCAGCCCCCTTTGGGCGCTGCTCCTCTCCTTGTGGCCGATCCCCACCGGCGGCCTCGACAGTCCCGTGCTCGCCGTCGCGGCGCTCGGCGTACTGCTTCATGCGGCGACCGCGATGGCAGGCGCAGCCCTGACACTGGAGCTGTTACGGATTCCATCCCGCACCGGGACGCCCCCCTACGCGTTGACGCTGCTCGGAGGCACGCTCGTCGCGGCCACGCCCACGCTCTTGCCCGCCGCAACGAGCGGCATGGAAGTTCCACTCGCCGCCGCGACGCTCACCGCGTGCGCGTGGGCCGTGATTGCACGCCGGCCTGCGGCGTCCGCATGTCTGGCCTTCGCCGCCGTTGCGGCGCGCGTAGAAGCGCTCGCCTTCCTCGCGACCCTGGGAGGCATGCTGCTGCTCGGCGAACGGATTTACCGCGAACCCTCGCGCGGCCGCTCGACCAGCGCGGCCGCGGCGATGCTGGCAGGTGCGACCGCACTTGGGATGTGGGTCGCCTACGACCTCTGGGTGAGTGGCTACCCATGGCCCAACACGCAATACATCAAGGGCGGAGGCGGAAGTTTGGCGGGCGTGGACTACCTCACCGCCGAGGTGCTCGTGTGGCAGCCCTGGCTCGTCGGCCTCACGGGGGTAATCCTCTTGGCCCGGCTCCTCCTGCGCGACGTCGCCGGCGAGCGGCTCGCCTTGGGAGCGCTGCTCGCTGCGGTCATCGCCACGTGGCTCGGTATCGTGGCGACGCGCCAACTCCATCCAGGCACCCAGTTCTACGAACAGCGCTACTTCGCGCTCGTCGATGCGATCCCTGCGGCGCTGCTCCCGGTCGCGCTCGTCGGACTCTCGCGATGGGTCGCTTCACTCGCGATCCTTCCTGTGGGGGTGTTCGCCGGACTCCAATGCACCGAGCTCTTCGCGGCGCATCGCCGAATGGCGGACGACACTCGCACCACCCACACGCTCGTCGCTCACCACCTGGCGGTCGCCCTACCACGACACGCGACCGTCGCTGTCGAAGGTGCCGGAGCCACGCGCTTCTTCACCCCCCGCACCATGACGATTGTCGATCTGGTCGGTCTCAACGACAAGGTCGCAGCGCACCTGCATCGCGATCGCGTGGCGAAGCTCTGCCACTTCGTACGTCGCCAGCCCACGCACATGGTGCTCCCTGCAGGCTGGGTCCCCCTATTCTCCCCCACGTTCCGGCTCCACGAGCTCGCGAGGTTCGACGACGACGCGTACACACAGGTGCTGCCGGCACGACCGCATCGGGTGGTGTTGTTCTCCGTCGCGGGAATTCACCCTGAGTGGCAGGAGCGCTGTGCCGCCACCTCCGCCTTCTGATGGAACCGGGTGCAAAATCTATCGCGGCCCCGCGCAGCTGCTTGCACACCGACGCGGAGGAACTAAGGTTCCTTGAAGAGGGGTGGAGCGCACGGGGATGGGCGAAGCGGCTTCCAAAGGTGGAACTGAGCGTTTGACCGAGGTGCCTTGGGTGCTCGTGAAGCACGCCATGGGGAGCCCTAAGGAGCTCCGAGAGAAGGTCAAAAAATTCGTCATCGCACTTTGGCTCTATGGCCGAAACGAGCGCGTGGAAGAGCGCCTGCAGCGGCTGCGACGGCTCGGTTTCATCGATGAGGTCCCCACCCGAACGCAGCGCATCCTCGGCGCCATCGACATGCTGCGCTTCTTCATCGTGCCAGCGGCGTCCGATTACTACGATCACAAAGGCATCAGCTTCCGGTTCCACACCCTCCTACGGTTCCTCGACGATCCCGCGTCCATCATCGATCCCACGGGTTTCAATAGCTCGCGCGACGCGATCATCGGCCACGTGATGCAGGTCGTGCACGCGAACCCCATCTACGACTTTCAGCTGCTCGAGTCGTTCGAAGGGGGCCTCGAGGAGATGGAGGAGCAGGTCAAACAAGTGCTCCTCGGCACGCACCCGCGCACGGAATCCATCTTGGCGATCGTCGAGGATCCGACTTACCATGCGCGCTTGCTGCGGCACGTCCAAGCGTACCGTCAAAATCACCGCGTCGATCCGCTGCTGCGCGAGAACGTCGCGAACAACCCGCGGTTTTTCAGAATGCAGCAAACCTTCGGCACCGTGCCCAACGCGATGCGGTACTTTTCCAAGATGCCGTCCAACTGGCGCGAGGGGCTGAGGCACCTCGCCACGATCCGAGAGTTCCCGGAGAAGCTCGGCGTCACGGCGACGCCCGGGTCGTAAAGTCACGCGACCCAGGCGATCGGAGCGAGCGCACCCGCGGGGCGTGAGCCTCCACGACCCCGAGTGCCCCGCCATGGTGGCGCGAACGCGCCGAGTATCGGACCATTCGACCATGCCTCTGGTCGAACGCGGTCCCCTGAGCGGCTTCTACGCGCCGGACTACGACGGGCGCTCGACCGTGAACCTGCTCGCGTCGATCATCGGCGCGAGTGGTGGACACTCTCCGCATGCGCCCCTCACAGGGGTGAGCGCAGCGTCGTTCGAGCGCGCGGACAACATCCTCTATCTCGTCATCGACGGCTTGGGGCGCGCCCAGCTCGAGCGTCATTTGGCGCGCGGAGCGGGACAGCGATTCTTCGCCGCGCACGACTCCACGACGATCACCACCGTGTTCCCCGCGACGACCGCGGCGGCCGTGACCACGTTCAACACGGGGGCGTCCCCCACCGAACACGGCATCCTGAGCTGGTATCTGCATCTGCCCGACCTCGGCGCGATCGCGACGGTCCTGCGGACCCAGACCCGTGCGGGGACCCCCCTCGTCCCCCCAGGCTTCGACCTCGCGAACTACTATCGAGTGCCCTCCTATCTGAACTCCGTGCCGCGGACCCGGGGCCTCCTCTCGTGGGGCGACATCCCAGACGTCCCCTTCGCCTCCGTCGGTACCCAATGGACGGAACGTCGCTCCTATCGCACCCTCGAGGCCCTGCTCGAGACGACGGTCGACTTCGTCCACGCAGCGGGTCCACGGCTCGGATACGTCTATTGGCCGCGCTACGACGGGCTCTGCCACGAACTCGGAACGACGCATCCCGACGTGGAGACACACTTCGGAGAGCTCGACACCATGCTCGCCGATCTCACGTTCCGCTTGCGTGGCACGCGGACGATCCTCTGCGTGCTCGCCGATCACGGCCTCGTGGATGTCGAGCGCCCCAACTGCATCGAGCTCGGCGCGATCCCTGGGTTCATGGAGTGCCTCGCCGTCGCGCCTTCGGGGGATCAGCGACAGCAGTCGTGCTTCGTGCGCCCTGCCCGTGTCGAGGCCTTTCTCGCGATCGTCGAACGCGAGCTCGGTCACGCTTGCCAGTGCATCCCCGGTGAGGCGTTGCTCGACGCGGGAGTGTTCGGACCCGGAACGCCCCACCCCGCGTTGCCCCAGCGGCTCGGCGACTACGTGCTGCTCTGCAACGACGGCTACGCCCTCAGCCACACCCCGCCTGGCCTGCCCCCCATCTACATGCCTGGATCGCACGGTGGCATGTCCGCGGAGGAGATCCTCATCCCCCTCTATCTCGTGGAGTGCCCATGACCCGGCCGCGAATCGGTATCTCCGTCAACCTGATGCACGCGGATCCCGAACGCGCGCTCTATCGCAACAAGGCGCTCCACTACGTGGAAGCGCGCATGACCGCGTCAGTCTGGCGCGCCGGCGGACTCCCGGTCGTCGTCCCCGCACTCGAGGAGGACGGCGCCGCAGAGGCGTTCGTGCGCGAGCTCGACGGCCTCATCCTGAGCGGGGGAGCCGACGTGAGCCCGCAGAACTATGGCGAGCTCCCCCTCAAACCCGTCTGGGGCGGTGACCCCACGCGCGACGCCTACGAGATCGGGCTCGTGCACCATGCCCTCGCGTTCGGCCTTCCCATGCTCGGCCTCTGCCGCGGCTTGCAGCTCCTCAACGTCGCCCTGGGAGGCAGTCTCTGGCAGGACCTGCAGACCCAGCGCGAGGACACGCTCGAGCACCGGAATTGGCACCGCTACGATGACACGGGCCACGCCGTGAGCGTCGCCCCGGCCTCGTGGGTGGGCCGCATCTACGGTGGCCGCACGGAACTCCACGTCAACAGCGTCCACCATCAAGGCATCCGGCGCTTGGCCCCCGGCCTCGAGGTGAGCGCGCAGGCCCCCGATGGCGTGATCGAGGCGATCGAATGGATCGACGCGCAACGTTGGATCGTGGGCCTGCAGTGGCACCCCGAGTGGCTCGAACACACCCGCGTCAGCACCGACGGCGTCGCCTACGGATGGGCCGACGGCAGCCGCGTCTTCGAGGCCTTCCTCGACGTCGCCGCCCAGCACCGAGCACGCGCGCTCACCCCAAGTGACCAAGCGACGCCGCATCCTCCGACCACATGAATCCTCCCCCAAGTGGATTCACGAACCGCCCCCCTTCGACGAGCGCCGCACCCCTTCGACGAGCGCCGCATCCCTTCGACAAGCGCCGCATCCCTTCGACAGGCGCCGCATCCCTTCGACAAGCGCGTTCAAGACTGCAAGGGCTCGGGTGGGGGAAACGGCGAGCGCGTGGCTGCTGGCGGGCTGCGGCGAGTCCCTCCACGAGTCTCGTCGAAAGCCCCTCTCACTACGCAGGGGACCGCTTCACGTCCACCTTGGTTGCAGCTCCTCGCTCGTACCCGGGCGCTCGCCGGTCCCTGGCCCGCCACGCGCTCGCCGCTTCCCCCACCCGAGCGTTGCCTTTCGAAAGCCCCGGCGGACTGCAAGCTGGCTCCCGCGGACTCGCAAACGCGGCCCTCGCGAACCTGCACGCTCAGCCCTGCGGACTTGCACGCTCAGCCCTGCGGACTTGCACGCTCAGCCCTGCGGACTTGCACGCTCAGCCCTGCGGACTTGCACGCTCAGCCCTGCGGACTTGCACGCTCGGCCTCGCGAACGCTGGTGTGACCGTTCGCACCTGTTTGGACGGCGGCGACCGAAGAGCGATCGTTGGGTATGCGGAAGCAGAGGGATGCACGGCCGACGTGACCGATCTCGGGTGCGACCCCTCCGGATTGACGTCCCGCACGCGAATGCGCAACCAAGCATCTCGCACCGAGATCCGCCGCCCCGCGGTTTGCAGTTCTCGATGGTCCCGAAAGGCAACGCTCGGCTGGGGGAAGCGGCGAGCGCGTGGCGGGCCAGGGACCGGCGAGCGCCCGGGTACGAGTGAGGAGCGGTAGAGCGATGAAAGTCGAACGGGCCTTGCGCAGTCAGAGGGGCTTTCGACGAGACTCGTAGAGGGACTCGCCGCAGCCCGCCAGCAGCCACGCGCTCGCCGCTTCCCCCAGCCGAGCCCCCGCAGTCTTGACGACGAGCATCGGAGCCCCGCCAAGACCTCCGACCACGAGCATCGGACCTCCGCCAACGAGCATCGGAGCTCCGCCAAGACCTCCGACCACGAGCATCCAAGCCCCGCCAAGACCTCCGACCACGAACATCCAAGCCCCGCCGAGACCTCCGACCACGAGCCGCCCGGCTAGCTCGAGCCCTTCTGGAACAACACCGCGGGCACCGTCTTGAGCATGATCTTGATGTCGAGGAGCAGCGACCAGTTGTCGATGTACTCCAAGTCCATCTGCATCCACTCGTCGAAGTCGACCTGATTGCGCCCCGAGACCTGCCACAGCCCCGTCAAGCCGGGTTTGACGGAGAGGCGGCGCCGCTGCCAGGGCTCGTAGCCCTCCACCTCCGACGGTAGCGGTGGACGTGGACCGACGAGGCTCATGTCGCCCTTGAGGACGTTGAAGAGCTGCGGCAACTCATCGATGCTGGTCTTGCGAATGAACCGCCCCACGCGGGTGATCCGTGGGTCGTGTCGCATCTTGAAGACCGGTCCACCCATCTCGTTGTGCTTGAGGAGCGCCGCCTTCTGCTCCTCTGCATCGACCACCATGGACCGGAACTTGTACATCGTGAAGCGACGCCCATTGCGACCCGCTCGCACCTGGCGAAACAACACCGGGCCTTTGGAGTCCATCCTGATCGCGATCGCCGCGGCGATGAGCACGGGGGCGGCCACAGCGAGCCCAACGCCGCCTGCCACGAGGTCCAGCACGCGCTTGACCGCGAGGCGCAGCTCCCCGGTGGGGGTGCGCCTCAACCCGAGCATCGGCATGTCGAAGCCGGTGACGTTGGCGATCTCCATCTTCGCGGCACTCGGCACCTGGGGTGGCAGGGTGACGAGCACGTCGACACCGCGTTCGTCACACGCAGCGATCGCATCCTTGAAGGCCTCCGGTTGCTTGCCGGGGACCGCAAAGGCCACCTCGTCGACCGGCAGGCGATCCAGGATCGCGTCGAGGCTGCCGACATAGCCGAGATGCGGTCGCGCTTCGGGGACGCCCTGCTCGCCCGGAACGCTCACGTACCCCAGCATCTTCAGGCGAATGGGCGAACGCTGCTCCAGCATCCGCGCGAACTCGACGGCTTGAGGACCCGCCCCGACGACGAGAACCCGATGACCATCGTCGTCCCGGCGCCGCCACAACCGCGACGCCTCGACGACGACGACGCGCCCGAGCAAAAGGGCAGAAAACTGCACCACTGCGAAGAGCGTCACGAACGTGCGGGCGAGGAACTCGATCTTGAACAGGAACGCCAGCATGATGAACAAGCCGATCCCGAGCAGGACGGCTTTCGCGTAGCGCCACGTGGCGCTCAGCAGGCCGAGGCGCAGATCTCCCGTGCGGGAATAGTTGAGCGAGACCGCCCAAACCGGGATGAGCCCGACGAGCATCCAGTAGTAGTCGGCCGTGTTGGTGATCCGCGGCAGGCCGCCGGCCGCTTCCACGGCACGCGAGAGCAGGCTCGAGACCGGACCGTGCGTAGGGTCCAGACCGATCAGCTGGTCGCGCAGGAACAAGGCACCCAGATACGCCGCAACGCTCACCAAGGTGTCGAGCGCGACCAGTACCTGCCGCATGAAGGTCGTTCGACGGCGCCACATCCTCGCTTGCCCCTCGACGGGGACCCTCACCGGAGCCCCGTTTTCGAGCATCGTGGCAGGTTTGTCCGCGCCTGACCAGTGGCTCACGATCCGGCAATTGTCAGCTCGAACACAAAGCGCGGCCCTCCAAATCTGACCAGTCGCCCGGACGCCCAGATCGGGTCGGACCGCTTCTCGCTCAAACCGTGCGCTCTGCGCATTGGGTCATGCTCATGGTTGTGCTAACTAGGGAGCGGGCCATGGTCGAGCCAAGCCGCACCGGTCGCACCGTCGTTCCCGGCATCACGGGGCAAACCTTGGGACCCGGCCAAACCGTGCCGGGGCTCGATCAACTGCTGGAGGTCGTCGCCGACGGCCCGGACCCGGGGGGTCCGCACGCGTTCTTGCTGGTCGTGAGCGGCGCGGAGCCGGGTCGTCTCCACGTGCTCGAGCGAGCCGAGATGGTGATTGGCCGCTCCAAGTACGCCGATATTCGGATCAGCGAGCGGGCGATGTCGCAACAGCACGCCAAGATCATCCGTCTCGAGGATCGCCATCGGATCTTCGACCTCGGCTCCACGAACGGCACCTTCGTCAACGACGTGCGCATCGACCAAACCGACCTCGCGGTCGGGGACATCATCCGCACCGGGGAGACGATCTTCCGCTACATGTCCGCCGGCGACCCCGACTACGCCGGCGCCCTCAATGAAAGCACGATCGCCCTGCCCTCGGCTGGGCGTGCCGCAGGCGGCCCCGGGACGGCCCTCGTGCTGCGGGCGAAAGGTCCGCCGGTTCGCCCGACGCCACCGCTGCCCGTCCCGCACATCGTCGGACATCCGCAGGTCCCGCCCACCGACGGTGCGGATTTCCTCGGCATGTTGCTGCGCGCGTGGGATTTCGCGCGCCGCTACTGGCTCTCCATCGCCTTGCTCGGATTTCTCGGCGCCTCGGCTGGCGCCGGCAGCTACCTGTTCTTCAAGCCGCCCGCCAAGGCCACTTTCGAGCTCGAGCTCGTGCCCAAGCCGAGCGACAACCCCATCGAGCGGACGCGCCGGATGAACTTCGAGTTCTTCCGCTCGGCCAAGCAGAACTTCGTGCGGCCCTCGCTCATCAACGAGACGCTGCTCGAGCTCGGAGAAGAGGACATCACGCCGTCGCGGCTCCGCGCCGTACAGCGCAACCTCGAGCTCAATCCGAGCCGCGGGAGCCAGACCGTGTACGTCGGCGGTTATTCCGCCCCCACCGCCGAGGAGGCGATGCGGTTCCTGGGCGTGCACCTCGAGCGCTACCTCGAGAACGAGATCGACAAGGCGTTGCAGGTGCTGATCGTGGAGGTGAGCACGCTGGAGCAAAAGCTCAAGGACTCCGAAGAAGAGCTCAACGCCACGGAGCAGAATATCCTCGCCTTCAAGGAAGAGCACAGCGCCGGCCTCCCCGATCAAGCCCAGCAACACTTCGAGAAGCTGATCTCCCTCAGCTCCGAGCGCGGCGCCGCAACGGCGGACGTCTCCCGCACCGCGGCCGAGCTCGAGATCCGCCGCCGCCGCCTCACGAGCGAGTCCCCCCTCATCGAGAGCCGTCTCGAGATGGCGCAGCCCTACTCCGACGCGATCGCGGACGTCAACAAGCAGCTCGCCCAGGCGCGTGCGAGCGGCAAGGGCGAGCAGCATCCGGACGTGCTCGGGTTGCAGACCCAGCTCGACAAGCTCGAGGCCCTTCGCGACAAGGTGATGGCGGAAGGTACGATGGAGATCGTCCGCGAGAAGAACCCTGTGTACGAGCGCGCGCGGCAGGAGCTCGACGACGCCGAAACTTCGCACAAGGCGGCGATGGCCGAGCTCTCACGGCTCACGAGCGAACACGATCGCATCGCCAAGATCACCACCGAGCTGCCTCGCCTCCAGCAGGAGTACGCCGAGCTCACGCGCTCCTACGAGGCAATCCAGGCGATCCACAACAACCTCGTGGAGAAGGTGACCTCGAGCCAGATCCAGCTCGACATGGAGCGAGCCTCGGCGTCCGCCCGTTTCGACATCATCACGCCGCCGAACGTCGTCGCCGTCTCCGGCATGAAGACGATGCTCATGCGCGGAGCCGCAGCCGGCATGCTCGGCGTGCTGTTGGGCATCGCACTCGGTCTGTTCAGAGACCTCCGCCGGCTGATCTCCGCCCGCATGGCGGCGATGCGGCAGTAGGACGCTCGCAGACCGTACGTAGCGCCTGCCCAAGCGGCCCGGCCCGCGCCAGGCGACCGCGCGCTAGAGCGCCGACCAGTTTGATTCCACGCGCCGATGCACGCGAAATCAAACTGGTCGGCGCTCTAGCGGCCGCCCGATTGCGCTCGGAGGCCGCCCGTCCCCACGCCGATCGAGCCGGAGCTGCGCTCGCCGAGCTCGAGTCGGCCGCGCGCCGTGCTGCCGCCGACCCTCGCCGCGACGTACAACCAGGCTTCGAACTGCGAGAAGTCGAAATCCTCGGAGGCGAAGTGCGATCCGCGCACGGAGAACACCGTGCCGAACTCGAAGCGCGTCTGATCGTCGATGGTGTACGTGAAGGGCGTCTGCGCCTGGATCACCGTCTCGGGCACATCGAAGAGCTCGAACCCGACATTCGTCCGCGTCCTCGGCTCCTTGGTCGCGGCGGTGTACATCGAGGCGTTGATCGAGGCGAGCCAACGCGGAGGGATCGTCGCGGCGAGGCCGAGCGAAGCGTAGGCACGCGGCTCGACGACCTCGCTCACGCGGTCGAAGAAGCTCACGACGCCCACACCGAGCGTGCCATCCAGCTGATGCGTGGCCGAGGCCGAAAGGCGTCCGAGGATCGTGAAGGACCCGACCGGAAACACCTTCCAGTCGCCCTCACGCCGGGAGTCGACGCTGCGCCAGAGGTTCGCCGCGAACACCCCGGCTTCGAGCCGCACGCTCGTGGGCAACGAGATCGTCCGCAACCACGCGAGCCGCCCCTCGAGGCTCGCGAAGGTGGTCTCGAAGTCGTAGTCGACCATGCCCGGGATCACGGTCAGCTCGAGGTCATCGAGCCGGGTCAACGTACGCCGGTACGAGCTCGTGAGATCGAACGTGATCTGCTGGGGAAACCCGCCCGTCACGTCGTTCTGTTCCCGCGTCTCGCCGAGCGGTGCGCGGATGTCGAAGCTCGGGATGAACCTCACCTCGTCGAGCCGGGTGGGAAGTACACGGATCTCGAACGACGCGTTGCCAACGGCAAACTGGGCGACGTCGGTCTCAGGCGTCTCGGCTTGTCCCTCGCCGAGCGCGATCTGGATCCCCGTGTAGTCGAGTTCGCCCGCGCTTCCGCCGACGTCGACGAGCAAGGAAAGGCGCCTCGTGATGCCTACGCCATAGCTCAGGTAGCCTTGGTGCAGCAGCAACGGCCGATCGATCGACAGCCGATTCGGGAGCCGCCACTGCACACGTGGCGAGTAGCCCATCGTGAAGCTGCCGCGGCTGCGATGAACCGTCTCGAAGTCGACGTTCGGGGTCAGGATCATCAAGAACGACGGCTCGGACTCCGCCGTCGGGGTGGGCGTCACCGGGGCGAATCCACCGCGCAGCTCGATCGTGGCGCCTCCCGAGACGTCGACCTTGTCCGCCCGAGGATCGACCATCCAAAGCGCGAAGGGGAGCAGCGCTGAGGCGAGCGCAGGCAAGCCGAGACCTACTCCACGACGACGACGTCGCCGTCACGCAGTTTGAAATCGACGGCCTGTTGCACCCCTCCGGTCAGATCCGTATAGCGAAAGCGGATCCGTTGGCGGGTGGGATATGTGCGTACGACGTAGATCCCGTTCGCGTCGGCGAACTCGGTCAGGCCCCCCGCGAGCGCCAGCGCGGGCAGCAAGCCCTCATCCGTGCTGACCTCGAAGCGGCCCGGGGTCGCGACCTCGCCCACCACGGTGACCACCGGGAGCCGATGGGTCACGAGCGACACCCGCGCCCGCGGGGCCTCGATCATCCCCCGGAGCTTCGCATCGAGCTTCTGAGCGACTTCCTCGACCCGCATGCCCTCGATATCGAACGCACCCACGAGCGGCAGCACGATCGAGCCGTCGGCGTTGATCGTGTAGGACACCCCGACGCGGAGCTCCTCCCAGTTGTGGACCTGGATCTGGATCACGTCGCCGGGCCGCAGCGGCACGGACTCGACGGGTGCATTCGACGCCGGGACCTCCTGGACCCATTGGAATGGATGTTTGGGCCGGCATCCTGCGGCGACGAACACTGCGAGAACGACCGCGAATGACAACCTGGGTCTCACAGCGCGCATCATCGACCTCGTGGACCGTTCGTGGCAAGGCCCTGGCGCGAAAGCGCGTGGTCCGCTGAGGTTCTGCGCACTCGTTTGGGCCGCTCGCTGGCGCGGCCGATCGACCCCGACTACTTTGGTTGGAGAGTATGGCCGCTGAAGCTGAAAAACCGGCACCCCAAGGCTCCGAGCGTCGGCGGTTTCCTCGGGTGCGTGCACCGATCTACTGCCGGCCCGCGCATCGTCGTCTGCCCCGGCGAGAGGTCGTCGACGTTGGGCTCGGTGGGATGCGGGTCTATAGCGACGATCCATTCCAGGTGGGCTCCAGGTTCGAGGTGGAGATGTTTCTCCCGAGCGGCAAGAGCCTTACGTGTCTGACCGAGGTGGTATGGATCCGCAAGCTCGAGGGCGGAGATCCTGCGGCGTATGACGTGGGGCTTTCGTTCCTGCAGGTTCCCGAGGGCGGCCGCGAGCTCCTGACCGAGGTCCTCGACTGCGGCAGCCCCATCGACGAAGAGCTATAGGCGCGCGAGCACGAGGTCCAAGTTCTCGGTCCACGCGGGCATGGGCCCAACCAACGCTTCGGTCGGTCCCAGGTCCAGCACGCTATACGCGGGACGACGGGCGGGCCGCGGAAACTCCGCGGAGGAGCACGGATCGACGACGCATGCCGGATTGACGTGCGCGACGATTCGCCTCGCGAATTCGAACCATGTGCACTCTCCCCCATCGGTGACGTGCAAGGTCCCGCGCGCGCCAGCCTCGAGCAGGGCGAGCGACACCTTGGCGAGGTGCTCGGCGCTCGTCGGGCGGCCCCGCTGATCGTCCACGACGCGTAGGCGCTCGCGCTCACGGCCGAACCGAGCCATCGTACGCACGAAGTTCGTCCCCCACGGCGCGTAGAGCCAGCTCGTCCTCAGAATGAGGTGGGGACCCCCGGCCGCGCGAATCTGCCGTTCGCCCTCGGCTTTGCTGCGACCGTAGGCGTTGAGCGGTTGCAAAGGCGCGTCGACGGGGTATGGGGCGACGGCTTCACCGGAGAACACGTAGTCGGTGCTGTAGTGGATGAGCGGCGCACCCGCCCGCGCGCAGGCGCGAGCGAGCTCGCCAACGCCAGTGCCGTTGACCGCGGTGGCTTCGGCTTCCCGCGTCTCGGCCCCGTCGACATCCGTCCACGCCGCGCAGTTGAGCACGGCATCGACGCCTGCGAGGTCGAGCCCGGCGATCGAGGCTGGGTCCGTGAGGTCGAACGACGGATAGCGAAGCTCGACGATCTCCACCTGGCGGGGGGCAAGCAGCTCGAGCCACGCCCGTCCGAGCATGCCATCAGGGCTGAGGAGTACGACTCTCACGGCAACCTCTCCTTGGGGATCTCCGAAAGTCGCGGATACACCGAGTCTTTGGCGGACAGCACAGGATCCTTCACGGGCCATTCGATCCCGACCTCCGGATCGTTCCAGCACATGCCGATCTCGTCGCCTGGGCTATAGAGCGCCGTGCACTTGTAGCTGAACAGCGCCGATTCACTCGTGACGCAGAATCCGTGCGCGAACCCGGGTGGGATGTAGAGCTGGTGGTGGTTCTCCGCGGAGAGCCAGACGCCCGTCCAGCGCCCAAATCGCGGAGAGCTCGGCCTGACGTCCACCGCGACGTCGAACACCTCACCTTGCACGACCGTGACGAGCTTCCCCTGCCCGTTGGGATGCTGCAGATGCATGCCGCGCAGCACCCCCCCGCTCGAGCGCGAGAGGTTGTCCTGAACGAACTCGACATCGATGCCATGCTCGGCATACCGAGCGCGCGACCACGCCTCGAGGAAGAACCCGCGCGCGTCGCCAAACACCCGCGGCTCGATGAGCAGGACCTCGGGGAGGTCCGTTGGCGTGACTTTCATCGGTGGCGATCCTCGAGGAGTTGGAGGAGGTAACGGCCGTACTCGGTCTTGCGCAGCGCCTCGGCCTGCACGCGCAGTTCCTGTGCGTCGATCCATCCCTTGGAAAAGGCGATCTCCTCCGGGCAGGCAATCTGGAGGCCTTGGCGTTGCTCGATGGTCTGGATGAAGTTGGCCGCTTGAAGCAAGGCCTCCGGGTTGCCGGTGTCGAGCCACGCAAAGCCACGCCCGAGGCGCTCGACCGCGAGGGTACCTTCCTCCAGGTACACGCGATTGAGATCCGTGATCTCGAGCTCCCCGCGCGCCGAAGGCTTGAGGCGCTCCGCGAAGTCACACACGCGGTCGTCGTAGAAGTAGAGACCCGTGACCGCCCAGTTCGACTTGGGTTGTTTGGGCTTCTCTTCGATGCTCAAACAGGTGCCATCGTCGCCGATCTCGGCGACGCCGTAGTCCGTCGGGTTGGCCACCCAGTAGCCGAACACCGACGCCCCACGCTCGCGGCGGACCGCCGCTTGGAGGTACTGCGGCAGGTTGGCGCCGTAGAAAATATTGTCTCCGAGCACCAAGCTTCCACCCTCTCCGGCGAGGAAGCTCTTGCCGATGATGAACGCCTGAGCCAAACCATCGGGGCTCGGTTGGACCGCCCACTCCAGGTTCATGCCCCACTGGCTGCCGTCGCCGAGCAGGCGCTGGAACTGGCTCTGCTCGTGTGGGGTCGTGATGATGAGGACGTCACGGATCCCCGCCAGCATCAGGGTGCTGAGCGGGTAGTAGATCATCGGCTTGTCGTACACCGCCATGAGCTGTTTGCTCACGCCTTTGGTCAAGGGATGCAGCCGTGTACCGGAGCCGCCGGCCAAGATGATGCCTTTGCGAATCATGGAGGTCCTCTCTAGCGCTGCCCGTAGTTCTCTTCCATCCAGCGGCGGTACTCACCCGTACGCACGCTCTGCACCCAAGCCGTGTTCTCGCAGTACCACCGGATCGTCTTTCGGAGGCCCGTGTCGAAGGTTTCCGCGGGAGTCCACCCGAGATCTTCGCGGATCTTGGTCGCGTCGATGGCATAGCGCAGATCGTGACCGGGGCGATCGGCAACGTAGGTGATGAGCTCGCGCAGGGCTTGAGTCTCGCGCCCGGTCTCTTCGGCGACGATGCGGCAGATCCCTTCCACGACGTCGATGTTGCGGACCTCGTTGTTCCCGCCAATGTTGTAGGTCTCGCCGACCTCGCCCCGCTGCACGACCGCCCAGATCGCCTCGCAATGGTCCGTGACGTAGAGCCAATCGCGGACGTTGAGGCCTTTGCCGTAGACCGGCAGGGGCTTGCCCTCGAGCGCGTTGAGGGTCATGAGCGGGATCAACTTCTCGGGGAACTGCAGCGGCCCGTAGTTGTTGGAGCAGTTGGTGACCTTGACCGGCAACTTGTAGGTGCGGTGATACGCCCGGACGAGGTGATCGGAGGCCGCTTTCGAGGCCGAATACGGGCTCGAAGGATCGTAGCGGGTGGTCTCCACGAACATGCCGGAGTCGCCGAGCGAGCCGTAGACCTCGTCGGTGCTGACGTGGTGGAACAGGCCCTCCCCGGCCTTCCAGCGGCGGCGCGCGGCCTCGAGCAGATTGAAGGTCCCGAGGATGTTGCTCTCGATGAACGCGCGGGGCCCCGTGATGCTGCGATCGACGTGGCTCTCGGCCGCGAAATGGATCACGACCTCGGGCGCGTGGGCCTCGAACAGCGCCTCTACGGCGGCCATGTCCGCGAGATCGACGCGCTCGAACGCGTAGTTTGGGCTCTGGCTGACCTCCGCGACGCTGCCGAGGTTCGCCGCGTAGGTGAGCTTGTCGACGTTGATGAAGTGATGCTCGGGATGCCGGGGGACGACCAGGTTGAGGAAGTTGGCGCCGATGAACCCCGCGCCTCCGGTGACGACGATCCGCATGTTCGATCCGTTTCGAGCTCCGCGCTCGCAACGAGCGCCAGGGGATCTAAGCGGAGGTCTACACCGTCTGCAATGGGCAAGGCCCAAGATTCCGGCCCCACCCCGCGTGCTGCTTCCCACTGCTTGCGTTCGTACGGAGGTTGGCTATGCGCCGGCGGCAGCGCGACGCGCCCTCCTCCTAAGGTTCGCGCTGGGCGTCGCGGAGCGTCTTGGCGATGGCCTGCATGAGCGTCACGGAATCGTAGGGCTTGTGCAGAATCCCGCCGACCCCGGCGCTCCGCAGGGCGACCTCGCGTTCGTGATCCATGTAGCCCGAGCTGATGAGGACAGGCAATGTCGGGGTCAACGCGTGGAGCCGTGCGAAGGCGTTCTCACCGTTGAGACGAGGCATGTCGAGATCGAGGATCACGAGGTCTACGCGATCGGTGTTGGCCGAGTAGAGTTCGATGGCCTCTTGGCCGTCCGCCGCGGTCAGGACCTCGAGTCCGGCGTGTTCGAGCACGCGCCGCGTGGACAGCCGGATCAACTCTTCGTCGTCCGCGAGCAGCACGACGCCGCGCACCGGCGACGCCTGGCGCTCGGTGTGCCGCCGCGCCGAGGGAGGGGGCACGGTCGAGAGCGGGAGCAGCACCTCGAACGTGGTTCCTACCCCGGGCTCGCTCGTGACCGAGACCTGCCCGCCGTGATCGCGCGCGATCGCATGGGCGGTCGCGAGGCCGAGGCCGGTCCCCTTGCCGCGGGGCTTCGTCGTGAAAAACGGCTCGAAGATGCGAGCGCAGATCTCGGGCTCCATGCCCACGCCTTCATCGCGGACCAGGATCGAGACATACTCGCCGGGCGGGAGCAGGTCGTCCTCGTCCACCTCGGAGGGCTCGATGATCCGGCGCTTGGCCGTGATCTCGAGCAAGCCGCCGTCGGGCATCGCGTCCCCGGCGTTGATGCACAGGTTCATGAGGACCTGCAGCAGCTGGCCCGCGTCCCCCACGACGACGAGATCTTCGTCGGCCTGGGCTTCGAGCTTGATGGAGCGATGGAGCGTCCGCGCCAACAAGCGCCGCGCGTCCCCCACGATCTCGGCGATGTCTGCAGGCTGATGCCGCCGCTGCCCGCTGCGCGCGAACGCCAGCAGCTGCCGGGTGAGATCGACCGCGCGTCGGGCCGCCGTCTCCACCTCGCTCAGCGTACGGCGCACGGTCTGCTCCTCGAGCTTGGGCAGGTCCTGCAGATGCGTGATGTTCGCGAGGACGACACCGAGCAGGTTGTTGAAATCATGCGCGATCCCGCCGGCGAGCTGGCCGAGGGCCTGCAGGCGCTGCGCTTGGATCCGCTGATCCTCGAAGCGGTCGCGATTGGTGAACAGCAGCACCGTCCGCGAACCCACGGAGATCTTGTCGCCGAAGTTGAGCACCGCCTCGTCGACGCGTTCGCCATTCACGAACGTACCGTTGCGGCTGCCTAGGTCTTCGATCTTGTAGGTTCCGTCGCTCTGGCGGCGCACGATCGCGTGCCGCCGGGATACCCCGTCGTCGAGGATCTCGACGGGGCTCGAGGGACCCCGTCCGAGCTCGAATTCGTCGGTGAGTTGGTACCGACGGCCCGTTGCGTGACCCACGAGGACGATGAGCTGCGCCTCCTCGACCAGGCGGGCGCTCCCCTCGACGAACGGGGTCCGCCGGATCCGAAGTGTCGCATGGTCGAAATCGGCCGACACGTTGTTCTCCCCCGAGGATATCAGAGACGCACCGCCGCGCCCGTCCCGGAAGCGGACTAAGGGTTGACGCGAGCGACCAAACCGTCTCCAAACGACGATCGCAACCGGGGGACGTTGGTATGGTCGGGTCTGCCAAGACCTGACACACTCCTCGCGAGGATCGAGTCGTGTCGTGACCCAGGTTTCAAGCCACGTGTTCGCCGCCCATTCAGGCTCCGAGGACCGCCAGAACGACGAAACGCCGGTTTCCAACCGCGCGTCGTCCCAGGCCCCGTCGCGCACGCCACCCCATCCACCCCTCCCCGGTCGCGAGCTCGGCCTCCCCGCGGAGGGCACTCCGCTCGACGCTCCGGAGCTCTATCTCAACCGCGAGCTGACCTGGCTCAACTTCTCGTGGCGGGTGCTCCACCAAGCGGTGGATGAGCGCACGCCGCTGCTCGAACGCCTCAAGTTCCTCGGCATCGTGGGCTCGACGCTCGACGAGTTCTTCATGAAGCGGATCGGCGGCCTCAAGCAGCAGGTGGGGGCCGGCATGCACGATCGCAGCATCGATGGCCGCAGCCCCGCCGAGCAGATCGACGCATGTCACGCCGAGCTGCGCAGGCTGGAGGAGCACATGCAGCTCACCCTGCGAAAGTTGCTGCATGAGCTCGCCGCGCACGAGATCGGCATCGTCCGCTACGACAGCCTCACGCGTCCGGAAGCCACGGATCTGCGGTCGTACTACTTCGAGAACATCTTCCCGCTGGTGACGCCGCAGGCGATGGACCCGGCGCACCCCTTCCCGTTCATCTCGAACCTCTCGCTCAACCTCCTCGTCGTTTTGCACTACTCGAACGATCCGACCCCCCTGCTGGCGCGGGTGAAGGTGCCCGTTGGATCAGGGATTCCGCGCTTCTTGCGTGTGGGGACGAGTCATCGCTACGTCGCACTCGAGGACGTGATGTCACACAACCTCGACTTGCTGTTTCCGGGCATGGCGGTCGAGAGCTGCACCCCCTTCCGGGTGACCCGCAACGCCCATACCGAGACCGAGGAAGAACAGGCCGACGACCTGCTCGCCCTCATCGAGTCCGAGCTGCGCGAGCGCAAGTTCGCATCGATCGTCCGCTTGGAGATCGCGCGCGACATCCAGGACCTCCACCGCGGCTTGCTCGCGGACAAGTTCGGTCTCGACGAGCACGAAGACGTGATCGACGTGGATGGACTGCTCGGCATGCGCGACCTACTGGAGCTCGCGCGGATCAATCTCCCCGAGCTTCACGACGCCCCCCACAGGCCCGTCGACCACCCGGAGCTCATCATTCAGGACCGCAGCATCTTCCACCAGATCCGCGATGCTGGTTCGATCCTCGTCCATCACCCCTACGAATCGTTTTCCACGTCGGTCGAGCGTTTCCTGCGCGAGGCGAGCCAAGACCCCAAGGTCCGCGCGATCAAGATGACGCTCTACCGGACCTCGGCGGATACGCAGGTGGTCCAGCATCTCATCACGGCCGCCCGCAACGGCAAGCAGGTCGCCGTGGTCGTCGAGCTCAAAGCGCGCTTCGACGAGGCCGCGAACATCTTGTGGGCGAGCCGCCTGGAAGAAGCGGGGATCCACGTGAGCTACGGCGTCGTGGGGCTCAAGACCCACTGCAAGGCCATCTTGGTCGTGCGCCGGGACTACAACCGGTTGCGGCGATACACCCACCTCGGCACCGGGAACTATCACGCTGGCAACGCGCGCGGATACACGGATTTCGGCCTGCTGACGAGCGACGACGAGATCGGTCACGACATGACCGAGCTCTTCAACTACCTCACCACCGGCTACAAGCCGAGCCGCAAGTTCCTCAAGCTCCTGCCCGCGCCCAAGCTGCTCAAGCCGGCCCTGCTCGCCAAGATCGATCGCGAGATCGAACTCCAGGCGCGCGGGGCCGGGGGCCACATCCAGCTCAAGTGCAACGCCCTCGAGGACGCCGACATCACCCGTGCCCTCTATCGCGCCTCGCAAGCCGGCGTGCGCGTCGACCTCATCGTGCGCGACACCTGTCGGCTGCGACCCGGAATCCCCGGCATCTCCGAGAACGTCCGCGTGATCAGCATCGTCGGGCGCTTCCTCGAGCACGCGCGCGTCTACTACTTCCGCAACGGCGGCAACGAGGAGTACTTCATCGGTAGCGCCGACTGCATGAAGCGCAACCTCGAGAGCCGCGTCGAGACCGTCGTGCCGGTGGAGCTGGAAGCGTTGCGCACCCAGCTGCGTTTCATCCTCGAGACGCAGCTCGCCGACCAGCGCAGCGCGTGGGAGATGCAACCGGACGGCAGCTACGCGCAACGCATGGGCAACGAACCCGACGCCCAGCATCGCCTCATCGATTGGGCCGAGCAACGCCACCGCGATGCGACGCGGCTCAAACGGCGCCGCACCAAGGGCATCGTGAGCCGCGGACGCGCCTCGCTCTGATTCCGCGGGGCGGAAGGAAGGTCCCCGCCTTCCGTCCGCCCGATTTCACTGGTCGAGCCCGGGCGGTTTCGGAGCTGGACCCAATACCGGGCGTATTTCGAGTTTCGTCAACGACCCCAGGGTCGCCGGGGGCGGTGTTACTTACGGGCGGGACGCCATCGGTCGTTTCCGTGCTGCTCATCGATGCGGGGGATACGAAAAGTCGTCGTGCTCGACCGTTTCATAGCCCATCGATTCCGCGAACGCTCGGCCCTGGCCATCCGGGCCGAGGATCCATTTGAGCTCGTGGGGCTTGAGGGGCTCGATGCGGATCCGCGGAGGACGGTCGTCGTCCTGATCCGAGAGATCGACTTCGACCGTGCCATTGACGATGAACTGACCCGTCATTCGGCCATGGTTGCCATTGACCAGGGATGCACTTTCGATCAGGAAGTACTCCTGGTCGTCGGGCTGTGCCGCCGAGAAGGCGTGGGAGATCGATGTCCCGGCAAAGAACGCGCCGAGCATCGTGAGGGCGATTCGCAGTTGGGGTTTCATGCAGACCCCTTGTCGACGGGCGGGCGCCCGATGACGCGGCCCCGGTCGCTCGCGTTCACGGGTGCTCGCGCTCACGGGCGCGCGGATGTTTTGGTACTGCCGAGCTCCCGGTCGATGAACTTGGCGACGGCCTTGTCCGCCGCTTTCGCGCGGGCGAAGAACGCCTGGGCCGTCGTCTCTCGCCCGAGCGCGGCTTCGCAGAGGCCGAGTCCGGCGAACGCCCGAGCGCGAACCGAGGCGGTCGCATGGTCTTGGACTTCCGCATAGGCTCCGCGCGCGGCCTCGCAGTTCTTGGCGCGGCGTAGCGCGTCCGCCCGCGAGATCACGGCCCAGGGATCGCCGCCATCCGCTGGTTCGGCGGCAGGCGGTGGCGCAGGAGAGGCGTCCTCTTCCTTCGCGCTCGCGTCTTTGGAGACCTCGAGGGGAGGCTCGGCGCGCTTTTTCTTCTCTGCGCGGGTCTCTTCGGCGTCGGAGCGCGACTGCGTGGAGGGCTTGGGCGCCGCCGCCGGGGCAGCGGGCTCCTCCCATGCGTCGGGGGCGGAGGAGGGCCGTGCAGCGCCCGCAGGGGGCGGCGACAGTTTGGAGGGAGCCTTCGCGCCCACGCTCTTCGACTTCGGCGAGATCTCGTCGTCCAGGCCCGGGGTCTCCGTCTTGGACCTGCGGCGCAGGCTCGAGCCACCTTTGCCGCTCCCGAGTCCGTAGGACGCAGCCGACTCCTGCAGAAGCGGTTCGGGCTCCGAGGGCTGCTGCGTGGCAAGCCCCTCGCCACGTCGAGGTCCGTCCTCGGCATCCAGACCCGCCAGAGGTGCCTCGGCGAGCGCCTTGTCCATCGTTCGCTCGACGGGCGCCAAGGGCGCGGGCTCGGCCTCGGCAGCGGGCGCCGGTGGTGCATCCGCGGGCGGCGAAACCTTCTGTGCGACCGCGCTCTCGTGCGTCGGCGAATCGACGACCACGAGCCACAGCACGAGCGCCATGCTGCCCGCCACCGCGAAGGCCGGGATGGCCAGGAGCTTCCCAAACCGGCGCCACCACGGCTCCGCGACGGTTCCCGGCGCGGCGGTGAGCCCCACATCGCTCCGCTGCGCCGCGGGCTCTTCCTCCGCGTACGCGAGCACGGAATCCAGGAGCCCCGGCGGGACGTCTTCCGTGGGCAACAGCTCGCGATAGAGCGAGAGCAACTCGTCGTACTCCTCGAGGCGGGCGGCGATCTCGGGATCGGCGTGGCGACGAAAGCCCGCAGGCGCACCTTCGGGCAACCCCTCGAGTGCATCTTCCAGCGCATCGAGTTGCGCAGGCGTGAACTCAGACATGGGTGCGCGACTCCTGGGGCGAAGCGACGGACCCGGCGTCGCGAAGATCGCCGAGCTCCGCCCGCAGCTTCTCCAACGCGTAGCGCATCCGGCTCTTCACGGTGTTCTCGGACACGCCGACGGCATCGGCGATCTCCCGGAACGAGAGGCCCGACATCTGCCTCAGCACGAACACCTCGCGCTGATCTTCGGGCAACGCGTCGACGGCCTGCGCGAGGCGCTTTCGCAACGTCGGCGCATCCGCGGCATCGTCCGTCGCGACTTGTGGGGCGGGCAGACTCGCGACGAGCGGTGGGTTCGCCCCGTCGTCGCCGGGGCGCGGTGCGTCGAGCGACTTGTGGTTGCGAAACTTCGCCCGGCGGCTCTCGTCCACGGCCAAGTTGCGCGCGATCGAGTAGAGCCACGTCGTGAACTTGGCGGAGGTTTGGTAGCGATCTTTGGACCGCACGACGCGGAGGAAGACCTCTTGGAGCAGCTCTTCGGCGCGGCTTTGGTTCCGAACGCTGCGGAGGAGGAAGTTGTACACGCCACGCTGATGGCGGGACACGAGCGGCGCGAAGGCACTTCGCTCCCCGGACGCGAACGCCGCCATCAACGCCTCGTCCGTCCGGGCTTCGGGGGCTGCGGCTGGGCGAGGATCGTCGGCCATGGCGTCGCGCTCCAGTTTGCTCCTATTGGGTCCGTACGAGCAACCGGGGCTTACGATCCCCAGGAGGTGCCCCAGTGGGCGACGTTCGTACCCAAGAATAGGGCCGTGCTGGTACCACGCAGGCGCGCTCGCAGTGTTCCGTGCCAGAATGAGAGACGGAACGCGGCAGCGGCCCGGGTGATCTGCTCCCGCTCGCCCTTTTCGCTCAGTACAACCCGGCGGCCGCGCGATCGAGGTGCTCGTCGAGACCGGCGAGCAGGGCGACGTTGCGATCTTGGTGGTAGCCGCGGAGTTTTTCCTCGAACTCGGGCACGTGGGCGAGAAAATCCAGCACGGGAGCAGGATCGTCGAGGGTCTCGACGGCGCGGCCGTAGCCGAGCCGGGACAGCCAGCGCCCGTTGAGGGTCTGCTCGAACTGCGCGCGCAACGGCACGGCCAGCATGGGCTTGTGTAGATACACGCACTCGCTCATCACGGTGAACCCGCCACCCGCCACCACGGCGCGCGCGGTCGCGAGATCCTCGATGAACTGCGCCTCGGAGAAGGGACGGTAGGTCAAGTTGCCCTCCACCTCGTCCTCGGTGATCGCCCGCCGCATCCCGTAGACCCGACACGGCACACCGGTGGCCTGCAGCGTCTTGGCGAGGTTTTCGTTGCCTTCGACGGTTTGATACACGAGCAGGTGCTCGCCGCGCTCGGACTTCGCGTCGAGGATCTCGGGGCGCAAGATCGGCGGATAGACGGTGGTCCGCTTCTTGCGAATCGGCGGACGAAAGAACGACGTGATGAGGTAGTGATCGCAAAAAGGGAGCTTGCTCTTCACGAAGGCGCGCGCCACGTCGTACGCGCGCTTGTACCCTTCCAGCACCTCGGGCGGATGCCGGCAGCGGTTGATGACCTGCATGTTGTCGATGCTCAAGATCGGCAAGCGGTGGATCTTGGCGTAGAAGTAGGTCCAAGATTCGAAATCGCTGATCACGATCTCCGGCGCGAACCTGTCCACGAGGTCGAAATACGCCTCGATGTTCTGCGGTAGACCCGTGGTTCCCGCGACCGCGTTGGAGAGCAGGGTCTCGCCCATGCGCACCTTGTTGTCGCGGGTCACGAAATGCAAACCGTGAATCAGATTGACCCCGGCGAAATGCTTTGCCAAAAAATCGCGGGCCCGGCCCGAGGTCATGACCTCCACCTCGTGACCCGCAGCGACGAGATGTGCCAGCACCACCCTCGACCGCGTGGCGTGCCCCATCCCCTCCCCCACCACTCCATAGAGGATTCGCATCGCGATGCATGGTACCGGTCGCCGCTTCGTGTGGGCAGAGGATCTTCCCGCGTCCGTCTTGAGCGACGTTTCCGTCCTGGGCATGCTGCAACGGCGCGGGCTCGGCCTCGTCACCTCGGTGCGCCCGCAGGCGCTGGAATCGAGCGCCTCGCTGATCGCGTTGCTGCGGGGATGCCACGACCGTGGGATCTCGATCAGCTTGTGGCCGATGCTCGACGATGAAGACGGCCGGTGGTTGAGCGCCCACAACACCGCGAAGTTCTTGGCGATGTCCGACGGCCTGGTCGATCTCGTCGTCCGGGAAGGACCCCTTCCTACGGGGATGGTGTTCGATCTGGAACCGCCGATCACCGTCGTCCGAGAGCTCGTCACGGGCCGCCTCGGGCACCTGACCAAGCCGATCACGGCGCAGACAGAGTCGCTGCGCGCCGCACTCGGTCGCGTACGCCAGGCCGGGATCCTGCCGTGGGCGACGGTGGTCCCAACCGTGCTGTTCGATACCCCCGCGCGACCGGGGTGGCAGAAGTTGCTCGGCACCCCCGTGGATGGCTTGCCGTTCGCGTCCGTGAGCCCGATGATCTACACGTCGCTGCTCCAAGGCTATAGCCGTGGACTGCTGCGTCGGGAGGACGCGCGCGCCTGGCTCTACGCCTCGGCGCGACGATGCGTACAGCGCTTTGGTCCACGCGCGAGCGTCTCGCTCGGCGCGGTCGGCCTGGGTGCGCTGGGGGACGAGCAAACGTACGCCTCGCCCACGGAGCTCGCAGAGGACGTCGATACCGCCCTCTCCGCAGGTATCGACGACCTCGCCGTGTTCGACCTCCGCGGCATCCTCGATCGCGGACCCCCCGAGCGCTGGCTCGACGCGATCTGCCGACCCCGTCCGCCTACGACACCGCCGGGGCTTCGTTCATGGCGCGGCGCTGCGCTCGATGCCTTCGGCATCGGCATCAGCCACCTCGCCCGCCTCCGCAGATGACGTGTCTTCGCCGCCCTCGGAGGCTTTCTTCTTCAGTTCGGCGAAGAAGTCGTCGAGCTTGCGATGGACCTCGGCGATCGTCGCCTCTCCGAGTTTCCGGGTGTCCTCGCCGTATTCATCGAAGCCGCCGAGGAGCTTGGCGGCCTGCTCGTAGCCGTCGTCGATCGCTCCGCGGATCTTCTCCTCGAACGAGGTGCGCAGCTCGTCTTCGCTCAGCTCCTTGTTCTGAGCCCGCCACGCGCCGAACAACCCCGTCGCGAAGTCGACGATCCGCGAGGAGACGGCGTCGACGGACTGGTCTTCGTCGACGTGCTTGGACAGGTCGATGCCGAGCTCCTCGAACTTCGCGCCGAGCTGCTTGCCGATCGAGGTCCGCAGCATGTCCTCGGTCAGCTTGATCTGCGCCTGCGGACTCAGGGAGACGAAGTCTTCGACGCGCAGCGACTTCCGCTCGCCGCCGTCCTCGGCCGCGGCGGTCCGGGTGCGCTCGTCCGCCTTGGCGGCCCGCACGTGCTGGCTGTAGGCGGCGACCCCCGAGTGCACCTTCATCACGGCGGTCATCGACGAGCCCCGTCCTCGCTTGAGCCTCGCCGCCGGTGGATGGCGCGCTCCTCTCGCGGAGCTCCGTGCCCACGAGCCGTGGGGTAGCCCGCGCCCCCCGGCTCCGGCTACGCTATCGGGGTGCCCGTCCGCCTTCGTCGCGCGCAACGAATGACGCTCGCTCCGGTCCTCGGGCTCGCGATTTCCGCCTGTGCGTCGTCCCCTCCCGCGCAGACCCCCGCGGCCCCACCGGCGCAGACGACCCGCGAGGCGGAAGCTGCGCCGCGCCCCCTGCCGACGAGCACCGGTCTCGACACCGCGCGGGTGCGTGCGGAAGCCCTCTCGATCCTCGCCGAGCTCGCGGAGACCCGCCAGCTCGCCCTGACGCGCGAGGTGCACGTGGACGTGATCGACCGACCCGGGATCCGGGCGTTCGCGAAAGCTTCCATGGAGGAAGGCGTCACGCCCGAGCAAATGCTCCTGCTCGGCAAGATCGAAGCGAGCCTCGGGATCTTGCCTCCCGACGCCGATCCCGAGGAGGTCTTGCTCGACCTGCTGGAGGAGGGCGTGCTCGGGTTCTACGATCCCAAGCGCCGCACGCTTTTCATCGGCGACTTCGTTCCCCGCCCCGTGTTGTCGATGGTCGTGGGCCACGAGATCGCCCATGGGCTGCAAGACATGCACTTCGATCTGCAGGCGCACCAAGCTCCGCTCCTGCATCGTGCCGATGCCGAGTCTGCGAGGCGTTTCCTCATCGAAGGCGAAGCCCAGGCGGCCTACCTCGCGTGGGTGAGCGGCGCGGACGGTCTGCGGGCGATCGACGAGGCGGTCCTCAACGCGATGGGCGACCAAACGCTCGATCTCGGGGGTGTGGGCCGCTACCCGATCCTCGCGCGCGCCCTGCAGTTGCCGTATGCCGACGGCACGGCGACGGTCGTGCGGCTCGTGCTCGCCAAGGGGTGGTCCGCCATCGACGCCCTCTACAAGGACATGCCCACGACGACCGAGCAGATGCTGCACATCGACAAGCTGCTCGCACGGGAGACGGCGGTGGAGATGTCGCTCGCGCCCGAGCCCCTCTCGGCGCTGCTCGGCCTAAAGCCCGTGTGGCACGATCAGGTCGGCGAGGCGACGTTGCTCGCGATGTTGGCCGAGGTCGAGGGCGCCGGGGTTGCACGCCGATGCGCCGCGGGGTGGGATGGCGATGCGCTCCTGGCCTTCGACGACGGGGACATCGCGGCGGGATTGCCCACCGTACTGTTCGCGAGCACGTGGGAGCATGAGAACGACGCCCGCGACTTCGAAGCGTGCATGCAGAAGTACTTGCACGAGGTCGTCGGCACTCCGGATACGTTGCTCGAGCGCCGGGGCAAAGACGTCCTCGTCGGCACGGCCCTCCCGGCGAACGTTGCCGTGGAAGCCGTGGCCAAGACGGCCTGGTCGGGCCTGCGCGTAGGTGCCCGCACCCCGAGCGGAGGCTCACCTTGACGGCCGTGCGCGGGCTGCTTCACGCGGTTCGCCGTCGCGAACAGCTCGCGGACGCGACCTTCGCCTTCGCGCGCTTGGGGCTCCCCACCGCTCTGGCCCTCGCCGCGATCGCGATCGCGACCCTGCGCTTGGCGGGCGCTCCGAAAGCCGTGCTTTGGATCGCGTTCGCGCCGTTCCCCGTCATCGCCGCGTGGGCGCTGACGCGGCGTCGGTCCTGGCGCGCCACGGCGCGACGCGTCGATCACCACTACGCGCTCGCCGATCGACTCGGCAGCGCGTACGAGTTTGCCGAACATCCGCCCCGCTCCGAAGATCCGCGGACGGCATCGATCGTCCTGCTCCTTCAAAGCCAGGCCGAGGCGGCGGCCTCGGGCCTCGATCCGCGTCCGGTCGTCCCCGTGACGATCCCGGCCCCACGTTGGCGCGACGCGGCCGCGCTCGCGCTCGTGGGCCTCGCCATCGTCCTCCCGGCCCCGCGGGCGCAGGTGCTCGTGCCGCGGCTGTCCGCGCCCGACCTCCGTGCCTGGGCCCCGGCGACTTCGCGCACGCCGGTCGACCTTTCGCTCGCGGACCCGCTGCGCCAGAGCCTGCGCGCGCTCACGGGATCGGGTGACGTCGCGGCGGAGACGGCCGCGGGCATCCTCGAGATCTTGGGCCAGCTCGAGCGGGGCGAGCTCGATCGGCAAGCGGCCCTGGCCGCCCTGGAGGCGCTCGAGCAAGCGCTCGCGGACACCGAGGTGCAGTTCGAAGCCGCGCTGGAAGAAGACCCCGGCATGCTCGCCGACGCGATGCAGGACCTCGCGGCGGCCCTGCGCGCGCACGAGATCACGGAAGAAGCTGGCCAAGCGCTCGCCCACGAACATGGCGAGGAGAGCGAAGCTGCGCTGCAAGACGCGGCCGAGTCCGCGGAGGCGGACCCTTCACAGCGCGAGGACCTGCGGGATGCCATGCAGGACGCCGCGCGGGCGCTCGAGCGGAGCGCGGGCCAAGAGACCTCCACGGCCGCCGCGCTCGACGAAGCCGAGCGGAGGCTCCGCAAAGACCAAGCCGAATCCAAGGCCGGCGAGACCCCGCAGGAGCGCGAGCGCAGGCTCAAGAAGCAGGAGCGGAGGGTCGAGGAGCTCCGCCGCCAGCACGCGCGCGAAGAAGCGGCGCGCCGGCAACTCGAGCAGTTGCAACGAGACGCCCGCGACGCTGCCCGCGGAGGCGGGGCCGGTCAAGGCGCGGAGCGACGCAGCGTCGAGCGCCTCGCGCGTGGGGCTCGCGACGCCAGCGGGCAATCGCGGCAGGCCTCGCGTTTGCGACAGACCCGGGACGGCATCGAGGAAGCCAAGTCCATCGTGCGGCGCGCGGGCCAGAAAGGCGACGCGCAGAAGCGACGTCAGCAACAGTTCAAGCGCTTCGCCCAAGCCGCCAAAGGGCAAAAGCAAGACGGCAAGCCGGGGTCGACCCTCCTCGTCCCCGGGGAGCTCGGCGAAGGCGAGCCCATGATGATGGGCGAGGAAGGCACCCCCCAGCCGGGTTCCGCGGACGACGGTCGACCCGGGGACGGATTCGCGGACGAGGGAGCCCAAGGGGAAGACCCCGGCGCCGCTCAGCCGACCGAACAAGACGGCTCCGCGGGCCATGGCACCGAAGGTCAGGGCGAGGGCTCGGTCGATCCCCTCGCCGATCCCCGCGCCGATCCCCGCGATCGTTCGGTCCGGCTGCGGGACGTCCACGTCGAAGCCCAGCGCGGCCATGGCGTGAGCCGGGCCGAGGTGATCCGCGAATCCAGTCAACGCGGCTTCGCGAACGAAGACTACCGCGACGTCTACACCAGCTATCGCGCGTTTGCCCAGAGCACCCTCGACAACGAAGTCGTGCCCGCGGCACGACGCCGCGCGATCCAGCGTTACTACCAGCTCATCGCCCCCCGAGCCCACCAAGACTGAACCCATGACCTCTGCTGCGACCACCGCCGACACCGCGCAAGAACTCCAAGCCCTCGCCGAGGACCTCAAGCGCCTCATCGACGAAGTCCAGCAGGTGATCGTCGGCCAAGATCGCGTGATCCAAGGCGTGATCACGTGCCTCCTGGCGGGGGGTCACGGCCTGCTCGAGGGCGTGCCGGGCCTCGGAAAGACGCTGCTCATCCGCTCGTTGGCGCAGGCGGTGGATCTCGACTTCTCGCGGATCCAGTTCACGCCCGATCTCATGCCCGCGGACATCGTGGGCACCTCCGTCTTGATTCAAGGCGAGCTCGCGGGCGGTGCTTCGTCGCTCCAATATCAACCGGGCCCGATCTTCTCGAACATCATTTTGGCCGACGAGATCAACCGCGCCACGCCCAAGACTCAGTCCGCGCTGCTCGAGGCGATGGCGGAAGGCACCGTCACGGCCGCAGGTGAGACGCGGGCCCTGCCGCGCCCGTTCTTGGTGCTCGCCACCCAAAACCCGCTCGAGATGGAGGGCACCTACCCGCTGCCCGAAGCTCAGCTCGATCGCTTCTTGTTCAAGATCCGCGTCGATTTCCCGGGCGAGGACGAGTTGATCGCGATCCTCGATCGCACGACCGGAGGCGCCTCCGGACGCGTGCGCCCCGTCCTGTCCGCCCGCCGCATCGCGCAGATGCAGGAGCTCGTGCGGGCGATCCCCGTCACCGAGAGCTTGACCCGCTACGTGGTCCGCGTGTTGCGAGCCACCCACCCCGAGGATCCGCGCGCGCCGGAGCTCGTGCGCCGCTACGTGCGGTTCGGCGGAAGTCCACGCGGTGCCCAAGCGACCCTCCTGGCCGCCCGCGTGCGGGCGTGCCTCGACGGCCGCGCCACCCCCTCCATCGCCGATGTCCGGGAGGCCGTGTTCCCAGCCCTTCGCCATCGCATCATCCTCAACTTCGAGGGGGAAGCGGAAGGCATCGCGATCGACGATTGCCTCGCGCAGGTCCTCGGCGTCGTCCCGACCGATTGAGCGCATGACCGAGACCGAGACACGGTTCGACGAGGCGTTCCTCAAGCGGCTCGAGCTCCTCGCGGTCGTGGCAAGGCGTCTGTTCCGCGGCCGCCAGCGCGCCGAGCGAAAGACGCGAAAGGTCGGGAGCGGGCTCGAGTTCGCCGATCACCGCGAGTATTCCCCGGGCGACGACATCCGGTACCTCGACTGGACCGTGTGGGTGCGGCTGCGTCACGCCCTCATCCGACTGTTCGAGGAAGACGAGGATCTGCCGATCCGCATCGTCGTGGACGTCAGCGACTCCATGCTCACGCGCGGGAGGACCAAGCTCCGCTACGCCCAACAGGTGGCGGCCGCGCTCGCGTACGTAGGCCTCGCCAACCTCGACCGCGTGGGGATGACCTGCATGAGCGGTCGCCTGCACACCACCCTGCCCGCCGTCCGCGGGAAGGGCCGGATCTTCCGCGTGTTCGAGTTCCTGCGCACGGCGAACGTGGGCGGTCCCACGGACATCCGGCAGGGCTGCTCTCGCGTCGCGGCCCAGAGCGCGCAACCGGGACTCACGGTCGTGCTGAGCGATTTCTACGACCTGCAGGGCGCGTTCGAAGGGCTCAACCTTCTGCGCTTCCGTCGGCATGAACCCATCGCGATCCAAGTGCTCGATCCGGTCGAGAGCGATCCATCGCGTTCCGGTCTGCGCGGCGACGTCCGCCTGGTCGACTGCGAGGGCGGCCAGGGCCGCGACGTCACGCTCTCGCCGGCGACCTTGCGCGCCTATCACGAGGCCCACGAGCGCTTCTGTCAGAAGCTCGAGCAGAGCTGCCGCTCGCGCGGCATCGCCTATGTCCGGGCCAACACGGACGTGGAGTTCGACGAGCTCGTGCTGCGACTGTTCCGCATGGGAGGAATCTTGCGATGACCTTCGCGGGTTGGACGCTGCCCGAACTGCTGCCGCTGCTGGCCATCGGGGGCGCGGCCATCACGGGCCTCTATCTCCTGCGGATGCGCCGGCGCGAGGTGGAGGTGCCCTTCGCCGCGCTCTGGGAGCAGGTCTCCCGCGAGAGCGAGAGTCGACGGCTGTGGCGAAGACTCCGTCGCGTGCTGTCGTGGCTGCTCCAAGTCGCGATCCTCGGCCTGCTTTGCCTCGCGCTCGGGGACCCGCAGCCGAGCGCATCGCTGCGGCCCACGCAGACGCTCGCGATCGTCCTCGACCGCTCCGCCTCGATGGCCGCCGTCGCGGATCCGCAGACCCAAACCACACGCTTGGACGCTGCGATCGCGGTGGCGCGGAGCGAGCTCGCCCGCATGGGCGCCATCGATCGCGCGCTCGTCATCGCCGCAGGAGAAGAGGTCGACGTGCTCACGCCGCTCACCGCGGATGCGGCGCTCGCCATCGAGGCCGTGGAGCGCACCGAGGCGACGTACGGAGAGGCGGATCTCCGGCGAGCGATCGCCCTCGCCCGCCATGCGCTCGGCGATCGCGAGGGGGCGCGGATCCTCGTGCTCTCCGACGGCGCCCTCTCGCCGACCGCCCAAAGTGCCCTGCAGACGTGCCGCGGCGGCCCCCTGCCCTGCGAGCTCCGCAAGGTCGGGGGTCCCACGGACAACGCGGCGATCACGGCGTTCGCAGCCCGACGCCCGCCGCATCAGCTCGATCGCGTCGAAGTCCTCGCGGAGGTGCGCAACTTCGGAGATACGCCGACGACCGTCGAGCTCGAGATCGAAGCCGATGGCGTGAGCGTGGGCCGACGCCGCTTGGAGCTCGGCCCGGGTCAAGCCCGGCGCGAGATCTTGAGCGACCTCGATGCCGCGCGCGCTCAACTCGTCGCGCGGATCGAACCCGTCGCCGAGGCAGGACCGGGGACCGGGATCGCGCTCGACGACACGGCCTATGCCGTGATCGCTCCGCTGCGCCCCCTCGAGGTCACGCTCGTCACGGACGGGACCAACCTGTTCCTCGAAGCCGCGCTCCTCGCCCAAGGCGAACATCTGCGCCTCGCCGCCGTCTCCATCGACGACGCCCGACGCGAGCCCCAGCGCGCCGAGCTGCAGGACGCCGACCTCGTGATCTTCGATCCCGGAGCGCAGCCGCTCCCGACCGACATTCCGGCCACGCACCGCGTCTTCTTCGACCCTTGGCGCCATCCCGCGGGTCCTTGCCCGATCCCCAAGCGAGCCGACGTATCCCGTCCGTACCTGACGGAGCAACTCCGAGAGCACCCGATCTTGGAGAACGTCGTGCTCAAAGACGTGAACATCGCCCGCGGGACCACGTTGTCGAGCGCTCCGGGGGACACGGCCCTCGTCCGCAGCTTGGGCGAGCCCATCGTCGTCCTGCGCGAAGGGCAGCACATCGACATCGCCTTCGGGTTCGACCCGCGGCAGTCGGACCTCGCGCTCCGCACCGCCTTTCCCTTGCTCGTGGACAACGTCCTCCGCTTCGTCGAGCAACGGACCCCGGGGTTCGTCGCTTCCGCCCCGCTCGGTCAGAGCCAAGAGCTCTCGCTCGCCGACCTCGGTCTCGACCCCACGGGCGTCACGCGCGTGGAGGTCGTTCCACCGAGCGCACCCGCGACGGACCCTGCTCCAGGCACGCCGGTCGAGCGCGGCCGCATTCGGCTGCGGGCGCTCGTCCCGGGGGTCTATCGCATCGTCGCCACCGATGGACCCAACGCGGGGGCGAGCGTCGAGGTGGCGGTCAACCAAGCCGATCCCTATGCCTCGGATCTCCATGCGCGCGTGGAGGGCGACGAAGCACGGCCGGAGGCCCCCGTCGTCGAAACCGAAGCGCGCGCGCCGTGGTTTCGCGGCCCGCTCTGGACGGTCGTCGCGATTCTCGTCGCCGTGGTCTTGGCGCTCGAGTGGGCCACCTACCACCGTAGGATCACCGTATGACGCGTTCGACCCGGCTCGTGTGGGGTCTCGCATTGGCGCTCGGGATCGGGGCCGCGGTCGCAGCCGCGACTTGGCTGCCGCCCCAAAGCCCGCGCGAGGTTCCGCTCCCCGGCGCGCTCGTCCGCGCACTCGAGCCGAGCGCGGGCGTCACCGCCTCCTCGGCGTGGCTGACCCACCCGGAGATGCTCTGGCTGGTCCCGCTCGCCGCGATCCCATTCTTGGTCGTCGTGCTGCGTCAGACCCTCGTGGACGCGCCGCGCGTGCAGATCGTGGCCCAGTTCGTCGCGCGGGTGCTCTTGCTGCTGGCGATCGCGCTCGCCCTCACCCAACCGACGTTGCGCGCCCCTCTCCGCGGCAAGACGGTGGTGCTCGCCATCGACGTGTCCGCCAGCATCGACGACGCTCAACTCGCGTCGGCCCGCGACGTGGTCGAGACTGCCTTGGCCCACCACGCCCGCGAGGTCGAGTCCGGAATCCCGCGCGAGGACCAGACGCGCCTCGCCCTCGTGACCTACGCGGGGCAAGCCGTCGTGCGGACCCTCCAGGAGAACGCGACCGCGGCCGAGCTCGTCACGCGCCATGACGACGATCCGTGGGCGAGCGACCACGCCGCGGCCCTGCGCGTCGCGTCCGCGCTGCTCGACCCGCAGAGCGATGGCCGGATCGTGCTCGTCACCGATGGTGGGGGGAGCCTCGCAGAGCGTGAAGACCTCGATCGAGCCGTGACCGCCCTCGCGGGCATCGACCTCCATGTGCGCCGCTTCCCGCCGACGGCCGCCGACGACGTGCTCGTCCAAGACGTCCACCTCCCCGCGGAGATGCGGCTCGGCGAGACCTTCGAGGTCGCGATCGATGTCCTCGCCACCCGTGCCACCCACGCGCGCCTGCAGCTGTTTCAGAACGGTGAACCCAATGCGCTCGAGTCCGTGCGCGAGGTCGAGCTCCGCGAAGGGGCCCAGCAGCTCAAGCTGCCTGCCCGCGTCACCGAGCCCGGCACCGTCGTGTTCCGGGCTTCGCTCGACCCCGAGGCGCTCGACCCCGCCGTCAATCGCCGCGACGGGAACGACAGCGCCGCCACCGTGGGGAGCGTGCGCGGACGCCCGCGGGTGCTGCTCGTCGGCTCTGGAGGCGATGCGCCGCTCGCCAGCGCGTTGCGGGCCGATCATCTGGAAGTCGAAACGATCGCCGCCGCGTCGATCCCACAGACCGTCGAGGCCCTCAGAGCCTACGATCTCGTCATCGTCTCGGACGTCACCGCCGGGGCCGTGCCTCCCCCCGCCCACGCCGCGCTGCGGAGCTACGTCGAGGATCACGGCGGAGGGTTCCTCATGATCGGGGGCGAGCACGCCTTTGGTCTCGGAGGCTGGGAGCGCAGCGCCCTCGAGCCGATCCTCCCGGTCCGCTTCGAGGGCGAGCGGCAACGCGAGCAACCCATGCTCGCCCTCGTCCTGGTCATCGACAAGAGCGGCTCGATGAGCAGCGATGACAAGCTCGACCTCGTCAAGGAAGCCGCTCGGGCCACCGCGCGCACGCTCGAGGCGTCCGACGAGCTCGGCGTGATCGCCTTCGATTCCCGCCCCACGACGCTCGTCCGCCTCCAACCGGCGAGCAACCGCATCCGGATCGCATCCGACATCCGGCGCTTGAGTTCGGGCGGTGGCACCAACGCGCTGCCCGCCCTGCGCGAGGCTTACCTGCAGCTCGCGGGCAGCAGCGCCCTCATCAAGCACGTCATTCTCCTCAGCGACGGCCAATCGCCGGAGAACGGGATTGGGGCGCTCTTGGGGGACATGCGGGATGCCGACATCACGGTCTCCTCGGTGGGCGTCGGGGCGGGTGCCGGCAAAGATCTCTTGCGCCGCATCGCCACGCGCGGCCGCGGCCGCTTCTACTACAGCCACGACGGCACCGACGTGCCCCGGATCTTCTCGCGCGAGACCAACGAGGTCACGCGCAACGCCGTGCAAGAGCGCCTCTTCTATCCGCGCGTCGTCAAGAATGCCCAGGCCTTGCGCGGCATCGACTTTGGCGGGGCCCCGGGTCTGCGCGGCCTCGTCCCGGTGAAACCCAAGGCGCGCAGCGAGGTGCTGCTCACGGCCCAAAGCGGCGAGCCACTGCTCGTCCGCGCGCGGCGTGGCCTTGGACGCACCGCCGCCTTCGCCAGCGACGCGAAGAGTCGTTGGGCCAGCGCCTGGCTGCCGTGGAGTGGGTTCGCCAAGGTCTGGAGTCAGGTGGCCCGCGACACCATGCGTCAGGGAGCATCGCTGCTCGGCGGCGCTTCGATCCAGATCGCCCCGTCGAGCGACGAAGGCTCGTTTCGCGTGTGGGTGGACGTCGAGGCCCCGCAGGGCTTCGCCAACGACCTCGTCGGCAGGATCGAGGTGCTCGATCCCGCCGCGCCCCCCGGCACGGAGCCGACCTCGGTCCCGCTCCAGTTGAGCGCACCCGGCCGCTACGAGGCCGAGCTCCACGCGGTGGCCGCGGGCGAGCGCCTCGTCACCGCCCGGTTGTTCGACGCCAGCCAGACCCCCGAGCGCCTCGTCGCCGAGGCCGTGGCCGAGGTCGCCGTACCGTACCCGGCCGAACTCCTGCCCGAGGCCTTGCTCCACGGCGAGGAGACGCTCCGGCGGCTCGCGGTGAAGAGCCGCGACGCCCCGATCGAACCGATCCTCGAGGCCCCCGGCGACCCGCGCGGCCGCACGCGCAACCGCCCGCTTTGGCCGTACGTGTTGGCGTTCGTGGTCGTACCGATGCTCGTGCTGGACCTGTTGCTGCGCCGCGTCTCGCTCGGCACGCGCCGCGTCCGAATCTGAGGTGGAGGATCGATCGCCCGGGAGGAGTCCGGGCGCGTGCTTCAGTCGATGTGGCACATGTCGTCGATGTAGAACTCCTGGCCGCCGATCCCGACCGCGTCGATGGTGGAGCCAACGAGTGGAATCGCGGTCAGCTCGCCCTGAACGCCGACGACCAGGCCGCCCACGACGATCGGGACCTCCGTCACGAACACGCCCGCGTTTCCGACGACGAGGCCATCGAGATCCGCGAGATCCGCGATCCTCCGGACGTCCCCATTGATCCCGAAATTGACTTCGCCGCCGTAGTCCGCATACAGCAGGGTGACCTCGATCGCTCCGGTATTGGGCGTCACTCGAGTGACGATGTTGTTGAGCTCGAGCTCCTGCGTCGCCGAACCGCCAGCAAGCGTGGAGGAGACGACCGTCGCCGACCCGCCGAGGACCGGTGGGCCACCCCCGAACGGGCGATAGCCGACGAGATCGATGGTCGCATCGACCGCATTGATGACGTTGCCGACGACGAAACTGGTCCCCGCCGGGAGCGCCTCGAAGTCGTAGCAATCCGAGGCCTGCGCGGTTCCGGCACCCAACACGCCGAGCAGACCGCACGCGGCGGGAGTGATGCGCAGCAGGGAACGATGAAGGGACGAAACGGATCGAGTCATGGTCTTCTGTCTCCTGCCCCTCCCTTGTCGCGCCACGGGCCGCGAGTGACGGACCCACGTTGCGAAAAAAACACGGGCGAACCTTCACGTAGGATCGTCCCGCGTCGCCCAACATCCACGAAGGTTTGGAAGCCTCGGCGCCACGCACTCCGCGATCCTTGGATGAGGAGACGCAAGGAAGCCTCACGCTCGCTTGCAGGTGGTTGCACTTCTCGGTTACCGACGATCCATGAACGAAGCTCGCCTGCGGGAGCAGCTCGACGCGTACTTCCGCGAGATCCGGGGCATCATTCTCAGCAAACAGCACCCGGTCAGCGGCCTCATGCCCGCGAGCACGGCGATCACCGTCCATGGGAACTACCAAGACGCGTGGGTTCGCGACAACGTCTACAGCATCCTGTGCGTCTGGGGCCTCGCGATCGCGTACCGGCGCTTGGACGACGACGGCGGCCGCGGCTATGAGCTCGAGCAACGCACGATCCACCTCATGCGCGGCCTCCTACGCTCGATGATGGCGCAGGCGCACAAGGTCGAGGCCTTCAAGCACTCGCGTCAACCCCACGATGCCTTGCACGCGAAGTACGACACGGCCACGGGCGGCATCGTCGTCGGCGACCGCGAATGGGGGCACCTGCAGCTCGATGCGACCTCGCTCTATCTCCTGATACTCGCGCAGATGATCCGCTCGGGGCTCGCCATCGTGGGCTCGCTGGACGAGGTGAACTTCATCCAGAACCTCGTCTACTATATCGAGCGCGCCTATCGGACGCCCGACTACGGGATCTGGGAGCGCGGCGCCAAGAGCAATCAGGGCAGCGTGGAGCTCAACGCCAGCTCGCTCGGCATGGCCAAAGCGGCCCTCGAGGCGCTCGCCGGGTTCAATCTGTTCGGCCCACGCGGAGGCCAGAGCTCCGTCGTCCACGTCTCTCCGGACAACATCGCCCAAGCCGATCTCACGCTGACCTCGATGCTCCCTCGCGAGTCCCACAGCAAGGAGATCGACGCCGCGCTGCTGTCCGTCATCGGCTATCCGGCGTTCGCAGTGCCCAACCCCGTCCTCGCCGGCACGGTGCGAGGACACATGATCCGCAAGCTGCAAGGCAAGTACGGGCTCAAGCGATTCCTGCGTGACGGGCACCAAACGGTGCTCGAAGACGAAGACCGCCTGCACTACGAGCTCGCCGAGCTCAAGCGGTTCGAGCACATCGAATCGGAGTGGCCGCTGTTCTTCACGTACCTCTACCTCGACGCCTTGCTCGTCGGCGACGACGCGCTCGCGCGCACGTACGAGAACCGGCTCGCCGCGGTGACGGTGGAGCGCGACGGCTACAAGCTGCTCCCCGAGCTCTACTTCGTGCCCACGCAGTCCATCGAGGCCGAGCGCGCCGCGCCACATTCTCAGGCGCGGCAGCCCAACGCCAACGTCCCGCTCGTGTGGGCCCAGAGCTTGTATCTGCTCGCCCGCATGATCCGGGATCGCCTTCTGCAACCCGGTGACATCGATCCGCTCGGGCGCCGGCACCGGAGAAGCACGCGCAGGCCCGTGGTCCAGCTCGCGCTCCTCGCGGAGGACACGGCGCTCCAGGCCGAGCTCGCGGAGCGCGGTGTGGTCACGGAGACGCTCGACGACATCGCCCCGGTGTTCGTCGTCCTTCCCGACGACATCGTCGAGGTGTATGCGCAGGTTGGCCGCAACGAACGCTTGGGCCTCAGCGGTCGCACGGCGCGGGCCCTCAAGAGTCTGACGACCAGCCGCTTCTACATCCTGCGCGGGCGCAACGTCGTCTGTCTGGCGCCATTCTTCCTCCAGCGCGAATTTTTCTTGGCGTACGACCTCGATTTCGTCATGCGTCGCTTCCGGAGCGAGCTCGCCTATCTCCACCGCAACTGGACGCTGCCGGGCAGGCCGCTCGTGACGTTGTTCCTCACGCGGAACATGCTCGACACCGATCGCACGTCGTTCTATGCGGTGATGCAGAAGATCGCCACGGGATCGGTCGACGACGTCCCCGTGCGTCGCGGTCGGATGGTCGAGCTGCGGCCCACGGCGTGTTTCGAGCGGATCGACGAGCTCCATGGTTTCGAGTTCCGCGAGTCCCCGCTCGCCGAGCTCATGCGCCCGCAGGGCGTCCTCGCCCAACCCGGGACGCAGGCACCGCTCACGCCATCGGCCGAGCTGGCGCTCGACATCGCCGACGAACCGGAGCCCCTGCTCGCGCGCCTCGCCGACACCGACAACCTCTACGAACAGGTGGAGCTGCTCGCGGCGCTCGAACGCCTCAGCTCGCTCGTGACCATCGTGACGATCCGCGGCAGAGACACGACGGTCGCCGAACTCATCGAGGAGGTCTATCAGCAGGCGGGTCGGCTACGCGTTTGGGCCGTGGTCCGTCACACGGCGGGCCTGCTCAACAAGGCGGACGGCGACCTCGGCCTCGCGCTCGGTGCAATTCTCTTGCGTCAGAAGAACGTCCAGGTCGGACGCGCCTATACCGACGACTCGCTCATCAGCCAGCCGATCCCGGACCACGAGCTCCTCGACAAGATCAACCGGTTTTGCCGAGAGGACGTCCGCGACCGCGTGCTGACGCAGGAGATCATCCTATACCTGAGTCTGCTCATCAAAGCCCAACCGGATCTGTTCAAGGAGTTCATCACGATTCGGATCAGCAACCTCATCACGCTCATCGCCAGCCAGATCATGAGGGCGGAGGGGTGCAGCGCCGACGAGGCCTACGAGCGCCTGATGCACCTGGCGCCGTCCGAAATCCAGGCGCAGCTCGAGGCCGTGATGGTGCAATACCACCGCATCGAGACGCTCCCGCAGGAACTCGAACAGTTGAGCGCCGAAGGCCAAGTCGAGTCCGTCGAGTGGGAGCCCAAGCTCGGCCTCGAGCGGCTCCAAACGCCGCCCGAGGGCTGGCTCGCTTGGCGCCAGCACCGGGGTACGATCGATCGCCGCTCTCGCGGCTTCTTCGAAGACACGTGGAGCATCTTCCAGCACGTCCCGAGCCTCATCATCGGCGACAAAATGGAGCGGCGAAATCGTATGGACAGCGGCATCGTGCTCAGCGACACGACCCCCGGCGAAGCCTCCTTCGCGCTCTGGCTCGAGCACCTGCTCAACAAGATCCCCGCAGCGGAGTATCGCCAGCTCAACCTCGAGGCGCTCAAGGTCCTGGCGGTGTTCTTCCGCAACAACCCCGGCCTCAAGATCAACGAGGCGCTCGCGCTCGACGTGATCATCGGCCATGCCGTGCGCTTGGCGTACGTCGAGCAGTTCCCCGACCTCGAGGCAGCCTACGGCGAACACAAGGGGGACGCGTGGGATCTGTTCTATGCGCTCCCGCCGGCCGGTACGTCGGAGCACCTCGCCGCGGCGCTGCGCCACCTGTTGCTGGTGGTGCAAACACATTCGCGCACCGCGTGATCCAGGGGGCCACACGCGCAGACGTCCGCGCCACGGCTGCGCAAAGTCGCCCTTCCGTAGACCGATTTGGTGCTACTGTTGTGTCGGGTGCAAAGCCTTCTACGACCCCTTGGTTTGTCTCTGACGTCGGGCATCCTGGCGCTCTGCGCTGCATGCAATCAGGAGCCCGAGCCGTTCACATGTACGGCCGCAGACCAATGTGGCAGCGGGATCTGCCAGCCCACGGGGTTTTGCAGCTTCCCCAATGCGGCGTGCGAGTCGGGCCAGCAGTATGGCGACCTCGCAGGAGATGGCCTCGCGAACACCTGTGTGCCGCCGGAGACCGCGGACGACGATGGCACGCTGACCGCCTCCGACGAAGCGGAGAACACCACGGACGACTCCGTCGAGGGCGGCCCGTCGACGGGCTCCGAGGACGGCGACACGCTCGGCACCACCTCGAGCACCACGAGCGGGAGCACCACGGGCGACTCGGCGAGCAGTGCCACCACGGATCCTTCGGGTTCGAGCGGCGAAGAGACGGCCGAGGTGACCGGCATCGGCAGCGCCACCGTCTCGACCGACGAGAGCGGCTCGGGCGAAGACGAGACCACGGGCGGCAGCACGACGACGACGGCGGACACGAGCGAGAGCACCGAGACGGGTGAACCCATCATGGGGGACTGCTTCGACGACGAGTTCGAGGGAGATGCATTTTCCGCGTATTGGAACCTCGGAGGAAATGCGCAGACCTCCGAGGCCACCCTCAGTGGAGATTCGGTCGTGTTCACGGTGGCCCACACCAGGGCGGAGTCGGTCGTGCTCACCGGGATCGAGGAAGACCTCGAAGGAACGACGCAACAATATGTCGAGTTCGAGACCGGCACGGTCACCATGGAGCCCGACAGCTATGGCCAGCTCCTGGTGACGCTGCGGTTCGGCGAGGCGTCCGTCGACTACCAGTTGAGTCGAGACCGGATCAACGCGAGGATGGCCGATCCGGACGAGGAGAATACGTGGATCACCGTGGACGACGCGTTGTTTAGCGCCACGAGCCATCGCTTCCTCCGCATTCGCCACACCTCGGCGAGCGGAGCGAGCATCGTGCATTGGGAGCGCTCCACCGACGGAATCGCGTGGACCAACTTCACGACCGAGGAGCTCCCCATGGCGCTAGACCCTTCGGCGTTCGTCGTCGAGATCCTGGGCGGCACCTACATGACGTCCACGAACAACCCCAACGACGTCTTCGAGCTCATGCGCTTCTCGCGTTGCACGGTCGAATGACCCGGACTAGCTGCCCGGCCTAGCCCGGAACCACGACCTGGCATTCGAACGGGGGCGTGAGCCACTTGATCGTGTTGAGCCAAAAGCGCTCGACCTGATAGTCGGTGCGATCGACCCACTCCGAGTCGTAGGTGATCCACTCGTCGCCCCAAACCGACACGCGACCCATGCCGGCCTCCGTGGCGATCCCCACGTCGTAGCCTTGTTCGCGCGCGTAGACGAGGCCCTCTCCGGTGACGGGATAGCCGTTGTCGACGCCCACCGCCGTGATGAGGTCGGTCACGGGATGGCGCTCCCACTCCGTGATCGCGATCGTTTGCCCGCCGACCCGCGACAGGATCTGTTCGGGCGCGTAGCCCACCCCAAACGGCGCGAGCAATCGATTGACGTTCTGCACCTCGGTGGCGTCGGCGTACCCGATGAGGGTCATGAGGCCGCCGCCGCCTTCCACCCAGGCCGAAAGTGCGGCGATCTCGTCTTCACCATACTCGCGCCCGACGATGCTGACGTCCTCGGCGACGATCACGTGGTAGGGCGCGAGCAGCTCCTCGGTGATGACCTCCGAGCCCAACGCCACGGCGCCTTGGACGGCGCGAGAACCCAACCAGGCGGAGAACACGTCGCCGCTGCCCCAGCGCCCCGGCTCCCCGAGCGTCGCGATCCGAATGCAGTCGCAAACCCCGTCGAAGCCGACGTCGACGTCGTCGATGATCCCGTCGCCATCGTTGTCGATCCCGTCGCAGACCTCGTCCTGATAGCCATCCCCGCTCTCCGACGAAGATCCGTCGGCGTCGTCCTCCGCTTCGGCACCCGTGCCTTCGGGACCCGCGCTGGCGCCGGAGCTCTCGGCAGGATCCTCGGAGGTCGCTTCGGAGCTCGAAGAGCTCGTCCCGGAGCCCGCTCCGCTCGTCGCCTCCGAGGAGGTGCGCGCGGGACCGGAGGTGTCGGGTAGGGTCGCCGCGCTCGTCGTCGCCTCGCCCGTCGTCGCGTCGCCTTCCACCGAAGTACCCGGTTGCCCCGTCGAGCTCCCCTCGGCGCTCCAGAACTCATCCTTCTCCGGGGACGTTTGGCACGCACCGGCAAGCGGCGCGAGCAACACAGCAACGGCGCATCGCGAGGCCGCTGGGACGATCCGGGAGAACGAGCATAGAGATCCGCGCATCGCCGGATGCTTTCGTCCGGTGATGCGCCCAACTTGAGCGAGATCGACCACCGGCCTGCGAGCGGCCCGCATGCGGGCCACCTAGGCGCGGGCGGCCCGAACGGCTCAGACCGCGTCGCTGCTGCTCTCGAAATTGAAGTCCCGCACGACCATCGGCGGGACGACCCAGACCCCCTCGGGCAAGAGGCCGGCGCGCCGAGGTTTGCCCAAGGCGGCGACATTCTTGAGCAGGGTGACGGGGCTTTCGTTGTAGCGAAAGTTCTTGATCGAGTGGCTGAGCTTGCCCTTCTCGATGAGGAAGGTGCCGTCGCGCGTCAGACCGGTCGCGAGGATGGTCTCGGGCTCGAGCAAGCGGTTGTACCAAAAGCGAGTCACGAGGATCCCGCGGTCGACGCCTGCGATGAGGCTGTCGAGGTCGCCCTGATCACCCGCCATGTGGAGCGAGCTCGGAGCCGGGAGCAGCGGAACCCCGGCATGCTGCGACCAATACCGCCCCGCCGTCAGCGCCTCCACCCGCCCGTTCTTCACCCAATCCACCTTGGGCTGCACGACACCCTCGCTGGTGAACTTGGACGCCGGGTGGTGATGATCGTCCGGATCGCTCCAGATGTGGATCTTGGAGTCGAACAACACCTCGCCGACGCGTGTCTTCCCCTCCGGGGCGGAGAAGAAGCTGCGCCCCTCCACGGCAGCGCGATGGGACAGCGCTTGCACGAAGAACAGCAGCATCTCGGCCACCGCGTTGGGCGACAGCACGACGGTGTACCGCCCCGGGGGCACGGCCACGGGCGCGCGCGACTGCAACGCCCAACCGCCCGCCTCGTGCGCCAACTTGCCGCCATCGATCCCCGCGGCCTTGAGCGCGTGCCCCACGACGCCCGCCTTGGAGCTGCCCGTACCATCCGAAGTCCGGCACGTCGTCGACATGGAGACCTGGGTGCGCCGCTGATGCACGAAGAGACCCGCGCGATCCCCCATCGCCTCGGAGAGATCGAAGTGGTCCACGAAGCCGGCCGCGTCCAGACGCAGGGAACGGGCCGAGGCGATCGCTTGCTCGATCTGCGCCGCGCGCTGCTCGGCGCCCATCTTGCTGACCTCCGGATCGACGTGCGATGCCGCCGATGGGCTCATCTTTCCGAGCGGGGGCATGACCTCCGGGTCCACCGGGGCCAAGGCTGCGAGCTCCTCCGCTTGCTTGACCAACGCACCGATGCTCGCATCGTCGGTCCGGCTGCCCGAGGCCGTCGCGTGGCGCCCGTCTTTGACGGCCGTGACGGTGACGGTGACCTTCGTCGAGTCGCCGCATTGCGTGGGCGCGCCCTGAGCGAACCGCGAGTAGCCATGCGTGTGCGAGGCGACGTGCACACGGACGTCGCCGAAGCTCGCTTGGTCGAGCACGCGCTTGACGAGACGCTCGGCGTCTTTGGTGGTCATGCTCATTTTGCACCTCGCGCGCTCTCGCTCGTATTGATGATGTTCGCCATGAAGCGCGCGGGCGGACACCCGTGGCTCACCGCATTCAATTGCATGGGCTCACCCTTTCCATCTCCGAACGCCCCTCCGAGGCGGTACGTGCCCTCACCGCCCACCATGTCACACGAATGCCAAAACTCGATGGTGTTGGCTTGGTACGCCACGTCGCGCAACGGCTGGGTGATCCGGCCGCGCTTCACCTCCCAGAACATCTGCCCCGAGAACTGGAAGTTGTAGCGTTGCTGATCGATGGACCACGACCCGCGGCCCTGCACGAGCACGCCATTCTCGGTGGCGTTCACGAGGTCTTCGGTCGTGTACCCCTCCTTGCCCGGCTGCAGGCTGATGTTCGGCATGCGCTGGAACGCGAGGCCATCGTGCCCCTGGGCATAGCTACACCCGCGACTGTGCTCCTCCCCGATCCATCCCGCTTGATCGCGCGTGGTCTGCCACCCGACGAAGATCCCGTCGCGGACGATGTCCCAGCGACCGGATTGGACCCCGTCGTCGTCCCATCCCACGGTGGCCAGACCCCCGGGTTGCGTGCGATCGGCCACCAGGTTGACGAGCGCGCTGCCGAGCTTGAGCGAACCGGCGTCGCGCGGACCAATGAAGCTCGTTCCGGCGAAGTTGGCCTCGAGCCCCATCGCGCGGTCGAGCTCGGTCGGGTGGCCGATGCTCTCGTGGATCGTGAGCCACAGGTTGCTCGGCGCCAAGATCACATGGCGCGCGCCCGGTTCCACCGACCGCGCGTGGAGCTTTTGGTTCGCCTGCGCCGCGAGCTCGGGCGCCGAACCCGGGAGATCGAGGCTTTGGACGTACTCCCACCCTCCCTGCATCGGCGGGGCCTCATGCTCACGGCTCGCGAAGCCGCCCTTCTTCAGGTCGACCGCGACCGCCGTGAGGCTCGGCGCCAGTCGTGGGACGATCTGATGCACGCGAAGGCCCTCGCTCGAGATGAAGAGCTTGTCTTCGACGACGCTCGCGACCATCGCATTCGCGAAGCGAACGCCGGGCTGCTTGAGCATCGCCCCCGTCGCCTGCAGCAAGAGATCGGCTTTGTCTTGGATCGCCACCGAGAACGGATCGATCTCGTGCGGCGCGACCCAGGTCCCGCCCTCGGGGTGAGCGAGCGGTGCCCACGCGACCTCCGGCCGTCCGAGCGCGCGGAGCATCGCCCCGTTGCGCTTGGCCGAGGCCACGGCCTGCTTGGCGAGCTGCGGCGCGACCTTGGCCGAGACGTCGGTCGTCGCGGCGAAACCCCAACCGCCGTCCGCGATCACGCGCAGACCGATCCCGTACCCTTCATGCCGCGCCACGTGGTCGATGTGATCGTCCCGCACGCCGATGTTCTCGGTGCGATAGAGGACGAGCCGTGCATCGGCGTAGCGCGCCCCCGCGGCGATCGCCGCCTCCACGGCGACCTTGGCCACGGCTTCGTCGGCGAGCACGCGGCTCGCCGCCAAGATGGCGGCCTCGTTCGCGGCTTGTGGGGGCGGTCCGTCCGGCGCGGGCACCAGTGCGCCCTTGGGCATCGCCCATGCCGGGCGGGCGACCAACAACCCCGCCGAGGCCAAGGACGAGGAGACCAAGAAGCTGCGCCGCGAGGTGTTCATCCACGGCATCATACTCGACCGCTCGAGCTCAGGGGATGTAGTACGGGGATTGCGGGGCAGGGACCCCCGGCAACGACCGGAGATCGAGCGCAGCGCGGCCCGAGGTCACCGCGAAGAAGGTGACCATCGGCAGGATCGTCACGAGGACCCCGCGGAACAGCGAGATACGGTGGGTCCGTCCCACGCCGATCGCCGCGAGGGCCCAAGACAGCACCGTCACGATGCCGAGCGCCGTGAAATACACGGTGCCCTCCAGCGCCCCGAGGTGCAGCGGAAGGTCGAGCAGGGTCACGGCGAGCAGCGCTGGACCGAGCGCGAACCCCACGGCCCGCATCGTCGCGCCCGGAGACCGCCCTGCCCCGCCCGTGAGGCCGATCCCCACGTGGGCAAGCAATCCGGCGGAAAAGTACAGCAACGGTAGCCCCACGGGGACCATGATGAGCAGCCACGCCGAAAGGACGCGGGCGAGCTGGGCGTCGACGAAGGTGTGCACGGACCGGTGCTCGATCGCCGCGAAGCCTGGTGTTCGCAGCTCGATCACCAGCAGCCACCCCATCAGCACGACCCAAAGGGGCAAGCGCAACGTCGCCAAGAACCGCAGGACGCGGCCGTGGTCGACGGGTTCGGGACACTTGGCGAACGCGCGCCAGGGGGTGAGCGACACCAAGCGCAAGGTCCCCAAACAGCGACGGAGCCAGCGATGGCCATCGGGTTGCTCGACGGGGAGCCGGCCGCGAAGAGTCGCGGACGAAGGCGAGGCGCTGGGCGTCACGCGCGGGAGTGTACCCACAAGTCCACCAACCCGTGGCGAAAGTCCCACGGGCTGCCCGCGGGCCTTGTCAGCTCGGACGCCGCTGTCTACAGTCGCAAGCATGACGAGCGCCGGGTGGGACGCTGGATTCGCTCCGTGGGCCCTCCTCGTGCTCGTCGGCGCCTGCGCGGCGTGTGGGCGCGCGAGCAAGGGTCCACCGCAGCACTACGACGACCCGCAAGCGATGATCGACGTCTTCGAGAACGAGGAGCGCAATGAGTGGCAGCTCCCGGATCGGGTCGTCGGGGCCCTGCCAATCCCGAGCAAGAACGCGGTGATCGCCGACATCGGAGCGGGCTCGGGCTATTTCACCCGGCGGCTGGCGCTGCAAGTCCCCGAAGGCCGCGTCTACGCCGTCGACGTCGACGACGAGTTCGAGTCCTATCTCCTGACCCATCGCGAGGCATGGGGCACCCCCAACATCGAGCCCATGCTCGCGCACTACGACGACCCCGCGTTGCCCGTCGGCGGCATCGACCTCGTATTCACGGCCAACACGTACGCCTATATCCGAGGTCGCGTGGACTACTTCCGCAAGGTCCGCGATGCCCTCAAGCCCGAGGGCATCCTCGCCGTCCTCGACTTCCGGCCGGACGCGAGCATCGGTGGCGGGGTCGCCCCCGCGCCCGAGCACCGCGTCTCGGAACCCGCGGCCACGGAGGAACTCCGCCAATCGGGCTTCACCCTCGAGCGCTCGGAGGCGTTTCTGCCGCATCAGTGGTTCCTCATCCTGCGCCGCGAACCCTCGAACGCTCCCTCGCCATGAACGCCCCCGCCACGAGCACCCCACCCGCCCTCGCCACGCAGATCTCCGCGGCCTACGCCCAGGCGCTCGACCACCTGCACCGCCGCCAAGATGCCCGCGGCGCGCTCGGAGGCGAGGTGATCTGGAACCCGATGCTCATGTGCCAGTACGTGATCGTCTGCCACGTCTCCGGGCACGTCATTCCCGAGCCCAGGCGCCGGCGGCTGCGGCTCTATCTCGAGCGCACGGAGGCGAGCGAAGGCGGCTGGGGCATGTTCCCCGGCTCGCCCGCGTGGATGTTCCACACGGTGCTCGGCATCGTCGCGCTCCGATTGCTCGGGAGCGAGGGCAAAGACCCCTTGGTGGATCGTGCGCTCGCGTGGCTTTCGGCGCAGCCTTGCGGTGTCCATGCGATCCCGACGTGGGGGCGGATCTGGCTCGCGCTGCTGGGCCTCTACCCGTGGTCGGGCGTCCAACCCATCCTCCCCGAGCTCTGGTTGCTCCCCGACGCCGCGCCCATGCATCCGCGGCGGCTCTACTGCCACATGCGGCTCATCTACCTCGGGCTCGGGTTTCTCTACGGGACGCGCCACGTCGCCCCGGCGTCGCCCGTCCTCGACGCGCTGCGCCGCGAACTCTACCCCGGCGGATACGACCTTCGCGACTTCGCGGCCTTTGCGAACGAGGTCGCCGCCACCGACCTCTTCGAGCGGCCTCCGGCCGCCCTCCGCCTCGCGTTCGCGGGCATGCGCGCGCTCGAACGGGGTTCTCCCGGCGCGCTGCGGCGGCGCGCCCTCTCGCGCTCGCTCGAGCACATCCGGTTCGAGCTCCGCAGCACGAACTACGTGTGCCTGAGCCCCGTCACGGGCTTCCTGTTCGCCCTCGCGCTCCACATCCACGATCCGAACGACCCGGACTTCGCCCCCGCGCTGGCTGGGATGGACTACTGGGCGTGGGAGGACGACGAGATGGGCACGCGGTTCTGCGGCGCGCGCTCGGACATCTGGGACACCTCGTTCCTGCTGCAAGCCATGAGCGAAGGCCCGCCCCTTCCCCAAGCGCGGGCGATCGCTCGCGCCGCGACCCGTTGGCTGCCCAAGGCCCAGGTCTTGCGCGAGATCGCAGACGGAGCCGCGCACTACAGGGAGCCGGCGTACGGGGGCTTCGGCTTCGCCGACGAACGCCATCCCTGGCCCGTGAGCGACTGCACGGCCGAGGCCCTGGAGGCCATGCTGCGCTGCGAAGCGGCCAAGCTCGGCGACCCCGAGGCCTACCTCGACCTCGCGCGGATCTCCGCCGCGGTCGAGTTCATCTTGCGCCGCCAGAACGACGACGGTGGCTTCGGCTCGTACGAGCCGCGCCGTGGGCCCATGCTGCTGCGGCGCTTCAATCCCGCAGAGATGTATGGCAACTGCATGCTCGAGTACTCGTACACTGAGTGCACCGGGAGCTGCGTCCGCACGCTCGCCTACGTGCTCGAGCACGTAGGGTGGCGTTTGGGCGAGGCCCTGCGCGCCCGCATGCGCCAGGCGATCGCCGCGGGTACGACGTTCCTTCGTGGCAGCCACGACGGGACGACGGGCGCTTGGCTCGGATTTTGGGGGATCAACGTCACCTACGGCACGTTCTTCGCCGCGGGTGGACTGATGGCCGGGGGCGTCCCGCCCTCCTCCACGCTGCTCGCCGGAGCCGTGCGATGGCTCGTCGACCATCAGCGGCCCGACGGCGGTTGGGGGGAAAGCTGGGAAGGCATGACGGAGGAGAAAGCCGTCCCTCTCCCGGCCGACGCCCCGAGCTTGGTGACGCAAACGGCGTGGGCGCTGTTGACCCTGCTCGAAGCGGCCCCCTCCGAGCGCGCCGCGATCGATCGTGGGGTGCGCTTCCTTTTGGCGCGACAAGGCGGCGACGGTGCTTGGCCACCAGAGGCGGCGAGCGGGTGCTTCTTCAATACCGCCGTTCTCGACTACGAGCTCTATCGCCAGGTGTTCCCCGCCTGGGCGCTCGCCCGATACCAGCGCGTGTTCGGGATCTCGGCGCGACGCGAAGAAGCCGCCGAAAGCTGACCCCGCTGGCATAAACGGCCACCCCCCTTACAAACTCGATCGCGGGCGGATCTGCTACCGTCGGTCTTCGTCCGATCGCATGGATCCCAAGTTTCAACTCGTGTTGCTGTGCGCCGATGAGGACGACCTCGAGCTCGTGAGCCTCGTCCATCACGCGCGCGAACGCGGGATCGAGCTCCAGGTGGTCCCGGGTGTCGAGTCTTACGACGACGCCATGGTTCAAGCGTTTCGCCGGTTCAAGCACGCGCTCTTCATCCTGCTCGCGAGTCCCCACCTGCCGCAGTCGCGAACCTTCGAGGGCATGCAGATGTTCGAGCTCGGGCGTCAACCCGGGCAGCACATCGCCGTGTGTCAGCTGCGTCCCGACGAGCCCGAGGTGATGCTCGCGGCGATCGAGCAGCAGTTCCGCGCGATCGCGGGGATCGACCTCGCCACGCACTTCCGTCGGGTGCAGGGTTTGGCGCCGAGCCGCGATTGATTGGCTCGCGCTGCCTTCGCGCGTGTAGCATCGCAGGCGATGGTCTACATCTCCAAGGTCTACACGAAGTTCGGCGATCGCGGGGAGACCATGCTGGCCGATGGTCAGCGCGTCTCCAAAGCCAACGCGCGCATCGGGGCCTATGGCGAAATCGACGAGCTCAACTCCGTGCTGGGGCTCCTGCGCGCCGAGCTCTTGCGCGAGCCCAAGCGGGACCGCGCCGAGCCGTTCCTCAAGGCGCTGGACGGTGAACTCGGCAGGATCCAGCAAGAGCTGTTCAACCTGGGCGCCGAGCTGGCCACGCCCAAGGCGGCCGAAGGCGGGCCTTCGCTCGTCGTCGAGGAACGCCACGTGACGCTCCTCGAGCAGACCATGGACGCGTGGAATGCCGAGCTGCAACCCCTGCGGAGCTTCATCTTGCCGGGGGGGAGCGCGGCCGCTTCGGTGTGTCACCTCGCCCGCACCGTCTGCCGTCGGGCGGAGCGCTCGATCGTCGCCCTCGCCGCGATCGAACCCGTGCGGGGCGTCGCGGTCATCTACGTCAACCGTCTGAGCGACTATCTTTTCGTCGTGAGCCGGGCGCTCTGCCATCGCCTCGGCGATCCGGAGGTCCTGTGGGACCCCAAGACCACGTGATTCACCATGCCCAAGTACCGCTACGAATATCCCCTCGGCGAGGCCCACTTCGTGGAGGCACCGACTTCGAAAGCGGTCGTCGCCTACGTCCGCAGGACGTACCCGCACAACTTCGACGCCGTGCTGCCCACGCTCGTCGAGATCCCACGCTGGCCCGAGTTCTGGAAGACGCTCGACGACCAAGGGCGCGCCCTACCGCGCCCTCCAGTCTCGGCTTAGAGCTCAGCGGCCCGCGCCAGCATCGTCTCGATGGCGCGATGACCCACATCCCCGAGGTCTCGCGAATATTCGTTCACGTAGAGGGCGATGTGCTGGCGGCAGACCTCGGGATCGAGCTCTTGCGCATGGGCGCGCACGAACTCGTGGGACGCCGACGGATCGCGGAACCCGTGCTCGATCGACGCTCGGATCCCACGCTCGACCGCGGACGCCTCCGCGGCCGGAAGCGTGCGGTGGGCCGCGATCACGCCGAGCGGCAGAGGAAGCCCGGTATCTTGCTCCCAAATCTCGCCGAGATCGGCGACGAGCTCGAGCCCGAACGCGGGATAGGTGAAGCGGCTCTCGTGGATGATGAGTCCAGCATCCACTTCGCCCGCGGCGACGGCCGGCATGACGGCCTCGAAGCGCATGGGAATGGGCCGCAGCTCCGCGGGACCGAAGATCCGTAGCAGCAGCATGGCCGTGGTCCCGAGCCCAGGCACCGCCACGCGCAAGCCTGCGAGGTCCTCGAGGCCGCCGACCCCGCCGGGACGGCGCACCACGAGGGGTCCACAGCCGCGCCCGAGCGCGGCGCCGGCCTCGAGCAAGCGATAATCCCCGAGCACGCGACCGTAGGTCCCCACGCTGAGCTTCGTGATGTTCAAACGCTCGCCGCCGTGGCCCTCGGCGCGGCGATTGAGCGCTTCGATATCCTCCATCACCACGTCGAACTCGAGGTCGGGCGCGCCCACGCGCCCCGCCACCAACGCGTGGAACATGAAGGTATCGTTGGGACAGCTCGAAAACCCGAGGGAGAACCGGGACACCGAGCGCTAGCGGAGCACGCAGGCGCGCCTCCAAGCAAGGTGAACGTTATTCATCGTATTCAACAGTGTTTTCAGTCGATCCGAGGCGCCGCCGCGCGCCCACTGTAGGGAGGTCGCGCACGGCGGCACCCCGAACCGTGCGTTTTAAGACGCCGATCGAAAATTCATGAAATCAAACAGTTACGTTCAACACCAAGCTCCGCCCGCGCGGAAACTCGAGAAGCTGCTACCGTTTCGAACGCGGGTCGAGATTTTCTCGCTCTCGGAGGGTGATTAGGTGGCGGCACGCAACAAAGGCACTCACGTCGTGATCACAGCCAACCGGACCGAAGACGGCGCCAGCGTGTACCTGCGCGCTGACGGAACTTGGTCGGAGAAGGTGGCCGACGCGGAGATCGTGGTCGAAGAGACCACCCAGGAAGCACGCATCGCGTGGGCGCGGACGCAAGAGCGGTACGTCTGCGACGCGTATGCCTTCTCCATCAACGTCGAGGCCGGTCTCCCCGTGATCCTCACCAAACGCGAAGAGATCCGCAAGGACGGCCCCACAGTGCCTTACCGCCGCCCTGATCAAACGGATCAAACGGATCAAGCGGATCAAGCCCCTCGAGCCGCCAAGGAAGCCTGAGATGTACGTCTACGACGAATACGATCAACGCGTCGTTGCAGAACGCGTCGCTCAGTTCAAGCATCAAGTCCAGCGCCGTATCGACGGTGAGATCACCGAAGACGAGTTCAAGCCCATCCGGCTCCAGAACGGCCTCTACATGCAGCTGCACGCGTACATGCTGCGTGTGGCGATCCCGTACGGACTGCTCTCGACCAAACAGCTGCGGATGCTCGGCCACATCGCACGCGTCTACGACCGCGGCTACGGGCACTTCAGCACGCGCCAGAACATCCAGTACAACTGGCCCAAGCTCGAAGAAGTCCCCAACATCCTCGACGACCTCGCGAGCGTCGAGATGCACGCGATCCAGACGAGCGGCAACTGCATCCGCAACGTGACGAGCGATCACCTCGCGGGGGTCGCCCGCGACGAGTTGGAGGATCCGCGCCCCTACTGCGAGCTCATCCGGCAGTGGTCGACCTTCCACCCGGAGTTCGCGTTCCTACCCCGCAAGTTCAAGATCGCGGTGACGGGGGCCACCACGGATCGCGCGGCCGTGCGCTTCCACGACATCGGCGTCCGCATCGTCCTGAACGAAGCGGGGGAGCGGGGCTTCGAGATCATCGCCGGAGGCGGCATGGGCCGCACCCCTCACGTGGGTCCGGTGATCCGCTCGTTCCTACCCTATCCGCACTTGCTCTCGTACCTCGAGGCAATCCTGCGCGTTTACAACCAGTACGGGCGCCGGGACAACAAGTTCAAAGCGCGGATCAAGATCCTCGTGTCGGAGCTCGGCGTCGACGAGTTCCGCAGCCGCGTCGAGGAAGAGTGGGAACAGATCCGCGACTCCGCGCTGCTGCTCACGGAGGCGGAGCTCGACCGCGTGCGCCACTTCTTCACGCCGCCCACGTACGAGACTCTGCCCGAGGACCCCAACGCCCTCGCCGCAGCGACGCTCTCGTCCAACCGCGCCTACGGGCACTTCGTGCGCAACAACGTCAAGCCGCACAAGCAGGCCGGGTACTGCGCCGTCATGATCTCGCTCAAGGTCCCCGGGATTCCGCCCGGCGACGTGAGCGATACGCAGATGGACGCGCTCGCCGACATCGTCGACGAATACAGCCTGGGTGAGCTCGTCGTCACCCACAACCAAAACCTGTGCCTTCCGCACGTCCGGCAGCGCGACCTTCCAGCGCTGTTCGAGCGCCTGCAGGCGTGGGACTTCGCTGCCGCGAACATCGACAAGGTCACCGACACGATCAGCTGCCCGGGCCTCGACTACTGCAGCCTCGCCAACGCCCGGTCGATCCCGGTCGCGCTCGCCATCACCGATCGCTACCAGGACATCGACTACCTCGAGGACATCGGCGAGGTGAGCATCAAGATCTCGGGTTGCATCAACGCCTGCGGCCATCACCACGTGGGTCACATCGGGATCCTCGGGATCGACAAGCAGGGCGTGGAGGCCTACCAGCTCATGCTCGGCGGCTCGCCGAGCGACGACGCCTCCATCGGCAAAGTCATCGGCCCGGCGTTCTCGCGCGAGGAAATCGTCGACGCCGTGGACACGGTGCTCAAGACGTACTTGTCGCTGCGGAGCTCGGACGACGAGCGTTTCATCGATTGCTATCGCCGCACGGGCTTCCAGCCCTTCAAGGACGCGCTCTATGCAAATCATTAAGAACCGGCAGCTCACCTCGGACGACTGGCGTCACGTCCAGGACGCCGAGGCCCTGCCCGCCGCAGGAGATGTGATCGTGAGCCTGGCCCGCTGGCAGAGCGAGCACGACGTGCTCGCGGGCCACGACGGGCAAGTCGGGGTGCGCCTCGCGAGCAGCGACGAGCTCGGGCCCCTCGTGGCCGATCCGGCCGCGCTCGCGAAGATTCCCGTGATCGCGCTCGAGTTCCCCAAGTTCACCGATGGTCGGGCGTACACCAAGGCCCGGCTCCTCCGCGAACGGTACGCATACACCGGTGAGCTGCGCGCGGTGGGCTACGTCCTGCGCGATCAGCTGTTCTACATGGAGCGCTGCGGCATCAATGCCTTCGAGCTCAAGCCCGGCAAGCCCATCGAAAGCGCGCTCGAAGCCTTCGCCGAGTACTCGGTGACCTATCAGGGCGCAGCGGACGACCCTCGCCCGCTGTTTCGTCGCGTCGACCGGCGCTGAAGCCAAACCACCCGAGGTCCGCGCGGGTCCCAGAGAGCCCGCGCCTCGGGACGATGAACGCGGCGACCCCTCGGCACTCGGCGACGCCGCGTTGCTCGTCGCCACGCGTACGCACCTCACAGATCTGCGATACGCAGCTTGCGGAGCATCGTCAGCTTCTTGTGCTGGTGGTCTTGCATCCTCCGCAAGACGTCGTCGAGGAACCGGACCGCTTCCGCGGCGTACGGTCCCTTGTTGAGCATGACGCACTCGGCACGTCCGCTCATGGCCGCGTCGGTCACCTCGGCGCGCGACGGCATGCCGCTCTTGGCGAGGCTCTCGAGCACCTGCGTGGCCCAAATGACGGGCACGTGCGCCGCCTCGCACATCCAGAGCACCTCCTCTTGGGCCTCGGCGAGGCGTTCGAAGCCGAGCTCCACGCCCATGTCCCCGCGCGCGACCATGACCCCGACGGGAGGGTGCGCCAGCGCGGCGAGCAGCAGACGCGGCAACTGCTCGAACGCTCGCCGAGTCTCGATCTTGAGCACGATCCCCGTGTTCCACCCCTTGCGCTCGCGCAGGGCTTGGCCGAGCGCGTGAACATCGTCCGGAGTCCGCACGAACGACAACGCGACGACATCGGCCCGCTGCGCCGCGAACTCGAGCACCTCGAAGTCGCGCGCCGTCAGGCTCGGTAGGCCGAGATCGGTGTCGGGGAAGTTGAGGCCTTTTTGGGGTTTGACCCGGCAGTTTTCTTTGGCCGTGGCCCGGATCTCCACCGTCACCCCGCGGGCATCCGTCTCCACCACCACCCCGCGAAAGCTCCCGTCGTCGTAGCTCACCCGGTCGCCCACGGCGAGCGCATCCAGGGCCTCGGGCAACGTGCACGAGATCGCCGGGACCTCGGGGTCCTCGCGAACGGCCGGGTCTTTCTCGAGACGAAGGCGATCGCCGACCTCGACCCGGAGCTTGCGTTCGAGCGGCCCGGTCCGCGGATTGGGTCCTTCGAGGTCGACTTGGACCTTGCAGGGATTCCCCGTCTTCCGCTTGGCCTGCTGCAAATGCTCGAGCATGCGCTCCCACGCCTCCGGGCCGTCTTTCGCCCCGTTGATCCGCATGACGTTCATGCCGGACGCGAGCAGATCTTGGATGATGCTGGGGTCGGTCGCGGCGTCTTGCGGCATCGTGACCATGATGCGGACGTCCCGTCCGGCCGGAGCGCGCCCCAGGAGCTGCACCGTGTTGCGCTCCAGCAGCGCGCGCCCTTCGTCGAAACCGACGGGGGGTGCTGGAAACGCGGGGATCTCGGCTCCCGTCAACTTGCCGAGCGTCCCGAGCACGGCATCGAGGGTCGCGGCGACGTAGGCCTCCATACGGCCGAGCGAGCTCAGACCCTGGCGGTGCAGCGCGCGCTGCAGATCACGGAGATCGTGCTGCCGAACCCCCACGTAGTGGATGAGGTTCCGCGCGCTCGGCTCGAGCTGCGGCGGTACCCGTCTCAGCGCCTCGGTGAAGTGCGCCTCCAGCTCGACGGCATGCGCTCGCAACTCGCAGAGTGCTTCGGCGGTGCGCTGGAGATCGGACAGCGGAAACGAAGCGACCATACCTCGGGGATATCACCGAGGCCGCGGCTGGCTCGTCGCACCGGCTGCGTTTTTGGGTTATTGCGCCCACCCAATCGGCCTCACCGGCGCAGGCGCCAAAAAGCACGCCGCTTGAACCGCGCAGGTCCACGCCAGCCTGCTACCCTCGCCCCGTGGCCGAAGACGCCGCAATCTCCGCTTGCCCGCACTGCGGCCGCGACCACGACGAGACCGTACTGCGCTGTCCGCAGACGGACATGGTCCTCCCTCTGCCCGGACGTCTGCTCGAGGCCAAGTTCCGCCTCGTTCGTCAGCTTGGTCGCGGCGGGATGGCGACCGTGTGGCTCGCTCGTCACACGCTCGTGGACCGCAATGTGGCGATCAAGATCATCCGACCGGAGGTCGTGCGGAACGAGCAGATCATCGCGCGCTTCCGCGGCGAAGCCAAGGCCGCCGGGCGGATCGCGCATCGCAACGTGTGCGAGATCCTCGACTTCGGACTCGGACCGCTTGGGCCGTTCATCGTGATGGAGTTGCTCGAAGGGGCGAACCTCGGCCAGGTGCTGCAGCGGCGCGGTACTTTGAGCGCGGGCGAAGCGTTCGCGATCGTGAGCCCCGCGCTCGAAGGACTCAGCGCGGCGCATCGGCGCGGCATCATCCACCGCGACCTCAAGCCCGAGAACGTGTTCCTCCACCGGAACAACGAAGGGCGATGGGTGGTCAAACTCATGGACTTCGGCGTCGCGAAGTTCACGGACGGCTCCGGGGAGGTCGAGACCGAGCAAGGCGCGTTGTTGGGAACGCCGCAGTACATGGCGCCCGAACAATTTCGGGGTGCCGATCTCGCGGACGAGCGCACCGACGTTTGGGGGATCGGCGCGATCCTCTATCGCGCGCTGACGGGCAAGGATGCCTTCAAGGGCCCCACGGTCGCGGCCACCTTGATGAAGGTCACCCACGAGGACCCGGAGCCGCCGGGGGTCCTGCAGCCTGGGTTGCCGCGTGCGCTCTCGGAGCTCGTGATGCGGTGCTTGCAGAAGAACCGCGCAGGTCGCTTCGAGAGCGTCGAGGCCCTGCACGAGGCACTTCGCTCCGCCACCGCCGTACGGATCGACCTCGACGACGTCGAGTGGGACCAAGACCCAACCCCCGCGCCGCCTCCCGAGCTCCCCGCGCTCCCGGGCCCGCCGTCGCCCGTAGGGGCCCCGGCGGGGCTGATCCCACCGCCAGGGGTCGATCCCGTGTTCCCACCGCCGGCGGCTTCGGATCCGCTCCTACGAGGGTTCGCGGAGGCCCGCACGGTCGAGGTCCCAACCCCCACGCCCTCGCCGAGGCCCTCCGAACCGCAAGCACCGGCGCGCGAGCACTTCCCGTTCCCTTCCCCAGAGAGCAGCGCCAGCGCCTCGTCCTCGCGCGAGACACCGACGCCCTCCACCTCGAGTGCCACCTCGGCTCCCGCGAGCGAGTCCCGTGCGGCGCGCTCCATGGCCGAGGACGATGCCCCGTCCGCTTCCAACCTCGCGCTGGGCGGCGCCGCCTCGGCGTCGCCGCTCGTCTCCGCCGGAGCCCGCCAGCGAACGGAGCCAGCGGCCGCCTCACGCGGGGACCTCGGACTCGGATCGACGCGCGAGTTCGAGGCGAGCCACTCGCGGCGGGAGCCTCCCTCGCGATGGCCACAGAGAGTCGCGGTGATCGTCGTCTTGGGCGCGCTCGTCCTGGGCGGGCTGATCTGGCGCGCACGGTCGGATCGTCCGGCGCAGCAGGACGCGTGGGACCCCGCACCCAAGGTGGAGCCGCCCGTCCGACCGCCGATCGACGAGCGCGATCCCATGAAGGGCCTCCCTGCCCCACCACCGCTCGATCCTCGCCCGGAACCCGCCGCCGAGACGTCCGAGATGCCGAACGTGCTGGACGACGCGTCGGAGACCTTCGTCCCCGACGACCTGGCTGGGGATACGGACCTCCCGGCGGCCGACACCGACGCCGACATCGACGTGGACGTCGACGCACTGCCGCCCCCTCCTCCGGCGCCCATCGAGGGCGACCTGCTGCCACCCCCCGACGGTTCGGGGCAGACCTCGACCTCGGGCGGCGAAGCCCTCGGCACGACGACGGCTCCAGACGCCGCCGCCGCCTCGGGCGAAAGCCCCGTCGCGGATCCGTTCGCGCTCGTCCGTTTCGAGGAATGGGTCGCGCCGCTGGAACTGGCGCCGATGACCGATCACGATGCCGCACGCCGGTATTGCGAATCCCTCGATCAAGCGAACTTCGCAGGCATCACCGGCTGGCACCTCGCCAACCCCGGCGTCGCGGCCAAGATCTCGAAGGCGAACGCGCTGCCCAACGGTCGCTACTGGACGAGCGCCAGGTGGCGCGGGAAGGTCATCGTCATGGCGATCCCGCGCGCGCGCACGAGCTCACGGAGCGCGGAAGGCAAGATTGCACGTGCGTTGTGCGTGGCCAAGGATCCCGAGGGCGCGTAGGAACCGCCCGACGCCTCAGCGGGGGCGACCCGCGGGCGCGGCAGCGCCCAGCACCACGCGGCCGAGCGGCGCGGCGTCGTAGCCCCGTAGACCTTCGATGAGGCGGCGGGCGGCCGCCGATTGCACGGTCTCGAACAGGCGCGCCACGAACGGATCGGCCAGGGTTTCCATGGCGACCAAGAACCCATACACCTCCGTCGTCAGCGCTCGGAACGAGAGCCCCGCGCGCTCGGCCCACGCACGCGTGGTGACGCCGGCGTCCACCTCCCCGCGCACGATCGCGAGCACGACGTCGCGGTGCGACGCGAACACGGGAGCGTGCCGGAGCACGGCGCTCGGCGTGGCCCCGGCGCCGCGGATCGCCTGCTCCAAGATCTTGCGCATCGGCGCGGAGCTGGGCCGCGCGGCCCATCGCAAGCGTGGCGCCTCGGCGAGGGCGGGTGGTCGGCGCGAACGGGCGACGATGCCGACCTCACGCAAGGCGAGCTCGATGCGCGCGTACCCGGGGTCGACGCGGGACTCGCCGTGCGCACCGGCAACGAGCACCTCGCGCTTTTGGAGCTTGGCGAAACCGGTGCCGCAGTCTCCGAGCACGAGTCCCGCCGGACCCGCCCCCTGGGCATCGAGGATCTCGAGCAGACGTTCGACGACGACGTCCCCGTTGGCGACGATGAGCGGAGGACGCCCGGTTGCCACAGCCCCGCGCGCGGCGGGAGACGTCCCACCTCGTGGTTTCGGGTCGTCGGGTCGCAGCGTTCGTGCGCGGGTCTGCATCCACGCGTGGACCTCACTTGCGACGAAACGCCATTGTCCGCCGAGGCGCCGCCCCGGGAGTCCCTGCCGCAGCAGCCGGTACACGTGCTTGGGATGGACGCGCAGCTCCAGGGCGATCTCGACGGTGGTGAGCAGCGCTTCGGATTTCATCGTCGCCGACCGGGACAGATGGAACATCTTGCAACAGTAGGAAACACTCGGCAACCTCGCCGCATGCGTACGGGGGTGACACGAATCGCCGCGCGGCCCTGGGGGGCCGCCGTGTTCCTGCTGCTTTCGGGAGCGTGCAACCCCGCTGCGCCAAAGGCCGCTGGCGACCTCACGGTGTTCGCCGCCGCGAGCCTGACCGAGTCGCTCACCGCGCTGGAGCAGGCTTGGGAACAGCAGTCCGAAACGCCGGTCACCGTTTCGTTCGGCGCGACCTCGCAGCTCGCCAAACAGGTCCAGGAGGGTGCGCCGGCGGACGTCTTCGCTTCCGCAGATGCGGAGTGGATGGATACCCTGCAAGCGGCTGGGCTCGTCCGTACGGACACGCGTCGCGACCTTCTGGGCAATCGCTTGGTCGTCGTGGTCCCCAAAGCCGCAGCGTTCACGCCACGTTCGCTCGCCGATCTAGGGCGCGCGGAACTGCGGCGCCTCGCATTGGCGGGAGAGAACGTGCCGGCCGGTCGGTACGCAGACGCCGTGCTCGCGGCCGCGGGCCAAACCTCGGCCGTCCAGCCCAAGATCACGCGAGGAGACAGCGTCCGCACGGTGCTCCGATGGGTCGCCGACGGCGAGTCCGATGCGGGTTTCGTCTACGCCTCGGACGCCAAAGCGAGCCCCGCCGTCGTGGTCGCATTCGAGGTACCCGCCGAGCTCCAGCCCAAGATCGTCTACCCCTTCGCCGTACTCTCGACCACCGATACACCGCAAGTCGCAGCGGAGTTCATCGCGTTCTGCGCGAGCCCCAAGGGCCGCGCCGTGTTCGAGGAGGCCGGCTTCGCGGTGCTGACCCCGTGAGCACGCTCGACCCTTGGCTCGCGATTGGCTTGTCCTTGCGCGCCGCAGCGCTCGCGACCCTCCTCAGTCTCCCCGCAGCGATCGCGCTCGGCCATGCGCTCGCGCGGCGGCGCTTCCTCGGCAAGGCGCTCGTGGAAGCGATCGTGTTGTTGCCGCTGGTCCTCCCTCCGGTCGTCACGGGGCTGTTGCTGCTGCGCGTGTTCGGCCGGAGATCGCCCATCGGAGCTTCCCTGGCGGCCGCAGGCCTCCCGCTTTCGTTCTCCACCGGAGCCGTGGTGCTCGCCGCCGCCATCGTCGGTTTTCCGCTGCTCGTCCGCAGCACCCGCTCGGCGTTCGAGGCCATCGACGTCCGCTACGAGCAACTTTCGCGGACGCTCGGGTGGGGCAAGGTGTCCACGTTCGTCCGCGTGAGCCTCCCCCTTGCGGCTCCGGGGATCCTCGCCGGATCGGTGCTCGCGTTCACGCGCGCCCTCGGGGAATTCGGAGCGACCGTCGTGCTCGCAGGCAACGTCGAGGGCGACACCCGAACGATTGCCCTCGCCGTGTACACGCTGCTCGACGCCCCGCGCAGCGACCCCGCCATGCGCCCGCTGCTCGCCGCCAGCGTGGGTCTGTCGCTACTCGCGGTGCTGGTCCACGAGGTGCTGACGCGTCACCACCTCGAACGCCTCGGCCTCCACCATGAATGACGCGCCGGTCTTCGACCTCGATCTCCACGTCTCCCTCGGCGTCCGCGACATCCCCTTGCAACTGCACACGAGCGCGAAACGGATCGCCATCGTAGGGCCTTCGGGCGCCGGGAAGAGCACGTTCCTGCGGATCCTCGCCGGCGTACAGCGGCGCGTACGGGGCCGGCTACGCTTCGCGGGCTCGACCTGGCTCGATTCGGACGCGGGAATCCACGCGCCACCCGAGCAACGGCGCATCGGCTGGGTCCCCCAAGACGCCCTGCTCTTCCCTCACGTGGACGTGCGCCGCAATCTGCTTGGGAGCCGGGCCGCCCGCCCCGAGCGCGTGCACGCGCTCGCCGAAGCGCTCGCGATCGACACGCTGCTCACCCGATTTCCTCGCCACCTCTCCGGTGGAGAACGTCAACGCGTCGCCATCGGACGCGCGCTGCTGTCCGAGCCAGCGCTGCTCCTGCTCGATGAACCGTTCGCCGCCCTCGACCCTGCACGCCGGCGGGATGTCGTGGGGGTCCTCTCGTCAGAGGTTGACCGCAGCGAGCTGTGCGTCGTCCTCGTGTCGCACGATCTCGATCGCGTCGCGCCGCTCGTGGATCGCTGCTTCACCTTGACCGAGTGCGGCTTCACCGAGACCAACCCAACCTCCGACGTCACGACGCAAGACTGATCCACGATGCTCCATCCATGGTGTTTGGCCGCACTGATGCTCGCTCCACCCGCCGAATCGAGCGAGACCCCTGCGCCGCGCGTCACGTTCGCTCCAGGCAAAGGCGTCACGGTACGTAGCGCCGACGAACGATTCGGCCTCCAGATCGGCTTGTTTGCGCAGGTGCTCTACACGTTCGCGCACACGCCCGATGCCACGTCCGAGTACACGAACGCGCTCGAGATCCGCCGCGCGCGGCTACGCATGCAAGCGAACGTCTTCGGCCCCCACAACAAGATGTTCGTCCACCTGGGCTTCAGCCCCAAGGACATGCAGATGCAAGATGGCCACCCGACCAAGACGCCCATCTTCGATTGGTGGCTGGAGTTCGATCATCTGCGCGACGCGATCTTCCGCTTCGGGCAGTTCCGCGTCCCCTACAGCCGCGAGCGTCGCGTCCCGATCAGCGAGATCGAGTTCGTCGATCGATCGCTCGCGAATGCCGAGTTCAACCTCGATCGCGACGTCGGCTTCGACATTCGTTCCGAGGACATCGGAGGACTCGGGCGCCTGCGCTACGACGTGGGCATCTCCGTGGGCGGAGGACGCGATGCGTCCGCGTTCAAGGACTTTGGGTTCCTCTACGTCGCGCGCTTCGAGGTGCTGCCCCTGGGGTTGTTCGATGACTACCGCCAAGCCGACCTGGATCGCCGTCGCAAGCCTGCCCTCTCGATCGGCGCCGCCTATGCCTTCATGGACGACGCCGCGAACAACCGTGGGATCCTGGGCGCGGTCCCGACCGATGGTGGGACCACCGACTTCCACAACGTCACCGCGGACGTCGTCTTCAAGGTCGCCGGCGTGTCGTTGAACTCCGAGGTGTTCTGGCGCCACGGGATCCGGACCTACGGGGATGCGTTGGTCCTCGACGACGAAGGCATGGAGGTGCCCGCCGCGGACGAGCTGCCGCGCAACGGGTTTGGCTGGTCGGCGCAGCTCGGCTACGTCGTACCGGTCGTGCCGCTGCAACCGCTCGTCCGCTACAGCGGCTTCATTCCCCTCACAGAGAGCTCGCTTGCCCGCACCGAGGAACTCGGAGCCGGACTCCAGTGGTTCATCCACGGCTCGGCGCTCGAACTCGGCTTGGACTACTTCAGGACCTTCACCGACGCCGAAATCGAAGACGGCTCGGATCGCGTGCGCGTCCAACTTCAGATGGCGTTTTGAGGGTCGGCCGCGGCCATCGCAGGGAGCGCGACGACCAAGCATTCTCGCAGGCGCTCGCAGGCGCGTCCGAGGTCCCAGCCACCCTGCGCTCGGTCGCCGCAGCGGTTGCTCACCGCACGGAGCTGCACCCACGGCACGCCGAACGTGGACGCGACGAACGCGATGGCGGCTCCCTCCATCGTCTCGACCTCGGCACCGCAGCGCTCGGTGTATCGCCGCGCGAGGGCATCGGTCCCACTGCAGCAGGAGACCGTGGCCCCCGCGACCGGACGCCCTCCGGTGGCCGCGACCAGCAGCTCGCGCAGACCTGCGGCGGCCTGCAGCGGTGCGGACGAACCAAGGCCGAGCGCCGCGAGGTCTAGGAATCCGTCCGGCGTTTCCACGCCCTCGTCCGCGAACCTATCGCTCACGATGAGGCAGGACTGCGCCACCGCGAGCCCCGAGCCCGCGTACGCACCACACACCCCGAACGCAACGATCGCGTCGGGGCTCTCCAATGCCAACGCCCGCGACAGGCTCGCCGCCGCCGCGACCTTGCCCACCCCGGTCACGAGCAACCGATCGCGAGCCGGGAGCGGACCCGCACCGCGGAGGCACTCGGCCTCGCGCGGGGCGGCGCAGACCCACCAAGTCTTCACGCGAGCATCGAGAGCGGCTGCTCGAGCAGGCCCCGAAGCGTCGCGAGGAACGCAGCGCCGACGGCCCCGTCCATCACGCGGTGGTCGCACGAGAGGGTGATCCGCATCCGCTGACCCACCGCCGGAGCGCCTTTCACCGCAATGATCTCATCCGTGATGGCGCCGACCGCCAGGATCGCGCCTTCGCCCGGATTCACCACCGCGCAGAAGTCCGAGATTCCGAACATGCCGAGATTGGACACGGTGAACGTGCTTCCGGTCATCTCCTCGGGCGTGAGCTTCTTGTCGCGCGCCCGCGTGCCGAGGTCGCGGACCTCGGTCGCGATCGTCTTGAGGGACTTTTGGTTCGCGAACCGCACCACGGGCACGATGAGCCCGTCGTCGAGCGCCACGGCGACCCCCACGTGGATGTCTCCGCGGCGAACGATGGTCTGACCATCCCAGTACGCGTTGACCCCCGGGTGCGTCTCCAAGGCCTTGGCCGTGGCGAGCAGGACCAGGTCGTTGAACGAGACCTTGGTGTCGGGCAGCGCGTTCTTGAGTTCGCCTCGCAGCGCCACCGCGGCCCGCATGTCGACCGTGGTCGTGAGGTAGAAGTGCGGGATCTCGGTGTTCGCCTGGGCCATGCGCCGCGCGATGGCCTTGCGCATCTGGGAGAGCTTCTGCGGCTCGTCCGGGCGGCTGTAGTACGGGCGGCCCCCCGTCGTCGTGACGCTCGCCGTGGCGGCTGGAGCGGCTGGCGACGCGGCGCCACCCCGCGCGACTGCGGCCTCCACGTCCGTCTTCACGATGCGCCCATGCGGGCCACTGCCCGAGACCTCTGCGAGCGCAAGCCCATGCTCGCGCGCGATCCTGCGAGCGAGGGGCGAGGCCGCGATCCGCTCGTCCTCGCGCGGCAGTGCCGGCGCGGACGCGGGCGCCTTCGCTGCGGGCGCGGCCTTCGGGGCTTCAGATTTCGGGGCCTCGGCCTTCGGAGCCTCGGCCTTCGGAGCCTCGGCCTTCGGGGCTGGCTCGGCCGGCGCTTCCGCCTTGGGAGCCGCTGCCCCACCGCCTCCGCTGCGCGACGAGATGGCCGCTTCCGGATCTTCACCCGCTTTGCCGAGCACGGCGATCGGGGTACCGATCTTCATCGACTCGCCTTCGGCCGCGATGAGCTTGAGCACGACGCCCGAGTCGAACGACTCGAACTCCATGGTCGCCTTGTCGGTCTCGACCTCCGCGATCATTTGACCGCGCTTGACCTTGTCGCCCACGGCGACGTGCCACTTCGCAATGACGCCTTCTTCCATGGTGTCGGAGAGGCGCGGGAGCTCGACGATGATGGCCATTGGTTTGGATCTCGGTTGCGTTAGGAGCGGTGGTAGGAGACGGCGCGGATTGCCTCGAGCGCTTTCTCGGGCGTGGGCAGCGTGAGCTGCTCGAGGTTCTCCGCGTACGCCATGTTGATGTCTTCGTAGCAGACGCGCTCGACCGGAGCATCGAGGTGATCGAAGCAGACGCGTGCGATGCGATCGGCCACCTCCGCCCCGGTACCTCCGTACGGCCAGCCGTGGTAGCAGAGCACCACGCGGTTGGTCTTTCGGACGCTCTCGAACACCGCCTCGTCGTCGAGCGGACGGAGCGTCCGCAGGTCGATGACCTCGCAATCGATGCCGTCGGCCTCGGCCAAGCGGGCCGCCTCGAGGCACACCGGAACGCCCTGTCCCCAGGTGATGACGGTGACGTCGCTGCCGGGTCGCTTGATGTCCGCCTTGCCGATGGGGATCAGGTACTCCTCTTCGGGGACCTCGCCCTTCACCCCGTACATGACCTCGCTCTCGAAGAACAGCACCGGGTTCTCATCGCGGATGGCCGACTTGAGCAGGCCCTTCGCATCGTAGGGCGTAGCCACCGAGATGACCTTCACCCCGGGGAACCCGCAGTAGAAGCTCTCGAACGCTTGGCTATGCGTCGAGCCCAGCATGTGCGCCGCAGCGTTCGGTCCGCGAAACACGATGGGCACCGTGAACTGCCCCGCGGTAAGTTGGCGCATCTTCGCGGCGTTGTTGAGGATCTGGTCGAACGCGACCGCCGAGAAGTTGAACGTCATGAACTCGATGATGGGACGCAAGCCCGCCATCGCGGCCCCGATGCCGACGCCAGCGAACCCCGCCTCGGCGATCGGCGTATCGACCACGCGCTTCTCTCCGTACTTGTCGAGCAATCCTTCGCTCGCCTTGTACGCGCCGTTGTAGTAGCCGACCTCTTCGCCCATGAGGAAGACGCGCTCGTCGCGGGCCATCTCCTCGTCCATTGCATCGCGGATCGCTTCTCGAATCTGTAGTATCGGCATGATTCAGCCCTGCTCGGGGAGGTCGTCTTCGACGTAGTGGTTGCGGAACCGGAACTCGGGGTCGGGCAGCGGAGAGCTGTCGGCAAACTCCATCGCGTCCTGCATCTCTGCGACGACCGTCTCGTCGGTGGCCTCGAAATCCTCGTCACCCCAGCCGTGGACCTCGCGCAGCTCCTGCTCCGCGGTGCTCATGGGATCGCGGATCTTCCACTCCTCCACTTCGTTCTTGGTGCGGTACTTGGCCGGGTCGCTCATGCTGTGTCCGCGAAAGCGGTACGTGAGCAACTCGACGAGCGTGGGCTTGTGCTCGGAGCGCGCTCGCTCGACCGCGGCCGCCAGGCGCTCGCGGGTCTCGAACACGTCCTCGACCTTGAACCGATCGCTTGGCATCCCGTAGACGGGCGCACGCACGGTCATGTCCGGCTCCGGCGTCTGGCGCCGGATCGGGGTCCCCATGGCGTATTGATTGTTCTCCACCACGAAGACGACGGGGAGCCGCCACAACCCCGCGAGGTTCATCCCCTCGTGGACCGCGCCGATGTGCATCGCGCCTTCGCCGAGGAAGCAGAGCGTGACCGCACCGTCACCAGAGTATTTCGAGGCGAACGCATGTCCCACCGCCAGGGGCACGTGACTTCCGACGATGGCGTGGCCACCCCACAGCCCCTTGTCGCGGGCGAAGAAGTGCATCGAGCCCCCGACGCCGCCGACCAGGCCGGTCTTCTTGCCGAAGAGCTCCGCCATACACGAGCGTGAGTCGCAACCTTGCGCGAGTGCGAAGCCGTGATCGCGGTACGTCGTGACGACGCGGTCTCCCGGACGCATCAGATCGGCCGTCGCGACTGCGATCGCCTCCTGGCCGATATAGAGATGCAAGAACCCGCTGATCTTGCCCTGCGTGTAGGCCCGCGCCGCCATTTCTTCGAAACGGCGGATCCGCAGCATCTCGCGGTAGTGACGGATGACGTCTTCCTTCTCGTGCACGGTCCCTTTCGATGCCGCCGGTGCGGCAGCCACCGTGCGCGGTGGCATGGGTGTATCGGCGTTCACGGCGAACTCTCCCGTTCCAGACCCACGCGCCCTGCCTCGAAACATCACGAGGATGTCGGGCGGACTGGGTCGGGGTCGGCAGACTAACACCAGATCGAGCGGTTGTGTTCGTGAGTTGCCCGAACTCGACTCGAGATCGCGTCGCCGCGGCGCGAGGGTTCTCTCGCCACGCCGGGCCGTCGGCAGTCGGGCGCTTCTGCGCAGAACCGCGGGACGGATCCTCCGAACCAACCGCTCCGAACGCTCGGAAGGACCGTGCGACGAGACGGACGGAAACAGCGTTTTATTGGGACATCGCGGGAGAATCCAGCGCGCCCAAACGCCGCCCGCCCCCCGCACGGGAGGACCCGCGCGTGGACCCGACCTCGCCGAAGTGGTTACGGTTCGGGTATGCGAGACACCGATCGACTGCGCCACCACCTCGCCGCGCTCGCGTGCCTTCCATTCCTATCGGTTTGCGGAAGCCACGAGCCCGCGCCACGAGCCTCGGAGGTGAAGGCAGCGGCCGTGCAAGCGCCTTCACTCCCCGCGGTTGCACCGCCCGTGGTCCGCCACCTCGAAGGTCCGGCCTCGGCGGACGACCCCGACGTTCGCCGCCTCCGGCCGATTGCAGGTGATCCCCCGTACATCGACGGCTACGACCCCGAGGAAGCCACCTGCGTGTCCGGGAACTGGTGCGGGGACCAAGCCCGCGCGGCTCGGTTGGTTCCGCGTGGTCGCGCGGGAAAACAGCAACTGGATTGCCCCACGCGGCTTTCGGGATCTGCGGACGCCAGCGCGATGGGCGATGACCCGGCTTACGACGGGCTTTCCAAGCGACCGAGCATGCAAGCCTCCCTCAACCAACACGGCACCGAGCTCGCCCGCGCCCGCCAAGGGGACGGCGACGTCTGCTGTTACCATTGGTTCGAATACTGCAGCGGCCGGCCCCTGCTCGAAAGCGCTTCGTCTCCCCCGCGCGTCGCGGCGAGTTGCGAAACGCAGAGCTTCCACGGCGACCCGATGCCCCCGTGCGCCGCGGTCGAGACCCTCGAACCGCCCATGCGCGAGTCGTTGCGAGATCGGTGGCTCGCCGACGCAGCTGCGGAACATGCCTCGATCGCGGCGTTCGCCCGCCAAACGCTCGAGCTCGTCGCGCTCGGAGCTCCGGCCGATCTCCTCGCAGACTCGCAACGCGCCAGCCTCGAGGAAATCGAACACGCCTCGGCGTGCTATGCGATGGCGCGACGCTTCGATCCGCAGGGACGATCGTTGGGGCCCGGGCCGCTCTCGACTCCGGGGGTCCGCCCGAGCGCATGGGCCCAGTTGGTCGCCGATACCTTCGTCGAAGGTTGCGTCGCCGAGACGATCGCCGCGTTGCGGGCGGAGCGAGCCCTTCGAGACTGCACCGACGAACCCACGCGAGCCCTGCTCTCGCGGATCGCCGACGATGAAAGCCGCCACGCCGCCCTCGCTTGGCGCACCGTCGCGTGGGCGTTGCGCTCGGGCGGCGAAACGGCGAAGCACGCCCTGCTCGCCGCGGCCCACGAGTTTGCCCGCGGCCTGCCCGCGGCCACGGCCGCGTCGCCGGACCACGACGATCGCCTGCGCGCGTTCGGAATCCTCGATCGCTCCGCGGAGCGGCGCGTGTGGATCGACGGCTGGACCGAGATCGTGGAGCCGATGCTGCGCGCGCTCGTAGGACCACGGTCGCGTGACGCCGATCAAGGTTCTTCGACCTGCTCGGTCAGCTCGGTCAGCTCGGCATAGAGGCGCTCACGAACGCGGCGCTGCGCGAGCGTCCCCTCGCGCTGGCGGAGGCTCCCGGCGATTCGTTGTGCCAGCGAGCGATCGCTGGGCGCCCCCCGGCGCATGAGCAGGCGCACGAGCAGCTCCTCGACCCCGGCCCGCGACGCGTCTCCGCGCAGCGGCTCCTGCAACGCCGCCTCCAACGTTGCGATCGCCTCATCCAGCCGCGGTGGAGCTTGACCCACGAGCGCCAACGCGATCTCGACGTAGGCATCGCCCGCGCCCGGATCGCATGCGCGTGCGAGCGTTGCAAAGTGGAGTGCGAGCACCATGTGACCGCGCGACCGTGCAAGTCCGGCGCGCGCGATCCAGGGGGAAGCATCGCGGGGAGCCAACTCGGCGTGGACCCGCGCGACCGCATCGGCATGGGCGGGGAACCGTTCCTTCAGCGCCGCAAAGAGCAGTGGCCACCTTGCACCCACGGAGCGGACGGCGAACCCACGGGGATCGGGATAGAGGTCCACGAGGAACGCGGTGAGCTCGGGATCCAAGGCGGTGGTCAGCAACGCGAGCGCCCGTTCGGTCGCCCGATCCCGCGCCGCATCGTCGCCACGCCGCTTGGCTGCGGCAGCTTGCAGGAGCCAGCCATCGATGGCTCCCGGACGAAGGTGAACGGCAACGTCCGCGCGTGCGGCCGCCGTGTCCCAGTCGCCTTCGGTGGCCGCCCGTCGACCCAAGTGGAGGTGGAGACGACCATCGAGCGGCCGCGCGCTCAGTTCGTCCCACGCATCATGGCGATCGCGGTGGCTCCACGTTCGGTCGTGGATGGACAGGCTCCAGACCAGCAGACCCGCAAGCCCCCCAAACACCACGGGAGCCGCGCGTCGCGTCGCCAAGCGCCGCTTCGCGTCCCCAGACAGTGCTCCTGCGAGCGCCGCCAACGGAGCGGTCACGCCGAGGAACTCGAGCGACATGTCCCCCAAGCTCTGCAGGCCGAGCGCCCCGACGCCGAGCAACACGACCACCCGTCCGACGCGCTCGGGACCGCCGACGCCGAGCGCCCGGACCCATCCTACGATCGCGCCGACGATCGCGAGGCCGCCCACGAACACGCCCCACTCGACGAGCGCCGTGACGGGAGCGCATTCGAGGTGCGTCATGACCACGCGGCTCGGCGCCGACGCAACCATCCCGAAACGATCGATGAAGGTCCCGCGACCCGAGCCCAAGATCCATGCGTCGGCGAGCAGCGGCCATGCATCACGGGTCGCCGCAAACTTCGCGTAGGCCGTCTCCAGGTCCGTCAGCGTACGCAGCTCCTGCCACGCCCCATGGCGGGCGACGACGAGCAGGACCCCTCCCAAGGCGAAATACGCGAAGGCACGCACCAACGAGACCGCCTTCCGCCGGGGAACCCTGGCGCGCGCGCGCGTCCCCGCCACCAGCACCAGCGCGATCGGACCGAACACGGCCGCGGCGACGATCGCCCCGCGCGACAACGAGAGCAGCAGCGCGGCGGCCTGCAGGAAGCACGCAAATACGGCCAACGCGGCGTGCTCCCGCTTGCGGAGCGGATCGAGGGCGCGCGGATCGGCAGCTTGGCGCCGGAACTCCACCGCCACGCCCAACGCCGCGAACACGCCGAGCAACAACATCCCGGACTGATGGTTCGGGTTGACGAACGGGCCCATCAGCGCCGGGATCGCGGCCCGATCGACGTGCTGGGGCACATACACGCCGTAGATCGCGTCCGCGCGGGTGATGCCATGCACGAGGCCCAGCACGGCGACGGCCGACCCCACGCCGGCCACGACGGCAGAGATCCACCACCACGCGAACGCGGCCGCGGCCACGAACAGCGCGAGCAGAGCCCCGAGCCTCGTCACTTCCAGGGCCGTGTCTGCGCGGCTCACCGTCAGACCGCCAGGAGGCTCGATGCCCGTCCCGGCGAGCGCCGCTTCCACCTCGGCCTGCACCGCCGGCGCAAGCAGCCCACGCACGCCGGGGACGGGCAGCCACTGCCCGAAGGTCGCGAGCAGGAGGAGCAAGCCGAGGCCCGCGAACGCCGGGACACGCAAGGCGGCGAGGTCGTCGCGGCTCATCCAGAGCCGCCCCCACACGAGCATCACGAGCCCAAGCTCCATGGGGACCACCCATGAAGGGACACCGCCGATGGCGAGCGCGGGCGCACCGATCGCCAGGACGATCGAGATCCGCGTCCACGGGATCCTCGCGCGGCGGCGACCAAGACTGCGCACAGCGGCTCCGAGCGTACTCGACGTGAGCCTGTGCTATCCAGCCACCCATGCGTCGCCGCCCTGCCCCGTTCCTACCCGTCGCCGCCCTCTCGATCATCGCGGCGTGCCAGGCCTCGGAGCCCCAGGTCACACGCGACGCCATAGGCGTCATCGAGGAAGTCCATGCCGACCGAACCGAGCTCCGGATCGCTCACGAAGAGATCCCCGGGTTCATGGACGCCATGACCATGACCTTCGGCTTGGCAAACCCAAACCACGCACGGGACCTCGAGCCAGGCGAAAAGGTCCAGTTCACCTTCACCATGGATCGCAGCGGCAAGCTCACGATCCTCCGCATCCAGCCCCTCTCGGCCGCCCCCTAGCCCCCCGCCCGCAAACGACGAACCCTAAGACCCCCGCCCGCAAACGACG
>Ga0315910_10000127_pt1 | contig 95501 bp, 65 predicted proteins | sample EdamamesoilMG_FD_204470 | JGI IMG/M metagenome (GOLD analysis project Ga0315910, IMG submission 204470) | Garden soil microbial communities collected in Santa Monica, California, United States - Edamame soil | ecosystem: Environmental > Terrestrial > Soil > Garden | place: USA: California...
TGCGCCTGCACGACGGCGACATCGAGGCCATCCGCGCGCATGGGGGCTACGCGAACAGGAGCTCGCTGTTTCGTGCCTTCGACAGGTTCGGTGTGGCGCGTCCGATACCGAAGGGTTCGTGAACCGCACCGGGCGGTTCGGCGCGCCGCATGAGCGGCGAACGTGGCTCATATCGCGCTCGCGGGCCGAGGGTTTCCGTTCTGGCACGCAATGTGCTGACTCTCGACGCGTGCACACGCCCCACACCGAACGTTTTCCCACGAACCCGCGCGACACAAGGCTTCCTCCACCGGTCTCAAGAACGGTGAGGCTCCCCCCCCTCTTCCGGTGCCCCGACGAGGTCGCCAGAGACTGCTTTCTTGCAGACCTCTTCTGCGCCGACGATCTGGGAGGTGCCGTCATCGACTGGAGCGGAGGCACGCCATGAATGCATGCTCAGACCTGTTCGAATCGGCCGAGCACGCTCTGGATCGGCTGTACGCGAGCCATGCCTTTCGCGCGATCGTGCCAGCCCAGGATTCGACCTTGGGGTTTACGATCCCCGTGCCCTTGACCTGGGCTGAAGCGCCGATTCTGCGGCGCGGTGTGAGCCCTGCGGCACCCGAAATCTTGGCCGCGTTTTGCGGAACGGACGCGGACGAAGGAGCCCGCATCATCGTCTCCGCCAAACGCCTCGGGTACGAGGTCGATCCGCTCGCGTGGCTTACATACCGGTGGAAATGGTGCGGCTGGAAGATCGTCTCAACGAGGCACCTTCGGCGGCTTTTCGTCGGCCGGGTGGAGCTCTGCGGGTTCCGGGCCGAGCATGGAGCGCTCCAAGTCCGCCGCCAGACGGCATTTCTGCACGATGGCGCGCTCGTCTGTGTGGACACCCTCGCCCCACGCTGGCTCTGGCCCAAGGTGCAAGACGCGCTATGGCCGTGCGGGACGTGCCTCAATATGGCGAGTCCTCCGGCGCGCTTCGTGATCGAGAGCCGTCGAACCCACCGCTGCAGCAGGTTCCACCTCGCCCTCCCCTCGAGCTGGGAAGCCCTCTCTCCTCGGGCAGACCGCGTGCGATGGACCTTCAAGATGTCGACGCCGCAATTCGGCGGCCTGCTGTTCGCGGGCGCGGTGTCCGAAGCCAACGCCCAAGATCACGTCCGGCGGCTCAAACACGAGCTCGCGGCCTTCGGGGTGGAAGTGGTTGGGTTCGCCTCACCGAATTGGTTCGGCGACATGCAGCGATCCCACGGAATCTGTGCGGTCGACGACCAGGTTTGCGAGCTTCGAGCGCTGCGGCGCACGTTCAGGAGCAGGACGGTGGAGGTGGCAGCCCTGCTGCCTCCGCTCAACCGATACCCGCTCGACCATATGCGAACAGCCCGAGCGCTCGAAGTTGCTTGGGAGACCATGGGTGTGCACGACGATGTCACGGCGACCACAGAGCGGTTCGATCGAAGGAACACCGGCGCCGGCTGCACGCAACGTGCGATCCATCCGCCACCGAGCCCAGCGACACAAGTCCCTTGGTCGATGACCTCAACGCCATCCATGTATCCGAAGAAGACATAGATTCGACGTCGTGCGGCTCCTTCTGGATGCAGGAGCCGACGCAAGCCAGATCGAGTGGACGGACCTGTTCTTCGATCACGTGGCCATGCTGCGCTCACCACGTGGAGACGTCTTCGTGGAGCTCTACCTTCGCGAGCGCCTTGCCGCCGGCCCGTTCGAGGTCTACTTCGGGCCCGATCGAAGGCAATCCCGGCCACGACCGTCGCGGAAGCGGTATGCTGGCACCGTGATGCTCGAGTTCGAGGACGAGGAGACCGCGCGCGAGCTGCTTTTCGCCATATTGGCACGCCACGCGGGAGTCATCGACGGGCCGGCGCTGATGGACACGCTTGGCCACCTGACGAACGAGCCCGCACCGTCGGTCGAGCCGCTCGAGGCGATTGCCGCTCTGACACCGCTCGCGCGCGCACGCGTCGAGGGGCTGCTGGAGAGGATGCTCGAGACCTCCGAGAGCGCGGTGGAAGCCGTCGTCTCGATGCTCGACACGCTGCCTCGATTCATTCCGACCGAGGACGAGCGGCGAGCCATCCTGGAGATCCTCGGCGGATCGGCGGCGGCCATGCGCCGAACGCTGGTGAGCGAGGACCCGACGCCGGAGGCCGACACGACCCTGGCCCTCGGCCTGCAGCCGCGATACGAGCGACGCTCGCTTCACGCCGAGGGGGGCATGGGTCGAATCTGGGTCGCCTACGACACCCATATCCGCCGGGAGGTCGCCCTCAAGGAGCTCTACGGCGACACCACGGCAGCCGTGTCGCATCGGTTCCTGCGCGAGGCCCAGATCACGGGCCAGCTCGAGCACCCCGGGGTCGTTCCGGTCTACGAACTTGGGCGCGACGCGGCCACGGACCGTCCGTACTACGCAATGCGGTTCGTGCGAGGCAAAACCCTCGCCGACGCGATCAAGATCTTCCACCGCGATCGCAAAGCCGGTCGCGACGAACCGATGCAGTTCGTCACGCTGCTCACAGCATTCGTCTCCGTTTGTCAGACCCTCGCTTATGCGCACTCGCGGGGCATCGTGCATCGCGACCTCAAAGGCGAGAATGTCGTCTTGGGGGACTTCGGAGAGGTCGTGCTGCTCGACTGGGGGATCGCCAAACGCATGAACCGAGCGAGCGAGGAACCATGGGATCCCTCGGAGCCGCTTGCCGAGAATCCAATGCAGACGGTAGCCGGGCAGGTGCTGGGAACACCGGCGTACATGGCCCCCGAGCAAGCGCTCGGCCTCCACGATCAGATTGGACCGGCAACGGACATCTTCGGCGCCGGAGCGGTGCTCTACGAGATCCTCACCGGCAAGCCCCCGTTCGACGGCACGGACACGGCCGAGTCGCTCCGGCAGACGCTCAGCGGCGAGATCGAGCCCCCCCACACCGCTTGGCCGGAGGTCCCCGTCGACCTCGAACGGATCTGCCTGCAGGCCCTGGCCCGGGTTCCGAGCGAGCGCCACGCGAGCGCCTCCGAGTTGGCGAACCTCGTGCAGCGCTGGCAAGACGACCGGCGGCGCAGAGCCGAGGGCGAGCTACGCCGCGCGGGCGAGCGGCTCATGCAGCAGCAGACGGCCCTGGTCGAGTTGACGCGCAGTGAGGTCTTCCTCGCGCCCGATCTGCTCGAGATCATGCGCACGATGGTGGAGACTTCGGCGAAGACCCTGGGCGTCGAACGGGTCAGCGTCTGGCGCTATCTCGAGTCGGGCAGGACGATCCGCTGCCTGCTGCTCTACGAGCGCTCTACGGACCGCACGTCTTCGGGAACGGAGCTCCACAAGACGGACTACCCCAGCTACTTCGACGCCATGCGGGTGAGCGAAGTGATCGCGGCCCACGATGCCCGCAATGATCCGCGCACCTGCGAGTTCACGGCTTCGTACCTCGAGCCCCTTGGGATCGGCGCGATCATGGATGCCCCCATTCTCGTCGCGGGGCGGCTCTACGGGGTCGTGTGTCACGAACACGTCGGGTCCGCCCGTCGCTGGGCTCCCGACGAGCAGCTGTTCGCAATCGCCATTGCGAACCTGGTCGCTCAAGCGGTCAGTCAGGCGGAGTACACGGCCACGTGATCGCGGGCTCTCGGAGCGAACACGCAAGCACATCGGACGTTACGTCTTTTTCCCGACTGGACGCGGCGAACACCAAGTGTCCACCGCGGACGAACGACGAACCGTGTTGCAGTCGTAGGGTGCTTTTCTGTTACCGTCCGCCGATGGCGACGTTTTCCACCAAACTCGTTCGAACGCTCGCGACGGTCTGCTTCACCCTCGGTTTGCCGATGGCGGGCTGCGACAGCTCGAAACCCGCCGAGGGCGATGCGGCGGCCGCCGCATCCACGCCCGACGGGAAGGCGACCGACGATGCGGCCGTGCAGGGCCGAATCAAAGCCGCGATCGAGTGCATCAACAACTACTCGGGCCGGGTGTTCGAGGTCCGCGACGACTACCTCAACAGCGTCGATCCAGCGACCGGCGCTCCCCCAGGCGCGCAAGCCCCGGCCCTCCTCGGCATGGGCAACGGCGAGTCGTGCGTCAAGAACCTCAAGGACGCCGTCGCCATCCAACCGGCGATGCCCGACTTGGATGGGCCCGCCCTCGCCTATGCCACCGCGCTACAGAGCGTCGGCACCGAGTGGGAAGCCATCACCGACTACTACAAGCGCGGCGACTTCGTCGACGACAAAGGGGAGAAGCTCAAGACCCTGCACCCCAAAGTCGTCAGCGCATTCGAGGCGTTCTCCAGCGCCCACGAAGCGCTTTCGACGAAGGTCGGGGCGCTCAATCGAGAGCGCAGCCTGGCCGATCTCGCCAAGCGAGAGAAAGCCGAGGGCCGCACCCTCGAGGTCATCCTGGCCGCCATGATGCTCGAGGCCGAGACCCTCGTGGACCTCCTCTCCTCGGCCAAGGCCGAGAACGCCGCCGCCCTACGCACCCAGATCGACGCCTACACGAAGCTCTTGGACGAACTTACGGCCTACGCCTCCGCGCATCCCGACGAGGCGAGCAAGCGCGGCTCGTTCGCGAACATCAAGAACTACAGCAGCACCTTCTTGGCGGCGAGCAAAGTCATCGCGCGCAAACTGAGCGAAGGCGCGGCCCTCGAGGGCCGCGAACAATCGGACGCGATCGAGCAGTACAACCGCCTGATCGACAACTTCAACCACTGAGCACGAAACGCGTCCGCGTCGTGCGGCGACGCTCCACCGGGCCGAAATCTCGGTCCGGAAGACTCGGCCGAGTTTCTTCCGGGTGCAAATCCGCGACGTGAAAAACTCGGACGAGTTCCACCCAACCGTATTTTCGGCCCTGAGTTCCTCCCCCGCGCGCCCCCACGCCCCACGCCCGCCGCGGCTGGGCGGAGGTTCAGGCGCGCGATGCCAGGGTGGCGAGCGCTCGCACGCAGCCATCGAGCACGAGCTTGGGCGCGCCTCCGTCGAGCTCGACGACGATCCGATCCCCCGCGGCCAACCGCATGCGTCCCGCCGTCTCCCGATGCAGCTTCGCCGCGCGCTCCGGGGAGAGCGGCGTGTCTGGGGCGAGGCGCACCACGAAGCGATCTTTGTGGAGCTCGAGGCTCGTCGCCTTGAGCTTGCGGCCGTAGGTCTTGCACGACATGACGTAGCCGAGGTTGCGCGCCTCCTCGGGCGGGTCGCCGAACCGATCGCGCAGCTCCTCGACGACCTCTTGCACCGCATCGATGTCCTGCGCCGCCGAGAATCGCCGGTAGAGATCGAGGCGCTGCCCCACGTCTTCGACGTACGTATCGGGCAAAAAGGCGGGCACGTCGAAGGCGAGCTCGGGGTCGCTCTCGCGCACGATCTCCTGCCCGCGCAGCTCCGCGACGGCCTCGCTCAGGATCCGCGAGTACGCCTCGAAGCCCACCGCCTGGATCTGCCCGGTCTGGCGCGAGCCCAGCAGGTCGCCCGCGCCACGGATCTCGAGGTCCTGGCTCGCCACGTGGAACCCGCTGCCGAGCTCGGCGTATCGCACGACCGCCTCGAGCCTGCGCCGCGCATCCGGAGCGAGCTTCTCCAGCGAGTTCACCATGAGATAGCAGAACGCGCGATGGCGCGAACGTCCCACCCGCCCGCGCAGCTGATAGAGCTGCGACAGACCGAACAGGTCCGCGCGCGCGATGAACATCGTGTTCGCGCGTGGGATGTCGAGGCCGCTCTCGATGATCGTCGTGGAGACGAGCACGTCGGCGCGGTGCTCCACGAAGTCCAGCATCGCCTGTTCCAGCAGCTCCGGCGGCATCTGGCCATGCGCCACGAGCACGCGCGCCTCCGGGACGAGCTCCCGGATCCGACGCGCATGTTCTTCGATCCCTTGGATCTTCGGCACGACGTAGAAGACCTGGCCGCCGCGCGCCAGCTCTTTGCGCAGGCCCTCCTCCAACACGGTGTCGCTCGGCCGCGTGAGGAACGTGCGGACCGCCAGGCGATCGACCGGAGGCGTCGTGATGAGGCTGATCTCGCGGATCCCAAGCAGCGACATGTGCAGCGTGCGTGGGATCGGCGTAGCGCTCAGCGTCAGCACGTCCACCTGCGTCTTGAGCTTCTTGAAGCGCTCCTTCTGCGCCACGCCGAAGCGCTGTTCCTCGTCGATGACGACGAGCCCGAGGTCTTTGAAGCGAACGTCGCGGCTGAGCAAGCGATGGGTCCCGACGACGACGTCGACCTTGCCCTCGCGGATCGCCGCGATGGCATCTTTGCGCCCCTTGTTGTCCGTCAGACGGTTGAGACGTTCGACCCGGAGCCCGAAATGCTCCATGCGCTCGCGGAACGTGTAGTAGTGCTGTTGCACGAGCACGGTCGTCGGCGCGAGCACGGCCACCTGCTTGCCGGCAATGGCCACGCGGAACGCAGCGCGCAGGGCGACCTCCGTCTTTCCAAAGCCGACGTCGCCACACACGAGCCGATCCATCGGCTGCGACCGCGAGAGGTCCGACTGCACGGCATCGATCGCGTCCTGCTGATCCCGCGTTTCTTCGAACGGGAACATCGCCTCGAAGCCGCTGTACATGTCTCCGCCCTCGGGGTACGCAAACCCCTCCAATGCCTCGCGCTGGGCATAGATCTGCAGCAGCTCCTCGGCGATCTGGCGCACCTCCGCCTTGACCTTGGCCGCCTTGGACGCGAACGTGGACCCGCCCATCTTGTCGAGCTTGGGCGGCTTGGCATCCGCGGAGACGTAGCGCTCGATCTCGCCGAGGCGATAGACCGGAAGATAGAGCTTGTCGGCGCCCGCGTATTCGATCAGCACGAAGTCGCCCGGCACCCCCTTGAGGGTCAGCTTCGACAGTCCACTGTAGCGGCCGACGCCGTGCGTCACGTGGACGACGAAGTCGCCGATCTGCAGTTGGCTGAGGTTACCGACCCCAACCCGCTTGCGCGACCGGACCGCCTTTCGCGTGATCTTGCCGAAGATGTCGGACTCCGACAGCAGCAGCAGGCGGTCGGATGGCGCCTCGAAACCCGTGGAGAGCTCGCCGGCGACGACCTGCACGACCGTCGACGGGCCCGCGGGCGGCGACAGACGCAGCGGCCCGTGCTCCGCGGCCCGCGGATCCGCGAGCTCGAGCCCATAGCCGCGCAACAAGCTGCTCATGCGCTCGGCGTGCGTGAGGTTCGGCGCAGCGATGATCACGGTCCACGGGGGCACCTGCGGCGCCAGCTCGCCGCCGTCCATGGGAGGCGCGGCGGTCAAACGACGCAGGTGCTCGACGACGGGGCGCAAGATCTCTGCCCCTTGCTGCTTGCGTGCCGCTTCGAGCTCCATCCGCAGCCGCGCATCGCGGCCCGCGTCGATGCGGAGGCTCGGGCGTCGGTCGTCCTCCGTGGGATCGACCGCCTCCAGACGCGAGAGCGCGATGGGCTGGGCAGCAAAGAACGCGACGAGCTCGTCCGGCTCCATCATGAACGCCGACGGTGGGGACACGAGCGCGAGGTTGGCCGCCGCACGCCCGTACTCTTCGAGCAACCCCTCGTGGACGCGTTCGGCGAGCCCCGCGAGCGCCTCGGCTTCTTCGATGAGCCACCCCGCGCCCGGCAACACCTCCCAAAGGGGAACCATGCCGTCGTGGAACAACGGCGTGAGCCCCTCGATCCCGAAGAAATCGAGCCCCTTCTCGAGGTTTTCGCAGACTTGGCGGCTGCGGCTCGAGGGCACATGGAGCTGGTCGGCGAGCCCGAGCACGCGCGTCCGCATGGACTCGGCCGTGGTGCGCACCGTCTCGCGCACGGGATGGATCACGACCGTTTCGATCGCACGTTGACTCCGCTGCGACTCCGGATCGAACAGGCGCATCCGTTCGATCTCGTCGTCGAACCACTCGATGCGCACCGGGAACCGCAGTCGCGGCACGAACACGTCCATGACGCCGCCGCGCAGCGCGAACGTTCCGGGGTCTTCCACGACATCGACCCGCGTGTATCCGCACCGCACCAGGGACGCGACGACCTCATCGCGCTCCACCACCTCGCCGCTGACGAGCCGCAGCTCGAGGGCTGCCCTGGCCCCGGCTGCGATGACGCGCCGCATCAGAGAGCGCACGCTCACGATCACGACCGAGGGCGGATGCGGCTCCCGGAGGCGCGCCAGCGCGGCCAAACGCGCCGCGACCGCGCGAACGTCCGGGGACACGTCCGCATAGGGCGATACGTCGACGTCCGGCACGATGGCGACGGGGCCGTCGAGATCGGCCTCGCTCGGCGGAGCGCAGCCAAGGAAGAACGCGCAGTCTCTGCCCACGCGTTGGGCCTGCGCGTCGTCCTGGGCCACGTACACGACAGGCGCACGCAACTCGCCGAGTGCCGCTTGGGCGAGCAGGAATCCGCGCAGCGACCCCTCGACCCCGAGGACCCGCAAGCGCTGGCCAGCGCGCAAGGCGGAGATCAGCTGTTTGGCCGCGGCTTGCGGAGATGCGCCCGTCACGGCCGGGAGTCTACTCGACCCCGGCGACGTGGCGACCGCGTGTCTTCGGCGCGGGGCGGAACCCGCTCACGCCGCGGATCGGACCGCCGACGGCCTCAGCGGGGGGCCGAGGATGCGCCCACCGCCACGCGTGGCGTATCGGGCACCAGGCGCGGACCATCGGTGATCTTGGGTGGCCCGGCGATCTCCCGTGGGACCTCGAGGATCACCCGTGAGCGCCGCTGCCATGTCCAGTAGGCCCACGCCCACTGCAACAGCACGGCCATCTTCTTCTTGTGATCGACGAGCGACATGATGTGCACGAACAACCAGAGCCCCCACGCGAAGATGCCCGAGAACCGGAACCGACCGATCTGCGCGACGGCCTTGTTGCGCCCGATCGTCGCCATCGATCCTTTGTCGCGATAGACGAAACTCCTGCGCGCCTTGTGTTCGAGGTCCTGCCGGATGTTCTTGGCCACGAGGGCCCCGCTTTGGATCGCGAGGGGGGCCACCGCCGGCAGGGGCTTCCCATCGGAGATGCCCGCGATGAGATCGCCCACCACGAACACCTCGGGCGCGTTGGGCAGCGAAAGATCGTCGTTCACGAACACGCGACCTGCCCGGCTCGTCGCCGCGCCCAGATACTCGACGAGCGGGCTCGGCTTGACGCCTGCGGCCCACAACACCGTGCGGGTCTCGATGCGCTCGCGGCCGATCTCGACGCAATCTTCCTGGACATCGGTCACCGCCACACCGGTCCGGACTTCGATGCCCAGGCTCTCGAGCTCCCGCCTCGCTTTGCTCGAGAGGCGCTCGTCGAACGTCGCGAGCACGCGATCGGCTCGCTCGACCAACACGACGCGCGTCTTCTTGGGATCGAAGCGCCGAAAGTCTCTGGCCAACGTGCGGCCGGCGATCTCCGCGATCGCCCCCGCCAACTCGACCCCCGTCGGCCCACCGCCGATGACGACGAAGGTCGTCCAAGCGCGTCGGGCCCTGAAATCCGGCTCGAGCTCCGCGGCTTCGAACGCGCGCAGGATACGACGGCGAACGTCGAGCGCCTCGCCGATGGTCTTCAGGCCTGGGGCGTGCTCCGCCCACTCGTCGTGGCCGAAGTACGAGTGGGTCATCCCGGCTGCGATCACGAGGTAGTCGTATTCGACCGTCATCTCCTCCATGGAGATGGTCTTGGCGGCCACATCGATCCCGGTGACCTTCGACATCCAAACGGTCGTATTGGTCTGCTTCCAAAGCAGCTTGCGGATCGGCACCGCGATGTCTCGGGCCGCGAGCGCTGCCGTTGCGACTTGGTAGAGCAGCGGCTGGAACAGGTGATGATTGCTCTTGTCGATGAGCGAGATCCGAACCCGCGCTCGACTGAGCCCGCGCGCGACGGCGAGCCCACCGAACCCCGCTCCGACGATCACGACGTGCGGTTCTTCCTTCTCCAGCATGGCGTTCCTCTTGGGCATGACGATGGACGTCGCCGCCTTCGTGGGGAAGCTTCGCACATCGGCCAGAGCTCGCCCCTTCTCTCGCGCGACCTCGATCGCGACCCAACGCAACTCATACACGAGCGAATGCCGGTTCCCCCAACGACGCCACGATTCACACCCACGTGTCGGCTTCAGGGGGTCACGTTGGGAACCACCCGGGCGGGGCTGTGAGAAGCCGCAGCACCCACGGAGTCCAGCGACCCCTGCAGAGCATGCCCGCGTGGGCGGCGCAGGTTGGCAGATTGCGCTACGACCCCCGACCGCCGGACGAAAAACCATGCTTCGCGAGACCACCGATGAAACTTCGCGTGGTCCTCGGGGTCGCGCTTCGTCGCGAAGAAATTCGTGCGGAGTGAACTGGAACTTCGGCCCCCGACACGCTGTCTCGTAGAACAACAAACCGTAGAAGGGCGGTCTCTCGATGTCCGTGGTGCTCAACCTCGCCATTCATCTCGGCGATCGGTTGATCGAACGTAGGACGTTCGATCAACCTGTCGTGAAACTTGGAAAACTCAAGAGCTCGCACCTCTGCCTGCCGCACGACGACATCGCCCGGATGCACGCCGTGGTCGAAGTCACCGGGTCGGACCTCAGGCTCGTCGATCTCGGCAGCACGTGCGGCGTGTCGATCAACGGCCAACGCGTGGTCAAGAGCGCCGCGCTCCGCAGTGGCGACGTCTTGGGTGTGGGTCCCTACAGCATCCACGTGGAGGCGACCCAGACCCGAAAGGTCGCCACGCCGCGTCGCGAGGCCGATGAGACGATCCGGGATTCCGTGCTGGAGGTGATCGCGGTGTACCGCGACACGGTGCTCGACGTGCAACACCTGGGACAGGCGCAATCGCGGCCCCGCAGGGCCCTGCCCCTCCTCGCGACGGGTGCCCTGCTCTGCGGCGTGGGTGCAGCTGCGTTCGCGTATTCGGTCGCCAATGCCTCCGCCGCGCCGCAGGGCGAGAACGCCAGCCTCTCCGCCAGTTCCCCTGCGCCCGCGCCACCCGATCTCGGAGGCCTCGCGCTCGCGCTGGGCCTCCTTGGGCTCGTTCCCCTCGTCGCGGGTTTCGTACGCGCACAGGACCGGGACCTCGAGGACTACGTGATCGGGGAAGGTCCCGACGTGACCTTCGCGACGCCCGCCCACGGGTTGCCGTCCCCCGACGCCTTCCCGCTCGTGCACCGGGACCCCGACGGAAGCGGTCGCCTTCGGTTCTCCGCAGCCATGGATGGTGACGTGACGGTGGACGGTCAGCCGGTGACCTTGCACGAGCTCGCCCGGCGCGGGTGGGCCGAGTCGCACGAAGATTCGAGCTACACCTGGCGCCTTCCCACGGGGGCTCGCGCCACCGTGCATCACGCAGGAGTGACCTTCCGCGTCCACGACGTCCCTCGCGCGGCGGCATTCACGGCCCGGCACAACGTGGATCAGCCCTTCGTCGCGGCCAACCTCGCCTCGTTGGTCACTTTGGGCGCGCTCCTCACCCTCATTCACTTCATTCCCGAGACTGGCCTGGACTATGGAGCCCACGACCCCGCGCTCGGCAATCGTTTCGTCGGATACATGCACCGCCCGGACCACGCCAAGCCCGAGCCTGCGCCAACCGCAACGGGAAACGACCTCGGTCGCGAGGGAGGTGAACCTGGTCAGCGCCACGCAGGACACGAAGGAGCCATGGGCGATCCGCGGGAAAAGGCCCGCGCCGGACGCATGGCAATCGCTGGGCCCAAGGACGCCACACCCCGACTCGCGCGAGACTTCGACCCTGATCGACTCGCGCGAGAAGCGGGGATCCTGGGCGAAATCCAGTCGCGCGGGTACATGATCGCTTCCGCCTTCGGAGGTGACTTCGCGATCGGGCGCGACGACGCCGACGTGTGGGGCCAACTCCGGGGGAGCGAGATCGGGTCTGCGCACGGACTGGCAGGCCTCGGAACCATCGGCACCGGCCGCGGCGGGGGTGGAGACGCGGAGGGTCTCGTGGGCCTCGGCGACGTCGGTCTCATCGGTCGCAACATCGGGACCGGCGAAGGTCGCATCACACGGCCGGGCGCCGAGTTCGGCGATCGCCGCGTACGCCGGCCCGTCGTGCGCGAGAGCGTCGGAGTCGTGCGTGGCGCGCTGGATCGCGACGTGATCCGGCGGGTGGTCCGCGCCCACATCAACGAGGTACGGCATTGTTACAACCAAGGTCTCGTTCGCGATCCGAACCTGCGAGGGCGCGTCGCGATCCAGTTCAGCATCGGAGGATTGGGCACCGTGCTCGCAGCCAGCGTCCAAGAATCCTCGATCACCGATCCCGAGGTCGGACGCTGTATCGCCCAGGCCGTGCGACGCTGGAAGTTCCCACGCCCCGAGGGCGGCGGGGCGGTGCTGGTCACCTATCCATTCGCCCTGTCACCAGGATAGACGAGCATTCACGGATCGACGCGGTCGATCCGGAACACCCCCGAGAGCATGCTCGAGTCCCCTGGGGGTGGGCCCTCGGCCAAGAACAGGTCGCTCGAGCGGTACCAGCGGAGCAGCCGGACCACGAAGATCTTGGTGACGGCGGCGGCGGGCAATGCCAACAGCACCCCGAGGAATCCGAACAGCTCGCCGCCCACGAGCAGCGCCAACAACACCCACACGGCGGGCAACCCCACTTTGTCACCCACGATCCGAGGCGTGACGAAGAAGCCCTCGACGATCTGGATCGCCGAATACGCCAGCACCACGCCGCCGACCTGCCACCACCCCTGCCAATCGATGAGGCACATCACCACGGCGAGGCCGAGCGCCACCGCGCCGCCGAGATACGGAATGAACGAAATGAGACCGGCGACCAATCCGATGAGGATCGCCAGGCGCACCCCGAGCAGCGAGTACGCCACCGCGTACGCGGCGGCGAGGATCAGCATCACGATGAACTGGCCGCGGATGAACTCTCCCAGCACGGCATCGATCTCGCGCGCCACCGCGACCACGTGGGGACGCCAGTAGATGGGCACGAGGTCCCGGATCCCGGCCGTGATGCGATCGAAGTCGTGCAGCAGATATGCGGCGAACACGGGGATCAGCATCAGACCCGCAGCCGCCGCGAACAGTGACGCCGTACCGCCGAGCAACCAGCCGAGCACGGCGCCCACGGGCGAGGCAGCGCCCGCCACGTCGTCGAACCGGAGGTCGAGTTGGGTGACAGCGTCGGACCACGAATGAGGCATCGCGATCCCCCAGCCGGCGACGACGGCCTCGAGATCGACATAGAGGCGGGCAATCGCCCCGGGGAGGTCCGCCGTGAACTCCGCGAGATCGCGCGCGATGATGGGCATGGCGATGACGATCAGCCCCGAGATCGCCCCGAGCACGACCGTCAGGATCCCCCCGATTGCGAGCGCCCGGGGCACGCGCTGCGCTTCGAAGCGATCGATCAACGGGTCCAGCATGTACGCGATGAGGAACGCGAAGAACAACGGCGTGAGGGCAGCCCGCAACACGTACGCGAGGTAGCCACCCCCAACGACGACCGCGAGGACCAGCACCCAGCGAGGTAGGCTCATGCCCCCTTGTATCACCCCGCCGCGACCTCTTCGAGGGCCCGCTCGTAGTCGGCGATGAGCGGGTGACTCGGGAGCTCCCGCGCCGCGACCCGCAGCTGCTCGTAGCGCTGGAGCTGGGCTTCCCGCCCGCGCTTGAACTGTGCCCAAGGATCGCCGTGCGTCTCGCGACAGACCACGATGGATTCCAGGTTGTCGATCTTGTCCGCCAGCGTGATCGCCTGGGCCTCCCACGGCTTCACCTTGAAATGCTCGAGATAGCGCGCTTTGCGAAGCTCCCATGACAACGTGCGATCGGATTCCGTGACGTGCTCGACGAGCGCCGTCACCTTGTCGCCAAAGCGTGCCCGCAGCTCGTCCACCGTCGCGTCCGTATCTTCCAAGGTGTCATGCAGGGCTCCTGCGGCGATCACCTCCTCCGCGAAGCCGTGGCGAGCGAGGATGATCGCGACCCCCGCGGGGTGGCTCATGTACGGAATCGCGACTCCGGGATACTTGCGCCACTGTCCTTGGTGGCAATACGCCGCGTAGTCGAGCGCGCGCTTGAGCATGAGCATGCGCCGAGCGTCTCGCATTCCGGCGTCGCGGGGAAGGCGTCCGCGAGGGACTCCCGCCGACGCACAAGTGGTAGCGTGCGCCCGTCCGATGGCGATCACGTTCAAGCACATCGCACGCAACGCCGCGCAGGCCCTGGCCCACTCCGTGTCCAAACGGCTCGGACTGCAGCCTGCTACGCCGACGCGCGCCGCAGAGCGCCGCACGGGGTCTCCCGAAGAGCCGCGCGTCCCCCCGAGCACCCCGACTCCGGAAGCGTTCGCGGGCCACATTTCGCGGCGCGTTTGTGAGCTCGCCACCGACATCACCCAACTCCAACACGTCGACTGGATCGATCCTCAGCCGCGCGCGATCCATGCCGCGCAGTCGGGGGCTCGACGCGTCCGCGTGTTCACCGAGCTGTTCCCGCTCCCGGGGCCCCCAGACGACCCCGCGCCCGCGCTTCGAACCGGTCTCGTGCGCATCCTGGACGCGCTCGGCGAGCTCCACGATGCGGACGCCATCATCCTTCGACTGGAAGCGGACCGCCACGCCACGCAAGCGGCCGCGAGCAGGATCGTCCTCGAGCGACTCCTCCACGTCGCGTGGAAGCGACGTCGCCGCCCCGTTGCACGCGCTGCGAAGCGCCTCCACGGGTTCGACTTCGCCACGTTTCAAAGCACGGCGCACGGTCACCTCGATCGCACCGTCGGGCCGTTGCTCCGCACCGGGGATCTCCAAGCCGAGGCGGCCGCCAAGTTCGACGCCGCGATCGCGCGCCTGCGACTTCAAGTCCCCACCCGAGGTTCCCTCGACGACCTCGCCGCGCTGGACCGTTTGCGCCAACACGCACACACCTTGCGCGAAACGTTGGAACTCCTCGCTCCGGCGCTCCGTCCCTCGCCAGAGCTCACCCGCACCGCGCTGCTCGAGCTGGAAGACAGCCTCGCCGACGTGCGGGACTACGGGGAGCTGCGCCGCCTCGCGCACCGAGAGCAGCGCAAGCTCGATCCTTCGCGCGCCAGCACCACGCTGCGCGAGTTCGCCGAGATCGATGCCCGCTGGCAACGATTGCACGAACTCGCCCGGGAGCGCGTCATCTTGACCTTGCAACGCGACCCAACGCCGCTCGGCAAGATGATCGCCTCGCTCTAATTGCCGCCGGTGGTCCCAAACCCGGTCCCGACCTCCCCGATAAACGTCGTACCGCCGGAGTCGCCCCAGCCCGAGTCCGTACCCGTCGTCCCGTAGACGCCACCATCCCCGATAAACGTCGTACCTCCGTAGTCACCCCAACCCGAGTCCGTGCCCGTCGTCGTCCCGTAATCTCCACCCTCCCCGACAAACGTCGTGCCCCCGTAGTCACCCCAACCCGAGTCCGTATCCGTCGTCGTCCCGTAGTCGCCACCTTCCCCAAAATACGTCGTGCCTCCGGAGTCGCCCCAACCCGTGCTCGTCCCGTAGTCGCCACCTTCCCCGAAATACGTCGTGCCTCCGGAGTCCCCCCAACCCGTGCTCGTCCCGTAGTCGCCACCTTCCCCGAAATACGTCGTGCCTCCGGAGTCCCCCCAACCCGTGCTCGTCCCGTAGTCGCCACTTTCCCCGAAATACGTCGTGCCTCCGGAGTCCCCCCAACCCGTGCTCGCCCCGTAGTCGCCACCTTCCCCGAAATGCGTCGTGCCTCCGGAGTCGCCCCAACCCGTGCCGCTTCCGGTGCTGCCGTATTCACCCGTGCCCCCGTCGCCTTCCGTCCCGGAATCCTCGAAGCCGTCCGGGAGTTCGACTGTGATGTCGCACGCCGTGGTCACGGCGACCCCGCAGAGTGCGAACAATGTACCGATTGCGCTGTTTCTCATGCCTCAGTCCGTTTCGTGATTGAAAGCACCCGCGCCGCTCTGCCGAGGAAATGACTCGACGTAGCCTGGCCGGGTTCGCTCACTGAAGGGTTGTCTTCGGACTGCCAAGATTGTCATTGGCGTGCGAAGCTTTTTGGCATTCCGTCGGCAGCGTGGAGATCCAAGCGGGCCCATCACCGCGCGCGCGCAAGGCCTCGACCCTACGCGCGGCCTCTTCATTCCGACCGGCGCCACAAAGGGCACGAATCTCGAGGACGTCACGCTCCGGTCCGAGCACTCCCCCCACGAAGGTGTGGTCGTAGGATTGGAGGCGGACCAGCGCCTCGGCTGGACGCCCTGCGGACAAGCTTCGTCGCACGTCCTCGAGCGCTCGCACTTCCTCACGGATCGGTGAGAACGAGGGCGGCTCCACCCGGAGTTCCCCCTGTTCGGCGCGCCCCGATGGTTCGCGTCGGCGTGGACGAGGATGCGGATGCGGATCCTCCGTCGGCGCCACGACGCTGGGCTCCGGCGACGGAGGTGCTTCGGCTCGAGGACTGGGTCGCGTGGGCGGCGAGCGACGCAACCGCTGCGATGCCGTCCCTGGCTGCAAAGGACGCTCGGTCCGAGAGATCGAGGCATCGAAGGTGGCGTTCAGCGGTGAGATCGGGGCAGGCGGAGCTGCAGCGCGCTCCTCGGGACGAAGCGAGGCCAACACCGCGATCACCACCGCAGCCGCCAACGCGCCCACGGCCAGGTGCCCCGAGAAACGACGCGCCGGTCGCTCATCGGCGAGCGACGGCCCCAGGTCCCCGCTGTCGATGCGCGCGTTCAGCCCGGCCCACAGCGCTGCGACCTCCGCGTCGCTCGGACCTTCGATGTCGCGGTATGCCGCGTAGTCCTTGGCGGGATCCCGCGAGCTCACGTCGCCATCTCCTCGGCTTCCGCATCGCCGGCGCGGAGCAGCATCTGGAGTTTCTTGCGCGCCAATCGGAGGCGCGAATAGACCGTGTTGCGGGAGATACCCATGACCTGCGCCACGTCCGAGGGCGTGAGGCCCTCGATGTCGGTCAGCACGATGGCGAGGCGCTGCTCTTCGTGGAGGCGATCCAGCGCCTCGGCCAGCATGCGTCCGGTATCCAACCGCTCGACGCCCGGTTCACTGCTCGCGCTAGCCGTCGAGGACACGAGCTGAAGCCGCGCCTCTCGGCGCTTGACGTGTCTGTGGTAGTTCGAGACGACGCCGCGACAAATGCCCGCGATCCACGTTTTCACGGACGCTCGCCCGTCGTAGTCCGGCAGGCGGCGACGCACGACCAAGAACACGTCCTGCACCACGTCCTGCACGGCATCCGCCGGAACCCCCATCCGTCGGACGACCCGCCACGCGAACGCCACATGCTCTCGGTAGACGACCGCCAGCTCGGGAGGTGCCCCGTCCGCTCGGGGCGGTCGTTCCGCCGGCTCCTTTGGAGAGAAAGGCATGCGTACGTCACGATTGTCCGCACCCGGGCAGAGTTGTCACGGGACTCGGAATTCGACGCCGAGCTCCAGCATCCCCCCCGCCCCCGGCGTGCGGTACAACAAGACGCTCGTCGAGCCGTCTTGGACCGATAGCTCCGGGCGAACGAAGGGGACGACCAGGGTCGTGCGCGCAAACACAGCGACGCTCGGCTTGAAAACAAAGTTCGCGCCCATCGACAGCGTCGCCCCTCCCCAGAAGTGCAGCGTCCGACTCAAATCGAGCGTCGTCGGCTCCGGATCGGTGAGCAGCCCCCCGAGCGCAACACCGACGCAGATCGGGACTTCCACGCGTCGGATGCGATCGGCCCGGCACCCGCGTACGGTACCGTGGGTGAGACTCGTGCGGATCTCTCCCTCGTCCTCGACCCGCACAGACCCCGCAAACCACTGGGTGCCCGCCGCCTGCAAGCGCCACCTTCCCCCGATCCACTGGATCTCACCTCCGACGCCGAACGTCAGCGGGGTCACGAGCTCGAACCCCACGCCCGTGGTTGCAGCGAGACCCCATCGGCTCCGCGGAGATTGCTTCCGCGTGACGACCGCAGCGGGCGCGCGCTCCGGAACACCACCGTCCCCGGCGACTTGCGGCGGCGGGGCCACGGGTGGGGTGGCCTGCGGGGGCGGGGGCGGGGGCGGGGGCTCGTCTTCCGGCGAGTTTCCCCCTTCCAGAGCCACCGCAACGATGAGCCTCGCCGCCTCCTCGAGCTCCTCACACGTCGCCGCCTCCAACGTCCGCGCGACCCTCGTCGTCCCCGTGTCGACGACGAGCGAAAGGCGGAACCCCCCTCCAATGGGGAGGACCGTTCCCTCCACCATGGCGGCCGCATCGGTGGGCGGCTCGATCTCCGCGCGCATGCGTGTCTGAATCGAAGCCGCCGCGGAGCAGCCTTCCGGCGCCTCCCAACGAACCTCGAGCTCGGGCAGCGTCAGGGACGAACCAAGCGCAAAGAAGGCGGACACGAGCCCGAGCACCACGCGCCCAACATAGCAGGGCCACGTCCGGGGCGCGCCGAAACGCCGCCTCCCCAAAGCCAGAACGAGGCGAGCCGAGGCACCCGACGAACTCGCGTTCCGACCCGCGCCTCAAACCTCGACCGCCGACGCCTTCGAATCCACGTCTCGTGCGACGCTCGATCCAACGGCGCCCCGGTGCAGGGCGACGAGGGGGTTTGCAACCATTCCGTATACTGCCAGCTCGTTCTCACACTGGAGCTCGTCCAGATCCTCGATGCGTGTGAGCAAATTGGCCTTGCACGGGATGTACGGCTGTTCCAGCAAGGTGTCGATGAAACGCCCCCCCAACGTCCGCATCGTCGGACGAAGCTGCGTCAGACGATGATACAAGACCTCGAGCAGCGCCGACTCGTCCGCCAAGCCGTCGACGCCAAAGCGGTGAATCACCGCGTACAAGTGATTGAAAAACAGGTAGTATCCAATGCCATTCCGAACAATCTCATCGGATTCGAAGACTTTGTGCTGTCTCGCGAGCTCGGGCACTTTCTCGAGGGCCTCCGCCCGGAACGTCTCCGACAGCGCCAACCCCTGGATATCGCGGTAGTAAAAGCGCTCCGGCAACCCTGCCTCGGAGAAACCTACGAGTGCATTCTGCTGATGGGCTTCGAGCGCGATCCCATGCTGATCGTAGATCTGGATTGCAGGTGTGACACAAGTCTCCAAGTACACCTCGAACCACCGGAACGCCGCGCGAGGCAGCGAGAGCGCTTCGCGTTCGGCCAGGAGATGCACGAGACGGGAGAGCTCGGAGCGCGTGCTTCCTGGAAGAGGATCTTGCACCAACGCGGCGACCGAATGAACCTCCCCGCGGAGTCCCCTGCCCGCTCCTACCGTGAACGGATTGCTCCGGAAGATCACCTCGAACCCGGTTTCCTTCGCTTCCGTCTCCTCCCACCCCGGCACGGCGACGTTGATGTACGCGGGGTCTTCGATCGGGCGGAACTGCGGGAAGCTCTCCGTCAGACGGCAGGCTCGCATCAACTTGCTGATCCAAACGCTGTCCCCGAGCTCACTTTCCAGGTTCACCCGCAACGAGTTCGTGATCTTCACCGGAATGGACAACTTGAGCATGTAGTCCACGGTCTCGCAGTAGACCGTGCGCACGGAGGAAGTCGCCGTAAACGCGGGCCCGAGCGCGCCGAGATCCACGATCTGGCGCGATGCCAGCAGCTCCCCGACGTAGCCTTGATGGAGCAACCATTGTGCCTGCAGCGGATGCAACGGGAGCAGGCAGTAGTCGCTACCGAGCGCGCGCAACAGGTCGTCGACGCTCGCGGCGTCTGCCCCCTGGGTGGCAATTTCGCGGCTGATCGCCTCGGCCGAGGTCGACGCAATGGACGCTTGACGGACGAGTTCCCGCCGGGCCGCAAAGAAGTGGAGTTGAAACCTGCCGCGCAGCTCTGGCGCGTAGAGCTCGTGCTGCCAGCGATGGATCCCGTGGCGAGACTTCGGCGTCGGGTGCAACCAATGGCCGAACACGACCGACTGTTCGGAGGCGATGAACGTGTCGCACGTCCCTCGCCCGCAGTCGCCATGATCCCCCCGGTACCCCTCGAGGTACTGTGCCATGACCTGGTGGCTTTCGATCACGCGCCCGATCAGCTCCAGTCGCTGTTTGCTCTCGCGTTGCTCGCCATAGATCGCGTCCGTCAAGAGCAGCTGCGTAGAGAGTGGATCGAGTCTGCGCCACGCTTGGGAACCTGTGAAGCGTTCGTACGCGGTCGTGAGGCAATGACGACCGACGAGGGAACGATAACGGACCCCCACCGCGAGCCGCTTTCCCAGCGACGGCAGGTCCAGCACGACGACGTGCGTTTCGCCCTCCACGAACGCGACACCATCTCGTCCATCGAAATCAGAAACCGTGAGCCAGCGCCCCGGATCGACCTCTCGTAGGTAGCAGTTGACGAACGCTTGGAGCGAAGCATCCGCAGCGGTTCGATGTGCGGGTGGCATCATCCCTCTTTCACGGGTGAGTAGGGCCCGAGCTCGAGCGCCGCGGGCCGGTGGCGGTAGCAAAATGCGATGGCCGCTGCGAACGTCAGCCATTCCGCGAGCGGGATGGCGCCAAGAAACGCCCAATCGGAGAACCGAGCGCGCAGCGGCCAGTAACCAAAAAGGACCGACAGCAAGACCAGCAGCGTTCCCGGCAGGAGAAGGCCACGCATGCTCGCAATCAACGCAGAGGGACGCGCTTGCTGAATCGCCGTCAGATAGCAACTCATGATCACATTCGTGCCGTTCACCAGGAACAACGGCCACATCACCAGTACGACACGAACCGCGTCATCTGCGATCGCGGCGTCGTCGACATCGAGGAACCATCCCGTGACCGCGGTCCGCCACCCAAGAATCGTGACGGTGAGCCCGGCACCGATCGTCAGCGAGCACGCGACGGCCGTCCGCAGGAACCCCTCGATCCGTTCTCGGTTTCGCGCGCCGAGATTCTGGCTCACGAGTAGATGCAGGGCATCTGCGACGCCGTAGCTCAACATCAAGCTGAGAAAGACGAAGTAGTTCACGACACTGAACGCGGCCACCCCTTCTACGCCCGCGCTCTCGATGAGCAGATGGTTGAGCAGCCAGAAGATCAAACCTACCGAAATCTCGTTGATGAACTCCGAGACGCCGTTGTAGCTCGCTTGCGTGAGCAGAGTGAAGTCGCGTTGCCAGGGAACGAAGCAAAGCGTGCGATCACGGCTGAAGTAGTACGAGGAGAGCACGGCACACTGGAGCGCCTGCGCGATGGCCAGGGCATACGCTGCTCCGGCGAGGCCCAGCTCCAGATGCACGACGAAGACGAAGTCCAACGCGATGTTTCCGAGCGCGCCCACCACGAGGGCCGTCGTGGCCAGGATTGGGTGACCGTCCGCTCGCACGAAGTAGTAGAGCACCATCGTCGTGAGCTGGACGACGAGAACCCAACGGATCACCCCGAAATATTCGCCCACCAGAGGCTCCAGCGCCTTGGGCACGTCGAGGATGCGATACATCGACTGTTCGAACGCGTAACTAACGAGCGCAAACGAGGCAACCGTAGCCACCGTCGCCATCATCGTCTGACTAAACACATTGGATGCCGCCACCCGATCTCCAGCGCCAATATGTCTCCCCGCAGCGACAGAACCACCGATCGCGAACATCAACGCGATGGCGAACAACAGCGTGAGGACCGGGAGCAGCAGGGTGACCGCCGCCAACGCCTCTCCTCCGACATAGTTGCCCACGAACACACCGTCGACCAGGTTCGACGTGGTGATCGCAATGAGCCCGATCATCGACGGGACGGCGTAGTAGAGAAACGTCCAGAGAATCGACCCGGAAAGCGCGAAATTTTCGTTGGCGCGAGTCATGACACGAGAGGATTTGGGCGTATCACTACGCGCAACGAACTTCGTCGCCGTTCTGTTTCTCGGTGGCCGAGGAGGCTCGGCGCAGCGTCGTACGAAGCCCCATGTCCGAAAGGACGTTGAGGAACGGCAACGGGTCCAGCTCCTCCACGTTCACCATCGTCCTCACGTCCCAGTCGCCTCGGGCCACCAGCAGGGCGGCGGCGACGGGGGGCACGCCGGCAGTGTACGCGATGGCTTGAGACCCCACGTCCGAGTACGCCGCCTGGTGGTCGCAGACGTTGTAGAGGAAGAGCTCCTTTTCCGCCTTCTCACATGTCCCCTTGATCAGCGTCCCAATCACGGTCTTGCCGGTATACGTCGGGGCGAGGCTCGCGGGGTTCGGCAGGCAAGCCTTGAGCACGCGGAGCGGTACGACGCTCTTGCCGTCTGCGGTCGTGACCTCGCGGTGGTTGAGCAACCCGACCTTCTTGAACACGTTGAGGCAGCTGAGGTAGTGGTCGTCGAAGCCCATCCAGAACCGGACCGAGCGCACACCCTTGATGTTGATCGACAAGGAGTGCACCTCGTCGTGTCCCATCAGATAGAGTTTTTTCTCGCCCACCTCTGGAAAGTCGAAGCTCATCGAGCGGGAGTGATGCGGATACGTACGCCACTCTCCGTCTTCGAGACATCCCGCGTCTTCGATGATCTCCCGCAGGTTCACCTCGGGGTCGAAGTTCGTCGAAAAGAAGCGGCCATGACTTCCGTCGTTCACGTCTAGGATGTCGATCGACGAGATGCTGTCGAACTCATGCTTCTGTGCATACGCGCAGTACGCGTTGACCACCCCCGGATCGAACCCGACCCCGAGGATCGCCGTGATTCGTCGATCGGAGAACAGATCCCGTTTTTTCCACTCGAAGTTGGCATACCAAGGATACGGCGCATTCATCACGTCGTAGTCCTCGTGGACCGCGGTATCGATGTACGCCGCGCCGGTGGCAAGGCACGCGTCCATCACCGCCATGTTCACGAAAACCGTGCAAACATTGATGACGATATCTGCCTCGGTCTCGCGGATCAGGCGGGCCACCGCCTCCGTATCGCGCGCATCCACGGTGCGCACGAACAGACGGAAGGGTCCGTTCTTCGGATAGTTCTTGTCTTCGATGGAGCGAACGATCGCATCGCACTTCGCCGCCGTCTTCGAGCTCAGGCAGACCGATCCAAAGGCATGGCTATTCTGCGCGCACTTGTGAGCCACAACGGCCCCCACTGCTCCGGCGCCGATGATGAGGACGTTCTTCTTCATATGATTCACCTCTAAGGTCTCCAGCTCACGACAGCGCGTCCCGATAGTCTTCGTAGGTGGGCTTCCGGACGCATCGCAGCGCTCCATCGATGCGTTTGTGATAGATTGCAGGCATCTTGATTCCGTTGAAGAAATTTTTCTTCACGATGGAGTATCCCCCAACGTCGGGAAAGCGGAGCCGCTGCCCAATCTCGACACGATCCTCGAACACGTAGTCGCCGAAATGATCGCCGGCCAAGCACGTCCGGCCACAAACTCGATAGATGTGGGGTTCTTCGTTCCGTACCAGGGCGTTCGACGCTCGGGGAAGGGCTTCGGCCCCTTCCAGTTCCGGAGTGAACCCGTAGGTCATGACGTCGAGCAAGTGCGTTTCCACCCCGGCATCCACGACGAGCGTGGGCAGCTCGTTCTCGACGATGTCGAGCACTTGGACGACCAGCGAGGTCGAGTCCATCACTGCGGCTTCCCCGGGCTCGAGATAGAGCTGCAGACCGTACTTCGCGGAGAGCCGCTCCAGACGGCTACAAAAGGCATCGAGCGGGTAGTCCGGGTTCGTGAAGGCGACACCGCCACCCAAGCTCAGCCATTGCAGTTGCGGCAGGAGCGCGGCGAACGTGTCTTCGACGCGGTCGAGCTGCCTGCTGAAGCTGGAGAAATCGCCGTTGTCGCAGTTGATGTGCAACATTGCCCCTTCGATGGACTTCACGATATCGGTCGAGAGCTGACTCGCTCGGACGCCCAGCCGCGAGTACCGACACACGGGGTTGCTCAGCTCGTAGCTCGAGTGGCCGACCTCCGGGTTCAACCGCAGCCCGACGGACACGTTCTTCGCGCGTTCCCTGAACCGCTCCAGCTGGCTGCGCGAGTTGAAGATCACTTTGTCACACAGGCGCACGACCTCGTCGATCTCATCGTCGCCGTAGGCGACGCTGTAGCCATGGGTCTCGCCGCCGAACTTCTCGCGGCCGAGGCGAGCTTCGTAGAGGCTGCTGCTCGTCGTTCCCGCGAGGAAGCCTCGCATGAAATCGAACGCACACCACGAGGAGAAACACTTGAGCGCCAGAAGGCACTTGACCCCAGACGCCCGTTGCACGTCGCCCATGATCTCCATCGCGCGCAACATCCTGCGCTCGTCGATCACGTAGTGAGGCGTCTCGAGTTGCATGGGCCTTCCTGATTAGACGTGCCTACGCGACGGAAGCGGCGGCTTTGCTGGTATCCAGCATTCGTGCGCCGCTGCGCGTCCTGATTCGGTGAAGTTCACGAGCGTCGTGTTCGAGCGTTCGATGCACCTCGGGACCAAACCACTCCAATGAAGCGTCCAATCCCTCCCAGAACGCTGCGTTCTTCATCACGACCTCGAGGAACTGCCGGTAGTCGAACGCGCCGTCGAACAGCGGGACCATCCCCGTACGCAGCCCGGCGGGTGCGTAGACGTTGGCCGGCGCGAACACCGGGAGGAGCTCGGCCGCAGCCACGTTCTTCAAATGCATGTGCGTGACGAGCGGGAGCAGCCGCGAAAGGCTATCCAACGGATCTGCACCCCCTTCCCAAACGTGGATGACGTCGAAGTTGAACCGCAGCGCCGGATGGTCGATCTCTTCGACGAGCCGCAACGTCGACGCCTGAGTGTCCGCCAAGGTGTTCGGGTGGGTCTCGATGACCAAGAACACCCCCTGCTCCTGCGCGACCTCGCACAGCTCACGCAACCGCAGGACCCACGACCGTCGTTCGTCGTCCGCCACCTCGTGGCTGCCGCGGTTCCCTGCGAACGTTCGCAGCTTTCGTGCGCTCCAGCTCCTCGTCAGGCGACACAGACGAAGGGTCTTCTCGATGGCCACCCGACGGTCGCCCTGGACCGGTAGGTAGTCGCTCACCATCGGCACCGTCAGCCCCAGTGAGCGCAGCCAATCGACGCCAGACTCGGGACGATCGATCAGGTTTTGTGCGTGCACCCCCCAAAGCTCGATCCCGGAGAACCCGTGCCCCGCGGCCCATTGCGCGATCTGCTCGAGCGAGATCAGGTGATGCCGAAAGGAAATGGTGCAAACGAATAGTCTCACGATCCCACCCCCGAAAGCGCTCGCGACGGTTCGAGCGCGAAGACCTGGTCACACCACTGAAGGTAGACCTCATGCATCCGGTGCTTGATTGTCCGCTCTCGTTCATCTTGACGATCGAGCAAGCGGAAGATCTCCTCCGCAATCGCTCGATTGCCCGTCGTCGCGAGTTTGAGCGCCTGGAACTGGATGACTTTGTACGTCTTGACCAGCTCGGCAATGACCTCGCACCAGTGGTCGAACTCGGCCTCGGCCAACTCCAGCTCGCGCCAGAAGAACGCAAATCCGTGCTCGTAGGAGTACTTGCGGATCGACAGGATCGGGATCTCGTCCAGCGCTCCCGAGAGATGAGACAACGACAACCCCTCGCCACGCCGGTCGTTCCCGTCGAGGTGGGCCGAAAGCACGCTTCGGATCGCCTCCGTCATGACGTTCCGATCGCGCAGCATGCACGCCTCGTAGCATGCTTTGATCTGCTGAGGCGTGGGCTCCCGCGCCGTCTTGTCGGAGAATACGAAGCCGCCGGCCACGGCGGGATGTCGCATCGCGTGGAGAATGCGTTCCTTCTTGGTGACGCCCTCCCAACGATAGTCGGGATCGTAGACCATCCACTCGTCCGGGTTCGGAGTGGGTCCGAGCATGAGGTAGTGCGGGAATGGATCTTTATTGAACTCGTTGACGCGCTCGGGCAGGCGATGCATGTCTAGCATCACCATGATGTGTTGATCCTCAGTACGGTTCTCGACGAGGGAGATGAGCTGCGCGACGTTCTCCTCTTTGCTGAGATGCCGCCTGTACCACGAGTGCATCGTGATTCCAAAAAGCTGCTCGTACCGCTCGACGAAGGCGTCATGACTGATCGCCTCACTATGGTACGACATTTCGCAGCCATCTGTAATGACGATATCCGAATCCCAAACACCGAAATAGAGCACGCGCTGATCGAGATCATGACGCTTGATGATTTCGCCCAGACAACTCACGAAGCAGTGCAGCTTGATGTCTTCCTCGTATTCGAGGAGCCTACCCGGAGTACGACGCGGCTGAGCATCGTAGAGCAGCTTGGCCACGCTGCGCACGGTGTCCAGGTCCTTGTTCATCAAGGCTTCTTCTGGGAGTTGCAATCCGTGCTCGACCTCGAGGTGCACCAGGAGCTGCAACGCAGACGAGGAATCCAGGGCGAGATCTTCGCGCAATCGACTATCGCTGTGAAACGCGCTCAGGTGCTCGCTTGCCATCTTCCCGTGCAGCACCCTGTAGATGCATTCTACGATCTGCTCTCTCGTCTTCATGCAAACACTTCCGAACTCGCGCACGCAGGCGGTGATCTATGGGACACTGTCTTCCGCGAGCGCCTTGCGACTGATTTTCCCGTTGGGCAACCTGGGGATGGCATCCACACGTTTGACGACGGTCGGGACTTGGTGGCTCGCCAGCGACTGCGCACACCACTCGCGCACCGCCCTCTCCGCGAGGTCTTCGTTCGCCACGAAGCGCAGGCACACCTGATCGTTGCCGAACCCGTGCTTCCGCCTGAAGCACACAGCATCGACCACGCCGGGCATCTGTAGCACGACCTCTTCCACTTCGCCTGGGTATACGTTGATGCCCGAGACGTTGATCATGTCGTCGAGACGCGACACAAAGTAGAGGCGCCCACCTTCGAGATAGCCGAGATCGCGTGTCGCGATCGTCGCATCTCCGCCGAACTTCAGCACGATCTCGCCAGGCTCGTTGGCGCTCCGACCCGCGATGAGCTCGACGTGGGACAGTGGTGTGCCGAGTTCGTTGGGCGCTTCGATGTCTTGTCCGAGCACGACACAACCCGCCTCGGAGCAGCCGTACTGCTGGTGCAGATGGCGGACCTTTCTCCGTACGCCCGAAAACCACGTGCGATTCATGAGCGAGCCCGAAGTCATGACCGCAAAGATGGGCTTCTCTTCGGGCGCCAGCATCGTGATCGTCGCGATCAAGGTCGGAGACGAGTAGAGGAGCGGCGACGTCGTCTCGTACAACTTGCGAAGGAGGTACTTGGGGTTCAGGTTGGAGACGACGGTGGGCACCACCCCCCGTGCGAGCGCCACGAGGACGCCGCTAATCAAGCCGTACGAGTGATTGACTGGACAGGCCACGATTGGGCGGAGCGCGCCGCCGTCGTCGAAGTGCCGGAGGTAGCTCGCGATCTCGGCGTCGATGCTCGTCCAAGAACGATCGATGAATTTCGGATCACCCGTGGTCCCAGAGCTCGTTTGAATCAAGCCAGGTGGTCTGGCATCGAGGTTCGTGGCGCCTGATTGAGCGATGCGCTCCATGGAGTCGAGCGCAGTTACGCCCTCCGTGCCGAACAGAAGGAAGTCGCTGCCGCTACGCCTTGCGTTTCGACGAGCACCTTCGACGGGCGTGTCGCTCGGGAGAGGAAACACGGAGCCGCCCCGCTCCTTCATGTAGCAACAAAGGGCGATCCAGAAGGCCGGATCCGCCAACCGAACGGCGACCCGGAGCCCCTCGGGGCGCCCCAGGACGGCATGCCCCTCGAAGCGAGCGAAACAGCGCTCGAAGTAGTCTTTGCCAAAATGTATGTCATCCACGCAAAGCATGACGAGCAATCATTCTACGAGTGAGTTTTTGATGGTGTGTTCGAAATAGTCGAGCACACCGCCGTGGTGGATCGTCTTCGTCAGCAGCGACTCGACGATGATTTCGGGCTCATCACAGGCGACCTGGGCGATCCTCGATGGCTCGGTGACCCCGGATTCCGCGTACGCGCGGAGGTTTCGCTGCACGAGGTTCCAAAAGCGAGGTTCGGGGAACCCAAAAAAACGTTCGGCCAGGAACGCGACGTCCGCCAAGTTGAAGACGTACACGGTGTCCATGAAGAGCTGCCGGAGCGCCTCCGTGGAGGCCATGACGTAGCCTTCGTTGTCCGGGATCGTCGCGAAGAACGGGTCTACGCGCGAAAAGTCCGGCGCGAGCTCGGGACGCCCGAGGTAGTCCGGGACGAATTCCGTGGCCTCATGAAAGTCCCGCAGCACGATTCGCTCGGGCCATCCTCCCCGGTGGACCAAGACGAGATTCTGTGGGTGCGCCTCGAAGGCGATGCCGTGATGCACCAGCATGTGCCAAATCGGGATCAGGACGACCTCGAGCAATCGGTCGATCCAGAGCTCGATGCCATGCACGTCCACCCAATCGGCGATGAACGGTCGGCCGTCGGACTCCACGACGGTGAGCGCCGTGAAGGGCACGGCGCCTTCACCGGGGGCAAGCCTGCCCACGACGCTCTCGCGATAGATCGCCCCGATCAGCCCCTGTGCCGCGGTAGCTTCGCCTTCGTCCGAACTCTGCTCGTAGAAGAAGCCCGCGTACTCGCTCAGTAGATCGAGGTGCTTCCGAGCTTGCAAGAACGGATCCTCTGCGACGAGAGAAACGAGCCACTTCGACAACGTGGGCGCCGTGCAAACGAAGTGAGGTCGGAGGTTGCGACGCGAGGAAGTGCAAACGATATCGAGAGGTAGCTTGACGTTGGCTTTCTCGGGGTGCGAGACGTTGACGAGCGTGCGTAGCGACTGCGTCGCGCGATAGAGATCGCCCGCCGTACCGAGCGATACGATGTCGCCGACTGCGATGGAGGCCTCGAGCGCCCTGGCGCAGATCGACCGCAGTTGCCACGGGTGGATGGGGACGAGCGCGTAGTCTCGCCAGTCTCCACCACGCTGCTCGAGCCGCCCTCGGAGCGACGCGAATGCGGTAGCGCCGAGCTCCGCATTCCAAAATGCAGCGTCAGGTACCGGGACGGCACGGGTGAGGAGCGGCTTCCTCACCGCCAGGAAGTGCAGCTGGAACGTGTTCCCCGCCTCAGGACCGTAGTCCACGTGATCCTGCAGCGAGAACCCCGTTCGCGTCTTGAAGCTCGGATGGTACGGATGACCTTCGACGATCGCCGACTCCAACGCCTGGAAATCGAGCGTCCGCCGAGAGGCTCGGTGGTGCGCCAAGTGCGTTCGATTCCACCGACACAACTCGAGCGTCTGCGAGAGCTCGTCGCGCAGGCGATCTCGGCTGAGAGGCGGGACGTCCAGCGCGGAAATCATCTCGATGAGCCGCGCGTCGACCGTGCAGCCCTCGACGACTCGCGCGACGGATCCCTGCGCGACGCGAACGCGACCGAAAGACTTGTGTGCAGCGAGGCAGCGGTAGTGATCACCTCCGAGTTGGAAGTCGATCACCTGGTCGTAGATCACATCGTGCCGCGACGGGTCGTTGGTCCGACGGGCTCGGTTCTTGAAGTCGACCAGGCGCTCGAAGAGCAAGGCTTCGACGAACTGACGAACGACCCGCTGCTCTGGCTCATCGGTGGCGACCCCCGCGAGTTCCGAGGACGAAACCTCGGCCGTATGCGACTCGTCGCAGCCGACCGTTGGGTCCGCCTGAAGGGGTTCCGCTCTCCCGCGCAGCATCGTTCTTGGCTTTCGGTTGCATTCAGCGCCGGCGAGGCTGCTCTGGGAGCCCCATCTGAAGCTGAAAGCGAGATTCACTTACATCAAAGTTTTGCGCCTGGCAACCCCAGCCGTACAACGGCGTACGGCGCCACGAACGCAGGCGTCACCTATCGCGGGCGTCGATGAAACCTGATCTAACGCCAGGGATTGCACGCTCGTTCACGACGATGCGGGAAGCGCAACCGCTTCCGCCACCCACGGAGGTTGCGTCCGAGCTCTACGCCGGTTACACGGGCGGCGGCCTTCTATCGACACTGAGAATCAACGACGCGCGCGGAAGGATACAGCGGGTCCGTCGTTCCAGGATCTCAGCTCCTACGGCTCACAGAAACCCCGACCCGTCGCACGTGGGGCAGTGACGACGCTCGGTGAAGCCGACGTACCAGCCGGATCCTTTGCAGTCCTTACAGCGCGAGTGGTCCTTCTCGTCGTCGTAGACGTCGTCGTCCGCCTGGATTTGTCCCTGCGCTTGCGCGGCGACGGGCTTGTTCCGCCCCTGCTGCGCACGCTGCGACCTCCGGCCTCCGAGTACCACGAAGCCGCAGTCTACCGAGACGACCGGAGCGAGCCAGTCGAGCCGTGTGGCGCCCCGCGTCGCTCGGCCATACAGCGATCTTCACCGCCGCGCCATCGAGCGCTGCACCGCCCCGCAGGCGGCGCGCACCATGCCGCGCCGCGATCACGGTGCGGTGTGGTCGTCAGTGGGGATCGGTGGGATCGGTGGGTCGCAGGAGCGCCCCGGTCAGGAGCTCCTCGAACCGGCGCCGCTCATCCGCTTCTTTCAAACGATCGGCCTTGGTTCGGCCATGGCGGCGAGCGTTCGCGTCCGCGAGACGCTTGGCTTCCTGCTGCTGCTTGCGCTTCCGGAACCGGTTGAGATGGATGAGGTCGCCCACGCCCCGCATGCTAACAGCTCCAAATCGCGGGCTGGAGGTCGCGATCTCCGCCTTGAGCCCACAATGTGCGCTCGCTGCGGGCGCGGGTCGGGCGTCAGCCCACCGTGGGGCTGCCCGCATGGCTGACTGCCGGGTTGGGGCCGCTTTGGCGCGCTCGCTTGGCGACCAGGGTCCGAAGCTCGCGAAGGCTGAAGGGCTTGATCAAGCGCTCGTTGGGGACGGTGTCGAGGAACTCGCGTGCCTTGGGCGTGAAGGCCCCCCCGGTCATGAACACGAACCGGTGCTCGACCCCCGGGCGCGAGTCCCGAACCCGGGCGTAGACCTCCGTCCCCGAGAGGTCCGGCATCATGACGTCGCACAAGATGAGGTCGTAGTCGTGGCTGAGGCACGCGCGCACGCCGTCGATGCCACAAAGAACGACGGTCACATCGTGAGTGCCGAGCGCGCGACGAATGCCGTCGCAGAGGATGGGCTCGTCGTCGATGACGAGGATCGAAAGCCTCCGCGTGCTCGTGTGGACGGGGACGTCCGTCCATTCGGGCGCCGGACGAACCACCATCTCTTCGCGAGCACGCGGGAGTCGCAGGTGGAAGCAGGAGCCGACCCCGAGCTCGCTCTCCACCCAGATTTCGCCCCCCATCGCCGAGATGATGCCGTGGCAGATCGAGAGGCCGAGGCCGGTCCCGAGCCCCTGGGGCTTGGTGCTGAAGAACGGATCGAAGATTCGGTCGACGATCTCGGCGGGCATGCCCACGCCCGAATCGGCGACCTCTACCGCGATCGCATCGTCCTCGAGCCACGTGCGCACGGAGATCAGGTGCTCGCCGTCGTCTTCGGGGATCGCATGCGCCGCGTTGACGAGCAGATTGAGGAACACCTGGGTGAGACGACCGCCGTTGGCCCACGTGGGGGGGATGTCGCCGTAGTGGCGCTCGAGCCGGGCACGATGCCGAATCTCGTTGGCCGCGATGTCGATCGCGACGTCGAGCACCTCGTGGACGGAAACGGCTTCGTGTTCGTCGTCGTCGGCCCGGGCAAAGCTCTTGAGGTCGCCCACGATCCGGCGCACACGGTGCGCGCCCTCGGTCGCCTCGGCGAGCGTGCGCTTGAGCTCGCCGGTGGAGACCGATCCGCGCTCGAGGTCCTCCCCCATGAGCTCGAGGTTGGCGATGACGAACGCCAAGGGGTTGTTGATCTCGTGCGCCACCCCAGCCGCGAGACTCCCCACCGAAGCCAAGCGATCGGCCTGCTGAAGACTCGCCTGCATGCGCTGGCGCTCGCTGATGTCGCGGGCGAAGGCGATGATGATGCGATCCCCGTCGAAGTCGACGGCGTTCGCCATGAACTCCACGGGGACCTCGCTGCCGCTGCGGCAGCGAATCAGCGTCTGCTGCCGCGTCCGGCCGCGGCGGATCATGATGCGATGGACCTTCTCCCAATCCGCCGGCTCGAAGCGGGTGTCGAGATCGAGGACGTGTTTGCCCAGGAGCTCGGCCGAGGCAAAGCCCGTCATCTGGCAGGCGGCACGGTTGGCGTAGGTGATGCTGCCATCGCCCGCGATCCAAAGCGCCGCATCGGCGGCATGGTCGACCGCGAACTGGGTCATGCGCAGCCGCCGTTCGGCGACGCGCTTGGCCGTGATGTCCTCGAGCAACGTGAAGCAGGATCGCTCGCCTTGGTAGAGCGCCCCTGTCGCGGGGATCATGCGAACGACGACGGGATCGCCGTCGAGCCGCTGCATCTCGAGTTCGACGGGCGGGGGCGGAACTTGCGTGCGCTCGAACCTCGCGGCGCGGCGGGAGGCAACCTCGCGGTAGTTCGGGTGGACGAGATCGGAGAACTTGCGACCGAGCAAGGCCTCGCGGTTGGCCCCGAGCGTGCGCATGGCCGCAGCGTTGACGTAGACGAGGCGCCCCTGACGATGCGCGAAGATCCCGACGGAGCTCCGCTCGATGACGCGGCGAAAGTCGGCCTCGGACTGGGCGAGCGCTTCTTGGGCTTCTCGGTGGCGACGATCGCGGGCGACGCGACGCTCGGCGATACGAATCCGCGTCTGGAGAAAGCCAAAGCTCGGGGGCTTCGCGATGTAGTCGTCCGCACCGGCGTCGAGCACTTCGGCCAGATCGTCGGGACGATCGCGGCCCGTCACGACGAGGATATAGGGCCTGTCCCCTCCGGGCATGGCGCGAACCCGGCGGCACAACGCGAGCCCATCCATCTGGGGCATGACCCAATCGACGACCAGGAGCTCGAACGGCGACCTCAGGTGGCTCAGCAGGCCGGCGTTACCATCCGAAACGGCGAAGACGTCCAACCCAAGTTCCTTGAGCCAGCGGCTCATCGTCTCGCGCTGCTCCGGATCGTCCTCCACCAGCAAGGTCCGCATTCGTTCCCCCCAGAAGCGTCCGCGCACTATAACGGATTTGGCCGGGCACCGGGCGCAGCGCGCAGCGCGCAAACTCCCTAGGCCTCGGTCAACTCGCGGTATCGGTGCCAATGCCGAAGCGCTCGCTGGCGATCGCCGAGCGCCTCACACACCGTGGCCGCGTTGAAGTGGGCATCGACCATCGTGGGATCGACCGCCACCGCTTCGGCATAGGCAGAAAGGGCACCACGAGCATCTCCGGAGTCGTGGCGGGCAACACCCAGGTTGAACCACGCGCTCGCACAGAGGGGATCCGAGCGGAGCGCTTGCTCGTACCGGGCGATCGCCCCGGCCAGGTTCCCCGCGACCTGGTGTAACCGCCCCAGGTTCACACAGGCCTCCGCGCGGCGGTCCTCATCCCCCTCGATGACCTGTAGGTAGAGCGAGATCGCGAGCTCCGGGTCTGCGGCCTCCGCTTCGAGCGCGCGCTCGAACAACGATTCCAACGGAGATCCCCGGACCTCGGCGTCTCGGTGGCGCCCCGCGAGGGACACGACCTTCGCCGCTGTGGGTACTGCAGCACCCTCGAACGAGAGGACGCCTTGGCCGCTCTGAGGCTCCCATGCCCCAGCCTCGTCCCATGCGACGACCTCCCCCTCTTGCTGGCGCAAAGCCACGCCCTCTGCGGCGGCTGCGAACACGGCCGCGGCCTTCCGTCCGCGGAGACCCGTCAGGAGCGAAGCGAGCTGGCGCACCCGCGCCACGTCGCGGAAGTCGAACGAGGGGGCGCCGTCCGAATCGCGAGAACACGCGACCAGACCGCGCCGGATCCAGCGTGCGAGTGTCGTGGGGGAGACACCGCTCAGTTTCGCGAGCTGCTCGGTCGAGAACCCCGCAGTCTGCCGCGCGCGATCGGTCGGGGACATGTCACTCGTCGTCGCCCGAAGCCTTGGCCTTGCCGCGCGCTTTGGAGGCGGCGCGCTTGGGCGCCTTGTGCTCCTCCGCAGGGGGTGCCTCGGTACCACCGCTCGGTGCGGGGGCGAGGCCCAAGCTCTGCTTGAGCGCCGCCATGAGATCGATGACCTGGGTCTTGGGGCTCTCGGACTCGGCCTGCGTGATGTCCTCACCCTCGATCTTCTTTTGGATCATCGCCTCGACGCGGCCGCGGACCTCGTCGCTGTACTGATCGGGACGGAAGGTCTTGACCGTGCTCTGCCCGATGAGCTGCATGGCGAGCCCAAGCTCGCCCTCGTTGACCTCGGCGCCCTCGATGCCGACATCGGCGATCGGTCGGACCTCGGAGGGGTAATGCAGCTGCTGCATCACGAGTCCCTCCTTCACGGGGCGCAGGATCACGAGGTACTGCTTGCCACGCGCGGCATACTTGGCGACGCCACACAGACCGGCACGACGCAGGGCCTCCGCGAGCAAATGATACGCGCGCGGTGACCCCGTATCAGGCCCCAAGTAGTAGGCCTTGGCGTAGAAAATGGGATCGATCTTCTCGATGGGGACGAACTCTTGGATGTCGATGGCGCCCGTGGAGTGCTCTTCGACGGCCTTGAGCTCCTCGTTCGTGAACGTGACGAACTGGCCCTTGCCGAACTCGTAGCCCTTGATGACCTCGTCGCGGCCCACCGCCCGCTCGTCTTTGGGACACCAGAACTGCTGCTTGATGCGGGTGCCGCAATCGCGATGCAACGTATTGAAGTGGATACCGTCGTTGGGTGACACCGAAGGAAACAGCTTGACCGGGATCGAGACCAAGCCGAACGCAATCGTTCCCGATGAAATGGCGCGTGCTGCCATACGGCCATACTATCCGATCGATCGGTCACCGTGGCCAAAAAGGACGACAAGCTCGAGGCGTACCGCGGCAAGCGCCATGCTGGACGCACGCACGAACCATTTGGCGCCACACCACCCTCGCCCTCGGGCGGTGAGGGCGGATGGTTCGTCGTCCAGATGCATGCCGCACGTCGTCTGCATTGGGATCTGCGGCTCGAAATCGACGGCGTGTTGCGATCGTGGGCCGTTCCGCGCGGGTTCTCGAGCGACCCGCAAGCCAAGCGCCTCGCGGTCCAGACGGAGGACCATCCCATCGAGTACGTCGACTACGAGGGCGTCATCCCCGACGGCAACTACGGCGCCGGTGGGATGATCGTGTGGGATCGCGGGATCTGGACCCCGCTCGAGCCGGTCGAGGCTGGGTACGCCGCCGGAAAGCTCCTGTTCGAGTTGCGCGGCCACAAGTTGCGCGGCGTCTGGACGCTGGTGCGGACCAAAGAGCTCGACGGCCGCCATTGGTTGCTGATGAAGAAGCCCGATGGTGCGGCGACCCCGGGACGCGACGGGGAGTTCGATGCCGGATCCATCCTGTCCGGCCTCACGGTCGAAGAGCTCGAGGAAGGCAAGAGCCGCTTGCGATCCGCGCGAATCCACGAGCGCCTCGCCGGACTCGGCACCCGGCGCGGCGAGGTGAAGTTGAGCGAGGTGGAGGTCATGCTCGCCGAGCCCGCGACCGCGGCGTTCGACGACGATCGTTGGGTCTTCGAGCTCAAGTACGACGGCTATCGCCTGCTGGCGCATCGCCACGACGGCGCGGTGCATCTGCGGTACCGCAGCGGGCGCGACGCGACCGTCGCATTTCCCGAGATCATCCAATCCCTGCTCGCGCTGCCCTTCGAGCGCTTCCTGCTCGATGCGGAGGTCGTCGTCCTCGACGACGACGCGCACCCGAACTTTGGTCGTCTGCAGGATCGCGCACCGCTCACCCGCCCGCTCGACGTCCAACGTGGCATGCGCGAGAACCCGGTGGTCCTCTACGCCTTCGATCTGCTGGCCTTCGGCGATTTCGACCTGCGCCTCTTGCCGCTGGTCGAACGGAAGTCTTGCTTGCGCGAGCTCATCCCCAAGAGCGGCGTGGTCCGCTACGCCGATCACGTCCCAGGCCGGGGCACGGCCCTGCTGCTCGAGGTTCAACGTCGCGGGGTCGAAGGCGTGATGGCCAAGCGGAGCGACTCACCCTACGTCGCTGGGCGTTCGGCGCTGTGGCACAAGATCCGCGTCGAACACACCGACGATCTCGTGATCGCGGGCTTCACGGAAGCCCGGGGCAACCGACGCGGATTTCGGGGCCTCACGCTCGGCGCCTACGATGGCGATCGCCTGGTCTACGTGGGCAGGGCGGGTTCCGGCTTCTCGGACGACGAACTCGATCGCATCCACGCCGAGCTCCTCGCGCGCGTGTGCGAGAAACCCGAGATCGCGCAGGTCCCCACCGAGCCCAATCAAGTCTGGGTGCGTCCGGAGCTCGTGGCCGAGATCAACTACAAGAACCTCACACGCGACAAAGTGTTGCGCGCCCCCGTGTTCGTGCGCCTGCGCCCCGACAAGTCACCCCGAGAGTGCACGCTCCCTCTGTCGGGAGATCGTCCGGACGAACAACCCGCGCGCGTCAAGTTCGAGTCCCGCGAAGCCGTGGAGCCGCTCGAGAAACCCGAGAAGCCCGCCGGACCACGCGTCGTGATCTCGAATCCGGACAAGGTATTTTGGCCGGAAGAGGGCTACACGAAGGCAGACCTCGTCGCGTATTACCGCGAGGCCTCGCCGTGGCTCCTCCCCTATTTGCGCGACCGCCCCATGACGCTGACGCGGTATCCCGACGGCATCGAGGGCAAGAGCTTCTTCCAAAAGAACGCCCCCCCCTATGTCCCGAGCTGGGTGCGAACCCAGGTGCTCTGGAACGACGAGGCCCGTCGCGAGATCGAGTACTTCGTCTGCGACGACGAAGACGCCCTCGTCTACGTCGCCAACATGGCGTCGATCCCTCTCCATGTCCGCGCCGCCCGGCTCTCGAGCGATCAGCAGCCCGATTGGTGCATCCTCGACCTCGATCCCAAGGGCGCGCCGTTTCACGACGTCATCGCGATCGCGCGCTTCATCCACGAGCTCGCGGACGACATCGGCCTGCCGAACTTCTGCAAGACCAGCGGCTCGAGCGGGCTACACGTCCTGATGCCGCTCTCCGGCCAGATGACCTACGACCAATGCAAGAACTTCGCGCGCGTGCTCGCGCAGATCGTCGCCGAGGAGCTCCGCGATATCGCCACGATCGAGCGCCACGTGCCGAAGCGACAGGGGAAAGTGTACGTGGACTTCCTGCAGAACGGCCACGGGCGCCTGCTCGTGTCACCGTTGTGTGTCCGGCCGCTCCCTGGCGCGCCGGTGTCCACCCCGATCGCTTGGGATGAGGTCCGGGACGGGCTTTCGCCCCGCGATTTCACGATCCGGACCGTGCCCCACCGATTGCGGACACAGGGGGACGTCCTCGCACCGCTCCTGCGCGAGCGGCCCAATCTCGCCTCCGTGCTGGAACGGTTGCACGCCCGTCTCTGACGTGTGCTCCTCCTTAGGTGACACTTCCCTACACCGCTGCCCGCGACATCGCGATGCGCAGCGAAGCCTCATCCGGTGTATGAATCCGGCTAGAGCCGTGCTTGGTCGAGCGCGCAGGAATAGCAGGAGTCGACATGGCCGAGGGAACCGGGGAGAGATCACGCGAGTCCACGGAAGCGGACGTCCACGTGCGCCAGCCGTCCAACGGCGAGGTCGATCGCACGCGCAAGACGTTTGCGGCTGCCATCGAAGCGGCCCGCAACTCCGGCGGGAACGACGAAGCGTGGGATCGCGCCGAGCAGCTCGCGGACACCCTGCAACAACCCGAGGAGCTCGCTTCGGCCTATCGCCAGGCGATCGAGCAGGACCTCGAACGAGATCGCTTCATCGCCCTCGCCCGCCGTGCCGCGGCGTTCTTCGACGAATGGTATGGCGACGATCCCCGTGCGATGCAGGGCTTGCTCGGGCGCATCATCGAGCGCGATCCAGAGGCCACCTGGGCGTTCGAGCGCCTCACCGACCTCTTGGCCAGCCACGAGCGCTGGGACGACCTGCTCGGCACCTTCGATCGCTTGCTCGCGAGCACGCGTGACCTCGAGCGCCGCAAGAAGCTGCTCGACGACGCCGCGCACATCGCCAAGGACTTCGCGCAACGGCCAAGCCGCGCGATCGAATACATGCTCCTCCAACTCGACCTCGACCCGAGCAATCACGCGCTCGCGTCGGCGATCGAACGCCTCCTCGAGCGCGAACAACGTTGGAAGGACCTCATCGCCCTGTGGAAGCACCATCTTCCGCAGCTCCGCGTGGACGACGCTCGCCGCACCCGCCTGCGCATCGCCACGGCGTACCTGGATCATCTGGACGCCCCGGCACCCGCGCTCGCCGAGCTCACGGCGTTGCTCGGTGAAGTGCCCGGGCATGAAGCGGCGTGCGTCCAGGTCGAGCGCGTCCTCTCGTGGCCCGACGCGCCCGGCTCGATGCGTGGCGCGGCCCTCGATCTCCTGCGCGCCAACTACGAAGCGGCGCATCGCCCCAAAGACGTGGTCAAGGCGCTCCAGAAGGCCGCCTCGTTCGAGGCTCGCGGCGCCCGGATCCCGCTCGTGCGCGAGGCCGGCGTGCGGCTCGCGATCCTCGGCGAAGACGGGCAGGCCGTGGCCCACTACGCGGAGCTGCTCGCGCTCGACCCCGCCGACGCCGACGCACGCCGCGAACTGCGTGAGCTCGCCCGTCGCTCTCGACTCCAGTCGAGCTTCGCGGCCGCGTTGGTCGCTGCCGCCGAATCCGCGACGCCGGGTCAACGCGCGGACCTCCTCGCAGAGGCCGCAGGTCTGCACCGGCAGGCCTTGGGTCAGTCCGACCGCGCGATCGAGCTCTACACGGAGGTGGTCGGGCTCGCGGGCGAGGAACCGACCCTCGCGCTCGCGGCCGCCCACCAGCTCAACGAGCTCCTGATGAGCGCCGGCGCCGATGCGCGCCGACTCGAGATCCTCGAGCGCATCGCCGACCTCGAGACCGCGACCGAGGTCCGCCGTTCGGTGCTCGGCGAGGCCGGTCGCCTCGCGGATCACCTGGGTCAGCCCGATCGCGCCTTGCGGGCCTACGATCGCCGCCTCCAGGCCGACCCCGAGGACGCGCTCGCGCTCGATGCATCGATCCAAGTGCTCGACCGCTACGAGCGTTGGGCACCGCTCGTCTCCGCCTTGACTCGGCGCGCCGACGCGCGCCGAACGAACGCCCAGCGGCGCGCCGATCTCGTGCGGGTCGCTCGGTTGCAGCAAGAACGCCTCGCCCAACCCCCGGCCGCGATCGAGACCTGGCTCCTCGTCCGCCGCGAGAACGGCGACGAACCCGAGACGACCGCCGCGCTCGATGGGCTCCTGGCCGAAGCCCGCCGCTACGAGGAACTCGCCGAGATCTTGGCCGGCGCGTCGGCCACAGGCCGCACGGGCTCGGCCGATCTGCTCGCGCGGCTCGGCGAGGTGCACCAGCACCATCTCGGACGCCCGCTCGATGCGGCGTCGTTCTATGCCCAATCCCTCGCGATCGCGTCCACCCACCCGCTGGCGCGCCGAGGTGCGCTGCAGCTCACGCGGATCCCCGCGTGCGCGCGCACGGCCGCGACGGCACTCGCCCAGGCGTATCGCCTCGGCGAGGAATGGGAGCCGCTCCTCGACCTCGTCGACGTCCGCATCGAGAGCGCCACGCGCCCGCGCGAAGCCGTGGAGATCCTCCGGGAGGCGGCCACCCTGCTCGAACGGGAGCAACGCGACGTCTCCGAGGCTCGCCGCGCGATCGGCCGCGCCTTCGTGCTCGACCCCGCCGATCCCTCGCTCGAGTCCGAGTTGTCGCGCCTCGCGGAGCTCTCCGAAGGCTGGGCCGAGACCGCGAGGACGTTCTCGAAAGCCGCCGAAGCCGCGACGGTCCCCGCCCGCGCCGCCGCGATCCGCCGCGCCGAAGGCCAGGTCCGCGAAGCGCGACTGGGCGATGCCCCAGGCGCCGTCATGGCCTATGTCGCGGCCGCGCACCTCGATCCCGAAGACCTGCCCACGCAGCGCGCGATCATCCGGGCATCGGCGCTCGCCGGTACCTGGCCCGAGGCCGCCACGTCGCTCGTTCGGATCTGCCAAGCGCGCGAGCTCGTCGACGACACCGCGTTGAGGAGCATGACCGATGCCGCCGAGCGCCGCGACGAGTGGTCGACCATGCTGTCGGCCACGACCCAAGCCATCGCGGCCGCGCGGATCCCCGCCTCGATCGCCCGGGAGTTGGAAGCGACGTGCGCCCGCGGCTATCGCGATGCCCTCGGCGATCTCGATCGCGCCGTGCTGGCGGCCGAGCGCGCCGCGGTGTGTGACCCACACCACGCCGAGACGCTGGAGCTCCTCGCGAGCGTGCAGCGGCAGCGTCCAGAGGACCGGCGTGGCGAACGTCCAGCGCTCGCCGCCACGCTCTTGCGCCTCGACGCGCTGCAGGAGCGCAACCTCGACCCCCTCACCGAGGCGGCGGAGATCTGCGTCGAGGCCGATGCCGATCCGCCGTGGCGACGCGAGGTCGTCGCCCGGCTCTACCGCAAGGCCGCTCGCTTGCTCGCGCAATCCGAGTCCGTCGTCGGCACCCGTGAGCCGCAATCGTGTGCCCTGTGGGCGGTGGAGCAGCTCGTGCGGATGGACCGCGACCGCAAGCGTTACCGCGACGCCGTGGCCACGCTCCTCGCCGCGACGGACCTTCCGCTCGAACCCCGCCAGCGCAACGAGCTGCGGATCCGCACCGCGCGAATGTCCGCCGAGTGCGGCGATCGGGGCCGCGCGATCGACCTGCTCTCCCTCGTGCTGCTCGAGCAAGGTGACGAGGTGCAGCTCGTCGCCGAACTCGCGGAGCTCTGCGCCAAGGAAGGTCGCGTGATCGAGCTCGTGCGCATGCGCGCCAAAGAGCTCGATCTCACCCGCGATCCCCAGCGACGCCTCGCGCTCCGCCTCGAGATGTCCCGCCTCGTCGGCGAGGTCGAGCGCGTGGGCGGCCGCGTGGAGTCGCTCAAGGCCAACCTCGTCGAGGAGCCTGGCCACCGCGACAGCATCGCGGCACTGACGGAGGTCACGCGCAACCGCGGACAGGTGTCCGAGCTGGCCGATCTCTTGACCGATCAAGCACAGCAGCTCGAACGCACCCACGCACATGCGCGCGCGGCCGAGCTCTGGACGGACGTCGCGCGCATCGCCGAGCAGGATCTCGACGATGTCCCACGCGCGATCGCGGCGCTGCGCCGCGTCATCGTGCTCGCCCCGTCGCCCACCCCCATGGACACGTTGGCGCGCCTTCACCTCCACGTGGGACAGCCTGCGGACGCAGCTCGGGTCCTCGCAGAGCGCTTGGTGGCGACCGAGACCGACAAGCGCGTTCCGGTGCTCCTGCGGCTCGCCAAGGCCCAAATCGCCGCGGAAGCCAACCCCGATGCGATGGTGACCTTGAGGGCCGCGTTCGACGAGGCCCCCAAGAACGCCGAGGCCCGCAAGCTGTTGCTCCGGCTCTACCGCGAGCACGAGCGCTGGCCCGATCTCGCCGAATGCATGAGCGTCGCCGCCGCGCACGTGGGCGACGCCGAGACGGTCGTCGCGTACGCCAAGGAAGCCTCGGCGATCTTCCACGATCGCCTCGGCACCCCCGAACGCGCCGTCGAGGTGCTCGAGCGGGCGTTGCCCCTCGCACCTACGGATCGCGAGCTCAAGAGCCACCTCGTAGAAGGTCTGCGCGTCGCCGATCGCCTCGAAGATGCCCATCGATTGGCGCAGGACCTCATCGTCAGCTTTGGCCGCCGCCGGTCGACGCAACGCGCTGCGGCCCACATGCAGCTCGCTCGCGTCGCGCATGCGCGCGGCGATGGTCGTGAAGCGCTCGACCAGCTCGAGCAGGCCGCGGCGATGGACGCCTCGAGCTCGCGGATCCTCCGAACGCTCGCAGAGCTCGCCCGGGAGCTCGGCCAACTCGACCGCTGCGAACGCGCCTATCGCACGCTGCTCATCCAGGTCAAACGCAACCCGCGGCACCTGCAGGAGGGGCCCGAGGGGGAACGCATCGGATCGGCAGAGGTGCTCTACGAGCTCAGCACCCTCGCACGTCAGCGTGGCGACACCGTCAGCGCCGACGAGCTCATCGAGTCCGCGATCGAGACCTTGCGCTCCGACGATACCGAGGGGTCCGCGCTCCAGGCCACGCTCCGCAAGCGGGGGGACGACGCGTTTCTGCAGCGCGTGCTGCTCGTTCGCCTCGATGGCGCCACCACGGTGCGCCAAAAAGCCGATCTACTCGGCGAGCTGGCGACCCTCCAAGAAGACGCGCTCAAGCAACTCGACACCGCGTTCGAGTCGCGCCTGGCCGCGATTCGTCTGGACCCTGGGACCCCGCAGCACCACGAGCGTGCGCGCGAGCTCGCCGCGCGCCTCGATCGCCTGCGCGACTACGTCCGCTTCGTCGAAGACATGCTCGATCAAGCGCGCCGCAACACCGACGTCTACGTCCGGTGCGAGCTCCTCCTGCGCCTCGCGGAGGTGACCGCGGCCGAGCTCGGCAACCCCGAGCGCGCCGCGGAGCTGCTCAAGCAGGCCGAGGAGCTCGGCGTGCGCGAGGTCGACGTCTGGCGCTCAGCCACCCGGATCGCCGCCTCGAGAGGCGACGCGGCAGAACAGATGCACTACCTCGAGCGTCTCGCGGCGATCGGCGAGGGTGAGAACGAGACCCGCGCCGACACGCTCTATCGCATGGCCGAGGTCCAGCTCGCGGCCGCAGAGACGCAAGCGCAGGGCATCGAGACCCTGACCGCAGCCCTCGAATCCGACCCCAGGCACGAGCGAGCGCTCCGTATCCTGCTGCGCGCCAGCGAGGACAACGCGTCTCTCGCGGTCGTCGACCTGCTCGAACGCGTCGCTCGCAAGGTCGGAGACGCCGCCATCCTGCTCAAGGCGCTCGAACGCAAGGCCCATCACCCCGAGAGCACCCCCGAGGACGCGCGCGAAGCCGTCGACCTCGCCTTGGAACGCCAGGAGCACGCGCGCGCCGAGGCGCTCATGCTCCGTGCCGTCGAGCTCGCCAACGTCTCGTCCGAAGACGGTGGCGGCGTGCGAATCGGCTGGGCGCTCCGCGGCCTCGCACAGCAACGTCAAGCCGCGGACGACCTGGCCGCGGCCGTACGCTGGATGTGCGAAGCCATCGCCGCGACCCCGGACATCAACGAGCTGCTGCCGCAGGCCAAGGCCCTCGCCCAGGCTTGCACGCAAGCGTCCGACCTCCCGCTCGCGGTGCGGATCTACGAGCCCTTGCAGCAGCGCGATGCCAACCATCGCGACGTCTGGGAGCCGCTCGCCGAGCTCTACCGCCGCCTCGGAGAGACCGATCGCCTGCGTCAGCTCGTCGAGGAGACCCTCGACAGCGTGTCGGACGAAGACGAGCGCAACGCGTTGCGCCTCCAGCTGGCCCAAACCCTGCTCCAGCACCCCGATCGCGAAGGCCACGCGATCGCCCTGTTGCGCGAGATCTTGGTCGAGACGCCCGATCACCACGAGGCGCAGCGCCTCATGGCGGAGGTGCTCGAGCGGACCGGACGCGAGCAAGAGCTCGTCGATCTCGTCCACCAACAATGGCTCGCCGCTCAAGCCCGCGGCGACGAAGACTTCGTCGTCCACGCCGCGCTACGCCTGAGCGACCTCCAGCGCAAACTCGACCTCGACCAGGCCGCAGGGACCCTGCGCGCTGCTCTGGCACGCGCACCGTCGCACGTGGGTCTCATGCGTGCGCTGCTCGATCTACCGACGTCCGATGAGTCCGAACGTCAGGAGCTCATCGAGCGACTGATCGAAACCGAGGACGCCGACGTCGCCGCAGACCTCAGCCTGCGGCTCGCGGACCTCTGTGCACAGCGAGGTGACGCCGACGCAGAGCTTCGCGCCCTCCAACGCGGGTACCGCAAGCACCCCTCGCACGAGGGCTTGCGCGCCCGGCTCGAAGGCGCCTACAGCGAACGCAACGATCACCGCGGTCTCGCCGAGATGCTCGTCCAGTCCAACCTGGCCAGCCCCGAGCAACGCGTCGCCCTGTTGCGCCAAGCCGCAACGGTCTACTTGGAACGGCTCGGCGATTCGGAGGCCGCGATCGATGCGCTGAGCCAGGCCTACGAGATCGCCCCCAATGATTCGCATCTCGGCCTCGAGTTCGCGGCCGTCCTCGCGAGCCATGGAAAGCCGGATCGCGCGGCCGACCTCGTGTCCGACCTCCTCCTCGCCCCGAGCGACGACCCTGCCTTCAAGCTCGGGCTCCACCTGCGCCGCGCCGAGCTCCGGCGCATCCAGGGCGACTACGCCGGCCACGTCCAGGACCTCGAGGCCGCCTTCGCGATCGATCCCGCGGGGATCGCCCCACAACTCCTCGACGCCCTCAAAGGCGTCCGCGATGCCGCAGCCGCGGGGGCCGACCTGGAGGCGGAGCGCAATGCGACCGTGCGCCTCGCCGACCTCCTGCTCCAACAAGGAGAAGGCGAACAAGCTCGCGCGATGCTATTCGATTGGGTCGAGCGCGAACGGAAGGACTCCGAAGCGATCCGCCGCCTTCGCACGCTCGAAGAGGCGGTCGAGAACTGGGATCAGGTCAAGAAGTTGTGCGCCCGGCTCGTCGCGATCGAATCGGGCGAGCCGCAGATCGAGGCTGCCATCGCCCTCGCTCAAGCCTGTCAGCGCTTGGGGAGGCCCAAGGACGCGCGCCCGGGGCTCGAGCACGCGCGCCGCAAGCAACCCGAGAACGCAGACGTGCGGCGCGAGCTCATGGCGATCTACGAGGCCACGGGGGCAGAACCCGAACTCGCGGCCTTGCTGCTCGAGGAGGCCACCATGGCCCACGACGCTGGGCAACGCGCAGACCTCCTGCGCCGCGCGGCGGAGCTGTTCCTCCGCCAGCAAGACGTCGCGTCTGCCCTCCCTGCCCTCAAGGAGCTGAGCGCGAGCGATCCGGTCGATCCGTGGACCACCCTCGCGCTCGTCGACGCCGAGATCGCGCTCGGGCAGATCGACGAGGCCGAAGCCACGCTCGATCGGGCGATCGAAGACGCCAAGGCGCGTCGCACCCCAGAGCTCGCCCAGTACTATCACCGCAAGGCCCGCGTCGTCGCGGCGCGAGGAGACGCCCAGAGTCAGCTCAACCTGCTCCAGCAGGCGTTCGCGCTCGACAAGAACAACGGCGTCATCGCAGCCGACCTCGCCGATGTGGCCGAAGCCATGGAGGCGTGGGATCTCGCGATCCGCGTGCTCCGTACGATCACCCTGATCGATACCGAGTCGCCGATCTCGCGCACCCAGGCGTTCCTGCGCCAAGCCCGGATCTGTCATATCCGCGGTGATCGGCAGCGCGCCGTGCTGTGGGCCCGCAAGGCCAAACACGAATCTCCCGAAGATCCAGAGGTCGCCGCGTTCCTCGGCAGCCTCGGCGAGGCCTAGCCCACTTACTCACTCACAGCGAGCGCACGCCGGACGGCCGCGAGCAACTCTCGCGGCAAGAACGGCTTGCGCAGGAACTGGAGCCGAGGGTCGACCACCCCCGACTGCACGATCGCGGCGTCCGTGAAGCCCGAGATGTAGAGCACGGGCATCTCGGGATGCGAAGACGCGAGTCGCTCGGCGAGTTCGCGACCACCGAGTCCCGGCATCACCACATCGGTCACGAGGAGGTGAAACGGTCCCGCCGCCTCCGCGAGCTGCATCGCTCGCTCCGCGCCCTCGGCCGCGTACACACGATAGCCTGCGCCACGTAGGGTACGCTCGATGATCGAGCGTACGAGCGGCTCGTCTTCGACGACCAAGATCGCCTCCTGGCCACCGACGGCCGCCGCTGCGCAGCCCTCGTCGCTCACGTGGGTGGGCTCGGGACCCTCACACGCCGGGAGATACACGTTGAACGTCGTCCCCTCGCGCAGGCGGCTCGTCGCGAAGATATGGCCGTCGTTCTGACGGACGATCCCATACGACATCGCGAGCCCGAGTCCAGTGCTGCCGGGGCGCGTCGTGAAGAACGGTTCGAACACCCGTGGAAGCATCTCGGGCGCGATCCCCCATCCCGTATCGAGCACCGAGACGAGCACGTGCAACCCGGGACGAACATTCGGATGATGCTCTGCGAACGAATCGTCGAGCACGACGTCCGCGGTCTCGATGGTCAATGTCCCGCCCTCGGGCATCGCGTCGCGGGCATTGGTCACCAAGCTGAGGAGCACTTGGTCCAGCTGACTCGGATCGACTTTGATCTTCGCGCGAGCCTCGAGCGCGGTCGCGAGCTGGATGCCGGGCGGCAGCATGCTGCGGAGCAGCGGCTCGATCCGCGACACGAGCAGGTTGGGGCTGACGACCTCGGGCTTGATCATCTGCCGACGCGCAAACGCCAGCAGCTGCGCCGTGAGCTCCGCGCTCCGCTCCGCCGCGCTTCGGATCTCCTCCAACATGACCCGCGTGGATCCATCGCAGCCCACTTCCGCCAGCGTGAACTCCACGTTGCCGAGGATCGTGGTCAGCATATTGTTGAAGTCGTGGGCGATTCCCCCCGCCAATCGACCGATGCCCTCGAGCTTCTCTGCCTCGATCAACCGGGCTTCGAGCACCCGGCGCTCCGTGATGTCGCGCGTCGATCCCACGATGCGCTCCACTTCGCCATCTTCGCCGCGGTCCGCGACGCCAACGCCGACGACCCAGCGAACTTGGCCGTCGGGCCACACGATGCGGTGCTCCACGGGTCCGTAGCGCCCCGTTCGTTGCGCCTGCTCGAGCGCCGCGACGACGAGGATCCGATCGTCGGGATGGATCGCATCGACCACCGTGGTATGGGTGGGCGGCTCATGCACGGGTCGTCCATAGATCTCGTGCGTCCGGCGATCCCACGAACCGTCCTGCCGTTTGGGATCGTACGTCCAGATCCCGAGCTCCGTCGCGCTGAGCGCGAGCTCGAGGAGCTGACGGCTTTCGTGCTGGTCGCTGATGTCCGTGGCCACCATCACCAGGGAGGTCACGGCGCAGCCGTCGAGCACTGGGCTCACGCGGATCAAGTAGCGCCCCAAGCGACGCCCCGCGGCGGGGGCCACGGTCTCGTAGCGCTGGACTTCTCGCGTTGAAATCGCCGCGTCGATCGCCTCTCGCGCGCGCTCGCGAAATGCCGGTGGCAGGTAGCCGAACAGTGACGTCCCAACGACCTCGTCCTGCCCTCGACCCGGCCCATCCAGCCTCCGGTTGACGAACAGGATCCGGCCATCGAGCGAGACGCGTGCGATGAAATCGGGGGCGCTCGCGAGCATCGTCGTCAGTCGAGCGACCTCGCCCTCCAGCGCCTCGACTTGCGTCCGTTGGCTCCGCACTCCCTTCAGAATACGATAAACCGTGCTCGAAACAGCGGTTTCCAATCATTGGGTCCCGCCGTGGGACTCCGTCGTTCGCACGCTCCGGATCGCGACCGCACTCTAGGGCGCTCCGTCCCAGGCCGAACATCCCCATTTTCGTCGTCGGAACGAGCGCCGACCGGTCGCCGCTCACCTACGTGAGCGCGGCGATGGGATCGGCAGCGGCGGGCTGGAGCGGAGGGTAGGTTTCACTCCGCAGCCTCGCCCGCTCCGGCGCATGGGCTTGATGGACGACGAAGTCGGCGACCTTCGACCACGTCCGTTCAAAGACTTCGCTCGAGAACCCACTCCCGCTCGGCAACCAATCGGACGCGACCGCTTCACCGTGGTGGCCGTAGTGCCCGACGAGGTCGAGATGATCGGACTCGACGGCATCGATGACCTCACCCCACACTTGGGACCGCGTGGGCACGATGCCGTCGTTGGCTTCGAGGGAGGGCACGTCGCCGAACAACTCGCGCAGCCGCAGCTCCTGCAGCGGAGCCAACAACGGCAGCCACGTCTCCGCGCTGCGGGCTGCGATGGTGTAGAGCGCGGCGTACACTCCGTGCATCGCGCGCGCGTAGACGTCGCGCTGGCGCAGGCCCAACATGTGTCTCAGCCGCGGTGCAGGCGATCGCGTGACCACGCAACCGTAGCGCGCCTGGTCAGGATCCCCGGTCGCGGCGTTGAGGACGTCGCAGCCGGCGGCGGTCAGCTGGAAGATCAACGACTGATCGCTAGAGACCGCCTCCAGGTAGTCGATGATCTCTTGCCGGCGCGTACCGAAGTCGGAGAGAAGGTGTTGATACACCTCGTCCAGGATCGTCCTTCGCTGGCCGAGCACGTTGTCGAACCGCGCAACCAACTCCCCGAGCTTGAGGGCCGCCGAGAGCGGCAGCTTTCCGCGGCGCAGCAACACCACGAACGCCGTAGCCAGGACCCCGAGCAGAGGACGCCCCATCGTGCTGCCGAAGAAGCCGGCGAGCGGTGTACCGTAGTGCGGCGTAGACACGGAGACGATCGTCGACACGCGCTGATAGATCTTCAGGGCGTCGATCTCGGGATTCACTGGCAACGAAGCCGTGGGGGCAACGGCCAAGCGAGCGTCGAGTCCTCCGGTGCTGTGACCGATGAGGTGGATCGGCTCGTCACCGCCAGGCAAGCTCGCCAAAGTCTCGAGCAGGCGGGCGCTGCGTTGCCGGATCGAGCCCGTCGGCAAGGTCTGCACCTCGTGCACCGCAACGTCGACGTCGTGCGCGAGAAAAGCCCGCTCCAAGGCCTCCCGCACCCCGAGGAAGTACCGCAGGTCTCCGAGATTCCCGAAGCCGAAGAAACCCGGGATGAGCACGACGTGGTGGACATTCGCCATGGCGCCGCTCGGAGTCTGCGACGACGCAGCGTCCTGGCAACTCCTCCTGCGGATCGCTAGGCACACGGCTGCTTTGGCGCGCGCCCGCGAGCGTCGCGAACGGTCACCCCCGCATGCGCGCGACCACGCCGATTTCCTTACGGTGCGCCGGCAAGTGACACGAATGAACCTCGCCGAACCCCATCTGCCCCACGCGATCGCGCCACTTGGGAATCTCTTCTACGAAGCTCCAATCGTTGAGCTTGAGGGTGATGATCGCGCCCCGCAACGAGCGTCGGAGGGGAGGCACGATCCGCGCGATCTGGTGGAGCGCCACCTGAGGGGCGAGGTGGACATCGCAGAGCAACCAGTCGAACGGAACCGTGAGGTCCTCCCAGCGCACCTCCGAGAGCGGCACCTGCAAGTGACGCCACGTCGCGGACCCTTGGGTCGCAAACGTGTCGATGTTCGGATCGAGCGCTCCTGGATCGACGGCCCAGACGTGCAGACCGCGGTGCAAGAGCGCCGCCATGGCTCCGCCCGGCGCCGCCCCGATGTCCAGCACACGTTCGCCCGGCTGGAGCTCGAGGCCCCCCCACGCCACCGCTTGTTCGAGCTTCGCCCACGCGCGTGACGGCGCGTCGGGGAGCTCGCGCATGAGGATCTGTCCGCCTGGCTCCGCCGCACGCCACCGCGCATGGCGGTGAAAGCCGACGAGCACCGACTCCGGGCCGTCGACGATGACATCGATGACCTCGTCACCCAGCTCGGCCGCGACCTGCACCGAGGGAACGACTTCGGCGATCCGGGCGCGCCAGAGCTCGGCCACGGCACGCAGCCCCTCGTCCTCGGGATCGCGCGGAAAGACGTGCCAACGCTGGTGCTCGCGCAACGAGGCGAGTGCGATCGCTTCTTCGGCGGACGTCGCGTGCCCCAGGGACACACCCCAGACCCGTGCGAACGTGCTGGGCGCGCGAGGACCTGGGACGAGCGGCGTCTTGAAGGTCAGCACTCCCGGTCGCCCATAGGCGAGCCGCCATTGCGGATGGTCCCGGGCGATCTCGATCTTCGCGGCCCGCTCGAACCCGGGCTGCACGGTCACGAAGGCGAAGCCGTTGGCGTCCATCGGGAAGTCCTGCATCGACCCCATGATAGGTCGTTTGCCGCCGCGGACGGTTCAGCGATACGTCGCCTGCAGATACCGAATGATGTCGCGCGACTCCGGCATCCAGCGGTCGTCCTCCTCGCCAGAGGTGATCCTCAAGACCGGCACCGTGGGGCGCCCCCGCGCCGCAACGAGGTCCCGGCGATGTCGAGGATCCGCGTAGATGTCCCGCAGCTCCACCTCGATCCCCAGGCGATCGATCTCCCGTCGCACGAGGCGGCAAAAGCTGCACGTATCGAAGTAGTAGAGCGCCAAGCGGTCACGTTGCGGCGCGCGACTGCCGGCCAAGCGCTCCATGAAATAGGTCGCGCAGAAACGCGACCATCCCACTTCGGGCGCCAGGGTGGCGCAATACTCGTCGTGCGCGCGAACGAGGCATGCCACGAGGTCCGCCTCGCCGATCTTCATGCCGAGGACCGCGGGGAGCCGCTCCACCAACGCGCCCGCATGGGCCAGGGGCCACGGGGTGTTCGTCAAGTGCGGCGGCTCGCAAGAGGGTTGCCCCAGGGCCTCCGCCGTCTGTTGGAACAGCTCGATGAGCGCGTTCAGTTTCGCCTGATCCATGGCCTGCGCCTTTCCCATGCGGAGGCTAGCAAGCGATCCCGCGATGGCGCGGAGCAAAGCGAAGAGATGGGAGAATCCGGGCACCGCCGCCACCTTGGTTTCGTGGAATGGCGCTCCCGGGTCGAGGAGCGTGGGCCCTAGCAGCCCGTGGCGAAAGTCCCACGAACGGAAACACCGCCCTCGAAGCCCATGGCGGCGTCGCGAGAAGCTCGAAATATGCCCGATATTCCTTCGTTCTCGCTCCTTGCCACGGGCTCCGATGACGGCGTTTCCGTCCGCGCGACTTTCACCACGGGCTGCTAGATCAGGTCTTGCCGCCGAAGCTCGCGCCGGATCTTGCCCAACGCCTGCTCCTGGAGCTGGCGGATGCGCTCGCGCGAGAGCGAATATTGCTCGCCGATCTCGCGCAACGTCATGGGCTCGCCCTCGTCGAGGCCGAAGCGCTTGCGCAGGACATCCGCCTCGATCGGACGCAGGCGCGAGAGGAGCTCGCGGACCTTGTCACCCATGGCGCGGGCCTGCAGGAACTCGGCGGGCAACGGGGTCGACTCGTCTTCGAGGAGCTCGCCCACCGTGCGGCCTTCAGCTCCGGCGACGGGGCTGTCGAGGCTCGGACCGGCATCGAGCAAGCACTGGCGCAGGCGCTGAATCTTGTCGATGGGCACCTCGGCCTCGGCCGCCAGCTCCTCGTCGGTGGGTTCACGCCCCTTGATCGTCGCGAAGCGCTGCCGCGTGCGCTTGAGCTTGTGATAGACGTCGATCATGTGCACGGGCACGCGAACCTCGCGGCCCTTGTCGGCGAGCGCACGGCTGATCGCGTGCCGGATCCACCAGCTCGCATAGGTGGAGAACCGGAAGCCGCGCTCGGGGTCGAAGCGATCGACCGCCTTCATCAGGCCGATGTTCCCCTCTTGGATGAGATCCTGCAGCGGCAACTGTCCACGGTTGTAGCGGCGGGCCATCGTCACGACGAGCCGCAGGTTGGCGCGAACGAACTTGTCTTTGGCGCGCCAGAGCTCGTCGTTGGCGATCCGCACGCGATCCACGTAACGGCGGAATGGAACGCTGCCGGTCGGAGGCAGCGTGACCTGCAGGACCAAGTTCTCGCGCTTGCCGTGGCCGATCGCCTGCAGATCGGCGGCGATGGGCTCCGCGGCCTCGCCATCGGTGTCGAGCCTCGCCATCGAGACCGAGAGCTTGTCGGCGTCCGTCTCGAACGACGCTTCGTTGGATCGCGTCTGACGATCGCGGTACCTGCGGGAGGTATTCACGATCGACTTCAGCTCTTCGCGTGGCTGCCCCTCGGTCGCAAACGTGTTCTCGACGACCGTGATGATCGCCGGCACGAACGGAGCGTAGGAAAGCAGACCCCGCCATAGACGCTGGCGCGCTTGCAGGATCTGCTCTGCGGCGGAGTGCTCCTGCGCAGGCGTCATCACCTGCACGGCGGCCATCTCTCGGAAATAGATTCCGAGCGCGGACTGATCGTCGAGCGCATCCGCGGCCGCGCCCTTGCCCGACTTGCTCGGCTTGGCGCCGTCCGAGGACAAAGGGGCCGACTCCCCGTCGACGACGTCTTGAAAGTCCGCCGACTCGTTGACGAGCGAGACACCCTCGGCCGAAGGCGGCTCGGACCGGTCGCGCGTGGGATCGCCAGTGGAGGAGTCCACGTGTCGATGCTACCCCAAGCCGAGGCGCCGTGGGAAAAGCCTTCCACGGCTCGGACGCGCGGGCGCCGAACGTGGCGTCGCGCTCCCCTCTAGTCGTCAGCGGCGTGTCCGACCCGAAACCGGCCGAAACCGGCGCTGTCCCACGACTACCCCTGGCCCAGAATCGGTTTGCCTACCCAGGACTGCAACACGCGGGGAACGGCGACGGAACCGTCGGCCTGCTGATGATTCTCGACGATCGCCAGCAAGGCCCGGGTATCCGCGATGGCGGTTCCGTTGAGCATGTGGACGAATTTGTTCTTTCCGTCCTGGGATCGGTGACGAATCTTGAGGCGCCGCGCCTGATAGTCGGTGCAATTGCTCGTGCTCGTCACTTCGCCGTAGCCGCCGCGCCCGGGCATCCACGCCTCGATGTCGAACTTGCGGTACGCGGGACCCCCGAGGTCGCCGCTTGCGATGTCGAGCACCTGGTAGGGCAGCTCCAACCCTTGGAAGATCTCCTCCTCGATCGCCAGCAAGCGGGAGTGCATGGCCTCGGACGCCGCCAAGTCACCGGCGGTGAAAGCGAACAGCTCGACCTTCGTGAACTGATGGACGCGGTAAAGCCCCCGCGATTCCTGCCCCGCCGACCCGGCTTCCGTCCGAAAGCAATGCGACAAGCCCGCAAGGAGCATCGGGAGCTGCTCTTCTTCGAGGATTGAATCGGCGAGCATCCCTCCGAGCGTGATCTCGGCGGTGCCCACGAGACACAGGTCGGAGTTCGCGATGCTGTAGATCTGGGTGGATTCGCCGCGCGGGTTGAACCCGAGCCCTTGCAGGATCTCGGCGCGCGCCAGGTCGGGTGTGATGTGGAGTGTGAACCCGTGTTTTCTTGCGACATCCACCGCATAGCGCTGCAGCGCGAGGTCGAGCAACACGGCATCATTCTTGAGGTAGTAGAACTTCTGGCCGGCCACTTTGCCGCCCGCCGCGAAATCCACGAGATCGAGCGCCTCGCACAGCGCCAGGTGATCGCGCGGTTCGAACCCTTCTTTGGCGAAGTCGCGCGGAGTCCCCCACGTCCGGATCTGCCGATGGTCTCGATCCGTCATCCCTCGCGGCGATTCGGGGTGAGTGAGGTTCGGAAGCCTCAACCACGCCGCATCGCGAACTTCGAGCGCGCGATCCGTCTCGACCTTCAGGTCTCGTTCCTGCTCTCGGAGTGCCCGCCCCTCCTCGACCAGCGGCGCCCGGGCGGCGGCCTGGTCTGCCTTGGGCAACTGCCCCACGCCTTTCATCGCGTTGGCGTTCTCGTTTTGGCGGTGGCGCAACTTCTCTTGGGCGAGCAACAGGTCGCGGTACGCTTGATCCAGGGCCGTGAGTCGCTCCACCGAGCGGTATGACCACGCTTCGCTCCCGACCGGCAGGTCATCGAACACGGAGACGCCGCGATCTTCGATGTTCTGTCGCAATTGCTGGGGTTCGGTGCGCAGGAGCCTGATGTCGAGCATGAGAGCGTGAAACATAGGCTTTCTTGGGGCCCTTGCGCTGGCCTGGTACTGTGTCCGACAAGTCCTACATCGGAGCACATTCATGCCCCTGGCTCGCCTCCAAGCGTTCGCGCCGCTCTTCGCCCTCCTGACCCTCGGCGCAGCACCATCTGCGTCAGTAGCGCCGGAGATCGAAACCATCGCGGATGTCGCGCCATCGGGGACCGATGTTCAAGGGCAGGAGACCTCGGCTGCGGGTCCGTGGAACGCGAGATTCGCCGCACGGCTCCAGGCACTCAAGGCGGCCGCGGATAGCGCGCAACCACGCCGATCCCGAGCGACTCACGTGCCCCGCGCCGCCCTCGAACGCTTGGCGCGGAGCCTCCAGGATGCCGACGTCGGCATCAGCGTCCGCGACCTCCATTCCGGCGAGGAGCTGTTCGGTTGGCATCCCGAAGACGCCCTCAACCCCGCAAGCAATCAGAAGCTGCTCACGGCAAGCGCCGCACTCGAGCTGCTCGGCGAAGATTTTCGTTTCGAGACCAAGCTCGTTCGCACCAAGGACACGCTCTACTTGGTGGGCGGCGGGGATCCTTCGCTCCAAATCGAAGACCTCCGCGCGCTCGCAGCGACCCTCGACCCCGCTGCCCTCGAAGGGATCGTCCGCATCGCGGTGGATGACACGATGTTCTCCGAAGACCGCTACGGCCCCGGCTACGACGATGCCGGAGCCGGCGTCAGCTACATGGCGCCGAGCGGCGCGCTGTCGCTGCAGTTCAACACGGTGGAGATCACGGTCCGGCCCAAGGCGGCGGGAGAGCGGCCGCTCGTCTCGGTTTCGCCGCCCTGCGCCCACGTGGAGATCCACAATCGGGCGCGGACCACCCGCAATGGCGGTCACCTCCAGATCCGCACCGCGGCCGAGGACGACGTCACACGGATCGAAATCGATGGCCGCGTGCGCGAAGGTTCGGCCGTCCAACGCGAGCGCCGGCGGATCACCGATCCCGCGGTCTTCGCAGGGACTGCGTTCGCGCGCGAGCTCGCTGCGCGCCTCCATACCGAAGCGCTCCCCGTAGACCGAGCCCCGGCCCCCCAAGGCGCCGACCTCTTGGCCGTGCACCGCTCCGCCCCCCTCCCCGACGTCCTCGTTTCGGCGCTCAAGTTCTCGAACAACTTCACGAGCGAGCAGGTGCTACGGACGCTCGGGCACCTCGATTCGGGGCTGCCAGGAGATTGGCAAAACGGTGGCGCGGTGCTTCGCCGGTTTTGGGCGGCGCTCGCAGGCGATGCGGAAGGCCTGCAGTTCGTCAATGCCTCGGGCCTCTCGAGCCACGGGCGTTGGAACGCCCAGGCCTTGACGCGCCTGGCCGAGCTTTGGGCCGATCCGAGCCGCCCTGCGCACGCGATCCTCGGCGCCCTCCCGGTCGCGGGTCGCGAAGGCACGCTGCACGATCGCTTGCTCAAATCCAAGGGTCGCGTGCGGGCGAAGACAGGATCGCTCTCGGGCGTCAATGCACTGACCGGCGTCATCGCGAGCGTCGACGGCACCCCGTCGCTCGGGTTCAGCATCCTCGTCAACGGCCCCGTGAGCGCTCCGCGGGCTCGCCGCGCGCAGGACCAGATCGTGATGGCCCTGCTCGAAGCGCAATCGACCTGACGGGCGTCGCGAGAGAAACACGCGCGTGGGTTAGACTCCGGCGATGTCCCGCACTCGTCTCGCCGTGCTGTTCGGGGGCGCATCCTCGGAGCATGAGATCTCGATCCGTAGCGCTACCTCGGTGCTCTCTGCTGCCTGCCGCGAACGCTTCGCGCCGTTCCCCGTGGGCGTTCGTCGCGATGGGCAGTGGCGCTACTCGGACGATCCGGACGCAAACCTTCAAACCGTCCTCGATGAAGGTCGGCCCGTGGAAGACCTGCGCGCGCTCGGCCCCGACATCGTGTTTCCCGTGCTGCATGGGCGCCACGGGGAAGACGGTGCCTTGCAAGGGTTGCTCGAAATGTGGGGGCTGCCGTACGTCGGCTCGGGCGTACTCGCGTCCGCGCTGTGCATGGACAAGGTCGCGCAAAAACAGCTCATCGCCGCGGCAGCTCCGGGGATCCCCCTGCTCCCCTGGCGATTCGTCGATCTCCGGCACCAAGACCGTGCCACGATCGCCCAGACCTTGGAGCGCGCCGGCGACGAGCTCGGGTTTCCGTGTTTTTGCAAACCCGCGAACCTGGGCTCTTCGGTGGGCGTGAGCAAGTGCGGGAACCAAGACGAGCTCCGCGCAGCCCTCGATCTCGCGCTGCGCTACGATCCCAAGGTCGTGCTGGAGCGCGGCATCGATGCCCGCGAAATCGAGCTCGCCGTGCTCGGCTCCGGCGATGCCGACACGATCGTGAGCGCCCCCGGAGAGATCGAGCTCCCCCGCGGGACCTGGTACGACTACGAGAGCAAGTACCTGCGAGACGTCGCAACCTATCACCTCCCCGCGCAGCTCTCCGCAGAGGAACAGCGCGAGCTCCAGACCTTGTCGCTGGAAGCGTTTCGCGCCGCCGGGTGTGAGGGCCTCGCGCGCGTCGACTTCTTGGTCGATCGCCGGACGCAGACACCGTACCTCAACGAGATCAACACGATGCCTGGCTTCACGTCGATCAGCATGTACCCCAAGCTCATGGAGCACACTTCCGTGTCGTACCGTGAGCTCGTCACGCGGCTGTGCGACCTCGGTATGCGGCGCCACGCAGCGGCGCGCGGTCTATCGCTCGTTCGCTAGAAGAGGCGGCTTCCCGCACGGCGAACCCCGTGGCATGGTACGCGCCATGTCGCAGCTGCCAGCCCGGGTCCTCTCCGGGGTCCAGCCCTCCGGCGAGCTCCACCTCGGCAACTATTTCGGGGCGATCCGCCAACACATCGCGCTGCAGGACGAGTACCCGGGCGAGTGCTACTTCTTCATCGCCGACTACCACGCGCTCACCACCGTGCAGGACGCTGGAGCGCTGCGGAAGAACGTGTTCGACGTCGCGGTCACGTACCTCTCGCTCGGGCTCGATCTCGAAAAAGCGTGCTTGTTCCGCCAGTCGGACGTGCCCGAGGTCACGGAGCTCACGTGGATCCTCTCGTGCGTCACGGGGATGGGCCTGCTCGAGCGCGCCCATAGCTACAAAGCGAAGATCGACCGTGGGCTCAAGCCGTCGATGGGCTTGTTCACCTACCCCCTGCTCATGGCCTCCGACATCCTCGCCTACCGCGCTTCGCTCGTGCCGGTAGGCCAGGACCAGATCCAACACGTCGAGATGACCCAAGACATGGCCACGTACTTCAACCAGGCTTTCGGAGCCGGGGAAAGCGTGTTACGTCGGCCTGAGTACCGCTTGTCCGCCACCCCCTACGTCCCCGGCCTCGACGGCGAGAAGATGAGCAAGAGCTACGGCAACACGATCCCCCTGTTCACGAGCGGCAAGGCGCTGCGCAAGCTCGTGGCCAAGGTCGTGACCGGGTCCACGCCGCTCGGCGAGGCGCTCCCGGTCGAGGGCGACAACGTGCTCGGCCTCCTTGCGCTCTTTCTCTCCAAAGCGGAGTTGGAAGAGGTTCACGGCTACTACGGAGCCGGCGCCCGCGGCGGTGAGCCGTTCGGCTATGGCCACGCCAAGCAGCTCCTCGCCGAGCGCATCGAGTCGACGTTCGCAGACGCTCGGGCCCGCCGCGAGAATCTCATCGCCCATCCCGAGCAGGTCGAGGAAGCCCTCGCGCGTTCCGCCGCGAAGGCTCGGGCCCTCGCCTCTCAAACCCTGCAAGACTGCCGCCGCGCCACTGGATTGCGTTGACCTTGCGTATCCTCCCTGCCACCGTCGTCGGAGACCTGCGCCGCCTCGAGTCGCTCGCGATTCGCGTGTTCGGTGCAGGAGACCGCCCTCCGGGCTGGTTTGCGCGCAAGCTCCATCGGGAGTGCGTCGATCCGGAGCTCTCGCGGATCGCGGTCGACGGCGACGCCGAGGACCCGAACAACTGGAAAGGCTATGTGCTCGTCGGAACGCCCGGATCGGTGCATCCGGCTGCACGCACGGCAGGAACGGGCGTCGTACCGGAGGAGCGCGGACGGGGCCTCGGCCATCGCCTCGTGCGCGACGCGTTCGCGGCGACCCTCCGCGCGGGCCTGCGCGCGCTGCAAGTCCCCGCCGATCCACAGCGGACCGAGTTCTATCTCCACCTCGGCTTCGAGCCGGTCCGCCATGAGGTCACGCTGCTCGGTTTCGGTACCGGCGGGAGCGACCCGAGCTGGGGCAGCCACGCCTCGTGGAGCTTGCGGCATGAGCGTCTGGTCGCGCAGTGGCTCCAGGAGGCGTGGGCACGCGACGAGTCGGACGCGCATGCCGAGGTCATCCTTCGCGCAGGGGCCTCGCGCGCCCGCGTGTTGTTGTCGCGCGAAGGTCAGGCCCGCGTCGTCCACCGCCTGCTCGTGTCCGGCGACACGCTCGACGACCACGGCCTCGCGGCGCTGCTCGAGCGCCTCCGCGCGGAGATCCAGTTGGGCGCGCCCTTGTTGCTGCTCGGCATCCCGCCCTACCTGCCGCTCGTGGAGCTCCTCACGGCCAGCGGCTGGATCGTCGCCCAGCGCTGCCAAATCATGGAGCGCCGTGTCGAAGAAGACACGATGGGGTAGCATCCCCGGCCATGAGCCGAACCCCTCGCGCGTCCGCACTGCTCGCCGTCGTCCTTACCCTCGCGTGCAACAAGAGCGCTGACCCGGCACCGAAGGCCGAGCCCGCTTCGAAGCCGCCGGCCGACGCCAAGCAAGAGGCCAAGGCCCCCCCGGTCCAAGCGCACGATGGCAGTGCGCCGCACGGTGCCGACCCGCATGCCGCCAATCCGCACGCGCCCGCGGATCCGCACGCGCCCTCGGCTGCCAACCCTCACGCGGGTATGCCCGCAGCGGCTCCTGCAGGCCCCCCGCGCGAGGTTTCGCCGAGCGGCGAGGTCACGGAGACGAAGATCGCCACGCTCTCGATGGCGGTCCCCAAAGAGTGGGAACAAGGGCAGGTCACCGGGTCCATGCGGCTCGGCCAGTTCGTGCTCCCGGGCCCCGGGGGCGACGGCGAGCTCGTGCTGTTCCGGTTCCCCGGCGGTGCGGGCGGCGTGGAAGCCAACCTCACGCGGTGGAAGGGCCAGTTCAAGCCACCCGAGGGCAAGACCATCGACGACATCGCGCAGACCAAGACGCTCAGCGTGGGTGACCTCAAGATCACCACGCTCGACGTGCAGGGCACCTTCGGCTCGGGCCCCGGGCCTTCGGCGCGCCCAACCGGCGACACACACCGGATGTTGGCTGCGATCGTCGAGGGCAAGGGCGACCCCTACTTCCTCAAGGCACTTGGCCCCGCGGCGACCATGGACCTCTGGGCAGATGCCTTTGGTAAGACGCTGGAGTCGCTCAAGGCCGAATGATCGCGCTCACTCCTTGAAGCGCCCATAGCTGAAGAGCTCCGCCGGGCTGACCTCGATCACCCGGCCAAGCTGCTCGAGCGCACCGAGGTCGATCCGTCCGCGGTCGCCCACGACGGCGATCGTGGGCGTCGCCTGCCCCACCCGTTCCGCGAACGCCTGCAACGTCTCAAGCTCCGCTTTTTCGATCGCCGCCCACGTCTCTGGGCGCGGATCTTTGGGCTCGCCCAAATCGTCCCACGCGGCGACCCACCATTTGAGCTCCCGCGGATCGATGCGCGACGAACGGAAGTGCTGATCGAGCGCCTGCTTGGCGGAGAGCATGCGCGGCCCGGCGATCGGCGGGTGCTGGAGCAGGCCGATGAACGCCGCGCTCGCCTCGGGGGTCTTGTCCGCCTGGGTGCTCAGCGAGCCGACCAACGCGGTCTCGTCTGCCGCCTGCGAAGGCTCGGCGTAGCGCGCGAAGGCCGAGTATGCGAGTCCGCGAGACTCACGGATCTCCTGGAAGACGAGCGAAGACATGCCCCCGCTCAAGTACTCGCCGAGCAGCTCGGCCATGGGCCGCTCTGGCCGAGGCAACGGCGGTTGCGGCAAGATGTACTGGACGTTCGCCTTGGCGCCGTCTTTGTGGAGGAACAGCACCGTGGGGACCTCGCGCGCCGCGTAGTCGCGGATCCACACCGCCCCGGGATTCCGGAAGCGCCCCGCACGGTCCACGAGCAATGCCACGGCCTCCGCAGCGCGAGGCCCGAAGTAGAGCACGCGTCGCGAGTAGTCCATGACGCCACGCAGCAGCGATCGGATCTTGGCCGGACGCGCCTTCTCCAGGTCTTTGTTCGAGGGATGCTTGAGCCACGCCGAGCGCCCGCCGAACTTCGCGTAGCCATCGAGCGCGCGGGTGAGCCACACGTCCTCCTCGAGATGACTCTTACGCCGCGTCAACACGGTGCGCTCGAGCTTCTCGAGGTCTTCGGCCGAGAACCGTGGATCCCCGAGCCACTCGACGAGTAGCGCGAGCGCGCGCTCCAGGCTCGCGTCCGGCCCCGAGACGAACAGCCGACTGTACTCGGAGTCGCAGGTCGCGTTGATACGGACGCCGAGCTGATAGAGCTCGCGCTGCAGCGCCGCGGGGGTGCGATGGCCGGCGCCGGACACCTCGAGCAACTCCAGGGCGATGCAAAGCAGAGGCTCCTTGGCGTATCCGCGCGTGAACTCGTACGTGAGGGCAAAGAGATCGTTACGCCGGTTCTGGACCGCGATGAGCGGGCCCGACTCGAGCTTCCGATGCACGTAGTGCTGGCCTTCGACCGCCCACTCTGGCTGCAGCGCCGCCGCAGGCAGAGCCTCGATCCGCTCCGCGAACGCGCTCCTGCGCGCAGCGTCGATGGAGATGGGCGTGATTGCGGGCTTGCCGAGCTTTGGGATCTCCGGCTGGCCCTGCCGCCGCGAGACGATGACGTACGCATCGCCGAGATAAGCGTTGGCCACGCGCATCACGTCGTTGCGGGTGACCGCCGCATAGCTCGCGTCGCGTGCCACCACGTCCGCCCAATCCATGCGCTCCGTGAACGCCTCCATCATCTTGCTCGCGCGGCCCTCGTTGCCCTCGAGCGTCTCCGACTGCGCGATCCGTTCCTGCAGTTTGGCCGCCTCGACATCGGCCTCCTCGAACCCACCCTTTCGCAGGCGCTCGACCACCCCGCGCACGAGCGCCTCCACTTCCTCGAGGCTCTGACCATCCTTGGCGTCCGCCCCGATCGAGAAGATCGTGGCTTCGTTGTACGGCGAGAGAAAACACCCCACGTCCGCCACCTTCTGTGTCAGTCCGAGCTCCTCGGGGAGCAACCCGAAGTTCCCGTCTCGAAGGAGGCGATCCAGGATCGAAAGCGCGACCTCGTCCGGGTGACCCGGCGGGGGCAGCAGCCAGCTCATCGACACGCTTTGCGTACCCGGAGCGAGCACCTCGACCGCCTTGCGCTCCGTGGGCGGCGTGATCTCGGCCTTGGGTACCGCCGCGACACGCCGCGGCTCGAGACGTCCGAACGCTTGCTCGAGCTTGGGGAGCGCGCTCTTGGCATCGATATCGCCCGCCAGCGCGATGGCCATGTTGTTCGGCACGTACCACTTGCCAAAGAACTCCACCATGTCCGCATATGCCGGAGACTTCAGGTGTTCCACCTCTCCCAAGACGTCCTGTGTGCCGTACGGATGCGTGGGGAAGAGCGCCTGCGTGGTCGCGTCCCACACCCGCCGATACGGATTGTCGAGCGAGAGGTTCTTCTCTTCGTAGACCGCCTCGAGCTCCGGCAGGAACAGGCGGAACACCGGATCGGCGAACCGCTCGACCTCGACCTGGCTCCACGCATCCAAGCGGTTCGCAGGGACATCGCCGATGTATACGGTGGCGTCGGCGCTCGTGAACGCGTTGACCCCGGAGATCCCGAGCACGCTGTACATCCGATCGATCTCGTTGGGGATCGCATAGGCCGCTGCGGCTTGGGTCTCTTTGTCGATCGCCTGCAAGATCGAGAGACGCTCGGGTTCCGCCTTGGTCTCACGCAGCTCGCGGTAGAGCTCCGCGACGCGCCGAATATGCGGGGCCTCGGCCTGAGCATCGGTCGTGCCGAACTCATCGCTTCCCTTGAACAACATGTGCTCGAGGTAGTGCGCGAGACCCGTCGAGTGCGCGGGGTCCATGCGCCCACCCGCACGAACGCCGACCCACGCCGTCACGCGCGGCTTCTCGTGGTTCTCACTGATGTAGACGGTCATCCCGTTGCTCAAGCGGTGGACCGTGACCGCCATGGGATCGCCCGAAAGCGGCACCGGCACGAGCTTGGGCAGATCCGATCCTGCGACGACCTCCGCGCGGCTCGGCGCAGTCGCCTGCGCGGCATCGGGCGGTGACGCGGGTGATTCCGTGGGTCTTGGCGCCGGCGATTTCGCGGGCGCACACGCAAGACAAGCCGCAAATCCGATCCACAGTCCGAGCCGCCGAGACATCGGCGTCTAGCCTACACCTCGGAGGTCAGAGCTCCAACGGATTCCACGAGCGCTGCAGGCTCGAACGGTTTGCTCAGATACGAGGCCGCACCCGCGGCCACGCAGCTGAGCAGATGCGATCGCGTGGGCGAAGATGCAACGACGAGCGCAGGCAAGAACGGTCCATCGCCGCGACGCAGCGCTGCGAGGACCGGAAGGCCCCCCGCGGGGCACGAATCCGCATCGATGACCACCGATCCGAACTCGCCGCTTTGAATCAAACGATGGATGCTGGCGAGGTCCACCACGAACTCGTAGTCGAGCCCGACGCCATCGAGGATCTCGCTCCAGAGCGCGCGTTCGCGCTCGAGGGGAACGACGACCAAGGTGCGGCCACTCCCGACCGCAGCGCGCGTGGCCTCGCGAATCGCGGCGAGCTCCTCGGGCGTGAGCTCGAGGCCGCCTCCGCCGTTTTCCGAGGCCGCGAGCTCGACGCCCAGGATCGCGGGCGGGAGCACCAGATAGATCTCCGCCTTCGCGAGCCCGCCGATCGAGATCGGGCTCTGTGCGACGATCACCTGCGTGGCTGGGGGAAACCCGTCCGCATCGATGGTCCCTTCCTTGAAGATGAGATGCGGCGACTCGCCCGGCGCCTTCTTGATCGCGTCGTTGATCGGCGAAACCAACTGGTTGACGAACTCGCCCATCGCATCGAAGTCGTCGCCCTCGAACGTCCCCGTATCGATGCGCTGCTTGATGTTCGCCTCTTGGCGCATGACGAGGAGACCCGCCGCCGCGATCGCGGCCGGCATCTCGAACACCACCCACGCCTGGAACCGACCATCCTCGCTCTCGAGTCGCGCCGCGTAGCCCCGCCCAGGCGCATCGAACGACTCCACATAGGTGGGCGACTTGCAGGTCACCTCCGTGCCCAGCACCATCCCCGCGTGCCCGGGCAGCTCCTTCCACAGCGCCCGAAGCGCTTCTCCTGCGGGTCCGTCGTAGTCCACCGGCACTCGCTACATCGTCGCTGCGCGGCTCGGGTTGAGGCCAGCCCGCATCGGTGCGATCCCCCGGCTCGAACCGACCCCCCGTGACGTCAATGGTCCCCGGTCCGGACGCTCCGCGAGCTCGGTACCTGCAGATCCTCGCGGCAAAGCGGCACCTCCACCCCGGGTACCTCGGCGCAATGACAGTCCTCCGTGGAGCCACCGCAGGGTCGAGCACAGCGCCCTTCGTCCCCGGGCCCGAGCACGCAAGTGCTCCCCCGCCCGCATTCCGCCGCCCCACGGCACGTCGCCCCAGGAAGCGACGGCCCATCCAACCCACACATCCACGTCGTGCGATCGCCATCTTGCATCCGACGGCACGTCATCTCCTCCGGACACGCGGCGAGCTCCGAATCCCGCCCGAGGGGATCGCAGGCACACCCCTGCGGACCGAGACACGCATGCCATCCGCGTCGCAGCGAGACGCCGCGTCGCATCATTCGCGCCTGCTCCGGTGAGAACCGAAAGCGGCAGGTCGGGTAGTACGACATGAGGTTCGTCGAGTCCGGAACCTCTGGCCCCGCGCACTGCAGGCCGCAGTCCTCGCTCACCGCACAGGTGCTCGGCCCAGGATCGAGGGGTGTATCGCAGATCCCGTCCCCATCGAGCTCGCAGGGTTCATCGCACGGGGCATCAGCCCCCGGATCTCGGGACACCACAGCATCGCTTCCTGTTTGATGCGTGTGGCAGAGCCCGAAGTAGTGCCCGAGCTCGTGCGCCATCGTCGTGGGCCAACGTTCCATCGCGAGCACCACCCCGCCAAACGGCGCCTGCGGATCGAGCGCACGCCGAACACCCCCGCACATCCCGTTGGGCGGAGTCGCCAAGCCAGGTCGCGGCACGCCTTCGACCCAGAGCTCCTCGACGAAGTAGACCGGCACGGTGAACACCTCCGCGTCGAACTCCGGCGGCACCATGTGGAAGAGCTCACCCAAGTTCTCGTCCGTCACCACGGAGAACGACTCGGGGAGCTTGACCGGCTCCGCGAACACGAAGTCGAGCGACCAATCGTCATCGCGCGTGAACGCCTCGGCGAGACGCACGAGCTCTTGCTCGAGCTCTTCGGGCGCCTCGCCAACCATGAGCGGGACCAACGTGACCGTGCCGCACGGAGCCCCCTCGTCGACGAAGCCATCCCCGTCGTTGTCGCGGCCATCGCACGTCTCGGGCTGGTCGTGGCTCGGCGCGCAGCCACAGACACCACACGGCCCTTCACCGGGCGCGGGCTCGTCCCGCACGCATCGCGGCCCGAGCACCGAGTCTTCGCACCGCCCTCGCTGCGCCCCGCAATCCCATGCGCGTACGCGACCGTCCACGCACGCGACGAGCATGTCCTTCTCACAGCGGGGCGGAGCACCGTCTTGTTCGCAGTCTTCGGCCGTCGCTTCGCGGCACACGGGGCCTTCGTCGGTCGTCACGCAGCGCTTCTTCTCCGCCGCGCAATCGATCTCGAAGAAGCGCCCACCCACGCAGCCGCGGACCATGCTTCCAAAACACTGCGGCACCGCAGCCACGCGGCAACGCGCGTCGACCTTGGGACACTCCCCATCGCGGCAGCGGCGGCCTTCGCAGGACTCTGCGAGCGCCTCCTCGCGCCCGCATCCGTCCACCCACCATACGTTCCCGTCGACACATGTGCGCGACACATGGGACAGGCACACGGGCTTGCCGGGAGCCTCGTCTTCACCGCCCGACCCACCGTCTCGCGGCTCCGCGACGGGGGATCGCTGTGCCCTCTGCGCATCCTCCCGGGATCCCGCGCGATAGAGCGGGCCCATCCCCAGGAGCCACCACGCGGCCGCACCCGCGAGGGCCAGCACGAGCGCAACCCGCAAAACCAGCCGACCGCGCACGCGTCTTCAGCTCTGGCTCTGGTTGCGCCCGCGCTGCCGCAAGGCTGCGACGGTCCCCTCCGCGATCGGGAACTCGACGATCGTCCGCTCGCCCTCCGTCCACACCGTGGGCAGCGTGGACAGACGGCTCAAGAAACCGACGATGGTCTCGGACTGCGCCGGCGTGACGCAGAAACGGACCCGCCGGACGCCATGCTCCTGCGCCAGCTCTGCGAGCTCCCCGAAGATTCCAGACCCGATCCCGCAGTGCCGCAGCGGCGGGATCACGAACAGCTGCATCTCCGCAACACCACCATCCACCGGGCGCAGCAGGCCCACGCCCACCGTACGCGTGATGCCGTCTGGCCGCGTCGCCGTCGCCACGACGGCGAGATGATCGGTCGCGTTGACCTCCACGTAGCGCGGCAGCGGACGAGCCGAGCCACTCTCGCAAACGTGCGGTGCCGGAGCGGGCGGAGCCAGCATGTGCAGCAGCTCCACCGTCTCCCCGGGCCGAACGTGCTGCACCTGAAAGTTCGTGCACGGAGCGTCCCCCCACGCCCCCCAGGCGTCTGTGTTCGAGGATCCTCGATCCCCGTCACCGACCTTCCGCATCCTCAACATCATTCCTCACTCTAGACGAAGCCCCACCCCAGTACAGAGGAAATCACCGGCCCCACGCGGGGTTCGGACACCTCAATCCATGATCAGCGTGCCGCAACCACATGGCGCCCTTTCGACCGGATCGTAGTTTTGTTGTGACACCGCCCATCCCTCCAAGGAACAGCGTTCATCCACACATTTGGCGATGCCCCAACAAGTCGTGGACACGGGCGTCGCCGCTGCCGCGCCAGTTTTGCAACCGCCCGAGGATCTCTTCGCGCTGCGCGATGTCCCCCGAGTGCTCCGCCCACGCGAACTGCAGGCTCCCCCACCCCGACCAAGTTTCGAGCTCGGGGGGAAGTGAGTCACCGCTCAGGAGTTTCTCCACGCGCTCGCGCAAACCGTCCACCGCTTCGATGAACACGACGCGTTCCCGCCGAAACGCCCCGCCGTGAATGAGCGCCAAGAATCCTCCACGCGGAGGCACGTCATCCAGCCGGCCCATTTCGAACTCGAGGGGGTCCGACCAGCGCAGTCCGAATTGGTCGGCCTGATGCGCGAACGATTTCCGTCTCGGTGGGGCCGCCCCGAGCACCGCCGCCAGCAGATCCACCGAGGACACGAACCCGATCACGCGACCATGATCGACCACCACCGTGTGATGTCGTCCGTGTTCGATCAACGTGCGCGCGACCTGGCGGATGGGCGCATGCGCCGGCACCACGTCCGCCGGCTGACTCATCCGTACGCCCACCGTTGCCGAACGAAGGTCGCCCACCAGATCCGTCATCGTCACCACGCCGAGCGGCGCGCCGTCTCGGTCGACGACCGGCGCGCCATGGATCCCCAGCCGCTGCAGTTCGTCGAGTGCCTCCTGGGCCGGTTGCTCCGGACGCAGGCAGAAGACCTCGCGATTCGCGATCTCGATGATGTTCTCCGCCATGCAGTGGTTCTAGACCCCCACATACCGGGTGCCCACCGCAATCCATGCGAACGACGTCGACGACTATTTTGCTCCGGCAACACGCCCTTGCAGGCTGAGATCCACCGTCTCGCGCTCGCGCGTACCCGCCGTCTCGGCTTCCTTGGGCACGCGCTCCAGCAGCAGCACGGGTTTGTATTCGAAGCTACCGCTGACCGAAGGGCTATCGCTGCTCGTGATCATCTGTCCGCTCGACACCTGCCCATTCTGTACGGCCGCCAACATCCAAAATCCAATGTCATTGCGGGGCACCTCGTGCGGCTGCACCGCAGCATCTCGAGACCCGGAGACAGCCGCCATCCTCGCCGCGGTTCCAGGGGGGCGTGCACGGCAGTGTTGCGAAACGTCGACGTACGCCCGGCACACGTAGGCTTCGCGCCTCACCGCGCGACGCTACGTCGTTCCAGGGCTACGCGACGCTCAGGCTCCGTTTCCGCGATGCAGGTCGTACCGACGGATCAGTGCATTGAGGTGCGACCGACTCATCTCGAGATCGCGCGCAGTCTGGGCCACGTTCCAGTCGCGGCCATGCAGCGCCTTCTCGAGGAAGGTCCGGTCTCGCAGGTCTCGGAACTGCTGAAACGTACAAGCCCTTGCAAGCCCCTCCTCGTCGTCGCGAACCTTGCCACGTTCCGGCGCGCCTCCGAACACATGGCGGATCTCGATCGTCGTCGCGCCTTCCATCCGCGCGGCGATGACCGCTTCATCACAACGACTCGCGAGCTGCCTCACGTTCCCTGGCCAGTCCGCAAACTCGATCGCCGCCAACGCCCCATGAGAGAGCGTCATTGCCGGCAGGTTGTTCTTGGTGCACATCTCCGCGCAGAAATGCGCTGCCAAGACCGGGACGTCCTCGCGTCGCTCGCCCAGGCTCGGCACAGCAACCAGCACCCCGCGCAGCCTGTAGTAGAGGTCCTGACGAAACGTACCCTCCGCCATCGCGGTCTCCAGGTCCCGGTTCGTCGCCGCGATGATCCGGACATTCGCGCGGCTCGGCTTCGTCGCTCCGAGCCGGTAGTACTCCTTGGACTGAAGGAACTGCAGCAGCTTCGCTTGGATGGAAGGTTGCAGCTCCCCGATCTCATCGAGGAAGAGCGTGCCGCCCTCGGCCGCCGCGACCTTGCCATCCATCCCCCGCTGCGCGACCCCCGAGTGGGCCCCCCGCTCCGCGCCGAACAGCTCGCTCTCCACGAGCGCCTCCGGTAGTGCCGCGCAGTTGAGCTCCACGAACGGCGCCGTCGCTCGCTGGCTATTGTCGTGGAGGATCCGCGCGAGCATCGACTTCCCCGTACCCGACGGTCCCGTCAGCAGCACATTGCTCTCCAGCGTCGCCACCACCGCGATGCGCGACAGCACCCTCGCCAACGCAGCGCTCCGTCCGATGACCGCATCCGCGCGCAGCTGTTTCCGAGCATCCACCGTCGCGTCCTCCGAGCTCCGACGCCGGATGAGCTCCAGCAGCCGTCCCGCCACCGAGCCCACGAACATCGCGACCTCTTCCACGCAACGCACGTCCCCTTCGGCGAACCGCGGCCCCATGCTCCCCGCCGCCCCGTTCTGGAGATAGACGACCCCGCTAATGCCTTCTGCCCGCACCGGCACGCACAGCACCGCGCGAATCTGATGCCGCCGCACGCTCTCCCGCGCCGAGAATCGCTCGTCCAGCAGAGCATCCGGAACGTGCAGCGTCTGCCCCGTCTCCATCGCCTCCGCCACGATCCCCCGTGAGATCCGCGACCGGATCACCTCCAGATGCGCGTCATCGACCCCCACATGCGCCGACCAAACCCGGCTCGAAGCATGCGCGACATCCGAAATCTCGATGTACCCGTGCTCCGCTCCCGCCAGCTCCGTCAGCAAGCGGACCGTCTGCGTCAGCAGTGGCGCCGGGTCTTCCGTTTGGCAGAGATCCAGGCACTGCCGAAACAGGTCCCGCTCTTTGCGCACTCGCCCCGCATCCGCTTCCACCCGCGGATGGTACCAGTGTCCAGTATTCCGGACAGCCCCCGATTCCGTGTTCTGAACAGCTGACAGCTCGCGACCTCGCCCCTTCCTCGCCCCCCTCCGATGCCCGCGACGGAACGAAAACGTAGGAAGGAACGCTCGAATCATCCTTCGAGATGCGTCCACGGTGTCTTCCCCCGTCAACCGTTCGTCGCTCTCGTCTCTCGACGGCGAAACTCGACGCAACGTCACCTTCGCATTTTTGCGACACGCGCGCGGCTTGTCCATTTCAGCGGACATCAACGCCACGACCCTCGCGTGCTACCGCCGCGCTGATCCAAAGCTCCTCCGTGCCTCGAGCGCTGGCCGCCTTCTTGCACCATTCCCGTTCCGTTCATGGACGGCGACACGACAACCCCAAGCCCCGCACCAGAACGCCTCCAGGGCAAACTCGGTTGCTACCAACGTCTGCACAAGATTTCCGACGGCGGCATGGGGGTCGTCTTCGCAGCCTCGCGCGACGGCCAGACCTTCGCGCTCAAGCAGCCGCGACGCAGTCTAGAGGATGACCGAGTCCGTATCCGCTTCGAGCACGAAATCGAGCTCCTGCGACGCGTGAAGCATCCGAACCTCGTGGGGTTCGTGGATGAGGGCGTCGGGGAGGATGACGTGCCGTTCCTGGTTTGCGACCTTTTGGAAGGGCCCACGCTCGCGCATGTGTTGGCGCATCATGGGGCGGCGCCGTGGACTTGGGCTGTGGAGGCGATGGGGCAGTTGCTGGATGCGCTTGCGGCGATCCACGAGGCAGGGTTCGTCCACCGGGATGTGAAGCCGGAGAACTGTATTTTGGTGGGGTTTCGGGGGTATGAGTATGAGCCGGTGCTGCGGTTGATCGATCTTGGGATTGCAACCCGCGAACGAACGGCGACGACCGAACATGAGACGCCCGGTGTTACCGAGGCGGGACAGCCTGTCGGCACACCGACGTACTCGTCGCCGGAGCAAGCGACCGCCTCGCGAGTCGACCCCCGTAGCGACGTCTACGCCGCCGCAGTGGTGGCCTACGAGCTGCTAACTGGGGCGCCGCCGTTTCGCGGGAGGAACCGGATCGACTTGCTGTGGCAACAGGTCTACGCGCCCGCGCCGGACCTATCGAAGAACATGACTCCGCTGCCACCGGAACTGACGGCAGCCGTGATGCGGGCCTTGCAGAAGGATCCGGACGCGCGATTTCGAAGCGGGGGTCATTTTGCACGAGCGCTGCGGCGGGCAAAGCTGCGGGTGTTACGAAACGGTAGCTCGGAGTATTGGGCTCGGCACATCGTGCAGTGCGTTCGAGCAATGTGCACGCAGCACGAGGTAGCACGCTCCCCGACTGACGGTCGTCCGAGGGTTTCACAACGAGATGTCTTCTTCGACCGTGGACAAGCAAGGTCACGACTTGCGGTGCGAAACGTCGAGACGTCCCTGCTCGACCTCATTGAGAAAGCCAATCGCAAGCTAGCCCTTCTGGGACCGCCAGGCTGCGGAAAAACGGGCCTCCTGCTGCAACTCGCTCGCGCGCTTTGCGGTTCAGGAGTCTTGCTCAACCGTGCAGTCCGCTCTCGCGCCCCTATCCCCATGCTCGCGCACTTGGCATCCTGGCAACTCGGCATGTCGATAGAAAGCTGGCTTGCACGCGAGCTTCAAGTAAGGTGTGCGGTTCCGCATATTGTTGCGCAAGACCTCCTCGGAACAGCGAAAATCCTGCCTCTGTTGGACGGATTGGACACCCTGCAACCTTCTGAGATGAGGACCTGTGCCGGTGCTATCGAGAACTTCCTGCGTTCAGGTCGTCAGCCCGGCATAGTCATCACATGCCGAACGCCTGAATATCGTTGCGGGCGAGCAGCCCTCACCGGCATAGGAGTCGTTCACCTCAACGCCTTCGACGAAGCGAGCGACTGCGCCAGAGGTCCGCATCGCTGCGCCGGGTCCAGCGACTCCGCAGTCGCTCGCCAGATCACGTCAGCTACGCGCGATCGCACGGACACCACCACCCCCGCGACGCAGGATATTCGACACGGGTCGACTACATGTGGGAACGTCAAGGCTATGGCGCATCCGATGCACACCCGTTCGCAAGATGGACTCTCGCCCCTTGGGACGAGAACGCACGCGGCCACAACAAGCGCTTGGTGGCACTCTCGACAACCGTTGGAAATCGAACGAAAGATCCAACAAGCCGATCAACGACCGCATTCCCGGTAGGGATCCTTGCAACTAGTGACTCCCGCGAACACGTCCGACGAGCACACCCCGACGAAGAAACGGACAAAACGGGCACAAGTACTCTGGTTTTCTTGGCGCCTTGGTCTCGAAGCCTCGATCCCCGCTGGGTTTCTGATGTGCAGCCACCGCGTGATCACCGCGCACAATCCCACATCTCACTTTGAAACAGAATACTCGAAGACATGCAAGAAAACTTGCAGACCACCGCCTGAGTGGTGGTGCTACTGTTGACGCGGTGCGACCCCCTAGCAGCCCGTGGCGAAAGTCCCACGAACGGAAACACCGCCCTCGGCGTTTCCGTCCGCGCGACTTTCACGACGGGCTGCTAGGCTAGGCAACGCGCCACAGCAACATTCGAACCTTTCGCAGGCACGCCACCGAACACGCAAACAACGGATCATAACTCCATGGCGCGGACCAGCTGCTGGATTGCCTGTCGGCTGACTTTCAGAATGCGCGCTGCCCCTGCCTTACTACCACCCGCGAGTTGCAGTGCTTGCTCAAGCATCGCTCTTCGAACCCGGTCCGTAATCTCATGGTACGACGTAGAACCGACGACCTCCTTGACCAACGACTCGAGAGAACTCTCGCTCGAGCTTGCCGTTTCGAGCACGACGCGAACCGTCTCGCGAAGGTCGTGCGGATCCACAGGTTTTCTCAGGTACGCGCAAACTCCGAGTTGCGCCAGGCGAAACGCTTCCTCGACGTTCGCGGATCCAGTCAAAGCCACGATCAGCGGCCTCTGCGCCCGCACGAACGACGCTTCCGCGATCTCCACCCCGGATCCGTCCGGCAGAGCAAGATCGAGCAGAACGAGCACCCACTCCTGTTCCAGCGCAGCCAACCCCTCGGATACGCAGCACGCGGTCCCAGGCGAGAAGCCCCAGTCGATCAATTGCGCGACCAGCGCGTCAGACAGCAACGGATCGTCCTCCACGACCAACACCCTTAGAGCTTGCTCAGACACGCCTTCAGTATCCCATTCACCTAGTTCTCAAACAAGTCTTACACTACGAAAACCACTGTAACCAAGGACTGCCAAAATGCCCACCGCCCCGGATGACGTCGTCGATGACGACCTCACAATCAAAGCTTCTGATTATGACCAGACGATCGACATGAGAATGTCACTCGCCTTATCAAAACTATTAGTACACCTTGGCTCGGCATTTTTTCGACTAGATCTCCCCACAAACGAGTTTCTACCCACAGCGACCGCGCGTGAGATCTGCAAAGCAATCGAAACTGGTCACGGAGTTTCGGCACAGGACCTCACACGGGCCTCCTCAGAACTACTTCGAATCACCAAGAAAGCGTACGACAAGCACGTTCTCTTGATACGAGCGAATCCAGGCGCATCTTTCCTCAAAGTGCTGCCATGACCGAAGCCTCGTCGAACGCTGCGGCACTGTCCCGAATCCGTATCACACAGCGCCCCGAAACACCTAGCAATCTCGCCACGTGGATTCAGGCCGCAGCGACGGTGTTCGAAGAGCAGCTTCGGGCGGAGCATTGCGTTCCGCATTCGCACATCGCTTCAATCCTTGCAGAATGGCTGAGCATGCAGAAGCACGAATGCTCAGCTATCGCCGAAGCGCTAGATAGCTTGCAAGTGGCGTTCGATCTATCAGACAATCTTGCAGACGAAGAGGAGGATAACAGCAACGGCAGACTCCGATGCATTGGCTACGCACCAATCCCCAACGCGGCTCGACTATGCCTGCCGGCCTATCTTATTAGCCACGCCTATACCGTGATCAGTCAAGCCTTCGAACATCGGCCCACGGCAACAGTCTCTACGCTTCGAAAAATGCACGAAGTACTGGGCCACATGATCACCGGACAATCACATGACAATCACCCAGCAAAAGCAACCCTTGTCTCCGGGATGCAAGGTCGACTTCTCTGCCTGCCGCTGTGGCTCAGCAGCGATCAAGCACTCGCCATGACGGATGCGACTGAGTTCTGGGCCGAAAAGTGGGGGACATCCTGGGAGCTACGCTTCGCCTATCATGACAAGCCAACAGAGGATCGCAAAAGAGAGTGGATGCGTTCAGCGGATGAAGCTCGAGCGGCGTGGCCATCGTTCGGTCCATTCTGTCCAGGTGGCCCCTTGGCAATAGAACAGCAGATGTCAGCCATATGCTAATAACGGACACCGGCTCGTTCTCGCGCCGAATCGCTGAAAACTCCGCAAAATGGAGCGAGGTCGTCCAAGCGTATGCACCCGAGGCAGTGACAGCAGCGGCACTCGCTCCATTTGCGCTTACAGCGGCAGGCCATTTCGCGACGTGGTATGCGGAGAGAGAGAGCACAAACGATTTCGGATTTATGCTCTGCTGGTCGCTAGCGCTACTCAGTCTGCCGCTCCTTCTCTGGACACGAAGACGGGTACTCCAAGAGCGTCGACTGCCTATCCACTATTGGTTTCAGTCGTTGACACAGAACACGTGGCTCGCGCTCCTCGCCTGGCATGTGACCCCCGCATTCACCCCTGTCCTATTTTTTGTTCTTTGCCTGTTCCTCTTTACCGACGCACGCACGTTCTACGACGCGACCGAACTCAAGATAATCTACTCCGCCATGTGGTTCACGCAACCACTGCTGCTCCTGCTACTAGACGCCATCGGCAGCAATGGACTTATAGCAAGCATTCACGAAACCCCCGATCGCACCGCAATCGTATTCCTAACTGAGGGATGCATTCTCGCGCTCTCACTCACCATCATCCACATCGTCGGAAAAGGGTACTACGAGCGGGATCTGGCCGCTCATACTTCTGCCCATCTGAGAACCGTGATGGCTGCCATGAAAACAGAGCGAAGCGTACTTTCTCGAAGCTGCGACTTTCTGCTTCAGGGGCTGACAGCTGGACGTTTCTCGCACGACGTCGCCTCCCCTCTGTCAGTCCTTCAAATGGAAGTCGTTCGACTAATTGCACTCTTCGAAAGTGGAGCCTACGGAGTACTAGATGAGAAGGTGCGCTGCTCACTCGAAAGGATCCAGACGGCAACGGAGCGCACCCAGTCGATGACAAAGTCCCTTGCGCGTTCGCTGCGCGACCCCGGAGAGCCGCTCAGCATTCAGCTTAGTGAGCTGATAGAGCAAGCTATCGATCACGCAATCATGCTGACCAAGAAAAGCGACACAATATTTCAGCCTCCAGTACTCGAGCTTGAACCATCGCAGATCGTCGTGAGCCACGACCACATGGCCGCAATTGCAGGCGTGCTGGCAAACGGCATTCTCCAGCGCCCAGAGTGCCCCGTCCACGTCAAGGGAGGAACCATCAACGACTACTTCTGCCACCTATCGATCCGAGACTGGGGCGTTGACCCACGCGATCGGCAGCAGGCTTTCATCCGCGTAGAAAACCATCTATCGCTCCAGCCAAATTTTGCATCGCAGGAAAGAGAACAGAGCTACGACGGCTACGGCATCAGTTTGCTTCTAACCAAGGCCCTCATCGTTCGATGGGGCGGCTGGATGGCTCCCCGGGTCCCAGACGAGGATTCAGGCATCGCATTCGATTTCATACTTCCGCGAGTTGCACCCACCTCTATCCCAGAATCTCAGAACACACCGGAAGCATTACTCGGTGCAAGAACCGCAGGCTAGCGCCATGATCAATCTTCACGCACTATGCATCGGAGTATCAGCCGCCCCTGGTGCACCACCGATCCCCCCAGCAGCGTATGAGGCTGGTCAGGTGCATCTTCGTCTCACCGCCCGAGGCGCATCATCGACGTTGCTAACAGGAGGACGCGCAACCTCACTGCGCGTCCGTACCGAAATGCTCAAGCTTAGCACGGTCAGCAAAGAGAATGACCACGTAATTATCTACTTCAACGGGCACGGAGGAAGGGACACCGATGAACCTCGCGACGACAATGGAAGCTCGAGAGAATACCTTCGACTTACCGAGGGTGTGATCTACGACTCCGACTTCAGGGAACTCTTGACCTCGCTCGACGGTCGCAATGTTACGTTTCTATTGGACGCCTGCCATGCTGGAGGAATGGCGCCGAGCGTCTCCTCCTTTCGGCCTTCGGGCACTGCCCTCAGAAAAGGTTGGTGGCACGTTCTCGCTTCCGCTGGGGAGAACGACCTTGCTCTTTCATCGGACGAAAAGAGTCCGTTCACCACAGCGTTGCTTGAGCAGCTGGATGCCGACTCGCTGCCAAAAACGCCCAATGAACTGCTCGTCTCCATTGTTAATTCAACGACAAAACCGATCTCAACAGTGCGCACATTGTCCTCTCCGGAAGTCGCCGACACCCCCATCTTCTGGGGCACAGAACCACCGCAAGGCAATACCGACAGCATTCAAGCGCATGTCTTGTTTGGTTTTCAAGATCTAGAACACTGTCGACTATGCTTCTTTCACATTGAAGAAAGCGATCTGTTTTGCGCCTCGATGATGTCGAACCCCAGTTTGTGGCCCACGACGGCGGCTCAGTACCACGAAACCACGAGCGTCGCAATTGCACTCTCTTTCACTCATCTGGGACTGACGAAGCTTAACGCCGCTCACAGGGAACAGGTCGGCGCATACTCAACCAGCACGAATATTCGTACCAAACCCACAACCTCGCGCACATCCGTCTCGGCAGCCGACGGGATTGAGTATTCCGAAGCGAGCCAGCCGATTACCCCGGATTTTGAAGCATCTCCTGCTCTCGCGAGCGAGCGCTTAAACGATCCGTGGTCCGGAAAGGGGTCCGTTGACGATTGGAAGGTCGTTTCGACGGACGCTCGTCCAATCCATGGACTTTTTATTTTTGCAGGCTCCCCCGCAGACATCGAAGCGATTGAGACGAAGCTTGCGCATTGTGGCGCCTCAGTGGTTTACACAGAGGACGGGGTTCAGCGCCACGGAAAGCACGGATCAATCGTTCTCCCCGACGGAATATCGAGGCCAGGGGTTGCAATTCGATCCAAGCTTCCCAACGCGAACCCTCGATTTGCCCCAAAGGATTCAACTTCGATTTGGCCTCTTCGCTATCTACTCCTACGCGAGCAAGAGAGCATCGACCTTCCCACATGGGCAATCGACGGATCTTTCTTGGTCTACCGAAGACTAACAGTTGATGCCGGCTCTTTGACAGATCAACTCCATCTGTCTGCGCCAGAACAGATCGCGAATGCCGTCTCCCTGCTCATCGGGCGCACGATCGACGGTAGATCTCTGGCGGACGACAGTACGACTCTTCACTCGCCGGCGGCTCAGCGGTTCGACTACGACCAATTCGACTACACGACCGGTACGTGTCCAGCGTTCGCGCATGCTCGGAAGACCAACCCGCGACAGGAGAATGGCACCACAATATTCCGACGAGGGGCGAGCTTTGAGGCACACAATGAACCCCCAGGGCAGCCTGAGACGGGAGTCCACTTCATGTGCTATCAAGCATCGATAGAGAATCAATTCGGAGTGATATCCGCCTGGATGAACGAAACCGCAGACGAAGGCGTCGATGCTTTGATGGGACGAGCAACCCGCGGAACGTATCCGACAACGAGATCTTTTATGATGAATGGAGCGACTTTTACTCTAAACGAGTTTATCTTCCCGACAGGTGGCGCCTATCTCTTTGCACCATCTATCGTAGGCTTACGCACACTTTTTCAGGGCTTCACCGGCAGCATCTTCTAGCGTTTTGCCTTGCACTTCACGTTCGCCTGCTGCGCAATTGGGTGCGAAATCGAGCGCTGTCCGAAGCGTAGAGGCCGTAGCTATGCGCGGGAGACGGCGTTCGTCTTATGTGCTACAGCCGGCAGCAGCAGCCCCGGCGTCAAGTCCTACCGCGCAGATTTTTCTGCTTGCCACAGGCAAAGCTCGATATTCGACGCGCGACCATAGTCAGGAACGCGATTCGCTGAGACGGATACCGCAAAGCAAGGAAACTTGCGGAGACGTCGAGCGAACAAAGCGTCATAACTGGAGAAGAGTGGGACAGCCAAGACCCAGTCACCGGGGTTGACTATGAACATGATTCGAGATAGCCATCTCAGCATTCAGCGGTGTCGTGATCTTCTCGGAAGATATCAAGTTGGTCACGAGATTGGCTCTGGTGGCACAGGAAGAATCTTCAAGGTGACAGATCGCAATAGCGGTGCAACCATGGCGCTCAAACGGGTCCGCATCGAGAGCGCCGAGACAATACTCAGGTCAGCTCAGGAGTTCCTCATTCCCTTATGGATCCGGCACCGAAACATTGTAGCACCATTTGAAATATTCGTTGACAATCAGGATGTGTGCTACACGATGGAACTGATAGATGGTCAGCCTATCGTCGACTACTTTGACGTTGCGGGCGAATCAGAAATACGAGCAGCAACGATCCAGCTGTGCCGAGCTGTAGGCGCCATTCACGCCGCAGGTTTCGCACATCGGGACCTGAAGCCTTCTAACATCCTGGTCTCTTCCACCGGGAGAGTGGTCATCATCGACTTTGGTTTGTCCTCAGCACTAGGAGGCAGTGGCGGTCTCTCCCGCTGCAATGGATGGGAAGGGACACCAGCCTACATGGCACCCGAGCAACTCTATAGGCGAGAGTTCTCAGGGATTGAGACCGACACCTACTCGGTCGGAGTCGTCCTGGCTGAGTGCGCTACCAGGGCAATCGTGTCACGTGAGAAGGTGTATCGGGCAGATAGCGGCTACGAGGCCCGGGCCTGCGCAACCGTGCTCCGTACGACGCTCCTGGAGCTTAGGGAGTGGAGCGGCAAGCTCATGTGCTCCGATCCGGCGGGGAGACCTTCGCTCAAGCACCTCTGTGAGCGAATGCTGTTCCGGCAACGCGATATCGAGGGAAGCGGTGCAGGGAATGATGCTTGTTCCTGTTCGGAGTTGCAAACGTGGGCCGAGGTTACGCAGGCACTCCCTTCTTAGAGCTACGAGCTCACGCTCGCGCGCATCAGCTCCCGATTCAACGCGGCGATTGCGTCCAGCTTGATCTCCTTCGGACAAACCGCCTCGCACTCGCCGTGGTTCGTACACCCGCCGAACCCCGAGTCGTCCATCGCCCGGACCATCCGCGTCACCCGCTCCGTCCGCTCCACCTGCCCCTGCGGCAGGATGGCAAACTGCGCCACGCGAGCCCCGACGAACAGCATTGCCGACGCATTCGGACACGCCGCCACGCAAGCGCCGCAACCGATGCATGCGGCGTAGTCGAACGCCGTGTCCGCGGCCCGTTTGCCGATGGGGATCGCGTTCGCGTCCGGGGCAGAGCCGGTGCCGACGCTGACGTAGCCGCCGGCGCGTTGGATGCGCTCGAAGGCGCCGCGGTCGACGACGAGGTCTTTGATGATGGGGAAGGCTTTGGCGCGCCAGGGCTCGACGGTGATTTCGTCGCCGTCTTTGAAGGAGCGCATGTGGAGCTGGCAGGTGGTGGTGGCGCGCTGGGGGCCGTGGGGAGTGCCGTTGATGACCATCGAGCACATGCCGCAGATGCCTTCGCGGCAGTCGTGGTCGAAGGCGATGGGGGGCTTGCCGACCTTGATGAGGTCGTCGTTGAGGACGTCGAAGACCTCGAGGAAGGACATGTCTTCGCTGCAGTCGACGTCGTAGGTCTGGAACCCGCCGCCGTCGGTTGCGTTGGCCTGCCGCCAAACCTTCAATCGGATCTTCATGCCAACTCCTACTTGTAGCTCCGGGTGGAGGGGTGGACTTCTTCGAATGTGAGCGGTTCTTTGTGGAGCACGGCGGGGGCGGTGCCCTGGTACTCCCAGACGGAGGCGTGCTGGAAGTTGACGTCGTCGCGGACGGCTTCACCCTCGGAGGTCTGGTGCTCTTCGCGGAAGTGGCCGCCGCAGGACTCGTCGCGGTCGAGGGCGTCGCGACACATGAGCTCGCCAAACTCGAGGAAGTCCGCGGTGCGACCGGCGTGTTCGAGCCAGGGGTTGAGCTCCTCGTTCTTGCCGGGGACGAGGGCGTCGGACCAGAAGCGCTCGCGGAGCTCGGGGATCAACTGGAGGGCCTTCTCGAGGCCGGCGCGGTTGCGGGCCATGCCGCAGTAGTCCCACATGACCTTGCCGAGCTGACGATGGATCTCGGCGACGGGGGTCTTGCCCTTGAGGTTGAGGAAGCGCGTCGTGAGTTCGCGGGCTTCGGTCTCAGCGGCGGCGAAGGCGGGATGATCGGCGCTCACGGGGCCCTTGTATTGGGTCGCGAGGTAGTGACCGAGGGTGTAGGGGATGACGAAGTAGCCGTCGGCGAGGCCCTGCATGAGGGCGCTCGCGCCCAGGCGGTTGGCGCCGTGGTCGGAGAAGTTGGCCTCACCGAGGACGTGCAAGCCGGGGATCGTGCTCTGGAGGTTGTAATCCACCCAGAGGCCACCCATCGTGTAGTGCACCGCGGGGTAGATCCGCATGGGCACCTCGTAGGGGCTCTCGCCGGTGATCCGCTCGTAGATGTCGAAGAGATTGCCGTAGCGGTCGCTGATCGCGGGGCGGCCGAGACGGGTGATGGCGTCGGCGAAGTCGAGGTAGACGGCGTTGCGTTGGCCATCGATCTCGGCACGGGCGATGCCGAGGCCTTCGTCGCAAGCCTTCTTGGCCGCGCGGGAGGCTACGTCGCGGGGGACGAGGTTGCCGAAGCTCGGGTAACGCTCCTCGAGGAAGTAGTAGCGATCGTCGCGGGCGATGTCCTTGGGGGCCTTGGTGGCGTCGGTAGCCTTGCGGGGCACCCAGACGCGACCGTCGTTGCGCAGCGACTCGGACATCAGGGTGAGCTTCGACTGGAAGTCGCCGCTCACGGGGATGCAGGTGGGGTGGATCTGCGTGAAGCAGGGGTTGGCGAAACCGGCACCGCGCTTGTAGGCGCGGTAGGCCGCGGTGACGTTGGAGTTCTTGGCGTTGGTGGAAAGGAAGAAGACGTTGCCGTAGCCGCCGGTGCACAGGCACACGGCGTCGCCGGCGAAACGGGCGATCTTCCCGGTCACGAGGTCGCGCGTGATGATGCCGCGGGCGTGGCCGTCCACGATCACGAGATCGAGCATCTCGTGGCGCGTGTACATCTTGACCTTGCCCGCATCGATCATGCGGTTGAGGGCCGAGTAGGCGCCGAGCAACAGCTGCTGGCCGGTTTGGCCGCGCGCGTAGAAGGTGCGCGAGACCTGGGCGCCGCCGAACGAACGGTTGTCGAGGGTGCCACCGTACTCGCGGGCAAAGGGCACGCCTTGGGCGACGCACTGGTCGATGATGTTCACCGAGAGCTGCGCCAGGCGGTAGACGTTGGCCTCGCGCGCCCGGAAGTCGCCGCCTTTGACGGTGTCGTAGAAGAGGCGGTAGACGCTGTCGCCGTCGTTCCGATAGTTCTTGGCGGCGTTGATGCCACCCTGGGCGGCGATGCTATGGGCGCGGCGCGGGCTGTCTTGGATGCAGAAGCAGTCGACGTCGTAGCCGAGCTCCGCGAGCGATGCGGCAGCCGAGGCCCCGGCGAGGCCCGAGCCGACGACGAGCACGCGATACTTCCGCTTGTTCGCTGGGTTCACCAGCTTGAGTTCGAACCGATGTTTGTCCCACTTCTTCTCCATGGGACCGCTTGGGACTTTCGCGTCGAGTTGCATGTGAGGCGTGGCTCCAAGATCAAACGGTCACGATTCCGACCAAGCACGCGAGCGGCATCGAAAGGTTACCGGCGCCGACGATGATTCCGATGGTCGGGCCCACTTTCTCGAAGAACCCGCGGTACTCACCGGCGGAGAGGCCCAGGGTGCGGAACATGCTGCTCGTGGCGTGCGCCAGGTGCGACGCGAGCAGGAGGTTCGCCACGAGATACGCAGCGGTGATCCGGGGGTCTTGGAAGCTCTGCACGAAGTACGTGTAGGCGTCCCGCGGATCGGCGGGATTCATGTACTCGGTATGCACCGAGAACGTAGTGAAGTGCGCCAGGTGATAGATGATGTAGGCGAGGAGCGTGAGGCCGGTCAACCACATGAGCCTCGCGTGGACGGAGGTCTTGAGGGTTTTGAGCCCGGCGTACGGGGTGGGCCTCGCCTCGCGGTTGCGTTGGGCGAGCTTGACGGCGGAGGCGACGTGGGTGACGAGCGCGGCGAGCATCCCGAGCCGCATGATCCACAGAAGCTCACCCAGGCCCTGCATGAAGTGCGCATAGTCGTTGTAGACCTGGCGCCCGCCGTAGATCTGCAGGTTCCCCAACATGTGAGCCAGGACGAATCCGACGAGGACCACCCCGGAAGCCGCCATGAGGACCTTCAAACCGATGGTCGAGGTCCACAGGAGGCTCAGTCGCGAAGATCTTGCAGCACTCATCCCTCACCCGCTCCCAAGCCGCGTGCACGACGCGCGACTTTGCAGTGCCGCATCTACCACAAACCTCGTCCACGGGCCCGCAGATTTCGGCTGAAGTTCGAGGTGAGGCTCCCCTCGCCTCGCGACTCGCAGCAGGCGGACACGCGCGGTGTCTCACAGTCCGAGTTCGCCCAGGAACTCGTAGATCTCGGCCCACGCTCGGCGGGTGGGCGCGCGCCACCAAAATGCCTGGAACGCATGAGGCTGCCCCGGATGTTCGTGGAGGCGCACGCTCGACCCGGCGCGGGCCAGGACGTCATGAAGGCGACGTGAGTCTTCGGCGATCGGGTCCGCAGTGCCCACGGACAAAAGGACCGCCGGGAACGCCGAGGGAAGTGGCCCGTGCGCGACCGCAGCCTCGAGCGCGAGCAGCGGGTCGGCGAGGGACGGCGCATCCCCGAGAGGCGCGCTCGTCGGGGGCGTCGTCGGAAGATAGCCGCCTTCGAGGAGCACGAGGCGTCGCCGAATGATCGGGGCCATCCACCCCGAGAGGTCGATGCGGTCGATTTGTGAGACCTGATACAACCCGCAGAGTCCAACGACGGCGTCTGGAGGTGCCCCGAGCCGCAACACCCGGGAAGCCCCCGGCTCGGGACGGGGCAAACACGCCGCGAGGCTGAGGCCGAGGACGAGGTTGGCCCCGGCCGACTCTCCGGCGACGATGACCCGCCCATCGCCGCCAAACGCTTCCGCGCCGCGCCGCGCCCATCCATAGGCCGTGAACACGTCCTCTAGCCCGGCCGGGAACGGGTGCGCGGGCGCGAGGCGATAATCGATGTTGAAGACCACGTGGCCGCGCTGGGCGAACGCCTGCGCGAACATCCAGTGGGTTTCTTTGGAGAGCAACGCAAAGCCACCTCCGTGCACGTACATGACGGCGGGCCACGGCCCAGAGCCCGTCGAGGGTCGGTACACGTCCATCCGCTGGTCGGGACGGGGGCCATAGGGGACGTCGCGAAGGACCTCGATGCCCTGGCGGCTCGCCCACGCATGTGGGGGGACGTGGGCCGCCGCCGCGCCGAGCCGATACACGCGCTCGAGCACGGCCGAAGGCCACGAAACCGCGCGCCTACGCACGCGCGGAAGAGTAACGCAGGCAGCTCACTCGGCAACACCGCCTCGTTGCCGCGCTTCCGCGCCGCTTGGTAGAGTCCCGAGAATGGCCGAGATGGCGCAGGCATCCACGTCCGAACGCGGGTTCCAGCGGTCGTTGACGGCCCACCTTCGTACGCTGCGCGAGCAACCCGTACGCACGCAATGGATCCTCGGGATCGCGGCTGCGGGAGGGCTCGGACTCGCGATTCTCGGAGCGGTCGCGTGGAGCACGAGCCCGGAGCCCACGCACGTCTTGGACGCACGGCTCGCAGAGGCCGTCGGGACCTTGCCCATCGCGCCCGCGGACCCGGCAGCCACGGAAGACGCGCTGCCCTCCCCCTCGGCCGCGCCGGTCGTCCCTGGTGACGAGTCCACTCAAGTGATGGAAGCGCTGCGAGAGCGCGAGATTCGGGCGCTCGACGTTCTCCTCCTCACGCGCGAGGAGCAGGGGCCCATGACCTGGTCCGCGGCGCAGGCCTACTGCACCGGGTTGCAGATCCGCGGCCTTGGGGCGTGGCGCCTTCCGACGCTCGGGGAGCTCGCCTCCATGACGCAGTCGGGGATGGGCGGGCGCCAACCCTGCTGGTCTTCGGCGGGAGCAGACACGTTCGGCGATGAGCACATGGTCTGGTGGGGCAAACGCAACCGAGCGTATCCACACCCCGGTGAGGCCCACGTGATCTGCGTCCGCTCGTCGAGCCCACACCCGGAGTAGCGGCGGTGCTCCGACTCATCGTCTACGACCGGACTTGCCGTGGACGCGGCTTTCGCCCGGGGCTCTCCCACGCTTGGGAAGCAGGCACGCGCCTCTATCGCGCGCTCGGGCACACGACCGCGTTTCGCGGGGTCGGCAGTTGGAGCGAGGCGTTCGCGTGGCTCGCGGAGGTCGGGCCCGGCGAACGGATCGCCGAAGTCCAGTATTGGGGCCACGGCAAGTGGGGCCGGGCGTTGGCCGATCGCGAGCCTCTGGACGAGGGCAGCCTCGTACGAGACGCGGCGCTACGCCCTGCGATCGAGACGGTCGCGCGGCGCATGGCACCGGATCGCGAGGGACTCTGGTGGTTTCGCACCTGCGAGACCTTTGGGGGGCAAGCGGGTCAGGCGTTCGCGACCGCGTGGGCCGAGACCCTCGGGTGCCGCGTCGCCGCCCATACGTTCGTGATCGGGGCGCTTCAGAGCGGGCTGCACTCGTTGCTGCCGGGAGAGCCCCCCTCGTGGTCGCCGCAGGAGGGCATCGCGGAGGGTTCGCCCACGGCACCCAAGCGCGCCCTCCCCTCGAGCGTCTTTGCGCCGCACACGATCTCGTGCCTGCACACCGCCGTACCGAGCGGCTACTGACCGGCGCGCGTCAAGCACCCTCGGAGGCGAGCGACGAGCGCGTGGTCACCTGATGCGGTGGCACGGCGGTCTTGCCGAAGAGACTCCGCCCGTTCGTCGCGATGACCTTGCGGTACCAATCATAAGAGTCTTTGGGGATCCGACGCTGTGTCTCGAAATCTACGTAGACGAGCCCGAGCCTTTGCGCATAGGCATCGGCCCATTCGAAATTATCGAGCAGCGACCAAGCGTAATACGCTTGCACAGGAACTCCGTCTCGGATCGCGCGCGCGAGCTCGAGCAAGGCCCTGTGCATATAGTCCACGCGCTGCGGATCGTGGACCTTGCCGTCGAGAAAGACGTAGTCGCGGCTCGCCACACCGTTCTCCGTGATCGCGAGCGGAATCTTGTAGCGCTCGTGGAAGAAGCGCGGTCCCCAATAGAGCGCACCCGGGGTGATCGTCTGCCACGGCAGCGTCGACACCGGGAACCCTGGGGGCGTGGGGAGCTCCTTGGGCTTGCCATCGGGGCCTTGGGTCCAGATCGCGGCCTTGTAGATGTTGAGCCCCAGGAAATCGAGCGGCTGTTTCATGAGCTCGAGATCTTTGGCGTTCGAGAGCTCCTTGGGGACATCTTTGCCGAACAAGCGCAGGCCATCCTCGGGATAGCTCCCAAGCAGGACCGGGTCGGTCCACCAGGCGTTGTTCCACTGGCCGCGATCGCGGACCGAGAAATTGGCATAGCGAGCAGCCTCGACGTCGCCGGGCTTGGATTCATCCGCCGGCTGATGCAGCTGCGCCGATAAGACATAGCCGATCTTGGGCGGCTGCTTGGCGTGGGCGCGCAAAGCCTGGACGCCGCGACCGTGGGCGCGGAAGGCATTGTGCGCCGCGGTGAGGTAGCGCGGAACCGTCAACTTGTCGCCGGGAGCAAAGACGCCGTCTTTGTGCCCCATCCCGATGAACACTGCGGCCTCGTTGAGTGTGACCCAATCGGTGATCCGGTCCGACAGCGTATCGGCGACGAGCGCTGCATAGTCCGCAAACCAGGCGTCCACGTCGCGATGCAACCAACCTCCGAGCTCGTAGAGCGCCTGGGGGAAGTCCCAGTGGAAGAGCGTGCACATGGGCTTGATGCCGGCTTTGAGCAGGCCGTCAACGAGGCGCTCGTAGAAATCGAGGCCCTTTTGGTTCTTGGGACCCTTCCCCCTGGGGAGCACACGGGACCACGAAATGCTGAAACGGTAGGCCTGGGTGCCGAGCCGCTTCATGAGGGCGATGTCCTCTTCGTAGCGGTGGTAGTGGTCGCACGCGACGTCGCCGCTGTGGCCCGAGTGCACGGCGCCGGGCTTCTTGCAGAACGTGTCCCAGACGGAGGGACCGCGGCCATCTTCTTGCGCTGCGCCTTCGATCTGGTAGGCGGACGTCGCCGTGCCCCACACGAAATCGCGAGGAAACGGCGCCTTCTGGGTCTTCTGGGCAGGAGCCGGCGCCGCCGACACGGGCGTGCCGATCGCAGCCGTCGCCAAGCCGGCAGCGACCCCGCTCGCTGCGGTCGCCAAGAAGTCCCTACGTGAGTGCCCGGGGTCGTTCCCGTCCTTGCGCATGCGCCGGGTTGTACCACGGCGTAGGTCGATGAGGCGGGCCACGCGTCACGGATCCGCGTGGCTCTCGAAGATCCTTCCCGGATCGGCGAAAGCCGAAGCGACGCGTGAGCCGAGCGTCACGAGAAACTCGCGCTAGCGCGGCACGGACTGGCTGCGGCAGCGACGGTTGCCAGGTTCGCAGTTGAAGCGCACGTGCATGTGATCCATGTGCCCGCGCCAGTGGTGCATCGCTCGCATGTACACCTCGACCTGTTCGGGCGGGAGTTCCCGCCGAGCCACGGCGAGGACCGAGCGCTGGAGGCGAGCGCCCATGAAGATCGTCTGGACTCGCCCGGTATCGACGAGCGCGCGGATCAGGAACCAGTTCTTCTCCGCATCGAACGTAGAAGACTTCGCGCGCTCCCAGTAACGATCCTTGCGCTGTTCTTCGTGAAGGATGAACCCGATGTCGATGTCGCGCCCCGTGCGGTGCGAGACGTGCGGCGAGAGCTTGCCGCCGCGCGGACCCGAGAGATCGCCCAAACGGATCGCAGGCCCGTCCGGATAGGCCTCACCGTAGGCCTCGAAGGCGCTGGTCAAGGCTTCCACCATGTACGGGGAGCCGAACGACTTCATCCGGTATTCGCGCAGCTTCCAGTGGCTGCCCTCGGGCATGGGCACGCCACCCTTGAGACGCCCCGAGTTGGGGGCACCCACCGAGTGACCAGGCGCCGCGGGGTCGCGGCGATAGACGAGAATCGGTGTTCCGACGAGCAGCGTCTCGATCGCCGCAAACTCGGGATTGAGCTCGGCGAGCACACGCTCGCCGACGCCCCAGCGGTTCGAGAGCGCGCCCCAAGTGGACATCTTGTCGACGGTCCAACGGACTTCCTCGATGGCGGGGAGCTCTTCATCCGGCGCCGGATCGATCAGCACGGCGTCGGGCTGGAGCGCGCTCGCCCACAGGCTCACGCTCCCACGCAGCGGTTGAGGGTCGTAGCCGGGCCCCGTAAACGCAGCCGAAGTGGCTGCCAGGGGCACGAGAAGCAACAACATACGGATCCGCGACACGTTCGACGAATCTAACGGGTGCTCCTACGCGCTGCCAAGCACGAATCAGCCGGTGCGAACTGCGGCGATCGAGCGCGCTTTCGTCAGTTCATCACGCAAGCGCGACGACAGAATGCGCAGCAATCCGCGAGGACATCGTTCAGGGGCAGTTCTCGAGCCCACACGCGAAGATACGCGCCTCGATGTCGCATTGAACGAGCTCACGCTCTTTGCAATCGAGGTCGCAAGCACCCTGACACCAGCAGGTCGTGCCTTCATCGCAGCTGACCTCGCACGGCACATCACCACATTGCACGTCGCAGATCGCCCCGATCTCGCACGCGATCTCGCAACCTTGTGTGCCAGCACAATCGAATGCGCACTGACTCCCATCGGTGCATGTGGCACGGCAGAGCTGGCTCTCGCCACAGTCGATCTCGCACTGCCCCGAATCGAGACACTCGGTGTGGCACATCTGCCCCTGCTCGCACTGTACGTCGCACAGGGCACTAGACCCACATGCTGCGTCGCACTGCGTCGCTTCGGCACAGTGCGCCGTGCACGTCGCCGACCCGTCGCACACGAGATCACATGCGCTGCTTTGCCCGCAGGTTGCCTCGCAGGTCGCGCTGTCGATGCACGCGATCGAGCAGGCCTCGGTCCCCTCGCAGACCGGCGCGCACTCGGCCTCGCCTTCGCAGAGGCAGTCCCCGCCGCCCTCGCAGGCGGGGGTACCTTCCTCCATCGAGGTCGGGGTGGTTTCGCTCGCGGACGTGTCGATCGAACCGCTCGCCGACGTCGCGGTCGTTCCGTCGCTGGATGCGTCCGAGCTCTCCCCGGTCGCGCTGGAGGTGATGGGGGGTGGCGCGGGCGGGTCATCCCCGTCTCCGCACCCGTGCAGGACCCCGACGACGAGGAGGAGCGGCATCCAGCTTCGCACGACGGTCGACACTTCGCTCACCTCTCGTATGTAGGTCGGTCGATTCATGGCGGTCGCCCCATTCTGAAAAAACGTCCGGCTCGACCAGGCCCGGGATTGCAGGAGAGGCGCCTCCCCGGGACCCGGCCGAGCCGGTCGAAATCATCCACGTGCGGTCAGGACGGGAGCTCGGGCAGGTCTGGCAGGTCCGGGAGATCCGGGAGATCCGGAAGTTCGGGGCAGGCATCGGCTTCGGTCGCCGCACTACCCATCGTGTTCACGACCCCGCTTCCGCTCAGGTCGATGTCCTTGCCGAGCATCCCGCCCGTGAACGAAGCGGCTCCCGATACCTTCACCCCCGCGGACGGCGCGAAGATGTAGCCCTTGGTGATCGTGCTCGCCGTGAGGTTCACGTCACTCGAGGAGTTGCTCAGGATGAGCAGGTCGCACGCTCCATCGGAGTTGACCCGGGCGTTGCCTGCGATCGTGACCTTGCCGGTCACAAAGATCCGCACGGTTCCCACGCACGTGAGCTTGGCGCTCGCCGTGATGCTCACGTCGTCGAGATAGTAGTCGCCCGCTGCGAGCGAGATTTGCTCTTCATTGGCGAGCGAGAGGTCGCGATTGCTGACCGGACTCACCGTCTTGTTGTTGCGCTTGACGTTCGGGATGGTGGAGTTCTTGTTGTTGAGCGCCACCCACACGAACTCGGCCGTGAGGGGGTCCACGACGATTTCGTCCCTACCCGTCACGCGCTCGCCCTTGATCACACCGCCACCGCTCACTGTGATCGATCCGTCGTCCGTGCTCGCGCCTCCTTCGACGAGGCCGCCGCCCGTGACCTTGACGTTGCCGTTGCTGGCGACATCCCCGGGGGCCGCGGACGACCGAACGGCCGCGCCTCCGCTGATACTGACCGAGTCGAGGCCCACGACCCCGCCGGAGGTGATGCAGGCGTCTTCCATGTCGGGAGGCGTGCAGCGCATCCCCGTGACCACGGTATGCACCGGCTGCCCCTCGCAGTCGATCGAGGTGTCGATGCGGAAGCTCGACTCGGTCGTGTGCCGCTCCACATAGAAGATGTCGAGCGGATACGAACGCCCTGCCTCGATGCCCAAGCGGCCCGCCTCTGCGTCGAGGTCGACCGTGCGGCTGAGCTTCCCGTGCACGCCACCGAGGTCGATGACGAGCTTGCCGTTGATGTACGCAAACAGGTCGTCGTCACTGGAGAAGGTGAGGACTTCGCCGCCACCATAGTCCAGCTCCGTGTGCATCTCGACGGAGAAGTGATAGTTGTGGGCATTGCCCTCGTTGCCGAAGCCGAGCCCATCGATGGGGAAGAACGCGCTGCTCTTGTACTGGTAGATCCCGTTTCCGACGGCCTCGAGCTGGAGGGTGCTCGAGATCTTCTTGTTGACACCGCTGACGTCGTTGAACCATTGGTTGAACAGCAACGAACCGTTGGTGGTGTAGGTGGTCGGACTTCCGGCGTAGACGGGTTTGCCGTCCGTGCCGAGCTGCGCCGTCACGATTCCGGTCTCGCTGCCGGAGCGGTACTCGAAGTCCGCGTGGGACTTGGCGAAGTCGCGGATCGTCACATCGATCGTCTGCTGTTTCGCGCAATCGGGCCCGGCGATCGTGGTCTCCGTCTGCGTGACCAGCTCGCACTCGAGGCTTCCGGAGCCGCAACAGTCGGCTGCCTCCCCGCAGGCTTCCCCCTCGGAGCGGCATGCTTCGCAGCTGCCCTCTACGCACAGGAGGCCGCCGCAGCAGTCTCCGTCGACGGAACAGTCGGCACCTTCCGCGGAGCAGCTGTTGCACGTACCATCGAGGCAGCTCATCGTGCCGCAGCAATCTGCGCTTGCGTCACAACGTTCTCCCTCGCCTTCGCAGCGCTCACCGCAGACGCCATCGTTGCAGGCGAGATCGCCGCAGCAATCATCGTCGGTCTTGCAGGTGTAGCCATTGACCGAGCACGTGGCGCAGAAGCCATCGTCACAGTGCATCGTGCCTTCGCAGTTATTGTCTGAAGTGCACTTACACGGCGTATACTGCTTCTTGCTGTTCTCGATATCGATCGCGATGACGACCGGAATCTTGACGGTGCAGCTCGGAACGCCATCGAGCACGGCCCATGCGAGCACGTCTTCGCCGTCGACGACCGCCGTCGAGTGGTCGAGGTCGTCACCGTAGAGGAACGAGAGGCCGCTGAGGCTCGCCGTCATCGGGTGATCGGACTGGACGAACGTGACCCGGAATGCCTTCCCTTGGTTGTTGTTCGTGGTGTGGCCACAGGTCGTGACGCCGTTGTCCTTGAACTTCGTGAACGTGTACGGGCTCATGTCGAACCCGCTCGCGCTCATGGTCATGTCGTCACCAGAGAGCACGTATCCACCGCCCGCGAGCCGGAACGCTTTCAACGTCTCGAGCGTAAGCTGGTCATCCATCGGCCAACCGGGGTTGGTCAGCCACACGACGTCGTAGCCGGCGACTTGCGAGGGCTTGAGGCCGGTGCTCGGCTCGTTCATGACGGTGACGTTGTAGCCGGCGGCCTTGATCTTATCGCCGATGAACTTCGCGTCGTCCGGGAACTCGCCGTTGTGATAGTCGTCGAGCACCACGAGGACCTTCGGGGTCTGCCCCTTGGCGAGGTACGAGATGGTGCTGCGAATCACCGTGGCCGCCACATCCGGAGGCGTCAGCGGATTCGACATCGTCAAGAGCAGCATGACGGAGCTTCCGGGCTGCACGCAGGTCGGACCATCGCGGAAGCCGAAGCCATCGTCCGAGGGCGCGATGGAAGCCCGGGCGTAGCCCACGCTCGCGGCCCCGAGACGATCACGGAGCATCGTGAGGCGATTCCCCGCGACCTCGACGGGCGTCGGGAGTTCGACCCAAAACCCGCTCGCCTCGTCGAACGCGTGGTCGTGCACGCGACCCGAGACCAAGGGATCCCAGGCGTCACCCACTTGCTCCGACGCGATCTCGACCTCCCACTGGAGGGTCTGACCGGCGGCCAATGCCAACGGTTCGCTTCCTTGATAGAAGCGGAGATCGGCGAGTCCGAGCGGCTCGAGCGGCGAGACGTAGCCGTCGCGCGAGACGTGCATGCTGTGAGCGAACGCGTCCTTGTGCGTGTCGCGAGGGTGCGCGGTCGAGATGACGGCGCTCACGGGTCCCGTAACGAGGGCCCCGTCCTCGAACACGAGGTCTCCGGGCTCGATCCGGATCGTCGTATAGGCGCGACCCGAGCTGGAGTCGTAGCTCAGGATCGTCTCCGGCTCGCCCGCCTGGGGCATCACGAACTCCGATGAGATCGTCGGGAGCGGCAGCTCCACGTCCATGATCTGCGAACCGTCGCTCTTGGAGAAGTTCTCGGTGCGCACGACCGAGGTGTATCCGCTGTGGTCGAACGTGAGGTTCGCCCAGCCGTGCGGGAGGTCCACGGAATAGGCGCCGTCGCGCGTCGTGGAGAACTCGGTCTCCCACGCCTCGCCGTCGCTCAGCGAGCGCGCGACGATCTGTACCCCCTCGAGCGCCACGACGTCACCACTGGCCACGTAGCCGTGGACGCGGCCGCTCACACGGACCGTCTGCTCCAATGCCTCTTCGAATTGCTCGGACGGCAAATCCTCGCAAGCCGCAAGCACCAGGGCTACCCCAGCAATCCCGACGAACCTTTTCTGCACAGTTGGACTCCCGTACCCGAGCTTACTCATATTACTCAAAGTTTCACGTTAACCTTTTTGGGTTTCCGCGCTCGGAGCACCCAATTGGCCCGCATCGTTTGCGGTCATTCGAACGGTGTAAACCCACGAAGTTCGCGATTGCTCAATGTGACCGCGAGTGGTTCTTGGGCGACAGCGAGGGCATTGTCCGATTCGCAGGCGAGGTGAGCACGACCGCCGATCGCGCTGCCACAGTTTCCACCCGTACACCCCGGAGGCTCGAGTTGGACGCTGCCCTCGTAGGTGAGGCCTCGACTGAACCCATCGCCGAAGTCGACGTCCGAATCGTTGCTCCCAACCGTGAAGTTGAACCCACCCCCGGTGCTCGCGGTCAGGCGGAACGAAACCGTGAACGCGTCCCCCTGGTCCGTGTGCCACGTACCCGTCGAGGCGTCGTAGAAGCGAGCATCGCACGCCGCCGTCGGAGGCTCGTAGACGGTGTAGGTGATGACGTAGATCTCGTTTCCGTCCACAGGAGTGGCCTGGTCGCCGGACTCCTCCACCACGCCGAAAACGCGGATCTGCGGCGAAGCGATCGGCCGGGTCGCGGCGGAGAAGTTGCGCGTCTCCTCGATCAGCTGCGCGGTGGGATACGGACGGAACTTCCGGGTCCGCGAGAGGTCGGAGAACGCAAGCCGCAGGTACGCGGGGTCGCTACCGACCGTCGCGAGTGTCATTTTGGGCGACCCGCTCGGGATCGAGAATCCAGCGCCAAAGTCGTCCGCGCTGCTGTGATTGTCGACGAGCAGGTAGAGGCTGCTATGGAACGTGCTCCCGGCGCGCGCATCCACGGTCGCGTCGTCGGCGGCACCGCTGACCAATGCCACGAGGTACTCATTCGTGTCGGTGCGCTGTCCGGAGATGTCATCGATGCGATTGTTGGCGCTCACGGCAGGCGCGTAGGTGAACACGTCCCCAGGGGCGTTGGCAGCCACGCTGCAGGTCGCAGCGGCGCCGCGGCACGCCGACAGCGTCACCGCAGGTGTCGCCAACCCGCCGTTTTGCCAGGTGCCCCCGCTATCGGCCTCGTATTGCCCGGTGCGGCCGACGTCCCAGCGATAGATCCGGCCCGCGGGATCGGCGATGTAGGACTCTTGGGCTTCTGCCCAGAAGCCCGACAAACAGTGGCTTGCGACCGCCGGGTCCACGAGGGCGCCGTAGTTCGCCGGCGTATCCATGGTCTCGCCGTTGCTTGGCGCTTCGAGTTGGGCCCAGCGGCGGACCTCGCCGGAGAGCGCGTCCACGACCATGAGCGCCCTTCCTTGATCCGTGCCATCGACGGCGTATCCCGACCCCATCACGAGGAACGCGTCCGGCTCCTCTCCCATGGCGTCGTTGGGGACATGGTAGGTCAGGGCGGGGCGCGCCCACGTCTCGCCGAGCCAACGATCGTGGAACGAACCGTTCACGCTCGAGGTGCTCCAAAGCACCTCGAACGGACCATCCGAGGACTGCGGGCTCATGTGGGTCAAGTCGAGCGCGTAGTAGTCGCGCCCCCCGACCCCGAAGCCGAACACTCCGAGGTGCCGCCAACGATGCTCCGACGCGTTGGCGCTGCGGTCGTCGTACACCCACCCGCTGTTGAGGGTGCTCGCGACGCCGTAGTGATGGTCCGCGATCGCATCGGGTTGACCACGGGCGGCTGCGCCGATCTCGGACTGGGCGACCGCGGTCGCGAAGGCCTCGCGCGGTAGGAACCCCCACAGCTCGTTGCCACTGTTGTACTGGAACGCGTGCAGGATCCCGAGGTCGTCGCCGATCATCACGGCTTCCTGATAGCGGTAGTGGTCGGACGGCGTGCTGATCACGCCTTCGTCGTCCGACCACGCGGCTTGGGAGAACTCGATGAGGCTCGTCGGGACATCCGTATCGCCGCTCATCGCCCGACCACCGCAATGGGGGTCTCGGATGTTGACGGAGGGGATCTCCTCCGCGCGGTAGACGGGGACCCTGCGGACCAATACGGGTGCAGAGTTCGCGAGCCCTGGCAGCTTCCAACCGTCGGGCCAGTCTTTGCCGAGAATGAAGGCCGCGATCGCGTTGGCTCGGACTTCGTCATCGTTGCCCGGCAGGAACCCAAGCGCGTTGAGCTCGGCGGTGAAGCGCGTGCTCGCGGAGCCGTTGGCCTCGGTGATCGCATAGACCGTCCCGTCGGCGAGCGCCGAGTAGATTCGGCGGTCGTTCCAGGTCGTGGACTGGAGGCAGACCCCCGCGTCCCAGGAGCGGCTCTGCGGGCACGGACCAAACGTCGCCTCCGCATCGTCGGTGCCGAACTCGGGGCTCGGTGCGACACACAGCGGCAAGAGATCGCCGTCTTCGTCGGTGTGCGCGCAGTAGTCCCGCATGAGGTGGCCTTTCCACCCGGGGTACTCTGTATGGGCGGTGAGCGTCGTCTGCAGTCCGGAACGCGTCTCCTCGCCGTCTTCGCTCACCTGTGTGGAAAAATCGGTGCTCGTATACGCGGGACCGCTGTCGAGGTCGACGCTGAGCGTCGACTGGACGATCTTGATGAGCACGGCCGCGAGCTCATCGGCGGAGTCCGCCAAATAAGCGCAGCTCGTCGTCGGGTTCTGCGGATCGGCGCAGGTATCCCAGGAGAGCGCGGGCGAATCATCGCAAGGCGACGCACAAGCGATGCCATCGCAGGCGCCCGCAGCCGCGCACGCCATGTCGTTGATCTGCGTGTCGGCACCCGTGAAGAACCCGACCGCATAGGTCTTGACCCCAAGCTCGTCGCGAACGGCAGCCAGGCGATCGTAGAGCAGCGGGCCGCCTTCACCCGGGGACGGCACGCCGTCCGTGAGCATCACGACGGAGGTCGGCGCGCATGAGTCGGATCCGTCTTGTGAGGTCACGAAGCGCAGGTAGGAGCTCACGCTCGTATGCGAGAACTCGGCATTCGAGGACGTCGCGCTCCCGGGAATCTCGCCGATGACGCTCGCCCACGGCGTGGCGCCGGCGACGTCCAATCCGCCTGCGATGAGGGGGTTGGTCTTCCGGATCACCTCGTCGAGTGCAGCCGTGGCATCTCGCGGTCCCCATGCCGACTGCGGCACCCCGGAGTCTTCGAGGTCGAGATAGAACGGCGCATAGAGCTTCGCCTCGCCGATGAGGCCATTCTCTCCGGAGATGCCGCCCTTGTTGGCGCCCGAAACGTACGGCCACGTGGTGGTATCGCTATAGTGTGGGAAACCGTCGACGTAGGGCCAATAGTAGAAGTCTCGGCCCCACACGTTGGCGGTGCGTGCGGCGTTGTTGCTGCCGTAGTCGCCAACCGTCGAGTGCAAGATCGACTGGGTGGGGTCGGTGGTGGAGTTGAGGTTGACGCGCACTCCGAGGAACTTGGGGAACCACTGGACGCTCCTCGCTCCGTTGCTCCAGTGATCGATCTGTCCCGCTGCGGTGCTGATGAGCGGCGAGCTCGGGACCGTCCCATTCTGATCATCGGCGGTGATCACCGAGCCTTGGCCGAGGTTGTCCCAGCGGAGGTACGGGTATGGCGTCTGCGTGAGGCCTTGGCACAGGTTCCAAGCGCCCTGGACCCCGCTGTACTTGTCCATCTGCGCCCACGCGAAGTAGCCGTACCACGTGACCCAGCTGAAGCGCTGACCACTGCACTTGAGAGGCGTCGCCGTAGGCGCGCTGTTTTGGTCGAACGTCATCAACCCAAACGACGCGCGCGACTGAGTCGCGAGCACGACGTCCTGGATGACGCGCCGAGCCACCGAGATCCGGCTCTCCTCGGGATCGCCTTCCTTCTCACATCCGTTCCAAGCGCACTGCGCCATGCCCGAAGTGGCGCGCCATCCCATCGATCCCGACGTGTCGACGACGAAAAGGATGCGGGGACGCACGTCGGCGTTCCCTGTGCCTTGAAGGACGTAGTACGGGGCGCGCCGGGCCTCAGACGGGCCTTCGGCGGAGATCCAGAGCAGACCGGTTGCCACGGCAACCAGCAAGAACCGCAACCACACGCTTCTTTGGGTCCGCCGCGCGCTCGCACCTTGGGGGCACATCGGAGGCGGGCATCGACCGCTTTGCACCGCGCTTGAGCCCGGATCCCGGTGAAGCCGCACGATCCCACGTCGAACATCGACCAACACCTCGTTGCCGCGAGTTCGAAGCTGCGACCGCGCCGCAAGGACGGGCCAGGAAAGAGTCCGCTGGCGAACCTGCTATCCTGCGACGGTCGTGTCGCACGAAGACGGCAAACCTGCGAGTTCGAGATATCCGGCCGATCTCTACGCCGCGACCCACACGGGGACACCGGGCGATGCGGAATACTACCGCGAGCTGTGTGCCCAGGCGGAAGACGTGCTCGAGCTCGGATGCGGGTTTGGCCGCATCCTGGACGCCCTGCAGGGCCTTTCATGCCGCTACGTCGGACTCGATCTCGATCCGGCGCTGCTGGAGTTGGCGCGCGCTCGCTCGCGTGGGGAAGCGCGGGCCGAATGGGTCCTCGGGGACATGCGGGAGCTCTCCTTGCAGCGCAGCTTCGATCTCATCCTCGTCCCGCACAGCGGCCTCTATTGCCTGTTGTCGGACGACGAGGTGCTCGCGTGTTTGCGCGGCGCCTACGAGCACCTGCGCCCAGGCGGGCTGCTCGCCATGGATGCCTACTCCGCCGACGAGTTCCACGAAGAAGCCGCCCCACAGGACCTCGACGCCCAGACCCTCGTTCCCGTCGCCGCGATCGAGGCCCGCGGTTGCACGTGGGAGGTGTTCGAGCGCAGCTCGTGGGATCCCGCGACGCAGCGCATCCTCGCCACGTACATCTACCTCACGGGCGATCGTACGCGGCGCGACGAGGGACAAATCGACCAGCGCTACCTCCTCCGCCCACAACTCCACGCGATGCTCGCCAGCGCAGGCTTCGTGGACATCGAGATCGCCGCCTCCTTCGCCGGCGAGCCGGAAGACGCAATCTGGGTCGCTCGTGCCCGCCGCCCCGACCGCTAGCCTTTCGCCACCGCAGCGAGTCCCCGCCAGCGAGTCCCCGCACAGCGAAGGGCTTCCCGAACACCG